>Ga0310822_100014_pt1 | contig 514564 bp, 466 predicted proteins | sample P4_ome_2_FD_201313 | JGI IMG/M metagenome (GOLD analysis project Ga0310822, IMG submission 201313) | Sorghum-adapted microbial communities from Joint BioEnergy Institute, Emeryville, California, United States - P4_Day56_Rep2 | ecosystem: Engineered > Bioreactor > SSF (Solid state fermentation)... | reverse complement strand
CCTGGATCGTGTCGACCTCGAGGCCGGCCACGTCGCAGGTGACGAGCTCGAGCTTGCGGCCCAGCACGCCGCCCTCCTCGTTGAACTCGTCGATCGCCATCTCCAGGCCCTGCTGCATCTCCTCGCCGTCGCTCGCGAAGGGGCCGGTCAGGGGCATGGCCGAGGCGATCTTGATCGGGCCGTCGCCCTCCTCCGTAGAGGCCTCATCCGAGGGCGGCCCACAGGCCGCGACGCCGATCACCGCGCCGGCGAGCGCCGCGATCAGCGCGGGCGCCCGCAGCGAGCGACGCCAGCGCCGCACGGTCCCACCGTGCCCACCATCACGAAAACGATCGCTACCGAAACCGAGCTCCACCGAGAAAGTCCTCCTCCTCCTCGTCTGCCAAATCCGATAGGGGCTTGTGCCGTGGCGCGGAAGTATGCCATATCGATTTGGCAGCGGGGCGGCACGGCAGGCGCTGTTCTCGGGGCACAGGGTCGCCCGGCTCAGGTGGCGACGGAGACCCTGCCCCCTTGCGTCGAGGCGCGCACGTGGAAGCGGTAGGGCGTGATCACGGGCGCCTCCGGCTCCTCCCCCTTGATGCGGGCGATCAAGAGCTCAGCCGCGATCGCCCCCTGCAGCGCCGGCTGCACGTCGACCGCGGTCACCGCCGGCACCGCCTCGCGGGAGTCGTAACCGTCGATGCCGGTCGCCACCAACAGATCCTCGGGCACGCGCAGCCCGCGCTCGTGCGCGGCCCTCAGCACACCCGACGCGAAGCGCTCGGCCGAGGCGAAGAAGGCGTCGGGCGGATCCGGTCCGTCGAGCAGGCGGCAGGCCGTGCGGTAGGCGCTGTTCTCGAGCGACTCGACGCTGGTGGGCACGATGATCGGCTCGCGGCCGTGCTCCTGGCACCACTCCAGGTACGCGGCCTCGCTCTCGCGGACCCACGCCATGTCGGCCTCGAACCGCAGCATCGCGATCCGCTCAGCCCCGGCCTCCGCGAGGTGATCGAGGAGGACGCGCGAGGACTCCTCGTTGTCGGCGCGCACGTACCAGCGGTGGTCCGGGCGGCCCGGCACCCGCTCGATCGTCACCACCGGCAACCCCACCGCCTCGAACAGGCCCACGCGCAGATCGTCGCGCACGGGGTCGCACACGATGCCGCCGTCGACGCCGAGCGCGCGCAGCTCCTGCTCGGTCGCGATCGGCGGCGAGAGCAGCACGCAGATGTCGTGCTCGAAAGCGGCGCGGGCGGCCGCGCTCGCCTGCTGCATGTAGATGTCGAGCGCCAGCCACTCGTGCTGGTTGGAGCTCGCCTGCAGCCAGCCGACCAAGAACGCGATCGTGCCGCTGCGCCGCGTGCGCAGCGCCCTCCCGGCCCGGCTCGCCCGGTAGCCGAGGCGATTCGCCGCCTCGAGCACGCGCTCACGCGTGTCGGGGGCCACGCGCCCCTTCCCGTTGAGCGCATGCGAGACCGTGGTCGGGGACACCCCGGCCACCGCGGCGACGTCGCGGATCGTCACCACGCGCGCCGCTCCCCTCTGACCACGCTGTTCAGGCACGTGCCGGGACCGTAACCGCTCCTCCTTGCGCACAGGACCGTACCGCTTGCTGCGCTGGAGCGCCAAATCCATTTGGCGGCGACGGGCTCGGAAGGGCGCCGAGGCCGACCCGGATCGAGGGCCACAGCGGCGGGCGACGGCGCGGAGCGCGGCGCGCCTCACCCCGGCTCGTTGCAGGAAAATGGTCAAATCTCGGTCAGAATTTATGTATTATCCGCCGCTCACGACTTTCCGAAAGTCACGACTTGCCGTCCAACCAGCGCAAGCCCTAGCGAGGAGACTGCCTAATGGAGCCCAGTAGCGTCGCCGAGCGGCCGAAGGCCAAGGCCACCCCCGACCAGCTCGAGCAGGACCACGACAAGGTCCAGAAGGGGAAGGGCCCGGTCGGAAGCCTCGAGAACCCCGAGGTCTACGACAACGTCCCGGGCCACGTCATCCCGATCCTCGAGAAGGAGTTCGACGACTTCGACACCGAGGCGGGCCGCTTCTTGCGCGGGGAGCTCGATGAGGAGAGGTTCATCGGCTTCCGCCTCAAGCAGGGCGTCTACGGGCAGCGCCAGCCGAACGTCCAGATGATCCGGGTGAAGCTGCCGATGGGCGGGATCAACCCGGAGCAGATGGAGGCGTTCGCCTCGGTCATCGAGAAGTACGCGCCGCTGCGCAAGGGGCACATCACGACCCGCCAGAACATCCAGTTCCATCACGTGCCGCTCCCCGACATCCAGAAGGCGCTGCGCGAGCTGGGCGCGGCGGGGCTCTCCTCGCGCGAGGGCTGCGGCAACACGGTGCGCAACGTCACGGGCGACCCCTACGCCGGCGTGACCGAGGGCGAGCCCTTCGACATCACCCCCTACGCGGCCGCGTACGTGCGCTACTTCGTGCGGCATCCGACCACCCAGCTGATGCCGCGCAAGGTGAAGACCGCGTTCACCGCCACCGACGAGGACGTCGCGATCACCGGCATCCACGACCTGGGCTTCATCGCGCGCCTGCGCGACGGGGTGCGCGGGGTCGAGATCCGGGTCGGCGGCGGCACCTCGATCATGCCGCGCATCGCGCCTACGCTGTTCGAGTTCGTCGAGCTCGACAACGGCGAGTACCTCAAGGTCGCCGAGGCCGTGCTGCGGATCTTCGACCGCCAGGAGTGGCTGCGCAAGAACCGCGCGCGGGCGCGGATCAAGGTGATGATCGACAAGATCGGCATCGACGCCTTCCGCGAGCTGGTCGAGGAGGAGCTGCGCGGCGACTGGGTGGCGGAGCGCGACTTCGACGTCGAGCGCCTGCGCTTCGACTACGACGAGGAGGCCCACGCGCCGCCGCCCCCCGAGACCTACGGCACGCCCAACGGGGATGAGGCCGAGTTCGAGCGCTTCCGCGCCTCGAACGTGCGGCCGCAGCGCCAGGAGGGCTTCTCCACGGTGACCGTGAAGGTCACCCGCGGCGACCTCACCCCCGAGCAGTTCCGCGGGCTGGCGGCGATCATGCGCGAGTTCACCGGCGGCTTCGCGCGCACGACGATCCAGCAGAACCTGGTGCTGCGCTGGGTGCGCAACGAGTCGGTCTACGACGTCTGGCGCCGCCTGCAGGAGCTGGGGCTGGGCGACCCGGGCGCCTTCGAGGTCACCGACGTGGTCTCGTGCCCGGGCACCGACAGCTGCAAGCTCGGGATCACCAGCTCGATGGGGCTCAACGCCGCGATCCAGAGGCGCGTCGAGGAGATGAACATCACCGATCCGCTCACGCGGCGGGTCCACATCAAGATGTCCGGCTGCCCGCACGGCTGCGGCCAGCACCACATCGGCAGCATCGGCTTCTACGGCGCCTCGCTCAAGGTGGGCGGCAAGCAGGTGCCCGCCTACATCCCCCACGTCGGCGGCAGCTTCGAGGGGGGCGAGGTGGCCTTCGGCCAGCGGCTCAAGTCCCGCATCCCGGCCAAGCGCGTGCCCGAGGCGGTCGAGCGCTGGCTGCGCATGTACGAGGCTGAGCGCGAGGACGGCGAGCCGTTCGAGAAGTTCGCGCGCCGGGTCGGCACCGAGCGCTTCGAGAAGGAGGTGGCCGACCTGGCGATGCCCGCCGAGTTCAGCCTGGAGACGCTCGATCAGTTCATCGACTGGAACCGGTCCGAGCCCTACCAGGTGATCCGCGGCGAGGGCGAGTGCGCGATCTGAGCGCGAGGATTCGCGGCCGAAGGTGAAGCGGCAAGAGACCACCTTGGAGCCGCCGCGCCCGTTCCACAGCGAGGGCGGCTCGCACGACGGCACGCCGGCCCTGAACGGCGAGCCGGTCGACCCGGCTCAGCTGGCCGAGGAGATGGAGCCGCTGAGCGCGCGCGAGCTGATCGCCTGGGCGCTCGAGACCTTCGGATCCGAGCTCAAGTTCGCCGTCTCCTTCCAGAAGACGAGCTCGGTGATCATCGACATCGCCCACTCGCTGGATCCGAGCGCGCGCTTCTTCTACATCGACACCGACCTGCTCTTCGAGGAGACCTACCTGACCCGCGACGCGCTCGCGGCGCGCTACGGCATCGAGTTCGAGCGCTACGCCGGCATCTCTCTCGAAGAGCAGGAGCGGCGCTACGGCGCTAACCTCTGGCGCCGTCAACCCGATGCCTGCTGCGGCATCCGCAAGGTGGAACCCATGCGGGATGCCCTCTCGGACGCCTCCTGCTGGGTTTCAGGGATCCGACGGACGGACTCCCAGACGAGGGCGAACGCGCCGAAGCTCGCCTGGGACCGGCGGTTCGGGCTCTGGAAGCTGAATCCGCTCGCGGACTGGACCGAGCAGCAGGTCTGGAACTACATCCAGGAGAAATCCTTGCCCTACAACCCACTGCACGACCGCGGCTATCCGTCGATCGGCTGCGTCCACTGCACCAGGCCGACTTCGGGCAACGACCGTTCCGGCCGCTGGTTCGGCTTCTCGAAGACGGAGTGCGGCATCAATGGCTAGCGTCGAAACCACCAAGCAACTGACCCTCTCTGCGCGTCAGACCAGCGACTTCGAGCTCCTCGCCAACGGCGGCTTCGCGCCGCTCAAGGGCTTCCAGGGATCGGCTGACTGGCGCTCGGTCTGTGAGGACATGCGCCTCACCACCGGCGAGATCTGGCCGATCCCGATCACGCTCGCGACCGACTTCGAGTGCGAGGTCGGTGACGTGGTCGAGCTCTTCGCCCCCAACGGCAAGAAGCTCGGCAAGCTCACCGTCGAGGAGATCTTCGAGAAGGACGTCGACTTCGAGGCCGAGAAGGTCTACCGCACGACCGACAACGAGCACCCCGGCGTGGCCGCGATGCGCGCCGAGGGCTCGCGCTGCCTGGCTGGGCCGATCGAGGCCGAGGCCCTGCCGGACCACGAGGAGGCGTTCATGCGCCGCTACAAGACTCCGGCCGAGACCCGCGCCGAGTTCGAGCGGCGGGGCTGGAAGCGGATCGTCGCCTTCCAGACGCGCAACCCGATCCACCGGGCGCACGAGTACCTCACGAAGGCGGCGCTGGAGATCTGCGACGGCCTCTTCATCCACCCGCTGATCGGCGAGACGAAGAAGGGCGACATCCCCGCCGACGTGCGGATGCGCTGCTACGAGGTCCTGATGGAGAAGTACTACCACCCGGACCACGTGATGCTCGGTGTCAATCCCGGCAAGATGCACTACGCCGGGCCGCGCGAGGCCGTGCTGCACGCGATCATCCGGCGCAACTACGGCTGCACCCACTTCATCGTGGGCCGCGACCACGCCGGGGTCGGCGACTACTACGGCACCTACGACGCGCAGCGCATCTTCGACGACATCGATCTGAACGAGCTCGGGATCACGCCGCTGTTCTTCGAGCACACCTTCTGGTGCAACGAGTGCCAGGGCATGGCCTCGAACAAGACCTGCCCGCACCCGCAGGAGTCGCGGCTGTTCCTCTCGGGCACGAAGGTGCGCGAGATGCTCTCGCAGGGCGAGACGCCGCCCCCTGAGTTCACCCGTGCCGAGGTTGCTCAGATCCTGATCGACGCTTACAAGGAGGGATTGGACTGATGGCGCAGGCCCCCGCCCAGGAGAAGGGCTTCTGCCTGTGGTTCACCGGGCTCTCCGGCTCGGGCAAGACCACGATCACGAACCTGCTGGTCAAGGAGCTGCTCAAGCGCGGCTCGAAGCTCGAGGTGCTCGACGGCGACGTCGTCCGTGAGAACCTCTCGAAGGGCCTCGGCTTCTCCAAGGAGGACCGCGACACCAACATCCGGCGGATCGCCTTCGTGGCGAACCTGCTCTCGCGCAACGGCGTGCCGGTGATCACCGCCGCGATCTCGCCCTACCGCGCGACCCGCGACGAGGCGCGCCAGCTCATGGACGGCCGCTTCATCGAGGTCTACGTCAAGGCCTCGGTCGAGACGTGCGAGGAGCGCGACGTCAAGGGCCTCTACAAGAAGGCGCGCGCCGGCGAGATCAAGGAGTTCACCGGCATCTCCGACCCCTACGAGGAGCCCCTGAACCCCGAGATCACCGTCGAGACCGAGAAGCAGACCCCGGAGGAGTCGGCCCAGCAGATCCTCACCTACCTCGAGGACAACGGCTGGATCCCCAAGGCCTGATCGGGGACCCACCCCGAAGCGTCGCGAAGCGGCCCGGGCGACCGGGCCGCTTTTCTTTTCGCGTGCTGCCGTTCGGCCGGCGATCTTCTCGCAAGCGCCTTCCTGGCTCAGCGCCGAGCCCGCCGAGGAGTTCGCGTCGAAGCTCGCGGAAACCCTCGGCGAGGAAGGATTCGTCGTGGAGCGGACCGTGACGCGCCCGCTGGGCGCGCCCTTCGCCGCCGGCCTCATCGCGCGCCGGGCCGACTGAGCGCTACGGGCGACCGAGCGCCGACCGGCGCCGCGCGGCGGGCCCGGAGGCCCGCCGCGCGGCCCGGTCACGGCTCAGCGGGCGACCTTGAACCGGTAGGTCGCGGCCTTGCCGACGTTGCCGGCGAGGTCGGTCGCGCGCACCCGGAACGTGTGCTTTCCCGGCTTGACGCGGAACTTCGCGCCCGAGCGGCAGGCCCGCCAGGCCTTGCGATCGAGCTTGCACTTGAAGCTCGCGCTCTCGTCGGCGGTGAACCTGAAGGCGGCCTTCCGCTTGGACGACTTGCGCTTGGGCTTCTTGGTGATCCGCACGCGCGGGGCGACGGTGTCCACTCTGAAGCTGCGACTCGCCGTCGTCTCTAGGCCGACCGAGTCGGTGGCCGTGACGCCGATCTCGTGCTCGCCGTCCGCGAGCGGCTCGCCCGGGGTGTGCGAGCCCTCGTCGCTGCAGGGCCCCTCGACCCCGTCGACCGAGCAGACGAAGGTGACCGGCGTGGTGTCGGTCGCCTCGAAGCTCAGCTTGGGCAGCGGGTCGGCGATCAAGGCGCCCTCCTCGATCCCGCTCAGGCTCAGCTGCGGGGCCGCGTTGTCGACGGTCACGGTGCGCACCGGCGTCGTGAACACCTGGTCCGCGTTGTCGGTGATCACCGCGTGGAAGGTGTGGGGGCCGTCCCCGCCCACGAAGAAGCGCGAGTCGCGGGTGATCTCGAACGGCGGCTCGGTGAGCGTCGCGAGCGCTCCCGACGAGTTGTTGAGGTAGAAGCGCACCTGCTTGACCCCCGCCGGCGCGGAGGCCTCGGCCCGGATCGTCACGTTGCCGCGCACGTACGCGCCCTCCTCGGGGGCGACGATCGAGCCGCTGGGGCCGGCGAGCGGGGTGAAGTGGGCGACGACCCGGGTCGGGTCGTCATGGACCGTGACCGCGCAGGCACCGGTCGCGTTGGTGCAGGCGCCGCTCCAGCCGGCGAACGTCCAGCCGGCGGCCGGAGCCGCCGTGAGGGTGCGGGTCGGGTAGATCGTTTCGCACAGCACCCGGCCCTGGTTGTGGTTGCCCCCCGACCCGACGTAGGTGCATTCCTCCTCCAGCGGGATCGCCTGCGCGCAGGTGGCGTTGCAGTCGATCCCGGCGCCGGTGATCCGGCCGGCTCCGGCCGGGCTCGCCGAGACCTCGAGCGTCACGTTGCCCGTCTGGTGGTCGGCGAAGGCGGGCGCGGCGCCGAGCGCGAGCAGCGCGAGGGCGAGCGCCCCTGCCGATCTTCTCTTCATGTGACTCCTGTGTTGCGGCGCGAGCACACGCGCCAACCGGGTACGACGCGCCGCGATCGTGAGTGTGGCGGCCGACGCGGCGTGCCGACCCCCCCGGTCGCTCGACCGGGCGGCCGCAAGTTATCGGTGCGTGCGCACGCACTGACTTTCGGGCGCGGCGCGACGCTTCCGGGCAGCGAGCCGGTCCGGCGGGGACAGGGAACGACGCTAGGGCTTCGGCGGGACCTGCGGCTCGCCGAGGCCGTAGGTCTCGTAGGCGCCCCAGCGGCTGAAGGTCTTATGCGTGGGGCCGTGGAAGTCTGAGCTCGCCGTAGGCACGAGGCCGAACTCCTCGCAGAGCTCGAGGCAGTGCTGGGTCTGCTCGCGCGTGTGCGAGGGGTAGAAGCTCTCGATCCCGTCGAGGCCGACGTCGCGCACGAGGCTCTCGACCAGATCGCGGACCTGCTCGGGGTCCTTCACGTCCCAGTAGGGGTGGGCGACCACCGCGACGCCGCCCGCCTCGTGGATCAGCCGCACGGCCTCCTCGGCGCTCGGCCACTTGCGCGAGACGAACGCCTTCGCGCCGGGTACCAGGTACTCCTCGAAGAACGGCCCGAGGTCGGGCCCAGCGCCCGCGGCCTTGGCGATGTGGGGGCGGCCGATCGCGTCGGCGGCACCCGCCTGGGCCACCGCGTCCTCGAAGGTCACCTCGACGCCGTGCTCGTTGAGCCGGCGGATGATCTCCTTGGCGCGGTCGACCCGCTCCTGCTGGGCGCGCTCGCAGGCCGGCTTCATCTTCTCCACGTCGACCCAGTAGCCGCAGATGTGCAGGTCCTCCGAGTACTTGTGGACGCACGACATCTCGACCGCCGGGATGTTCTGGATGCCGAGCTCGGTCGCTGTCTCCATCGCGGCGGGCACCCCCGCCACGCCGTCGTGGTCGGTCAGCGCCATCACGGTCACGCCGGCCTCGGCGGCCGAGCGCACCACGTCCGCCGGCTCGAGCTGGCCGTCGGAAACGGTGGAGTGTGCCTGGAGATCGATCATGCGGGCCCGCGCACTCTAGATGATCCGCACCCCGGGACGCTGCCGTAGCGGCCTGTCGCGCGCCGGAGCCGGATCTCGAATTCTTGACCTCCGATGCGAAAATGGTGTCGTGAGGATCACCGCCAAGGCCGACTACGCCGTTCGCGCAGCGCTCGAGCTGGCCGCCGCGCCGGAGGGCCAGCCGATCAAGGGCGAGCAGCTGGCGAAGGCGCAGGACATCCCGCTGCAGTTCCTCGAGCACATCCTGCTCGAGCTCAAGCATCACCGCATCGTGCAGGCTCGGCGTGGCGCCAAAGGCGGCTACTGGCTGGCGAAACCCGCGGACGAGATCACCGTGGCGGACGTGATCCGCGCCGTCGAGGGCCCGCTCGCCAACATCCACGAGTCGGCGCCGGAGGAGCTGCACTACGAGGGGCCGGCGCGGCGCCTGCGCGACGTCTGGGTCGCTGTCCGGCACAACCTGCGCGCGGTGCTGGAGAACGTCACGCTCGGGGAGCTCTCTCGCGGGCAGCTGCCCTGGCGCATCGACGCCATGCTCAACAATCCCGAGACCTGGCGCAAGCGCTGGTAGCCGCCCTTTCCTCACGCGGGTTCGCTCGCCGCCACGACCGCAAGCCTCGGTAGGATTGCGCCCCCACTCGACCGGCTAAGTCGACAAAGGGCCCTCCTCCTTCCGCCAGCCACCATGGACCCAGCGATCGTCGTCTTCGGCTTCGGCATCGGCCTGCTCGTCGGCATGACCGGGATGGGCGGGGCGGCGCTGATGACCCCGCTTTTGATCCTGCTCTTCGGGGTCAAGCCCGTGACGGCGATCGGCACCGACATCTTCTACGCCGCGATCACCAAGACGGTCGGCGGCTTCCAGCACCTGCGCATGGGCACCGTCCACCGCGGGCTCGCCTTCTGGATGGCGGTCGGCAGCATCCCCTCCGCGATCGCAGGGGTGTGGGTGATCGAGCTTCTGCAGGCCCGGCTCGGCGAGGATCTCGACAAGGTCGTGCTGGGCATGCTGGGCGGGACGCTGCTCGTCGTCGGCGTCGCCACGCTGTTGCGCTCGATCTTCCTGCGAGACGTGATCGCCGAGCGCTCGGCGATGCACCTCTATCTGCGGCACATCATCGCCGCCATCCTCACCGGCATCACCTGCGGGTTCGTGATCGGCCTCACCTCGGCCGGCAGCGGCACCCTGATCGCGATTGCGCTGATCGCGATCTTCCGGCTCACGCCGCAGCGCGTGGTCGGCACCGACGTCTTCCACGCCGCCGTCCTGCTCTGGGCGGCGGGCGCCGCGCACTGGGTCGGCGGCAACGTCGACTTCGTGCTCGCCGGCAACATCCTGCTCGGCTCGGTGCCGGGCGTGATCGTCGGCTCGAACCTCGCGGTGAAGGCGCCGCAGGGGCTGCTGCGTGTCGCCCTCGGCGTCGTCCTGATCGCCTCAGGCGCGACGCTGATCGCCAAGGAGGGCGACCCGGGCGTGGTCCTGCCCGCGATCCTCATCGCCGCCTTGCTGATGGCCTCGCTCATCGCCGCGCAGGTGATCTCGCACCAGCGCAACGGCAGGCGGCGCGACCGCGAGCGGGCACCCGCCTCGGTGCCGTAGGGCGCGCGCTTGGATTCGGCGCGGCGGGGCGGCTATGCGCGCTGCAGCTGACGCGACGCAGGTCGCGCCTGGCGCCGCCGGCGCTCGGGCCGCCGGGGCTCGTCCGCGGACACTCGCCAGACGGCGTCCGAGCCGAGCGCCTCGCAGACCACCTCGCCCCGCTGCGCCAGCTCGGCGAGCTGCGCGAGCGTGGCGTCCCTGTCCGGCTCCGCGAGATCGCTCGCGGGCAGCACGGCCGCGACCTCGGCGGTCGTGAGCCCGTCAGGGAAGCTCCGTAGGACCTCGAGCGCATCCTGCGGCGCCGGCCGGCGTTCGAGCGTCGGGTCGAGGTTGGCGAGAGCGGTGTCGTAGGCGGCGAACGGCTGCAGCCCGCCGACCTCGAGGTGCCCACCGTCGCGGGCCTCGAAGCGAACGCTGGGCGCGGTGTAGCGCCGGCGCTCGCCGTCGGTGGCGGTGCGGTCCTGGGCGTCGGCGGGGCCGCCCGCCGCGCTGCGCGCGAGCCGCCTCTCCGCCTCGTAGGCCTCGCGGACCTCCGGCGAGCCGATGCGCGCGACCAAGCGCTCGGCGTCCACGCCCGGCAGCTCGGCGAGCATGCGGCGCAGATCGGCCGGCTCATCGAGCATCCCGCGGCCGGTGAAGTAGGCGACCTGCAGGCGCGCGAGCACGCGCTCGGCCAGCGCCGGGTCCTCCAGGCGCGCGGCGATGACGGCCCGGCAGGCGGGCGAGGTCGCGGTCACCCGCGGCCGCAGCGAGTAGGCGAACGGCATCCCCCAGCGGCGCTCGAAGTCGCGCAGCCCGACGGTGAGCTGGGCGGGGGTGAAGCCCTTCTCCTCGTACTCGCTCGCGTCCTCGGCGAGGCCGATCATCACCAGCCGCCACTCGATCTGCTCGCCGAAGCGCCAGCGCAGACGCGCGCGAGCGGGCCGGAACGAGTAGGCGAAGGGGCAGCCGGGATCCGTGAAGAGGGTTGCGGTGATCGGCGAGGCCATGGTTGAGAAAGGGGCGCACGCACCCGGGTGCTGTAGTTGCGTGCACAAACAGTCTAGCCGGAAGGCTCTCTCGGAACGAGAGCGCGGGCGCGCGCCAGCGCTTACCCTCACGTCATGGACTTCGAGCTCAGCCCGCGCACCGCCGAGCTCCTTGAGCGGCTGCGCGCCTTCCTGGACGAGCACGTCTACCCGGTGGAGGCCGAGGCTCACCGGGCGCTCGACGAGGAGGTGAGGCCGGGCGCCGGGGTCGCCTACCCACGGATCCTGCGCGAGCTGCGTGCCCGCGCCCGCGAGGAGGGCCTCTGGAACCTGTTCATGCCGGACGAGCGCTACGGGCCGGGACTCAAGACCTGGGAGTACGGGGTGCTCTGCGAGGAGATGGGGCGCTCGCCGGTGGTTGCCCCGATGGTCTTCAACTGCGCCGCCCCGGACACCGGCAACATGGAGATCCTGGCCGAGCACGGCACCGACGAGCAGCGGGCGCGCTGGCTCGAGCCGCTGCTCGAGGGCGAGATCCGCTCCTGCTTCGCGATGACCGAGCCGGAGGTCTCGGGCTCCGACCCGACCACGCTTCAGGCGCGCGCCGAGCTCGACGGCGTGGAGTGGGTGATCAACGGCCACAAGTGGTTCACGACGGGGGCCGTCGGCGCCGCCTTCGCGATCGCGATGGTCGTGACCGATCCCGACGCCCACCCTTACGCCCGCGCCTCGATGATCATCGTCCCCACCGACGCGCCCGGCTTCGAGCTGGTGCGCCCGATCCCGGTGATGGGTCACGACGGCGGCCCGGGGCACTGCGAGCTGCGCTTCCGCGACTGCCGCGTGCCGGCGGAGAACCTGCTGGGCCCGCGCCAGGCCGGCTTCGCGATCGCCCAGGACCGCCTCGGCCCGGGCCGCATCCACCACTGCATGCGCGCGATCGGCACGGCCGAGCGGGCGCTGGAGATGATGTGCCGGCGCGCCAACGAGCGCGAGGCCTTCGGCGGCCCGCTGGCCGACAAGCAGTTCGTGCAGGAAATGGTGGCCAGCTCGCGGATGGAGATCGAGCAGGCGCGCCTGCTCACCCTGCGCGCCGCCTGGGAGATCGACGCGCACGGCAAGCGAGCGGCGCGGCGCTGGATCTCCATGATCAAGATCGTCGCGGCCAACGTCGTCATGGACGTGCTCGACCGCGCGATCCAGGTGCACGGCTCGCTGGGCATGTCCGACGACACCCCGCTCGCGGCGATGTGGCGCTACAGCCGCATGCTGCGCATCGCCGACGGGCCCGACGAGGTGCACAAGATGGTCGTGGCCCGGCGCGAGCTCAACTACTGGGCGAAGCAGGCGGAGGGGCCCAGCGGCCCCCCGCCCGGCGGCGCGCAGCTCAGCTCGCCTTCATAGGGCGCCCTAGCCCAGCCTGCCCACCGCCGCGTGCGCCTCCTGGACGAGCCGCTCGACGGTCTCGGCCAGAACCCGAAGTCCCTCCTGCACCTCGGCGTTCCGGCCGTACTGGCCGGCGGCGAAGCGCGCGTAGACGCCCTCGAGGATGATCGCGAGCTTCCAGCAGCCGAGCGCGACGTAGAAGTCGATCTGCCCGAGATCGCGGCCGGAGCGCTCGGCGTAGCGGCGCTTCACCTCCTCGCGCGAGGGAAAGCCGCGCGCCATGGTCCCGGGACGCGTCAGCGGCGTCAGCTCGTCGCCCTCCTCCGCCCAGTAGACGAGCAGCAGGCCGACGTCGGCGAGCGGGTCGCCCAGGGTGCAGAGCTCCCAGTCGACCACGGCCACGACCTCGCCGCGTTCGCTGAGGATCACGTTGTCGAGCCGATAGTCGCCGTGGACGATCGTGGCCGGCCCCTGCTCGGGAATGCGGCCGGCCAGGGCGCGGTGGACCTCGTCGACGAGCGGGAGCTCGCGCGTCTTCGAGCGCTCCCACTGGCCGCTCCAGCGCCTCAGCGTGCGCGCCACGTAGTCCTCCTTGCGGCCGAGGTCGCCCAGCCCGACCTCGTCGGGGTCGATCGAGTGGATCGCGGCGAGGGTGTCGATCACCCGCTCCCCGATCGCCCGGCGCTCCTCCTCGTCAAACGCCGCTTCCGCCTCCTCCTTGGTGCGCAGGACCGGGCCGGCAACGAACTCCATCACGTAGAAGGGGGCGCCCGTCACCGACTCGTCGGGGCAGTAACCGGCCACGGGGGGCACCGGCACATCGGTGCCGGCCAGCGCGGTGATGACCCTGTGCTCGCGGCCCATGTCGTGCGCGGAGCCCAGCCGCTCGCCGAGCGGCGGGCGCCGCAGCGCCCAGCGATGCCCGGCCGCGTCCTCGACCGCGTAGGTCAGGTTCGAGCGCCCGCCGGAGATCCGCTCAAAGCGCAGGGGTGGCTCGGCCGCCGGCACGTTGGTCCGAAACCAGGCTTCCACGGCCGGCCCTTCGATGCCCTCGGGCACCGACACGCCGGGGTCGGCGCCTTGCTCCTCGCTCATGGCGGAAAAGGCTAAAGCGCAGCGAAGCCCCGGGTGCCTTTCGCTCAGCCGACGGGCTAGCCTGCCTCGCCGATGGCGGCCAACCGCGAAGCGCGGCGCGCCCTGCTGGTCGATTTCGGCGGGGTGCTCACAACGAGCATCTGGGACTCGTTCGCGGCGTTCTGTCGCGCCGAGGGCCTCGACCCGCAGGCGGTGCGCGCGCTCTTCCGCGAGCGCGGGGAGGCGCTGGCGCTGCTGCGCCGGCTCGAGACTGGCGCGATCGGCGACGGGGAGTTCGAGGAGCGGTTCGGCCGCCTCCTCGGGGTCGAGCGCACCGACGGGCTGATCCAGCGCATGTTCGCGGGGCTTGAGCCGAACGAGCCGCTGGTGGATGCGGTCCGCACCGCGCGCGCCGCGGGCCTGCGCACGGGCCTGATCACCAACTCCTGGGGCACCGGCATCTATGACCGGGCGCCGCTCGGTGAGTTCGACGCGACCGTGATCTCCGGCGACGTCGGCCTGCACAAGCCCCAGCCTGAGATCTACCTGCTGGCCTGCAAGCGGCTCGGGATCGAGCCCGCCGAGGCCGTGTTCGTCGACGATCTACGCGAGAACGTGGCCGGAGCCGAGGCCGTGGGGATGGCCGGCGTGCTGCATCGCGACAACGCGACGACGCTGGCCGAGCTGGAGCGCCTGCTGGGGATCGAGCTGGCGCCCGCCTCACCCTGAGCAGACGGGCGAGCCGCGACGGGCGAGAGCCCGCCACAGGCCCGCGAGGGTGAAGTCCGCCTGGACGCGCAGCGGCCCGCGCTCAAGCTCGACGAGCAGCCCCTCGCCCTCCGTCGCGACGCAACCGGCACCCCGCGTCACGCGCCAGTAGGGCGAGGGCGAGATCCGCGCCCGGTAGGCGCCCGGCGGGCCCGCGAGCTCGAACCAGTCGGCGCCGAGCGCGCTCACGCGCGCCGGTGGGTCGGCCAGCGGCTTCGGGTCGGCCACCTCGTAGAGCTCCCAGCCCGGGCCCGCCCAGACGCGCTCGACGCCCGGCACGCCCGCGCGCAGCAGCGCGATCTCATCCTCGGCCAGGTAGTCGGGCTGGGCGGCGGTGGGCACCGCGACGAAGCGCACGGCTCGCTCATCGAGCCATTCCCGATAAGCGGCGGGCGTCAGCCTGCCGTCCTGGAAGAGCTCGAAGTCGTCGGACTCGGCCTGGCGCAGCCAGCCGCGCGCCAGCGGGAGCGCGCGCGCCACGTAGTCGGCCTCCCAGCGGTTGCGCGTGGGCGGCACGTGCACCCGGAACGGCTCGTCCTCCCCACGCCGCTCGAGCTCCGTCAGCAGCGGCTCGTAGTAGGCGCGCTCGACGGCGGGCTCGCCGACCGCGTCGGTCAGGTCGCGCACCGGCGCCACCCACTGCCAGTAGACGAGCGGGACGAGCGCCGCCAGTACGAGCAGCGCGGGGCGCCTGCCCCAGGCGAGCGCTACCAACGGCGCTGCCGCGAGCGAGCCCAGGCGCGTCGCGTTGCCGCCGACCGGCGTGTCGACGAGGAACAGCGCGAGGCAGAAGGCGAGGTAGAGAAGGGCGCCCAGGCGCAGTGTGCGCTCCTCGCGCGGCAGGACGAGGAACACGAGCAGGCAGCCGGGGACGATGAGCGTGAAGGTGTTGGCGACGAACGGCTCCACGCCGCCGGTGGGGAAGGCGAGGGCGATCAGGCCGATCGCGAGCACGGCCGGCGCGCCGAGGAGCAGGCCCCTTCGGCGGTGCCCCGCGAGGAAGAGGGCGCCGCCGGCGAACGCGACGAAAAGCCCCGCGACCGGGCTGCCGCAGGCGCTCAGCGCGGCGAGCGCGGCGGCGAGCAGCTCGCGACGGCGAGCGAGCGCGAGCAGCGCCCCCATGCCGAGCGCGAGCCCGAGGGCGAAGGTGAGCCGGCCCGTGTACAGGTTGGCCGCCGCACCAGCGCCGAAGAGCCAGGCGGCGAGCCGCGCGCGGCCGCCGTAGCGAGGGCGCACCAGCCGCTCGAAGCACCAGGCCGCCGTCACCACGGCCAGCGCGCCCGCTATCCGCACGCCCACCAGCGCGGCGAGGGGCGGGAAGAGGAGGCTGTAGCCCGGCAGGTGGGTGCCCGAGTACCAGGCGTTCGTCCAGACCTCGAAGCCGTGCTCCGCGAAGAGGTGAGCCCGGAAGTCCTGCGCGGCCAGATCCGCGCTCGGTGGCGCCCAGATCAGATAGGCGAGCGCGAGCAGCACGGCGACCACCATGGCGCGCGCAAGCTTAAGTGCGCCCCCGGTCCCCTCCTCTCAAAAAAAGCGAACGGTTCGGGTCCGCCTGCGCGTGACTGAAATCCGTCTCGGGTGGGACCGGCGGGCGGGCGGGTCAGTCGCGGGCGTACTCGACCCGGATCTGCTTGCCCTTGAGCTTGGTTCCGTCGAGGCGCTCGACGGCGATGCCCGCCTGGTCGGCGTCGAGCTCGACGAAGGAGAAGCGGTCCAGCACCTCGACGCGGCGGATCGCCTCGGGCGGCACGACCGCCCCCTCCTCGAGCGCCCAGCGGATGTCGGCGTCGCCGATGCCGCTGCGCCGGCCGCGGTTCACGAAGAGCTTGGCGACGGCGCCCGCGCGGGCGCCGTCGCGCCGCTCGCTGGAGTGGTCGCGCCGGCGCGGGCGCGGCGCGTGCTCGAGTCGCTCCTCCGGCGGCTCCCACTCCCCGATCGTTGTCTTGGCCTCGCGCTCGATCCGCCGCAGCTCCTGGCGCTCGCGCGGGCTGATGAAGCTGATCGCCCTGCCCGTGCGCCCGACCCGGCCGGTGCGCCCGATCCTGTGCACGTAGGTCTCGGTCGCGTCGGGCAGGTCGAAGTTGATCACGTGGGTCACGTGCTCGATGTCGAGCCCGCGGGCGGCGACGTCGGTCGCGACGAGGAGCGGCAGGTTGTGCTCCTTGAACTGGATCATCACGCCGTCGCGCTGGCCCTGGCTCATGTCGCCGTGCAGGGCGCGGCAGCGCAGCCCGGCCGCGCGGAGCCGCTCGTCCAGCCGCGCGGCGCCGATCTTCGTGCGGCAGAAGATGATGGCCTGCTCCGGCTCCTCGGCGCGCAGCACCTCGAGCAGGCGCTCGACCTTCTCGCGCGGCTCCGCCTCCACGTAGGCCTGCTCGATCGCGTCGACGGTGAGCTGCTTGGGCGTCACCTTGATCGTGACCGGGTGGTACATGTAGCGCTCCGCCAGCCGCATGACCGGGGCCGGCATCGTCGCCGAGAAGAGCGCCGTCTGGCGGCCCCCGGGGCACATGCGCAGGATCTTCTCGACGTCCTCGATAAAGCCGAGGTCGAGCATCTCGTCGGCCTCGTCGAGCACCACGAAGCGGGCGGCGGTGAGCACGATGATGTGCCGCGAGATCAGGTCCAGCATGCGCCCGACCGTGGCCACGACCACCTGGGCCCCGGCGCGCAGCCGCGGCGCCTGCTGGGCGATCGGCTGCCCGCCGAAGACCGCGACGATCTCCACGTCGAGGTGCTCGGCGTAGGAGCGCAGCGCCTGCGTGACCTGGATGCAGAGCTCCCGCGTCGGCGTCAGCACGATCGCCTGCAGCTCGTCGGAGGAGGGGTCGACGTACTCGAGCAGCGGCAGGCCGAAGGCGGCCGTCTTGCCGGTCCCGGTCTGAGCCTGGCCGATCACGTCGTGGCCGGCGAGCAGCTCCGGGATCGCCCGCTCCTGGATCGGCGTGGGCTCGACGAACCCCAGCTCGTCGAGCGCCTTCTGGATCTCCTCGGAAAGACCGAGCTCGCGGAATCGGCTCATGGCGAGTTGCTTTTAACGCCCGCGGCGGCGCGCAGGGCGTCGGCCAGAAGCTCCGCCGACTGGGCGCCGGTGACCGCGGGCCCGTCCCCGAACGAGAAGAAGGGCACGCCACGGACGCCGCGTCGCGCCGCCTCGCGGAGGTCGGCGAGCACCGCGTCGGAGTACGCATCGCTCGCCAGCACCCGGTCGACCGCCTCGGCGTCCATCCCGGCGGCCGCCGCGAGCTCGCGGAGCACGGCGGGGTCGTCGAGGCGCGCGCCCTCGCTGAACTGCGCCCGGAAGAGCCGCTCGACCAGCTCGTCCGCGGCCGCGGCCTCCCGCGCCGCCTGCAGCAGCCGGTGCGCGTCGAAGGTGTTGGCGTGGCGGGCGCGGTCGAGCCGGTAGGTGAGGCCCTCCGCGGCCGCGAGCGCGCTGACGCGGGCGTTCAGCTCGCGGGCGCCCTCGAGGCCCACCCCGAGCTTGCGCGCGAGGTACTCCTCGGCGAGGCCGCCCGCGCCCGGCTCGCCGAACCGCGGCGCGCCCGGGTCGAGCTGGAAGGAGCGCCAGGTCACCTCCGCCCTCACGTCGCCGACCATCCCCAGCGCGCGCTCGAGCCGCCGCTTGCCGATGTAGCACCAGGGGCAGGCGACGTCGACCCAGACGTCGACGCGAATCGCTCCGCCCTCACGGGCCGCCGCCGGCTGCTCTTGGATGCGGGCGCTGGATCCGGTCATGCGCTGCGCTGAAGCGTAGGCGGAACCTGCGGCTGGATCGCCTTCACAACGCGAATCCTGCCCGATGGAGTCGTTCAGGGTGCGCGGTTCCGCGCGGCTCGCTAGGGTGCCTGCCCGCCGTGTCACTGACGGTCGTGGGCAGCATCGCTTTCGACTCGGTTCGCACGCCCTTCGGCGAACGCGAGCGCATGCTCGGCGGCTCGGCCGTTCACTTCGCGCTGGCGGCGAGCTTCTTCACCGACGTGAAGGTCGTCGGGCAGGTAGGCGAGGACTTCGGCGACGAGCAGGCCGAGGTGCTCACCTCGCGTGGGATCGACACCTCGTCGATCGAGCGCGTGCCGGGCGGCCGCACCTTCTTCTGGCGCGGCTACTACGAGCACGACATGAACGTCGCCCACACCGAGCAGACCGAGCTCGGGGTGTTCGCCGATTTCGAGCCCAAGCTCTCGCCCGAGGCGGCGTCCGCCGACGTGGTGTTCCTGGGCAACATCCAGCCGCAGCTGCAGCGCCAGGTGCGCGCCCAGTGCGCCGGCGCGCGCTTCGCCGCGCTCGACTCGATGAACCACTGGATCGAGGGGGCGCGCGACGCCCTGATCGAGGCGATCTCGGAGGTCGACTGCGTGATCCTCAACGACGCCGAGATCCGCATGCTGACCGAGGACCCGAACCTCGCCCGCGCGGCGCGGCGGGTGATGGAGATGGGCCCGCGGATCGTGGTGGCGAAGCAGGGCGAGTACGGCGCCGCGCTCTTCACCCCCGACGGCTTCTTCGGCCTGCCCGGGATGCCGCTGGAGGACGTGCGCGACCCCACCGGCGCCGGCGACAGCTTCGCCGGGGGCTTCCTCGGCTACCTCGACGGGCATTGCTCGGAGCTCACGACCGAGGAGCTGCGCCGCGCGATGGCCTACGGCACCGTGCTCGCCTCCTTCAACGTCGAGCGCTTCGGGACCGAGCGCGTGCGCGAGCTCACCGCCGAGGAGATCGCGGAACGCTTCCGCGAGCTGGTGGCGATCACGCGCTTCGAGGAGCGCCCGATCGAGTTGCGCTCCTAGGCGGGGCCGCCCCCTGCTCCGCTTCGGCGGCAGCGCTGCGGCGCGCTTGGACTACCCGGCGCGTTCGCTGGGTAATTGCGAGAATTCGGGGGCGACACGACCGAAGGAGCGCTAAGGACTTGAGCCAGAGCGAGACCAAGCCTCAGAGCGACGCCCCCGCGGCGGACGGGCGCCGGGACACGCTCACGATCACGGACAACCGGACCGGGCGCACCTACGAGGTGCCGATCACGGACGAGACGATCCGGGCGCTGGACCTGCGCCAGATCAAGGTGAACGAGGACGACTTCGGGTTGATGTCGTACGACCCGGGCTTCACCAACACCGCCTCGTGTCGCTCCTCGATCACCTACATCGACGGCGAGGCCGGGATCCTGCAGCACCGGGGGATCCCGATCGAGCAGCTCTGCGAGCAGTCGACCTTCCTCGAGGTGGCGTTCCTGCTGGTCTACGGCGAGCTCCCCACGAAGGCGCAGTACGAGCGCTGGGTGCACGACATCACCCACCACACCTTCGTGCACGAGAACCTCAAGGTCTTCGTCGAGGGCTTCCGCTACGACGCGCACCCGATGGGCATGCTGCTCGCCACGGTGGGCGCGCTCTCGACGTTCTACCCCGGGGCGAAGAACATCAACGACCCGGAGGAGCGCTACATGGCGGCGGTCCGGCTGATCGCGAAGATGCCGACGCTGGCGGCCTTCGCCTACCGGCACAACCGCGGGCTGCCGTACGTCTATCCGGACAACGACCTCTCCTACACGGAGAACTTCCTCTCGATGATGTTCAAGATGACCGAGCTCAAGTACGAGCCCGACCCGCGCCTGGCTCGCGCGCTCGACGTCTTGTTCATCCTCCACGCCGACCACGAGCAGAACTGCTCGACGAACGCGGTGCGCGCCGTGGGCTCCTCTCAGGTCGACCCGTACTCGGCCGTGGCTGCAGGCGTGGCGGCGCTCTACGGCCCGCTGCACGGCGGCGCCAACGAGGCGGTGCTGCGTATGCTGCGGCGCATCGAGAAGGTCGAGAACGTCCCCGACTTCCTCGAGCGCGTGAAGAACAAGGAGGAGCGCCTGATGGGCTTCGGCCACCGGGTCTACAAGAACTACGACCCGCGGGCGCGCATCATCCGCAAGCACGTCGACGAGGTGCTCGACGCCACGCAGCCCAACCCGCTGCTCGACATCGCCACCGAGCTCGAGAAGCGGGCGCTCGACGACGAGTACTTCACCTCGCGCAAGCTCTACCCGAACGTCGACTTCTACTCGGGCCTGATCTACGAGGCGCTCGGGATCCCGACCGAGATGTTCACCGTGGTCTTCGCGATCCCGCGCACCGCCGGCTGGATCGCGCAGTGGCTGGAGATGGTCGAGGACCCCGAGCAGAAGATCGCGCGGCCGCGCCAGATCTACACCGGCCCGCAGAACGTGGACTACGTGCCGATCGAGCAGCGCGAGGGCCCGGAGAAGATCCGCAACGATTTCCTGCGGCGGCCGGTCCGCGCGCGCCGCGGCGCCTAGGGGAGCGTGGCGTACCGCCTCACCGTCCGGCACGGGCCGAGGGTGACCCGCGAGAAGTTCGAGAGCCTCGACGAGGCGCTGTCCGCGCTCGAGGCGAAGGCCAAGGAGATCCGCTCGCAGGGGCGGCTGCCCGACCGCAAGATGATCCGCGAGTACCCGGCCGAGCGCCAGGTCGCGGGTCGGCTCGAGATCTCGACCGGCGGACTATTTCGGCGCGGCAAGGAGGCCGGCCTCGACGTGATGGGCGACGGGCGCCTCGTGCCCTATGTGGGCGGGGTGCGCCGGCGGGAGCTCGACAGCGGCGAGGACGGGCCGTTCGCCGCGCTGCGCGAGGCGCTGAGCGCGAGCTGATCGTTCAGGAGCAGCTAGCTTGAGCCAGGTGAACGAGCAAGAGGTCGAGATCCCCGAGGGCAGCTACGCCGCCGGCCGGCGCGTCCGCCTCCCGCGCGGCGCGCAGGAGCCGATCCGCGTCTACATCGACAGCGTCGAGCAGCCTCGCGGCGAGGTCTGGGAGCGCCGCGGCGACGAGATCGTATTTGCGCGACCGATCATCAAGGAGAAGGTCGGCACTTTGCGCTGGCTGGCGATGTACCTGGGGATCTTCGGCACGTACCGCAAGAACGAGACGGTCGACGTCGAGTACCGCCTGCGCGGCCAGGTGAAGCTGCTGGCCGACGCCGAGATCCTGCCCGACGAGAACTAGCCGAGCCCGGCCAGGGCCGCCACGCGCTCGCGGTGCTCGGCTGGCGTGCCGAGTAGCTGCGCGGAGACGCGGGCGCGCTTGAGCAGGAAGTGGAGGTCGTGCTCCCAGGTGAAGCCGATCCCGCCGAAGGTCTGCAGCGCGTCGTGGGTGACCGCACAGGCCGCGTCGGAGGCGCGGGCCTTGGCCATCGCCGCGGCCAGCGGCAGCGCCTCGCGGTCGGCGTCGGCGCACCAGGCCGCGTAGTAGACGAGCGAACGCGCCTCCTCGACCGCCCAGAGCATGTCGACCAAGCGGTGGGAAACAGCTTGGTAGGCGCCGATCGGACGGCCGAACTGCTCGCGCTCCTTGGCGTAAGCGACCGCCATGTCCAGCGCCCGCGCAGCCACCCCGAGCGACTCGGCCGCGAGCGCCACCTCCCCCACGTGGACGCCCCACGCCGCCTCCCCCGGGAGCGGCTCGCCGCCCTCGGCCCGCACGCGGAAGTAGGCCCGCGTGGAGTCGATCAGGGGCAGGCGCTCGAGTTGCGCGCGTTCCGTCGGCACCAGCCGCGGGGCGCCCGCGCGGGCGCTGAGCACGAGCACGCTGCTCCCCCGGGCCGCGCCCACCACCGGGCCACCGTCGTCGGCGAGCTCGGCGGCGCCGCGCGCGGCCCCGGAGGCGATCCCCGGCAGCCAGCGCTCCTTCTGTTCCTCGGAGCCCGCCGCGGTGATCAGGGCGCCCGCGTAGGCGTTCGAGATCAGCGGCGAGGGCGCGAGCGCGTAGCCGGCCTCCTCCAGCACCAGGACGAGCTCGACCACGCCCAAGCCCTGGCCGCCCCAGCGCTCGGGTATCGCGATGCCCGGCCAGCCCAGCTCGCACATCTCGGCCCAACGGCCCTCGTCGTAGGGGCTGCCCGACTCGGCCAGCTCCCTGACCTTCTCGGGCGTAAAGCGGCTCCGCAGAAACTCCCGCGCCGTCTCCTTGATCTCCCGCTGCTCATCGGAGAAGCCGAACTCCACGTTCCTACCTCAGCCTCGGCAGGCCGAGCACCCGCTCGGCGACGATGTTGCGCAAAACGTCGCTCGTGCCGCCCTCGATCGAGTTCGCGCGCGAGCGCAGGAACCGGTAGGCCCAGGGCGAGTCCTCGCGTAGCGCCTCCAGCCCGCCCAGTTCGACCGCCAGCTCGGCGAGCGCCTGGGCGGCGGTGGACCACTGCAGCTTCGCGATCGAGCCCTCCGGCCCCGGCATGCCGACCTTCATCACCGCGGTCAGCGAGCGCAGGTTGCCCATACGCAGCCCCTCGGCAGCGATCTTGAGCCGGGCGATGCGGTCGCGCACGAGCGGGTCGTCGGCGAGCCCACGCCGCTTCGCGAGCTCGATCAGCTCCTCGAGCGCCACCTGCAGGCCGACCGCCGCGGTCGCCCCCAGGCCCGCGCGCTCGTTCATCAGCGTCGTGATCGCCACGGCCCAGCCGTTGCCCTCGCCGCCGATCACGTTCTCGTCCGGCACCCAGGCGCTCTCGAAGAAGAGCTCGTTGAACTCCGCCTCGCCGGTGATCTGGCGCAGCGGCCGCACCTCGACGCCCTCCTGCTCCATGTCACAGATGAAGTAGGTGAGCCCCTTGTGCTTGGGGGCCTCCGGGTCGGAGCGGGCGAGCAGCATGCACCACTTGGCATGGTGGGCGAACGTCGTCCAGACCTTCTGGCCGCTGATCCGCCAGCCGCCGTCGGCCTTGACGGCCCGGGTCTTGAGCGAGGCGAGATCGGAGCCCGCCTCGGGCTCGGAGAATCCCTGGCACCAGATCTCCTCGGCGGAGAGAATCGGCTCCAGAAAGCGCTCCTTCTGCTCTTCGGTGCCGTGGGCGATCACCACCGGCCCGCCCATCACCAGCCCCAGCAGGTTCGCCGGCGCCGGCGCCTTGGCCCGCGCCATCTCCTCCTGGAAGATCCACTGCTCGATCAGGGTGGCCCCGCGGCCCCCGTACTCCCGCGGCCAGGAAATCCCGGCCCATCCCGCCTCGTGCATCGTGCGCTGCCAGCGCCGCGCGAACTCGAACGCGGCCCGCTCGTCGCCCGCGGGCGGCTCCCCGGGGTGGTTGGCGGCGAGCCACTCGCGCACCTCGTCACGGAAGGCGCGCTGCTCGGGGGTGAGGCTGAGATCCAACGGTGAGGCGACTCTACCCCTTGGCTCGGCGCCGCCGCTTGGCCCAGCCCGGAGGTGGGGGATAATCGCGGCGGCATGCTGGAGCAGCCCCACGGTCGGGCGGGTAGCGTCGGCGCGCGACTGCGCGCTGTCCGGAGCCGGCGCTTCGTCGGGCGCAAGCGGGAACTTGCGCTCTTCCGCGAGGCGCTTGCCGCCGCCCCGCCGCCGTTCAACGTCCTCTTCGTGCACGGCCCCGGGGGTGTGGGAAAGAGCGCGCTGCTACGGGCCTTCGCCGACGCCGCAGAGGGGGCCGGTCGGCCTGTGCGGCTGGTCGACTTGCGCCAGACGCGGGCCCGGCCACCAGTCTTCAGCGCCGCCGTGAACCTGCAGCCGGAGGACGAGCGTCCGGTGATCCTGATCGACACCTACGAGGCGGGAACGGGACTCGACGAGTGGCTGCGCGAGCGCTTCGTCCCCGGCCTGCCCGAGGGCGCGCTGGTCGTGATCGCGGGGCGCGACCCGCCCAGCCCGGGTTGGTCGCAGGACCCCGCCTGGCGGGAGCTGCTGCGCGCTCTGCCGCTCCGCAACCTGACCGCCACCGAGGCACGCTCCTACCTGCGTGCCGCTGCTCTGGCCGATGAGGAGGCAGAGGCAGCCGTGCGCAGCACGTACGGCCACCCCTTGGCGCTGGCGCTCCTGGCGGATCTGGCGCGCCAGAGTCCAAGCCGCTCACTGCCGGAGCTGCGCGACGCGCCAGACGTCGTCCGCGCCCTCCAGCAGCGCTTCGTCAGCGACGTCCCAGGCGAGTTGCACCGGCGCGCGCTCGAGGTCTGCGCGCACGCGCGGGTGACGACCGAGGACCTGCTGCGCTCGGCGCTCGAGATCGACGACGCGCGCGAGCTCTTCGCCTGGCTGGAGTCCCTCTCGTTCGTCGAGCATGCGACCGACGGCCTGCTCCCTCACGACTTGGTGCGCGACGTGCTCGACGCCGAGCTTCGCTGGCGCGCGCCCGACGAGTACGCGCGCCTGCGCGAGCGGGTGCGCCGCCACGCGATCGCGCGCGTCCGCGCCGGCGGCGGCGATTCCCGCGCGGCCGCCGCTGACCTCATCTTCCTGCACCGCTCGAACCCGTTCGCCGCAGCGCAGTGGGACTGGGAGGCGTTCGGCGCCGCCTACGGCGACCGGCTTCGGCGCGGCGATCGCGAGGCGCTGCTCGCGATGAGCGAGCGGCACGAGGGTGCCGAGGCCGCCCGCTGGGTCGCCCACTGGCTGGAGCGCTGCCCAGACGCTTTCGTCGTCGTGCGGGAAGCCGACGAACGCCCGCGCGGCTTCCTGCTGCGGCTCCCCCTGCACGCTCTCGACTCGGGGGATGTGGCGGCCGATCCCGGCGCGCGAGCGATGTGGGAGTACGCCAGCGCACAGGCGCTGCCGCGGCCGGGCGACGAGGTGATGGCGGCCCGGACGCTGATCGACGCCGAGCACTACCAAGCGCCCTCACCCACGCTCAACGTGGTGACGATCGTCCACACCATGGACTGGCTCACCCGCCCGCGGCTCGCCCTCGAGCTGATCGGCGTCTGGGCCGATCCCGAAGCCGCCGCGGCGTTCATGGAGTACATCGACTTCCACCGCGCGCCCAGCGCGGACTACGAGATCGGGGGCAGGCGCTTCGGCGTCTTCGCCCACGATTGGCGCCGGGTCGACGCCGAGGCGTGGCTCGAGCTCGCCGCGGCGCGGGAGCTCGCCGACGGGGTCGCCCCCATCGCTCCGGCCGCGGCGCCGGTGGTGGCGCTCGCCCGCGAGCAGTTCGACGAGGCGGTGCGCGACGCCCTGCACCGCCTCCACGACGACGCCGCCTTGGCGGGCAACCCGCTGCTGCGCTCGCGCCTTGTGCGCGAGCGCGCGGGCGGGGGCGAGGCCGCGGACGCCCTGAGAGAGCTGATCGGGGAGGCGGTGATCGCGCTGCGTGCCGACCCGCGGACCAGACGTTACGAACGCGCGCTGACGCGCACCTACCTGCGCCCTGAGCGAACGCAGGAGCTAGCGGCGGAGTCGCTAGACCTGCCGCTCAGCACCTACCGCCGCCACCTGCGGCGCGGCGAGGAACGCGTCACCGAGTGGCTCTGGCAGCGCGAGCTCTACGGCTAACGGAGAGCCCGGGGCCGCTCCTCACACGAGCCCCCGCTCGCGCAGGGAGGAGACCGTGTCGGCGAGCGTGCGCTCGGCTGGACGCGTACGCCAGCCGAGTTCGCTCTCGGTCGCGCTGGCATCGCAGGCGGGCGTGTTGAGCACCGTCCAGGGCGCCTGCCCGTCGAGGGGCAGGCGCCAGGGCGAGATGCGCTGCAGCGCGTCCATGGCGCGCCCGGCGGCGAGGAAGGCGCGCGGAGGGAGCGTGCCGATCGGCGCCCGCCTGCCGACGAGCTCGGAGAGCGAGGCCACCAGCTGCCGCAGCGCCACCCGCTCGCCGGTCGCGAGGTAGCGACGCGGCCCACCGTCGCGACGCAGGCATCCCACGTGCACGCGCGCCAGGTCGCGCACGTCTACCAACGGCACTGCGCCCGGCACCCCGAAGGGGACCAGCCCGCGCGCGACGTCCCGAGCCAGGCGGGAGCTCTCACCGAGCCCCGGGTCCTGTGGGCCCCAGACCATGCCCGGGTAGACGATCGTGACCGGCTCGCGGCGCTCTTGCGCGCGCCGGGCGATCGCGTCGGCAGCCGCCTTCGAGCGCGCGTAGGCCGTGGGCGGGCTGCCCACCGGCGAGTCGGGGCGCAAGGGAGCGGCCGAGGGCAACAGCGCGACGTAGGACGAGACGTGCACGACCCGCTCCAGCCCGTGACGGGCGGCCACCCGGAGCAGGTTCTCCGTGGCCCGCGGGTTGAGCGCGAGCACGCGCCGCGCCTGGCGGACGTCGTGCGTGTAGGCGGCCGCAGCGTGGATCGCCGCCTCGCAGCCGGCCGCCGCGCGGCCGAGGGCGCCCTCGTCCAGCGCGTCCGCCTCGGCCACCTCCACCTCGTCGGCGCAGCCGAGCCCTGCAAGCGCCCGCCGCACGCGGCCGGCGTCGCGCGCGGTGGCGCGCACGTCGTAGCCGTCGGCGAGCAGCGCCGCCACTGTGTGCGAGCCCACGAACCCGCTCGCACCGGTCACCAGAACCTTCATCGAGAGACCCCTTTCCTGCCGGCGGCACGCACCGCCGGGTCGCGGACATTCACGGACCGATCCTGCGACCGAGGCGCCGCTCATTTCCAGGTCAATCCGCGCCCACTCTCCGTCCGCCAGCGGAGCGGCGGCAGCCCCGCGAACGGGTCAGTCGAGGGCGTAGAGGACGACGAAGGCCGTGGCGAGGTAGGTCACGGCGGCGAAGATCATGCCGGGATCCTCCATCAGGATCGCCGCGGTCGACCGCGTGTCCCGGCGGTCGTAGATCAGGTAGAGGTAGCGGAAGATCCCGTAGAGCACCGAGGGCGCCGTGGCGAGCATCTTGCTTCCCACGAGCGGCGAGCCCACCGCGTAGATCACGTACGTGACGACCGCCGTCGCGGTCACCATCGCGATCATCTGGTCGAGGAAGGGCAGCGAGTAATGCTCTAGCACCGGACGCGTCACCGCGCGCCCGCCCCCGCTTTCGGCCTCGCCCTGCTCGAGCATCGCCTCTTGGCGGCGCTTGGTGAAGCCGAGGAAGAGGGCGAGCGCGGCGGTGCAGACGAGCAGGTACTCCGAGGCCGAGGCCCCCACCGCGACCGCGCCCGCGACCACGCGCAGGATGAAAAGCGAGGCGATCGTCATCACGTCGAGGATCACGAGCCGCTTGAGCAGCAGGGAGTACGCGCCGGTGACGATCGCGTAGAGCGCCACCAGCGCAGCCACTTCGGCCGAGACCGCGGCGAGCGCGAGCGCCAGCGCGAGGATGGCGAGCGTCACCGCCGTCGCGGCCGCCGTCCCCGCGCCCAGCTCGCCGCTCGCGATCGGCCGCGACCGCTTGTCGGGGTGCAGGCGGTCGTGCTCGCGGTCGCGCAGGTCGTTGAAGAGGTAGCCGGCGCTCGAGACCGCGCAGAAGGCGACGAAGGTGAGCGTCGCGTCGAGCAGCGGGCCCGCCTCGGTGAAGCGGCCCGAGAAGACGACCCCCGCGAACACCAGCAGGTTCTTGATCCACTCCTGCGGCCGCAGGGAGACCACAAGCGGCTTCATGACGCGGCAAGGTTACGGCGTCCCGCCGTCCCTACCCGTCACCGGCGGGGCGGCTGACAGCGCCGGTTCGCCATCGGCCGCTGCCGTCCAGCCGCGGCTGCTCGGACCCGCGCACGCGCAGGCCCCACTTGACACCCTGCCGCCACGGTGGCGAGGATCACTGCCTAGCAGCCGGGGGAACCGCGGGCCAGAGGAGGGACGCGTGAAGCCAGCCAGGGTCCTGCTCGCAGCGGGCGTCGTCGTGCTTGTGGGCGCGGCGCAGGCCACCGCCGCGACGATCAAGGTCACGACCACCAGGGACGAGTTCGGGTCCGGTCCCAAGTGCTCGCTGCGCGAGGCGATCCAGGCCGCGAACACCGACGCGAGGTTCGGGGGCTGCGCGCGCGGCAAGGGCGCCGACCGGATCGTGCTCGGGAAGGGGACGTACAGGCTGACGCGCGCCGGCGGCGGAGCCCAGAACGCGAGCGGCAGTCTGAGCCCGGCAAGCCCCGTGACGATCGTCGGCAAGGGGCCAGCGGCCACGATCATCGACGGCAACGGCCGCGCGCTGCACGAGCCCGTGTTCTCGATCCCCTCAGGCCGCGCGAAGCTCGCCACGATGACGATCCGCAACGGCCTCGCCCCGGGAGACATCGCGGACGGCGGCGGGGCGATCCGTCACACGAGCCCCGGCAAGCTGACGCTCGACCGGATGCGCCTCGTGCACAACGCGACCGACGGCACCGGGGGAGCCGTCCTGATCAGCAACGCCGCGAGCGACCTGACGGTCACGCGCTCACAGTTCCTGGAGAACACGGCGGCTCAGTACGGGGGCGCGCTCCACGCGCAGGACGCTCGCAACGTGACGATCCGCGGCTCCGCCTTCGCGGGCAACACCTCCTGGAAGGACCGGGCAGCGGTCTCGATCTACGACGCCGAGGGCAGGACGGTCATCGCCCGCACCAGGATCACCGGCAACGTCAGCGTGAGCGGCTGGATGGGCGGCTTGTACGTGGACTCGAACGGCGGTGCGGAGCTCTCGAAGGTCACCGTGGCGGGCAACAGGGCCGACCTGTGGGCTGGCGGCATCTACCTGTCCAACACCAACACCGTCATACGCGAGTCGACGATCTCCGGAAACGTCGCGTTCGGCTTCGGGGGCGGCATCGTGGCCAACGGCGGATCGACGACGCTCGTCAACTCGACCGTCTCGGGGAACCATCTGACCGCCTCCAACGGAGCCGGCGGCGGGATCTACGCGGTCGGGCCGGCGAACATCCGCAGCTCGACGATCGCGTTCAACCGCGCGGCCGAGGGCGCGGGCATCTACCAGGGCGCCGCGGTCACCTACAAGAACTCGATCATCGCCCTCAACCGCGTGCCGAACGCCACGCGCACGGCCCACTGCGAGTCCCCGTCGCCAAGCTCCTCGCTCGGCCACAATCTCCTCGGCGACGACACCTGCGACAGCGACGGGCCGGGCGACATCGCGGAGGGCACTGTCGACACCCCCGCCGAGCCCCTCCTCGACGTCCTCGGCTACTACGGCGGTCCCACCCCGACCCACGCGCTTTTGCGCGGGAGCCCCGCGATCGACCGAGGGCAGGGGTGCCCGAAGCGCGACCAGCGCGGCTACGTGCGCAGGGGTCGCTGCGACATCGGCGCCTTCGAGCTCGGCGCCAAGCCGCCGAAGGCGAAGCGCAAGAAGCGCAACAAGTAAGGCGTAGAGCGCTTGAGGCGCGGCGGCGCGGGAGCGCCGCCGCGCCGCGCCGCCGCCTAGGCTTGCGCGGCGATGCCATCGAGCTCGGACCGGCTCAAGCACTGGGGCTGGGGCCGCGAGTCGCAGGCGCCGGACCGCGCCGCGGTCGAGGCGCTGGCGCCGCTTGTGCGCGAGCGGCTCGGTCTAGAGCCGCAGCCGGTCGAGGAGCCGGTGCCGCTCGAGGCGATCGAGCTGCCTGAGCCTCGGGTGAAGGCGCCCGCGAGCCTCGCCGGGGTCCTGAGCGCCGGCCGCCACGAGCGCGTCTCGCGCGCGCTCGGCAAGGCCTACCGCGACGTCGTCCGCGGCATGCGGGGAGAGATCGAGCACGCGCCCGACCTCGTCGCGCTCCCGCGCACCGAGCAGGACGTCGAGCGCGTGCTCACTTGGTGCGCGGAAGCTGGGCTGGCGGTGATCCCCTTCGGCGGTGGCACCTCGGTGGTGGGTGGCGTGGAGCCGCGGCTGCCCCGCGAGTACCCGGGCGTGGTGACGCTCGACGTTCGCGGGCTCGACCGCGTGCTCGAGCTCGACGAGGTCTCCCGCGCGGCGCTGATCGAGACGGGCGCGACCGGCCCGCGGCTCGAGGGGCAGCTGCGCGAGCGCGGCTACACGCTGCGCTTCTTCCCGCAGTCGTTCGAGCTCTCGACCCTCGGCGGCTGGATCGCGACGCGCGCCGGCGGCCACTTCGCGACGCGCCTCACCCACATCGACGACGTGGTCGAGTCGATCCGGGCGCTCACGCCGAGCGGCCCCTGGGAGAGCCGCAGGCTGCCCGGCTCGGGAGCGGGCCCGAGCCCCGACCGGCTGCTCTTGGGCTCGGAGGGGATCCTGGGCGTGATCACCCGCGCCTGGGTGCGCGTGCTCGAGCGACCCCGCTTCCGGGCCTCGTGCCCGGTCTCCTTCCCCGGCTTCGCCGAGGGGGCCGAGGCCGTGCGCGAACTTGTGCAGGCCGGCCTCGACCCCGCCAACTGCCGCCTGCTCGACCCGGCCGAGGCGGCGATCTCCGGCGCCAGCTCCGGCGAGCGAGCCCTGCTCGTGCTCGGCTTCGAGTCCGCGCACCACCCGGTGGACGACCGGCTCCACCTCGCCCTCGAGGTGGCCCGCGCCCACAGCGGCGAGCCCGGCGAGGCGCGCACAAGCGCGGAAGAGGGCGAGCGTGGCGCCAGCGGCGACGCGGCGGGCGCCTGGCGCCAGGCATTCCTGGCGATGCCGTACCTGCGCGACTCGCTCGTCCAGCTCGGGATCCTCACCGAGACCTTCGAGACCGCGGTGACCTGGGACCGCTTCCCTGAGCTGCACGCGACGGTGAGCGAAACGGCGCGCCGAGCGGCCGCCGAGGCGAGCGGCGCGCCGACGGAGGGGCCAGGCTCGCCCCGGGTCACCTGTCGGCTCACTCACGTCTACCCCGACGGCCCCGCCCCCTACTTCACCGTGCTGGCCCCCGCGCGCCGCGGCTCGGAGATCGAGCAGTGGGACGCGATCAAGGCCGCCGTGAGCGAGGCGATCGTCGCGGCCGGCGGCACGATCACCCACCACCACGCGGTCGGCCGCGACCACCTCCCCTGGTACGAGCGCCAGCGCCCCGACCCGTTCGCGGCGGCGCTCACGGCAGCCAAGCGCGCGGTGGATCCCGGCGGCGTGCTCAATCCGGGCGTGCTGATCGATCCCTAGCGGTCGCCGGCCCGACGGCGACTGGTGGGCTGGGCGACCTACACCTCGGCCTCGACGAGCATGCGGATCGCGTCGAGGGTCGAGGCGACGTCGAAATCGCGCTCCGAGCTGTGCGTAGTCCTGAGGTACAGGGTCAGGCGGGACTGCTCGCCGTCCGCGTCGACCTGCATCCAGCCCCGGTACCCGTTGTCCGAGCCCCACTCGATCCGCCGCGCGGACTCGTCGGTACGGAAGTACACGGAGCCGTGCTCCTCCTTGCCTTCGTACCGCGCGTCGACCTCGACTCGGTTGCCGCCGGCGCTCCGCACGGCCGTGACCTGGGGCACGAACTTGGGGAGATTCGCGGGATCGGAGATCGCTGCGTACACGCTCGCGGGGCTCGCCGCGACGTGCTCGGTGTGTTCGTGTTCCATCCTCTCCTCCGATCGCATCGGTTGCGTCCCCACCGTAGCTCAGCCTTTGGCTTCGGTCACGGGGGTTTTCCTCTCGACCGGTGATTTCTGTGCCATGCGCCCGGCGGGAGCGGGGGCCTGCGAACGGGCGCGCCGGCGGCGCCCCTATGGCGCCGCGAGCCTGATCGCGAACAGGATGGCGATGGGCGGGACGGTGAGCGCCATCCATGCGCGCACCACGAGGTCTCCGCGTCGGAGCCCGCGCCCAGAACGCGCAGGAACGACACGAACGCCTTACCGGAGCGCAAGCACCAGGTCCAGCTCGAGCCTCACACGGTCGGCGACGCCGGCCTCCAGCAGCTCGCGCGACTCGACGCCGAACTCGCTACGCCGCACCTCCCCCCTCAGCTCGAGCCGCATCTCCCCCCGTCCTGCTGGTTCGGCGCGCCCCGAAAGGATGATCCGGCGGACTGTGCCCTTGATCTCCAGATCGCCCGCGATTTGCAGCTCCGCTCCCGCCCGCTCGACCGCGCTGGTGGCGAACCGGATCTCCGGGTGCCGCGCGGTGTCGAAGTAGTCGGGGCCGCGCAGGCGCTCGTCGCGGACGGGCTCCCCGGTGTCGATCGAGGCGACGACGACGCGTCCCTCGCCCCAGGGCGCGGCGGGATCGGCGGCGTTGAGCGTGCCGGCGAACTCGCGGAAGCGGCCGCGAACGGTGGCGACCGCGAGGTGCCGGATCGCGAACCCCACGCGCGAGCGCTCCGGGATGACCGTCCACGCCCCCTGGGGAACTGCCCGTGCGGTCGCGGTCGCGTGTCCGGCGCCGGCCATCGCTCAAGCGGTCTGGGAGAGTTCGTGCCCCGGCACGGCCCCGTCGCGGCCGCGCAGGACCTGGACGTCGTCGTAGGCGCCGAGGCGGGAGCGCTCATGGGTGATCACGAGGACACCGCGGTTCTCGTTGTGGGCGACCTCCGCGAGCAGCTCGAGCAGCTCCTGCGCGCCCTCTGGATCGAGGTGCGTCGTCGGCTCGTCGAAGATCAGGAAGCGGGCATCCGCGAGCAAGAGCCGCGTCGCGGCGATCCGCTGGCGCTGGCCGCCCGAGACCTGCGAGCCGTGCTCGCCCACCTCGGTCTCGATCCCATCCGGGAGCGAGTCGAGCCACGGGCCGAGGCCCACCCGCCGCAGCGCCTCGGCGATCTCCTCGGGCGAGGCGTCGGGACGCGCGATCGCGACGTTTTCGCGGATCGTGGTGGCGAACAGGTACGCGTCCTGCGGGGCGATCCGCACGACCCGGCGCAGCTCGTCCGGGTCGAGGTCGCGCAGGTCCACCCCGCCGAGCGTGATCGCGCCGGCGGTGGGGTCGCGGAAGCGCACCAGCAGCTCGGCCAGCGTCGTCTTCCCAACCCCACTGGGGCCGACCAGCGCGACGGCCCGGCCCTGCTCGAGGCGCAGGTTCACGTCCTCGAGCACCGGCGGCGCGCCCGGCTCGTAGGCGAAGCTGACGCCGTGCAGCTCGAGCGCTCCCGCGCGCGGCAGCGGCACCGGCCTGCGCGACTCCTCCACCGGGGCGGGGCGCTCGGTCACCTCCTCGAGCCGGCCGGCGGCGTCCGCGACCGCGTCTAGCTCGGCCGCCGCGGGGCCGAGCGGCCCCACCGCCTCGAGCGAGCCGATCGCGAGCAGCACGAGGGCAGCGAGCAGGACCCCGGCCAGCTCGCCGGAGGCGACGGCCGGGATCGCGACCGCGGCCATCGCGGTCGCGGCGAGGGCGGCGAGCATCGCCTGCGCCCCGGCGGCGACGCCGTTTGCGAGCGCGTCGCGGCCCAGGATCCGGGAAAGCCGCTCGCCCGCGGCCGACGCGCGGCGCTCCCAGTCGGCCTCGCGCCCAGCGAGCGCGATCTCGGGCGCGCCGCCGACGATCTCGACGACAGCGGCGCCCAGGTCGGCTCGGGCGGCGGCCTGGCGCCGGCCTGCGCGCCGCGCGACGACGCGGGTTGCCAGCGGCGCCACGATCCCCGCCAGCAGCAGCACCGCGAGGATCACGAACGCCGCCTGCGGCAGCATGATCCAGGCGGCTACGAGCCCGGCCGCGCCGGCCAGCGCCGCGACCAGCGGAGGTTGAAGCGCGCGCAGGTAGAGATCCTGCATGCGATCCGCGTCCGCGACGAAGCGGGAGAGCAGATCGGCGCGCTTGGTGCCGGGCAAGCCGCCCGGAACCAGCGGGACCAGGCGGCGGAAGAAGCGCACGCGCAGGTCGGTGAGCGCGCGGAACGCGAGGTCGTGGGAGACCAGGCGTTCGAGGTAGCGCAGGACCGCCCGGGCGATGCCGAAGAACCGCACTCCGACGATCGCCGTCATCAGAAGCAGCACCGGAGGCTGCTGCGCGGCGCGGCTGATCAGGTAACCGGAGACCGCGAGCAGGGCCCCCGCGGAGATCACGGCGCCGGCACCGAGCAGCACCGAGAGCGCGAGCCGGGGCCAGTGCGAGCGGGTCTCGCGCGCCGCCCGCAGCAGGGGCGTGAGACGTCCGGCGCCCATCACACCGCCTCCAGAAGCCCGGCGATCTCCGCGGACCGCCCGTGGCGCAGCTCGATCACACGGTCCGCGTAGCGCGCGAGCTCCGGCCGGTGCACGATCAACAGCGCCGTGCGCCGCTCAACCAGCCGGGCGACCGCCGCCGAGACCGCACGCTCCGACTCCGCGTCGAGGTGCGCGGTGGGCTCGTCGAGGATCACGAACGGGGCGTCGGAGAGGAAGGCGCGGGCGAGCGCGATCCTCTGCGCCTGTCCCGCCGAGAGGCCGCGCCCGCCCTCGCCGATCGCCGTGTGCAGCCCGTCCGGCAGCGCGTCGACCACGTCGAGCACGTTCGCCTGCCGCAGGGCCTCGACGACGCGCCCCTCGGACGCGTTCGGATCGGCGAGACGCACGTTCTCCGCGACCGTGGCGGCGAAGATCGTCGGCCGCTGGGGCACCCACGCGACACGACGGCGCCACTCGCGGGGGTCGACCTCGCGCAGGTCGATCCCGCCGCAGAGGATGCCGCCCCGGTCGGGGTCGGCGAGCCGCATGAGCAGCGAGGCGAGCGTGCTCTTGCCGCTGCCCGAGGCACCCACGAGCGCGACGGTCTCGCCGGGGGCGAGCTCGAAGCTCACGTCGCGCAGCACCGGCTCGTCCCGGCCGGGGTAGGAGAACCCGACCTCGCGCACGACGATCGGATCGAGCGCCGGGTCGGGGCACGGCCGCGGGTGCGCGGGCACGCTCACCGCCTCCGGGAGGTCGAGCACCTCGAAGATCCGCTCGGCGGCGGCCATGCCGTCCTCCGAGGCGTGGAACTGGGCGCCGACCTGCCGCAACGGCAGATAGAGCTCGGGCGCGAGCAGCAGCACGGTGAGCCCCGCCTCGAGCCCGAGGTGGCCGTTCGCGAGCTGCACGCCGATCGTCGCGGCCACCAGCGCGGTGCCCATCATCGCGAACAGCTCGAGCACCAAGGCCGAGAGGAAGCCGATCCGCAGCGTCCGCATCGTCTCGCGGCGGTAGTGGTCGCCTGCGGACGCGATCGTCCCCGCCTGGGCCTCGGCGCGGCCGTGCGCGCGCAGCGTCGCCAGGCCCGAGACCACATCGAGGAAGTGGGCGGAGAGCCTGGAGAGCACGCGCCAGCGCGCCCGCGTCCGGCGTTCGGCGAGCTTGCCGATCAGGATCATGAAGACCGGGATCAGCGGGAAGGTGCCGGCGAGGATCGCCGCCGCCTCGAAGTCCCGGGGAAAGGTCCAGGCGAGGATCGCCGGCGGGGCGAGCGCGGCCAGCGCCACCTGCGGCAGATACCGCGCGAAGTAGGGCTCGAGCGCGTCGACGCCCTGCACCGCGGCGGCGACGAGCTCGCCACGGCGCTCGCCGGAGAGCGCCCCGGGACGCGCGAAGAGGAGGTGATGGACGAGCTGCCGCCGCAGCCCGTCCATCACCCGCGAGGCCCCGATGCGTCCCGCGCTCTCGAAGCCCCCGGCGACGATGCCCCGCCCGACCGCCACCCCTGCAAGGCAGACGAGCTCGGTGCTCACGTCGCCGAGGCTCTTGCCGCCCAGGAAGGCGGCCACGATCACGTGCGCGAGCAGCGTCGCCTGGGCGACGATCAGGCCGAGCTCGAGCGCGCCGAGCGCGACCGTGACCGCCAGGTGCGCCTTGGCGGCGCTGCTCGACCGCGTCAGCCGCTTGCGGGCCGCCGCGGCGCGCTCACGGTCGCGGTCACGGCCCCGGCGCACCGGTGGGCTCCGCCTCGGTGGCCTTGCCGCGCCCGTTCTCGCGCGAGCCCTCGCCGAACTTGCGCTCCAGCAGGTCGACCGGGGTGCGCACGTCGCCAAAGTCCTCGGCGCCGATCCGGGCGCGGAAGACCCAGTAGGTCCACGCCTGGTAGGCGAGCACCACCGGTACCAGGATCACGGCGACGATCGTCATCACCGTGAGCGTGTAGTCGCCAGAGGAGGCCTCGGCGAGCGGGATGCTGAACGCCGGGTCCGTGCTCGAGACCATGGCCGCCGGGAAGAGGTCGGCGAACAGGGAGACGAACAGCAGGATGATCCCGGCGCTCGTCGCGGCGAACGCCCGGCCGACACGCTCACGCGACAGCCCCGCGGCCGCGACCAGGGCCACCACCGCGCCCGCGGCGAGCACCGCCGAGACGACCTCGACGCCCCCGCGGTCGGCCTGGTTGACGAGCGTCCAGGCGAGGAACGCCACGGCCAGCACGGCCGCGACGGGCGCCGAGCGCACGGCCACCGCCCGCGCCCGCTGCTCGACCACGCCCTTGGTCCGCAGGGCGAGGAAGAGCGCGCCGTGCGCGAGAAAGACCGCGAGCGTCGTCAGCCCGCCGAGCAGCGCGTACGGGCCGAGCAGGTCGAGCAGCGTGCCCGTGTACTCGCCGTCAGGGCCGATCGGCACGCCGTGCACGATGTCGGCCCAGGCGACGCCCCACAGCAGCGCCGGCAGTGCGCTCCCCCCGATCAGCGCCCACTCCCAGCGCCGCCGCCAGGCGGGATCATCGCGCTTGCCCCAGAACTCGAAGGCGACCCCGCGCAGGATCAGCGCCCCGAGGATGAGGAAGAGCGCCAGGTAGAAGCCGGAGAAGAGCGTCGCGTACCAGATCGGGAAGGCCGCGAAGGTCGCGCCGCCCGCGGTGATCAGCCAGACCTCGTTGCCGTCCCACACCGGCCCGATCGAGTGGATCACGGCGCGGCGCTCGGCGTCGGTTTTGCCCGCGACCCGCAGGAGCATCCCGACCCCGAAGTCGAAGCCCTCGAGGACGAAGTAGCCCAGCCACAGGACGCAGATCAGGACGAACCAGAGGCCTTGTAGAAAGCTGACGTCAGGCATCGGAGGTACCTCCTAGTGGGTGGGCGGGTCCTAGTAGGCGAGGGAGAGGTCGGGCTCGCCCTCTGCGGGCGGCACCCCTCGCTCGGGATCGGGGCCCTGACGGGCCTTCTGCACGAACAGCCGGCCGGCGATCAGCGCGAGCACGCCGTACAGCAGGGTGAACCCGATCAGCGTGATCGCCACCTCGGCCGTGCTCACCGCGGGCGAGGCCGCGTCGCTCGTCCTCAGGATCCCGAAGACGACCCACGGCTGCCGCCCCATCTCGGTGAAGATCCAGCCGGCGGCGTTGGCGATCACCGGCAGCGCCGGGACGAACAGCGCCAGCTTGAGGAAGCGGCGCGAGGTCTCCAGCTTGCGCTTGCGCAGCAGCCACCAGCCGTAGAAGCCGATCGCGATCATCGCGAAGCCGGCGCCGATCATCGCCCGCCAGGTCCAGTACTGGACGGCCACGATCGGCGCGTACTCGCCCGGGCCGTAGACCTGGCGGTACTGCTGGTTGAGGTCGTTGATCCCCTTGACCTCGGCGTTGAAGTCGAGGTGCGCGATGAACGAGGTCAGTCCGGGGATCTCGATGTTGCGCTTCAGCCCCTCGGGGTTGTGCTCGAAGTCCCCGACCGCGAACAGCGAGAGGCCCGCGCCCCTCTGCGTCTCGAAGATCGCCTCGGCAGCGGCCATCTTCATCGGCTGCTGCTCGGTCATGAGCACGCCGTTGAAGTGGCCGACGGTCGCGGTCGCGAGCGAGGCCACGGCCAGCACCGGGATCGCCGTCCGCATGCAGCTCGAGAAGATCTCGGTCTCGTTCTTCCGCAGCAGGTGGTAGGCGGAGACCGCGATGATCAGCGTCGCCGCCGTGATCAGCGCGCCCAGGATCGTGTGGACGAAGGCGTAGATCGCGGTGTTGTTGGTGAGCACCGCCCAGATCGAGGTCAGCACCGCCTTGCCGTCCTGGATCTCGAAGCCGACCGGGTGCTGCATCCAGGAGTTGGCGGCGAGGATGAAGTAGGCCGAGAGCGCGGTCGAGCCGGCGACCAGCCAGATCGTCGCCAAGTGCACCTTGCGCGGCAGCCTGCCCCAGCCGAAGATCCACAGGCCGAGGAAGGTCGACTCGACGAAGAACGCGGCGAGCGCCTCCATCGCCAGCGGGGCGCCGAAGATGTCGCCCACAAACCGCGAGTAGTTCGACCAGTTCATGCCGAACTGGAACTCCTGGACGATCCCCGTCACGACGCCCAGGGCGAACGAGATCAAGAGCAGCTTGCCCCAGAACTTCGTGGCGCGCAGCCACTTCTCGTCGCCGCTGCGATGCCAGCGGGTCTGGAAGTAGGCGGTGAACGCGGCCAGGCCGATCGTCACCGGAACGAAGAGGAAGTGGAAGATGGTCGTGATCGCAAACTGCCAGCGGGCGAGCTCAAGGGAGTCCATAGCGAAGAGCACGCTACGGAGCGCGGCATTGCGGTAAATCCGCCCTCCCCCCGCGAAGCGCCTCCGCGCTCGCTCCCTGCGACGCATCCGCCCTCGCCGCGAGCCGCAGATCCGTAGCGACCACCTAAACGGAGGACAGTCGGGGCAGGTATCGTCGGTCGTCTCTACCTCGTGAGCTCCCGCCTGGCGGAGGGGCCGGCGCCCCGCCCGCGCGCGATCCGCTGGTCGGCCCTACCAGTGGATGCCGCGCATCAGGTATGCGAAGGCGAGCTGCTGGCGCGTCGCCTCATCGCTTGCCGCCTCCTGCTCCGCGGGCCGCTCCCCGCGCCCGCCGCGCGCCGCCTCGGAGTCCGGGAAGAGGTGGTAGGCGCTGTTGAGGATGTAGTCGACCGAGCGCGGGTTGATCGCGTAGAGGATCTGACCCAGGTTGCCGAGCGGGGTCGCGATCCGCTTAGGCCGGTACATGATCGCCTCGCAGATCATGTCCGCGGCCTCGTCCGGGGTGATCGTCGGGAAGCGCCTGTACATCGTCGTCGGCGCGATCATCGGCGTGCGCACCAGCGGCATGTGAATGGTCGTGATGTGCACGTTGTCGTCGTAGATCTCCGAGGCGATGCAGCGCGAGAACGCATCCAGCGCGGCCTTCGAGGCGACGTAGGCGGAGAACCGCGGCGTGTTCGTCTGCACGCCGATCGAGCTGATGTTGATGATGTGCCCGGAGCGCCGCTCGCGCATCACCGGCAGCACCTTGAGGATCAGCCGCACCGCCCCGAAGTAGTTGAGCTGCATCGTGCGCTCAAAGTCGTGGAAGCGGTCGTAGGAGAGGGCGATCGAGCGGCGGATCGAGCGGCCGGCGTTGTTCACCAGGACGTCGACGTGGCCGTGCTCCCGCAGCACCCGCGTCGCCATCCGGTCGATGCCCTCCATGTCCGAGAGGTCGCAGGGATAGGCGAAGGCGCGCCCACCGCCCGCCTCGACCTGACGCTTGATCGCCTCCAGCTTCTCCGCCGTGCGCGCGACGAGCAGCACGGTGCCGCCCGCATCGGCGATCTTGAAGGCGGCCGCGCGCCCGATGCCCGAGGAGGCGCCGGTGATCAGCACCACGCGGCCGCGCACGGCCTGCTCGAGCGAGACGCCGCCCTGCAGCTTGCGCCCCCAGCGCACCAGCTCGTCGGGGATCTGGTTGCCGATGATCTGGGCGATCCCGCCGATCACGCCGCGCCGGCCGCGGGCGGCCCCGACCAGCGTGCGGTCGGCGTACAGGTCGGGGTCCAGGTGGCGCTCCCAGTAGTCCCAGAGCTTGCCCGCGTACGCCTCCAGCGGGGATACCGAGATGCCGCTGCCGGCGAGCGCCGCCTGCGCGCGCCGCGAGTCGAAGCGCGTCGGCCAGTTGACGTAGGTGAGGACCTCGGGCGGGATCCCGAAGTCGTCGAGGACCCGGCGCGCCAGCAGGTCGAGCAGTGGCACGCCGCCGAGCAGCGCCCGCACCACGGGCTCCAGCGCCTCGGTCGCGTACGCCGGCACGCGCACGGCGGAGGTCGGGGCGTGAGCGGCGCGCGCGAAGATGTCGAGCACCTCGCCGGCGGTGTGCGGATTGGGGTCGGTCAGGTGGAAGGTCTGCCCGTCGAGGTCGTCGAGGTGGGCGATGTGGTCGAGGGCGGCGGCGACGAAGTCGACCGGCACGATGTTCACCTCGCGCCCCTCGACCCCCAGCACCGGCGCCCACTGCGGCACGGCGTTGCGGATGCGGCGGATCAGCTTGAAGAAGTAATAGGGGCCGTCGACCTTGTCCATCTCGCCGGTCTCCGAGTGGCCGACGACGATGCCCGGCCGGTAGATGCGCCAGGGCCTGCGGCACTCGGAGCGCACGACCGCCTCCGAGTCGTGCTTGGTGCGGAAGTAGGGGTTGGTGTCGAGCCCGTAGGCCTCCTCGAACATGTCCTCGCGCCAGACCCCGTCGTAGAGCCCGGCGGCGGCGATCGAGCTGACCAGGTGCACACAGCCCGCGTCTGTGGCCTCCGCGAGCTCCACCATGTGGCGCGTCCCCTCGACGTTGGCCGCCCGCTGCGTCTCGGCATCGGCGGTGATGTCGTAGATCGCGGCCAGGTGGAAGAGGTGGTCGACCTCCCCGCGCAGGCGCTCGATCTGGTCGTCGTCGACCCCCAACCGCGGCTGGGTGAGGTCGCCCAGGACGGGTACGATCCGCCCCCGCTCGTCCCCCCAGCGCGCGCGCAGCTCCTCCAGCCTGCCGCGCGAGCCCTCACGGATCAGAACGTAGATCGTGCCCTCGCGCTCCAGCAGCCGCTCGACCAGGTTGCGACCGATGAAACCGGTGGCTCCCGTGACCAAGTAGCCCAATCGCCCGCTCCTCCTTTCGCAGCCCGCGAGGGACCCAGGGGCCTGCTGAACGTGACCCTACACTGCGTGTAAGGGCGAAGTGAGCAAATCCGATGGCCTTCCGACTCACACCGCAGCCCGGCGAGCCCGGGGCGGACCGGGCCTCCGCCGGAGCGGATCGCGATGGCGGCCGCCTCGAACGACGGCTTTTGCGCGACGGCGAGCAGGTGATCGCGCGCGGCAGCCTCGCCTGCCCGCGCTGCGAGCTGCCCCTGCCCGCGGCGCCGCCGATGACAGCGAGCCGGTGGGTGGTCTGCGGCTGGTGCGGGCACAGCGCCCGCGCGGTCGAGCTCCTGCGGGCAGGGGCCGCCGGCCCGCCCGGCAGCGCCGCCCGTCTGGTGGCGCGCCTGGGGACGCCCGGCTAGGGCCCGGCTCGGGCGCGGGATCGCTCCGAACGGATTGGTTGAACGGACCAATCCACGGGCAAGGAATCAGGGCGCATGCACTTGCGCCAACTCATACACTCAGCCGTGCATGGACAGCGGTGTTGACTGATGGCTGAGACCGGCGTCGTCGAGGTCCGGATGCCCGAGATGGGCGAGTCGGTGACCGAGGGGACGGTGCTCGAGTGGCACGTCCAGGAGGGCGAGGAGGTCACCGAGGGCGACACGATCGTCGAAGTCTCGACCGACAAGATCGACGCCGAGGTGCCGGCCCCCACGAGCGGCGTAGTCGTCAGCATCCTCGCCCAGCCCGACGAGACCGTGAGCGTCGGCCAGGCGCTGGCGCGCATCGACCCCAACGGCGCCTCGGGCAACGGCGGCGGCGCGCCCGACGCCGGCGCGTTCGTCGAGGCCGGCGGCGAGGGCGACGCGGACATCGGCGAGGGGCGGTCCACCAGCCAGGCTCCGGGCCGCCTGGAGACGCCGCTGCCCGACGCGCCCGCGCCCGACGCCGGCGAGGGCGAGACGGTGACGATCACGATGCCCGAGATGGGCGAGTCGGTGACCGAGGGGACGGTGCTCGAGTGGCACGTCCAGGAGGGCGAGGAGGTCACCGAGGGGCAGACCGTGGTCGAGGTCTCCACCGACAAGATCGACGCCGAGGTGCCGGCCCCCACGAGCGGCGTAGTCGTCAGCATCCTCGCCCAGCCCGACGAGACCGTGAGCGTCGGCCAGGCGCTGGCGCGCATCGACCCCAACGGCGCCTCGGGCAACGGCGGCGGCGCGCCCGACGCCGGCGCGTTCGTCGAGGCCGGCGGCGAGGGCGACGCGGACATCGGCGAGGGGCGGTCCACCAGCCAGGCTCCGGGCCGCCTGGAGACGCCGCTGCCCGACGCGCCCGCGCCCGACGCCGGCGAGGGCGAGACGGTGACGATCACGATGCCCGAGATGGGCGAGTCGGTGACCGAGGGGACGGTGCTCGAGTGGCACGTCCAGGAGGGCGAGGAGGTCACCGAGGGGCAGACCGTGGTCGAGGTCTCCACCGACAAGATCGACGCCGAGGTGCCGGCCCCCGCCTCGGGCACGATCACGAAGCTTCTGGTCTCCCCCGATGAGACCGTCCAGGTGGGTCAGCCGCTGGCGGAGCTGTCCACGGGGCCCACCGCCGGCGCGGCCGCCGCGCCGCAGGCCCCTGCTGAACCTGCCGCCAAGCCGGCCGCGGCGCCCGCGACCGCCGCCGACGGCAACGGTGAGCTGCGCGCCTCCCCGCTCGCGCGCCGCGCGGCGCAGGTGCACGGCGTCGAGCTGGGCAGGCTGCGGGGCTCGGGGCCCGGCGGCAGGATCGTCAAGGCCGACGTACTCGCCGCCGCCGAGGGCGACGGGGCGGCCGCCGCGCCGCGGGCCGAGGCCGGCGAGACCAAGCCCCTGCGCGGGCCCGCGGCGATGCTCGCGCAGGCGATGAACGAGAGCCTCACGGTCCCGACCGCCACCTCGTTCCGCACTCTCCCCGTCGACACCCTCGACGCGAAGCGCAAGGCGATCAACGGGGCGCTGGCCGAGCGCGGGATCAAGGTCTCCTTCACCCACCTGATCGCCTGGGCGATCGTCGAGGCGGCGAAGGAGTGGCCGGTGATGACGCGCACCTACAGCGAGCGGGACGGCAAGGCGCACGTCACCTCCGGCGCCGGGGTCAACCTCGGGATCGCGGTCGACGTCGAGCGGAAGGACGGCTCCCGCTCGCTGCTCGTGCCCTGCATCAAGGGCGCCGACCAGCTCGACTTTGCCGGCTTCCACGCCCGCTACGAGGAGCTGATCGCGAAGACGCGCGAGAACAAGCTGAGCGCCGACGACTTCCAGGGGACCAACATCACGCTCACCAACCCGGGCGGCTTGGGCACTGTGGCCTCGGTCCCGAGGCTCATGTCCGGCCAGGGCACGATCGTCGCGGTCGGCTCGATCGCGTACCCGCCCGAGTGGGCGCACGCCCCGGCCGACAAGATCAAGGCCCTGGGGATCTCGAAGGTGATGACGATGACGTCCACCTACGACCACCGGATCATCCAGGGCGCGGAGTCCGGGTCGTTCCTGCGGCGCATCGACCAGCTCCTGCAGGGCGAGGGCCAGTTCTACGAGCGGGTCGCGGCGGCGCTCGGGATCCCCGAGCGCACCGTCGCCACGGCCCATCCCGCCTCCGCCTCGGCCCCGCCGCTCAGCGGCGTCACCGCCGCCGACGCGGCGCGCACGACCGCGGTCAGCGAGCCCGACCGCGAGCTGCTGCAGGCGGTGCAGGCGGCGACCTCGCTGCTCAAGGCCTTCCGCACCCATGGCCACCTGGCGGCGCGCGTCAACCCGCTCGAGGAGCCCAAGGGCGACCCGGCGCTGGAGCCGGAGAACCTCAACCTCACGCCCGAGCTGATGTCCCGCATCCCCGCCTCGATCCTGCGCATCGGCGTGGAGGGCGAGACGCTCCTGGACGCGCTGCCGCGCATGCGCGAGGCCTACTGCGGCACGATCGCCTACCAGATCGAGCACCTCTCCTCGCACCAGCAGCGCGTCTGGCTGCGGGACATGATCGAGACGGGCGCCCACCGCACCCCGCTCACCGACGAGGAGAAGCGGGAGTTGCTGATGCGCCTCAACGAGGTCTTCCAGTTCGAGCGCTTCCTGCAGAAGACCTACCTCGGCCAGAAGATGTTCTCGATCGAGGGCCTCGACGTGATCGTGCCGATGATCGACGAGCTCGTGCGCCTGGCCGGCCGCAACGAGGCGGACGAGGTGGTGATCGGCATGGCCCACCGCGGCCGCCTCAGCGTGCTCGCGCACAACGTGGGCCGCCCGGCTGAATCGATCATGGCCGAGTTCGAGGGCGCGAAGGAGCTCGACAAGGTCAAGGCGATCGCCGCCATCCCCCACTCGGGCACCGGCGACGTCAAGTACCACTACGGCGCCGAGACGATCGCGCGCACGCGCGACGGCCACGAGGTCAAGGTGCGCCTCTACCCCAACCCCTCTCACCTGGAGTACGTGGACCCGGTCGTCACCGGCGCCGCCCGCGCCGCGCAGACCGAGCACTCCGGCTCCCGCCTGCACCACGACCCGAAGGTCGCGGTGCCGCTGCTCTTGCACGGCGACGCCTCCTTCCCGGGCCAGGGAGTGGTCGCCGAGACGCTCAACCTGCAGTCGATCGACGGCTACTCGGTCGGCGGCACCATCCACATCATCACCGACAACCAGGTGGGCTTCACGACCGACCCGCACGAGGGCCGCTCGACCCCGTACGCCGCCGACCTCGCGAAGGGCTTCAACTGCCCGCTGATCCACGTCAACGCCGACGACCCGGAGGCCTGCATCGCCGCGGTGCGCCTGGCGATGGCCTACCGCCAGCGCTTCGGCCGGGACGTCGTGATCGACCTGATCGGCTACCGCCGCTACGGGCACAACGAGACCGACGAGCCCGCCTACACGCAGCCGGTGATGGCGGCGAAGATCAAGCAGCACCCGCCGGTCGTGGAGATCTACGCCGAGCAGCTGATCGGTGAGGGCGTGATCACGCGGGAGGAGGTCGAGCAGGCCGCCAAGACCAAGCTCGAGGAGCTCCAGGCCGACCTCAAGGACCTGCGGGCGAAGATGGAGGCGGGCGAGTTCGTCGATCCCTCCACGCAGATCGGCACCGGCGAGCTCGACCGCACCCGCTCGCCCGACCCGGAGACGGCCGTGCCCGCGCGGCGCCTGCGCGAGCTCAACGAGCAGCTGTTGCGCGTGCCCGACGGCTTCGCCGTCCACCGCAAGCTGCGCAAGCCGCTGGAGCGCCGCCGCGAGCTGCTCGAGACCGGGCCGATCGAGTGGGGCCACGCCGAAGCCCTGGCCTTCGCCTCACTGCTGACCGAGGGCACCCCGATCCGGCTCACCGGCCAGGACACCGAGCGCGGGACTTTCTCGAACCGCCACCTCGTCCTGCACGACGAGAAGACCGGCCTGCAGTACGCGCCGATCCAGAACCTGCCCGACGCGCTGGCGCCGTTCGAGATCCACAACAGCCCGCTCTCGGAGACCGCCTGCCTCGGCTTCGAGTACGGCTACTCGGCCGCCTCGCCCGACAGCCTCGTGCTCTGGGAAGCGCAGTTCGGCGACTTCGCCAACGGCGCGCAGGTGATCATCGACACCTTCATCGCCGCCGGCGAGTCGAAGTGGGGCCAGACGACGCGGCTCACGCTGCTTCTGCCGCACGGCTACGAGGGCTCGGGCCCCGAGCACTCGAGCGCCCGCATCGAGCGCTTCATCCAGCTCGCCGCCGAGGGCAACATGCGGCTCGCCAACCCGACCACCGCCGCCCAGTACTTCCACCTGCTGCGCCGCCAGGCGCGGATCGCCAAGCCGCGGCCGCTCGTGATCTTCACGCCGAAGGGCCTGCTGCGCCTGCCGGCCGCGGGCTCGCGGCTGGAGGACCTGACCGAGGGCAGGTTCGAGTTCGTGCTCGACGACCCGCGCGCGGCCGGGCGCGAGGAGGAGATCACCCGCCTGGTCCTCTGCTCGGGGAAGGTCTACTACGACATGGACCAGCACGAGCGGCGGGAGCAGGCGAAGTCGGTCGCGATCGCCCGGGTCGAGCTGCTCTACCCGTTCGCGCGCGACCAGATCCACCAGATCATCCAGCGCTACCCGAACCTGCGCGAGATCTTCTGGGTCCAGGAGGAGCCCAGGAACATGGGCGCCTGGAGCGTGATGTTCCGGCGCATGCCCGAGCTCGTGCCCGACGGCGTGGAGTTCCGGTACGTCGGCCGCCCGCCGCGCTCGAGCCCCAGCGAGGGCTACCCCGCCGCGCACCGCACCGAGCAGGAGCGGATCGTGCTCACCGCGCTCACCACCTGAGCGCGTCCCGGCCGAACGCTCACCGACCCATCCGCCCCGGCGCTCCCGTCGAACCCGCGGGGGGCTAGCTTTCGAGCCGCATGACAACGCCCCCAGCTCAAGCCGACACCACGCCCGAGCGGCCCGCCGACGTGCTGCGCCGGCCGCAGCCGGGACCCGTGTTCCGGGTCGTGAAGGTCGCCTCCTGGATCGAGCTGGTCCTGTTCGCGATCCTGCTGGTCGTCTGGCTCGCGCCCGGGCTCGAGCGCGAGACCTTCTACGCCGGCCTCGCGCACGGCATCGGCTTCATCGTGCTGGCGCTCCTGATCTGGGTGGCCGTGCTCAGGCGCGAGGCCCCCTACACGCTTCTGGCGGCGACGCTGACGCCCGTCGGGCCGGTCGGAAGCCTGATCGCGATCGCCTGGATCGAGCGCCGCTACGCGGCCCGCTGAGCCCCGGCTGCCCGCGCCGCGGCGGTGTTGACAGACGTCTCGTGGTTGGGCAACAATGAATCAACCGCCGTCGTCGCGTATGCGACTTTCAAAGCTCGTCCCCGGTTGTCCCGCCTCCGGGGGCGGACGCGTCGGCATCCCTCCCTGGCTACCGACGCGCATGGCGGTGCTGAGGGTCGTGCGGATCCCCTGCCTCCCACGGCCCCACACCGCCTTGCGTTGCGGGCCCTGCGAAGCCGCCTCTTAGGGCCGCCTTCTACCTGAGCTCCCGGAGGACCCGGTGGAGGATGCCGCCGTGCTGGTAGTAGCTCACCTCGTTGGGTGTGTCGAGGCGGACGACCGCGTCGAACTCGATCGGGTCGGCGCCCTCGCGGGTCGCCCTGACGCGCACGGTGCGGCGCTCTGAGGTAGGCCGGGCGAGCGCCTCCTCGATGCCCTCGATGTCGAAGCTCTCCTCGCCGGTGATCCCGAGCGAGTCGGCCGACTCGCCGTCGGGGAACTGGAGCGGCAGCACGCCCATCCCGATCAGGTTCGAGCGGTGGATGCGCTCGAAGCTCTCGGCGATCACGGCGCGCACGCCGAGCAGGCGCGTGCCCTTCGCGGCCCAGTCGCGCGAGGAGCCCGAGCCGTACTCCTTGCCGCCGACGACGACGAGTGGCACGCCCTCCTCCCGGTACCGCATCGCGGCCTCGTACACCGTCATCTCCTCCCCGTCGGGGAAGTGGCGCGTGTAGCCGCCCTCGCGCTCGACCAGGCGGTTGCGCAGGCGCACGTTGGCGAAGGTGCCGCGCATCATCACCTCGTGGTTGCCGCGGCGCGAGCCGTAGGAGTTGAAGTCGCGCACCTCGACGCCCTGCTCGATCAGCCAACGGCCCGCGGGAGAGTCCTTCTTGATCGCGCCCGCCGGCGAGATGTGGTCGGTCGTGACCGAGTCTCCGAGCAGCGCCAGCACGCGCGCCCCGCGCACGGGCTCCACCGGCGGCGGCGAGGCGGGGATGCCCTCGAAGAAGGGCGGGCGCCGCACGTAGGTCGAGTCCGGCCACGAGTAGCGGTCGCCCGAGGGCGTCTCCAGCTCGCGCCAACGCTCATCGCCCGTGAACACGTCCGCGTAGTTCTTCTTGAACATGTCCGCGCGGACCGCCTCGGCGATCGTGCGCTTGATCTCCTCCGAGGTGGGCCAGATGTCGTTGAGGTAGACGGGCTGCCCGTCGGGATCGGTGCCCAGCGGCTCGCTCGTGATGTCGACGTCCATGCGGCCGACCAGCGCGTAGGCCACGCACAGCGGCGGCGAGGCCAGGTAGTTGTTGCGCACGTCGGGGTTGATCCGGCCCTCGAAGTTGCGGTTGCCCGAGAGCACCGAGCAGACGACGAGGTCGTGCTCGTTCACCGCGCGAGAGATCTCCTCGGGCAGCGGGCCGGAGTTGCCGATGCAGGTCGTGCAGCCGTAGCCCACGAGGTTGAAGCCGAGCTGGTCCAGGTAGGGCTCGAGCCCGGCCTCGCGCAGGTAGTCGGTCACCACGGTCGAGCCCGGCGCGAGCGAGGTCTTGACCCAGGGCTGGCTGCGCAGGCCTCGCTCGACCGCCTTCTTGGCGAGCAGGCCGGCGCCGATCATCACGCTCGGGTTGGAGGTGTTCGTGCAGCTCGTGATCGCCGCGATCACGATCCGGCCGTGGTCGAGCTCGACCTCGGTGCCGTCCTCGAGCGTGACCGGGACGGGCTTGGCCTTGCGCTCGCGCGGGACCGTGCCGGTCAGCGCCGGCTCCGGCTTGTCGGCCTGCACGTCGCGGTCCTCGGCGGGCGGGTCGGAGGCCGGGAAGCTCTCCGCCACGGCCTCGTCGTAGAGGCCGTTGACCGGGCCGTCGCCCAGCTTGCCGGCCGCCTCCGCGTCGAACTCCGCCAAGGACTCCAGGAAGGCGGCGCGAGCGTCGGTGAGCGCGATCCGGTCCTGCGGGCGCCGCGGGCCGGCGATCGAGGGCTCCACGTCGCCGAGGTCGAGCTCGAGCGTCTCCGAGTAGGTCGGGTCGTCGTCCTCGTCGGTCCGGAACAGCCCCTGCTCGCGCGCGTACGCGTCCACCAGCTCGATCAGCTCGGTCGGCCGCCCGGTGAACTCCAGGTAGTGCAGGGTCTCCGCGTCGATCGGGAAGATCGCGCAGGTGGAGCCGAACTCCGGCGACATGTTCCCGATCGTCGCCCGGTCGGCGAGGCCGAGCGAGCCCAGACCCGGGCCGAAGAACTCGACGAACTTGCCGACCACGCCCCGCTCGCGCAGCATCTCGGTCACGCGCAGCACGAGGTCGGTCGCGGTCGCGCCGTCGCGCAGCTCCCCCTGGAGCTTGAAGCCGACGACCTGGGGCAGCAGCATCGAGATCGGCTGGCCCAGCATCGCCGCCTCGGCCTCGATCCCGCCCACGCCCCAGCCGAGCACGCCGAGGCCGTTGATCATCGTCGTGTGCGAGTCGGTGCCGACGAGGGTGTCGGGGTAGGCCTGCACGACCCCGTCGCGCTCGGAGCGGAACACGACCTGACCCAGGTACTCGAGGTTGACCTGGTGGCAGATGCCCGTCGCCGGCGGCACCACGCGGAAGTTGTCGAAGGCCTGCTGGCCCCAGCGCAAGAACGCGTAGCGCTCGCGGTTGCGCTCGTAGTCCCGGTCGGCGTTGATGTCGAAGGCGCGGGGGTTGCCGAAGGCGTCGACCTGGACCGAGTGGTCGATCACGAGGTCGACCGGGACGAGCGGGTTGATGCGCTCCGGGTCGCCGCCCAGCTCCTCCATCGCGTCGCGCATCGCCGCCAGATCGACGATCGCGGGCACGCCGGTGAAGTCCTGCATGAGCACGCGGGCGGGCGTGAAGGGGATCTCGACCGAGGGCTCGGCCTTCGCGTCCCAGCTCGCGATCGCCTCGACGTCGGCGGCGGTGACCGACTGGCCGTCCTCGAGCCGCAGGGCGTTCTCCAACAGCACCTTGAGCGAGTACGGAAGGCGGGCGACGTCGAAGCGCTCCTGGAGCGCGTCGAGCCTGTAGATCTCGTACTGGCGGCCGGAGACTTCGAGGGTGGCGCGCGCGCCGAAGCTGTTCGTGCTCATACCACCAGTATTCCCTGAAATCGACGGGAGAGCGCGCCGACCCCGGCGCCGCGCAACGGCGGTCGCCGTCAGCGCTTGTTCACCTGGTTGCGGGAGACGGCGTCGGCGACCCTGACGGCCCCGGTCAGCCGCGCCAGCCGCCCCGCGAGCTCAGGCCAGCGCGCCGCGAAGCGCGCCGCCTGGCGCTGCACGAAGGGCCCGACCAGGATCTCGGCGCGGTCGCGCTCGATCGCCTCGACGCAGGCGTCCGCCACCTGCCGTGGCGTGCCGGTCCCCGCGAGCGGCGGCGCCTTGGCGCCCGAGTCCGCGAACATGCCCGCCTCGCGGATCAGCCCCGGCAGCACCACCGAGGCGCTCAGCGGGGTGTCGCGCAGATCCTCGCGCAGCCCGAGGGCGAAGCCGCGCAGGCCGAACTTGGTCGCCGCGTACAGGGACGCCCGCGCGGTCGCGGCGATGCCGTTGAGCGAGGAAACGTAGACGAAGTGGCCGCGCCCGCGCTCGCGCATCGGGCCCAACAGCGCGTGCGTCATCAGCACCGGTGCCTCCAGGTTCACGCGCAATGCGCGGCGCAGCTGCTCCTCGCTGAAGCCCTCGAGGCGGCCGGAGGCCGGCAGGCCCGCGTTCGCGAGCAGCACGTCGACCGGCCCGGCCTCCTCGACCAGGCGCAGCGCGCCGCCCTCCTCGGCCAGATCGCAGACCACCGCGCGGTGGCCCGTGCCGGGGAGCTCGCGCACGAGCGCCTCGAGCTCCGGCCCCTTGCGCGAGCTGGCGACCACCGCGGCGCCGCGCTCCGCCAGCGCGCGGGCGATCGCGCGGCCCAGGCCCCCGGTGGCGCCGGTCAGGAGCACGCTTGCCCCGGCCAGTTGCATCGGCGGCACGGTACCAGCGCGCCGAGGGGTTAGGCTGGCGCCTGCGATGAAGCTGTACGTGTGCTGGACGACGCGGCAGCGGCCCGGCGGCCACCCCTGCGCGAACGCGTACGAGGCCCTGCGAGAGGCCGGATACGAGCCCGAGGTGGTCAAGGTGCGCGGGCTCGGGGTGGGGCCGAGGATCCTCCACTGGATGACCCCCGGGCGCCGTGAGGTGGAGCGGATCTCGGGCCAGCGGGCGGTGCCGGTGCTCGTCACGGACGACGGCGACGTAATCACCTCCTCGCAGCGCATCGCCGAGTGGGCCAAGGCACACCCCGCCGGCCGCCGCTGAGCGCCTCGAACGCGCTCTGAGCGCCGCTGCGTGGGCGTCGCGACGCATGTCGCTGCTCATATTGCTAGGGTGCTCTTCGTGAATTGCAAAGATCTCTTTGCAATTCGCCGTGCGATCCGGTAGGTTCTCGCGCGGTCGACAACCGGTAAAGCCGAATCCCGGCGGCAGGGCCGGGAGCGGGGGACCCAGTAACCCCGGGGCGAACTCGCGTCACGGACGCGGGGGCGCGGCCTCCTTTAGCGCCAGCCCGACAGCTAACCCCGCAGGCACGAGGAAGGAGATCGGTTCTCTTGCAAGCCAACGAAAAGCGAAGCCAGGGGGGGCGACTTCGTCGCTGGTCGCTGGGCGTGCTGGTCTCGCTGGCGGCGCTGACGCTGCCCGCCACGGCACTGGCGGCGAGCGGCGGGGTCAGCACGGGCGCGCAGCAGACCGTTCCGGGTGACAAGGCCAAGCTCAAGCGCAACGGCAAGGCGGTGCCGCCCGCGAACGCGCCCGCCCGCGTGAAGCGCGCGATCCGCGCGGCCAATCGCATCGACAACAAGCCCTACGTCTGGGGCGGCGGCCACGCACGCTGGAAGTCCCGGGGCTACGACTGCTCAGGCGCGGTCAGCTACGTGCTCGGCCCGCGCGGGGCGCGCCTGATCAAGCGCCCGATGACCTCCGGCGACTTCAGCCGGTGGGGCCGCAAGGGCAAGGGCCGCTGGATCACCGTCTACGGCGACAGCGACCACGTCTTCGTCGTGATCGCCGGCCTACGCTTCGACACCTCCCAGCCCGACGACGGCGAGTCCGGGCCGGGCTGGAGCCGCAACGTGAAGCTCGGCTTCCGCAACGTGGCCCGCAAGGCGGCGCGCCACAAGGTCGGGCTCTAGCGGCGGCACCCTTCGAAACCAACACCCCCAAGCTGCGAAGGGCGCGCCACGGTGGCGCGCCCTTCTCTTTGGCTAGCGTCAAGCCTCGTGACCGAGCCCACCGCCGCAGACGAGACCCGAGAGTCCGCGCGGAGCGGGCTGGTGGCCGGTATCCCGGTTGCGGTCGCGACCTTGCTGCTCGGCGTCTCCTTCGGCGTGCTCGCGCGACCGGTGATGGGCACGGTGGCGCCGATCGTGATGTCGGCGATCGTCTTCGCGGGCTCCGCTCAGTTCGCCGCGCTGGCCGTGCTCGCCGCGGGCGGCGGGGCCCCGGCGGCGGTCGCGGCCGGGCTCTTGCTCAACCTGCGCTTCCTGCCGATGGGGATCGCCCTGGGCCCGTCCCTGCGCGGCGGGCCGCTGCGGCGGATCGCCTTCGGGCAGACGATGATCGACGCCACCTGGGCGCTGGCGAACCGGGGCTTCGGGCGTTTCGACCCCGTCTTCATGGCGGCCGCCACCGCCCCCAGCTACGTGCTGTGGGTCGCCGGCACGGCCCTCGGTGTGTTCGCGGGCGAACTGCTCGGCGAGCCCGAGCGCCTCGGGCTCGACGCCCTCTTCCCCGCCTTCTTCCTGACGCTGCTGGTCGGGGAGACCCACCGGGGGCGGCTCGCGGTGGTGGTTGCCGCGCTCGCCGTCGCGATCGCGCTGGTGCTTGCGCCCTTCACTCCGGCGGGCGTGCCGGTGATCGCCGCCTGCGCGGCCGCGCTGATCGGCCTGGCCCCGCAGGCCGCGCGCGACTGGGAGCCGATCACCCTGCGCAAGGAGCCCGGGTGAGCGCGACCTGGACGACGATCCTGGTCCTGGCCGCGGGCACGGCGGTGATCAAGGGCGCCGGGCCGCTCCTGGTCGGGGGCCGCAGCCTGGGGCGCACGACCACCCGGGTGATCGCGCTGATCGCGCCCGCGCTGCTCGCCGCCCTCGTCGTGACCCAGGCCTTCACCGACTCCGACGGGTCACTCACCATCGACGCCCGCGCCGCCGGGCTGGCCGCGGCGGCCGGGGTGCTCGCCGTGCGACGCGAGGCGATGGTCCGGGCGGTGGTCGTCGCGGCCCTGGCCGCGGCGCTCGTGCGGGCGCTCTGAGCGGCTAGGCTGGCGCGCCGGTGAGCCACGACGGTCGCTTCGCCCCCTCCCCGACCGGCGAGCTGCACCTCGGCAACCTGCGCACGGCGCTGCTCGCCTGGCTGTTCGCGCGATCTCAGCGCGCACGCTTCCTCATGCGCATCGAGGACCTGGATGTGGGGCGCGCGCGCGAGCGCTTCGTCGACTCGCAGCTCGCCGACCTGCGGGCGCTGGGGCTCGACTGGGACGGGGAGCCGGTACGCCAGTCGCGGCGCCAGGCGCTCTACGCGCAGGCGCTGGCGCGCCTCGAGCGCGAGGGGCTCGTCTACCCCTGCTTCTGTTCGCGACGCGAGATCCGCGAGGCAGCGTCCGCGCAGCACGGCGAGGACGCGGAGCTCGTCTACCCCGGCACCTGCGCGCGGCTCGCGCCCAGCGAGGCCCGCCGGCGCGTGGACGCCGGGGAAGAGCACGCGCTGCGGCTGCGCGCCGAGGGCGTCGTCGTCACCGTGAGCGACCGGTTGCACGGAGCGGTCACGCGCAGGGTCGACGACATCGTGCTCCGCCGCCGCGACGGCGCCTTCGCCTACAACCTCGCGGTCGTCGTCGACGACGCCGAGCAGGGGATCGGCGAGATCGTGCGCGGCGACGATCTGCTCTCGTCGACCCCCCGCCAGGCCCTGCTCTACGACCTGCTGGGCCTCGAGCGCCCCAGCTGGGCACACGTCCCCTTGGTGCTCGGGCCCGACCGCGCGCGGCTGGCCAAGCGGCACGGGGCGGTCACCCTGCGTGAGCTGGGCGAGCGCGGGCTCGGCCCCGAGCGCGTGCTCAGCCTGCTCGCCGCCTCGCTGGGCCTAGCAGAAGAGGGGGAGCAGGTCGCCCCGCACGACCTGCTCCCCCGCTTCGACCCGATGGATCTCCCTCGGGAGCCCTGGATCCTCGATCCAGGCGAGCTGGCGGAAGCCGCCTAGCTCTCGATGTTGATCATCACGTGCTTGACCTCGGTGTAGTCCTCCACCGAGTACATGCTCATGTCCTTGCCGTAGCCGGACTGCTTGTAGCCGCCGTGCGGCATCTCCGAGGCCATCGTGATGTGGTTGTTGATCCAGACGGCGCCGAACCGGATCGCGTTGGCGACCCGCATCGCCCGGCCGATGTCGCGGGTCCAGACCGAGGCGGCGAGGCCGTAGCGGGTGCCGTTCGCCCACTCGATCGCCTTCTCCTCGTCGTCGAACCGCTGAACGGTCATCACCGGCCCGAAGATCTCGTTCTGGACCATCTCGTCGTTCTGCTCGAGGTTCGCGACGACGGTGGGCTCGTAGAAGAACCCGGGCAGGTCGGGCGCCTTGCCGCCGGTCACGACCTCGGCGTGGTCGGGCCGGCGCTCGACGAAGCCGGCGACCCGCTCGCGCTGCTTCGCGGAGATCACCGGGCCGAGCGTCGTCTCCGGATCGTTGAGGTCGCCCATCTTGTAGCTCTTGGCCTGCTCGGCCAGGCCCGTGACGACCTCGTCGTAGACCTTCGACGAGGCGAGGATCCTGCACGCCGCCGTGCAGTCCTGGCCGGCGTTGAACAGCGCCGTCGCCGCGATGAACTCCAGCGTCTCGTCCAGGTCCACGTCGTCGAAGACGATCACCGGCGCCTTGCCGCCGAGCTCGAGGTGGACCCGCTTGAGCGTGTTCGACGCCTCCCGGGCGATCCACTTACCGGTCTCGGGCGAGCCGGTCAGCGAGACGAAGTCGACGTCCGGGTGACGGACGATCGCGGCCCCCGCCGGGTCGCCGTAGCCGTTGACGACGTTGAGCACGCCGGGCGGGAAGATCTCAGCGACCAGCTCGGCCAGCTTGAACGTGGAGAGCGGCGTGTTCTCGGCCGGCTTGAGCACCGAGGTGCAGCCGGCGGCGAACGCCGGGCCGATCTTCCAGATCGCCATCATCAGCGGGTAGTTCCACGGCGTGATCTGGCCGACGACCCCGGCCGGCTCGCGGCGGATGAACGAGGTGTGGCCCTCGACGTACTCCATCGCCGCCTTGCCCTCGAGGTTGCGGGCCGCGCCGGCGAAGAACCGCAGGTTGTCCGCGCACATGCCGAGCTCCTCCTCGACGAACGCCTGGCGCGGCTTGCCCGCGTCGGCCGACTCGAGGTCGGCGAACTCATCGCCGTGCTCCTCGATCGCGTCGGCCAGTTTGAGCAGCAGCTCCGAGCGCGTGCGCGGCGTGGTCTTCGCCCAGGACTCGAACGCCTTGCGGGCGGCCGCGACGGCGCGGTCGACGTCCTCAGCCGAGGAGACGGGGGCCTCGCCGATGACCTCCCCGGTCGCGGGGTTGATCACCTCCATGGTCCCGCCGTCCGCGGGCTCGACGAACTCCCCGTCGATCAGGTTCTTGACCTTGATGGTCTTGGGGCTTGCCGTTGTAGTCATCTCTCTCTCCTCGCGGAAGGGATTTCTCGTTCCTCGTTGCGTTCAGCTCCGGGACGCCGCCGCGGGCTCACCCGCCTCGAGCTCCTGGCCCAGGGCCTCCTCCGGCGGCACGTACTCGCGGTCGACGGCCTCCGCGACCGCCGGGTGGGTGATGTGGCCGCCTGCCACGTTGATACCCGGCCGGAGGCCGGCATCACGCCTCACCGCCTCGACGAGGCCGTTGTCGGCCAGCGAGAGCACGTAGGGCAGCGTGGCGTTGGTGAGCGCGTAGGTCGAGGTGATCGGCACCGCGCCCGGCATGTTGGCCACGCAGTAGTGCACGATCCCGTCGACCTCGTAGGTGGGCTCGGAGTGGGTGGTCGGGCGCGAGGTCTCGAAGCAACCGCCCTGGTCGATCGCGACGTCGACCAGCACCGCGCCCTTCTTCATCAGCTTGAGCTGCTCGCGGCTGATCACCTGCGGCGCCCGGGCGCCGGGAACGAGCGCGGCTCCGATGACCAGGTCGGCCCGCGGCAGCCGCTCCTCGATCGCGAGCGTGGAGCTGTAGACCGTCGTCGCGGAGCGGCCCTCGAAGATCACCTCGAGCTCGCGCATGCGGTCGATCGACTTGTCGAGCACCGTCACGTTGGCGCCCATGCCGGCCGCGACCAGCGCGGCGCAGGTGCCGACCGAGCCGCCGCCGATCACCATCACCTCCGCCGGCGCGACGCCGGGCACGCCGCCGATCAGGATCCCGCGCCCCCCCAGCGGCCGGTGGAGCATGAAGGCGCCGGACTGGGTCGCCAGCTTGCCGGCGATCTCGGACATCGGCGCCAGCAGCGGCAGCCGGCCGCGCGCGTCGACCACGGTCTCGTAGGCGACGCAGGTCGCGCCCGTGTCGGCGAGCCGGTGGGCCAGTTCGGGCTCGGCCGCGAGGTGCAGGTACGTGAACAGCAGCGTCTCGGCCCTCAGCAGCTCGACCTCGGGCGGCTGGGGCTCCTTGACCTTGAGCACCATGTCCGCCTCGCCCCAGACGTCCTCAGCGGTGGGCACGATGCGCGCCCCTTGGGCCTCGTAGTCGGCGTCGGAGATCGCGGACCCCTCGCCGGCCCCCGCCTGGATCAGCACGTCGTGCCCGCGGTCGACCAGCTCGCGCACGCCGACCGGGGTCAGCGCGACGCGGTACTCGTCGGCCTTGATCTCCGTGGGCACCCCTACCTTCATCCTCCTGACTCCTTTCTTCTCAGCGCACAAGCTCCCGCGCGCGCAGCGCCAGCCACAGCTCGATGCGATCGGTGGCGCGCGAGAGGTCGCGATGAGTTAGCTCCTCGATCTTGCGGATGCGGTAGCGCAGCGTGTGTCGGTGGCAGTACAGCTGCCGCGCCGCCCGCTCCCAGTTGCCGTTGTGCTCGATGAATGCCTCGAGCGAGCGCAACAGCTCTCCTCCGTACTCCCCCTCGCCGCGTTCGATCGGCTCCAGAAGACCGTCCGCGTAAAGGCGCAGGGCTTCGTCGTCCTGCAGCGAGAGCAAGAGCGTGAAGGCGCCCAGGTCGCGGTGCGACGCGACCTCCGGCACCTCTCCGTTCGCCGAAAGCGAAGTTGCCTCCAGGGCGCAGCGCGCCTCGTGGAAGGCGCGCCGCAGCGAGCCGACGCTGAGCTTGCGGCTGGCGGCGATCCGCAGCCGCGGCAGCGGCGCGCGCAGGTGCTCGCGCACGTCGCGCGCCACGTCGACCGGGTCGCGATCACCGCCGATCACCGCGCTCAAGAGCGGCTCGCCGGTCACCGTGGCCGTCGCCACGAGCGCGGGCTCGCCGAGCTCGGCGAGCGCGGCCTCGACCAGCGGCTCCGCGTCGGCGGGGTCCTCGACCTCGAACACGAGCACGGCACCCTGGTTGCCGATCCCGAACGGGCGCAGCCGGCCCGAGAGCTCCTCGGGCGTGAGCCGGCCCGAGAGCGCGTCGGCGAGCAAGTCCCCGGCCAGGCGCCGCTCGGTCTCCTGCACGACCCGCTCGCGCATCAGCTCCAGGCCGACGACGATCGAGGCTTGGCGCGCGATCAGCCGCTCGAAGTCGCCCAGGGGCGCCTGTTCGCTCACCACGACGAGCCAGCCGGCGGGCGGCTGGCCGCGACGCGCCGGCACCGGGACGGCCAGGGCGCGGCCCCGCAGGCTCGGTTGGTCCGGCTCGAACGGCGCCGGCGGCAGCTTGCGCGCGCTCCGCTCCGAGAGCTCCGCCGCCAGCGCCTTGACGAGCGCCGGCGGCAGCGGCTCCCCGCGCGGGTGACGCGCCACGTCCTCGCCGAGCGCGTTGAAGACCGCGGCCCCGCCGATCTCCCCGGCGATCGCTCTGGTGACGGCCGCGAGGCCGCCGCCCTCGATCACCAGCCGCTCGAGCCGCTCGTGGACCTGCGTGCTGCGCTCCAGGAGCGCGTACTGCTCGCTCACCAGCGTGCGCGCGGCCCGCTCGGTGATCGCGATGAACGGCATCTCGTACGGCACCTCGAACAGCGGCATGCCGCGCTCGGCGGCCTCCTCGACCAGCGCCTCGGGCAGCTTGTCGTGGTCGAAGCCGGTGCCGAAGCCGAGCGCGGCGACGCCGCAGTCGTCGAGCGCCTGGACGAAGCGCCGCTGCACGCGCGGCGTGGTCAGGCGGTAGCCGGCGGTGAGGATCAGCTCACCGCCGAGCAGCCACGGGGTCGGGTCCGCGTGCTCGGTCGCGTGGACCCAGCGCAGGGGCCGGCCACCGTTCTCGGCCCCGGCGGCGAGCTCGAGACCGCAGTCAGCTACGAGCGACTCGACGGTGAGCATGGCCCCTACGCAGGCATCAGCCGCGCTGCTGCAGCTGCTCCCAGGCCTCCTCGAGGGTCGGCCGCAGCGCCGCCCTGATCTCCTCGAACTGCTCGGTGTCGCAAACGAGCGGCGGGGCGAGCTGGACCACGGGGTCGCCGCGGTCGTCGGCGCGGCAGATCAGGCCGCGCTCATACAGCTTCTCGGAGAGGAAGCCGCGCAGAAGCCACTCGCTCTCCTCGTCGTTGAACGTCTCCTTGGTCTCCTTGTCCTTGACGAGCTCGACCGCGTAGAAGTAGCCGTCGCCGCGTACGTCGCCGACGATCGGCAGGTCGGCCAGCGACTCCATCATCGCCCGGAACTCGCCCTCCTTCGCGCGCACGTGGCCGTTGAGGTCCTCGCGCTCAAAGATGTCGAGGTTCGCCATCGCCGCGGCGGCCGCGACCGGGTGGCCGCCGAAGGTGATGCCGTGCAGGAAGGAGTTCGTGCCGCTCGCGAACGGCTCGTAGAGGCGGTCGGAGGCGATCATCGCGCCCATCGGCGCGTAGGCCGAGGTGAGGCCCTTGGCGACCGTGATGATGTCCGGCTGGTAGTCGTAGCGCTGGCAGCCGAACCAGTGGCCGAGCCGGCCCCAGGCGCAGATCACCTCGTCGGAGATCAGCAGCACGTCGTACTCGTCGCAGATCTCGCGCACGCGCTGGAAGTAGCCCTCCTGCGGCGGGATGGCGCCGCCCGAGTTCTGCAGCGGCTCGAGGATCACGGCCGCGACCGTCTCCGGGCCCTCGAACTCGATCCGCTCAGCGATCTTCTCGGCCGCCCAGAGCGGGTCGCGGTCCTCCGGCCAGCGGTAGCTGTTCGTGTTCGGCACGTGGCAGCCGCCGATCGCGAAGGGCTCGAACGGGGCGCGCAGCGGCGTCACGCCGGTCGCCATGAGCGCACCCATGAAGGTGCCGTGGTAGGCGACCTCGCGAGCGATGACCTTGTACTTCTGGCCCTTGCCGACCGTGCGCCAGTACTGGCGCGCCAGCTTGAAGGCCGACTCGACGGCCTCGCCTCCGCCGGAGGTGAAGAACACGTGGTTGAGGTCGCCGGGGGCGAGGTTCGCGATCCGCTCGGCCAGCTCGATCGCGCGCGGGTGCGCGTAGCTCCAGATCGGGGTGTAGTCGAGCTCTTGGACCTGCCGAGCCATCGCCTCGCCGATCTCGGCGCGACCGTGGCCGGCGTTGACGCAGAACAGGCCGGAGAGCCCGTCGAGGTAGCGGTTGCCCTGGTCGTCCCAGACGTAGGGGCCCTCGGCACGGGTGATGATTGGGATCGGGTGATCGGCGTCGTAGCCGCCCATCCGCGTGAAGTGCATCCACAGGTGGTTGCGCGCGGCCTGCTGAAGGTCCGCGCTGGACGTGGCGCCTGTGGTCGCCGTGCTGGTGGCCATCAAATGACTCCTCCGCCTCGCTGTCCAAAACCTCTCTGACGTTATGTACAACTCTAGCCTGCGCTATTTTCCGCCGCCAAGCTGAATTTCCGGCTCGGGTTTTGCCGCTTTGCACAATGCCGGTTGGCCGATCTGCGCAAGTCGGAGCTACCCCGGTGCTGCGGCGGCTCGCGCAAAGGGCGTCCGCAAGCGCAGGCGGCCCCGCGACCGGATGGCCGCGGGGCCGGCGCGGAGGATGGTGTCCGGATGAACGTCAGCCACCGCCGCGCAGGCGAGCGGTCTCCTCGTGGTCGATCTCGTACCGGCCGGCCGCCTCGTCGAGGCAGCGGATCGCGACGCCGTAGATGTCACGAGCCGCCTCGAGGGTGACGAACCCGTCGATCACGTCCTCGAGGACCCAGTCCGGGTCGCGGAGCTTCGGATCCTGGTAGCCGCCTCCGCCCCCTTCCCAGAACCGGATCAGCTGACCCTTCTTCACGTGGATCCCTGAGCGCATCACGCCGATCTCCCGTTCCTCGGGACCGCCGGCGTCCACGATCAGGCCGCTGCCCAGGGCCGGCAGGCCGCCCTCGTACCCCCAGACGGGCTGGACCGCCCGGCTGCCCAGGACCGAGAGAGTGGCGTCGCCGTGGGTCAGCTCGAAGTCCCGCGCGACGCCGATGCCGCCGCGGTGCCGCCCCGCGCCGGCGGAGTCCGGGATGAACTCGTAGCAGTGGGTGAGGATCGGGTAGATCCGCTCCTGCACCTCGACCGGCTCGTTCCGGGTGCCCGAGGCGTAGAGGCTGATCGCGGTGTGGTTGTCCTTCTTGCCGGGACGAGCGCCGTAGCCGCCCTCTTTCCAGAGGTACATGACGAAGTCGCGCTCGTAGCCCTCGCGCTGGTCGTTCCCGCCCACGACCATGTTCGTCATGTTCCCCGAGCAGGCCATGGAGCGCTCCGGGCGCATCTGCAGGAAGGCGCCGAACACGCAGGCGCAGACGACCTCGTAGCACGTCGCGAAGGCGCCGCTGATGGCCGCCGGGAACTGCGCGTTGGTCACCAGCCCCTCCGGGTTGATCACCTCGATCGCGTCGTAGATCCCCTCGCTTGCGGGCACGTGCGGGAAGATCGCCTTGGTGGCGACCGCCAGGGCGGACTGGGTCATGCTCCGGGTCGCGTTCACCGCCCCGCGCGCCTGTGGGTCGCTGCGCGAGAGGTCGTAGGTCGCCTTGTCACCCTCGATGGTGATGTCGATCGCCACCTTGATCGGCGTCTTGCGATCGCCCATCGGGTCGAAGTCGATCGCGTCCTCGAAGCTGTAAGTCCCGTCCGGAATGGCCTCGAACTCCTTGCGCAGCAGCGTCTCCGAGTAGTTGCGCAACTCGACCATCTGCGCCTGGATCACGTCCACCCCGTAGCGGTCGATGAGCTCCTGCAGCCGCTGCTCGCCCGTCCGGCAGGCCGCGATCTGGGCGAACACGTCGCCCTGGTTGAGCTCGGGGACGCGCGTGTTGCGGAGGATGAACCGCAGCACCTCGTCGTCGAGCTCGCCCTCGCGCACTATGTGGATCGGTGGGATGTAGAGGGCCTCGCCGTAGGACTCAACCGCTTCGGCGTGGAAGCTCCCGGGAACCGGGCCCCCGAGATCCGACCAGTGGGCCGAGTTCTGGGCGAAGGCGATCAGCTCGCCGTCCCGGTAGATCGGCATGATCGTGCGCACGTCCTGGCAGTGCGTCCCGCCCAGGAAGGCGTCGTTCATGATGATGATGTCGCCTTCCTTGAGCTTGTCCTTGCCGATCCACGCGATCACGGCCTTCACCGTGTAGGGCAGGGTCCCGACGTGGGCGGGCAGATCCTCCTTGCCCTCCGCGACCAGCCGGCCGTCCGCGTCGCAGATGGCGGTGCTGAAGTCGCGCCCCTCGCTTACGACCAAGGAGTGCGCCACGCGCTCCAGCATCGTGCCCATCTCGTCCACCAGGCCCATGAACGAGTTGCGCAGCACCTCGAACGTGACGGGATCGATCTTGGTGCGCTGTTCGACTTGGGGTTCCATCGCTTCCTCTCCTTCGGGTGCTCGCCGTCAGTCCGCCAGGGTCAGGACGATCTCGCCGGACTCCGCGACCTGACCCTTCGTCCTCGGCGGGACGACGATCGTCGTGTCGATGTCCTCGATCACCATCGGGCCCTCCAGCTCGGTGCCGGCCGAGAGAGAGGACCTCTGGGCGACGGGCACCTCGGTCCAGCCGGTCTCCTGGAAGTAGACGCGCCGGTCCTTGGCTGCGGCCCCGTCGCTCGAGCCGCCGTGGCCGTTGCGCCTGACCCGACCCAGGTCCGGCTTGGAGCGGTCGGCCTTGGCCGTGACGCGGATCGTTGAGATCTCCACCGGGTTCTCGGGATGCGAGTAGCGGTACTGGCGCATGTGCTCCGTGTGGAACGTCGCCACCGCCTCGTCGAACCCCGCCTGCGTGACCTCGGCAAGCGGCACCGTGATCGAGTGCAGCTGGCCGATGTAGCGCAGGTCGACGCTCGACTCCACCTCGACCGAGTCGCGCGCGATCCCCTGCCTCTCCAGGTTCGCGTAGACGCGCTCGCTGATCGAGGCGAACGCGGCGCGCAGGTCGGTGAAGTCGACCTCGTCCTGGTGCCGGACGTACGCCCACGAGAAATCGTCGAGCGGATCGACGAACAGCAGCCCGAGGGCGCTCGTGACGCCGGGGTGCACCGGCACGACGACCTCGCGCATGTTGAGCTCGCGGGCGATCTCCACCGCGTGCAGGGGACCCGCCCCGCCGAACGAGATCAGGCTGAACTCGCGCGGGTCGAAGCCGCGCTCGACGGTGATGAGGCGGATCGCGGAGACCATGTTGGTGTTGGCGATCCGGAGCAGGCCGGCCGCGGCCTCCTCGAGCGAGAGCCCCAACGGGTCCGCGAGACGCGTCTTGATCGCCTCCGCGGCGAGGTCGCGGTCGAGGCTCATCCGGCCGTCGAGGAACCTCTCGTTGCTGATCCGGCCCAGAACCAGCTGCGCGTCCGTGTTCGTCGGCTCGCTGCCGCCCCGCCCGTAGCAGGCGGGGCCCGGGTCGGCCCCGGCGCTGTGGGGGCCGCTGCGCGGCTTGCCCGCTTGGTCGAGCCAGCCGATCGAGCCGCCGCCGGCTCCGATCGAGATCACGTCGACGCTGGGGAAGCGGATCGGCATGCCCCACTCGAGGTCGAACGAGGTGGTGAGGCGGGGCTCGCCGCCGCTCACGAGCGCCAGCTCGCAGCTCGTGCCGCCCATGTCGAGGCAGACCGCCTCCGGGCGATCCATGTGGCGGGCCACCGCAGCGCCCGCGATCACCCCGGCTGCCGGGCCGGAGTTCAGCGTCTTTACGGCGTGCCCCATCGCGTAGTCGGTAGCCATCGTCCCGCCGCCGTTGTGCATGACCAGGACGATGTCGCCCCCGTAGCCGGCGCCCTGCAGGCTGCCCTCGAGCTCCCGCATGTATCGGCGCAGGACTGGGGCGGTGTAGGCGTTCGCGACCGTCGTCGCCGTCCGCTCGAACTCGGGCGGCTCGGGCAGGATGTCCGTCGAGAGCGAGATGTCCAGATCCGGGATCTCGCCGAGCAGGATCTCGCGCACCTCCTGCTCGTGCTTGGGGTTCATGTGCGCGTTGATCAGGCAGACCGCGACGGACTCGATCTCGCGCGCCTTGATCTTCGCCGCGACCTCCTTGACCGACCCGGGATCCAGCGGGCGCACAACGTTGCCCGCGTAGTCGACGCGTTCGCTCACCTCGAAGCGGTTGCGGCGTGGCACGAGCGGCGGCGGCGGATCCCACAGGATGTCGTAGAGCTCCTCACGGTTCGCCCTGCGGATCTCGAGCACGTCGCGGAAGCCCGCGGTGGTCACCAACGCGGTCCGCGCACCCTTCTTCTGGACCACGGCGTTGGTCGTGACCGTGGTGCCGTGGAACAGAAGCTGCACCTCGTCGGGATCGAGTCCGAGCTGCTCGAGCCCCGCGAGCACCCCCTTGTGAAAATCCGGGGGCGTCGACGGCACCTTCGCGATTCGCATCTCGCCCTCGCCACTGAGGGCGACCAGGTCGGTGAACGTACCGCCCGTATCACAGCCGACAACCCAGGCCATGCCTCCTCCTCATGTCCAGTCTCGGGACGCCTCCGCCTTCGGAGGCGCCCACTCCAAGACGCCGGGCCCACGCTCCCACCGGCGCCCGGGGAGGCGCAATCATCCAGACGGCTGATTGGGCGGTTGATCCGCGCCTAGTGCCTGGTTTCGCAGCCGCGCTCGCACCTGAACGCGGGCCTCTCGGCAGCGACGAGCCGCCCGCCATGCGAGCGAAGCCTGGGGGCTCCCGTGTCGGCTAGTCCAGCAGGCCGCGACGCAGGGCCTCGGCGACGGCGGCGGTTCGGTCCGAGACCTCGAACTTCTCGTAGATGTGGGCCAGGTGCGTCTTCACGGTCGCGGTGCTGATGAACAGCTTCTCGGCGATGTCTCCAACCGATCCCCCCTCGGCGGCCACGCGCAGCACCTCGAGCTCGCGCTCCGTGAGCACGGGCCGCGCGTCGAACTCCCGGCGCAGGCGGATCTCGCTCGCAAGTCCCGCGTGGACGGCCTGCGGAAGCCAGGTATCGCCGGCCGCGACGGTCGTGATCGCCCGGCAGATCTCATCCCCGGTCGCGGACTTGAGGACGTAGGCTCGCGCGCCTGCCGAGATGGCCCGATAGACCGCTTCGCTCTCGTCGAAGGCCGAGAGGATGATCGCCCGCGTGCCCTCCTCGCGCCCCCTCCGCAGGGCTTCCAGGATCGCCACCCCGTCCAGCTTGGGCAGCTTCAGGTCGAGTACCGCCACGTCGGGCTTGAGCTCCCTGATCCGGTTCAGGGCCTCCCGGCCCTCGGAGCACTCCGCCATCAGCTCGAGTTCGGGGTGCTGGTCGATGACGTTCGCCACGCCGGCGCGGTAGAGCGGGTGATCGTCAGCGAGCAGGACCTGGATCGCGCTCATTCCCGGGCTCCCTTGCCGTCGCCCTCGACATCGCGCCCTGAAATCAGCCGCTCCAGCGCCGAGCTCAGCTCGGCGAAGTCGACGGGCTTTGTGAGGTAGCCGCTCGCACCGAGCTCGAGCATGCGCTTGGCTCGGTCGGGGCTCGCGTCCGCGGTGAGGACGACGATCGGCGTCCGCGCGTGGTCGGGGTGCCGGCGAAGCCTGTCGACCAGCTCCTCGCCCGAGCAGTCGGGAAGGTTGAGGTCGAGGATGATCGCGTCGAGGCTCTCGCGCCGTGCGACCTCGAGCGCCTCGGCCGCCCGGCGCCTGACCACCAGCTCGCAGTCGACCTCCCGGAAGAGCCGGCGGAGGACCTCGATGTTCAGCTCGTTGTCCTCCACGCAGAGGATCCGCGCGTCCGCCAGGGACGCCCGCGGCCGAGCGCGTGCGCGCTGTGGGTCGAACACGTGGACGTGAGCGTCCTCCGGCGGGTCGACGAGCGGCAGCTCGACGTAGAAGGTGGTGCCCGATTCGTCGCTCGACTCGATGCCGATGCCCCCGCCCATCGCCTCCACGAAGGTGCGCGAGAGGGCGAGCCCAAGGCCTGTGCCGGCGACGTCGTCGTCGCCAACCAGGCGCTCGAACGGCTGGAAGATCCGCTCCCAGTGACGCCGCTCGATCCCTGGGCCCGTGTCGCTGATCAGGAACCGGAGCCTGCCGTCCCCGTGTTCGGCGGAAGCCTCCACCCGGCCCCCGGGACGGTTGTACTTCACCGCGTTCACCAGCACGTTGAGCAGCACCTGCACGATCCGCTGCCTGTCGACCCGGATGAACTGGTAGAGGGCGCCGTGCAGGTTCGCGCTCACCGTGACGTCGTGCCGCCCGGCGATCGGTTTCACCATCTCCACGGCGGTGGCCAACGGCTCACAGGCATGGACCGGGGCGAGCTCCACCCGCTCGCGGTCGTGCTCGGCACGCGACACCTCGAGCACACCGTCGATCAGGCTCAGCAGGTACTCGGCCGCCTGGTTGATGCGCAGGATGTCGGCGGTGACCTCAGGCTCGAGGTCGCGCTCGGCGAGCAGCTCGCTGAACCCGATGATCGCGGTGAGCGGCGTGCGCAGCTCATGGCTCATGCGGGAGAGCAGGCGGCTCTTCGCCTGGTTCGCCTCCTCGGCCGCTTGCCTGGCTCGCTCGACGATCGCCTCGTTTCGCTTGCGCTCGGTGATATCCGTGGAGATGCCCCCAACCGCGGCCACCTCTCCGTCCTCGCCGATCAGCGGGAACTTGATCGACAGGTAGAGGCCATCCTGGTGCCAGCCGGGCTCCTCCACCTCTATCGCCCTGCGCTCCTCCACGACAGTTCGGTCGTGGCTCCGGTAGACGGCCGCCGCCGAGGGGCGGAAGAGCTCCTCGTCCGTACGGCCGATCATCTCGTGTGGGTTGAAGCGGTAGAGCGCCTTGAAGTAACGGTTCACCAGCAGGTAGCGCCCCGAGAGATCCTTGAGATAGATCAGCGCCGGCACGTTGTCGACGATCTGCCGGAGGTAAGGCTCCGCGCGCGCCTCGTGCGTCGGAACCACGCTGGAGGGACACATCACCCGATCGGACCTCCTCCTCGCGCCCCGTCGTGCCCAACGCGCCTCGGCGTCCGAGTGGGCGCTCTGGCCGGACGGCGCGACCGCGTCACGCCTGTCGCGACGCGATGAACTCTCCTTCCCAGGGCGCGATCGTAACCCATCGCGTAGCGCCCCCGGGTCCGCTCTCGCGCCAGCGGTGGCGCGGATCGGCGCCCCGCCCACGAGCGCGGCGTCGTCGCTTCGGCGGGCTGCTCACGTGCCCGAAACAAGGTCAGACCTGCACCCAAGCGTTGCCAAGCGCCCGTGGAGCCAGTCTCGCCGGGGTCGGCGGACGAGCACATCAGCCAGCTGGATGATTTGGCAGGATGATTTGAGCCCAGGCCCGCCCGAACCCCCCGGGCGATGTACAAACCGCCGCACCGGTCCGTACAAGGTCCGGCCCGGATCGCCCTGCCAAAACCAGCTTGCCTAAGCGCCGGGTGCCATCCGCCAAATGCTACAAATTGGATAACGCGCTTTGGACGATTTTGCAGATTTCGTCACTTGCGAGACACTTGAATCGTCCATAGCCTGAGAAAGCGAGAACGTTTGGGAAAGAGGCTACGGCCGCGGGGGGCGACCGCAGCCCATCCGAGCGAGGTTGAGGTGGAGCAGGAGGACCGGATCACATCGCGTCCCGACGCTGACGCGGCGCCTGCGAGCAACGGCAGCGGCGTGGCGCAGCCCAGCGTCTCACTGAGAGGAGTAAGCAAGCGGTTCGGCGACCTCATTGCCGTCGCCGAGATGGATCTCGACATCGCCAGCGGCGAGTTCTTCACGATGCTGGGGCCGTCGGGGTGCGGCAAGACGACCACCCTGCGGATGATCGCCGGCTTCGAGGAGCCGACCACCGGCCAGATCTACATCGACGGGCAGAGCGTCGAGAACCTGCCCGCGCACAAGCGCCCGACCAACACCGTCTTTCAGAGCTACGCGCTCTTCCCGCACCTGAGCGTGGGCGAGAACGTCGCCTTCGGGCTGCGCCGCAAGGGCGTCGACAAGCGGGAGATCGACCGGCGCGTGCGCGAGGAGCTCGAGCGAGTGGGCCTCGCCCAGCACATCAACCGCAAGCCCGCGCAGCTTTCGGGCGGCATGCAGCAGCGCGTGGCGCTGGCCCGGGCCCTGGTCAACCTGCCCAAGGTGCTGCTCCTGGACGAGCCGCTGGGCGCGCTCGACCTGAAGCTCCGCAAGGGCCTGCAGATCCAGCTCAAGCGGATCCAGCGCGAGGTCGGCATCACGTTCATCTACGTGACGCACGACCAGGAGGAGGCCCTGACGATGTCCGACCGGATCGCGGTCATGAACGAGGGGCGGATCGAGCAGGTCGCCGCCCCCATCGACGTCTACGAGCGCCCGGCGACCACGTTCGTCGCGGGCTTCATCGGCGTCTCCAACCTGATGCCCGCGGTGGTGCGCTCGAGCAGCGGCAGCCGCGCGCAGGTCAAGCTCGACGCCGGCATCGAGGTCGAGGCCGAGCCGAACGGCGTGTCCGTGGGCGAGCGCTGCTACGCGGTCGTGCGTCCCGAGAAGCTTCGCATCGACGCCCTCGAGGCCAGGCCGCCGGACGGCTGGCCCAGCGTTGAGGGGGTCGTCGAGTCGTCCGTCTACCTCGGCACGTCGACCCAGATCATCGTGCGCTTGCACGGCGACGTGCCGATGACCGTCCTGGTCCCCAACCGCGACGAGGACGAGCTGAACCGGCTGCCCGGCGCCGGATCACGGGTGCGCCTGAGCTGGGCGCCCCAGCACATGCACCTGGTGCGGGACTCGGGCACCGCGCCCGCCGTAGAGCAACGAGTGGAAACCGAAGTGGCCGAGGAGGCGACTCAATGACAAAGAGAGGGGACAAGCTTTTCACCGCGGCGCCGCTGCGCGTCCTGCTCGCCTTGGCGGGGCTGGTCGCCGCGCTCGTCTTCGCCGCCTGCGGGGGTGACGGCGGCATCGAGGGGGGCAGCTCCGAGGAGGAGGTGCCGACGGCCTCGGCGGAGGGCGAGCCGAGCGGCACGCTGACGATCGCGAACTGGCCCTTCTACATCGACAAGCGCACGATCTCGGACTTCGAGAAGGCGACCGGGATCAAGGTCAAGTACGTCGAGGAGGTCAACGACAACAACGACTTCTTCGCGAAGGTCCAGCCGCAGTTCGAGCGCGGCGAGTCGGGCGGGCGCGACATCATCATCGTCACCGACTGGATGGCGAACCGCATGCGCCAGCTCGGTTACATCCAGGACTTCGACCCGGAGGCGATCGCCCCGGCGCTGGAGAACCTGGTCCCGGCGCTGCGCAGCCCCGCCTTCGACCCGGAGCGCAAGTTCTCGCTTCCGTGGCAGAGCGGCATGACCGGCCTCGTGGTCAACAAGAAGGCGGCGCCTGACGTCACCTCCATCAACGACCTCTTCGACCCGAAGTACAAGGGCCGGGTGACGATGCTCAACGAGATGCGCGACACCGTGCCGCTCGTGATGAAGGCGATGGGCGTTTCCCCGGAGGAGGCGACGCTGGATGACTGGATGGCCGCGATCGACAAGATCCGCGAGGCGGCGCAGTCCGGCCAGATCCGCCGCTTCACCGGCAACGACTACACGCGCGACATGGCCAACGGCGACGTGGTCGCTGCGATCGGTTGGTCGGGCGACGCGGTCCAGCTGCAGGCGGACAACCCGGACATCGAGTTCGTGATGCCCGACGAGGGCTGCGTCCTGTGGTCGGACAACATGCTGATCCCGGTCGGCGCCCCGAACCCGACGGCTGCGTACGAGTTCATGAAGTACGTCTACCAGCCGGAGAACCAGGCGCAGATCGCGGAGTACAACTACTACTTCACGCCGGTCCAGGGCACCAAGGAGGTGCTCGAGGAGAAGAACTCGCCGGCGGCGAAGAGCGAGCTCGTGTTCCCGACCGAGGAGTACACGGCCAACTGCTCGACGCAGGACGAGCCCAATGAGGGTCCGGACGCTGTCCGGCAGGTCGAGCAGGCCTACCAGGACGTGATCACGGGCGCCGGCGGCTGAGCCAAGCACGCGAGGACGGCCTGACGGGGACGAGCGCGATGACGGTTCGGAGGGCGGGACGCGAATGAGCGATGTGATCCGTCGTCGGCTCGTCCCCTATCTGCTGATGGGGCCGGGGCTTGTCTGGCTGATCCTCTTCTTCATCGTCCCGCTGTTCTTCATGGCGCGGCTGTCCCTGAACTCGGGGACGGTCACGACCGGCTTCCAGTTCACCTGGGAGTGGTCGAACTTCACCTCCTCGTGGTCGCGCTTCGACGCGCAGTTCCTGCGCGCCTTCGTCTACGCGATCGCCGCGACCGCGATCGCGCTGGTGATCGCCTACCCGCTCGCCTACGCGATCGCCTTCCGCGGCGGGAAGTGGAAGAACGCGCTGCTGCTCGCGGTGGTGGCGCCCTTCTTCACCACCTACCTGATCCGCACGATCGCCTGGACGACGATCCTGAGCGACGACAGCATCATCGTCGACGTCCTGAAGTTCGTGGGGATCCTGCCCGAGGACGGCCGCCTGCTGGCCACCAGCGCCGCTGTCATCGCGGGGCTGGTCTACAACTTCATGCCGTTCATGGTGCTGCCGATCTACGCGAGCCTGGAGCGGATCGACGTGCGCCTGATCGAGGCCGCGCGCGACCTCTACGCGTCGGGCCGCGAGGCCTTCATCCGCGTCACCCTGCCGCTCTCGATGCCCGGCGTCGTGGCGGGGACGCTGCTCACCTTCATCCCCGCCGCGGGCGACTACGTCAACGCCTTCTTCCTCGGCTCGATCAACCAGGCGATGATCGGCAACCGCATCCAGTCCCTCTACCTGATGGAGCTCGACTACCCGACGGCCGCCGCGCTCTCGTTCACGCTGATGGCGGCGATCCTCCTACTCGTCTTCATCTACATCCGCTTCGCTGGGGCGGAGGCGCTGATGGGTGAGGAGGCCGAGCGATGATCCGCGACGCCTGGAGCTGGCTGCGCCGCAACGCGATCGTCATCTACGCCGCCCTGGCGATCGCCTACACGCTGATCCCCCTGGTCCTGATCGCGGTCTTCTCCTTCAACGACCCGAGCGGCAAGTTCAACTACACTTGGGAGGGCTTCACCCTCGATCACTGGAAGAACGCGTTCGGGATCCCCGACCTGACCAACGCGCTGCTCACGAGCATCGAGCTGGCGGTGCTCTCCACGCTCATCTCCACGCTGCTGGGGACGCTGCTCGCGATGGCGCTCGTGCGCTACGAGTTCTTCGGCCGGCGCACGGCCAACTTCCTGATCGTGATCCCGATGGCCACGCCGGAGGTCGTGATCGGCGCCGCGCTGCTCTCGATGTTCCTGATCTACGGCATCGAGCTCGGCTTCCAGACGCTGCTGATCGCGCACGTGATGTTCCAGATCAGCTTCGTGGTCGTCGTCGTGCGCTCGCGTCTGATCGGCTTCGACCGCAGCCTCGAGGAGGCGGCGCGGGATCTGGGCGCCAACTCCTTCCAGACCTTCCGGCTGGTCACGCTGCCCCTGCTGATGCCGGGGATCCTCGGCGCCGCCCTGCTCTCGCTCGCGCTCTCGGTCGACGACTTCGTGATCTCGCAGTTCAACGCCGGCCCCACGGTCACCTTCCCGCTTTGGATCTGGGGCGCCGCGCAGCGCGGCATCCCGGTCGAGGTCTACTGCCTGGCAACGATCCTCTTCCTGGTCACCGCCGCCGCGATGGCCTTCACCGTCTGGCAGCAGCGGCGCGCCGAGAAGATGGCGAGCATGCTGCCCGAGGAGGAGGCCGCGGAGGGCGGGCTGGGCCGGCAGCCGCTGCCGCCCGCCCCGGGCGCCGTCGGCGGCTGAGCCTCGCCAGCTCGCGTCTCGCTCGCGGACCGGTTCGACACCGCGGGTAAGCCGTGATACTGGTGAGGTGATGCTGGAGGGACCCGTCCCCCGCCCCGAGGAGCGCCTGGCCGACGAGGAGACCCTGCTCGAGCGCTACCACCGCACGCGCGATCCCGCCGTCCAGGAGGAGCTCGTCTCCCGCTTCATGCCGCTCGCGCGCAGCCTGGCCAACCGCTACGCGGGCGGCAGCGAGTCGGCCGAGGACCTGCTGCAGGTGGCGAGCCTGGGCTTGGTCAAGGCGATCGACGGCTTCGACCCGACCCTCGGCCACAGCTTCGCCAGCTACGCGGCACCGACGATCCTCGGCGAGCTCAAGCGGCACTTCCGCGACCGCAGTCGCCGGGTGCACATGCCCCGCGGGCTGCAGGAGCGGATCGCGAAGATCGAGCGCGCGATCGACGAGCTGCCCACCGAGCTGGGGCGGCAGCCCTCCGCCGCCGAGGTGGCCGACCGGGTGGGCATGCCGCTCGAGGAGGTGCTGGAGGCCATGGAGGCGGCCAGCGCCCGCCACACCTACTCGCTGGAGGCGAGCGTCGGCCCCGACGACGATGGCGCCAGCCTCGGCGAGACCCTGGGCGACGTCGACCCCGGCTACGACACCGTCGAGTTCGGCGAGGCGATCTCGGACACGATCCGCAACCTCGGAGAGCGGGAGCGCATGATCCTGCACCTGCGCTTCGTCGAGGACCTCACCCAGTCGGAGATCGCGCGCCGGGTCGGGATCTCGCAGATGCACGTCTCACGCCTGTTGCGCCGCGCGCTCGACGAGGTGCGCCGACAGGTCGAGGACGAGCAGGAGTGACGGCGCGCCGCGCCGCTCAGCGGCCGCTCAGCTCGATCACGACGTAGTCGCCCCGCTCATCGGGCTCGACGTCGACGCGGTCGGCCAGCTTGGCCAGCGAGATCTCGTCCATCCCGGGCAGCTCGAGCTGCTGCACGAGCCGGTGCGCGCCGCCGTCGACGAAGGGCCCGACCCGCATCCAGAGCCTGCCCGGCCGCGACTCGTCGATCTCCACTCCCACCCGTTGCTCGGAGAAGTCGGCGGTGTCGTGCGTGGAGATCACGTCGCTGAGCAGCACGCCGTCGGACATGCGGTCGAGCGAGAGGCCCGCCCTCGTGGCGGCCATCGCCATCACGCGAGCGATCACCTGCCGCGCCGCGTCCCCCGTCACCGCGACCTGTGCCGGGCGAGCGGCGGCCTGCCCGCCCGGTGCCTGGCGCTCGTCGAGCGCCCCGTCCGTGAGCACCAGCCGCGCCCGCACCTCGGTGCCGCCGTCGCGCGGCTGGGCGACCTCGAAGCTGTCGGCAAGCGAGGTGATCAGCGGCAGTCCGAGACGCAGCGAGTGGTCCCCGCCGCCCGCCGGACGGGGCCTGAAGCCGACGCCCCAGTCCCGCACGGCCAGGCTCACCTCGCGCCCGTCGACCCGGGCGCGCACCTCGACGGGCCCCTCCTGCCCGTCCGGATAGGCGTGCACGACCGCGTTCATGCAAGCCTCGGTCGCGATCTGCTTGAGGTCGGCGATGCGCTCCGCGCTGATCCCGGTGGCGTCCCCGAGCCCCGCGAGCGCCTGCCGCACCAAGGCGAGGTTCTCGGCTCGGGAGGCGATCCCGAGCCGAAGCTCGGTCGCCCCCTCGCTCATGCCGAGCCCGCCCTCGGCATGACGGCTTCCAACGCCGCCTCAACGCTCGGGTGGGCCGGGAGCTCGCGCGCAAGCCCCGTCACCTCGAGCACGCGCCGCACGGGCTTGGAGCTGTTGTCGCAGGCGACGGCGAAACCTCGCTCCTGCTCCCGCGCCTGGCGGCGACCCTCGAGGATCGCCCCGAGGATCGAGGAGTCGATGAACGTCGCCCCACAGAGGTCGACCACGACCGCGTCGTGCTCCGCTTGGGCTCGCTCGAGCGCCTCCCTCACGGCGCCGACCGTGCCCAGATCGTGCTCGCCGGTGAGGGTGACCAGCCCGACCCCCTCCCGCGGAGCCGAAACCGCGACTTCCCCGGAAACCTGCACGGGCCGAGAATACCCATACCCATGACGGCGCTGCCCCTGGCGCCAGCGCCGCAGCCGGCGGACGATCGCGGTGCTCACAAGGGGTGCGTACCCCGCCGCGCCGGGGCGCTAACGCCACCGGATCGGCGAAAGTGACGCCAAATCCTTGTACTGGTGCGCACGCACCCCGGGGCTAGCATCGATCGGGGATGAGCGCTTACGAAACACGCATGTTGATCGGTGGCGAGCTCGTCGCGGGCACCGGCCCGGCGCTGGAGGTGGAGAACCCGGCTACCGAGGAGATCCTCGCCACGGTGCCGTCGGCCGCGCCGCAGGAGGTCGACGCGGCGATCGCCGCGGCCCGCGAGGCCGCGCGCGGCTGGGCGGACACCCCGGCCGGCGAGCGCGCAGAGCTCTTGCACGAGGTCGCGAACCGCCTGCGCGAGCGCACGGACGAGCTGGCGCGCACGATGACCGCGGAGGGCGGCAAGCCGCTCGTCGAGAACGTCGACGAGGTCGGCTGGACGGCCGCCGCCTTCGACTACTACGCGGAGATCGGCCGTGACTCGGCGGGACGCGTGATCCCCCCGGTCGAGAACACGCAGATTGCGCTCGTGGTCAAGGACCCGCTGGGCGTCGTCGGCTGCATCGTGCCCTGGAACTACCCGCTGCTGCTGCTGGCCTGGAAGCTGGCGCCCGCGCTGGCGGCGGGCAACGCCACGGTCTGCAAGCCCTCGGAGCTGACGCCGCTCTCGACCCTGGCGCTGGCCGATTGCTTCGAGCACCTGCCCGCGGGCGTGGTCAACCTGGTGGCGGGCGCGGGCGACGTCGGCGCCGCGATCGCCGCCGACGACCGCGTCGACGCGGTCGCCTTCACCGGCTCGGTCGAGACCGGCAAGAAGGTGGCCCAGGCCTGCACCGCGCGGATGGCGCGGATGAACCTGGAGCTGGGCGGCAAGGACCCGTTCATCGTCTGCTCCGACGTCGCCGACGAGCTCGAGGTGGCGGCGCGCGGCGGAGCGTGGGCCGCCTACCTCAACAGCGGGCAGGTCTGCACCTCGGCGGAGCGCTTCTACGTGATGCGCGACATCTACGACGAGTACGTCGAGGCGTTCGTTGAGACCACCCGCGGCCTCGTCGTCGGGGACCCGATGGACCCGAACACCGACGTCGGCCCGATGGTCTCGGCGAGCCAGCGCAGCAAGGTCGCCGCGCAGATCGAGGCCGCGGTCGAGGCGGGCGCCGATCTTCTCGTCGGGGGCGACGGCGCCGGCCACGAGCGCGGGCACTTCCTCGCGCCGGCGGTGGTCGTCGGAGCCCCGGCCGAGACGGAGCTTCTGCGCGAGGAGACGTTCGGCCCGGTGGCGCCGATCGTGCCCGTGAGCTCGCTCGACGAGGCGATCGAGCTCGCCAACTCCACGCGCTACGGGCTCGGCGCCAACGTCTACACGCGCGACCTGGCGACGATGCGGCGCTGCATGCGCGAGCTGCGCGCGGGAACGGTGTGGTTCAACGACCCGCTCACCGACAACGACGCCGGGCCCTTCGGCGGCTTCAAGCAGTCGGGGTTCGGTCGTGAGCTGGGCCGCGAAGGACTGGAAGCGTTTCAGGAGACGAAACACGTGCATATCGAGACGGAGATCGCCCCGAAGGAGTGGTGGTACCCGTACTCCCGTTACAGCGCGGGGCGCGTTCCGCGCGATGGAGGTGGAGCCTGATGGAACCAGTGACGGAGACGGCAACGCAGCAGGCGGTGCGGACGCTGCGCAACTACATCGGCGGCCGCTGGGTCGACGCCGAGGGCAGCGAGACCCTCGACGACATCAACCCCGCGACCGGCGAGCTGGCGGCGAAGGTGCCGCTGAGCACCGCGGCCGACGTCGCGGCCGCCGTCGAGGCCGCCCAGGCGGCCTTCCCGGCCTGGCGCGGAACGCCGCCGCAGAAGCGTGCGCGCGCGGTGATGGCGCTCCGGGAGGCGCTCTGGGAGAACCGTGAGCGGATCGCCCAGCTTGTCACCGAGGACATGGGCAAGACGCTCGACGACGCGCGCGGCGAGGTCCTGCGCGGGATCGAGTCGACCGAGTCCGCGACGGCGATCCCGCACCTGCTGAAGGGCGAGAACCTCGAGGGAGTCGCGACCGGCATCGACGTCGAGTTCGTGCGCCAGCCGGTCGGCGTGGTGGCGGCGATCACGCCGTTCAACTTCCCGGCGATGATCCCGCTCTGGTTCCTCCCCTTCGCGATCGCCTGCGGGAACACCTTCATCCTCAAGCCGTCGGAGCGCGACCCCCGGCCGTCGGAACTGATCTACGAGCTGATCGACTCGATCGACGAGATCCCGCCCGGCGTCTGCAACCTCGTGCACGGCGCCCGCGACGCGGTGAACGGGATCCTCGACCACCCGGGGATCGAGGCGATCTCCTTCGTCGGCCAGGCCTCAACCGCCCGCTACGTGATGGAGCGCTCCGCCGCCAACGGCAAGCGCTGCCAAGCGCTGGGCGGGGCGAAGAACTCGCTCGTCGTGATGCCCGACGCCGACCTCGAGCAGGCGATTCCCGCGATCATGAGCTCCTCCTTCGGCGCCGCCGGCCAGCGCTGCCTGGCGGGCTCGGTGGCGGTCGTCGTCGGCGACCGCGAGCGCCAGGACGAGGTCGTGGAGGCCCTGCGCGAGGCGGCCGCCGGACTGCGCGCGGGCCCCGGCGACGAGGCAGGCGTCGAGGTCTGCCCGCTGGTCGGCCCCGAGGCGCGCGACCGCGTCACGGGCGCCCTCGAGCGCGCGCTGCAGGACGGCACCGCCGAGCTCGTGCTCGACGGCCGCGACAAGACGAACGAGGCGGGCACGCTGCTTGGGCCGACGATCGTCGAGGTCTCCGACCGCGAGTCCGAGGTGGCTCGCGAGGAGCTCTTCGGGCCGCTGCTCGCCGTCGTGCGGGCCAGCGACCTCGACGAGGCGCTCGAGTTCGTGAACGGCTCGCGCTACGGCAACGCCGGCTCCATCTTCACCCGCTCGGGCGAGGCCGCCCGCGCCTACCGCTACGGCGTCGAGGCGGGGATGATCGGCATCAACGTCGGCGTCGCCGCGCCGATCGCCTGGTTCCCCTTCGGCGGCTGGAAGGACTCGATCGACGGCGACATGGCCGCGAACGGGTTCGACGCGGTCGAGTTCTACACCCGAAAGAAGGTCGTCACCTCCCGCTGGTAGAAGGGCGTGCGCCGAGGCGGGCGATCCGGGGTCGCCCGCCTCGCGCCGCCGCGCCGCCGCGCGCTCGCCCCAGCGGTCGGCCACGACCCGAGGGCCTAGCTCGCGTCGAGCAGGCTCGGCGCGGTCGGCTCGTTGTGGGCGTCGCGCTCCGGGAAGCCCGCAACGCGTACCCCCAACAGACGCACCGGGCGCGCGGGCGGGTTGTCGCGCAACAGCTGGCGCGCGACCGCCGCGATCACCGCCGCGTCGTTGGTGCGCTCGGCGATGCTGCGCACGCGCGTGTAGGTGCTGAAGTCGTCGAGCCGCACCTTGATCCCGATCGTGCGGCCGGCCAGCCCGCGCTTGCGCAGCTCACGCGAGAGCCGCTCGGACTGGCGCTCGAGCACCTCCTCCATGCGGGCGCGATCGGCGATGTCCGTGTCGAAGGTCGTCTCCACCGAGCGCGACTTTGCCTCGCGGTGTGTGACGACCGGCGCGTCCGAGCGGAAATGCGCCCACTCGTGCAAGGCGCGGCCGTGGGTCTCACCGAAGCGCTCGATCAGCCCCGGCACCGTGCAGCGCTGCAGCTGGCCTAGCTTCGTCACGCCGTAGCGCCGCAGCTTCGCCGCGGTCTTCGGCCCGATGCCGGGGATCAGGGTCACGGGCGCGTCCTTGAAGCGCTCCACCGCCTGCTCGCGGGTAAGCACGACGAAGCCGCGCGGCTTCTCCGCGTCGGAGGCGACCTTGGCCACGAGCTTGTTCGGGCCGATCCCGACGGACGCGTCGAGGCGAAGCTCCTCGCGGATCCGCCGCACCAGCCCGCTCATGCGCGCGACCGGGTCCTCGAGCGAGGTCAGGTCGAGGTAGGCCTCGTCCAGCGAGACCGGCTCGACCGGCACCCCCAGATCGCGCATCAGCGCCATCACCTTGCCGGAGACCTCGCGGTAGTAGGGGAAGTCCGGCTCGAGCCAGATCGCGTCCGGACACAGGCGGCGCGCCCGCGCCGCCGGCATCGCCGAGCCGACTCCGTACTTGCGCGCCTCATAGGAGGCGGTGGTGACGACCGCGCGCGGCCCGCTGCCCGAGACGATCACCGGCTTGCCGACGAGCTCGGGGTGGCGCAGGAGCTCGACCGACACGTAGAACGCGTCCATGTCCACGTGGGCGATGGTGCGCCGCGCTGCCACGGCTTCAGGGTAAGACCACCCAGCGCGGCCGAGCTCGATCGGGGCCCGAAGCCGGTGGGGAGCGTTCAGCGACCGATCTGGATCCCGACGCGGTCGGGGATCGAGGCGATGAAGCGGGTTACAGGATCGGCGGGCCGGTCGGCGAGCTCGGCCTCCTCGCGGCGCATCAGCGCCCGGCGCACGATCGCGCCGCCCACGTAGCGGAAGGGCTCGGGCGGCACGCGCAGCGGCCGCGGCTCCACGATCGCCAGCCGCGAATAGCTGTCGCGACGGTCGAGCGCCAGCGAGGCGAGGGCGCGCGCCACCATGCGGCTGGGGCCGACCCCGTTGCCGGTGAAGCCGAAGCCGTAGTGCACCCGGCCGTCGAGCGTGCCGACGATCGGCGTGTGGCTGGGCGAGACGTCGATCGGCCCACCCCAGGCGTGCTCGATTCGCCTGCCGCGCAGCTGCGGGAAGAACTCGTGGACGTGCTCGATCAGCTTGCGGGTGATCGAGGGGTCGACCTCGGCGTGCCCGGTGAGCGAGGTCCCGTAGACCACCCTGCCGCCGCCCCAGCCGAAGGCGATGCGCCCGTCGGGCGTGGTCCGCAGGTAGTTGACCAGGTGGCGGCAATCCGTGATCGCCTCGCCCCCCGTCCAACCAAGCTCCTCCAGCACGTCGGGCACGGGCTCGGTGATCACCATGTGGCTCGAGCTCATCGTGAGCCGCCGCCGCAGCGGCCGCAGGCGCGCGCCCGCGCCGCCCGCGGTGAGCACCGCGTGCTCCCCACGCACCGAGCCCTGGTCGGTGCCCACCAGCACCGCCCCTGGCTCGACGCGGATCGAGCGCACGCGCGAGCGCTCGTACACCTCGACGCCCGCCGCCGCCAGCCGCTCGCGCAGGCCGAGCGCCAGCCGCGCCGGCTGCACGGTCGCGACCCCGGGGAAGAAGGCGCCGCCCCTGAAGATCGGCGAGGCGCAGCGCTCGGCCACCTCAGCGGGGGTGAGCGCGCGGACCGCCTCGGGCTCGCCGAGCTCCTCGCAGGCGCGGATCGTCCCCTCCCACGCCCCGTCGTGCGCGGGAGTGGTCGAGACCTCCATGTACCCGCCGCGGCGGTACCAGGCGTCCACCCCCTGCTCCTCGCACCAGGCGCCGATCGCGTCCACCGCCTCCTGTGAGGCGCGCGCCACGCCCAACGCGCCCACGTCACCGAAGCGCTTGCGCATCGAGGGGAGGCTGTCCCACATCGGTAGCACGAAGCCGCCGTTGCGCCCGCTGGGGCCGTGTCCGCAGAGCCCGGCCTCGAGCAGCACCACCCGCGCCTCGGGCTCGAGCTCACGCACGAGCCAGGCCGTCCACATCCCCGCGTAGCCGCCGCCGATCACGACCACGTCGGCGTCGCGCTCGCCGTCGAGCGCCGGGTACGGCTCGACCGGACCCGCCTCCGCAAGCCACCAACCCAGCGCGTCGTGGATCACGACCCCCAAGTCTTGCGAAGGCGCGCCGGCGGCGTCGGGCGGCCCCTCAGCCCGGCAGCGGGGGCTTGGAGCGCCGGTAGAGCCAGGCGTCGAAGAGCGTCTCGAGCTTCCGGCCCGAGACCTCTTCGGCAAGCGCGAGGAGGTCGGCCGTGCGGGCGGTGCGCCCGCCGAACTCGCCCGCCCAGCGGCGCAGGATCAGGCGGAAGTCAGCCTCGCCGACGGTGACGCGCAGGGCGTGCAGCGCCATCGCGCCCCGGTCGTAGATCGGGCGCGCGAACATGACCCGGGCCCTGCCCGGGTCCGCGGGCGGGATCCGCCAGAAGCGCGAAGCGGCGCCGTGGCGCCGGTAGAGCTTCCGGAAGCGAGCGGCGGCCGAGCCGCTGCCGCGTCGCTCCGCGTCGAGCCACTCCATGTACCTGGCGAAGCCCTCGTTGAGCCAGATCTCGCCCCAGTCGGCCGGCGTGACGTGGTTACCGAACCACTGGTGGGCCAGCTCGTGCATCACCAGGGCGCGGCCGGGCGGCGCCGGGTAGTACGGCCGTGACTGGGTCTCGAGGGCGTAGCCGACACCCACGAAGTCGATCAGGCCGCCGAGCGAGCCGGCCGGGTAGGGGCCGGCGACCGAACCCAGGAACCGAAGCGCGCGGCGGCTACGCCGTCGCAGCTTGATGAGGGCCCGCCGCCGCACGCGGCGGTCGGCCGCGGCGAGGTAGCCGCGGGCGCGGTCGAGCCGGTAGCGGCCGATCGCGACCAGCGCCACGTGCGGGACCATCGAGCGCTCGTGCCAGCTGGTGGTTACGAGGCGCCGCGTCGCCGTGCGCCGGACCAGCCTGCCGTTGCTCACGGCGCGCAGGCCGCGCGGGGTGGTGATGCGGATCCGCCACTCGGCGCGGTCGCTCGGGTGGTCGTTGACCGGCACCCACGTAGGCGTGCCGCGGGGCTCTCCGAGGGCGACCGCGCCGTCGCCTGTGCGCAGCCAGCCCTCCCGCCCGCCGGCTGGGCTGCGCAAGGCGTGCGGCCTGCCGCGGTAGCGCACGACAACACGGAACGGCGCACCGTCGGCAAGCGGCTCCGCCGGGGTGACGATCAGCTCCTGCCCTCGCCGCCTCCACTTGGCCGGCCTCCCGTCCACGCGCAGGCGCTTGATCCGGGGGCCCCTGTAATCGAGGTCGAAGCGGCCGAGCCAGGGGCCGCCCGTGCGCACGCGCGCCCGCACGGTCGCTCGCGCGTCGATGATCCCGGTGCGCCGGTAGCGCAGGTCGATCCGGTAGCGCTCGACGTCGTAGCCGCCGTTGCCTGAGAGCGGCAGGAGCGGATCGCCGATGCCCGGCGCCCCTCGCACCACCTCCTGTGCGCCCGCGCCGGGCGGGGCGAGGGAGAGCGCGACAAGCCCAGCGCCGACGGTGAGCGCGAGCGCGCTTCGGCACGCTGCCATTCCCCTTACATACCGGAACGTCGCCGAGCGACCGAGGAGAGCCGCTCCGCGAGGCCGCTCAGACCCGGCTTGCCTCAGGGTGCGAGGCGTCCTCGAACTCCTCGAAGAGGCCGGTGACGAGGAAAGCGACCTGCTCGCCGATGTCGACCGCCTGGTCGCCGATTCGTTCGAGCGCCCGTCCCGCCAGGATCATCGTCACCGCCCACTCGCGCCGGTCCTCGTCCTCGCCGATCGCGATCGCCCGCCTGAAGCACTCCCGGTTGAGCTCGTCGACGAGATCGTCACCTCGCACGAGGTCTCGGGCGAGCGCTACGTCGCGCTCGGCGAAGGCGCGCCTCGCCTGCAGGATCAGCGTGCGGACCTGCGCGCCCATGCGGCGCACGTAATCGCCGAGGCGCTCGTCCACCGGCGGGTCGTGCCCCACGAGCGGGATCAGCTTGGCGACGTTGACGCACTGATCGCCCATGCGCTCGATGATTCTGATCAGGTGCAGGAGGGCCGCGACGAGGCGCAGGTCGGACGCCACCGGCGCCTGCGTCGCGATCAGCGCCAAGAGCTCGCGGTGCACCTCCAGGTAGCGACCGTCGAGCAGGTCGTCGTCATCGATCACGAGCTGAGCCAGCTCCATGTCGCGGTCGCGCACCGCCGCCAGCACCCGGTTGAGAGCACGCACCACCAGGTCGAGCCCGTCGAGCGTGCGCTGCTCGAGTCGGCGCAGCTCCTCGTGGAAGTGCGCGCGCATCTCCTCGCCCACGTGCTACCCCACCTTCCCGGTCACGTAGTCCTCGGTGCGCGGATCCGCCGGGTTCGTGAAGATCCGCTCGGTCTCGTCGTACTCCACGATCCGCCCCCAACGGCCCTCGCCTTGCGAGTCGAGCTCCACCGTGAGGAAAGCGGTGCGGTCCGACACGCGGGCCGCCTGCTGCATGTTGTGGGTGACGATCACGATCGAGTACCTGGACTTGAGCGCCAGCATCAGGTCCTCGATCCTCGCCGTGGAGATGGGGTCGAGCGCCGAGCAGGGCTCATCCATCAGGATCACGTCCGGTTCGACGGCGAGCGCCCGGGCGATGCAGAGGCGCTGCTGCTGACCGCCCGACAGGCCGTAGGCGTTCTCGCCGAGGCGGTCCTTCACCTCGTCCCAGAGCGCCGCCCGGCGCAGAGCCCGCTCGACGATCTCGTCCAAGTCCCCGGGCATCCCCAGCACCCGCGGCCCGAACGCGACGTTGTCATGGATCGATTTCGGGAACGGGTTCGGCTTCTGGAAGACCATGCCGATCAGCTTGCGCACCTGCACCGGGTCGACGCCGGGGCCGTACAAGTCCTCGCCGTGGTAGAGGACGCTCCCGCTCACCTCGGCCCCGGAAATGAGGTCGTTCATGCGGTTGAGGCAGCGCAGCAGCGTGCTCTTGCCGCAGCCCGAGGGTCCGATCAGAGCGGTGACCTGGTTGCGCGGGATGTCCATCGTGATTCCGCGCACCGCGGGCTTACCGTCGTAAGCGACGCTCACGTCTCGCAGCTCGAAGACCGGTTCCCGGATCGGTCCTCCCTCCCGCCCGGGCGCAGTCAGGCTCACCGGTCCCGCCGTCCGCTCAAGCGTCCGCTTGGCGGCGCGGGTGCGCTCGAGAGGATCGCTGGTCATCTTCGAGGTCAATTCGACTCACCTACCACCTTTGCTCGTAGCGATTGCGAAGCCAGATCGCGAACGAGTTCATGGCCACGAGCACGACCAGCATCACGACGATGCCCGCCGCCGCCAAAGCCAGGTACTCGTCCTGCGCGCGCGTGAAGTAGTTGAAGATCTGGACCGGCAGGACCGTGTAGCCCTCGCTCAGAGGACTGGCCGGGTTGAAGGTCACGAACGTCGCCGCGCCGACGAGCAGCAGCGGCGCGGTCTCGCCGATCGCGCGCGAGATCGCGAGGATCACCCCGGTCACGATCCCCGGCAGCGCCACGGGCAGCACCTGGTGGCGGATCGTCTGCCACTCGGTCGCGCCAAGCGCCAGCGCCCCCTCGCGGATCGAGGGCGGCACCGCGCGGATCGCCTCGCGCGCGGCGATTACCACGGTCGGCAGCACCAGCAGGGCGAGCGTGAGCGAGCCCGCCAGCGGGACGAAGCCGAGGTCGAGCGGCCCGCGGACGATGAAGGCGAGGCCGAGGATCCCGTAGACGATCGAGGGCACGGCCGCCAGGTTCTGGATGTTGATCTCGATCAGCCGGTTCCACCAGCGCCGGCGGTCGGCGAACTCCTCCAGGTAGACGGCGGCGCCCACGCCCAGCGGCACACAGGTGACGATCACCCCGCCGATCACCCAGAGGGTTCCCAGGATCGCGTTCTGAAAGCCCGCGCGTTCGGGGAACCCGGAGCCCTTCTCGGTGAACAGGCCGAGCCCGAAGCGCTCGCTGCCGTCGGCGATCGCGTCGAGCAGGAGCAGGGCGAGGCCGAGCAGGGCTATCGCGAGCGCGGCGTAGAGCGCGAGCGCGAAGGCACCTCCCCACAGACGCTCCCGCATCGGCCGGCGTTCGAGGCGGACGGCCGCGCGGGCACCGGCGACCGCGAGGCGTGAGCGCCCGGCCAGCGTGACCCCGCGCGTCACTCGTACGCCTCCCGGAAGCGGCGGACCAGCCGGATGCTGGCGAAGTTGAGCGCGAAGGTGAACGCGAAGAGCAGCAGGCCCACCGCGAAGATCGTCCTGTACTCGAGCGTGCCGGTGCCTATGTCGCCGGTCGCGGTCACGCCGATGTACGCGGTCATCGTCTGGATCGACTCGAGCGGGTTGAGCGTCAGGTTCGGCGTCGAGCCCGCCGCCATCAGCACCACCATCGTCTCCCCGACCGCCCGGGAGACGCCGAGCACGATCGCCGCGACGATCCCCGAGAGCGCGGCCGGGAGGACGACGCGCAGCGTCACGCGCATGCGGGTCGCGCCCAGCGCGTAGGCGCCCTCGCGCAGCCCGTGCGGCACCGCGCGCAGAGCGTCCTCGGAGATCGAGGCGATGATCGGCACGATCAAAAGCCCGATCGCGATCCCGGCCGCGAGCGCGTTGAAGATGTTCGGCCCGGAGCCCAGGAAAGAGGGCCAGAGGTCCTGCAACAGCGGCGTGAGGAAGGAGAAGGCGAAGAAGCCGAAGGCGACCGTGGGTACGCCGGCGAGCACCTCCAGCACCGGCTTGATTGCGCGCCGGGCGCGGGGCGACGCGTACTCGCTGAGCCAGAGCGCCGAGCCCAGGCCGATCGGGATCGCGAACGCGAGCCCCCAGAGGGTGACGTTGAGAGTCCCCGCCACGATCGGGAGCACTCCGAAGCTCTGGGGCTTGATCGTCGGCGACCACTCGGTGCCGAACAGGAACTCGGCGGCCCCGACCTCGCCAAAGAAGCTCAGCGCCGGGCCGAGCAGCGAGAGGACGATCGCCGCCGTGACGGCGACCGAGACCGCAGCGCACAGGCCCAGCGCGGCCTTGATCGCCCGCTCCCGGTAGCGCGGGCTGCCAGCCCGAAGCCGGCCGGCGGCTTGCGCCGCCGGCCGCCGCTCCGAGGAGGGGAGGTTGGGGAGGGAAAGCTGCACCGGTTCGCTCCCCGTCGGCCTCTAGCCGGCCAGGCGGGCGAGCTTCTCCCGCGAGGCCTCGAGCTGCTCCTCGGTGAGGGGGATGAACCCGGCCCGCTCGGCGACCGAGTTCACGTTCTCCAGGTAGAAGGAGACGAAGGCCCGCACCTCGGGACGCTCGAGCGCCTGGGCGGAGGGGTAGATGTAGAGCTGACGACCCAGCGGGGCGTACTCGCCGCTCTGCACCGTCTCCGGGCTCGGCGCGACGCACTCGCCGGTCTCGGGGTTGCGGATCTCCAGGGCCTTGAGCCGGTCCTGGTTCTCGGCGTAGAACGAGTAGCCGAAGTAGCCGATGCCGCCCTCCGAGCCGGCGACCCCGGTGACCGTGGCGTTGTCGTCCTCGCCGACCACGTTCACGCCCTGCGACCGCTGAGCGCCCTCCTCACCGTTGATCGCCTCGGTGAAGTAGTCGAAGGTGCCCGAGTCGGAGCCGGGGCTGAAGATCTCGAGCTCGGCGTCGAACTCCGCGTCGAGGCCCTTGATCTCGCTCCAGTTGCGGGCGGTCGCCTTCGGCCCGTAGATCTGCGCGAGCTGCTCGACGCTCACGCAGCTGATCGGGTTCTCGGGGTTGACGACCACGGTCAGGCCGTCGTTCGCGACCACCAGCTCCTCGTACTCGACGCCCCCTTCGGCGCACGCCCGCTCCTCCTCGGCCTCGATCGGCCTGGAGGCGTCGGAGATGTCGGTCTCGCCGGCGCAGAACTTCTCGAAGCCCCCGCCGGTGCCGGAGGTCCCGACGGTCACGTTCACGTCGGGGTTCTCCTCGTTGAACAGCTCGCCCAGCGGCTCGCTGAGCGGGGCGACGGTGCTGGAGCCGTCGATCCGGATCGCTCCGGCCAGGACAGCGGTCTCGCCGTCGTTGCCGCTGTTGGCGCCCGCCTCGTCGTCCTCGCCGCAGGCCGCGGCGCCGAGGGCGAGCGCCGCGCCGCAGGCGACCGCGGGCAACCAGTTCTTCAGTCTCACTCGTGTCTCCTCGTGATTCATGAGTGCCTTGCGTCCTTCACGAGGAGCGTGCCAGTGCCGAGGCGCCCGCTTGTTACCGGGCCGTGGCCGGGCTGTGAAAAGGCTGTGAACGGGGGCGGCGCCTAGCGCCGGGGCGCCGGCTCGGCCTCGAGGCCCGCCGCGGCCTGCGGCTCGCGCTCGGCGCCGGCGGCCGGAGCGGGCGGCTCGCTGGCCGACGGATCGGCGGGCTGTGGGTCGAACCGGTAGCCGACGCCGAAGTGCGTGTGTATGTAGGTCCAGCCGGGCGAGTGCTTCTCGAGCTTGGCGCGCAGCTTGCGGACGAAGACGTCGACCGAGCGGTCACCGTGCGCCATCGCGTATCCCCAGACCCGCTGGTAGATGTCCTCGCGCTCGAGCACCCGGCCCTGAGCCTCCGCCAGCGTCAGCAGCAGCTCGAACTCGCGCCGGGTGAGCCCCAGGCTGCGCCGGCCGACGAACGCCTGGAACTGATCGGGCCGGATCTCCACCTCCCCGGCCACGAGGGGCCCGGCGTCGGCGCGCGGGTCCGAGCGACGCCTGCGCCGGCGCACCACGGCCTCGACCCGCGCCAGCACCTCCTCCGGATGGCAGGGCTTCGTGACCCAGTCGTCCGCTCCCAGCCGCAGGCCACGCACCCGCTGGGCGGCGGTGGAGCCGTGGCTTGCGACGATCACGCCGAGGTCGGGCAACAGCCCGCAGACGCGCTCGAGGAATTCCCAGCTGCCGGCCCCGAGCACCGCCGGATCGACGACGAGGGCGTTCAGCCTCATCGCCACGAGCTCCTCGGCCGGAACGGCGCCGCCGAGAACGCGGTGCTGCCAGCCCGCCGCCTCCATGCGCTTGGCGAGCGGGCGCACGAACGCACGGTCGGCGTCGATCACGGCGACGCGGAGGGGCTGCGCGGGGACGCTCACCGCCCCGACCCCGGGCGACGCCGTGACTCTGGGCGCTCGCTCGCGCACTCCGAGATCAAGCCTAACCACGCGAAGCGCCCGGCTCGCGCGCCTTCACCGAACTTTCACAAGCGGCGTCTGCGCGCCAAAGCAGGCCGCGCCGCCCGCTCAGAACGTCGCCGGCCGCAGACCCGTGGCGATCAAGAGCAGCACGCCCACCCCGATCAGCAGGCGATAAACGACGAACACGTCGTAGCTGCGCGTGCGCACGAAGCGCAACAGCCCGGCGATCGCCAGGTACCCGGAGACGGCGGAGGCGATCACACCGATCAACATCGGCCCGACGACGCCATCGGGCAGGCCCTCGACGATGACGTCGTAGCCCTTGACGACGACCGCGCCCGCGGTGGCCGGGACCAAGAGCAGGAAGGAGATGCGGGCGGCGGCGTCGCGGGTGAGCCCGAGCAGGCGCCCCGCGGTGATCGTGATCCCTGAGCGCGACGTGCCGGGGGCGAGCGCGAGCGCCTGCGCGCAGCCGATCCCAAGGCCCTGCATGACGCTCACCGATTCCGTGTCGCGGCGCTGCGGCAGCCGGTCCGCCCAGGCCAACAGCAGCCCAAAGCCGATCAGCTGCAGGGCGATCATCCAGGGCTCGCCGAGGTTGTCGTCGATCCACTCCTCGCCCAGCCCGCCCACGATCACGGCCGGGATCGTCCCTACGAGCACAACCCAGGCCAGCCGCGCGTCGGCGTCGTCGCCGATCGCCCGCCGGGAGAGGCTGCGCAGAAAGCCGCGCAGCATCCCCCACAGCTCGCCCCTGAAGTAGACGACCACCCCGAGCAGGGTGCCGAGGTGCAGGGCGACGTCGAAGGTCTTGTTGAAGTCCGGGTGTTCACGCAGGAACGTGTAGTCCTGCAGCCAGGGAACGAGGATCAGGTGCCCGGACGAGGAGATCGGCAGGAACTCGGTGAGCCCCTGGACGACGCCGAGCAGGAGCGCTTCCAGCCAGTCCACGGGCGGGGGATGCTAGCCAGACCGCGCGCTCGCTAGAGTTCCGCGCGATGTCACGCATCCGTCGCACGCTGATCCTGCTGAGCGTCTCCGCGATCGCGCTGCTCGCGTCTGCGCCGGTCGCGCTCGCCGCCGATGGCGAGGGCTTGCTCGGCCGGCCCACGGACAAGACGATCACCTTCTTCTCGTTCGGGGTGATGGCCTTCTTCGCGGTCTTCGTGATCGTCGCCTCGGCGATCCAGGACCGCCTCGAGAGCCGCAAGGAGCGGCGGCGCCAGGAGCTCGAGCGGCTGCGTCAGCCGTAGCGCGCAGGCCGAGCTAGACCCCGGCCCCCTCGGCGCCCCGTCCCTCGCCCGCCGCGAAGCGGGCCGCTCCGCGCAGGGCGTCGGCGAGCGCCTCGCGCCCGAGGCGCGCCTCGAGCTCAAGCCCCTGCTCGAGCGGAAGCCCCGCGCCCTCCAGCGCCGCGCGGCGGTCGGCGAGCATAGTGCGCTGCGGGTAGCGCGCCAGCCCGTAGGCGATCTCCAGCGCGCGCTCGATGTGGGCGCCGGGATCGACCAGCTCGTTTACCAAGCCCCAGGCGTGCGCCTCCTCCGCCTCGACGACGCGGCCGGTGAGGATCATCTCCAGCGCCCGGCCCATCCCGACGACGCGCGGCAGCCGCTGGGTGCCGCCGTCGAGCAGGGGCACGCCGAAGCGCCGCTCGGTGCAGCCGAACTTGGCGGTGCGCGTCGCGATCCGCAGGTCGCACCACAGGGCGAGCTCCAGCCCCCCTGCCAGGCACCAACCAGAGATGGCGGCGATCGCCGGCTTCGACGGGGTGAGCCGGGTGAACCCGAGCGGGCCGTCATCGAACCGTTCGAGCCACGCGTCGACCTCCTCGCCGCTCGGCTCTCGGCCCGAGGCGAGCTCCGCCAGGGTCTTGAGGTCCGCGCCCGCGCAGAACGCCTCCTCTCCCTCGCCCGTGAGGACGAGGCAGCGGGCCTCCTCGTCGCGCTCGAAGCGGTCGAAGGCCTCGCGCAGGGCGGCCGCGGTCTCGGGGTCGATCGCGTTGCGCCGCTCGGGGCGGGTGATGGTGAGGAGCGCCGCCGCCCCGCGCCGCTCGTAGCTCACCACGCCCACCGCCCGGCCTCCCTCAGGTCCCGATCCGGAACTCGTTCAGCAGGCGCTTCTCGGAGTCGCCCTGGACGTTCGCGATTACCTCGACGTGCTCGGCAAGCGGCGTGCCGCGCAGCTTGGTGGCGAGCAGGTCGTCGACCTGGAAGACGCCGGCGGAGTTGTTCATCTCGATCTCGATCCGCACGGCCCGGTCGGTGCCGGGCTCGATCCGCACCTCGTCGATCGCCGCCGCCGAGATCGAGTGGATCCCGATCTGACCCGACTCGACAGGGATGCGGGAGCGCCCGTGCGCCATGTCGAGCGCGTCGGCGACCCGCACCACGCCGGCCTCGACCGTGTAGGGCTCCCCGCGGCGGCGGTGGCCGATGATCGCGTGGAGGGCCTCGGCGATCACGATCGGGCGCGTCTGGTCGTCGTAGATGTCGGCGAGCAGCTCGCGCAGCTTGCGCTCGGCCAGGAACAGGCTGTAGGCCTCGTGGTCGGCGCGGTGGATCGACATGCCGACGTCGTGCAGTAGGGCTCCCGCCGCCACGACCACCTCGGCGTCGCGGTCGCGCAGCGAGTGGTCCGAGACCATCGCGGGCTCTACCCCGGCCCTGACCAGGAGCCGCAGGAGCCGCAGGGCGATGTTGAGCACGATCTGGGTGTGGACCCAGGAGTGGTCCGACATGCCGAGCCGCTCGGAGTTCACCTGCGCCATGTGCCACCAGGCGCGCACCTCGGGGTCGGCGTTGACCGCGTCCAGGAAAGCCTCAAGGCGGCGGTTGCCGCGGGTGGGCGCGCGCACGCGTGCCTGCGCGAGCGCCTCGCTGGGGCGCAAGCCCCGCTCTCCGGGTCCCTTGGCCTGCGACTCCTCAGCCATCTTGCGACAGAGTCTCGCACCCCGCTCAGCCGAACAGGGGCGAAGCGCGGACGAGCAGCCCGGGCCAGATCCACACCTCCCAGGCGGCCGCCACCAGGAGCAGCGGGATCGCGATCGCGACCGTGGCCATGGTGGCGGCGAGCAGCTCGTCCCAGCGCCGCTGACGCGAGGCGCGCGTCCAGGCAGCCAGCGGGAGGAAGACCGCGACCAGCTCGACCAGCGCGTGGGGCGCGACGGTGAGCATCAGCGTCGCCGGGCTGAGCGCGAGCTGGTCGGCGATCTGGGCGCCCTGGTTGCCGAGGACGTAGGCCTGAGTGACGAGCGAGAAGCAGGTCACGCCCACGACCCAGGCGAAGGCGACCGGCCGCGCGCGCTCGTGCACCCAGCGGCGCGGTCCGCTCATCCCCGCCGCCTGCAGCGGCAGGGAGCTGCCCGCGATGAACCCGGCGACGCACGCGAGCGCGTGGAGCGCAAGGACCAGCGAGTTGCGCTCGAGCACATGCAGGAAATCCCCGAAGCCGACCGGAACCTTGACGCCGGGGATGAAGAGCGGCGTTGGATCCGGTGTGGCCAGCGAGGAGATGACGAGCACCGCCGCGAGCAGGGCGATGGCGAAGCCCAGCGCCCCCGCGAACCATCCGCGCACCACCGGGCCCGGCTCTCGGCGCCAGCGCGCCAGGGCCCTGCGCGTGTCGCGCAGGCCCTGGCGCAACGCCAACTCGGAAGTGCTCACCCCGCCATCATCGGCGGCCGCCCGCGCGGGGTTGAGCGCGGACGGCGCTCAGCCGCCGCAGACCGGCCAGGCGCTGCCCCCGGTGCGCTCGTACAGGAGCTGGGCGCGGTAGTCCTGCTCGGCCTCCGAAGCCGCCGCGGGGTTGCCGCTGCCGCCGACCGACTGCCAGGTACCGAGGTCGAACTGGTACTTCCCGTAGTAGCCGGCGGGGTTCACCGCGCCCGGATCGCCGCCGGATTCGCACTGGGCGATCGACTCGAGCGTCCCGCTCGCGGCGCCGCCGGCCGCCTCGGCCGGCACGGCCTGGTCGGGCGCTGCTGCGCCGCCGCCCGCCCGCGCGGCGCGCAGGGCCCGCAGCCGCTCGCGCCGGCGCTCACGCCGCTCGCGCTCGATCCGCTCCCGCAGCACGCGCGCTCCGTGGCGCAGCTGCGGCTTCGTCGCCACACGCGCGTCGAGCAGGTGCCGCTTCGGCGCCACATCCAGCCGACGGGCCTCGGCGAGGAGCTCGCGGTAGCGCTGCTCGAGCGCTCCAAGCTCGACGGCGCGGTGGAACGTGCGCCCGGGCCGCTCCAGCAGCGCCAGGGCCCGCTCCGCGCGCTTGCTCGCGATCCGCTCCTGAGCCGCTCCCCGCTCGGCAAGCGGGTCGGGCTCCGCCGCCTGCGCGCCGCCGACCAGGGCCAAGCCGGCACAGCAGGCTAGAGCGGTCATTCGTGGGTTCTTCCCCATTTCGTTTCGCCTCCGAAATCGGTGCGCCACGACTGCGGGCCCGCTATCCCAGACGGCTTTCGCGCCGGGTCGCGGCCGGGCAGACTGAGGCGCTCGACGGCCCCGGCGGTCGATCTCCACGGGCGCCTGCGGCGCTGCCGGGGCCTTGTCTTTCTTGCCTAGTACCTCGAAGGCTGGCGTTCTGTTAGCGAAATGTGTGTGAGCGTTGTCACACTCTTAACATTGCGGCGGGGCCGGCTCTGATCCGGTAGAACCGGGGCGCGATGAACCCGAGCGGCGCGCAGACCGCAGCCGGCGAGGGCTACTTCGCGCCCGACTCGATGCTGCGCCGCGTGCAGCGCGAGCGCGTGGTCGGGCTGCTCTACGGCCAGCGCGCGCTCGCGATCGGCGCGATCGACCCGCGCAACTTCATCGGCACGCTGCGGACGAGCCGCTACGTCGACCGCCCCTTCCAGCGCTTGGTGGCGACGGCGCTCATGTTCGAGACGATCTTCTTCGGCACGCGGGACGAGGCCGACCGGGTGCTGGCCGCGGTGCGCCGGATGCACTCGCGGGTGCGCGGCGAGCTGCCGGAGGACGCCGGCCGCTTCCCCGCCGGCACCCCCTACTCGGCGTTCGACCCAGAGCTGATGCTCTGGACCGTGGCGGTCACGGCGGAGTCGGCTATGCACTTCTACGAGCTCTTCGTGCGCCGGCCGAGCGAGGCGGAGCGCGACGCCTTCTGGCGCGACTACGTGCGCTTCGGCGAGCTGTTCGGGATGCCGCCGGAGGTGGCGCCGCCCGACTGGGCATCGTTTCGCCGCTACTTCGACGCCAAGGTGCACGGCCCCGACGCGCACCTGACCGAGGAGGCGCGCTACGTCGGCCGGGCGGTGATGTTCCAGATCCCCGTGCCGCGCAGCCGTCTGCCCGCGATGCAGGTCCACAACCTGATCCTGCGCGGCTCGCTGCCGCCGCGCGTGCGCGAGCTCTACGGGCTCTCCTGGTCCAAGCAGGACGAGCTCGCATTCCGCGCCGCGGTGGCGGCGCACAAGCTGAGCCGGCCGCTGCTACCCGAGCGTCTGCTGCGCGGCCGCAGCGCCCGCGACTACCAGCTCGTCGCGCGCACCGAGCGCCAGCTGATCGCCCGCGGCCGGCCGATCCCCGGGGCGTTCGCGGGCTGATCGAGGATCACGCGCGACCGCGAGCGAGGCGGGAGCGCTGGACCGCGCCCGCCCGAACCGCCTCACTCGTGGGGGCGGGTGGTGGGCAGGGCGGCCGTAAGCGCGGCGCGGGCGTCGGCGGCCGCCGGCAGGCCCGTCGTCGCGCCCCAACGCTCCACGACGCCCGCGGCGGCGCGCATCGCAACCGTGACCGCGGGCGCCAGCCCACGCGGCTCGAACCCGCGCGCGAGCGCCGCGGCGAGCACCCCGGCCACGCAGTCGCCCGCGCCGGTCGCGTCGACCACACGCGCGACCGGGTGGCCGGGGATCTCCTCGAAGACGCCGTCGCTCGCGAGCAGCGCCCCCCGCGCCGAGCGCGTGACCACCGCCACCTCGGGCCCCAGCTCGAGCAGGCCGGATGCCGCCCCGCGAGCGTCCCGCCGCCCCGCGAGCGGCCCCGCTTCGGACTCGTTGCACTTGACCACGCTCGAGCGCGCGACCAGCTCGCGCACGCAGCGCAGCATCGTCTCCTCGTCGGGCCAGCGGTTCGGGCGCAGGTTGGGATCGCAGAGCACCTGCCAGCCACGCTCGCGGCCGAGCTCGGCCGCGAGCAGGGTCGTCTCGCGCTCCTCCGCGCCGATCAGCGTGTCCGAGCCCACGACCAGCACGCCGGGCTCTCCGGCGAGCGCCTCGTCGAGGTCGGCGCGCGCGTAGGCGACCGGGCGCTTGGGGTCGCCGTAGAAGGCGAAGCGGGGCTCGCCCTCGGGGCTCACGGCCACGAAGGCGTGCGAGGTGCCCCCGTCGGGCATCAGCACGAAGCGCTCGACGCCGACGCCCTCCGCCGCGATCCGCTCGCGCAGCCAGCGCCCCCACTCGTCGTCCCCCGCGCCGCCCAGCATCTCGACCCGGGCGCCGAAGCGCGCCGCGCAGACGGCGATGTTGGCCAGCGATCCCCCCGGTCGCGGCACGAAGGCGGGCGCCTCCCCCAGGCCCGCGACCGGCTGCTCGCAGACCAGGTCGACCAACGCCTCGCCCAGGCAGACGACCCTGCCTGCGGTCTGGTCTTCGGATGCGGCCATCGGGGTAGTTGTAGTCGCGGGCATGGACACCGGCTTTCCGACCCAGGACGCGCAGAGCGATTTCAGCCGGGCGCACCGCCGCGCTGTGCTCTCGCGGCTGCGCCGCCGCCTGCGCCGCCAGCCGGGCGACGTCAACGTGATCCTCCCCTTCGACGAGGTCGTCGCCGCGCTCGGCAACCGCGGCGAGCGGCGGCTGGGGCTGCAGACGATCCCGCTCGACTCGATCGTCGGCACGGTCGACCGCACGCGCGAGTTCGACCGGCGCTTCCGCCCCACCTCGCGGCGCGTGCGCCGCCGCTGGGAGCGGATCGCGCAGGCGATGCGCCGGGGGGAGGCGATGCCGCCGATCGACGTCTACCGGATCGGGGACATGCACTTCGTGCGCGACGGGCACCATCGGGTCTCGGTCGCGCGCCACCTCGGCCTGGAGGTGATCGAGGCCTACGTCACCGAGATCCAGACCACGGTCACGGCCGAGCGCGACGTGCGCCTGCGCGACCTGGCGGTGAAAAGCCACGAGCGCCTCTTCTTCGAGCGGGTGCCGCTGCCACCGGAGCTGCGCAGGCGCATCCGCCTCACCAGCGCCTCCTGGTGGGGCAACCTGGCCGAGGCAGTCGAGGCCTGGGGCTTCCGGGCGATGCAGGCCCGCGGGGAGTTCATGACGCGCGAGGAGGTCGCGCTCGAGTGGTTCCGCGAAGACTTCGAGCCGGTCGTGCAGGCGCTGCGCGAGGCCGAGCTCGTCTCCGGCTTCACCGACGCCGAGGCCTACATCCGGGTGAGCGCCCTGCGCTACCTGCTGCTGCGCACGCACGCCTGGGACGAGACCGTGGTCGACCGCCTGCGCGAGGAGCTGCGCCGGCCCCCAAGCCCGGAGGAGGACACGCTCGTGCACGTGTTGCGCCGCGGCACCAAGGGGTAGGGGCCGCGCGCGACCGCGGCGGCGCGCGCCTGACGGGCGAGGGCCGCTCGGTGGCTGCCCCGCGGCGTTTGCCATCCTCGGTTGCGTGAGCGGCAGGGCGTGGTTTCTGTTCGGGATCGTCTCGGTTCTGTGGGGCGTCCCCTACCTGTTCATCAAGATCGCCGTCGACGACGGCGTCCCCCCGGTCTTCCTCGCCTGGGTCCGGGTGGCGCTGGCGGCGGCGCTGCTCGGCGCGCTCGCCTGGCGGGCGGGGCTCCTGCCCAGCCTGCGCGGCCGCTGGCGCTGGATCACGACCTACGCCTTCCTCGAGCTGGTGTTCCCTATGCCCCTGATCGCGGCCGGCGAGCAGTGGATCTCCTCCTCGCTCGCCGCGATCCTGATCGCGGCCGTGCCGCTGATCGTGGCGCTTCTGGCGCTGCGCTTCGACCACAGCGAGCGGGTTGAGGGGGCGCGCCTTCTCGGCCTGCTCGTGGGCTTCGCGGGGGTGATCGCGCTGGTCGGGATCGACGTAGCCGGGGACACCTGGGAGCTGCTCGGCACCGCAGCGGTCCTGACCGCGGCGGTCGGGTACGCCGCCGGGCCGATGCTCCTGCGGCGCAAGCTGGCCGCGCTGGACCCGCGCGCGCTCATGGCCGCGAGCCTCACGATCGCCACGCTGGCCCTCGCCCCCGCGGCGCTCGCCGCGCCCCCGCCGGCGACCGCGCTCACGGCCGAGGCGATCGTCGGGCTCGTGGTGCTCGGCGTCTTCTGCACCGCGGCCGCCTTCGTCCTCTTCGGCCACCTCGTGCTCGAGATCGGCGCCGGACGCGCCACCGTGATCACCTACGTCTCGCCGGTGATCGCGATCGCGGCCGGGATGGCGGTGCTCGGCGAGCGGCCCGGCATCGGAGCCGTCGCCGGCCTGGTCCTGATCATCGCGGGCTCCTGGCTTGCGACGACGGGGAGGCTCCCCGCGGCGCTCGCCTCCGGTCGCGCGCGCGGGCGCGACGCCGCAGCCGAGGCCGAGGCGCGCTAGCGGGCGCCGACGACGCGCGGCAGCCGCCGCGCGAGCCTCAGTCCCCGCGGTGGGTGAGGCTGCGGCCGCTCTCGGGGTCGAAGAAGTGGAGCTTCGAGGGGTCGACCCAAAGCTCCGCCTCCTGCCCCCGCTCGATCGAGCTCGCCGCGTCCAGCCGGGCGACGATCTGGCCCTCGCCAGAGGTGGGGATCTCGTCCGCGCCCGAGTCCGCCGCCAGTTCCTCGAGCTCCTGTGAGCGCACCCGCTCGCCCTGGACGTTGAAGTACGCGTACTTCTCCGAGCCCATCGACTCGACCAGGTCGATCTTCGCCCGGAACACGTACCCGCGCTCGCGCGCTTCGCCGGTGAGCGCAGCGTCCTCGAAGCTCTCGGGCCGGATGCCGACGATCACCGCGCGCCCCGTCACGCCCTCCCCCAGGCGCTGACGCAGCTCATCGACCAGGGGCAGCTCGCCCAGCGGCACCTTCACCTTGCCGTCCTCGATCCTCCCGGTCATTAAGTTCATCGCGGGCGAGCCGATGAAGCCGGCGACGAACAGGTTGGCCGGGTCGTTGTAGAGCTCGCTCGGCGTGCCCACCTGCTGCAGGACCCCGGCGCGCATCACCGCGACCCGGTCGCCAAGCGTCATCGCCTCGGTCTGGTCGTGCGTGACGTAGACGGTGGTCGTGCCCAGGTCGGACTGCAGGCGCGCGACCTCGGTGCGCATCTGCACGCGCAGCTTGGCGTCGAGGTTGGAGAGCGGCTCGTCCATCAAGAACGCCGCGGGGTCGCGCACGATCGCCCGCCCCATCGCCACGCGCTGGCGCTGCCCGCCCGAGAGGTTGGCCGGCTTGCGGTCGAGGTGCTGCTCGAGGTCCAGGATCCGCGCCGCCTCCTCGACCTTGCGCTTGATCTCATCGCCGGGCACGCCCGCGAGCCGCAGTGGGAAGGCCATGTTCTCGCGCACCGTCATGTGCGGATAGAGCGCGTAGTTCTGGAAGACCATGGCGATGTCCCGGTCCTTCGGCGGGAGCTCGTTGACGACGCGCTCGCCGATCCGCAGCTCGCCCTCGCTGATGTCCTCCAGCCCGGCGATCATCCGCAGCGCCGTCGACTTGCCGCAGCCCGAGGGGCCGACGAGGATCATGAACTCCCCGTCCTTGATCTCGAGGTTGAGGTCCTTGACCGCCTCGAACCCGTCGGGGAAGCGCTTGGTCACCTGCTCGAGCGTGATCTGGGCCATCTCTCCTCCTATCCCTTCACGGCGCCCGCCGTAAGGCCGGCCACGATCCGCCGCTGGAAGATCAACACGAAGACGATGATCGGGATCGTCACGATCACGGCCGCCGCCGCGATGCTGCCGGTCGGCTGGGTGAACTGCGACTCGCCCGTGAAGAACGCGAGCGCCGCCGGCACGGTGCGCGAGGCATCCGACGAGGTGAGCGAGATCGCGAACAGGAAGTCGTTCCAGCAGAAGATGAAGACGAGGATCGCGGCGGTGAACACCCCGGGCGCGGCGAGCGGCACGATCACCTTGGTGAAGGCCTGGAAGGGGGTGGCGCCGTCGACCTGGGCCGCCTGCTCGAGGTCCCAGGGGATCTCCCGGAAGAAGGCGACCAGCGTGTAGATCGCGAGCGGGAGCGAGAAGGTCAGGTAGGGGATGATCAGCCCCGGGTAGGTGTCGTAGAGGCCGAGCGTCCGCCACATGTCGAAGAGCGGGCCGACCGTGGAGATCGGGGGGAACATCGCGATCGCCAGCGCGCCCGCCAGGATCACCGCCTTGCCCGGGAAGTTGAGCCGCGCGATCGCGTAGGCCGCGAACGAGGCGAGCACGATCGAGATCAAGGTCGTGATCAGGGCGATCAGGACCGAGTTGATCAGCGGCTTGATGAAGGGACTGTCCGCGAGCCCGCCCTCGAACAGGCTCTTGTAGTTGTCGAAGGTGATCTCCTGCGGGAAGAAGGCCTCCCAGGCCGACATCCCGGGACCCGTCGTGATCGTCGCCGGGTCCTTCAGGGAGAGCGAGACGATCCAGACCACCGGTAGCAGCGCCACCAGGACGATCAGGACGATCCCGACCGTCCACAGCGCGTACTCGCGCGAGCCCCGCTCCATCAGGCGCCCGGCCTCCCCTCGGCCATGCGCACGCCGAACCAACGCACGAACACGAACGCGATCACGAGCACGCAGAGGAAGATCAGGACCGAGACGGCCGAGCCGAGCCCGAGGTTGAGCCGCGAGATCAGCTGGTTGAAGCCCAGGATCGACACCGACTCGGTTTCCTGGGCCCCCCGGGTCATGATGAAGATCGTGTCGAAGACGCGGAACGCGTCGAGGGTGCGGAAGAGCAGCGCGACGAGGATCGCCGGCTTCATCAACGGCAGCGTGATCTTCCAGAAGCGCTGCCAGGCGTTGGCTCCGTCGACCCGCGCCGCCTCGTAGAGCCCCTCGTCGATCGTCGTCAGCCCGGCCAGGAGCAGCAGGGCCATGAAGGGCGTGGTCTTCCAGACCTCGGCCAGGATGATCACCGCGAACGCGCTGAAGCGCTCGCCGAACCACGCCTTGTCCTCGGCGATCAGGGGCAGGTTGTTGACGAAGCCCGTGTCGGGGTTGAAGGCGTAGAACCAGGCGAACGCGGCGACGACCGTGACGATCCCGTAGGGGATCAGCACGACCGTGCGCACCAGGCCCCGGCCGAAGAGCGCCCGGTACATCACCAGCGCGATCAGCATGCCGAGCACGAGCTCGATCGCGACCGTGATGACCATGATGAAGACCGTGTTGAACAGGTCGGTCCACCAAAGCTCGGACGTCAGCACCGAGACGTAGTTGCCCAGGCCGACGAAGCCGCCCTCCTCGGGGAAGCGCAAATCGACGTCCTGCAGGGAGAGGACGAACGCGTAGCCGATCGGGTAGGCGGTGACGAGCAGCATCGCGATCACCGCCGGCGCGCAGAGCATCCAGCCCAGCCGCCGCTCCGAGCGCGTGCGTTCGCTCGCGCGCCCGCGTCGCACCTTCACCCTGGCGCCCGCCGCCTCCACCCCTACAGCACCCCCTCGCGCTTGACCGCGTCGTTGACCGCCTCGCGCAGGCGCTCGTACGCGGGTCCCGGATCGTCGGGGTCGATCGACTCAGGCGGGTGCAGGGAGCGCTGGATCGCCAGCGAGAGATCGGTGTAGGCGGGCGTGGTCGGACGCGGCCCGGCGGCGCGGATCGAGGCGGCGACGTCGCGCGCGAAGCCGGGGTAGGCCTTGCGCACGACCGGATGCTTGTAGAGCCGCTGGTTCGAGGGCGGCAGCCCGTCCAGGCGGGTCGCGGTGAGCTGGCTTTGCGGGCTGGAGATGCACGCGGCCGCGTCGAAGGCCTCGTCGGGGTGCTCGCTGAAGGCGCTCACGCCGATGTTGAAGCCGCCCAGCGGCGGGCGCGCGGGCTCGCCCTCGACCACCTGCGGGAACACGGCCGCGCCCATGTTCTCGGCGATCTCGGGTGCGTTCGCCTGGGCGCTCGCGTAGGCGAACGTGTAGTTGAGCATGAAGGGTGAGTTGCCCGCCTCGAATCCGAGCCGGGCGGTGTCCTCGGTCGAGGTGCTGATGTCGCGCGCGGCCGCCGGCGAGTTCGCCAGGCGCCCGATCATCGCGAGCGCCTCGGTGGTCGGCCCCTCCTCGAGCTCGACCTCCGTGGGGCCGGCGAGGATCTGGGTGCCGGCCGACTCGATCATCGCGTTCACCCAGACCGTGAAGCCCTCGTAGCGGCCCGCCTGAACCTGGATGAAGCCGCCGATCCGCTCGGCCTGGTCGATCATCTCCGCCCAGGTGCGCGGTGGGCGGTCGACCTGGTCGGTGCGGTACCAGAGCAGCTGGGTGTTGGTGTTGAAGGGGGCCCCGTAGAGCTTGCCCTCGAACGAGGCCGTCTCGACCACGCTGGCGAAGACGTCCTTGGTGACCCGCTCGGCGAGCTCGCCTGTCCACTCCCGCAGCCAGCCCGCGTTCGCGAACTCGGCGGTCCAGATCACGTCCATCCCGATCAGATCGACGTTCGAGTCCTCCGCACCGAGCCGGCGCACGAGCTGCTCGCGCTGCTGGCTCGCGTCGGTCGGGAGCAGCTCGACGTTGATCGTGTACTCGCCGTTCGACTGCTCGCTGCAGCGCGCGGCGACCTCCTGGATCGTGCCCCCGGGCTGCGTGGCGACGAACCAGTTGAGCGTGACCCCGCGCCCGCCCGTCTCGTCCTCTCCCCCGCAGGCGCCGAGCGCCCCGGCGAGGCAGAGCACGAAGCTCGCAAGCACGGCCGATGGACGCCGGATCACTCGCATCCTCTCCTCGCAAGCGCCCTATACCCCCGCGCCCGAGACCCACAAACCAGGCTTGCCTTAGCATCCCGGCCGTGCGACTGCTCGCCTTCAGCGATCTGCACCGTGACCTGGAGACCGCGGCGCGCCTGGTGGAGTTGAGCGCCGATGCCGACGTCGTGATCGGCGCGGGCGACTTCGCCTCCCAGCACCGCGGGCTGGAGGAGACGATCCGCGCCCTGTCGGCGATCGAGACGCCGACCGTGCTCGTGCCCGGCAACAACGAGACCGACGCGGCCCTGCGCGAGGCCTGCGCCGACTGGCCGGCGGCCACGGTCCTGCACGGCGACGGGGCGACGATCGCCGGGGTCGAGTTCTTCGGCTTGGGCGGGGGCATCCCGGTCACGCCCTGGGACTGGAGCTTCGACCTCGACGAGGAGCGGGCCGCCGAGGCGCTCGCAGGCTGCCCGCCCGACGGCGTGCTCGTGGTCCACTCGCCCCCGAAGGGCCACTGCGACGAGGCGGCCGGGCGCAGCCTCGGCAGCTCCGCGATCGCGTACGCGATCGCCGAACACCAGCCGCGGCTCGCGCTCTGCGGGCACATCCACGACGCCTGGGGCGAGCGCTCGCGGATCGGCGCAACCGAGATCGCGAACCTCGGGCCGCAGGGAACGTTCTTCGAGCTCGAGGCGTAGGCGATGGGCGTTCTCAGCTGGATCCTGCTCGGCCTCTTCGCCGGCGCGATCGCCCGCGCGCTGATCCCGGGGCGCACCGAGCCGGGCGGCTGCATCGGCACCACGGCGGTGGGCATCCTCGGCGCGCTGATCGGCGGCTGGATCGCGACCCGTTTGGGGATCGGCGAGATCGAGGAGTTCTTCGACCTCGGCACCTGGCTGATCGCGATCGGCGGCTCGGTGCTGCTGTTGCTCGTCCTGCGCATCTTCTCCCGCTGAGGCGTCCGAGCGGCGCCCAGCGTCGCTTGCGCTCGCCCGGCGGCGCCTACACTCGGCTGCCATGGACCTGGCGCTGCTCGAGGCCAAGCTCGCGGAGCGCGGGGAGCCCGCGTACCGCGCCAGGCAGGTGTGGGAGTGGGCCGCCCGCGGCGCCCGCGGCTACGAGGAGATGACCAACCTGCCGGCGCGCCTGCGCGAGCAGCTCGCCGCCGAGGTTCCCTACTCGACGCTCGAGCTCGTGCACGAGGCGACCGCGCGCGACGGCACGGTCAAGGCGCTCTTCCGCACCCACGACGGCCGCCCGATCGAGGCCGTGCTGATGCGCTACCGCGACGGGCGCCGCTCGATCTGCGTCTCCTCGCAGTCGGGCTGCCCGCTCACCTGCCGCTTCTGCGCCACCGGCGCGATGAAGTTCGGCCGCAACCTGACGGCCGCCGAGATCCTCGACCAGGCCCTGCACTTCCGGCGCATCGAGCCCATCGACCACTGCGTGTTCATGGGGATGGGCGAGCCGATGATGAACCTGGACGCGGTGCTCGGCGCGATCGAGCGCTTCCCGGACATCGGCATCACCAATCGCCGCACCGCGATCTCCACCGTGGGCTGGATCCCCGGGATCGAGCGGCTGACCGAGGTCGACAAGCCGATCCGCCTCGCGCTCTCGCTGCACGCGCCCAACGACGCCCTGCGCTCGGAGCTGATGCCGGTCAACGACCGCTACCCGCTCGCCGACGTGCTCGCCGCCTGCGAGCGCTACTACGCGAAGCGCAGGCGGATGGTCTTCATCGAGTACGTGATGCTGGGCGGCGTCAACGACCGTCCCGAGCACGCGCGCGAGCTCGCGGCGATCCTCGACCCGCGGATCTACAAGGTGAACCTGATCCCGTACAACCCGACGGGCGGGGACTTCGAAGGCTCCTCGCGCGAAGCGATCCGCGCCTTCCGCGACGCGCTCGAGCGCGCGGGACTGCGCGCGACCGTCCGCCTCACCCGCGGCCGCGACATCGAGGCCGCCTGCGGGCAGCTCGCCGCGCGCGAGGCGGCCCGCGTGGCGGGCTGATTTCCACCCCCGATCGAACCCTCGAAGCTTCGGATCGGCTGGGTTCATGGCGACGGCGCTGGGCCCTTCGGTCGGCGCGATCCGCCGCCCGGCAGCTAGCATCATCGGGCTTTCGGCATCAGAGAACCAAGCGATCCAAGGGGAAAACACGTCGTGTCTTCACTTCGTCATCTGTCCGCGCTCACCCTGGCCGTTCTGGTAGCCCTGTTCGCCGTCGCCTGCGGCGACGACGGCGACGACGCAGACGTCGGCGCCGAGGAGACCACGGCCGCGGTCAGCGCCGAGGACTGCACGCCCGAGAAGCTCGAGACGGTGAAGCCCGGCGTGCTCACGGTCGCCACCGACAGCCCCGCCTACCCGCCCTACTTCATCGACGACGACCCGACCAACGGCAAGGGCTTCGAGAGCGCGGTCGCCTACGCGATCGCCGAGAAGCTGGGCTTCGCGCGCGAGGACGTGGAGTGGACCGTGGTGCCGTTCAACGCCTCGTTCGCCCCGGGCCCGAAGGACTTCGACTTCGACGTGAACCAGATCTCGATCACGCCGAAGCGCGCCAAGCAGGTCGACTTCTCCTCGCCGTACTACGTCGCCAACCAGGCGGTGGTGGCGCTCAAGGACTCGCCAGTCGCCAACGCCTCCTCGCTCGAGGAGCTCAAGGACACCAAGTTCGGCGTGCAGATCGGCACCACCAGCCTGGACGCGGTCGAGCAGGTGATCCAGCCCTCGCAGGAGCCGAGCGTCTTCGACAACTCCAACGACGTGGTCACCGCGCTCAAGCAGGAGCAGGTCGAGGCCGTGGTCGTCGACGTGCCGACCGCGTTCTACCTGACCGCGGTGCAGGTGCCGAAGGGCAAGATCGTGGGCCAGTTCTCCGCTCCCGGCGGGGACGAGTGGGGCGCCCTGCTGGAGAAGGGCTCCCCGCTGACCGATTGCGTCTCCTGGGCGATCGACTCCCTGCGCGAGTCCGGCGAGCTGGCGGAGATCGAGCGCGAGTGGATCAGCGAGAAGGCGAACGCGCCGGTGCTCGAGTAGCGCCTGCGCCCCAGCTCGGTGGCTGAGGCCGGCTCCAAATCCCTGGAGCCGGGGCGGGATCGCCGGTCCGAGCGAGCGGCCGCCCGCCGCGCGCGCGCCCTGCGCGGCGGCGCGGTCGCTGCCGTCTCCAGCGTCGTGTTCTTGGGCGGGATCGCGGCGCTGATCCTGACCAGCCCGGGCTGGCCGCTCGTCCGCGACTCCTTCTTCGACGCCGAGGTCTTCGCCGACTCGTTCCCCGGCATCGCCAAGGCGTTCTGGCTCGACGTACGGGTCTTCCTGATCGTCGAGGTCGTCGTGCTGGTGCTGGGACTGATCGTCGCCCTGCTGCGCACCGTGCGTGCGCCGGCCCTCTTCCCGCTGCGGCTCTTGGCGACCGTCTACGTCGACGTCTTCCGCGGGATCCCCGTGGTGCTGCTCGTCTACATGGTCGGCTTCGGCGTGCCCGCGCTCGCCCTGGGCGAGACCGCCGACGGCAGCCGCCCGCTCTCCTGGCTGCCGACCGAGCCCGTGGTACTCGGCGGCATCGCGCTCGCGCTCTCCTACGGGGCGTACGTGGCCGAGGTCTACCGCGCCGGGCTCAACTCGGTGCACCGGGGCCAGCGCGACGCGGCGCTCGCGCTGGGGCTGACCGAGGCGCAGGCCCTGCGGCACGTGATCATCCCGCAGGCCGTGCGGCGCGTGGGGCCGCCGCTGCTCAACGACTTCATCGCCCTGCAGAAGGACGTCGCGCTGATCGCGATCATCGGGGTGACCGGCGAGGCGTTCCGCGAGGCGCAGATCGAGTCCTCGCGGATCTTCGACTACACGCCGCTGGTCGCGGCCGCGCTGCTTTACCTGTTGGTCACGATCCCGCTCGCGCGGCTGCTCGACCGCTGGGAGCGGGGGAGGGCGCGGAATTGAGCCCTGCCGGCCGGCCGGTGCTCGAGCTGCGCGGCGTCACCAAGGCGTTCGGCGAGCTCGAGGTGCTGCGCGGGATCGACCTCGAGGTACACGAGCACGAGGCGGTCGCGCTGATCGGCGCCTCCGGTTCGGGCAAGTCGACGCTGTTGCGCTGCATCGACCTACTGGAGGAGATCGACGACGGCGACATCTTCCTCGACGGCGAGGTGATCACCGACCCCTCCGTGGACGCCGTGTCCGTGCGGCGCCGGCTCGGGCTGGTCTTCCAGGCCTACAACCTCTTCCCGCACCTGAACGTGCTCGACAACGTGCTGTTGGGGCTGGTGCAGGGACACGGCATGGGGCGCGCGGAGGCCGAGCGGCGCGCCCGCGAGCTGCTCGCTCGCTTCGGCCTGGCCGGCCGCGAGGGTGACGACCCAGACCGCCTCTCCGGCGGCCAGCAGCAGCGCGTGGCGATCGCCCGCGCCTTCGCCACCCGCCCGCGCGCGCTGCTACTCGACGAGGTCACCAGCGCGCTCGACCCCGAGCTGGTGGGCGAGGTGCTGCAGGCGGTGCGCGACCTCAAGGTCGAGGGCGTGACGATGGTGCTGGCCACCCACGAGATGAGCTTCGCGCGCGAGGTGGCGGACCGCGTCTGCTTCCTGCACGAGGGGCGCATCGTCGAGAGCGGTCCCGCGGAGAAGATCCTGAGCGCCCCCGAGCGCCCCGAGACGCAGCGCTTTTTGCGGCGCCTGCTCGAGGCCGGCCGCGCCTGAGCCCCGCGCGCGTCCCCGATCGGGGATACTCGGTGCGAGATGGTCGTCGCTATCGCAGGCGGGCACGGGAAGATCGCCTTGAGGCTGACGCGGATCCTCAGCGCGCGCGACGACACCGTGCGCTCGCTGATCCGCAACTCCGACCACGCCGAAGATGTGCGCGAGGCGGGCGGCGAGCCCGTCGTCTGCGATCTCGAGCACGCCTCCGACGCCGAGGTCGAGGGGGCTGTGCGCGGCGCCGACGCGATCGTCTTCGCCGCCGGCGCCGGGCCGGGCAGCGGCGCCGCGCGCAAGGAGACCGTCGACTACGGCGGCGCCGTGCGCCTGATCGCTGCGGCCAAGGCGACCGGGATCAGGCGCTACGTGATGGTGAGCTCGATCGGGGCCGACCCCGAGCACCCCGGCGACGAGGTCTTCGACGTGTACCTGCGCGCCAAGGGCAGGGCCGACGCCGAGCTCGCCCGCAGCGGGCTCGACTACACGATCGTGCGCCCGGGCCGCCTGACGGACGAGCCGGGCACCGGCCACGTCAGCGCGGCTCCGAGCCTGCCGCGCAGCAGCATCACCCGCGATGACGTCGCAGCCACCTTGGCTGCCGTCCTCGCCGACCCTGGCACGATTGGCAAGACCTTCGTGCTCGTACAGGGCGAGCAGCCGATCGAGCAGGCGCTCGCGGCGCTTTAGGTCGCCCCTGCAGCCGCCAGGAACTATTCAAGGCTGCGCTTGTATCCGTGAATACGGCAACGATTGGGTAGAGTCAGGCTCATGGAGCTTCCCTCGCCGCCACCCGAGCCGCTCGTCGAGTTCATCGCCGCGCGCTTCAAGGTGCTCTCCGAGCCGATGCGGATCCGCATCCTCGACCGCCTGCGCGACGGGGAGCGCTCGGTGGGGGAGCTCGTGGAGGAGCTCGGCACGAGCCAGCAGAACATCTCACGCCACCTCGCCACGATGCATCGGGACGGCGTGCTCGGGCGGCGTCGCGAGGGCAACCGGGTCGTCTACTGGATCGCCGACCCGGCCGTGCTCGAGCTCTGCGAGCACGTCTGCGCGAGCTTCCAGCGCCACGTCGACGAGCTGCAGCGCGTCGTCAACGCCTAGCCGCCACGAGCGAGGCGGACAAGCCGGCCCATGCGCAACCGATCCGCCTCAGTCGGTGGGCAGGGTCAGTCGATCAGGCGCCGCTCCATGCGACGGACGGCGATCCGCCACATCACCGCGGCGAAGACGGCGAGCGCGCCGACCCGAAGCAGGTCGGTCGCCTCGAAGCCGAAGGCGGAGTGGCGCACGAGCTCGACCAGGTGGTGCAGGGGGTTGAACTGGGCAGCGACCTGAAGGCCCTCGGGCAGCCCGTCGATCGGGAAGAACGTACCGGCCACCAGGAAGAGAGGCGTGATCACCAGCGTGGTCACGTAGTTGAAGTGATCGATCTTCTGCACCGACGCCGCCACCGCGATCCCGAACGACGCCCAGCCCAGAGCCATCACGAAGCAGAAGAGAGGCACGAGCAGCATCCCGGGCGCCGGGTCGAGCCCGAAGAGCATGGTCACGAGCAGCGGGAAGCAGCCGTAGACGCCGGCGCGGATGCCGATCCAGAGCATCTCCGCGGTGACGAGCTCCTCTACGTCGACCGGCGCCGCCAGGATCGCGTCGTAGGTTCGCTGGAAGCGCTCCTTGACGAACGTGCCGAACATCGCCGGTAGGGCGCTGGAGAAGATCACTGCGGTCGCGACCATCCCGGTGCCCACGAACTCCACGTAGGAGAGCCCGCCCACGCGGTCGACCAGGGTGGCCCCCAGCCCGAGCCCGAAGGCGAGCAGGTAGATGATCGGCTCGAGCACGCTGGAGAAGGTCACCGCCTTCCAGAAGGTCAAAAAGTTGGCGACCTCGCGGCTCATCACGCCAGCGATCGCCGCCGGCTCGAGCCGGCGCGCGCCGATCTCGCGCTCGCTCACTCGGCCTCCTCCCCGGTGAGCAGCACGAACACGTCCTCCAGCGAGGCGGCGCGCCGCACCGCGTGCTCCGGCACGGCGCCGTTGGGTGCACGCTCGGCGCCCATGATCGCGATCGCCGGCCCCGCGGGCCGCACCGAAAGGCCCTCCGCCTCGGCGCGGGCGCGGACCTCCGCGAGCTGCGCCGGCGGCGCGTAGACCTCCGCCGTCTCACGCCCGGCGTGCCGGGCGATCAGATCCGCCGGCGTGCCGCGCGCGATCACCTTGCCGTGGGCCATCACCGCCACCTCGTCGGCCAGGCGCTCGGCCTCCTCGATGTAGTGCGTGGACATGAGGATCGTCACGCCCTCGCCCCGCAGGCTGTCGATCAGCGACCAAAGCTCGGTGCGGATCTGCGGGTCGAGCCCGACCGTGGGCTCGTCCAGCAGCACCAGGGGCGGGCGGTGCACGAGCCCGCGCGCGAGCAGCAGGCGCCTGCGCATGCCGCCGGAGAGGTCGTCGACGGCGTCGCGGCGGCGGTCTTGCAGGCGGGCGAGCTCAAGCCCGCGCTCGACCGCCGAGCGCACGTCGGGCACGCGGTAGAGGCGGGCGAACACCGCCAGGTTGTCCTCGACCGTGACGTCGGCGTCGAGGTTGTCCAGCTGCGGGACCACGCCCATCAGGGCCCGCGCCGCCTTCGCCTGGGCGGGGAGCTCGTGGCCCAGCACGCGGATCTCGCCCTCGTCGGCGACCGCCTGGCCCGTGAGCAGCCGCATCGTGGTCGACTTGCCGGCCCCGTTGGGGCCGAGCAGGCCGAGGCAGATCCCCTCCGGGACCTCGAGGTCAAGCCCATCCACGGCGGTGATCCGGCCGAAGCGCTTGACGACCCCACGCATCTCGATCGCGGCCATGCGGCCGACTAGCTTGGCAGAGAGCCGCGCGGAGCCGGCGTCGCCGCCTCGCGCGAGCGGTCGGCCCTACGCCCCACGCTCCCGCTCGCCCGGGGTTTCACGGGCGGGCGGCGCCCGGCGCGAGCCCTGGGCTCACGCCCGCGCCGGGCGGCCGCCCGCGGGGGCTAGTCGTTGAAGTCGTCGGGCAGGATCGTCGGCTTCTCGCCCTCGTAGAGCCACTGCTGGAAGTACTGCTCCAAGAGCTCGCGGTCCTCGCCGCTCAAGCTGCTCACCTCGACCGCGAGGTCCACGACCTGCTCGGTCGTGACGTTGCCGTAGGCGAAGCGGTTCTGCAGCTCGCGGGCGAAGACGACGAACTGCTCGCCCACGATCTGCCTGTAGCCCTCGAGCGTCATCGCCCCGCGCACGTAGGTCGGGAAGTGCTCGAAGAGGTTCGCCGGATCGTTGTCCAGCTCCGTGGGCACGATCGACCAGTCGTTGTCGGGGTTGTCGTACTCCTCCTGGAAGCGCTCAGCCGGGGTCGGCGCGCTCGGGTCGTCGTTGGACTCCCAGCTCCAGGTCGACCACTCGGCCCAGCCCTCGTTGAACCAGATGTCGTTCCAGTTCGCGAGCGTGACCGCGTTGCCGAACCACTGGTGCGCGATCTCGTGCAGGAGCGTGCCCTGGTTCACGCTGGGCGCGCCGGCGCTGAAGCCGCCCGAGTAGTGCGGCTTGGTCTGCACCTCGAGCGCGTAGCCCACGCCCCTCGCCGCGTCGGCGACCGCGCCACCGGAGTCGAACGGGTACGGCCCGTACAACTCGGCCAGGAAGTTGACCATCTCCTCGGTGCGGCCGAGGTTGGTCGTGATCGTGTCGAGCTGCCCCGGCGTCGCCGCGGCGTCGATCCCGACGTACTGCGGCAGCTCCCGCATCGTGCCCTCCTCGGTGATCGACTCCTCGGAGAAGATGAAGTCGCCGTTGGTCGCGGTCGTCAGGTAGGTCGCGGTCGGGTCGTCCTCCGACCACCGCCACGTGCTTGTCCCGTCGCCGTTATCGAGCACCTCGACCAGCTCGCCGACGCCGAACGCCTCGCGATCATCGGGGACGGTGATGTTGGTGTCGAAGGTCGCCTTGTCGGTCGGGAAGTTGTTGGAGGGGAACCACCCCTGGGCCCCGATCGGCTCGCCCACGACGAAGGCCCCGTCGCAGACCTCGGGGTTGCCCGGGGTGAAGTCCTCCAGATAGCAGGCCCGGATCCAGCCCTCCGAGCTGCCGTCGGGGTCGATCACCTCGGCGGGCGTCCCCTCATAGCGCACGAGCACGGTGAACTCCTCGCCGGAAGGGATCCCCTCGCGCGGGGTGACGACGAGCTTCATCGGCTGGCTTCCGCCCCCGGGCAGGGGCGGCCTCGCCACCGTCCGGCTGAACTCGGCGGGCTGCCCGTCGACCAGGACCTCGGTCACCTCTAGCGACCGCGCCCCGTCGGGGTCCTGGACGTCGAAGTCCAGCGAGAAGCGGCCGAGGTCCTGCGTTGCCTCGGCGACCAGCTCCGTCTCGGTGCCCTCCTCGAAGGCGTTCTGATCGGGGTCGTAGACGAGCGAGAGCGTGTAGTGCTTGGCGTCGGAGCCGCCGTTGCCGATCTGCGGGAAGAGCTCGTCGCCCAGGCTGCGGCTGCCTGCGGGGAAGGTGACCCGCACCGCCCGCTTGGCGAGCTTGCACTTGCGCGGGCCCTTGTTGCCGCCGCGTCCCTTCACGCACACGACCAGCCAGTAGCGCCCAGGGGTGACCGACCTGCGCACGTTCGCGTCGATGCGAAAGTTGCGCTTGCGCTTGGCCGGCACCCGGACCCTGGTCGTGCCCAGGCGCACCGCGCCCGGCCGCGGCCGCTTCGAGGAGTTGAGGGTCGCGACCAGCTTGGCCCGCCCCGCGCGCTTGCCGCGGTTCGCCACCTTGCCCCGGACGCGCACGCCGGAGGCCTGGAAGAGCACCTCGGGTGGGGCGGTGAGCGCGGTCACGCGCAGGTTCGCCTTGCCCTTCTTCGGTGCTCCGCTCGCGGGCGCGACGAGGAGCGCCATGCCGATCACGAGCGCCACGCCCGCGACGAGGGATCGCCGCACAAGACCGCTTCTAGCCATCCTCAGCCTCTCTTTCCCTGCCTCGCTGACCCCGGAGCCCCGCCGAAGACCGCCCTCATGCTCGCAGGGAGCGGCTCCCGCGAGGGAACCGGTTTCCTGACCGCACGCTGCACGGAACTCGCTGCCCGCACGCGGGCCGTTTGCCCCGGGTCTTTGTTCGCAAACGCCACCCCGGCCCCGAGCCGGCGGCAGGCACCTACTGGCGCGGGCGATGAGTTCCGCAGGAGCATCCGGTCTATGGGGTGAAGTGACAAGCGAGCGCCCGCGACCAGGGGCGCGGCGCCGGACTCCGGCGCCCGAGGGAAAGGAGCTCGAGATGCGAATGGTCTTCCCCAACCTGCCCGTCCGCGATGTGCGGCGCAGCCGCGAGTTCTTCACGGCCCTGGGGTTCGAGTTCAACGAGCAGTTCTCCGATGAGAGGACGGCCTGCCTCGTGCTCACGGACAACGTCTCCGTGATGCTGCTGGAGGAGGAGCGCTTCCGCGACTTCATCAAGGGCGAGATCGCCGACGGCCACGCCACGACCGAGGTGATCCTCGCCATCTCCGCGCAGAGCCGCGAGGAGGTCGACGAGCTGGCCGAGAAGGCGCTCGCCGCCGGCGGAAGCGAGTGGCTGCCCACGCTGGAGGAAGGGCCGATGTACTCGCGCAGCTTCCAGGACCCGGACGGGCACGTCTGGGAGGTGCTGCACATGGACATGAGCAAGGTCCCGCAGCCGGCTGGCGAGCAGCAGGCGGGCGCCTAGGACCGTCCCCCGGGCGGCGCTGATCCCGCCCGGGGGCGATGCTCACCCGGCCGCGGCGCGCGCCGAGAGGATCCGCGCCAGTCCGGCCACGACCCGCTTCGCGTGCGTCCCATCCGGGTCGCGATCAGGGTTGAAGTCGGCTAGCGAGATTCCGAGCAGCGTCGCGGCCGCCGCCAGCGGCCGGCCGAGCGCGATCAACTCATCCCATTCAAGGCCTTCGGCCTGCGGATAGGTGACCGCCGGCAGCACATCGGCGTCGAGTACGTCGAGATCCAAGTGGAGCCAAGCCGGCCGGCCGGCGAACCGCGCGGCCTCCTCGGCGCCCACCCTGCCTGGCCCATGCGCGCGGATCTCGGGTGCGGTGAGCGCGGGTATCCCGGGGTCGATGCGTGAGTTCTCGAGCGCTGCCTCGGGGCTCAGGTTGGCGGGTCGGTGACCGAGGATCGTCACGGCCTCGGCCGCCAAGCGCGGCGCCTCGGCCGTAAACGGCACCCCGGGGGCGTGGCCGGTCAGCATCCCGAGCTCCATGTCCGCCGCCTCGCCGCTCGGGGAGGTGGCGTCGTCGAGGAAGTCCGCGTGACCGTCGACGAACCACAGGCCGCGTCGCCGGGCAGCGCGGCGAAGATACCCAGGAGGATCGAGCAGTCACCGCCGATCACGAGGGGCGGCCAGCCCGACGCGAGCGCCCCGGAGACGGCGGCGGCCACCGCCTCGCCCGCGCGGCGCAGGTCGCCGACCCCGATCACGCCGGTCTCGGGATCGCGGCGCGAGTCGCGGATCAACGCCCGCGTATCGCCGACGGAGTCGACGGGGACGGCGTCGAGCAGTCCAGCTTCCCACAGGGCCTGCGGGGCGCGCTCCTCGCCCCGGCCCGTGCCTGACGAGTCGAGAGGCGCGTAGATCAGCGCGAACCCCGTCAAGTGGAGGCGGCCGGTACTGCCCCGGCGTCCGCGGATGCAGCCCCGGTGCTTCTACGAGCGTACCCGCGGAGTCTCGTCTCGGCGGCCGGTTCGGTCGATCCGCGGGACACGTCCCCGGCGCCATACCCTCCTGATGGCGTCCCCCTCGAATCGAGGGTCCTACCCGAGGGGCGAGCCCGCATTCTCTGAAGCCGGTGACCGGACGCGGGCTATCCGGGCCGACTCCCTCGCACTAGTTCTTAAGCGGCGAGGGCGAACTCGTGAGAGTCCGCACTTATTGGTTTCCGGGGGGAGTTTTACGAGGCCAACCCCGGGTCCTCGACTCGCAACACCGAAGCGAAACAGTCCACGTCGAAACTGGTTCGCCCCCATGGCTATGTACGGGCCCAAGGGTAGCGACGCCCGTACCCTTCGTCCAAGCCCATGGAAGCCCGTCGGCCGCCATACGACCAACCCGGCTACCGGCCGCACGCGGACCCCAGCCTCGAGCCCCCGCCCGAGCCCGGCTACGAGCCGATCCATCCCGGCGCGGGGCGCCGGCGCACGCTGCGCCAGCGGCTCGAGCGCCTCTTTGGGCCGCTGATCGCGCTGCTCGTCCTGCTGGCGACCAAGGGCAAGGCGCTTCTGCTTTTGCTGCCGAAGCTGAAGATCCTCACCACCTCGGCCTCGATGCTGGTCTCGATCGCCGCCTACGCGCTGATCTGGGGCTGGCCGTTCGCGGTGGGCTTCGTGGCGCTCTTGTTCCTGCACGAGCTCGGGCACGTGATCCAGCTGCGCCGCGAGGGCATCAAGGCCTCGGCGCCGATGTTCATCCCTTTCCTGGGCGCCGTGATCGCCGCCAAGTCGATGGGCGACGACGCCGCCGCCGAGGCGCGGGTGGGCCTCGCCGGGCCGATCCTCGGCTCGCTTGCCTCGCTCGTGCCGCTGGGGCTTTGGCTTGCCAGCGGCAACGAGTTCTGGCAGGCGCTCGCGTTCGTGGGCTTCTTCCTCAACCTCTTCAACCTGCTTCCAGTCGTGCCCCTCGACGGCGGACGCGCGATGGCCGCGCTCAGCCCCTGGGTGTGGTGGGTCGGCTACGCGGCGCTGATCGGGCTCACGATCGCCTTCCCCAACCCGGTCATGATCCTGATCCTGCTCGTCGGCGGCTGGGAGAGCTGGCGGCGCTGGAAGGAGCGGAACACTCCCGAGGCCCGCGCCTACCACGCGGTGCCGGGGCGCACGCGCGCGCTGATCGCGCTCACCTACCTCGGGCTCGCCGCGGCGCTCGCCTTCGGCATGTCCGAGACCTTCCTCGAGCGCGACTTCGAGGACGTCTAGACCTCCTGCTCCTCCTCGCGCACGACGTCGCGGGCCGGCTTGTCGTCGCGCAGGCCCTTGTAGGAGGGCTGGCGCAGCGTCCCGGCGCGCGTCCATTCGGAGAACTCGACCTCGCAGACCAGCTCGGGCTCGACGAAGATCGCCTCCTTGGGAGGCTGGCGGCCCTCGAAGGGGCTGGTGCGACGACGCAGCGGCCCGAGGCGCGCGGCCAGCATCCCGAGCTCCTCCTCGCTGAACCCGGTGCCCACCTTGCCCGCGTAGCGCAGCCGCCGCTCCTCGCCGTCGCGCTCGTAGTAGCCGACGACCAGCGCGCCGATGCGGCCCCGGCGCTGGCCCTGGCCCGGAACCCAGCCGCCGATCACGACCTCCTGGCCGCGCACGTTCTTGATCTTGAGCCAGTCGCGGCCGCGCTTTCCGGGGCGGTAGGGGCTGTCCAAGCGCTTGGCGATGATGCCCTCGAGCCCGCGCTCACGCGACGCGGCGAGCAGCGCCGCGCCGTTGCCGCGGTGGTAGCGGGGAACCTGCCAGCGCTCCCCGTCCAGCCCCAGCGCCTCCAGCTCCCGCCGGCGCTCCTCGTACGGCAGCTCCAGCAGGGAGCGCCCGTCCAGGTGCAAGAGATCGAAGATCACGTAGGTGACCGGGATCGACTCGCGCAGGCGGCGCACCACCGCCTCGGACTCGACGTGCATGCGTCGCTGCAGAAGCTGGAAGCTGGGCCGCCCGCGCTCGTCGAAGGCGACCAGCTCGCCGTCCAGCAGCGCCTCGCGCGCGCCGAGCTGCCCGAGGATCCCCCGGACCTCGGGGTAGCGGCGCGTCACGTCCCGGCCGGTACGGGTGACCAGGCGCAGGTGCCCCGGCTCGCAGAAGGCGAGCGCACGCACCCCGTCCCACTTGATCTCGTACGCCCAGCCCTCGTCGTCCGGGGGCAGGCGCGCGAGCGTCGCCTTCATCGGCTCGAGCTTCGTGGGCAGCGGCTCGCGTGGGCGTTCCGGCGGATCCATGCGGTGGATCATCCAATCCTCGCCCCGGGTCCGAAAGAGCGCGTAGCGCCCGCGCAGGCGCTCGCCGTGGAAGGTCGCGACCACCTTCTCGGCGGTGAACTTCTCAGCCTCGTAGGTGCCCGAGTCCCAGACGGTCATGGTGCCCGCGCCGTACTCGCCCGCGGGGATCTCGCCCTCGAACTCGAGGTACTCCAACGGGTGGTCCTCGGTGTGCACGGCGAGCCGGTTCCGGCCCGGGTCCAGGGGGATCCCGCGCGGGAGCGCCCAGCTCTTGAGCACGCCGTCTCGCTCGAGCCGCAGGTCCCAGTGCAGCCGGCGCGCGTGGTGCTGCTGGACGACGAACCGAGGCGCCGAGCGCCCGCCTGAGCGCGCCTCGCGCTCCGGTCCGGGCGCATCGGCCGCCTCGACGCCAGGCTCGGGGGTCGCGCCGCCCCGGCGCTTGGCCCGGTACGCACGCAGCCGCTCGCGGCCTTCCGTCATGGCCCCTCCCTACCCGCTCGCACCGCCGGCGAGCGATGACGGCCGGGCCCCGGCGCGCGTGCCCGCCGGGGGCCTCACGTCTACGGCCTGGGCAGCCGCGCCTCGAGCTGACGCCAGAGCACGCCCGAATACGTCGCCGTCAGGTGGTTGTTGTCCCGGTACACGAGGCGATCGCGGATCACCGCATGGCAGAGGCGGTCGGGACAGAAGACCGGCGAGAGGTCAACCAGCCTCGCCCCCTTCACCTCCTGCACCACGGCGCGCTCGAACGACTGGCGCTCGTGCGAGTCGGGGATGGTGAACGCGCAGCGGTCGAGGCTCTGGCGGTTGCGGCTCACGCAGGGCGGGATCCTGTGCGGCGCCTTGGGGACGTCCTTCATCACGGCGAGCTTGGCACCGGTGCGCCTGCGCAGCTTGCGCAGCATCGACACGTAGCCCTTGCGCAGGAGCCGCCGGTTACGCTCGCTCGCTCGGGGTACGATCCGCCCCTTGCGCATCGCCTTGTGCCAGATCCAGCCACTGGTCACGATCAGGTTCGGGTTGCCCTTGTCGAGCCGCCGCAGCACGTAGCGATGCCAGCGCAGGCACTCGCGGTAGCCGCGACCGACGCGGCGGTTGTAGACGAGCTGGTCGAAGGGTGGGCATCCCACCTTTGCCAGAGCGACCAGCCGCCAGCCCTTGCGCTTGGCGAGCCGGTTGAGGGCCGGGAAGTACATAAGCGCGTGCGAGTCACCGAACAGGACGACGGACCTGCGGCCCTTGCGGGCGCCGTAGATGCAGCGCTTGTTGCGCACCTCACGGGCCCCGATCTGGCAGTTGTCGTAGAACATGCGCGACTTGTCCTTGGTCGCCCGCGACGGCTTGGGCCGTAGCTTGCCCGCCTTCCGCTGCGGTTCATCCGGGGCGAGGGCGGGGTCTGAGCTCGCGCTCGTCTGAATCAGGTCGGAGCCTGCGGGCGAAACGCGATCGTCGCTGCACCCGCCGAGCGAGGCGAACGCGCAGATGAGCAGCGCGCAGACCGCCACGATCGGCCTCACCCGCCGCCGCGCCATCCCTTTCCGCGCTGAATTGGGACCGGGGGTCGGTTCCACCGCCCACCACCGTAGCGATCTGGTTTTCTCGCCGAAGCGGGTAAAGGGGCGCCGTGCGCGAGTTCGACGCGATCGTGCTGGGCGCGGGGCCGGCCGGCGAGGTCGCCTCGGGTCGCCTGGCCGAGGCAGGGCTCGAGGTCGCCCTGGTTGAGGAGGAGCTGGTCGGCGGCGAGTGCTCCTTCTACGCCTGCATGCCCTCGAAGGCGCTGCTGCGCCCCGCGGAGGTGCTGGGAGAGGCGCGCCGCGTGCCCGGCGCGGCGCAGGCGGTGGACGGCGGCCTCGACGTAACGGCCGTCCTCCGGCGGCGCGACGAGGTCATCCACGGGCTGAGCGACGAGGCGATGCTGCCCTGGCTCCAGCAGCGCGGCATCACACTCGTGCGCGGTCACGGCCGGCTCGACGGCGAGCGGCGCGTGCGCGTGGGCGACGAGGTGCTCGCCGCGCGACGGGCGGTGGTGGTGGCGACGGGCAGCGTCGCGGCGCTGCCGCCGCTGGAGGGCCTGGAGGGGGCCGAGCCGTGGACGAACCGCGCGGGCACCACGGCGGACGCGGCGCCGGAGAGCCTGATCGTGCTCGGCGGCGGCCCGGTCGGTTGCGAGCTCGCGCAGGCCTGGCGCTCGCTGGGCAGCGAGGTGACGCTGGTCGAGCTGGGCGAGCGGCTCCTCGCCGGCGAGGAGCCGTTCGCCAGCGAACAGGTCGCCGCCGCGATGCGCGAACGGGGGATCGGGCTGCGCTTGGGTGCACGGCCGCGCCGGGTGGAGCGCCGCGACGGCCGGGCCGCGCTCGTGCTCGCCGACGAGGAGCGCGAGGCCGAGCAGATCCTCGTCGCCGCCGGTCGGCGCCCGCGCACCGACGACCTGGGCCTGGAGACCGTCGGGCTCAAGCCGGGCGGATGGGTCGAGGTGGATGAGCGGCTGCGCGTGCCTGGCCGGGACTGGCTCTACGCGATCGGCGACGTCAACCATCGCGCCCTGCTCACGCACGCGGGCAAGTACCAGGCCCGGATCGCCTGCGACGTGATCCTCGGCCGCGAGCTCGCGGCGAGCGCGGACGTCGCCGGGCCGCCGCGCGTCACCTTCACCGATCCCGAGGTGGCGGCGGTGGGCTACACGCTCGCGCAGGCGCGGGAGCGCGGGATCGAGGCCCAGGCGGTCGACGCCGAAACGGCGGGCAGCGCGGGAGACAGCTTCTACGGGCGCGGCACGGCGGGGACCTCGCGGCTCGTCATCGACACGCGGCGAGAGCGGCTCGTGGGCGCGAGCTTCGTCGGCTACCGCACCGCCGAGCTTCTGCACGCGGCGACGGTCGCGATCGCGGGCGAGGTGCCGCTGGAGCGCCTGCGGCACGCGATCCCGGCCTTCCCCACTCGCAACGAGGTCTGGCTGCGCCTGCTGGAGGCCTACGGCCTCTAGACGCTCGCGGGATACGGCGCGGCCCCGCTGCGCGCATGCAGGGTCATGATCCTATGGGCCGATCCGCCGGGGACGGACCGCCCGCTTACGGCGCGGACCAGTCCCGGCCGGCCGCGGATGAGACGCGCGTGCGCTGTCGCAGCTCGTCGCGGACGTAGGGCGGCAGGCCCGGAACGTTGTCGAGATCGTCCAGCGAGGAGAAGCCGCCGACCCTGTCGCGGTAGGCGAGCAGGCGCCAGATCTGCGTCGGCGAGAGGCCCAGGGTGAGGAACTGGTCGTACCCGGCCGTGTTGAGGTCGATCCGATCGTCACCGGGCGCGCTCGCCGCAGCGTCGGCGGCGCCCGGCCCAGCCTGCGCCGGCTCCGCCGCGGCGGGCTCCGGCCCCGGCGCGCTCGGCTGCGGCCGCCCGAGCCCGGCGGCACCGGCGTAGGTGGCGGCGGCGGGAGCGGGCTGGCCGGGGCCGCTCGCGGCTGGATCGGGCGTCGCAGCCTCGCTCGGCGGCGGCTCGGCCGGGGCGGGCTGGCCAGCGGCGGACGCCTCCTGCGGGGGCGGTGCCGCAAGCCGCTGCGGCTCCGGCGGCGTCGGGGCCGCGACGGCCGGTGGCGCGGCGGGCGCGGGCTGGTCTGCGGAGGCCGGCGCGCTCGCCGCGGAGGGCTCCTCCGCCGAAGCCGCGGGCGGGGCGACGGGCAGGTCGGTCTCGGTGTCCTGCGAGGTCGCGGCGAGCAGCTCCTCGGGATCGACCTCGGGCAGCGGCTCGGCGGCGCGTTGCACAGCGTCCCGCGCGCGGCGCTCCGCCTCCTCCGCGCGGCGCTCCGCCTCGCGGATCCGGTCGAGCATCTTGCGCAGCTCGGCCGCGCGCTGCAGCTCCTCGGCCTTGAGCTGGGCGAGGCGCTCAGCGCGCGCCGCCCGCTCCTCGGCCTGCCGCGCCCGCTCCTCGGCCTCCCGCAGGCGCGCGGTCGCGGCCTCGAGCGCGGCCGCCGTGCGCTTGCGCGCCTCGGCCAGCCTCCGCTCGCGCTGTTCGATCGCGCGCATCACGTCCTCGCTCAGCGCAGGCCGCTCGGCCTGACCGGCGCCCTCGCTCCCGGCCCCAGCCCGCCGCTCGTCGTCGTCCGTCCGTGGCTCGTCCTGCGCGGCGGGCGCGGGCGGAGCCGCGGGCTGCGGCGCCTTCGCCTCGGCGGCCGCGTCAGCCGAGGTGTGCGGACGGGCGCCCCCAGGGGCAACTCGCCCAGGATCGCTTTGAGCCGGTGTTGGCGCCTGGTCAGGGCCCTGCGCCGCCTCGGAACGCGGCGCAGGCGCGTCCTTCGGGTCGTCCGCGGGGGTGGGCGCCGGCGGATCCTGCGCGGTCGCGGTCGGCCCTGAGGCCGCCGCGACGATCGCCTCCTCGCCCCGATCCCCGGCCCCGTACTCGGCGGCCAGCCGGTCGAGGGCGGCGATCCGCTCGTCCGCGAGGCGCTCCGCGCGCTCGGCCTCGCGGATCAGCCGCTCGGCGTCGGCCTCGACGCTGCGCGCCGCGGCGGCGTCGCGCTCCGCCTCGCGCTCCGCGCGCTCAGCCTCGCGGATGCGCCGCTCGGCCTCGCGCTCGATGTCGCCGTCCGCCGGCTCGCTCGCGTCAGCGGCGGGAGCCGCGGCCTGCGCTTGCAGCGAACCATCCCGCTCCGGCGCCCCGTCGCCCGGTTGGGACCGACCCGGCCGCGGCGCCTCCTCAGCGGCCTTCGAGGCCTCCCCATCGGGGGCCTGCGCCGCCTGCCCGCCAGTCGCCTGTGCCCCCTTGGCCTCGCCCGCCTGCGCTGCGTCAGCCTCGCCCGCCCGTGTCGGCGCACCCCCGGGCGCCTGCGCCGCCTCGGCGCTGCGGGCTCGGCGCTCGGCGGTCTCCAGGCGAGCCGCCGCGGCGCGCTCCGCCGCCTCGCGCACCGCGCGCGCCGCCTCCTCCCGCGCGCTCACCGAGGCGGACGCGGTGGCGGAGCCGGCTGCGGCCGTCCCACCGCCGCCCGTGGCGGCGGCCGCCGCGGCCGGTTTCTGGTCGCCTTGGGCCTCCTCGGCGCCGCGACGGCGCAGGCCGCGGCGGCGGGCCCGGCGCTCCTCGCGTTCGCGCCGCCGCTGCTCGGCCGCCTGGCGGCGCTGCTCGCGCTTGGCCTCCTTGGCCTCGAGCCGCGCGCGCTTCTTCTGCTCGCGCGCCAAGCGCCGTGCCTCGCGGGCCGCCTCCCGTTCGCGGCGCTTGCGCTCCTTGGCCTCGCGCTTGGCGGCGCGCCGCCGGTCGCGCTCCTGCCGCGCCCGCTCGCGCCGCTCCCGCCGCTCCAGCGCGCGGCGCTTGCGCCAACTCAGCTTCCCGACCTCCGTCTCTCCCGTCCCCGTGGAAGCTGCCGCGTTCGGCCCGCCGGGCCCGGGCGCCGCCGGTGCGCTCGCGCCCGCCGCGGGAGGGGACGCGGGCGCGGATGGCGTCGACTCGGGCTGAGCGACGGCTGCCGGAGTGCCTGAGGGCGCCGAGCCGGCCTGGGCCGCGGCGTCTGCGGGCGCGGATGCGCCGGACGCGCCGACGCTCGGCGAGCCGGAGGCGGTGGCGCCGTCCTGGCTCGGACTCGCGGGCCCTTCCGAACCTCCGGAGCTCTCGGAGGGCTGGGCGGGTTGGTCCTCTTCCTGCTGCTTGCGCGAGCGTCGCTCGAGCCGGAACGAGCGCATGTCGCCCCGTATCGTCGCACGACGCGCGGCGTCATGGCCTTTTCGCGCCGCTCAGCGCATGCGGTAGCGCATCTCCCGCTCGACCTCGCGACGCACCTCGCGCTCGCGGATCTCGCGGCGGCGGTCGCGCGCCTCCTTGCCGCGCGCCACCGCCAGCTCCACCTTCACGCGCGGGCCCTTGAAGTAGAGGCGGAGCGGCACGAGCGTGAGCCCCTTCTGCTGCACGCGCCCTATCAGGCGCTCGATCTCGTGACGGTGGAGCAGGAGCTTGCGCGGCCGCTCGGGCTCGTGGTTGTCGCGCGCCGGCGGGTACGGGGGGATGTGCAGGTTGCGCAGCCAGACCTCCCCGTCGTCGATCGTCGCGTAGGCGTCGGCGATCTGCGCCTTGCCGGCGCGCAGCGACTTGACCTCGGTGCCGCGCAGCTCGATCCCGGCCTCGAGCTTCTCGAGGAACTCGTAGCGATGCGAGGCGCGGCGGTTGGTCGCGATGTCGCCCGGCGCCGCCTTGCGCTGCTTGCGCTTCGCCATCAGGCTGCCCTCCTCGGCGGCCTCGGCCGGCCCAGCGGCCCGGCCCGCCGCTCGGGCTCCGGCAGCGGCGCCAGATCGGCGCGCCCGCGCACCGGCTCGACCGCCTCCACCCGGACCGTGATCGGGTCTCCGCGGCGCAGAGTGCGGCCGGTGCGGCGGCCGACCAGCGCCGTCTCGGTCGCGTTCAGGTCGTAGTAGTCGCCGGAGAGGAGCCGCGCCGGCAGGAACCCCTCGTAGACGTCCGCCAGCTCGCCGGCGAAACGCACGAAGGCCCCGCCCGAGATCAGCCCCGAGACCTCGCCCTCGAAGGGCGCGTCCCAGCCGCGTTCGAACAGCTCGCGCTCGAGCAGGAAGGCGGCGCAGATGCGATCGCCCATGCGCTCGATCTCCGTCGCCTCTCGCTCGCGCTCCGAGCACCAGACGCCGGCCTCGCGCACCTCGGAGGGATCGGGCTCGTCCTCGCCGGCTCCGATCGCGTGCAGGAGCGCCCGGTGCGCGATCAGGTCCGGGTAACGGCGGATCGGGGAGGTGAAGTGGGCGTAGGCGGGGCTCGCGAGGCCGGCGTGGCCCACGTTGTCCGGCGAGTAGTAGGCCTGCTTCAGGGCGCGCAGCACGAGCGATGTATACGCCTCGCGGCCGTGTCCGCGTCGCGCCGCCTCGCGCACGACCATGCGGCTCGCCTCCGCCGCGAGCTCGCCCGCCTGGCTGGGCGAGAGCGGGTCGGGCAGGGGCGGGGTCGGGACGTCCAGCGCCTCCAGCTGCTCGAAGAGCACCGCGATGCGCTGCGGGTCCGGCTGCTCGTGGACGCGGTAGAGCGCGGCCAAGCGCCGACGCTCGAGCAGCTCGGCGACGCGTTCGTTGGTGAGGATCATCAGGTGCTCGATCAGGCGGTGCGCCTCCGTCTGGGGCACGCTGTGGGCCGCGACCACGTTGCCCTCGGCATCGAACTCGAACTCGGGCTCGAACGACTCCACCTCGAGCGCGCTGGTGCGCCGGCGCTCGGCCAGCACCGCGGCCGCCTCACGGGCGAAGGCGAGCGGCTCGCGCACCGCGGCCGGTGCCGTGGCGCGGCCAGCGAAGATCTCATCGAGCTGGTCGTAGTTGAGGCGCGCGTCCGAGCGGATGCGACTGCGGTAGAAGCGCGCGTCGAGCGGCTCCCCGTTCGCACCGATCCGGATCTCCGCCGTGACCGCGAGCCGCTCGGCGCCCGGCACCAGGCTGCACGCGTCGTCCGCCAGCGCGCGGGGCAGCATCGGCTCCACCGTGCCGGGCACGTACACGCTGTTCGCGCGCCGGCGTGCCTCTGCGTCCAGGGCGCCGCCGGGACGGACGTGCGCGGCCACGTCGGCGATGTGGATCCAAAGGCGCCAGCCACCCGAGGGGAGCGGCTGAGCCGAGACGGCGTCATCGAAGTCTCGTGCGGTGGCCGGGTCGACGGTGAACGTCGCCAGCTCGCGCAGATCGTGCCGCGCCGGGCCGACCTCGCCCGCGCGCGCGATCGCGTCCTGCGCCTCTCGCTCGTGGGCGGCGGCGAACCCGCGCCTGCGCAGCCCGTGCCAGAGCAGAGCCTCCATAACGTCGCGGGCGCAGCTCGACGAGCCCAGCTCGCGCAGCACCCGCGCCCCACCCGGGCCCGGCTGGCAGAGCGCCATCCGGCCCGGCCGCGCCCCACGCGAGCCGCGCGCGAGCGGCAGCTGCGGGCCCGGCTCGAACAGAGGCTCGGCCACGGCGAAGCGGCCGCGCCGCGCGATCACGGCGACGTGCCGCTCCACGCCGGCGTCGCCGCGGCGTCCCCGGCGGCCGCGCTCCTCGCCGGCGGGGTCGCCGCGCCCCGCCGTCGGCGCGCGGTCGCGCCCCCCGCTTGCGGCGCGGGGGTGGCCCCGCCGCCCACGACGCCCACGTGGACCGTTCATCGCAGGGCGGCGCGCAGCTCGCGGACCGCGGTCGCGAGCGCCTCGTCGCGACGGGTGCGCGGGTTGTCGGCGACCCGCACGTCCGGGCGCACGCCCTTGTTGGCCAGCGAGGCGCCGCTCGCGGTCAGGTACTCGCCCACGGTGAGGTCGAGCGCCCCGCCCGCCGGCAGCTGGATCACCTCCTGGAAGGTGAACTTGCCGAAGGTGCGGGTGCCGACCAGCTCGGCGACGTCGTGCTCGGCCATCGCCGAGGCGAGGATCTCCGCCGAGGAGGCCGTGTCGCGGTTGATCAGCACCACGGTCGGCTGCTGCGGCAGCGCGTCACCGACCGCCTCGTAGACCTGCTCCCCGCGGCTGCGGCTGCGGGTGATGACGATCGTCCCCTCCTTGACGAACAGGCTCGCCGAGAGCACCGCCTCGTTGAGCAGCCCGCCGCCGTTGCCGCGCAGATCGAGGATCAGGCCCTCCGCCCCGCGCCGGCGCAGGCGCTCGATCTCCTCGCGCAGCTCACCGTGGGAGCCGCGGCTGAAGGTCGAGTAGACGACGTAGGCGAGGCGCGTGCCGCCGCGACGCAGCATGACGCCGTTGGCGGCGGGGATCCGGACCCGCGCGCGCTCCAGGGTGAGCTCGCGCGGCTTGCCGTCCCCGTGCGGAAGCACCCGCAGGGTGACCTTGGTGCCCGCCGGGCCCTTGATCCGCGCGGTCGCGACCTCGGAGGAGGTGCCGGCGATCGATTCGCCGTCGACCGCGACGATCACGTCGCCGGGCCGCAGGTCGGCGCGCTCCGCGGGCGTATCGGGGAACACGCCCGCCACCCGCAGGCCCCGCGGCACCTCCGTGACCGTGAGCCCCACTCCCGAGAACTCCCCCGAAGTGGCCTGCTGGAAGCGCTCCAGCTCCTCAGGGTCGAAGTAGTGGGAGTAGCGATCGCGGTACTCGCGGCGCAGCCTTTCGACCATGCCGTCGACCGAGGCGCGCTCGAGCTCCTCGGCCTCGACGTCCTCGAAGTAGTTGGCCTCGATCACCTCGCGCGCCTGGTCGGTCAGGCTGAGCTCCTCGAGGTCGTCGCCACGCCACTCGCGCACGAGCCCCAGAGCCGCCAGCGCGACCAGCGCCCCGGCGAGCAGACCGGCGAGGAATCCGTTCGGCCCGCGCCTTCCGATCACACCCGCAAGAAGCGGCGCAGGGTAATCCCGCTTCCCAGGGCGGAGACGAGAGTCGCTGAAGCGATGAGCACGATCACGAGGGGCACGAAGCCCATGGTCGAGAAGTTGTCGACCAACGCGAAACTCTCGGACAGCGGGTCCACGACCGTCACCTTTCCGAGCCAGAGTATGGCGACTGCGATCGCCGCGCCGGTCAGGCCCACGATCACGCCCTCGATGATGAAGGGCCAGCGGATGAACCAGTTGGTGGCGCCCACCAGGCGCATCACCTCGACCTCGCGCCGGCGCGCGTAGATCGAGAGCCGGATCGTGTTGCCGACCAGAAGCAGCGAGGCGACCAAGAGCAGCGCCGCGAGGATCGAGAGCACGACCGTGACGGCGCCGGTCACGCGCGTGATCTTCGAGGCGTCCTGGCGCGCGTCACGCACCTCCTCGATCGCCGAGCTGATCGGCTTCGGCTTGCCGTTCGGGCCGATGGGCGCGATCGCGTTGGAGACGGCGCGCAGGTTCTCGGGCTCGTCGATGTCGATGTGGAAGGAGGCGGGCAGCGGGTTCGACTTGAGCTCGTCGAGCGACTCGCGCAGATCGCCCTCCACCCGGTCGGCGAGGATCTTGACCGCCTGCTGCTTGGAGATGAACTCGACGCTCTCGACGTGCTCGATCTCCAGCAGGCGCTGCTCCAGGGCCTCGATCTCCTTCGGGCTCGCGTCGTCGTAGAGGTAGACGTTGAGCCCGATCTGCTCGCGCACGTCCTCGGTCTTGTCCCCGGACGCCTTGAGCACGGGCACCAGCACGCCGAGCAGCAGCGTGGTGACCACGATCGTGACGATCGCGGCGACGCTGGGGGCGGCGCTGCGGCGCAGCGCCCGGAAGGCCTCGGCGATGAAGAACGGGAGCTTGCGCATCGCTCAGGCGCCCCTGCCCTCCACCAGTCCGTACTCGGAACGCACCCGGGCCGCGAACTCCCGGGTGGACTCGTCGTGGTAGGAAGCCCCGCGCTCGTCGCGGACCAGGCGCCCCTCCTCGAGGCCGATCACGCGACGGCGCATCTTGTCGACCAGCTCGCGGTCGTGGGTGACGACGAGCACCGTGGTGCCGGTGCGGTTGATCCGGTAGAGCAGCTGCATGATCCCGATCGAGGTCTCGGGGTCGAGGTTGCCGGTCGGCTCGTCCGCGAGCAGCAGGGGCGGGTGATTGACGAAGGCCCGCGCGATCGAGACGCGCTGCTGCTCGCCGCCCGAGAGCTGGTCAGGGTAGTTGTGGATCTTCGCCTGCAAGCCGACCAGGCGGATGATCTCGGGCACCTTGCGCCGGATCTCCGCCCGGGTCGCGCCCGTCACCTGCAGGGCGTAGGCGACGTTGTCGTAGACCGTGCGGTTCGGCAGCAGCTTGAAGTCCTGGAAGATCGTGCCGATGCGGCGGCGCAGCAGCGGCACCTTCTTCGCCGGCAGCTCGTTGATATCGCGGCCGGCGATCAGCACCCGCCCGCTGGCCGGCTCGATCTCGCGGATCAGCAGCTTGATCAGGGTCGACTTGCCGCAGCCGGTGGGGCCCACGACGAAGGCGAACTCGCCGCGCTCGATCTCGAGCGAGACGCGCTCCAGGGCGACGTGTCCGCCCGGGTAGACGACGGTCGCGTCGCGCAGCGCGACGATCGGCGGGCGGGGCTGCTGCGTGCGCTCGCGCGCTCGCGCAGGCGCGGCGGCCTCGCGACCGCGCGTGCGGGGTCGTCTACGGGAGCGGGTGAGCGCCATCGGTGACGGTTCCTTCCACGAGTCGGGTCGAGTTCCTTGCGAGGTGGGCGCTTGCAAGCGCGCGACCGGGAAAGCGTAGCCAAGACTGTTAGCGAACGCTCAAGCGATCGTTAGCGAAAGGTAAGGAAGAGGCCCGCCCAGGGTCGGCGCGGCTCAGCCCGCGGGCACCGGCCTGCGCCGGCGCAGCTCGACCGTCCCGCCCCGCTCGCGCACCTCGAACGCGGGCTGTGGAGCGGTGGCCGGGCCGCGGCGCAGGGCGCCGTCGCGCAGCGAGTAGCGGGAGCCGTGGCAGGCGCACTCGATCTCCTCGCCCTCGAGCCGCCCCACCGATAGCGAGCAGCCGCGGTGCGCGCAGCGGTCGTGGATCGCGAACACCTCGGCTCCGCGGCGGACGACCATCACCGGCGTCTCCTCGACGATCACCCGCTCCGGCTGACCCTCGGCGAGAAGCGAGGCGTCGATCGCCGCATGCCACTCGTCGTCGTCCGGCCCGGGGTCATACAGCGTGCGGTCGACTCCAACGCCACGGGCGTAGGAGATGTGCCCGCCGAGATAGGCGCCCACGCCCATCGCGAGCGCCCCGACCGCCGAGAGCCTCGCGCCGCCGGCCCAGCGCCCACCCCTGCGCGCCAAGAGCGAGGCACCGTAGAGCGCGAGCGCCGTCGAGTTGGCGACGGCGTGCACGATGCCCGTCCGCCGCGTCGCGTCGTCGCTCGCCTCCGCGTCGGCCCAGTCCGAGGCGCCGGTCACCGCCGTCGGCAGCGCCGCGACGATCCCGACCCCGATCAGCTTCTCGCTGGCCTGGGCGTGCTCGCGCCCGCCCAGGAGGTCGAGCACGTTCGCGCTCATCCAGGAGCCGATCACGACGTCGGTGAGCAGTGGGTGCAGCGGGTGGCCGAGCCAGGAGCCGCTCAGGGCCTCGCGCAATACGCCCGGCGCGAGCAGGCCGCGCAGCTTGCGCCCGAGCGTCCGCGCCAGCGCGTCGAGGGCGGTGGCACCCTCCACGCGGTCCATGAGCGGTTCGGCGGGGGTGAGGCGGCGGTGGTGCGGAGCAGCGATTGCCATGGCGAGCGCGTTACCCGGCTCGCGACGCCGCAAGCGCGCACTCGCCCGTACCCACGAGGCCGGCGGCGCAGCCGCCCCGCCGCGCCACGGACGGGGTCAGCGCCTCCTCACTTGATGCGGATGCGCAGGCGTGCCTTGGCCTGACGGTTCCCGGCCCGCGCCTTGCCCCGCAGCGTCAGCTTGCCCGGTGCCGGCCCGCCCGCCTTGGGACGCAGGCGCAGCTTCTTCGTCTCGCCAGGGCGCAACCGCTTGCTCGCCCTGCGCAGCCTCTTACCGCTCACGGTGACCTTGCAGGCGGCCGTACAGCTGGCGCGCACCACGACCTTGCCTGCGGTCTGCTTGGCCTTGCCGCGCAGCACGAGCTTGGGCTGGCGGGAGTAGGCGGCGATCGCCCCGTCTCCGATCCCGCCGCCGACCACGATCACGTGCCTGCCGTCGGGCGAGACGTCGACCCCGGTGGCTCCGGTGAGGTCGGGGTTGGCGTCGAACTCGAGCGAGCGCAGCGACCCGTTCTTGCGGACCGCCATGGTCTCGACGCCCGCGCCCGCGGCCACGTAGACGTTGTCCGAGGCCGGCGCGACCGCCAGCCCGAGCGCGTTCCCACCCGTCTCGGTCCTGACCGGCCCCGCGAGCGCGCCCGTCTGCTTCTGCCGCTTGTAGGAGCGCACGCCGTCGTTGCTGGCCACGTACACGCGCTTGCCATCGGGGGAGACGGCCACGTCATGGCTCGTGCTCGGGACCAGGGCGTACTCCACGAAGTCGAGCTGCCCGGTGGCCGCGAAGCGCCTGAAGGTCACGACGGCGCCCAGCTGCGCGGCGGCGACGTAGACGTTCCTGCCGTCGGGCGAGACCGCGATGCCGCGCGGCTCGAGCAGGCCGGTGATCCCCTCCAGGCCGTTGATGAAGGCGTCCTGCCACTGCAGCTGCCCGTTCTCGAGGCGGCCCAGCAGGGCGACCGCGTCGTCGTCCGCGCCCGCCACGTAGATGTGCTTCCCGTCGGGGGAGATGGCCAGGTCGTAGGCGCCGCCGAGCCCCTCGACCGCTCCCTGGCCGTCGACCTCGGCGTCGATGAAGCTGAGCGAGCCGTTCTGCGCACGGGAGTAGGCGTGGACGCTGTTGGAGACATGCCCGGACACGTAGGCGTTCTCGCCGTCCGGCGAGATCACGATGTCCTCGGGGCTCTGCAGCCCGTCGCCGCTGGCCGACGAGGCGAAGGCGAGCGCTCCGGTCTTGGCGTTGCGCGAGAAGGCGCCGATCGCATCGGCGGCGAAGCCCAGCCCGTAGGCGTGCCTGCCATCGGGCGAGATCGTCGCCCCACTCCCGTTCGAGAGCGGTCCGCTCTCCAGCGTGCCCACGTGCTTGAGCGCACCCGCCGGCGCCGCCAGCGCGGGCGCACAGCAGCCGAGCGCGATCAGCAGCGCCAGCCCAGCGCCGAGCCTTATGCGTCCCATTCCCTCTCCTCCTCGTGATCGGCTACAGAGACGAGCCTGGCGCGGTTAGCGCTGCTCAGCGCACCGACCACCCCAGGCGAACCGGCGCCGCTAGGTCCACTCCTTGCCCAGCAGCGGGGGGTGGGAGACGATCGGCTTCAGCACCAGCGCCTCCCGCGCCCGATCGGCGATGCCGCGGGCGGTGAGCCCGAAGTGCTCCATGCACGCCTCACCGGTGCCCGAGACGCCGAACTCGTCCCCCATCCCGACCGCGAAGATCGGCACGGGGTGTTGCTCGGCAGCGACTTGGCGCACGGCGTCGGCCAGGCCGCCGACGACACGGTGCTCCTCGGCGGTGACGGCGACCCCGGTCTTGGCCAGGGACTCGAGGATCGACTCGGAGTGAATCGGCTTGATGATCGAGACGTTCAGAACCTCGGCCTCGACCCCGTCCTCACGCTCGAGCGCGTCGGCCGCCTCCAGCGCGCGCCAGACCATGTGCCCGGTCGCGATCAGCGTGATGTCCTTGCCCTCGCGCAGGACGTCGACGCCGGTGCCGAGGCTCTCGGGCACCTCGTCGTAGACCGCAGGCGTCGCCGGGCGGCCGAAGCGCAGGTAGACCGGCCGCTCCATCTCGTAGGACTCGAGCGTCGCCCGGTAGGCCTGGTTGTAGTCGGCCGGGACGATCACGCTCATCTTCGGCAGCGCCCGCATCAGCGCGATGTCCTCGATCATCTGGTGCGAAGCGCCGTCCTCGCCCAGCGACACGCCGCCGTGCGAGGCGCCGATGCAGACCGGCAGCTCGTTGTGGGCGATCCCGAGGCGCACCTGGTCGTATGCGCGCCCGGTCGCGAACACCGCGAACGTCGAGCAGTACGGGCGCTTGCCGGTGGCGGCCAGGCCGCAGGCCATCGACATCATGTTGGCCTCGGCCGCGCCGACGTTGAAGAAGCGGTCCGGGAAGGCCTTCCCGAACTTCGCCGACTGGGTCGAGACGGAGAGGTCCGCGTCGAGCGCGACGACGTCCTCGTGGCGCTTGCCAAGCTCGACCAGCGCCTCCCCGTAGGCGTTGCGCGTGGCGGTCGGCTCGGTCTTGCCCGCCATCAGGACCGCCCCTCCTCGGACGCCCCCTCCGCAGCCTCCAGCGCCGCGGTCTGCTCCTCCAGCTTCGCCATCAGCTCCTCGAGCGCCTCGTCGGCCTGCTCGGGAGTGGGCGGCTTGCCGTGGAAGCCGAAGCGGCCCTCCATCGCCGAGACGCCGCGCCCCTTGCGCGTCTGGGCGACGATCGCGGCCGGGCGGTCGAGCGTGCGACTGCGCTCGAGCGCCTCGACGATCGCGGTCATGTCGTGCCCGTCGATCTCGACCGCGTCCCAGCCGAACGCTTCGAACTTGGCGCGCAGGTCACCGATGTCCATGACCTCCTCGGTCGTGCCATCGGTCTGCAGGTGGTTGTAGTCCACGATCGCGGTGATGTTCCGCAAGCCGTAGTGCGCCGCCGCGGTCGCGGCCTCCCAGGTCTGCCCCTCCTGGCAGTCGCCGTCGGAGAGCAGGCCGAAGACGTGCGCGGTGTCCTCGAGCCCGTCGAGCCGCAAGGCCAGCGCGATGCCGACGCACATCGAGAGGCCCTGGCCAAGCGAGCCGGTCGAGACCTCGACGCCCGGGGTCTTGGTCATGTCCGGGTGGCCCTGTAGGTGGGCGCCGATCTGCCGCAGGCCCATCAGGTCCTCCAGCGGGAAGTAGCCGTGGTGGGCCAGCGCCGCGTACAGGATCGGCGCCGCGTGCCCCTTGCAGAGCACGAAGCGGTCGCGCTCGTGCCACTTCGGGTTGGACGGGTCGTGGCGCAGGACGCGGTTGTAGAGCGCCGAGACGATGTCGGCGGCGGACAGCGAGGAGTCGAGGTGGCCGGACTTGGCCACGGCGAGCATGCGGACGCATTCGATCCGCAGGACGGTCGCCCACCGCTCGAGCTCGGCGATCGATGGCGCCCGCTCTTCCCCGGCGCCGTTCAAGGGGGGCCGGAGATCGGGAACCGGCTGGAGGTGTCTCACGAACGCGAGGTTAGCGTCCGCGAGATCCGCCTGCGGTAGCGGCCGAGCAGCCTCCACGCGCCCACCCTAAGCGCGGCGCAAGACGGAAACGCGCGGCGGGGCGTGCTGCGCGGGGCGCGCGGGTAACGGCGCTCCGTTCCAGTGCTCCACGGCTCCCGCAACAGGACCCTCGTCGCCGTGCTCGCCGCCTTCGCCGTCGGCTTCGCCGTGGCGCTCGCCGTCGATCTCGGTGGCCCGGACGAACCCGAGCCTGCCACGACCGGCGCTAGCGCGCCCGCGCCGACCACCACTACGGGCGAGCGGGAGGGACGCCGACGCGAACAGCCCAACGAGTCGGTCGCCCAGCCGGAGCACGAGCACGAGCAAGTCGAGGAGGGACCGAGCGGCCCGCCTCCGGGGAGCACCGACGAGCGCGCGGCGGCCGGCGCGGTACGCGCCTATGTGCGCGCGCTCGCCCGGCGCGACGCGGAATCCCTGTGCGCCGCCTTCTCCCCCGGGGCGCTCGCCGCCGTGCGCTTTCCCCGCGAGCGCGGCTCCTGCCGGCGCACCGTCGCCGCCTCCCTGGGCTATCGCGACCCGCGCGGCCTGCCCGTCTGGCGCACCTCGCGCCTGGCGGGACCGATCTCGGCCCGCGCGGAAGGGGAGCGGGCGCGCGTCGTGGCCACCGTGCTCACCCGCTACGCGGACGACCGCGAGCCCTCGGTCGAGGACGACGTCGTCCACCTGGAGCGCCGCGGCGGCGCCTGGAAGCTGCTGCAGCCGAGCGCGACCTTCTACCGCGCGATCGGCGTCGCCGATGTGCCGCCCACCGCGCTCGAAGTCCGGTAACTGACGGGCCGGGGAGGCATTAGAGGGTGGCTTATCTGGCGCTAGGTATTAGGCGACAGCTAATACAAGAAGCGCCACGAGACCGCTCAGGAGCAAGCTGCTCAGGGTGCCGATCAGGAAGTACTCCGCAACGTGATCATCCTCGGTTGCGGCGGCTCCGATCTCCGGCAGTCGGATCAGCCCCTTGGCGCCGATCACCACGGCCACGCCCGCGACGTCACCAGCAACGATCACGGCGCCCAGGGCGAGCCGTTCCAGCACGCCTATGACGCGCCCGCCCTTGAGCTTGCCCTCCGGTTTCTCCAACGAGCCCGCAGCCTCGAGTACAAGGCGGACGACCCTATTGCCCGTGCACGTCAGGAAGAACGCCCCGGCGACCCCGGTCAGAAACTGCTCCACTGGGACTCGTTCGGACAGCCTCGTGTGCAGACCGGTGTACCAGTCAGCCAAGGGCCCGCCAACGTCGGACAGGGAACCGCCGAGCGCGAAGGACGTGACGAGCACAGCAGCGATCCACGCGAGGGGTAGAAGCAGGATCGAATCTGGACGCGGATTTGGCAACGCCGACCGGACCGCGGACTCAAGCCACACCCATACCACCCCTGAGGTGAAGCTGGCGAGGGCGATGAGCAGCACCTTCCAGGCGGCGAACCCCGCGAGGGCGGCGATAACGCTGACGACGGCTGCCGAGACTGCCAGGGCAAGTTTCGTTCGCCTAGGCGATACCCGGCCGACGCTCCACCGGATGAGGTCCAGCGTCCCGAAGGACAGCAGGATCAGAGCCACCGTCGTCACTAGTCAATCACCTCAGGCTAGAAGAGCCCGTCGCGGTCGAAGAGAGCGTGCGCTTCTGCGATGGCGTGCGCACGACTTCGTCGCAAGGCCTGCGATACGGCGGACTGGCTGATGCCCTCCTGCTCTCCGATCTTCGCTTGGGGCACGCCGTTCAGCAGTCCTAGGAGCAGGCGCCGCTCACGGTCGGTCATGGCATCGATTAGGGCGTCCCGGGTCATCAGGAACGCGTTGACCGCAACCTCCGCGTCCACGCCTTGGACACGGGTTGGATCCTTGGCGGATGCAAACCTGGAGCGGACGAAACCCGTTTGTGGCGATTCCTGAAGTTGTTCGGCCCTTTCGATCGCGTCCCGAGCTCTCCACCAGCCCGGACCGTCTTGTACGTCGACGGCACCTTCGCGTTGCTGGTAGACCGTCACCCTCCCATAGCCAATGCCGTAACGAGAATCGGCACCGGCGCGCGCGAGGAGTTCCAGACGAATCACGAGGCTGGCGCGCAGCGCGCGACCGACGGTCGCGAACGACCCCTGGAACTCATCGCCCACGGTCGACCTCACTCGCTGAACCGGGCGCAGCCGCTCGTTCACGACCCGCAACGCCTCGGTGAGCGCCGCGTGCAGCTTGCGGCCGCTGGCCATCCTGGATTGGATGACGTCCCCGATCAGCGTGGCTTCAGTCGGCATAAGCGACAGGCTTATACCACGCAGGTAATAAGCTATTCACTTATTGCACGGGATCGTGCAACGCCAGTCAAGCGTAAACGAGAGGTGATCCGCGCCCGCGGCGCGCGGCCCTCGAGCACGGTCACGTAGGCGCGCCTGGCGCTCAGCGCCGTCGACCAAAGACGCTTCTTGCTGGTCATGAGGCGGCGCGACCTCTTGCCGAGCCTGCGTAGCCGCAGCTCGTCGCGCTTGCGGGTGTGGCGCACGTAGAGCAGATGCTTGCCGCGCAGGGTCGGGTTCGAGAGCCCGACCCGGACGGAAGCGATGACCGTGCGCGTGCCCTTGCCCGGCCGGAAGATCTTGATCGCGTTGCGCCGCTGCTTGGCGACGGCGAAGGCGACGCTGGCCCCAGAGAGGCTCGGCCGGCTGAGCTGGCCCTTGCGCCCGACCTTGGCGATGCGCCGCTGCTTGCCCAGCCCACCGTTGGGGCGCAGGCGGCGCCAGTGGATCCGGTCGCGCCCATCCTTCCGCGCCCGGAACGCGACCGCCCCGTTCGAGACCGCCACCGCGTCGGCGTTGGGCGCGGCGAAGGAAGCGACCTCCTCACGGCTTTCGCGGCTCAGGATCACGACCTGCCCGCCGCGCAGCACGGCGATGTAGCGGCCGCCGATCGCAGGGTGCCTGCCCGACAGCGGCTCCGCCGGCCCGCCACGGGTCGCGATCCAGCCGTCGCCGCCGTCGCGCTGGAAGACGAGCGCGCCGCCGTCGGCCACCGGGTCGGCCGCGCCCTTCACCCGCTTGGGCTCCGCTCCGGCCGGGGCGACGGCGAGCGCGAGCGCGGCGGCCCCCAGCAGCAGGGCGTCGCCCACGCGCATGCCGCGGTAGACGCCCGGGCGCTCCGCCATCAGCGTGATCACGGCCCGCCCAGCGTCGCGGTCGGCCAGCGGCGCCAACAGCACGATCGGGAGCGCCCGCCCCGCCCCGAACCCGAGGCCGATCGCAAGCCCCAGCACAGGCTCGCCGACGGCGAAGGCGATCCCCGCCAGCGCCCAGACGCCGAAGGTGAGGACGAACGTGGTGAAGCCGAGGCCGAGCAGCACGCCGTAGAGGGCGGCGGCGAGCGGCATCGGCATCACCCGCCGCCAGTGCTCGGGCAGCTGGCGGCGGATCTGGGGCGCGACCCGACCGCCGCGGGCCTCGGCCGCCGCCGCCGCCAGAGCCAGGCCAGCAGCCAGCGCGTAGGCGAGGGTGCCGCCGGCGCCGTGCACGAGCCTGCCGCAGGCCGAGAGCCCGCCGAAGGTGACGATCCCGCCCGCGAGCGCCCCGGGCAGGAACGTGGCGCAGGCCGCGAGCGTCGTCGCGCGCCCGCCCGTGTGGCCGGTCGGCCCGATCGTCTCCACCATCGAAAAGCCGCAGGGCGACCAGGTGCCGGTGGCGCCGATCAGGGCCGCGGCGACCGCCAGGACGATCTCGACCGCGCCGAGCTCCATCAGCAGGGCACCTTCGTGTCGAAGTACATGACGCAGAAAACCTTGCGGCCTCGGTAGCAGTAGCCGGTCAGCGCGGCGTCGCCGTTGATGCGCCGCTTGGAGTAGGCGCAGCAGTCGACCAGCTTGCGCACGCGCCCGCCGCAGCAGCGGTACCAGCTGCCGTCGACCCAGGTGCGAAAGCCGAACCGCCGCTGCACCTCGTCGCAGACCTTGGTGCGCGGGGCGGGCGGCAGCGGCCGGCCGTCGGGGTCGCGCATCACCTCGCCGTCGGCGTGCACGGGCTCGCCACGTGAGTTCACGCGCCGCCCCAGGTTGTCGACCGGGCGCCCGTCGGCGTCGAGCGGGTATCCCTTCGCGTCGATCCGCGGCAGGCCGGTCGGGTGCGGGCAGGAGCCGGTCGTGTAGATGTGGCCGCAGAAGTGGTAGGCGTCGGCCTCGCCGGGCGCGATCGCCTTGCCGACGACGCCGCCCGCGGTGATCGCCATCAGCGCGCCGCCCAGGCGCGCCAGGAAACCGCGGCGCGAGGTGTTGCCCGCGATCCCCTCCAGCGCCCGCCCGACCCGCTCGGCCTCAGGCATCCACCGCCTCCCGCGCGGCTGCCCGCCTGCGCTCGGCCGTGGCGAGCACGCTCTCCAGCTGGGCGAGGTTGTTGAAGGTGCCCTTGGCCAGGACGGTGCCGTCCTCGTCCAACGCAACCGCGTAGGGGCTGCCCGGCACGTCCGCGTCCACCCACGCCTTGGCGTCGGCCACCTCGTCGAAACGGGCCACAGCCACCGCCGGGTGGGCGGCGACGGAGTCGATCGCGGGGCCCAGCGCTGCGCAGACCTGGCAGCCCCGCGAGGTGAAGACGGCGAGGCGCAGCCGGGCCCCTCGCTTGGGTGGGATGCGGGCGGCGAGCGAGCTGCGCGAGCCGAGCTCAGGGCCCTCGCTCGGGACCTCGAGCGCGGCCGCCGGCCCCAGGCGCAGGCGCAGCATGCCCACCTCGCGGGCGAGCGCGAGCACGGCCACAGCGAGCCCGGCGCAGGCGGCGAAGGCGCCGATCAGGCCGAGGCCGAGCCACTGTTCGGTGGAAAGCTCGCGCGAGGGAAGCAGCGCGACCGCCGCGAACCCGGCGGCAAGGGCGACGTTGCGAGCGACGCCGTGCCAGCCGATGCGCGAGCCCGCGCCGAAGCAGGCGCAGGGATCGCCCGTGCGCCCCGCCGCGATCGCGCCGGCCAGCGCGAGCGCGAACAGCGCCATCAGCGCCGCCCCCAGCAGGGCAGCTTCCCTGCTCCCGGCGACCACGGCGATTGCGAGCGCCAGTTCGAGCGCGCTCAGGACGGCGAGCGCGGCCGTCGCCGCCGGGCCCGAGCGAAAGCCGAACGCCGCCAGCCCCTCCCGCGCCTGCCGCGGGCGTGCGAGCTTCGCCAGCGCCGCCGCCACGAGCGCGACCCCGAGCGCCAACCGCAGCGCCATCGCGATCATGGCGCGAAGCTACCCACCCACCCCCGGCGCGAAAACGCGCGCGCACACCGGCGCGCTGGCATGTGAGATCGACGGACCGACGTGGGCCCTGTCCGCTCCGAGGCGCGACCGCCTCGCTTGGCAGTCCCCGCCGGCCTAGCCGATCGCGACCATGCGCTCGATCGGCAGGCGGGCGCGCTCGGCTACCTCGTCGGGCACCTTGACCTCGTGCTTCAGGTCCCGCAGCGAGTCGCGGAGCTTCGGCAGCGTGATCATCTTCATGTACTTGCAGAAGGCCATCCGGTTGGCCTCCATCAGCTTCGCCTCGGGCGCCGCCTGCTGCAGCGGATAGAGCATCCCGTTCTCGGTGGCGACGATGAACTCGCCGTCGGGGTGCTCCCGCACGTACTTGAGCATCCCGCCGGTCGAGAGCATGTGCACGCCCTCGCTGTCGATGTCGCCCGCCTCCACGTACTCCATGACCTGGGTCGCGCATCCGCACTCCGGGTGGATCAGGAACTCCGCGTTCGGGTGTTCCTCGCGCGTGCGCCTGATGTCGTCAGGCCGGATGCCGGCGTGGACGTGGCACTCCCCGTCCCAGACGTGGAAGCGCGCGTAGCGCTCGGGATCGCCCAGCAGGCCGGTGGCGCGGGCCACGTACGAGCCGAGCCACATGTCCGGGCCGAAGAGGATCTCCGTGTCGGCCCCGTGCTCACGCCAGACGTGCTCGACGACCTGCACGGCGTTCGAGGAGGTGCAGCAGTAGTCGGTCAGCGCCTTCACCTCCGCGGAGGTGTTGACGTACATGACCACCACCGCGTCGGGGTGCTCCGCCTTCCAGGCCTCGAGCTGCTCGGCGGTGATCGAGTCCGCGAGCGAGCAGCCCGCGTTCGGGTCGGGGATCAGCACGGTCTTCTCCGGGGAGAGGATCGAGGCCGTCTCAGCCATGAAGTGCACGCCGCAGAACGCGATCACGTCCGCGTCGGTGCCGGCCGCGGCGCGCGCGAGCTGCAGCGAGTCGCCGGTGAAGTCGGCTACGTCCTGCAGCTCCGGCAGCTGGTAGTTGTGGGCGAGGATCACCGCGTTGCGCTCCTGCGCCAGCGCGCGCACCTCGGCCGAGAGCGACGCCACCTGTTCCGCCGTGAGCTGCGGGGCGGTGGGAGGCTGGAGTACCTGCAGATCCTGCATTTCAGTGCGCCCTTTCAGCCCCCTGGCGTACGCGACCAGGTGGCGTCGGTTGACGGATGTTCGCCGGCCCGTGCCGGTCCGGTCGACCGGCCTCAAACCAGGCGAATGAACTGCGTCAAAGTGTACTTCGATGCCCGAGCTACCAGAGGTCGAGATCACCGCGCGCCGCCTGGACGCGCAGCTGCGCGGCGCCGAGGTGGAATCGGCGCTGGCGCCCGGCGTGGTCGCCCTGAAAAGCGTCGATCCGCCGCTCTCAGCGCTCGCCGGTCGCGCGATCACCGGCGTCCGGCGGGTCGGCAAGATGCCCGTGATCGGCTTCGGCGCGGGCGCGGGCGAGGAGTGGGAGCTGGAGCTGCTCGTACACCTGATGCAGGCGGGCAGGCTGCAGCTCTTCGGCAAGCGGGCGTCCGCGCGCGACCGCTCCTCACGTGTCCTGATCCGCCTGACGGACGGGCGCGAGCTGCGCCTGCGCGAGTTCGGCACCAAGCAGCGCGCCTGGGCGAAGCTCTTGCGCGCGCGCGAGCTCGAGCGCGAGGAGGCGGTGGCGACGTTGGGCCCGGAGGCTTGGCCGGCGCCGCCGCTCGAAGAGTTCGCCAAGCTCATCGACCAGCCGCGCCACCTGCATCCGCTCCTGCGCGACCAGCGCGTGATCGCGGGCATCGGCCGTCAGTGGGTCGACGAGATCCTCTGGGAGGCGAGGCTCTCGCCCTTCAAACAAGGCTCCGAGCTGGAGCCCGAGGAGGTCAAGCGACTGCACGCCGCCTTGCACGTGCTCGGCGACGCCGTCGATCACTACGAGGAGGTGATCGGCGAGGAACTGCCCAGCAAGTTCCCCCTGCCGCTACGGGTGCACAAGCAGGAGGGCAAGCCGTGCCCGCGCTGCGGCACGACGATCGAGGCCGTCTACTTCGCCGAGCACCAGACGAACTACTGCCCGGCCGAGCAGACCGGCGGTCGCGTGCTCAAGGACCGGCGCCTCTCGCGCCTGCTCAAGTAGGCGCGCTCACTCGGGCTCGAGCAGCATGCTGAGGTCGAGCGCGGGCGCCGAGTGGGTGAGCGCGCCCACGGACACGTACTCGACGCCGGTCGCGGCGATCTCCCCGATCGTCTCCAGGGTGACGCCACCCGAGGCCTCGAGCTCCGGCGCGTTGCCGCCCGCGCGGGCGGCCTCGTCGCGGGCGGCCACCGCCGCGCGCAGCCCCTCGAGGTCCATGTTGTCGAGCAGCAGGCGGTCGGCGCCGGCCTCGATCGCTTCGCGCACCTCGGCGAGGTCGCGACACTCGACCTCGACCGCGAGATCGGGCTGCGCGGCGCGAGCCGCGCGCACCGCGGCCCCCACGCCTCCCGCCAGCGCGGCGTGGTTCTCCTTGATCAGGATCGCGTCGTAGAGCCCCATGCGGTGGTTGCGCCCGCCGCCCGCAGCGACCGCCGCCTTCTGCAGCGCCCGCAGGCCCGGGACCGTCTTGCGCGTATCCAAGACGGTCGCGCGCTCCCCGGCGGCGCGCACGTAGCGCGCCGTTTGCGTGGCGACGCCGGAGAGCTGGCAGAGCAGGTTGAGCGCGGTGCGCTCGGCGGCGAGCAGCGCCCGCGCCGGGCCGCTCACCGTCGCGACAGTGACGGGAACCTCGTCGCGCCAGCGCCCCTCCTCGGCGAGCGGCTCGAAGTCGGGCGCGCCGCACTGCGAGAACGCCTCGGCCGCCGCCTCGAAGCCGAAGAGCACGCCGGGCTGCTTCTGGACGATCCGCGCCCGCGCCCGCGCCTCGGCCGGCACCACTGCCTGGGCGGTGACGTCGCCCCGCTCGCCCAGGTCCTCGGCGAGCGCGCGGGCGACCAGCTCGGCGATCGACTCCGGCTCCATCGCCGCGAGCTTAGTCGGCGGCCGCGCGGCCTAGGCCCGCGGCAGCACGGCGATCGTCGCCGTGAAGCCGTGCAGGAAGTTGCGCCCGCCCACCGGCCCGATCTCACCGGCGCAGAAGAAGCCCCCGGCCGGCGCCCCGAGCACGTCGGCGACCGCGTTCGCGTCGTGGTCTGGCATCGAGAACATGTGGGCGCCGCGCCCGTTGCAGGTGAAAACCAGCGCGCCGGCCGCACCATCCGGCCCGAGCGCCCGGGTCTGCGCCGCCAGGGCCTCGCGCAGGTCGACGTCGGCCGAGACCCCGTCGCGCACGTGCAGGCGCACCGTCTGCCCTACGCGCACACGCTCCGCCACCGTGATCGAGCCCTCGTCGGGATCGGCGCCGACGATCGGGCGCACCAAGAAATCGCCGCGCTCGTACTCGGGCTGGTTCTCGTCGATCACGACCCCGAGCAGGAGCCCGTGCCCGGCTAGCAGGCGCTCGCGCGGAGTGAGCGCGTCGATCGCCTCCCGCAGGCGCTCGAGCGCGGGCTTCGAGGCGAGGCCGGTGATCACGTTGCCCTCGGCCTCGGTCACGGCCATCTCCGGGCCCACCGGGGTCGCGCCTTGCGAGACGCAGGGGACCAGCGGCAGCCCGCTCACCGAGCAGGTCACCGCGCCCTCGCTCACCACCTCGCCGTCGAGGAAGAGCGAGGACGCGTCGGGGCCCTGCGCCGAGGCCAGACCGCCCAGCGCGGGCATCCCTGGGCGCGCCTCGTTGAGGTGCTCGAGCAGGGCCTCGGCCGAGAACGTGTGCGGGTCGGCGAGCACGAACATCGCGTCGCCGTATTCCCCGGGGTCGTCCGGCAGGCCTCCCAGGGCGATCGCGCCCGGCAGGGCCTGGCTGGTGAGGTGGCGCACCTCGAAGCTTGCCTCGGGCGCGGAAAGAGCCCAGACCACCACTCCCGGCCCCTCCTCGATCTCGCGGCGCGCGCCGACCACGCCGCCCGCCCCACAACCGATCAGGGCGCCCGGACGCAGCGCATCCTGCGCGACCGCGACGACCTCTTCGGCGTAATCGAGGTACGGCGCAGCCACGAAGAGCAGGCAGAGGTCGCACGCGGCGCCGTCAAGCCCCTCCCGCGCCTCCGCGGCGGCGTCGTCGACCGCGGCGACGGCATCGAGGTCGCTCGACAGGCCCACGGCGACCTTGATCGTCATGGGCCTACGGTACCCCGCCCAGCGCCCGGCAGGCACCCAGGCCCCCGCCGGGCCGCGCGGCGATGGTGGAGGCACTCCCAACCGCGCCGGCGCCGCCGGCCGTGGGAGCGCCTCCGACCGCCTCCCGCTAGTTGGACAGCGAGACAGCCACGAGCTGGGACGCGCCGGCGCCGTAGCTCGCGGTGTTCGAGTCGGGCCGCACCTTCACCTGGACGGTGTGGGTCCCCGCTTGCAACTCGCCCGTGACCCCGATCACCGTCTGCGCCGGGCCATAGTCGTGGTAGTCGAAGACGCGCAGCACCGTGCCCGGCACGCCGACGTCGTCCACGTAGATCGCGTAAGCAGCCGAGCATGTGCCCGTACCCGACACGCAGGTGGGCGGGGTGATCGGGATCTGCGCCGCGACGAGCATCCGGCCCGCGCGCTTGAGCGTCACCTCCCGCTGCGCGAGGGCTCCAGGCGTCGACTGCGGGACCTCGGCGTTCGGGAGGGCCCAGGCGTCCAGGGCCAGGTTCAGCGTCGACTCGTCGATCTGTTCGCCCGTCAGCGAGTTGCCCTTGACCTTCGAGGCATCGATCGAGCCGGGCGCGAGCTGCGCAGCCTTCACGGCTCCCCCCTCGATCTGCTTCGTCTTCACGGCCAGCTGGGCGATGTGCTTGGTGTTCACCGCCCGCGGCGCGATGTGCTTGCTCTTCACCTCGCCCTTCGAGAGCGCCGCCGCGCTCCCGCTGAGAGCGAAGAACAGCGCCACGTACGCGACGACGTTCCGGCGCACGTGCACCACAACTGCTCTGGACAAAGACACCTTCCCTTCGTCCCCGCACCCCTGCCGGTGCGGGGCGGTCCCGCGCACCGCCCCTTGCGGACACGCATATTTGCGTGCGCATCAGAGCACCTGCCTTGTCTCCCGCGCCGGCTGGGGCCGCTCACCCAGAGACGCAGACGACGACGCTGTCCCGCCGGCAGGCATAGCTGCCGGCTCGTACAGCCCGAAGCGGGCCGCCTAGGAGGACGAGGACGCGGCGTTTCGGTTCAGGTACTCGCGGACGAAGCCGTCGAGGTCACCGTCGAGGACGCGGTTGGCGTCGCCCACCTCGTAGCCGGTGCGGTGGTCCTTGACGCGCTGAGAGGGGTGCAGGGTGTAGCTGCGGATCTGCGAGCCCCACTCGGCCGACTTCTGCTCGCCGCGCTCGGCCGCCAGGGCCTCGGCGCGCTTGCGCTCCTCCTCCTCGATCAGCTTCGCGCGCAGCATCCGCAGCGCGGTCGCCTTGTTCTGCGTCTGCGAGCGCTCGTTCTGGCACTGCACGACGATTCCGGTCGGCAGGTGCGTGATCCGCACGGCCGAGTCGGTCTTGTTCACGTGCTGGCCGCCGGCGCCCGAGGCGCGGTAGGTGTCGATGCGCAGGTCCTCGTCGTTGATCTCGACCTCGACGTCCTCGTCGACCAGCGGCGCCACGTCGACCTGGGCGAAGGCTGTGTGCCGGCGAGCCTGCGCGTCGAAGGGGGAGATCCGCACCAGCCTGTGCACGCCCCGCTCCGCCGCGAACAGGCCGTAGGCGTTCTCCCCGTGCACGAGGAAGGTGGCGGACTTGATGCCCGCCTCCTCGCCCTCGGACGCCTCCTTCATCTCCACGTCGAAACCGCGCCGCTCGGCCCAGCGCAGGTACATCCGCAGGAGCATCTCCGCCCAGTCCTGGGAGTCGGTGCCGCCGGCGCCCGAGCGGATCGTGACCACCGCGTCGCCCGCGTCGTAGGGACCCTGGAAGAGGCGGGCCTCCTCGAGCTCGGCGAGCCGTTTCTCGATCGAGGCGAGCTGCCCCGCTACCTCCTCGGCGAGCTCCGGGTCCTCGCTCACCATCTCGCGCAGCTCGTCGAGGTCGGCGACGTCGCTCTCGAGCTGGCGGAAGTCCTCCAGCCTGCGCTGCGCGCGACGGTGCTCGGCCGAGATGCGCGCCGCCTGCTCCTGGTCGTCCCAGAAGCCCGGGCGCTGCATCTGCTCCTCGAGGCTCGCTACCTGCTTTTCGAGCGCGGCGGGGTCAAAGGTAGTCCGCGAGCAGCTTCAGGTGCTCGCGTACCTCCTCGACGCGCGATCCGATCTCCTCGACTGGAATGGTCTCCGCCATCACCTGAACTCTATGGACCTACGAGGCCCTCGCGCCCTCGAGCTCGGCCAGCGCCTCGCCGCGATCCTCGAAGGGACGCCACTCGCGGATCAGTCCGTCCTCGAAGGAGAAGAGCCAAGCCATCTCGTCGGAAGCGGCGGGGCCGTCGGCATCCACCTCTTCCTCCTCGTCCCACCACCACTCGCGCACGATCAGGGCGCACACCCGCTCGCCCTCCTCGCGCATCTCCTCGACCACGATCCGCTGCTGCACCCCGCCGCGCGGCCGGGTCGCCCACTCGCGCGCCTCCTCGCGCCCGCGCCTGGTGCCGCGCATCCCGTGGATCTCGACGTCAGGGTGCAGCGTCTCGACGAAGGCGTCGAGGTCGCGCCCGTTGAAGGCGTCGATGAACTTCCTTGCGAGCTCAAGCTTCCCCACGCCACAAGCATTGCAGGGGCGCGCCGCGTCGTTGCGGCGATCGCTCCGAGGCGCGGCCGGGGCTAGCGCCCGTGGCAGTTCTTGAACTTCTTGCCCGAGCCGCACCAGCAGGGGTCGTTGCGGCCCAGCTTCTCGCGCTCGGACTTGACGACGGTGCCGGCCTGGCGCCGCCCGGCGCCGTTGCCCTGCCCGGTCGGCTGCTCACCCGCCAGCGAGACCCCCGCTGCCGCGGCGGCAGCGCCCGGGTCGCGCAGCGCGGAGGGCTGCTCGTCGGGCGAGCCGCCCGAGTAGCTCACCTCCCGCGGCCCGCGCCGCTGCGCCTCGAAGAGCTCCTCGGCCTGGTCGGGCTCGACGCGGATCTCGACGTGGAAGATCACCCGCGCGAACTCCTGCCAGATGGAGTTCATGAGCTCCTCGAACATGGAGTACGCCTCGTTCTTGTAGGCGACGAGGGGGTCGATCTGGGCGAACCCGCGCAGATGGATGCCCTCGCGCAGGTAGTCCATGTCGTAGAGGTGCTCGCGCCAGCGGTTGTCGATGATCTGCAGGAGGACCTGGCGCTCGAGCCAGCGCATCAGGTCCGAGCCCAGCTCCTCCTCGCGCCGGTCGTAGGCGGCGAGCGCGTCCTCGGCCAGCATCTCGATGATGCCCTCGCGGCTCGAGCTCTGCGGGTCCAGCCCCGAGAGGTCGACGCTGAGGGGCCAGATCGAGGCCGCCTGCGCCTGCAGACCGGCCAAGTCCCACTCCTCGAAGACCTCGCCGGGCGTGTACTCCTCGACCAGCCGCGCCGCGACCTCGGCCACCTGCTCGCGCGCGACCTCGGACATGTCGCGCCCCTCGAGGATCTCGCGGCGGTACTTGTAGATCACGCGGCGCTGCTCGTTCATCACGTCGTCGTACTCGAGCACGCGCTTGCGGATCAGGAAGTTCTGCTGCTCGACCTTCTTCTGCGCCGCCTCGATCTGCTTGGTGAGCATCTTCGCCTCGAGCGGGTACTCCTCGCCCTCCTCATCGACGGGCCCGAGGCGGTCGAGGATCTTGTAGATGCGGTCGCCCGCGAAGAGGCGGACCAGATCGTCCTCAGCGGATAGGAAGAAGCGCGACTCGCCCGGGTCGCCCTGGCGTCCGGCGCGGCCGCGCAGCTGGTTGTCGATGCGGCGCGACTCGTGGCGCTCGGTGCCGCAGATGAAGAGGCCGCCGAGCTCGCGCACCTTCTCGCCCTCCTCGCGGCACTGCTCCTCGTACCTGGGAAGCAGCTCGGCGAAGGCCTCGTCGTAGCCCTCGTCGCCGGGCCCCAGGCCCTTCTTCTTGAGCTCGGTGCGGACCAGGCCCTCCGGGTCACCGCCCAGCTTGATGTCGACGCCGCGGCCCGCCATGTTGGTGGCGATCGTGACCGCGCCCAAGCGGCCCGCCTGCGCGATGATCTCGCCCTCGCGCTGGGCGTGCTCGGGCTTCGCGTTGAGCACGACGTGCTCGATGCCCCGCCGTTTGAACTCCTGCGAGAGCATCTCGGAGACCTCGACGGAGACCGTCCCGACCAGGACCGGCTGGCCGCGCTCGTGGCGCTCGGCGACCTCGCGGATCACCGCCTTCCACTTGCCCTTCTTGGTCTTGTAGATCTGGTCGTTGTGATCCAGCCGGATCATCGGCCGGTGGGTGGGGATCTCGACCACCGGCATCTTGTAGATCTTCATGAACTCGGTGGCCTCGGTCAGCGCCGTCCCCGTCATGCCCGAGAGCTTCTCGTAGAGGCGGAAGTAGTTCTGGAGCGTGATCGTCGCGAGGGTCTGGTTCTCCTCGCGGATCCGCACGCCCTCCTTCGCCTCGATCGCCTGGTGCAGGCCCTCCGACCAGCGCCGACCCTCGAGGATGCGGCCGGTGAACTCGTCGATGATCTTCACCTCGCCGTCGATCACCGCGTAGTCCTTGTCCCGCTTGTAGAGGGACTCGGCTTTGAGCGCCTGGATCAGGTGGTTGACGAGGATCCCGTTCTCGGACGTGTAGAGGTTGTCGACGCCGAGGAACTTCTCCGCCTTGGCGACGCCGCGCTCGGTCGGGGCGACCGTCTTGTGCTTCTCGTCGTACTCGTAGTCGTAGTCGGCCTGCGAGGTATCGCGCGACTCACCCAGCGAGCGCAGCTTGGGCTTGGTCTCCACGCCCTTCATCTGCTTGGCCAGCCGGGCGAACGTGTAGTAGAGGTCGGCGGCCTGCTCGGGGGCGCCGGAGATGATCAGCGGCGTGCGCGCCTCGTCGATCAGGATGTTGTCGACCTCGTCGACGATCGCGAAGTGATGACCGTTCTGGACGGTCTCCTCCAGCGTCGTCGCCATGTTGTCGCGCAGATAGTCGAAGCCGAACTCGGAGTTGGTGCCGTAGGTGACGTCGGCGCCGTAGGCGTAGCGCCGCTCGTTGGCCGACATCTCCGACTGGATCGAGCCGACCTCCACCCCGAGCGCGCGATAGACCGGCCCCATCCACTCGGCGTCGCGGCGTGCGAGGTAGTCGTTGACCGTGACGACGTGTACCGACTTCCCGGCCAGCGAGTTGAGGAAGACCGCGGGCACGGCGGTCAGCGTCTTGCCCTCGCCGGTCTTCATCTCGGCGATCGCGCCGTCGTGCAGGACCATGGCGCCGATCAGCTGCACGTCGTAGTGGCGCTGGCCCAGCGTGCGGCGGGCGGCCTCGCGAGCGAGCGCAAAGGCCTCGGGCAACAGGTCGTCAAGCGACTCCCCGTTGCGCGCGCGCTCGCGCAGGGAATCCGCCTCCGTGCGCAGCTCGTCGTCGGAGAGGAGCTGCACCTCCGGCTCCAGGTCGTTGATCCGCGCGACCTTGCGCTGGAACTCCTTGAGCTTTCTCCCCTCGCCCAACCGCAGGGCGCGGTCGATCAGTCGCCGTGGCATCACGATCAGGGTACCGGTCCCTATGCTGGCCGCGAGCATGGCGACGCCGCCCGTGGGAGCGCACATCTGGGGAGAGGACCCGCTCGCCGAGGCGGAGGCGGTGGGCGCGGACATCGTCCAGCTCTTCCTCTCCAACCCACAGGGCTGGCAGAAGCCCCCGCCGCGCGAGGACGCGGCCGAGTTGCGGGCGTCCGGGCTTGGCATCTACGTGCACGCGCCCTACCTGATCAACGTCTGCTCGCCGAAGCCGAACGTGCGCTACGGGTCGCGCAAGATCCTCGCGCAGACGTGCGAGGCGGCGGCCGAGATCGGCGCGCTGGCCGTGATCGTGCACCCCGGGCACGCCGAGGACGGCATCGAGGCGGGCGTGGGGCGCTGGACGCGCACGCTCGAGCAGCTCGAGTCCGAGGTGCCGGTCTACCTCGAGAACACGGCGGGCGGCGAGAACGCGGTCGCGCGGCGCTTCGACGCGCTGGCGAAGCTGTGGGAGGCGGTGGGCTCGGCCAAGACCGACGTCGAGGTCGGCTTCTGCTTCGACACCTGCCACGCACACGCGGCCGGCGAGGACCTAAGCGACGCGGTCGAGCGCGCCCGGGCGATCACCGGCGGCATCGATCTGTTGCACCTCAACGACTCGCGCGACCCGCCCGGGACGGGCGCGGATCGGCACGCGAACATCGGCCGCGGGCAGATCGATCTCGGCGCGCTGCGCCACATGGTCGTCGCCGCCCAGGCGCCCGTGATCGTCGAGACGCCGCGCGAACTCGAGGCGCTGCGCGCCGACGTCGATTTCGCCCGCGCCGCGCTGGCTGGCTGAAACGCGCAACGCCCGCTCGTACCGCAGGCGGCGCGCCACCGCTTGCCGAGGCCGGCAGGCCCTTCAGCTCTCCTCGCGCCGCAGGCGAGCGAAGGCGCGGCGGGTGCGCGAGCGCCCGCGCCGCAGCTCGCGGTTGCGCTTGACCTGACGGCGCAGGCTCTCCGCCGCCTCGTGGATCGAGTGGATCATCTCCGGCGAGGCGTGCCGGGCTCGCAGCGTGTTGCCCTTGAGCCTGATCGTCGCCTCGGCGATCTGGCGGTCGCTCACGCGGGGGTTCGGCTCCTCGGTCAGCTCGACCTCGAGCGTCGCCAGCGGTGAGACCTGCCTGCCGAGGCTCGCGAAGCGCTTGCGTACGTGCTCGCGAAGCTCGTCCGTGACGTCGACGTTGCGGCCCCTGATCTCGATGCGCACCGCGCCTCCTTCCTCGTCGCTGACGTCGAGCCCCGATGCTACGCCGCCGCCCGGGCGCCGCCAAGTCCGAGCGAGCGGGCCAGCGTGAGCGCGCCCGCGCAGCGGATGCCCGCCGCGCGCAGAGCGCGCACGCACGCGGTGAGCGTCGCCCCGGTTGTGACGACGTCGTCGACCAGCCAGACCGGCCGGCCGGCGAGCTCGCGCGCCGCACCGGCCCGCGCGTGCACGCGCGGGCCCTCGTGCAACCGCTGCGAGCGGCTGCGGCCCACCTGGCGCGAGCGGTCGGCGCGGCGCAGGCACGGCACGAGCTCAGCCCCGGTGCGGCGCGCGAGCTCGGCGGCGAGAAGCGCGGCCGGGTCGAAGCCCCGCGCCCGCACGCGCAGGCCGACACCGGGCACCGGCACCAGCGCGGCGCCTGGCCGGTGGGCCTCCGGCCACGCCGCAGCCATCACCGCCGCGGCGGGCGCGGCGAGCGCGGTGCGCCCGGAGAACTTCAGGCGCGCGACGAGCCTTCGCGCCACGCCTTCGTACGGAGCGGCGCTCGTCACCTCGAGCCCGTCCAGGGGGAACCGCAACGGACCGGCCGAGAGCAGGGCGCGCTCGCAGGGTTCGCAGAGAGTCCGGGCGGGCTCGGTGGGCCGGGCGCAGACCGCGCACCGGGGCGGGACGAGCAGGTGGACGAGGGCGCGGAGCACGCGGGGAAGCCTCGCGCGGGCGGACGCGTGGGTCGCGCGCGGTTGGTGACGAGGGGGTTGCGGGAGTGGGTCGTTTGTGGGCGGGGTGGTTGGGGGTGAGCTAGGTGGGGCTGGGGTCTGTCTCGCCGCGACCGCGGCGGGCAGTCGCGGAGCCGCCGTCCAGCCGCAGGCGCTCAGTCGAACACCGCGCGCTCGACCGCGGCGAGCTCGGCGTCGCAGCCGATCACGGAGGGGGCGCCGCTGAGGGCGGTGTCGGGGTCCTTGAGGCCGTGGCCGGTGAGGACGCAGACGACGGTCTCGGGCGGTGCTTCGCCCTCGGCGACCGGCAGGCCGTGCTCGAGGATGCCGGCGACCGAGGCGGCGGAGGCGGGCTCGCAGAAGACGCCCTCGCGCTCGGCCAGCAGGTGCCAGGCGGCCAGGATCTGCTCGTCGGAGACGGCGGCTATACGCCCGCGCGAGGAGGTGATCGCCTCCATCGCCTCCCCCCAGCGCGCGGGGTTGCCGATGCGGATCGCGGACGCCACGGTCTCGGGCCGCTCGACCGGGCGGCCGAGCACCAGCGGGGCCGCGCCTTCGGCCTGAAAGCCGTAGAGGATCGGCCGGGCGCCGCGCTCGGTGAAGCCGCGGTTCCAGGCGGTGACGTTGCCCGCGTTGCCGACCGGGATCGCGAGCGCGTCGGGCGGGGAGCCGAGCTCCTCGATCACCTCGAAGGCGGCCGTCTTCTGGCCCTCGATCCGGTAGGGGTTGACCGAGTTGACGAGCTCGATCGGGTGGCGGTGAGCCAGCTGGCGGACGATCCGCAGCGCGTCGTCGAAGTTGCCGCGCAGGGCGATCACGCGGGCGCCGTGCATGAGCGCTTGGGCGAGCTTCCCGATCGCGATCTTGCCCTCGGGCACGATCACGGCGCCGCGCACGCCCGCGCGGGCGGCGTAGGCGGCGGCGCTGGCGGCGGTGTTGCCGGTCGAGGCGCAGATCACCGCCTCCGCCCCGCGGCCGACCGCGCGCGAGACCGCCACCGTCATGCCGCGGTCCTTGAACGAGCCCGTCGGGTTGGCGCCCTCGAACTTGAGCAGCACGCGCGCCCCGACCCGCTCGGAGATCACCGGCGCCTCGATCAGCGGCGTCGAGCCCTCGTTGAGGCTGATCACCGGATCGGAGGGCTCGAGCGGCAGCTCGTCGCGGAAGCGTTCGATCAGCGGCTGCGGGCTCAAGGCGCCTCCGTCTGGGCCGCCTGGGGCGGCGCCGTCGCGTGCGAGCGGCGCCGAGCGGCCCCGCTCAAACGAACTCCTCCTCGATCACGCGGATCGCGCGCGGCGTGCCGTGCACCACGTCGAGCTCGGCCAGCTCCCGCAGGGCCGCGTAGAAGCGCTGTTCCGGGCACTCGTGCATGACCATCACCAGCCGCGCCTCGTCGCCCGCGCCCTGCTGGAGCACGCTGCGCACCGAGACCTGGTTGCGACCGAGCACGTCGGCGACCGCCGCCAGCACGCCCGGCCGGTCGTCGACCTCCAAGTGCAGGTAGAACGACGAGGAGACGTCGCGCACGATCTCAAGCCTGCGGGTGGGCCGGTGCACCGGCGCGTCCCCGGCGATGATCGAGACCACGTCCCCCATGACCGCGGTCGCGGTCTCGATCCCGCCCGCGCCCGGGCCGGACATCGTGATCTCGGTGATCGCGGGGGCCTCGACCATGACCGCGTTGAACGGCCCCTCGACCGGCGCCAGCGGGTGGCCGCCGTAGAGGAAGCAGGGGAAGACGCGGACGCTCAGCCCCCCGTCGCGCAGCTCGGCCACGCCCAGCAGCTTGAGCGAGAGGCCGAACTCCTTCGCGTAGGCGAGGTCCTCGGGGCGGATGTCGGTGATGCCCTCGTAGACGACGTCGTCGAGGCCGACCGGCGCCTGGAAGGCGAGCCGGGCGAGGATCGCCATCTTCGCCGCGGCGTCGGCACCGCTCACGTCGTCGGTGGGGTCCGCCTCCGCGTAGCCCAGCTCCTGCGCGCGGGCCAGCACCTCCTCGTAGGAGGCGCCCGAGCGGGCCATCTCGGTGAGGATGAAGTTGGTCGTGCCGTTGACGATCCCGAAGACCTTGGTGATCTCGGTCGCGGCGAGGCTCTCCTGGATCACGCGGATGATCGGCACCACACCCGCCACCGCGGCCTCGAAGCGAAGCTGCACGCCGGCCTCGTGCGCGGCCTCGAACAAATCGTCCCCGTGCTGGGCAAGCAGCTGCTTGTTGGCGGTGACCACGTGCCGGCCGGAGCGCAGGGCGCGCAGGACGTAGTCGCGGGCGGGGTCGGTGCCGCCCATGAGCTCGACCACGATCTCGGAGTCGGCGAGGATCTGCTCGAAGTCCCCCTGCGAGCGGGTGAGCACGCCCGTGATCCGCGGGCGCCGGCCCGCCACGCTGGCGACCGCCTCGGCGCGCCGCTCGATCAGCTCAGCGAAGGCGCCGCCGACCGTGCCGCGGCCGAGCAGCCCGATGCGCACCTCCCCGCTCATGCGTCCCTGGCCACCAAGTCGTCGTAGGTCTCGCGGCGCACGACCACGCGCGCGTCGCCGTCCTTGCAGAAGATCACGGGCGGGCGGGGCACGCCGTTGTAGTTCGAGGCCATCGCGTAGCCGTAGGCGCCGGTCGCCGGCGTGGCGATGATGTCGCCCACCCGCGGCGCCGCCAGCTTCGCGTCGCGCACGATGATGTCGCTCGACTCACAGTGCATGCCCGCGACGCTGACCAGGGCGTCCGGCTCCTCGCCGGCGCGGTTGGCGATCAGCGCCTCGTAGCGCGCGCCGTAGAGCATCGGGCGCAGGTTGTCGGACATGCCGCCGTCGACCGCGACGTAGGTGCGCACGCCCGGGATCTGCTTCACGGTCCCGACCGTGTAGAGGGTCACGCAGGCGTTGCCGACCAGCGAGCGCCCGGGCTCGATCAGAATCCGCGGCACGGGATCGAACACACGCTTGACGCCCTCGACCTTGACCTCGACGTACTGCTCGATCGAGGGCGGGCGGTCGGCAGCCGTGTAGGCGATGCCCAGCCCGCCCCCGACGTTGAGCAGGCGGCAGTCGCCGTCGGCCAGCGTGGCGAGCGCCTCGATCGCGCGCACGTAGGGCTCGAGCTCGAAGATCTGCGAGCCGATGTGGGCGTGCAGGCCGACGAGACGCAGGTTGCGCGAGGCGCGCACCGCCTGGACCGCGCGCTCGGCCAAGCCGTCGCTGAGCCCGAACCCGAACTTCGAGTCGATCTGGCCGGTCTGCACGTAGCTGTGGGTGTCCGCCTTGATCCCGGGCGTGACCCGGATCAGCACGTCCTGGGGCCGGTCGAGCAGCGAGTCGAGCCGCTCGATCTCGTCGAAGGAGTCGAGGATGATGTGCCCCACGCCGGTCTCGATCGCGTAGCGCAGCTCGGCCTCGGTCTTGTTGTTGCCGTGCATGTAGATGCGCTCCGGCGCGTAGCCCGCGCGCAGCGCCATGTGCAGCTCGCCGCCCGAGGCGACGTCTACTGAGAGCCCCTCCTCCTTGAAGAGCCGATAGGCGGCGGTGAAGGGCGCCGCCTTGGAGGCGAAGAGCACCTCGAAGTCGTCGCAGCGCGCGCGGAAGGCGTCGAGGTAGGCCCGGGCGCGCGAGCGCATGTCGTCCTCGGCGTAGACGTAGGCGGGCGTGCCGAACTCGGCCGCCAGCTCGACCACGTCGCAGCCACCGATCTCCAAGTGCCCGCGCTCGTTCACCCGGCTACCGAGCGGGTAGACGGGCGAGCCTTGGATCGGATCTGTCCGGGCCGCTGCTTCCATGAGCCGCGTCATTATCCAAGCGAACGGCCTTCGGCATCCCCGCGACCCGCCGAGACGCCGCCACAGCAACCGGCCTCAGCGCTCCACCAAGGCCGCCGAGGGGGGCAAGGGGACGGCCTACAGATACCCCATCGGGTCCACGGGCGCGCCGTTCACCCGGACCTCGAAGTGCAGGTGGTCTCCGTAGCAGTGTCCGGTGCAGCCCACGTATCCGATCACCTGACCCTGCGAGACCGAGCCGGAGGTGATCGCGTAGCGCGACTGGTGCGCGTAGCAGGTGGAGAGCCCGCCGCCGTGGTCGATGCACGTGTAGTTGCCGTAGCCGGAGGTGGGCGCCGCGAGCACGATCCGCCCCGCCTTCGCCGCGCGGATCGGCGTGCCGGCCGGCACCGCGATGTCGACGCCGGCGTGCAGGCGGCCCCAGCGCGGCCCGAACGGGGAGACGACGGGGCCGTTCACCGGCCAGATCATCCCGCCGGAGCCGCCACGGATCGGGCCTGCGGGCAGCGGGTCGCTGGTGGTGGTCGAGGCCTGCGCCTGCAGTTGCGCCTGGATGCGTGCGTTCAGCTTGCTGATGTCGCCCTCGTGCTTGTGGATCTCGCTGCGCACGGAGCTGAGGGCGCGCTCCTTGCGGGCCACGGCGGACTCGAGCGCCGCCTCGCGCTGCTCGAGCTGGGCGCGGGTGCGCACGAGCTCGGCCTTGCGCGCCTCGAGCTCATCGCGGGCGGCGCGGATGCGCTCGACCGTGCGCTTGGCCTCGTCGCGCAGCTCGCGCACGCGGTGCGCGAGCGTCGCGTCCTGCCGCTGCACGCGGGAGAGGTAGTCGTAGCGGCTGATCAGGTCGTCGAAGCCCTCGGAGTCGAGGATCACGGTGAGGACGTCCGGCTCGTCCGACTTGTAGATCTCGACCAGCCGCTCGCTCAGGACCGCCAGCGCGCGGCGCAGCTTGCGGCGCAGGATCTGCAGCCGCTCCTCCTCGATCGCGAGCCGGCGCTCGACCTGCACGAGGCGCGTCTGCAGCTTCGCCTCGCGGTTGCGCAGCTCGGCGACCTCGGAGCGCAGGCGGTCGATCTGCTTGGAGTAGCGGGAGATCTCCGTCGTCAGGACGCCCTTGCGCTGCTTCGCCTCCTCCAGCTGCTGCTGCTTGCGCTCGAGCTGCTGCTGCAGGTCCTGGGCGCCCGCGCTGCCCGCCGCGAGGGTCAGCGCCGCGAGCACTGCGAAGGCCAGCGCCTGCGGCTTTCTCGATCGCTGCTTGAAGCTCACTATCGGGGTCGGTCTCTGCTGCCGTGGAGCCGCATGCCGCGGCGCTCGCGCCACCCCACACCCTCGCTGGGCCCGTCCTCCAGGACGAAGAGCGGCGTCGCGCAATGTAGCAGCGAAAAGGCCGTTTGCAAGCATCTCTTAACAATTTCCTTGTCTCTTGCAAGGCAACTTGCAGGGTTAAGGGGCCGTCGCCGCAGCCGCGAATCCGGCTTCACGACAGGGGATCGGGGCTACGCACGCGCGCTAGGCGCGGGGCTCGTCGTCGCGCTCGCCGCCGTCCAGCTGCAAGAGCCCGCCCGGGGGCACGTGCTCCTCCATCTGCAGCGTCGTGTGCTCGATGCCCCAGCGCTCGCGCAGCAGGAACTCGATCTGCCGGCGCGCCGCGTCGCGATCGGCGCGTGGGGAGACGTCGATGTGCGCGGCCAGCGCGATGAAGCCCGGGGTGACGGTCCAGACGTGCAGGTCGTGCACGCCGCTCACGTCCTCGACCTCGCAGATGGCGCGGGCGATCCCCTCGACGTCAAGACCGGCCGGGGCCGCCTCCATCAGCACGTCGAGCGGCTCCACGACGAGCCGCCAGGACGAGGCGAGGATGAGCGCGGCGACCACGATGGAGATGAGCGGGTCGATCGGCTGCCAGCCCGTGAGCAGGATCACTCCGCCGGAGGCGACCACCGCCAGGGAGCCCAGGGCGTCGGCCAGCGAGTGGCGCATCACGCCCTCGAGGTTGAGGTCGCTGCGATCGCCGCGCGCCAGCACCCAGGTCGCGGCGACGTTGCCGAGCAGGCCAACGACGCCGATCGCGAGCACGCCCCAGCCTTCGATCTCGGGCGGATCTCCGAAGCGGTCGATCGCCGCCACCACCACCAGCACGCCGATCACCACCAGCGCAAGGCCGTTGGCGAGGGCCGCCAGCACCTCGCTGCGCTGCAGCCCGAAGGTGCGCCGCGGGCTCGCCGCCCGGCCAGCCACGGCCGCCGCCAGCAGGCCGAGGGCGATCGAGCCGACGTCCGAGAGGACGTGTCCCGCGTCCGCGAGGACCGCGAGCGAGCCGGTGATGAGCCCGCCGACGACGCCGATCACGAGCAGCGCCAGGTTGATCGCGAGCGCGATCAGCATGCGCCGCCGGCTGTCGGCGCGGCGCGTGGCAAGCGGCTGGCCGTGCAGGTGCCCGTGACCGTGCCCGTGTGCGTGCGCGTGCCCGTGACCCATGGCTGGAGGGTAAGCGCAGCCACCGCGCCGCGGCGCTGGCAGGCGAAGGTGCGCCCCGCGCCAGGTAGCGCCACTAACGTTTGGCGCCCGTGCTCAGGCGCCTGCTGGACAGGGTTGCGGGCCGTCGCGCCGAGGCGCGGCGCCTTCTGCCTTTCGTCGCGGTCGCGCTGGTGGTGCTGCTCGCCGCCGCGGGCGGCTGGCTCGTGGCCTCGTGGCTCGACGATGAGGAGGAGCCCGCGGCGCCCGCGCCGCAGATCTTCATCCGCGACGCCGCCGCGCCCGAGGAGACCGAGGAGCTTGGCTTCCCGGCCTTCGCCACACGCAATACGACGAGGATCGGAGCCGCGGATGCCACCGCCACCGCGGCCGCGGTGGCGCTCGCCGTCTTCCCCTCCAGCGGCGGGCTCGAGGGCCCGCCGGCGGTGGCGATCGCCGACGCCGGCGACCCCCACTCCGCGATCGCCGCCGCCTCGCTGTTCGCGCCGCCGCTGCGAACGCCGCTGCTACTCAGCGAGGGTCGCGAGCTGCCCGAACTCACCGCCGACGCGCTCGCGGCGCTCGCCCCCAGTGGCTCCGCCGCCACCGAGCGGCGCCAGGCCTTCGTGCTCGGCCGCGCCGCCCGCCCGGCGCAGCTGCGAACGCGCGCCGTCGACGGCGCCAACCCCGCGGAGCTCGCCGCCGGGATCGCCCGCCTGCGGGCCGAGCTCACCGACGAGGACCCCCGGCACGTGATCGTGGCCAGCTCCGACGAGCTCGCGTACGCGATGCCGGCCGCCGCCTGGGCGGCGCGTTCGGGCGATCCCGTCCTCTACGCGCAGCGCGACTCGGTGCCCGCGCCGACCCGCCGCGCCCTGCGGCGCTGGAAGCGGACGGCGGTGTACCTCCTGGGCCCCGAATCGGTGCTCTCGCGCCGGGTCGAGCGGGAGCTGGAGAAGGTCGCGGGCAGGGTGCGGCGCGTGGGCGCCGAGGGACCGGTGGAGAACGCGATCGAGTTCGCCCGCTACGCGGACGGCGACTTCGGCTGGGACATCAACGATCCCGGGCACGGCTTCGTGATCGCCAACAGCGCGCGCCCGGCCGACGCGGGCGCGGCGGCGCCGCTCTCGGCCAGCGGTGCCTGGGGGCCGCTGCTCGTGACCGACGCCGCGGACGCGCCGCCTCCAGCGCTCGCCGGCTACCTGCTCGACCTCAAGCCCGGCTACGTCAACGACCCCACCCGGGCCGTCTACAACCGGGTCTGGATCGTCGGTGACGAGGAGGCCGTCTCGGTCGGCTTCCAGGCGCGCGTGGATGAGCTCGCCGAGCTCGCCCCGGTAAGGTCAGGCACCGGCGCCCAGGAGCTTGGGCCCAAGCCGCCTGAGCCCGAGACGCCGCAGGACGATCCCGGAACCAGGGGGAACTCGAGGAAAGGAAGATGAGCGAGAGCGAACGCGCGGACCGACTGACGAGGAGCGTGACGGTGGACGACATCCGGGCGCTGGCGGGCCCGGCGACCCCGCACTTCGCCCAGCAGATCCGCAACCGCATCGCTCGACTGATCGCCGATCTGCCGCCCGGCGACGAAGTCCGCGTCGAGGGCGAGCGCCAGATCGCGCGCCTGACCGAGCTCGCCCGCCATTCCGGCGAGCCGCGCGGCGCGGGCTGAAGCTCCCGCGAGCACGGCCCCGCCGGGGCATCGACTGACCGCGACCACCCCCTCGGTGGCCTCGGTGAATCGGCGCGAACTTGTGGCGGCCCGGCCCCCGGGCCGAGCTCCGGTCAGACGCGCTGGATGATCGTGCCGGTGCCGAGCCCGCCGCCGCAGCACATCGTGACCAAGCCGAGCTCCTTGTCGGAGCGCTCGAGCTCGTGCAGCAGCGTGGTGATCAGGCGCGCACCGGTCGAGCCCAGCGGATGGCCGAGCGCGATCGCGCCGCCGTTCACGTTGACCCGATCCCAGTCCGGCTCGAGCTCGCGCCGCCAGGCGGCGACGACCGAGGCGAAGGCCTCGTTCACCTCGAAGAGGTCGATGTCGTCGATCGTCATCCCGTTGCGCTCGAGCAGCTGGCGCGTGGCGGGGATGGGGCCGGTCAGCATCAGCACCGGATCGACCCCGACCGTGATCTGATCGACGATCCGCGCCCGCGGCCGCAGGCCCAGCTCCTCGGCCGTCTCCCGCGCCATCAGCAGCACGGCCGCGGCGCCGTCGGAGATCTGGGAGGAGTTGCCCGCGGTGATCTTGCCGTCCTCCTTGAAGGCGGGCTTGAGCTCGGCCAGCTTCTCCAGCGAGGTGTCGGGCCGGATGCCTTGGTCGGTCACGTAGGTCGAGCCGTTGACCTGGAAGGGGATGATCTCGCGCTCGAAGCGGCCCTCCTCGGTCGCGCGCGCCGCGAGCTGATGGGAGCGCAGGCCGATCTCGTCCAGCTCCGAGCGGGGGATCTCCCACTTCTCCGCGATCATCTCGGCCGAGATCCCCTGCGGCACGAGGTTGTAGCGCTCGAGCAGGGCCGGCGAGAAGGCCGAGCCGTGCTCGGACATGACCTGGAAGCCGTCGGCGAAGGAGATGTGGCCCATGTGCTCGACGCCGCCGCCCACCACGACGTCGTGGACGCCGGAGGCGATCAGTGCGGCGGCGAAGTTGACGGCCTGCTGCGCCGAGCCGCACTGCCGGTCGACGGTGGTCGCCGGCGTCGTGATCGGCAGGCCCGCCTCGAGCCAGGCGTTGCGGGCGATGTTCATGCCCTGCTCACCGAACTGCTGCACGCAGCCGGCGATCACGTCCTCCACCCGCTCGGGCTCCAGCCCGGCGCGGTCGAGGAGCTCCTTGTAGGTGCGCGCCAGCAGCGTCGAGGGGTGGACGTCCTTGTAGTAGCCCTTCTCCTCGTGGCCGCGCCCGATCGGCGTGCGCACGGCCTCGACGATCACGACCTCCCGACCCTGGAACTTGCCGCTGGCTGACATCTCAACCCCTCTCTCGCGCGTGGACTACGCACACGATAGCGCTCCGACTGACTCGTCAGTCAATGGCGAGCCGGCGTCCCCGGCGAACCGCGCGCGGACGGGGGCAAACCCCCGGTCCCAGCCGGTTTCTTGCGCCGAGAGCACCACGGTCCCTGCGGGGCCTGAGCAGGCTTCCCTCACTCGGCGCGGGCCGGCGCGGCGGAGCCGTGGCTCAGGCGCGAGGGCCACCAGTTGCGCTCGCCGAGCACGAACGCGATCGACGGCACCAACAGCGTGCGCACCACGAAGGTGTCCACCAGAAGGCCGAAGGCGATCGTGAACCCGATCTGGAACAGCACCTCGAGCGGAAGCGTCATCAGCGCGCAGAAGGTGCCAGCCAGGATCAGGCCCGCCGAGGTGATCACGCCGCCGGTGCGCTCGAGCCCGGTGATCACCGCCTCCCGCGTCTCCTGATGCTCCGCCTCCTCGCGGATGCGGCTGATCAGGAAGATGTTGTAGTCGACCCCGAGCGCGACCAGGAAGATGAAGGCGAAGGTCGCGAGCGAGGGGTCGCTGTCGGGCTGCCCGAAGACCTCGCTGAAGATCAGGGTCGAGGCGCCGATCGCAAAGCCGTAGGAGAGCACCACGGTGGCGACCAGATACAGCGGCGCCACCAGCGCCCGTAAGAGCGCGCAGAGGATCAGGAAGATCAGCCCCAGGACCAGAGGCACGATCAGGCGCGCGTCCGAGCGCAGGGTTTCCTCCGTGTCGACGTTCTCCGCCGTGGTGCCGCCCACCAGGGCGAGCGCGTCGCCGGCCGCGGCCCGCACCTCCTCGCGCAGGCGCGGGAGCGTCGCCGCCGCCTCGTCGGAGAAGGGGTCGTCGCTGAGCGTCGCGTCGATCCGGACCAGCTCGCCGTCGTCCGAGGCCCCGGCGAGCGCCGCGACCTCGACGCCCTCGGTGCGCTCCGCGGCCGCCCGCACGCGCTCGGCCGCCTCCGGGGTCGTGATCACGTGCGCCGGCGCGGTGGCGCCGGCCGCGAGCCGGCTCTCGATCACCTGCTGCCCCTGCACGGCCTCGGGCTCGCCGCGGAAGCCCTCGCCGAAGTCGAGCACCCCGCGATCCTTGAGGTTCCCCAGGGCGCCCAGGACGAGGACCGCGACGGTCGCCCCGAGCACCACCACCGGCCGCTCGTGCACGAAGTGGCCCAGCCGCCGCCAGACGCCGGCTGGCTGCCGCCGGTCGCTGCCGACGCGCGGGACCGACGGCCAGAACGCGCGGCGCCCCAGGCAGGCGAGCACGGCGGGCAGCAGGGTCAAGCCCGCGCCGACCATGATCGCCACCCCCAGGGCCAGGACCGGGCCCATGTCCGCGGTCGACTGCATGTCGGCGAGCGTGAGCACGAGCATCGCCGCCACCACGGTGCCGCCGGCCGAGAGGATGGCGGGCGCGGTGCGCTCGGTCGCGCGCGCCATCGCCTCGTGCACGTCGGCGGTGCGACGCAGCTCCTCGCGGTAGCGCGAGACGATCAGCAGGCAGTAGTCGGTGCCCGCGCCGAACATGAGCACGATCAGCAGCGCGGTGGTCTGCCCGGAGACCTGCAGCGCCCCCGCCTCGATCAGCGCGTACACGGCCGCGGCCGCGATCCCGTACGCGATCGCGACCACGAACAGGGGCACGAGCGCGATCACCGGCGAGCGGTAGATCGCGAGCAGCAGCACGAGGATCAGCGTGACCGTGACCATGAGCAGGGTCAGGTCGATCGACTGGAAGACCTCGACCGAGTCGTTGACGATCCCCGCGATGCCGCTGACGTAGGCCGCGAGCTCGTCGGGCGGCGCGTCGCTGGGCGGGGTGATCTCACGCAGGGCCTCGACGTTGTCCAGGATCCGATCGGTGTCCTCTGAGTTCGTGCGCACGAGCAGGACCGCGGCGCTGCCGTCCTCCGAGACGGCTCGGCCCAGGCCCGCCGGGCCCCCGCCGTTCGCGCCGCCCTGGGCGCCCGTCGCCTGGGCGCCGGTGGCGTCCTCGGGCGCAGCGCCCCCGCCGCCCGCGCCGCCCGCCTCGGAGCGGTCCATGCCGTTCGCCAAGGCCTCGGCCCCGCAGACGGGCGCGTCCAGGAACGGGCTTACGACCGCCAGGACGTCGGTGAGGCGCCCGCTCTCGCAGGGGGCGCCGGGGTCGGGCCGCTCGAGCCCGGCGATCGCGAGCGCGTCGCGGTTGATCCGCTCGCGGTCGGCCGGGGTGAGCCCTCCGTCGCGCCGGTAGACCACGAGCGCGTCGACCTCGCGCCCGTCGCGGAAGCGCTCGCTGATCAGGTCGTTGACCTCGGTCGACTCGGCCGAGGCGGGCAGGAACTCCTCGTTTTCGTTGGTCGTCGCTTCCTGCAGGCGCGGCTGGAACTGCAGCAGGCCCAGGCCGACCAGGGTCCAGACGGCGAGCACCCACCACTTGGTGCGCCGCGCGGAGGAGAAGCGCGAGATCGCTCGCAGCACCGGCGGGATCGTAGCCGTCCGCCGGGCGGGCGGGCGCCCTCAAAGTGTCCATGCTCTCCGCTCCACCGTGATAGATCCCCCGCCCATGAGCACACCCGACGGTTACCAGCGCCCCGCAATCGCCGGCAGCGGCACGATCGCCTGCGGCCTCGCCGCGTGCGTGAGCACGATCTCCGAGGTGCGGATGCTCGCCCGCTCCGACGCCTCGGCCTGGCGCGCCGAGGAGCAGGCCCAGAAGCTCGCCTCGAAGCTCGAGGGAGCCATCGGCTCGCGGATCAAGGTCACCACGGACCCGTCCGATCTCGCCGACAGCGACATCGTCGTCGAGGCGATTGTCGAGGAGCTGGACCCGAAGGCGAAGCTGCTCTCGCAGCTGGCCGAGGTCTGCCCCGACGCGGATCTGGCCTCGACGACCTCCTCGCTTTCGATCACCGAGCTGGGCCTGGCCTGCGGCCAGCCCGAGCGCTTCTTCGGGCTGCACGTCTTCAACCCCGTCACCCGCATGGAGCTGGTCGAGCTCTGCGTCCCGGAGGGGGTGCGCGAGGGCGTGCTCGAGCGCGCCCGGGCCTGGTGCGCGGCGCTCAACAAGACCGCGGTCGAGGTGCCGGACAAGCCCGGGTTCGTGGTCAACCGGCTGCTCTTCCCTTACCTCTTCGACGCCGTGCGCTACATGGAGGAGACCGGGCTGACGCCGGCGGCGATCGACGACTGCATGCGGCTCGGCGCCGGGCACCCGATGGGACCGCTGAAGCTGATCGACCTGGTCGGGGTCGACGTCAGCGTCGCGATCGGCGAGAGCCTGCACGCGGCTTCCGGCGACCCCGCCCACGAGCCCCCGGAGACCCTGCGGCGCATGGTGCGCGAGGGCAAGCTGGGCCGCAAGGCGGGCGAGGGCTTCTACACGTACTGACGAGGAGGGCTCAGGCCTCCACGCGGGGGCCCCGCCCTGCCAGATCCCAGACCACGTCCGCCTCGGAGACGCCCTGCACCTCGGCGGCCTTCGCGACCTCGTCCCAGGGCAGGCGCGCGTCGGGCAGATCGTCCCAACGGGCCAGCTCCAGGGCGTCCAAGGCGCCGCGCAGCGCCGGCCCCAGCTCCCCCTTCGCGCGCAGCAGCCCGGTCAGCGCCTCGAGCTGCTTATCGGTAAATCGCGCTACCCACATCTCGCCGCACCTCCCGGTTCGGCCCGCACTTTCCGCGACCGTAGAACGCGCCGCGGACGTGAAAACTGCCTCTAGCGGGCGCGGTCGGCGTCCTCGCCCGCGGGCGCGGCGAGCGCCTGGTGCTCGGCCGTGAGCGGCTTGATCCGCACCGCGACGATGCGGTTGTCGCGCACCGACTCGACCCGGATCTCGTGCCCGTTGGCGCGGATGCGGTCGCCGCGCCGGGGCAGGCGGCCGAGCTCGGAGAAGACGTAGCCGCCGATCGAGTTGTAGGCCTCGCTGTCGACCGGCAGGTGGATGCCGGCGTCCTCGAGGTCGCCGAGGGCGACGTGGCCGCGCACGTAGAAGGTGCCGTCGGCGAGCCGCCGGATGCCGCCGGCGCGCGGGTCGGTCTCGTCCTCGATCTCCCCGACCACCTCCTCGAGGATGTCCTCGACGGTCACGATCCCGACCGTGCGACCGTACTCGTCGGAGACGATCCCCAGCGAGGTGCGCTGGCGCTGCAGCTCGGCGAGCAGGTCGTCGAGCGGCTTGGTCTCGGGGAAGACGGGCGCCGGCCGGATCGCGCTCTCGATGCTGGCGTCGGGACCCGCGTTCATGTACAGGCGGGCGAGGCTGTTGTTGTGGACGACGCCGCGCACGCGGTCGGGGTTGTCGTCCTCGATCACGACCAGGCGCGTGTGGCCCGAGCTCACGCAGCGACGCAGCGCGTCGGCGACGGGCTCGCCGGCGTTGACCGTGACGACCGCCGGGATCGGGGTCATCACCTCGCGCGCCTGCTGCTCGTGCAGGTGGAATACGCCGCCCAACATCCCCGCCTCGCCGGGGTCGAGGTGCCCGCCGCGCGCGTTGCGGCTGATCAGCAGGCGCAGCTCCTCGGCGCTGGTCTCTTCCACGTCGCTGGGATCGACCCGGAAGACGCGCCGCACCAGGAACGTCGCAGGCGCGTTGGTGAGCACGATCAGCGGGGTGAAAAGCTTGCGGAAGACCTCCAGCGGCCCCGAGATCCACAGCAGGATCGACTCGGCGCGTGCGATGCCGAGCATCTTCGGCGCCTGCTCGCCGAAGGTCACGTGCAACAAGGTGACCAGCGTGAACGCGATCGCGAAGGCGAGCGCGTGCGAGGCGCCGGTGCCGATCACGTCGCCCAACACCGGCTCGATCAGATCCGCGATCGCGGGCTCGCCCGCGAAGCCGAGGCCGATCGAGGCGAGCGTGATGCCGACCTGGGAGGTCGCGACGTACTCGTCGACGTTCTCGACCTGCCGCAGCGCGCGTTGCGCGCGTCGGCTTCCCTCCTCGGCGCGCGTCTGCAGGCGGGAGGGGCGGGAGCGTACGACGGCGAACTCGGCGGCAACGAAGAACCCGTTGACGAGCACGAGTGCGACGACGAGCAGAAGCAGGGCGACCGTCACGTGCTCACCCGGTGCTCGTCATGCGCCCCGTCCCACCGTTGTGGACGGGTACTAGGAGGTCGGTCGTCGTCCATCGGCGACGCGACCAACCTTAGCACCGCTGTTGGGACGGATTACGAGGGGTGCTGCGCCCAGCGCGTCCGTTACGTTGGACGTGTGGATCAGGATCGCACGCCCTATCTGGACGCGCTCGTCGCCCACGCGCAGTCCGATCCGCTGCGCGGCTACGTACCGGGCCACAAGGGCGGCCTCGGCGCCGACCCCGCCCTGCGCGAGGCGCTGGGCGAGCGGGCGCTGCGGATGGACATCCCGCCCCTGATCCCGGGCATCGACGTCGGCCCGCTCGAGGAGAACTACTTCCAGCAGGCGCAGCTGCTGGCCGCCGACGCCTGGGGCGCGGAGCGCAGCTGGTTCATCGTCGGCGGCGCTTCCCAGGCGAACCACGTCGCGTGCATGGTGATCCGCCACTACGGCAAGGAGGCCGTGCTGCAGCGCAACGTCCACTCGAGCGCGATCGACGGCTCGATCCTGGCCGGGCTTGAGCCCGGCTTCGCGGCGCCCGAGATCGATCCCGAGCGCGGCCTCGCCCACTGCGTGACGCCCGAGGAGCTGGCGCGGGCGCTGGACGCCAAGCCGGGCGCGGTCGCGGCGCTCTGCGTCTCGCCGACCTACTTCGGTGCCTGCGCCGACGTGGCCGCCCTGGCCGAGGTGGCGCACGCGCGCGGCGTGCCGCTGATCGTGGACGAGGCCTGGGGCGCTCACCTGCGCTTCGCCGACGACCTCCCGCCGAGCGCACTCGAGTGCGGCGCCGATCTCGTGATCTCCTCGACCCACAAGATGGGCGGCAGCCTCACCCAGTCGGCGATGATCCACCTCGCCCACGGCTCCCGCATCGACTCCGACCTGGTGGACCGTGTGGTGACGCTGGTGGAGACGACCAGCCCCAGCGCGATCCTCTCGATGTCGCTCGACGCGGCGCGCCGTCGCGCCGCCGTGCACGGGAGGGAGCTGCTCGCGCGGACGGTGGCGGCGCTGCGCGAGGCGCACGCCGCGCTGCGCGCCGTGCCTGGGCTCGACGTGCTCGACCCCACCCACGCGGGCGTGCCGGGCGTGGCGGGCTGGGACCCGCTGCGGCTGGTAGTCGACGTGCGCGGGACCGGGATCAGCGGCCACCGCTTCGCGCAGCTCTTGCGCGAGGAGCAGAACACCTTCGTGGAGCTCGCGACCGAGTCGGTGGTGGTGGCGGCGTTCGGCCTCGGCGGCGACGCGGTGGAGCTCGCGCCGCGCTTCGTCCGCGCCTGCGAGCGCGTCGCCCGCGGCGCGCGGGTCGAGGGCGCACGCGCGCAGGTGCCTTTCGCGATCCCGCCGCGCTGGGGCCCGCTTGAGCTCACCCCGCGCGACGCGTTCCTGGGGCCCCAGGAGGCGGTGGAGCTGGACGAGGCGGAGGGCCGGATCGCCGCCGAGTCGCTCGCCGCCTACCCGCCGGGGATCCCGAACGTGCTGCCGGGCGAGCGGCTCACCGCCGAGACGCTCGAGTTCATCCACCGCACGCTCGCCGAAGGCGGGTTCGTGCGCGGGCCGGTCGACCGCAGCCTGCACACGATCCGGGTCGTGCGCGAGTGAGCCGCGGTTACCCGCGCGGCCCGCGCGGGTAGGCTTGCCCGCGTGAGCGACTACGAGCGGCTCGCCGAGCTGCCGATCAAGGTCGAGAGCTACTCGCTCTCCGCGCACGACCGCGAGTACGGGGACTTCACCCGGCCCTCCACCGTCGTCCACATGCACGGGAACGGCGAGGAGGGGATCGGCGAGGACGTCGTCTACGACGTGCTCGACCACATCGCCCACCGCGACGCGGGCACCCCGCTCGACCTCACCGGCCCTCGCACGCTGGGCGAGCTCTGCGAGCTGCTCGGCGAGCTCGACCTCTTCCCGGGCGCCCCGCCCGAGCGGGAGGTATCGCGGCACTACCGCCGCTGGGCGTACGAGTCGGCGGCGCTCGACCTCGCGCTGCGCCAAAACGGGCTCTCCCTGCACGAGGCGCTCGGCCGCGAGCCGCGCCCGGTGCGCTTCGTCTGCTCGACCCGGCTCTCGAGCTTCGAGGAGGGGTCGCGCTCCAACACCGACCCGATCCGCCGCCGGCTCGAGAAGTACCCAGAGCTCGAGTTCAAGCTCGACCCGGAGAACGACTGGGACGAGGAGCTGATCGCCGAGATCCGCGAGCTTGCGACCGTGCGCGTGCTCGACCTCAAGGGCAAGTACAAGGGCACGCCCGTCGACGTCGAGACCGACCCCGAGCTCTACCGGGCCGTGGCCGAGGCCTTCCCCGACGCCTACCTGGAGGACCCGGACCTCAACGAGGAGACGGCGCCCGTGCTGGAGCCCCACATGGACCGCGTCACCTGGGACGCGCCCCTGCACAGCGTGCGCGACATCGTCGAGCTGGCGCCCAGGCGCGCGATCAACTGCAAGCCCTCGCGCTTCGGCTCCCTGCGCGAGCTGCTCGCGGTCTACGAGTACTGCGAGCGGGAGGGCCTGGCGATCTACGGCGGCGGCCAGGGGGAGGTCGAGTGCGGGCGCGGCCAGATCCAGTACCTGGCCTCGCTCTACCACCCCGACACGCCCAACGACATCGCCCCCTCGGGCTACAACGACCCCTCGGTCCCCTCGGGCCTGCCGAGCAGCCCGCTCGCGCCGACGCCGGCGCCGGTCGGGTTTCGCTGGGAGGACCCCTCCTAGGAAGCGCCGGCCTCGACGAGCGCGCGCTTCCACTCGCGCGCCCTCGTGCGCGTGCGGCCCAGGGGCGCCCAGGCGCCCGGCACACGACGCTGGGCGGGGTCCTCGCAGCTCACGTACCACTTGCCGCCGTCGGGCGTGCGCACGATCATCGTCGCTCCAGCCCCGGTGATCGGCCAGCTCACGCTGCACTCGGCCACGGGGTGATCGAAGACGGGGATGCGCTCGCCGGCCGCAAGCCGCTCAGCGAGCCGCGCCTCCCCGAGCGACTCCTCGAGCCAGTCGAGCGGCTGCTCGCCGGGGTCGCCCACGAGCGTGAACGAGATGCGCCCGCCCTCGAGCGAGAGCACGCCGGGCACGGGGGCGGGGTTGATGCGGCTGCGCAGCAGCCAGGCGCTTTCCTCGTGGATCAAGGGGGCTCCTTCCGGTGGCGGGGGACGGCCTAGCGGTAACCATCCCACCAAAGCGACGCTTTGACCAGTTCCCGCCGCCCGGGGCGGCTCAAACCGCGGGCGCGAGCGCGGCGTACTTGCGCTCGAGCTGGGCGAGCAGCGGACCGGGGTCGAGCGGGCCGCCGGTGATCCGCTCGATCAGCTCCGCGGGCTCGAACTTGGCGCCGTGCCGGTGCAGGCGCTCCCGCAACCACTCGCGTAGCGGCCCCAGCTCGCCGCGGCGCAGCTGCTCCTCCAGCTCAGGCAGATCGCGCTCGGCAAGCGCCCACAGCTGCCCCGCGATCACGTCGCCCAGCGAGTACGTCGGGAAGTAGCCGAACAGCCCGGCCGCCCAGTGCACGTCCTGAAGCACCCCCCGAGCGTCGTCCGGCACCTCGACGCCGAGGTATGAGCGCATCCGCTCCGCCCAGGCCTCGGGCAGCTCGCGCGCCTCGAGCTCGCCACCGACCAACGCGAGCTCGAGCTCGAAGCGCACGACGATGTGCAGGTTGTAGGTGAGCTCGTCGGCGTCGACGCGGATCAGCGAGCGCTCCACCCGGTTGACCGCCCGGTAGAGGCGCTCGGCGTCCACTCCCTCGAACTGCGCAGGGAAGTGCTCGCGGAAGAGGCCCAGCAGGTGCTCCGTGAAGGGGCGCGAGCGGCCCACCCAGTTCTCGACCATGCGGCTCTGCGACTCGTGGAAGCCGAGCGAGGCGCCGCTTCCCAGCGGAGAGCGGGCCAGGTGGGGGGCGACGCCGTTCTCGTACATCGCGTGGCCCGCCTCGTGCAACAGCGACCAGACCGAGACCGCGAGGTCCTCCTCGCTGTAGCGGGTCGTGATCCGCAGGTCGCGCGGCGAGAGCGCGCTCGCGAACGGGTGCGTGGTCGTGTCCAGGCGCCGCTCGTCGACGGGGATCGGCAGCTCGGCCAGAAGCTGCTCGCAGAGCGCGCGCTGCCGTTCCAGCGGGAAGCTCCCACGCAGCACCGCCGCCTCGTCCCCGCCCCCGTCGGCGAAGCGCTCCACCAGCGGCACGAGGCCGTCACGCAGGGAGCCGAGCACACGCTCCAGCTCGGCCGTGCGCAGGCCCGGCTCGAAGTCCTCCAGCAGGGGGTCGTAGGGGTGCTCGTAGGGGGCGAAGCACTCGACGTAGCGGCGCCGCAGCTCGAGGTTGCGCTCCAGATGGGGCAGGAACGCCTGGAAGTCGGAGGCGGCGCGGGCGCGCACCCAGGCCTGCTCGGCGATCGAGGCAGCACGCGCCAGCTCGCCAGCGAGATCCGTGGGCACGCGGCGCGCCCGCTCGGCGAGCCGCGAGGCGACGCGCACCAGGCTCGCCTCGTCGGAGTCGGCGGGAAGTCCCTCGACCTCCGCCCGTGCCCGCTCGAGCAGCTCCTGTAGCTCCTCGGCGATCCAGTGCTCGTGCTCCAGCTCGGCCAGGGTGGCGAGCATCTCCGCCCGCGCCTCGGCGCCGCCGTCGGGCATCTTGGTGCGCTCGTCCCAGCCGGCGAGGCTCTGCGCCCGCTCGAGGTCGCTGATCCGCGCCAACCGGCCCTTCAGCTCTTCCAAGGCGCCCGACACGCCAGGCACGGTAGCGATCCCGCGCGGCCTCGGCGACCCCCGAAACGCCGCGCGCCGCCCGGCGGGCGGCGCGCAGGGAAATCAGCGGGAGCGACGGGACTCGAACCCGCGGCCTCCGGCGTGACAGGCCGGCGCTCTAACCAACTGAGCTACGCCCCCGGCGGGCTTCGATTCTACGCAAAGGCGCGAGGCGACTAGTCTCCCCGGCGATGCGCGTCGTCACCTACGACTCCGAACGCGGCCCGCGCGCCGGCGTGCTGGTCGGCGAGCGGCGCGTGGTCGACGCCTGGGACGCCCTCGGCGGCGGCGGCAGTTCCGTGCGCGAGCTCCTGGAGGGAGGACTGCTCGCCGATCTCGCCGACGCGATCGCGGCCAACGGGCCCGAGCCGATCGAGGCGCCCAAGCTCCTGCCCCCGGTGCCCGACCCGCAGAAGATCATCTGCGTCGGGCTCAACTACCGCGCCCACGCCGAGGAGGCGGGGCAGGAGCCGCCCACGAGCCCGGCGATCTTCGGCAAGTACCAGAACGCGCTCGCGGCCCCGGGCGCGACCGTGCGGCTGCCGAGGGCGAGCGAAAAGGTCGACTACGAGGCTGAGGTGGCTGTGATCATCGGCGCCGAGCTCACCGACGCCGAGCCGCAGGAGGCGCTGGCCGCGGTCGCGGGCTACACGCTGCTCAACGACCTTTCGGCACGCGACCTGCAGTTCGCGACCCCGCAGTGGATGCCGGGCAAGATCTTCGCCGGCTCGGCGCCCTGCGGGCCGGCCCTGGTCACGCCCGATGAGGCCGGGCCGTACGACGAGATCGAGTTCTCGCTGACGCTGAACGGCGAGCGGATGCAGCACGCGACCACCGGCGACATGATCTTCCCCGTGCCGGAGCTGGTGGCGCGGCTCTCGCAGCTCACGACGCTCCTCCCCGGCGACGTGATCGCCACCGGCACCCCGGCCGGCGTCGGCAGCACGCGCCAGCCGCGGGTCTGGCTCAAGCCGGGCGACGAGATCGTGATCTCCTCGCCTCAGTTGGGGTCGTTGCGCACGCTGATCGCCTGATCGGACGCCCCCGGCCCGCTTCCGAGCAGGCCGCTGCGCAACAGCACCGCGTCGGCGGCGGCGGCGCTCAGGGGACGCGCCAGCAGGTGCCCCTGCCCGAGCCGGCAGCCCAGCTCGAGCAGGCGCTCGCGCTGCTCGGGCCGCTCGATGCCCTCGGCCACCGGGCGCAGCCCGAAGATGCCGGAGAGCTCGAGGATCGCTTGCAGCATGCGCGGGCGCGGCTCGGGGCGCTCGATCTCGTCCACGAACGGGCGCGCGATCTTGAGGAAGTCGAGCGGCAGGCGCTTGAGGTAGCGCAGCGAGGCGTGGCCGACGCCGAAGTCGTCGACGGCGATCTCGATCCCCAGGCGCTTGAGCTCCGAGAGCCGCCGTGAGGCCGAGGCGAGGTCGAGGTCGTCCATCAGCACCGTCTCCGTGACCTCAAGCGTGAGCGCGTCGGGCTCGAGCTGCGTCTCCTCGAGCACCGCTGCCACGTCCTTGACCAGCTCGGGGTCGCGCAGCTGCACCCCCGAGAGGTTGACGGAGATCCGCAGCCCAGGCATCGCCGGGTACTTGGCGCGCCAGAGCGCGCCCTGGTGGCAGGCGGCGCGCAGCACCCACCGGCCCACCTCGCGGATGCGACCGCTCGCCTCGGACATCGGGATGAAGCGGGCGGGCGGCAAGAGCCCCCTGGTGGGGTGGCGCCAGCGCACCAGCGCCTCCAGCCCGCTGACCTCGCCGGTCTTCATGTCGATGATCGGCTGGTAGGCGAGCTCGAGCTCGTCGTTCTCGATCCCGCGCCGCAGCTCCCCGTCGAGCTCGAGCCGCTCGACCACGGCCCGGTGCATGCCCTCCTCGAAGATCACGCAGCGGCCGCGTCCCTGGGCCTTGGCCCGGTACATCGCCAGGTCGGCGTTGCGCAGCAGGGTCTCGGGGTCGCCGACGCCGGCTGCGACACCGATGCTGGCGGTGAGGAAGACGCGCCGGTCGCCCAGGTCGAAGGGCGTGGTGAGCGCCTCCAGCAGCCGCTCGGCGGCCTGCGCCGCGTCCTCGCGTCCGTGGATGTCCTCGAGCAGCACGGCGAACTCGTCGCTGCCCAGACGCGCCAGGGTGTCGGTCGGGCGCAGCTCGCCGCTCAGCCTCGCCCCCACCTCGCTGAGCAGGGCGTCGCCGAGGCGGTGGCCGATGCTGTCGTTGATCGCGTGGAACTCGTCGAGGTCGATCACGAGCACGCCCACGGGCAGGCCGGTGCGCTCGACCCGGGCCAGCGCGTGCTTCGCGCGGTCTATGAACAATGCCCGGTTGGCGAGCCCGGTGAGCGGGTCGTGGAAGACCTGGTGGGCGAGGTCGTCGAGGGCGCGCGCCTGGTTGAGCGCCAGGGTCGCGTGCTCGGCGAGGGAGCCGAGAGCGCGGCGGTCGTCCTGGGAGAAGCGCCGGCGCGGATCACGCGAGGCGACGCCGAGGCTACCCGCGACCTCGCCGTTCTCGCGCACGGGCGCCGCCATGCCCACCCGCAGGCCCTCGGCGACCCACTCCCAGGGTGAGAGCTCGCTCTCGCCGCCCTCCTGCGCGACCAGCTCGCCCTTGGCCCGAGCCTGGGCGCCGACGTCGCCGCCCTCACCGCGGGGAGCGCGGGCGAGCAGCGCGTGGCTCGCGCCCTGCGAGGCGACGACGCTGGTTCGCCCCGGCTGCGAGGGATCGCGCAGGCGCAGCACGACGACGTCGGCACGGATGAGCCGCTGCGCGCAGCCCACGATCACGTCGAGGACCTCGTGTAGCGCCCGCTGCGCGACGATCGCCCGCTGGACCTCCAGCAGGCCGTCGAGCAGCGAGTCCTCTTTTCCTCGGTCAGTGCCCATCTAACCCTCGCCGCACTCCCCTCCGCGGCCACGGTAGCGCGGGAGCCGGATTCGCAGCAACAACAACCTTTCGACGTCAGAGCATGCTCTCCGCTTGCGCGAGTATGAGACGATCGGAGGCGGTGGGGAACGGGCTGGCCAGAACCGCGCTGTTGGCGCTACTGCCGCGCCTGGGCCGGGGGCGCCTCGAGCTCGTCGAGCGCGGGCGCACGCACTCCTTCGGGCCGGCCGATGCCTCGCTGCGCGCGCGCGTCGAGATCCGCGACGAGCGGGCCTGGCCGAGCTTGTTGCGGGGCAGCCTCGGCGCGGGCGAGGCCTACATCGAGGGCTGGTGGGACACGGACGATCTGGCGAGCGCGGCCCGCATCGTCGCGCGCAACCTCACCCCCATCGACCGGGCGCGCCGCCTCGTGCACCCGCTGGTGGGACCGCTGCAGCGGCTCCTGGCTCGGGTGCCGGCCAACACGCTCCCCGGCGCGCGGCGCAACATCTCCGCCCACTACGACCTCGGCAACGAGCTCTTTGCGGCCTTCCTCGACGAGCGCATGGTCTACTCCTGCGCCTACTTCGAGCGCCCCGACGCGGACCTGGAGAGCGCGCAGCTGGCGAAGCTCGAGCGCGCCTGCCGGGCGCTGGAGCTGAGGCCGGAGGATCACCTGCTGGAGATCGGCACCGGCTGGGGGGCGCTCGCGATCCACGCCGCCAGCGAGTACGGCTGCCGGGTGACCACGACCACCCTCTCCCGGCGCCAGGCCGAGCACGCCCGCGCCCGGGTGCGGGAGCTCGGCCTGGAGGGCCGCATCAACGTGCTCGAGCGCGACTACCGCGAGCTCGAGGGCGCCTACGACAAGCTCGTGTCGATCGAGATGATCGAGGCTGTCGGCTGGCAGTACTTCCCGGAGTTCTTCCGGCGCTGCTCGCGGCTCTTGCGCGAGGACGGGCTCATGTTCCTGCAGGCGATCGTGATCGCCGACGAGCTCTCCGAGCAGGAGAAGGCCGCGAAGAGCTTCGCCAACACGCACGTCTTCCCGGGGGGCTGCCTGCCCTCGCGGCGGCTGATCCGCGAGCTCGTGGGTCGCGTGACCGACCTGCGGTTGGCCTGGCTCGACGACATCACAGAGCACTACCCGCCGACCCTGGCGGAGTGGCGCCGGCGCTTCGAGGCGGCCTTCCCGAGGCTGCGCGAGCACGGCTACGACGAGCGCTTCCGCAGGCTTTGGAACTTCTACCTCGCGACCTCGGAGGCGGGCTTCCGCGAGGGACGGCTGGGCGACGTGCAGCTGCTCTTCGCCAAGCCCGGCGCAGTGCGTGCGGCGGGGACGGAGAGCGCCGCGCGCGCTACGGTGGCGGCGTGAGCTTCGCGAGCGAGGCCAAGTCGTGATCCTGCAGCGCACCGAGCAGAGCCAGTGGCTTTCGAACTCGTACCTCGTCGTCGACGAGATCGGCGGGCACGGGGTGCTGATCGACGGCAACGGCGCCGCCGAGCCGCTCTGCGAGCGGGCCGAGCGCGAGGGCACGGACGTCACCCACGTGCTCGTCACCCACGCGCACTGGGACCACGTGATCGAGATCGCCGAGCTGGCCGAGCGGCTGGGGGCGCGCGTGCTCGCTCATGCCGACGCCGCCGCCGAGCTGGGCGAAGTCGTCGACGAGACGCTCGAGGACGGCGACGTCGTCGAGACCGGCGGGCTGCGGATCGAGGCGCTCTCCACCCCCGGTCACGCGGCCGGGCACCTCGCTTATCTGATCGACGGCACGGACTGCATCACCGGCGACACGCTGTTCCGCGGCACCGTGGCCGGGACGCGCGCGCCCGGTGCCTCGGGGCTTGAGGATCTGCGCCGCTCGATCATGGAGCGGCTGCTGGCGCTGCCGCCCTCCACGCGCATCCATCCCGGGCACAGCCGGCCCACCACCGTGGCCGAGGAGTGGGAGCGCAACCCGTTCGTGCGCCTCTGGCGCGGGCTGGAGGAGGAGGGCAGCGAGCCGTGCACGGTGGCGCGGCCCGGCCAGCCCGAGCGCGAGGAGGCGACGCTTCTGCTCTGGGGCCCCGACTACGACGGCACCAACAAGGCGCTGGTGCGCTTCGCCTCGGGCGAGGAGGCGATCGTCGGCGGCTCCCAGGTAGAGCGCGGCGCCGGCTGACGACCTAGACGTCCAGGATCTTGCTCTTCGCGCCCTTGCAGCGCGGGGTCGCCGGGGCCTTCGCGTAGTAGCGGCCCGGGCTCAGGCCGGGATTGCCGATCGACCACATGTACCGGTTGCCGCTCTTCTCGGCGGTATCGGAGCCGACGCGCTTGTCCTTGCCTGGGCGCACGCGAAGGACCACCACCTTGCGGTTCTTCGCGCAGCGATTCGGCTTTTCGCTCTTCACGAAGCCGAACACCTCGCCCGGCCCCTTGATGCTGACCTTCGTCGAGGCCTTGCCGCCCGCGCCGGCGCTCGGCACCAGCGCGAGGGCGAGCGCGATCGCGCCGACCGCCGCGGCCGTCCGCCACTTTCCGCTCATCGGGAACCTCCCTCAAGACGACCGGCGCGCGCCCGTACGGCGCGCCGTTTGGTGGGCGACGCTACCGACCGCCGTGGCGCCGGCCAAGTTGGGTTTCTACCTAGCGCTCGGCTCGAGCCGCCCCGTGAGGTGCGGGGTCTCGCCCTTCGCGTTGCGCACGCCGAAATCGATCCCGTCCTCGCGACGCGCGGCGGCGAACACCACCTTGCCCGGCAGCAGGATCGGGCGCAGGAAGCGCACGTGGACGGCGAACGAGTCGCCCAGCTCCCGTTCGAGCGCCGCGAGCGAGCGTGCCTTCGTCCACATCCCGTGCGCGATCGCGCGCGGGAAGCCGAAGGCCTTGGCGGTGAGCCCGTAGAGGTGGATCGGGTTGTGGTCGCCCGAGACCGCGGCGTAGCGGCGCCCCAGATCGCCGGGCAGGCGCCACTCGGCGCTCGCCTGGAGCTCGAGCGGGTTGGGAAGCTCGGGGCCCTCCTGGCGCTCCGCCTCGCCGCTCCCGCCCCCGCGGTGCAGGTTGGTGCTGGACGACTCCCAGACGAGCTCGCCGTCGACCCGCGCCTCGGTGAGCAGCGAGAACTGCCGACCCTTGGGGTGCGGCTCGAGCGGGGTCGAGCGCACGCGCAGCTCGAGGCGCTCGCCCGTCCCGATCGGCCGGTGCTGCGTGATCGAGTTGGCGATGTGCACGAGCCCGGCCGCGGGCAGGGGGAAGGCCGGGTCGGTGATCAGCGCCATGTGCAGCGGGAAGGCGAGGATGTGCGGGTAGGTCGGCGGCAGCGTGTTGCGGACGGTGAACCCGCAGACCCGGCAGTAGTCGGCCAGGGCGGCCGGATCGGCGCTCGCCTCCAGCTCGAGCGCGACGTCGGGCACCTCCTTGCCGCGGCCGCCGACGAACGGCAGGGCGCCCGCGCCGGGAATCGCCCCCAGCGCCGCGCGCCCATAGATCGTGAGGCTGGAGGGGGGCGAGCTCAGCTTGCGGGTCTGGGTCATCGCCCCACCTCAGGCGCCGAGCAGGCTCTGTCCGCAGACCCGCACGACCTGGCCGTTGATCCCGCCGGAGGCGGGGGAGGCGAACCAGGCGATGGTCTCGGCCACGTCGACCGGCTTGCCGCCCTGCGCGAGCGAGTTCAGCCGGCGGCCAATCTCGCGCGTGGCGAACGGCATCGCCGCGGTCATCTGCGTCTCGATGAACCCGGGCGCGACCGCGTTGATCGTCGCCTGCTTCTCGGCGAAGACGGGCGCCATCGACTGCACCATGCCGATCACGCCTGCCTTGGAGGTCGCGTAGTTGGTCTGGCCCGCGTTGCCGGCGATGCCGGACATCGAGGAGACCGTGACCACGCGGCCGCCCTTGCGCAGCAGATCGCGCTCGAGCAGGGCGTCGCCGATCCGCTCCTGCGCGGTGAGGTTGATGTCCATGAGCACGGTCCAGCGCTCCTCGTCCATGCGGCCGAGCGTCTTGTCGCGGGTGACGCCGGCGTTGTGGACGATGACGTCGACGCCCTCGTGCTCGCTCTCGAGGTGGTCGAGGATCTGCGCTGGCGCGTCGGGGTCGGTGATGTCGGCGAGCAGGTGCGAGCCGCGGATCTCCCGGGTGACGCGCTCGAGGTCGGACGCGAGCGCGGGGACGTCGAGGCCGACCACGTGGGCGCCGTCACGCGCCAGCGTGCGCGCGATCGCCTCGCCGATCCCGCGCGAGGCGCCCGTGACCAGCGCCACCTTGCCGGTCAGCGGCCGCTCCCAGTCGAGCTCGGGCGGGTCCTCGGCGGCGGCGACCCGCACCACCTGGCCGCTCACGTAGGCGGAGCGCGGCGAGAGGAAGAAGCGCAGGGTCGAGTCGAGCTGGTTCTCAGCGCCGGGCGCGACGTAGATCAGCTGCGCGGTCGCGCCCTTGCGCACCTCCTTGCCGACCGAGCGCACGAACCCCTCGAGCGCGCGCTGGGCGGTGGCCTCCTTGGGCGAGGCGCACTCCTCGGGAGGGGTGCCGAGCACGATCACGCGGCCCGAGCGCTCGACGCGGCGGATCGTGGGGTGGAAGAACACCCAGAGCTCGCGCAGCTGGGTGGAGTCCTTGATCCCGCTGGCGTCGAAGACGAGCGCCTTGAACCGGTCGCCCTCGCCGGCCGCGGCGGCGTCCCAGGCGGAGGCGTCGAGCTTCGCCTCCTTTGCCGCCTTGCCCGCCTCGTCGTCGGCGGTGCGTGCACGGGCGCGGGCGTCGGCCAGCACGCGAGCGGCGGGGGCGGCGAGCCTGCCCCCCAGGGCGGCGCCCAGCAGCACCTCGCCCGCGACGACGGGCTGCCCGGGGCGCCAGCGATCGAGCTGGACCGGCTGGGGCAGGCCGACGTTCTTGGCGATGATCTTGCCGACCGGCGTGTTGACCAGCTGCGAGTAGCGATCGGACATCGGGTTCCCTCCTCCTAGCGCTCGAGGATCGCGGTCACGCCCTGCCCGCCCGCGGCGCAGATCGAGATCAGGCCGCGACCGCCGCCGCGCTCGGCGAGCGCCTTGGCGAGCTGAGCGACGATACGCCCGCCGGTGGCGGCAAAGGGGTGGCCGGCAGCGAGCGACCCGCCGTGGACGTTGAGCTTGTCGCGGTCGATCGGACCCAGCGGCTCGTCGAGGCCGAGGCGCTGCTTGCAGAAGACGGGGTCCTCCCAGGCCTTGAGCGTGCAGAGCACCTGCGCGGCGAAGGCCTCGTGGATCTCGTAGAGGTCGAAGTCCTGCAGGGTGAGGTTGTTGCGAGCGAGCAGGCGCGGGACGGCGTAGGCGGGCGCCATCAGCAGGCCCTCGCGCCGCACCACGTGATCGACCGCCGCGGTCTCGGCGTCGACGAAGTAGGCGAGCGGCTCCAGGCCGTGCTCCTTCGCCCACTCCTCACTGCCGAGCAGGACCGCCGAGGCGCCGTCGGAGAGGGGCGTCGAGTTGCCCGCGGTCATCGTGCCGTCCTCGCCGCCGAAGACGGGCTTGAGCTTCGCGAGCTTCTCCATCGAGCTGTCCGGGCGCAGGTTCTGGTCCCGCTCGAGGCCCAGGTACGGGGTGACGAGGTCGTCCATGAAGCCGCTGTCGTAGGCGGCGGCGAGGTTCTGGTGGCTGCGCAGCGTCAGCTCGTCCTGCTCCTCACGCGTGATCCCCCACTCGCGGGCCATGATCGCGGTGTGCTCGCCCATTGACAGCCCGGTGCGCGGCTCGGCGTTGCGCGGGATCTCGGGGACGATGTGGTTCGGGCGGATCTTGGCCAGCGCGCGCAGCTTGCCCTGGGTGGTGCGCGCCGCGTTCGCCTCGAGCAGGATCTGGCGCAGATCCTCGTTGATTTGGATCGGCGCGTCGGAGGTGGTGTCGGTGCCGCCGGCGATGCCCGCGTCGATCTGGCCCAGGGCGATCTTGTTGGCGACCAGGATCGCCGCCTCGAGGCCGGTGCCGCAGGCCTGGCCGACGTCGTAGGCGGGGGTCTCCGGCGCCAGGCGGGTGCCGAGCACGGACTCGCGGGTGAGGTTGAAGTCGCGGCTGTGCTTGAGCACGGCGCCGGCGACGACCTCGCCCAGCCGCTCGCCGGCGAGGTCGAAGCGCTCGATCAGCCCGTCGAGCGCGGCGGTGAGCATGTCCTGGTTGGAAGCCTTGGCGTAGGGACCGTTCGAGCGGGCGAACGGGATGCGGTTGCCGCCCAGCACGGCGACGGGGCGAGTCTTGGCGTTCATTGTCTCCCTTCCTTTCCGCGTGCCCGCGGCGCTCGGATCAGCGCAACTCGGCGGAGCTCTTGCCGAGCAGCTGGCGGGCGATGATCAGAAGCTGGATCTGCTGGGTGCCCTCGAAGATGTCGAGGATCTTGGCATCGCGCGCCCACTTCTCGAGCAGCTCGTCCTCGTCGTAGCCCGCGGCGCCGCAGAGCTCGACGCAGCGCAGGGCGATGTCGACGGCGGACCGCGCGGCCTTGGCCTTCGCCATCGAGGCGTGCGTCGAGTTGGGCTTGGAGTTGTCGGCCATCCAGGCCGCCTCGAGCGTGAGCAGGTAGGCCGCCTCGTAGTCGGCCTCCATCTCCAGGAGCGCCGCGGCGGGCGCGGGCTGGGCTGAGGCGGGGAGGTCGTAGTCGACCTCGACGCCGGCCTCCGCGAGGAGCTCGCGCGTGCGCTCGATCGCGGCGCGGGCGACGCCCAGCGCCATCGCGGCGACCAGGGGTCGCGTGTTGTCGAAGGTCTTCATCGCCCCGGCGAACGACTTCTTCGTGTCGATCTCGGGGCTGCCCAGGAGGTTCTCCTTGGGCACGCGCACGTTCTCGAGGACGAAGTTGGCCGTGTCCGAGGCGCGGATGCCGAGCTTGTGCTCGAGGCGGTCGAGCTTCACGCCGGGGGCGTGGCGGTCGACCACGAAGGACTTGATCGCCGCGCGGCCCTTGCTGCGGTCGAGCGTCGCCCAGACCACGAGCAGGTCGGCGCGGTCGCCCGAGGTGACGAAGATCTTCTCGCCGTTGAGCACGTACTCGTCGCCGTCGAGCTCGGCGGTGGTGCGGATCGCGGCGGAGTCGGAGCCTGCCTCGGGCTCGGTGATCGCCATCGCCGCCCACTTGCCGGCGAAGCGCTCGCGCTGCTCGGGCGTGGCGACGGAGGCGATCGCGGCGTTGCCGAGGCCCTGGCGCGGCAGGGTGAGCAGCAGGCCGACGTCGCCCCAGCACATCTCGATGATCGAGAGGACGGTCGAGAGGTTGGAGCCGTTGCGGTTCTCGCCGGCGGGCTTGCCGCCGTTGCCGTTGCTCGAGCCCTGCACGCCGGCGGCGCCGGCGCCGCCCGACTCGCCCGACTCCTCGAGCCCGTCGATCAGGGCCGCGAGCATGTCGAGCTCCTTCGGGTACTCGTGCTCGGCCAGGTCGTACTTGCGCGAGATCGGGCGCAGGACGTTCTCGGCGACCTGGTGCGCCTGGTCGATCAGCGGCTTGAACTTGCGGGGTACCTCGAGGTTGATCATCGCCGTGTTCCCGTCCTCTCAGACCAGGACGACTCCCTCGAACATCCCGGCCGCGCGCAAATCGCGGTACCAGCGCTCGACGGGGTGCTCCTTCACGTAGCCGTGCCCGCCCAGCAGCTGCACGCCGGAGGAGCCGATGCGCATGCCGTGCTGCGCGGCCAGCCGGCGGGCCAGGGCCGCCTCGCGGGCGAACTCCTTGCCGGCGTCGTAGCGGGAGGCGGCGCGCAGGGTGACCAGGCGGATGCCCTCGAGCTCGATCGCGATGTTGGCGACCTCGAAGGCGACGGCTTGGCGGTTGGAGATCGGCTCACCGAAGGCGTGCCGCTCGTTCACGTACGGGCGGACGTAGTCGAGCACCGCCTGGGCGGTGCCGGCCGCCAGCGCGCTCCAGGCGACGCGCGAGAGCCGGACGCAGTCCGCGTAGGCGCCGGGCTCGTCGGGCGCGAGCTGAGCGTCGGCCGGCAGCTTGACGTCGGTCAGGCGCAGGCGCGCGGTGGCGGCGGCGCGGATGCCCATCGCGGGCTCCGGGCGGGCCTCCAGGCCCTCGCTCCCAGCCTCGACCAGGAACAGCGCCGGGGCGCCCTCGAGCTCGGCGGCGACGACGAAGAGCTCGCCCTCGGTGGCGCGCGGGACGATCGCCTTCTCGCCGTCGAGCACGAACCCACCGTTCGCGCGGCGCGCCTTGGTGGTGAGGCGGAACGGGTCGAAGAGCGGACCGGGCTCCTGGATGGCGAGCGCGCTCACCGGCGGGTTCTCGCCGGCGAAGTCGGGCAGGTAGGTCGCCTGCTGGTCGCCGGTGCCCCAGAGGCCGAGCGCGGTCGCCACGGCGCCGGGCGCGAGCGCGGCGACGGCGAGCCCCATGTCGCCGTGGGCGAGCGCCTCGGCGACGAGCGCCGCGGTGACGGCGGAGCGCTCCTCGAGCGGGCCGCCGTGCTCGCTCGGGATGCCGAGGGCGACCACGCCGAGCTCGTTGGCCTGGGCGAGGAGCTCCGCGGGCGCGGCCGCGTTCGTGTCCGCCTCCTGGGCCACCGGGCGCAGCTGCTCGGAGGCGAAGTCGCGCATCGCCTCGGTGAGCATCTGCTGCTCGTCGGTGGGCGTGAGGTCGAAGAGGTCGGTGCTGCGGGGGCGCGACTGGCGCTGGGCCGGACCCGAGCCGCGCACGCGCTTGAAGGTGCGGTTGGCGGCGCCGACCGCGCGGAAGCCGTTGCGCGTCGCGTTCTGGACGAAGCGCTCCGTCTGCTTGCGCAGGCCGATGCGGTCGAGGATTTCGGAACCGGCAAGCGTGCGCAGCGCGCGCAGGCCAATGCCCATCCCGCGGTCAGCCAGGGTCGGTGTAGCGCCGTTTCGCTTTGCCATCTGTTGGGACGAGTGAGGTCTCCGCCTATCTTGACATCGATTGATGTCACACAGGCTTGCGGCAGGATGGTAGCGATGCGGCGAGGAGTCGTCCACGGGCGGGCGCGAAGTGGGCGGTGCCGGGCTCGAACCGGCGACCTCTCGCTTGTAAGGCGAGCGCTCTTCCGACTGAGCTAACCGCCCGCCGCCATTATGGCCGCGGGCCGTCAGCTGCCGCGCGCGCGGGCCGCTTGGGCGGACGGCGGGGCCGGCGCCCAGAGCTCGCCTCGCTGCGCCCGGCGCGCGATCCAGATGCCGCCGGCGATGATCATGCCGAGGGCGATCAGCTGGGCCTGGGTGAGCCCGGCGACGAGCTCGTCGTTGCGCCGCAAGAACTCGATCAAGAAGCGCTCGGTGCCGGTGGCGACGAGGTAGAAGGCGAAGAGCATCCCGGGCGCCAGGCGGTCGCGGAGGCGCCAGAGCGCGTAGGCGACCAGGCCGACGACGAGGGTCTCGTAGATCGGCGTGGGGTGCACGGGCACGTTGGTGGGGACGGCGCCGTCGGGGTAGGCCATCGCCCAGGGCCCGTCCCAGGGGATGCCGTAGTCGCCGTCGCCGGAGAGCTGGCAGCCGATGCGTCCGATCGCGTAGCCGACGGCGAGCGGGACGGCGGCCACGTCGGTCACGGTCCAGCTGAAGAAGTTGCGCCAGCGCGCCCAGATCAGCACGGCCGCGGCGCCACCGATCACGCCGCCGAACCAGACCAGCCCGGTGCCCGAGAACAGGTTGCCGAGCAGATCGTCGCTGACCTGGTCCCAGTTCTGGATCAGAAAGTCGATGCGGGCGCCGACTAGGCCGCCGATGAGCGCCGCGAAGATCATTTCGTAGGCCCAGTCGGTGGGCTTGCCCAGCTCTTGGAGCCGCCGGGCCGTGATCGCGCCCGCGGCGATGAACCCCGCCGCCATGCAGAGCCCGAACGCCTGCAGGGTCAGCGGGCCGATCTCGATCTCAGGGTGCATGGCTGGGATCCGACAGGAGCTTCGGGCGCATAGCCCCGACGGGAATTGAACCCGCTCTTCCGCCTTGAAAGGGCGGCGTGCTTACCACTACACCACGGGGCCCCTCTTCGCCTGGCAGTCTAGGGGGGAGAACCGGGGGCGGGAACTTCCTCTACTGGGCGCATGCCACCCCCATCGGGCACCCCGCGCAAGCCCCAGCTGCGCGCACGGGCGCGCGAGCTGCGACGTGAGCACGGCCTCTCGGTGCGGTGCATCGCGCGCACCCTCGGCGTCTCGCTCTCCACCGCGAGCACCTGGGTGCGCGACATCGAGCTGACCGCCGAGCAGCGGCGGGCCCTCCACGAGGCGCATCAGGGTCCCGACGCGGTCGCCCGGCGCAACTCCGCGTGGATCGAGCGCCGCCGCGCGGAGCGGGCACGGGCGCAGGCGGAAGGGCGGGCCGCCGCGCGGCGCGGCGATCCCCTGCATTTGGCAGGCTGCATGCTCTATTGGGCCGAGGGCGCCAAGGATCGCAACCAGCTCTGCGTCGCCAACTCCGACCCGGCGATGATTCGCATGTTCTGCGCGTTCCTGCGCGGCCCCTTGGGCGTCCCGGACGAGCGGATCACGATCCGGGTGAACGCCTACACCGGGAACGGCCTCGACGAGCGCGCGATCGAGCGCTTCTGGCTCGAGCAGTGCGAGCTGCCCCCGTCGCAGCTGCGCCGGTCAACCTTCAATTGCCGCCCCTCGTCGAGCCGGGCCTCGCGTGAAGGGAAGCTGCCCTACGGGGTCTGCACGATCAAGGTCACCCGCAGCACCGCGGTCGTGCAGCACATCTACGGCGCGATCCAGGAGTACGCGGGGCTCGAGGGGGAGCGCTGGCTCGACTAGGGGCCGGCCTCAGGCGAGCAGCCGCTCGAGGAGCGCCTTCTGGACGTGCAGGCGGTTCTCGGCCTGGTCCCAGACCGCCGAGCGCTCGCCGTAGAGCACGCCCGCCGTGATCTCCTCTCCGGGATGGGCGGGCAGGCAGTGCAGGACGATCGCCCGCTCCGAGGCTGCGGCCACCAGCTCCTCGTCGATGCGGTAGGGGGCGAGGTCGGCGCGGCGCCGCTCCGCCTCCTGCTCGTCACCCATGCTCACCCAGACGTCGGTGTAGAGCGCGTCCGCGCCCGCCGCGGCGGCGCGGGGATCGCTCGTCTGCTCGCTCGCCACGCCGTCCTCGAGCTGGTAGCCCTCCGGCGCGGCGACTACCACCTCCGCCCCCGCCATGCGGCCCAGGATCGCGAGAGAGCGGGCGACGTTGTTGCCGTCGCCCACGTAGGCGACGCGCAGCCCCTCGAGCGAGCCGAACCGCTCGCGCAGCGTGAGCAGGTCCGCGAGCGCCTGGCAGGGGTGGTGCAGCGGCGTGAGCGCGTTCACCACCGGCACCGTCGCCGCACTCGCGAGCGCCTCGACGCTCTCGTGCGAGCCCGAGCGGATCACGACCGCGTGCACGTACCGGGAGAGCACCCGGCCGGTGTCCTCGATCGATTCGCCGCGCCCGAGCTGCAGCTCGTCCCCGCGCAGGGGCAGGGGGCTGCCGCCCAGCTCGCTCACCCCCACCTGGAAGGAGACGCGCGTGCGGGTCGAGGGGCGCTCGAACAGCAGCGCCACCGTCCTGCCCGCCAGCGCCCCGTTCCCGAGCCCCTCGGCACGACCCGCCTTGAGCTCGGCGGCGCGATCGAGCAGCGCCTCGAGCCCGGCGCGGTCGAGCTCCTCGCCGGTGAGAAAGTCCTTGCTCGCGTCAGCTTGCGTCGCAGACATCGCGAGCGCGCCATCTTACGGGGCGCGTGCGCCTAGCCGTCATCAGCTGGAACCTCTTCCACGGGCGGGACTTCCCTCCCGACCCCGCCCTGTTCACCTGGCGCTCGCGCCTTCTGCGCATGAGCGAGCGCAACCGGACCCACGTCCAGGTGAACCGCGACCTGTTCGCGGAGTTCGGGCGGGTGCTGGCCTCGCTCGACTGGGACGTCGCGCTGCTGCAGGAATGCCCGCCGCGCTGGCACGTGCCGCTCGCGCGCGCCTGCGACGCCGAGGCCCACGGCGCGCTCACCTCGCGCAACTCGCTCCCCGCCCTGCGCTCCCTGCTCGCCCGGCTCAACCCCGACCTGATCGCCTCCAACGAAGGCGGCTCGAACCTGACCCTCGTCCGCGGCGCCGCCGGGGCGATCCGCGAGCAGCGCGAACTCGTCCTGCAGCCCGGGCCGCGGCCCGAGCGGCGCATACTCGCCTTCACACGCCTCGTCGGCGGCCTCTGCGTCGCCAACCTGCACGCGAGCGCGGGGGCGGCCAACCGCGCCCGCGCCGAGGCCGAGCTGCGCCTCGCAGCCCAGCGCTCGCTCGCCTGGGCGGGCGACGACCCGCTCGTCCTCGGCGGCGACCTCAACGTGCGCCCGCGCCAGAGCGCGATCTACGCCGAGCTGGCCGAGCGCTACGGCCTCGAGGGAGCGACCGGCCCGGACTCGCTCGACCACCTGCTCTCCCGCGGCCTCGCCGTAGTCCAACCGCCCACCGAGCTGCCCCCGGAGGCGCGCGAGCTCGCCCGAAGCGACGGCCTGCGCCTGCGCCTCTCCGACCACCCGATCGTCACCGCCGCCTTCGAGGCGCCCGAGCGCCCGGACTGAAGCCCAGCGCCGACGACGAGCAGACCCCTACGCGGCCTCGCCGGGCGCGGGGTCGAGGCCGCTCCGCCCGCCTGCCACGATAGGCGCGTGACTCAGACCGACACCAAGAGGGGCAGCCGCCCGCGCAAGGGCGCCGAGCTCGAGCTGCGCGTGGACGACCTCGCCCAGGGCGGGCGCGGGATCGCCCGGCTCGACGGCCTCGTCGTCTTCGTCACCGGCGCCCTGCCCGGCGACCGCGTGCGGGCGCGCATCACCCGCGTCAAGCGCGACTACGCCGAGGCGACCGCGCTCGAGCTCACTGAGCCCGCCCCCGAGCGCCTGCCCGACACCTGCGTGCACGGCGGTCAGCCCTGCCCCGGCGCGCCCTGGCAGGGCCTGCCCTACGAGCGCCAGCTGGAGTACAAGTCGGCCCAGGTCGAGGACGCCCTGCGTCGCCTCGGCCGCCTCGACGGCTTCGAGCTCGAGCCGATCGTCCCCGCCGTGCGCCCCTGGCGCTACCGCAACAAGCTCGAGTACTCGTTCGGCGAGCGCGAGGGCGAGCTGGTCTTGGGATTCCACCGCCGCGGCAGCTGGCGCGAGGTGATCGACGTAGACGACTGCCACCTCGCCTCCCGGGCCAACAACGAGGCGCGCAACGAGGTCCGCGCCTGGGCTCGCGAGGCCGGGCTGCCCGCCTACGACCGCGAGGCGCGGGTGGGCGTGCTGCGCAACCTCGTCGTGCGCGAGGGATTCCGCACCGGCTGGATCCAGACGCGGCTGGTCACCTCGCCCGCCGAGATCCCCCGCCCCCCGGTCGACCTGCACACGATCGTCGACGGCCCCGGCGGCGGCACCGACGGCCCCACCGGCGTGCTGGGCACCGAGCACCTCGAGGAGGAGCTCTGCGGCCTGACCTTCCGCATCTCCTACGCCGCCTTCTTCCAGACCAACACCGAGATGGCCGAGCGCCTCTACGCGCTGGCGGGCGAGTACGCGGGCCTGACCGGAAGCGAGCGGCTCTTCGACCTCTACTGCGGGATCGGCACGATAGGGCTCACCCTCGCCCGCGACGCGGGCGAGGTCTGGGGTCTGGAGACCGTGCCCGAGGCGGTCGAGGACGCCGAGGAGAACGCGCGTCGCAACGGCATCACCAACGCGCAGTTCGTCGCGGCCGACGCGCGCGTGGGGGTGCGGCCCCTGCTCGAGCGCGCCGGCAAGCCGGACGTGGTCGTCGTCGACCCGCCGCGCGCCGGGCTCTCGAAGAAGGTCGTGCGTCGGGTGATCGAGTGCGAGGCGAAGCGCATCGTCTACGTCTCCTGCAACCCGACCACGCTCGCCCCCAACGCCGCACAGCTCGTCGAGGCTGGCTATATCTTGCGGCGCGTGAGACCGGTCGACATGTTCCCGCAGACGCCGCACGTCGAGTGCGTGGCGCTGCTCGAGCGCGCATGAGCAGGGGATTCGGCGTAGCCGCAGGGCTCGATCCCGAGATCGCCGCCCCGCTCGCGGCCCGCTGCGCCGAGCTGGGCTACGCGTCGGTCTGGTCCAACGACACCCCCCTTGCCAGCGGACTGGAGACGCTCGCCGCCTTCGCCGAGGGCACGGACGAGCTCGACCTCGGCGTCGGCGTGCTCGCCATCGACCGCCACTCGCCCGAGGAGATCGCGAAGAAGATCGAGGAGCTCGGCCTGCCGCGCCAGCGGCTGATCGTGGGGGTCGGAGCCGGTCACTCCGAGCGCCCGCTGACCGCGATGCGCGAGGCCCTGCCCCGCCTGCGCGAGGCGCTGGGCGAGGTGCGCCTCGTGCTCGCCGCGATGGGGCCGAAGATGTGCGCGCTCGGCGGCGGCTCCTACGACGGCGTCTTCTTCAACTGGATGACCCCCGCCTTCGCCGCCCAGGCGCGCGAGCGCGTGCTCGCCGGCGCCGCCGAGGCTGGACGCGAGCCGCCCCCGATCTACGGCTACGTGCGCACCGCGGTGGGCGAGGACGCCCAGCGCCGCCTGCTCAAGGAGGAGAGCTTCTACCGCGACCTGCACGACGGCTACCGCCGGCACTTCGAGCGCCTCGGCGAGCCCGAGGGCACCGTCGGGATCGCGGCCGCCGACGCCGCGCAGGCGCAGCGCGATCTGGCGGCGTACGAGGGGGCGCTCGACGTCGTCGTCGTGCGCGCGCTCGCGAGCGCGCGCCTGGAGACGATGACCGCCCTGGCGGCTGCCGCGGCGCCGCCCAGCCCCGTCGCCGGCTAGCCGGCCGACGCCGGCGCGGGCGATCGCGCCCGACCCCCGACGCCTCCGCACCGCGGGGCGCTAGACGTCGATGTCCTCCTCGACCTCCAGGTCCTCCGCCGGCCGTAGCTCCGCGGCACAGATCGTGCAGAGGACGGGGGTCTTCCCGCGCTCCAGCGCCGCCTTCTTCTCGGCGGGCGTGAGCGTGGCGCCGCAGTTCTCGCAGCGGTCCGGCAGATCGGCGATGGTGCGCTCTTCGAGATCGGCCACGAGGGGCAGCCTAGTGGAACCGCCCCACGAAGCGCGCTCGCGCTGGGCGCCTCCGCGGGCCGGCGCCGCCCCGCCCCAGGCCGGCCCAGCCGCCCGCCGTCGAACCCTCAGTACGGCGGCAGCGCCTGGTACCACTCGCCCAGCACGCGGAACGCCTGCCAGAACTCGCGCTTGCTCTCCTCGGAGTCCAGCGAGTCGTCGATGTCGGGCACGTACAGCGCCTCGATCGTCGGCGTCAGCTGCTGCAGCTCGCCCATGCGCGGCTCGAGTGGCTGCGCCAGCGGCACGCCGACGCGCTCCAGGCAGCGCAGGGCGCGCTCGCCCATCACCACGATGATCCGCGGCTGCACGATCGCGATCTCCTCGACCAGCCGCCGCACGCACTGCTCGGAGGCGAGCGAGTGGTCGGCCACCGGGCACTTGACGCAGAGCGTGCCGTAGACGGAGAGGGGGTCGATCCCCAGGCGCTTGAAGCTCTTCATCAGCGCGTTGCCCGCGCGCCCGTAGAAGGCGACGCCCTCCTCGATCTCCGAGGCCGTGGGGGCGTGCTTGATCAGCATCACGTCGGCCTGCGGATGGCCGGAGCCCAGCACCGGCATCAGGTTGCCGCGGGGGCAGTCGTGGCACTCCTGCAGGCGGCGCGTGAGCGCGTTCAACTCGCGGATCGCGCGCTCGAGGTACTTCTCCTGGATCTCGTCGTCCGTGGTTGGCAACTGCTCGCTCCGGCTCCGATGCCGCCCGCCTTTCTTTGACGGCCCCGCGCCCGCTCCTGCCCCGGCCGCCATCTGCATCACGCCTTGCCCCGGCCGCCCCGGCCGCCGCTCGTCTGCAGGAACTTGAGCGCCTGCACGTAGACGAGGTTTCGGTGCTTGCGCACGATATCGGCGGCGCGCATCGCCTCCAGGAACTCCTGCGGGCCCTCGAAGTCGTGGACCCGGATCATCACGCTGCCGAGCCCCTGGGCGACGTGGCTGTCCGAGCCCGCGCCGGGGACGATCCGGTACTTGCGCGCGAACCGCTCCGCCTCCTCGTTGAACGCGGTCAGCGCCACCCGCGGGTTGAAGACCTCGAGGATGTCGATCTCCTCCACGATGTCGAGCAGGTGCTCGTAGTCGGGGACCGAGTGGATCCGGTCGAACGGGTGCGGCACGTAGACCAACCCGCCCTGCCGGCGGATCTCGGCGATCGTCTCCTGCATCGTCATCCCGCGCTCGATCCGCTCCTCGAGGAAGAGGCCGATCACCTCACCCTGATGCGCGGTCTTGATCTCCTCGCCCACGATCACCTTGACCCCGATCTCGTCGGCCAGCTCGCGCGCGGCCAGCGCCCCCGAGATCTCGTTGTGGTCGGTGATCGCCACCGCGCCCAGCCCGCGCTCCTTGGCGGTCTCCAGCAGGGTGCGCACCGGGGTCGCGCAGTCCGGCGAGTGGTCGGTGTGCATGTGCAGATCGACGTGGATCGTGCGCCGCCGCGAGATGCGCCTGCGCAGGGCGGGATCGCCGCGCCAGTCGTGGCGGCGGGCGACCAGCCGCCGGTAGACCCGCTCGACCTCGTCGGCGACCCGCTCCCAGCTCGGCACCGAGCCGCGCGCGCGCTCCAGCAGCTGCTCGCGCAGCTCCGCGTCCGTCCCCAGGCGGGTGAGCTGGCCCGCGAGCGTGATCGCGTCGCCGGGCTGGAACTGCAGGCCCAGCTCGCCGTCGCGCAGAAGCTCCACGTAGAGCGGCAGGTCGGAGGCGACCGGGATCGTGCCCGCGGCGAGAGCGGTGCGGATCAGCCCGGGCGCGCTGCGCGGGCCGCCGGAGGCGAGGCAGACCACGTCGGCGGCGCTGACCAGCTCCTCGGGCGAGAGCTGGCGCGGGCCGACCACGCGCACGCGCTCGCGCAGCCGGCGCGAGATCCGCAGCTCGCCCCCGTTGGGCAGCCACACGGCCGCCTGCCACGGCCAGGAGCGCTCGAGCCGCCGCAGCGCTCGCAGGAACAGCCGCAGCGCGCCTCGCTCCTCGTCGAGGCAGAAGGCGATCCGCAGCCCGCCGCGCCCGTCCTCGGCCTCGGGCCAGGCGGCCTGCAGCGCCTCGCCGCCGGGCCGCACGAGCTCGTAGCGGCCGGAGAAGTAGCGGCGCATCAGCTCCGCGGTCTGCTCCGAGCTCACCAGGCGGGCGTCGAGGCGGCCGAAGAAGATCTCCACCAGGGGCCGCGCGACCTGGGTCGAGAGCACCCGCTCGCTCGGCTCGTGGAAGCTGGCGACGTTGAGCGAGCGCGAGTGCCGCAGCGCGGTCGAGGAGGCGCTCGGCGCGAAGGGGTCGTGCACGTGCACGATGTCGAACTCGACCCCGCCCAACAACGCGTCGAGGGTGCGGCTCACGTCCAGGGGCACGGGCGCGGCGCGCGGCCGCGGCCCCCGCGGCAGCGGCAGGCCCGAGCCCACCGGCAGCACGGGCGGCCCATCGCCCCCCGCCCGTGGGCCACGCCAGCCCTCGGCCTCGAACAGCGCCTGCGGCCGCTCCCGCGCGGTCGCGATCAGCTCCCGCGCCGCGCGCACGCCCCCACGAGCCGTGGCCGGCGCGGCGACGACGACGCGATGGCCGCGGCGGCTGAGCTCGGCCGCCACGCGGTCGACGAAGTGGTTGATCTCGTGCCGCTCCTGCCAGGGGATCGGCACGACATGCGCGATCGTCAGACGCTCGGGAGCGGCGGCCACGGGCGGCAGGATACGCGGGCGGCGACACCCGCAGGCAGGGCCGAGCGAGGCGGACGCTCAGGGCCGTGCGCGGCCCGTCCGCCTCGCTCGGTGTGGTTCGCCGGGCCGGGGATCAGCGCCCCAGCTCGGCGGCGAGCTCCTTGGCGCGCTCGCCCGGCGCCTTGCGCGCGTACTTGCGGATGAACTCCTCGGTCAGCTCGCGCGCCTCGTCATCGGGCCGCTGCGTGTGCGGCGACTTCATCAGGTAGCTCGACGGTCCGTCGAGCTGGCCGGCGATGCCGTTGTTGAGCGCCAGCTTGATGATCCGCACCGCGTCGATCACGACGCCGGCGGAGTTCGGCGAGTCCCAGACCTCGAGCTTGAGCTCAACGTTGAGCGGGACGTCGCCGAAGGAGCGGCCCTCGAGACGGATGTGCGCCCACTTGCGGTCGGTGAGCCAGGCGACGTAGTCCGAAGGGCCGATGTAGACGTCGTCCGGCGCGATCTCGGTGCCCGCGATCGAGGTGACGGCGTTCGTCTTGGACTCCTTCTTCGAGGCGAGCCGCTCGCGCTCGAGCATGTTGTAGAAGTCCATGTTGCCGCCCACGTTGAGCTGGGAGGTGCGCTCCAGCTTCACGCCGCGATCGTGGAAGAGCCGCGCGAGCTGGCGGTGGACGATCGTCGCGCCGACCTGCGACTTGATGTCGTCGCCGATGATCGGCAGGCCAGCCTGCTTGAAGCGCTCGTCCCAGTAGTCCTCGCGAGCGATGAAGACCGGCAGGCAGTTGACGAAGCCGACGCCCGCCTTCAGCGCCTGCTCGACGTACCACTTGGTCGCCTGCTCCGCGCCGACCGGCAGGTAGCAGACGAGCACGTCGGCCTTGGTGTCCTGGAGGATGCCGACGATGTCAGCGGTCTCGCCGGGCGCCTTCTTGATCTTCTCCTTGAGGTACTTGCCGAGGCCGTCGTGGGTCATCCCACGATGGACCTGGACGCCGAGATGCGGGACGTCCGCGAACTTGATCGTGTTGTTCTGCCCGGCCCAGATCGCCTCGGAGAGGTCCTTGCCGACCTTCTCGGCGTCGATGTCGAAGGCCGCGACGAACTCGATGTCGCGCACGTGGTAGCCGCCCAGGTCGACGTGCATGAGCCCGGGCACCTGCTCAGATGGATCGGCGTCCTTGTAGTACTGGACGCCCTGGATGAAGCTGTTGGCGCAGTTGCCGACACCAACGATCGCGACGCGGACCTTGCCGTCGTCAACGCGATGACCGTTGGCCGATGCGCCGTTTGCGTGTCCGTTCTCAGTCATCTCGGTTTCCTCCTCGGGCGGGTCAAAGAGGCCTAACTATGCCAGCGCTCACCGGGGTTTACACGTATGCGGGATAGTTCCGCCCCCTTACCCTCCGGCGGCGCTTCCATCCCACGCCGGGCCTCAAAGGGCCGTGGCGCTCAGCTCTCCAGCGAGCGCAGCTCCCGGCGCACGTGCCCGACGCGTTGGATCACGGTCAGGGTAGTGACCGCCGCTAGAACATAGATGGAAACGGCGAGAAGGTCGAGTCCGGGGACCAGCTCCTCGGCGGCGAACACGATCCCGATCGACAGCAGGACGACCCTCACCGGGCGCGTCGCCAAGCCGACCTTGCACTCCACGCCGAGCGCCTCGGCCCGGGCACGCGTGTAGGAGACCATCAGCGAGCCGAGCACGACGAAGACGCAGGCCGCCGCCGCCAGCGCCTCGCCGCGGTCGGCGAAGTACCAGGCGATCGCCGTGAGCACGATGCCCTCCTCGATGCGGTCGAGGGTCGAGTCGAGGAAGGCGCCGAACAGGGTGCCCTTGCCGGACATGCGCGAATAGCGCCCGTCGAGCGTGTCCATGATCGAGCCGACGATGAAGGCGACGCCGGCGAGCACGAAGTGCTCCGCCACGATCAGCGCCGCGGCGACGGCGTTGAGCACCAGGCCGGTCATCGAGATCGCGTTCGGGGTCAGGCGCGACTCGATCAGCCGGTTGCGCGCGTACGCGCGCCAGGCCTGGGCGCTGCGGGAACCGGTCGCGGGAGGCGGCTCGCTCACGGCCGGGGAACGTATCGCTTGCGCGCCGCCGCCTGCGACGCGGCCTCAGGCGGTCGCCTCGTCCGTCCGCGCGACGCGCCACGCCCAGCGCTCCGGCCCCAGCCGCGCGAGCTGGGCGGCGCCGAGCGCGGCGACGCAGGCGACCGCCGCCCCCGCCGCCGCGTCGAGCCAGAAGTGGTTGCCGGTGACCACTATCACGAACAGCACCAGCAGCGGGTAGGCGCACCACCAGGCCCGCGCCAGCGGGTGCTGCGTGAGCGCCACGCCGGGCACCGCGATCATCAGCGCGAACGCGATGTGCATGCTCGGCACGGCCGCGTAGCGGTTGACGAGCAGGCTCACCGTCTGCGAGTCCTGGGCGGCCCCGGTGAAGGTCGCAATCGTGTCGGTGAAGCCGAACTCCGGCAGCAGGCGCGGCGGCGCGGTCGGGTACGCGGCGTAGATCACCAGCGCCAGCGCCATCGCGACCATGAACATGTTGCGCACGAAGTAGAAGCTCTCGTTGCGGCAGAGGTAGAGCCAGGCGAGGAAGCCGGTCGTGACGACGAAGTGCGAGTTCAGGTACATGAAGTTCGCCGCGTCGATCAGCCAGGTGTGCTCGAGCAGCGCGCGCTGGAACGCGGGCTCGAAGAAGCTGCCCAGGGCCCGCTCGAGCTCGATCAGGCGCTCGGCGTTGGCGAAGGCGACGTCCGGGCGGGACTCGGAGAGCCCCCTCACCACCTGGTAGCCGTTGTAGGCGAGGAAGAAGAGCAGGAACTGCAGACCGGCGTCCGCCCAGCCGCGCGGCGCCAGGTCACGCACTGTCTGCCAGAGGCGCGACAAGACGCGGGTGGAGTCTAAAGCCCCTCCTGGGCGCCGGGGGAGGGATCGCGCGGCCTATGCTGCCCGCCGTGCCGAGGGGCCCGAAGCGAACGGAGTGGCGCCGGCCGTCGCGCCGGCGGGTGCTGGCGATCCGGGATCGCCTGCGGGAGATGTACGGCGTGCCCCAGCACGAGCCGCACGGGGACCCCGTGCACGAGCTGGTGCTGACGATCCTCTCGCAGAACACCTCCGACGCGAATCGCGACGTCGCGTACGCGGGGCTGCGGGCCGCCTTCCCCACCTGGGAGGCGGTGCGCGACGCGCCGACCGAGGAGCTGGAGGAGGCGATCCGCCCGGGCGGCCTCGCCCCGACCAAGGCGCCCCGGATCCAGGCGGTCCTGCGCGAGATCGGCGACCCGATCGAGCTCGACTGGCTGCGCGACGCGCCGCGGGAGGAGGCGCTGCGGTACCTGACGAGCCTGCCGGGCGTGGGCCGCAAGACCGCCGCCTGCGTGCTCATGTTCTCGTTCGGCCGGCCGGAGATCCCCGTCGACACGCACGTCTACCGGGTGGGCGGGCGGCTCGGGCTGTTCCGGCCCAACGCCTCCTTCGAGGAGGCGCACGACGAGATGCTGGCGATCACGCCGCCCGAGGACGCCTACGAACTGCACATCAACCTGATCCGCCACGGCCGCAGCCTCTGCCGGCCTACGCGGCCTCGCTGCGGGGAGTGCGCGCTGCGGCGCATGTGCCCGTGGTACCGCGAGCAGCGCCGCGCCCAAGCAGCAGCGGGCCGGGCGACCGCCGCCGTCGGTTGAATCGGGACCCGCCTGCGGGGAAAGTACGGTTGCCGCGCACCCGCATGGTGCGGCAAAGTGCGTGCGCCGGCCGCGGTTGGGCCTGGGGATCGCGGCCGCAGAAAGCAAGGAAGACAGGGAAGGAAGGAGCAACCGCAGTGCAGCGATCTCGCTACAGCAGGCGGCTGCGCCGGCGCGTCGCCGCGCTCGCGCTCGCCGCGTTCACCGTCTTGGCGGCACTCGTCGTGCCCGCCATGGCGCAGGCCAAGCCGGCCACCGTCAAGGTGATGACGCGCAACATCTACCTGGGCGCGAAGCTCACCGATGCGATGCTGGCCGAGACGCCGGCTGAGCTCTACGCCGCCGCCGGCCAGATCTGGGAGGACATGCACGACACGAACTTCCGCGCGCGGGCGACCCGCATCGCGCAGGAGGTGGCCACGCACAAGCCGGACGCGATCGGCCTGCAGGAGGTCGCTCTCTGGCGCCGCGGCGCGCCCGGTGACCTCACCCCGACCTCCACGGCCGACGAGGTCGTGCAGGACTACCTCGAGATCCTGCAGAGCCAGCTGCGGGAGCGCGGTCTCAACTACCGGGTCGCGGTCAAGCAGAAGGAGGCCGACATCACCCTGCCGCTCGATCGCAACGGTGACGGCTTCCCCGAGTTCCTCGGCCGCCTGACGATGCACGACGCGATCCTGGTCAAGCGGAACAAGCGGCTGCGGATCAAGAACGCTCGCGGCGGCAACTACGGGCCCGCGCTGCCGGTGCCGACCGCGCTGGGCAGCACCATCCTCGTCACGCGCGGCTGGACCGCGGTGGACGTGACCAAGGTGCAGGGGAAGAAGAAGCGCGGCAAGCGGGGCAAGAAGAAGGTCCAGAAGAAGACCTTCCGCTTCATCAACACGCACCTCGAGGCGTTCTCCTCGTTCTTCCGCAACGCCCAGGCCTTCGAGCTCGTCAGCAACGACCGCCTGATGGCGACCAAGCTGCCGACCATCCTCGTCGGCGACCTCAACTCCGATCCGGTCGACGATGAGGAGACCACGATCGACCCGGACATCCCGCCCACGGCCGAGAACGCGGCCTACAACACGATCGCGGCAGCCGGCTTCGCCGACCGAGGGCTCACGGAGAACACCTGCTGCCACGCGGACGACCTGCGCAACGAGGCGGTCTCGTTCGGCTCGCGCATCGACCACGTGCTGAGCAAGGGCCGGGTCCAGCGGGTGCGCGCGGTCCGCACGGGCGACAACCCGGACCTGCGCACGCCCACGGGGCTCTGGCCGAGCGACCACGCCGGCGTGGTCAGCACCCTGAGGGTGCGCTGAGCAGCGCGCGTCGCGAACAACCCAGGTCGTACGGAACGGGGCGCCACGGGCGCCCCGTTCTCTCTTGGGCGCCACCGCCTCCGCAAGCCGCCCGCCGCGGCCCGCCGGACGCGCGCCCCGCAGGCCCTCCGCGGACGGCGCGCCGGGCGCGCCGCGCAACGGCTAGTATCTCGCGCGCCCGCGCCGCCAAGGATCCTGGCAGCGGGGAGCGATAGGCAATGAGAAAGCGCCAGTTCGTCATCTTCGGCATCGTCGTGGTGGTCCTCGCGATCGCCGTGCCGTTCTTCGTGATCAACCGCTCCAGCGGCCTCGACGACGCCGGCGCGCAGGTCGCCGACCGCGACGCCGCCGCCCGCAACCTGTTCGAGGCCAACTGCGGCACCTGTCACACGCTCGCCGCCGCGGGCAGCGACGGCGTCGTCGGCCCGAACCTCGACGACCGCCTGGCGCCGAGCGGCAACGGCGACTACGAGTCCAGCTACGGCCGCGTGCTCACCGCGATCACCTGCGGCGTCGCCGGGCGCATGCCTGCCGGGATCCTGACCGGCGAGAACGCGAAGGAGGTCGCCGCCTTCGTCTCCGCCTACGCCGGGCAGATCGGCAAGGGCCCGCTGGTCAACACGGCCACCGCCGACAAGCCCGATCCCTCGCCCTGCCAGGACAGCGGCGGCGACGGCGCGCAGGCCCAGTAGTCGCCCTCCGCAGCGCCACCCTCCCGCACAAGGAGATTCGCTGTGAGCCGCTCCCGGCAAGGGGCGGGCCGAAGCCGCGCGCACGACGCCGCGCCGCTTCCGCACCGTGCCTCCAGCGAGCTCGCGTGAGCGCGAGCGCCCCTCGCGCTTTGCGCAAAACCCGCTCCGCGCCGCGGATTGCGTGAGCACATCGCATTAGATCTGCTAGCCTCCGACTCAGATTTCTTACGACTACGAATCGCAATCAGGAGTTGAGAGCTTTGGGCAAGACGATCGGCATCGACCTGGGTACGACGAACTCGTGCGTCGCGGTCATGGAGGGCGGCGAGCCGACCGTGCTCGAGAACGCCGAGGGCGGCCGCACCACCCCCTCGGTCGTCGCCTTCGGCGAGGGCGGTGAGCGCCTCGTCGGCACGGTCGCCAAGCGGCAGGCCGTGATGAACCCCGAGAACACGATCTTCTCGATCAAGCGGTTCATGGGCCGTAAGCACTCCGAGGTCGCCGAGGAGGAGACGATCGTCCCCTACAAGGTCGTCTCCGGCCCCAACGGCGACGTGCGCGTGGAGGTGCGCGGCAAGCAGTACTCGCCGCCCGAGATCTCCGCGATGATCCTGCAGAAGCTGAAGGCCGACGCCGAGGCGAAGCTGGGCGAGCCTGTCGACTCGGCCGTGATCACCGTCCCGGCCTACTTCAACGACGACCAGCGCCAGGCGACCAAGGACGCCGGCAAGATCGCCGGGCTCGAGGTGAAGCGGATCATCAACGAGCCGACCGCGGCCGCGCTGGCCTACGGGCTTGACAAGGAGGAGACCGACCAGACCATCCTGGTCTTCGACCTGGGCGGCGGCACCTTCGACGTCTCGATCCTCGAGATCGGCGACGGCGTGTTCGAGGTCAAGGCGACCGCCGGCGACAACCACCTGGGCGGCGACAACTGGGACAAGGCGATCGTCGAGTGGATGATCGCCGAGTTCAAGCGCGACCAGGGCGTCGACCTGAGCCAGGACAAGAACTCGCTGCAGCGCCTGTACGAGGCCGCCGAGAAGGCGAAGATCGAGCTCAGCTCGGCGCAGGAGACGCAGATCAGCATCCCCTTCATCACGGCGGTCGACAACCAGCCGAAGCACCTCGACATGCGTCTGAGCCGCGCGAAGCTGAACGAGCTCACCGCTGACCTGCTCGAGCGCGTGGTCTCGCCCGTCAAGCAGGCGATCTCGGACGCGGGCGCGCCGAAGATCGACCACGTCGTGCTGGTCGGCGGCATGACCCGCATGCCGGCGGTGCAGGAGAAGGTGAAGGAGCTCACGGGCAAGGATCCCCACAAGGGGGTCAACCCGGACGAGGTCGTGGCGGTCGGCGCCGCGATCCAGGCCGGCGTGCTCGCGGGCGAGGTGAAGGACGTCCTGCTGCTCGACGTCACCCCGCTGACCCTGGGCATCGAGACCAAGGGCGGCGTGATGACGAAGCTGATCGAGCGCAACACCACGATCCCGACGCGCAAGTCGGAGATCTTCTCCACGGCCGAGGACAACCAGACCTCGGTGGAGATCCACGTCCTGCAGGGCGAGCGCGAGATGGCCGCCTACAACAAGTCGCTGGGCAAGTTCCAGCTCACCGGCATCCCGCCGGCCCCGCGCGGCGTGCCGCAGATCGAGGTCACCTTCGACATCGACGCCAACGGCATCCTCAACGTGTCCGCGAAGGACCTGGGCACCGGCAAGGAGCAGAAGATCGAGATCAAGGGCGGCTCCGGCCTTGACGAGGCGGAGGTCGAGCGGATGATCAAGGAGGCCGAGGAGCACGCCGAGGAGGACCGGCGTCAGCGCGAGCTGGCCGAGACCCGCAACCTGGCCGAGAACGCGGCCTACCAGGCCGAGCGGCAGCTGCAGGATCTGGGCGACCAGGTCGACGAGCAGTCCCGCAAGGAGATCGAGGACGCGATCAAGGCCGTGCGCGACACGCTCGACTCGCAGGACGCGGCCGAGATCAAGGCCAAGGCCGACGCGCTGCAGGCCGCGTTCCACCGGGTCTCGCAGAAGGTCTACGAGGCCGCGGCCGCGAAGCAGCAGCAGGCCGCCGACGGCTCGGGCTCGGCCCAGGGCGAGGCCGAGGAGGAGGTCGTCGACGCCGAGGTCGTCGACGACGACAAGGAGTAGGTAGGCGATGGAACCGCGCCGGGACGAGGACGAGACGCAGCGCGGAGAGGGCGCGGCGGACGGCGCCGCGCCCGCCGACGCGACGCAGGCCGGGCAGGGCCCCGGCGCGGACGCGCCTGCGTCCGAGCGCGACGCCGCTGCGAAGCAGGGCTCCGAGCCGAAGGCCGGCGGCGAGCCCGAGGCCCAGGAGGGCCGAGCCGAGGCTGAGGCCGGCGGGGAGCCGAGCGGCGAGGGCGCGTCCGGCCAGGACGAGCTGATCGCCGATCTGCGCCGCGAGCGCGACGAGTACCTCTCGCTCGCCCAGCGCACCCGCGCCGACTTCGAGAACTTCCGTCGCCGCGCCGCCCGCGAGGCATCCGAGGCCGAGCGGCGCGGCAAGGCGGAGCTCGTGCGCGCGCTGCTGCCCGCGCTCGACAGCCTCGAGCGCGCGCTCGTCGCCGCCGGCGTCCAGCCGGACGGCGCCCAGGAGGGCGCGGACGAGGGCGAGCCGCACAGCCGCGAGGTCTCCGCGCACGAGGCCCTGGCCGAAGGCGTGGCGCTCGTTCACCGCGAGCTCACCGCCGCGCTGGAGGGCGCCGGGATCGAGCGTTTCGACCCGCTCGGGGAGCGCTTCGACCCCAACACCTGCGAGGCGTTGTCGACGCGGCCGGCGGCCGACGGCGAGAGCAACGGCGTGGTCGTGGAGACGCTGCAGCGGGGCTACCGGATCGGCGAGCTGCTGATCCGGCCCGCGCGCGTGGTCGTGACCGGTTAGGAGGACGAGGTCGCCGTGGCTCGGGACTTCTACGAGGTGCTGGGCGTCGACCGCAACGCGACGCCGGAGGAGATCAAGAAGGCGTACCGCAAGCTGGCGCGCCGCTACCACCCGGACGCGAACCCGGACGACCCGAAGGCCGAGGAGCGCTTCAAGGAGATCCAGGAGGCCTACGACACGCTTTCGGACCCCGAGAAGCGCCGCCAGTACGACGCCGGCGGCATCGGGATGGGCATGGGCTTCGACCCGCGCTCCTTCGCGGGCGGCTTCGCCTCCGACCTCGGCGACCTCTTCTCCAACCTGTTCGGCGGGCGCCGGGCGGGGCGCTCGCGGGCGCGCGGCGCCGACCTGCGGGCGGAGGTCCACCTGACCTTCGATCAGGCGATGAACGGGACCGAGGTCTCGGTCACGGTGCCCACCCAGGCCGCCTGCGGCACCTGCGGCGGCACCGGGGCGCAACCCGGCACCGAGCCGAAGGTCTGCCCGCGCTGCGGCGGGCGCGGCGTCGACCAGCAGAGCCAGGGCTTCTTCTCGATCAGCCAGCCCTGCCCCGAGTGCGGCGGGCGCGGCAGCGTGATCGAGGACCCCTGCCCCACCTGCGGCGGCACCGGCACCACCCAGCAGCGCAAGCGCTACCGGGTGCGGATCCCCGCGGGCGTCCACGACGGCAGCCGCATCCGCGTCCCGGGCAAGGGCGAGGCGGCGCCGCTGGGCGGCGTCCCGGGGGACCTCTACGTGGTGACGCGAGTCGCTCCCTCGCCGGTCTTCAAGCGGCGAGAGGACGGCAACCTCGAGGTGCGCGTGCCGATCACCGTGCCCGAGGCGATCAACGGAGCCACGATCGAGGTCCCCACGCTGCGCGGGACCAAGCGCATCAGGGTCCCGGCCGGGACAGCACACGGGACCGTGCAGCGCCTGCGCGGGGAGGGTCCGCCCGACCCGGAGACCGGCCAGCGCGGCGACATCTACTACCGGCTCGAGATCGAGATCCCGCGCGAGCTTTCCGGCGAGGCACGGCGCGCCGTCGAGGAGCTGGCCCGGGCGCTGAACGGCCACGATCCGCGCGCGGAGCTCCTGCGCGCCGCCGGTACGACCACGGCGAACCGATGAATCGATCCGTTGCGACGGTAATGGTTAGGTAGGCGATGAGCGAGCAGCGACACAGGCGCAGGCGCCGGGTGCGCGCCGAGCGCAAGACGACGATCGACACCTCCCGGGGCGTGTTCATGATCTCGGTCGCGGCCGAGCTCGCCGACATGCACCCACAGACGCTGCGCATGTACGAGGCCCGGGGCCTGATCACCCCGAAGCGCTCGCCGAAGAACACGCGGCTCTACTCGCACGAGGACGTCGAGCGCCTGCGCCGCATCCAGCGGATGACGGTCGAGGAGGGCCTCAACCTGGCCGGCGTCGAGGCAGTGCTCGAGCTGGAGGACGAGCTCGAGCGCACGCGCGCCGAGCTCGAGCGGATGCGCGAGCACGTGGCCCAGCTCGAGCGACAGCTGAGCACGGAGGTGGAGCGCGTGAAGCGCTCGATGCGGGCCGAGATCGTCCCCTACGGGGCCTACGAGCCGGAGGGCCTGGGCCCCGACAAGCCCGCCGGGGCGCCCGCGCGCGTGCGCATCCCGATCGAGCGGGAGCCGAACGGCGCCAGCCAGGGCTCGCCCTGAACGCGGCGCGGCGCGGCGCGCGAGCCGCGCTCCCGTCGTGCACAGCCGCGAGCGTCGGCAGTGCGCGACGTTGCCACGCCGCGCTCGCGCCTGCTTCTCTATAGGGCTCCCGTGACCAGGCTCGTCATGACTTTCAAGGTCCGCGACGAGGCGGACGTGCTCGAGGACAACCTGCGCTTCCACCGCGCGCTCGGCGTCGACTTCTTCATCGTCACCGACAACGGCTCGGTCGACGGCACCAAGGAGATCCTCGAGCGCTGGGTGGAGGCCGGGCTAGCGCGAGTGCTCGAGGCCCCGGGCGAGCAGATGAGCAAGGCCGGCGACCGCTGGCTCACCCGCATGGCGCGCCTGGCCGCCAGCGAACACGATGCCGACTGGGTCCTGCACAACGACGCCGACGAGTTCTGGTGGCCGCTCGAGGGGACCCTGCGCGAGACGTTGGCCGCGATCCCCGAGGAGTTCGGGGCGGTGTACGCGCCCCGCGTCGAGTTCGTGGGGAGGCCGGACGCGCCCGGGACGTTCAGCGAGCGCCTGATCGTGCGCGAGGCGCGCGGACGCCTGCGGCCCAAGATCGCGCACCGGGCCGATCCGAACGTCGTGGTCCTGCACCGCGGCGGCCACGACGCCGCGGTGGCGATCGAGGGCAAGGAGCTGCGCGACAGCCTGCGGCCGCCGGGCCGGGCGGTGCTGCGCACCGTCCGCGGCAGCGAGGCCGGCGACGACGGCGTCCTCGCCGCGGCGCCGCTCTGGCCGATCCAGATCTTCCACTTCCCCGTGCGCTCCTTCGACCAGTACCGGCGGCGGGTCGCACTGGGGCTGGACTCCTTCCCCGAGCAGAAGAGCTGGTCGCAGCTGCGCGCCGTCTCCGAACGCGGCGAGCTCGAGCGGCTCTACGCGCAGCTCACCTACGACGACGAGGAGGTGGAGGCGGGCCTGCGCTCGGGGGAGCTGGTCGAGGACACGCGGCTGCGCGACTTCCTCGCGTCCTGCCCCGACCCCTTCTCCCCGGGCTTCCGCGAGACCGCGCCGCCGCGCCCCGAGCCTGCCGAGCTCGAGCGCCAGCGTGCGGCGCTCGCGGCGGACGCGATGCGCACGCTGAGCCGGCACTCGCGCCTGTTCGAGGTGCGGCTCGGCGAGTCAAGGCGGCGCATCCACCAGCTCCGAGACGAGCTCGACCAGGCGCGCCACCGCTACCGGGCGGAGCGGCGCAAGGCACGGAGCCGGGGCGCGCGCGTGCGCAAGCTGCGCAAGGAGCGACGGCAGCTGCGCAGCGCCCTGCGAGCCGAGCGCAGGCGGCCTTGGAGCAGGCTGCGCCGGCTCGTAGGCGCGGGGCTCGCCCGGGTCGGCCTGCGCGGGCGCGGGAGACAGCGCGACGACGACTAGCCGCAAGCCGGCGTCGCGCCCGGGCCGGCGCGTCCCTCGCAACCCCCGGGCGCGACGCGCGCGCTAGCGCCGCACGCGGAAGCGGGCCTGCGCCGGCCGCGAGCGGTTACCCGCGAAGTCCACCGCGCGCACGCGGAAGACGTGGCGGCCCGGCCGCACCCGCAGCGTCGCCGGTGAGCGGCAGCTCCGCCAGGCGCCCGCGTCTACTCGGCACTCGAACCGGGCGAGGTCGTGGGCGTCGGAGGCGAAGCGGACCCCGACCCTCTTGCGCTTTACCCGCTTCGGCGGGGCCTTGGTGATCCGTACCGAGGGGATCGTGGTGTCCCGCTCAAGCGTGAGCGTGGCGCGAGCGGATACGCCGGTCTCCGGATCCTCGACCCGCACCTCCGCCTCGCCCGGCTTGGCGCCCGCGCGAAGGTCGAAGCGGTAGGTGCCGTCGCCCTGGTCGCTGACCGGGCCCGCGCGCACGCCCTCGTCCGTCCTCACGCGCAGCGCCACTCCCGGCAGCGGCTCCCCCCGGCCGTCAAGCACGCGCACCTGGGCGCTGCCGGTGGCGACGCCGTCCGCGGGGAGCGTCGGGGGCTCGAGGGTGAGCTCGATCTCATCCGCGCCGGGCAGGTAGTTGCGCAAGGGGATCGCGAGCGGGGCGATCCCGCGCCGATTCGGGAGGGCCGCCTGCGCCGTCCAGGTGCCGCGCGTGCCGGTGGGGGCGATCAAGGGGGAGCGTGCAATCCCGTCCGCGCCGGTCGTGTACTGGGCGGTGCGCTCCCCGTCCTCGAAGACGCCCGATGCCGGCCCCGGCGGCAGCCTGAACTCGACCAGCTCCCCGCTGAGCGGGTTGCCGAAGGGGTCGACGACGCGCACGACGAGCGGCTCCGTGTACCCGCCGCCCACGGGGATGCGGCGGCCTGGCCCGTCGACCGCCTGGATCTCTGTGGCGGGTCCGGGCGTGAGCGTGAACTTCGTCGCGGTGCCCGACTGGCCGCTGACGCCCACCCAAAGCTCGTGCTCGCCGGCCACGGTGGTGTTGATCACGTTGCGGTCCTGGACCAGGATCGCCGCGCCGATGTGCACCCGCATCAGGCCCCCCGGCGGGACCTGCAGATCCGGGTTGGCGGGGCGGATCTCCACGCCGCTGCCGTTCGGGTCGAGCATCACGACCCCGCCCTTCACCCAGTGCGCGTTGATGTAGTAGGTGCCCTTGTCCCAGAGCGGGGGAAAGCGGGTGCCCTCGGGCCCCCAGACCGTGATCGTGTCGGTCTGGCCGTCGAAGCCGTTGGCGACCTTGAAGCTGACGATGTATTGAGGCCGCGCGCCGACCTGGCTGGTCGTCGTCGGCTTGTTCTCGAAGCACTGCTGCCCCGAGCAGAACTGCACCGAGAGGTCGCTCACGTTCGCCTGGGCCGCGGGGGCGGCGAGTCCCCACAAGAGCGCGAGCGCGGCGAGCGAGGCTAAGCCCAGGGCGCGAAGCGGGCGCGTGGCGAGGCGTCTCCTTGCGTGTCCCCCCATGGCAAGTCCCCCCATGAGTCCCTCAATCTATCGGCTTTTCCAAGCGAAGCTTGAGCAGCGGGAAAGGTAGCGGGACCCGATCCGCCGTGCACGGCTGCAGCGGCTGTCCGGATCCCGGTCGTCCGCACACCCGAAGCCGGCCGTCGCCGCCCTCGACGAGGCCTGCGCGGGTTTCTGGTTTCTAAGTGTTAGCGACTTAGATTTTTTGACAGCTGCGACTAAAGGCGCTAAGCTTGCCCCCATGCAACAGGACCGCTTCACGATCAAGGCACAGGAGGCTGTCGCCACCGCCCAGCAGCTGGCGCGCGGCGCCGGCAACCCCGAGGTGACGCCTGCGCACCTGCTGCAGGCCCTGCTCAGCCAGCAGGACAGCTTCCCGGTGCCGATCCTCGAGCGCCTGGGCGTCGACCTGACCTCGCTGCGCGAGCGCGTCCAGCGTGAGCTCGCCTCCCTGCCCAGCGTCAGCGGCGGCGCCGCCGACCCGCGGCCCAGCCCCGGCTTCGGCCAGGCCCTGCAGGCGGCCGAGCGCGAGGCGGCGGCCCAGGGGCGGCGCATCATCTCCACCGAGCACCTGCTGCTGGCACTGGCGCGCGACCCGAAGCTGGGCGAGCTTCTGCCCGACCGCGAGCTTCTGCTGAAGGCGATCGACGAGGTCGTGGGGCCGAACGTCGAGGACACGCTCAACCCCGAGGACACCGCGCAGGCGCTGGAGAAGTTCGGCCGCGACCTCACCGCTGAGGCCGAGCGGGGCAAGCTCGACCCGGTGATCGGCCGCGACGACGAGATCCGGCGCGTGATCCAGGTGCTCTCGCGGCGCACCAAGAACAACCCGGTCCTGATCGGCGATCCCGGCGTGGGCAAGACCGCGATCGTGGAGGGCCTGGCGCAGCGGATCGTGGCCGGCGACGTGCCCGAGTCGCTGCGCGACCGGCGGGTGATCGCGCTCGACATCGGGGCGCTCCTAGCCGGCTCCAAGTACCGCGGTGAGTTCGAGGAGCGCCTCAAGGCCGTGCTCAAGGAGGTGCAGGCCGCGGAGGGCCGGATCATCCTCTTCATCGACGAGTTGCACACGATCGTCGGCGCCGGCGCCGCCGAGGGCGCGGTGGACGCGGCCAACCTGCTGAAGCCGATGCTGGCCCGCGGCGAGCTGCGCGCGGTGGGCGCCACGACGCTCGACGAGTACCGCAAGCACATCGAGAAGGACGCCGCGCTGGAGCGCCGCTTCCAGCCGGTGACGGTCGATGAGCCCTCGCTCGAGGACACGATCGCGATCCTGCGGGGGCTGAAGGAGCGCTACGAGGTCCACCACGGCGTGCGCATCGCGGACCCGGCGATCGTCGCCGCCGCGACCCTCTCGCAGCGCTACATCGCTGACCGCTTCCTTCCCGACAAGGCGATCGACCTGATCGACGAGGCCGCCTCGCGGCTGAAGATGGAGATCGAGTCGGCCCCGACCGAGATCGACGAGGTCGAGCGGCGCATCCAGCAGCTCGAGATCGAGCGCCAGGCGCTGCAGAAGGAGGAGGACCCCGCCTCCAAGGAGCGGCGCGCCGCGCTCGAGTCCGAGCTGGCCGACCTGCGCGAGCAGGCGAGCGAGCTGAAGGCGCGCTGGCAGAACGAGAAGGACGCGATCGAGGCGCGCAAGGAGATCAAGAGCAAGCTGGAAGAGGCCCACCACGAGGCCGAGCGGGCCGAGCGCGAGGCCGACCTCGAGCGCGCGGCGAAGCTCCGCTACGGCGAGATCCCCGAGCTGGAGAAGCAGCTCGCCGAGCAGGACGCGCGGCTCGCGGAGCTGCGGGCCGCCGGCCAGTCGATGCTGACCGAGGAGGTCACCGACCAGGACGTGGCCGAGGTGGTCGCGAAGTGGACGGGCATCCCGGTCTCGCGCCTGCTCGAGAGCGAGGTGCAGAAGCTGATCCACATGGAGGAGCGCCTGCACGAGCGGGTGATCGGCCAGGACGAGGCGGTCTCCGCCGTCTCCAACGCGCTGCGCCGCTCGCGCGCGGGGCTGGCCGACCCGAGCCGGCCGATCGGCAGCTTCCTCTTCCTCGGCCCGACGGGCGTGGGCAAGACGGAGCTGGCGAAGGCGCTGGCCGAGTTCATGTTCGACTCCGAGCAGGCGATCGTGCGCATCGACATGTCGGAGTACATGGAGAAGCACGCGGTCGCGCGGCTGATCGGCGCCCCGCCGGGCTACGTCGGCTACGAGGAGGGCGGCCAGCTGACCGAGGCCGTGCGCAGGCGGCCCTATGCGGTGATCCTGCTCGACGAGATCGAGAAGGCGCACCCGGACGTGTTCAACCTGCTGCTGCAGATCATGGACGACGGGCGCCTCACCGACGGCAAGGGCCGCACGGTGGACTTCACCAACACGGTGCTGATCATGACCTCGAACGTGGGCTCGCAGGAGATCGCCTCCGAGCAGGTGGACGAGCGGATCCGCGAGCGGATCGAGAACGTGCTGGCCTCGACGTTCAAGCCGGAGTTCCTCAACCGCCTCGACGAGACCGTGATCTTCCACCGCCTCTCGCGACAGGACATCGGGCGGATCGTCGACCTGCAGGTGAAGCAGCTGGCGCGGCGGGTGTCGGAGCGCGGCATCGAGATCGAGCTCACCGACGACGCGCGCACGCTGCTGGGGAACCTGGGCTACGACCCGACCTACGGCGCCCGGCCGCTGCGGCGGGTGATCCAGCGGCAGCTGATCGACAAGCTCGCGCTGGCGCTGCTCGAGGGCCGCTTCAAGGACGGCGACCGGGTGCGGGTCGACGCCGAGGGCGGCGAGCTCACCTTCGAGGCGGTGCCGACCGCGGTCGCCGAGGCCGCCTGACCTCACCAGCGGGGCGGATCGGTCGCGCCGTTGCCGACCGATCCGCCTCCGTCTAGCAGGTCAGGGGCGGACCTGGGTGTGCATCGTGTAGGTGCCGTTCGGCCGGCGTACGTGAGCGAAGAGGTCGAGCCGGCCCCGGCTGCCCTCGCCGAGCAGGCTGTAGGTGCTCTGGGTCTTGGCCGGCGGCTTGATCGCCTTGATGCGGCCCAGCTTCGTCGCCTTCGGGTTCGTGCGCGCGGCGAAGTAGCGGCCGCCGCGCTGCCAGAAGACCCAGAGCCGGCCGGAGGGCCCGGTCGCGATCGAGATGTGCTTCGCGCCCTTCGCGCGCTTGCCGGCCACCAGCGTCTTCGCGCGCTTCGCGCCCGCGCGCCAGAGCAGGATCCGCCTGGTGGTCGGGTAGCCCTTGCCGTAGGCGAGCCAGGCGCCCGGCTTGTTCTTGCGGGCGGCGATCGCGGTGCGCTGCTGCTGCAGGCGGAACCGGGTGCGCTTGCGGAGGGAGGAGCCGGGCGCGTAGCGCTCAGGCCCGCTGGGGCCGCCGATGGTGACCCGGCGCACGTAGATCCCCTTCTTCCCTGCGATCTGCTGCCAGGCCGCGTAGAAGTTCCCCTTGCTGTCGGCGACCACCTCCGGGTAGCCCGTGCCCGCGAGCGAAGGCGCCTTCAACGTGTAGGGATCAAACAGCTGGATGGCGTTGGCGAAGCTGATGCCGTTGGTGTTGAAGCCCGAATCGCCCCAGGCGCCCGCGCGGATCACCCCGCTCGCCCGCGGGTCCGCGCCCGCCCCGATCCCCGACGCCCCGGACGCGGTGCTGTTGCTCAGGGCGCCCTCGGTCAGCACCCACGTGTCGCCCGTGGGGCTCCCGAGCAGCGCCGCGAGCCTGCCGTCATACGGGTCGTTGGGAACGGCGTTGCGCACGCCGGCGAAGTAGACCGCCAGCGTGTCGGTCCCGCGCAGGTAGACCACGTCGACGCTCGGGTTGACCGACGGCCAGCCGGTCTGCAAGACCCTCTCCGCGAGCGTCTGTCCCGAGGACGAGAGGCGCGTGTAGCGGAGCGAGTAACCGGCGCCCGGCTGCTCGCGCTGCCGGTAGGCCACGTGCAGGTTGCCGTCCGGCGTGCGCGCGAAGCCGACCCGGACCGTGTTGGCGTCGGCGCCGGTGACCGTCGTCCACTTGCCGGGCCCCCCTGCCGCGGCCTGCCCCGCGAAGCCGAGTGCCGCGAGCGCGCCGACGAGAGCGACGAAGGAAACTGATCGCGCGCGCCCGAGCATGGTGAGGGCCCCACCTTCTCACTTGGGTGCGGCGGATGCAATGGGGCCCGCCACTACGATCTGCCGTCCCCGGAGGGGCTCATGCGAGTCGGGATCTCCTGCTACTGGTTCAACCGCGGTCAGGGCGTCGTCGGGCGCCAGCTGCGCTCGGCGCTCGAGGAGCTCGGTCACGAGACCTTCGTGCTGGCGCGCCCGACCCGGGCGAAGAACCTCAAGCCCTCCTACATCGCCGAGGACGACGTCTGGGACCAGCCGGGCGTGACCCGCGCCTCCGCCTACCGCATCCCCGCCGAGGAGCTCGAGCGCTGGGCGCGCGAGCACGAGCTCGAGGTGGCGATGTTCGACCAGAACTACCAGTTCGAGGAGATCGAGCGGCTGCGGCGCATGGGCGTGCGTACGATCGGCCGCTTCGTCTGGGAGCACTTCGGGCGCGAGCACGTCGAGCCGGCGCGGCGCGCGTTCGACACCGTCTATTCGGTCACCGCCTGCGAGCGCGAGCGCTACGCCGCGCTCGGGCTCGAGACCCCGCACGTGCCCTGGGGCATCCACCCCGAGCTGCTGCGCGCGGCGCCGGAAGGGAAAGAGCGGCGCGACGACGGGGAGGTCCGGTTCTTCTTCCCCGGCGGCTTCATGAGCCGGCGCAAGCCACTGGGGCCGACCCTGAAGGCGTTCCGCAAGGCGCGCGGCGAGGAGCTGCGCCTGCTGGTCAAGGCGCAGGTCGAGCGCGGGGTCGACGAGGTGGCAAAGGCGGCTCGGCGCGACCCGCGCATCGAGGTGATCGCCGCCGACCTGCCGACCGACGAGCACCTGGCGCTCTTCGCGTCCGCCGACGTCTGCTTGGCGCCGAGCCGTTGGGAGGGGCTCGGCCTGCACCTGTTCGAGGCGACCGCGCTCGGCCTGCCGATCCTCACCAACGACAACCCGCCCATGAACGAGATCGTCCAGCACGAGCGCAACGGCCTGCTGGTGCGGGGCGTGCGCAGCCGCGTGCGACCGCGCTCCGACATCGGCTCCTTCGACCCCCACCGGCGCGAGCTCACCCGCGCGATCGAGCGCCTGCGCGACCCCGACCTGCGCGCGCGCCTCGCCGCCGGCGCGCGCGAGCGCCGCGAGGAGCTGCGCTGGGAGCGCACCGTCGCCGCCCTGCGCGAGCTGCTCGAGCCCTCGGGCGGCTAGGAGAGCGGGTAGCCGAGCTCGGCGAGCAGCTCGCCCGCGATCTCCTCGAACTGCCGGCGGGCGTCCGCGGGCAGCTCGGTGCGCCAGCGACCGATCCGGTCCGCGCGCGGCGGCTCGCGCACGAGGGCGTGCTGGGCGGCGCGCTCGGCCGCGGTGATCTGCCTGCCGCCGCCGCTCTTGAAGTCGCGCACGACCTCGGCCATGCGCTCGTCGGCCACCTCGTAGTAGCGGAGCATGCGCTCGTCCCAGGGCAGATCGATCGCGCGCGCCGCCTCGCGCAGGGTCTCCTCCGGCGCCCGCACCAGCTCCTCGTAGCGCACCTCGAGGTAGGCCCCTGGGGGCAGCTTGCGCCTCGCCTGGCGCCGCGCCTTCTCGATCCCCTCCTTCCAGGTGGTGGCCGCGTCAGGGATCGTGTCCGGACCCCAGCTGCGCTCGACCAGGGAGAGCGCCGCGTCCCGGCCGTCCCGGATCACGTGCAGGAACACCGCCTCGGGGAGCGCCTTGTGGATGCGCGCCATGCGCTTGAGGTGCGTGGGCGACTTGTCGCCCCACCGCGGCTTGCCCTTGCCCTCCGCGTAGAGGGCGTAGAGGGCGCGCAGCGCGTCGCCCGCGGTGAACGGCTCGAGCGCCTCGAAGCGCGCCCGCAGCTCGTCCGCGTCGAGCCCCAGGTCCCCCCACCGGGGGTGCTCGGTGAGGAACGAGATCGCCTCGGCCGGGCCGGCGCCGCGCTCGACCAGCTTCGCGAAGCGCGGCACAAAGTGCGTCTCGGGCGGGATCGCGAGGTCCGGGTGGGCGTCGAGCATCAGGCGCAGCAGCGTCGTGCCCGACCGGGCGACGCCGACGATGAAGGGGACCGGGAACCGGTCCGAGCCGTTCTCGTTCGCGCCTGCCATCGCGCCCTACTCTTTCAACTCCCTCACCGGCGGGGAACACGTCGCGCCGGGCTTTCCGCGAGCGGCCCCTTTGCCTGGCCGTCCAGCCGCTGCAATATAGGCTGCGACCGATGGCCTACTCGTCTACGGAGGAGGGCGTATGCCGACCTACGTGATGCTCACCAACCTGACCCCCGACGGCGTGAACACGCTCAAGACCAACCCCCGGCGGGTGCAGGAGGTCAACCGCGAGGTCGAGGCGATGGGCGCGCGCGTGATCAGCCAGTGGGCCACGCTCGGCCAGTACGACTTCGTGAGCGTGATCGAGGCGCCCGACCCGGAGACGATGGCGCGCATCTCGGTCGAGCTCGGCTCCCGGGGGACGATGACGAGCCAGACCCTCTCCGCCATCCCCACCGACCAGCTGATCGAGGCCCTCTAGCGAGGAGACGGGGCGCAAACGGTGTCGCAGCGAGTCCTCGTCGTCGGTTCAGGGGGTCGCGAGCACGCGATCGTGCGGGCGCTGGCGCGCTCGCCGCAGAACCCTGAGCTGCTCGCGGCCCCCGGCAACGCCGGCATCGCCGGAGACGCGCGCTGCCTCGACGTCGGGGCCGAGGACGTGCAAGGCCTGGTCGCCGCGGCCGTCGAGGAGAACGTGGACCTGGTGGTCGTCGGGCCCGAGGCGCCGCTGGTCGCCGGGCTCGTCGACGCGCTCGAGGCGGCCGGGGTCGCCGCCTTCGGGCCCACGGCCGAGGCGGCCCGGCTGGAGGGCTCCAAGGTGCACGCCAAGGAGCTGATGCGCGAGGCGGGCGTGCCGACCGCCTCGCACACGGTGCTGCGAAACCGCGAGGAGGCGCTCGAGCACCTCGCCTGCGCCCCCTACCCGGCCGTGCTCAAGGCGGACGGCCTCGCCGCGGGCAAGGGGGTGATCATCTGCGACACCGAGCGCGAGGCGCGCGAGGCCGTCGAGGTCTTCTTCACCGAGCGGCGCTTCGGCGAGACCTCGGTGGTGCTCGAGGAGTACCTCGAGGGCGAGGAGCTCTCGCTGCTCGCGCTCTGCGACGGCGAGAACGTCGTGCCGCTCGCGCCCGCCCAGGACTACAAGCGCATCTACGATGGCGACCGCGGCCCCAACACCGGGGGCATGGGCAGCTACTCGCCGGTGCCCGGCATCGACGCCGCCCGCGCCGAGGAGATCGCCGAGGTGATCCACCGGCCCGTGGTCGACCTGATGCGCCGGCGCAACTCGCCCTTCCACGGGATCCTCTACGCGGGCCTGATGCTGACCGCGAGCGGTCCGAAGGTGCTCGAGTTCAACGTGCGCTTCGGCGACCCGGAGACCCAGGCGGTGCTGCCGCGCCTGGAGTCCGACCTGCTCCAGCTGCTCCAGGCGGCGCGCGAGCCCGGCGGCCTCGCCGGCGTCGAGGCGCGCTTCACAGAGCGCTGGGCCGTCACCGTCGTCCTCGCCTCGGCCGGCTACCCGCAGAGTTCCTCAAAGGGGGACGTGATCACGGGCGTCGAGGCGGCCGCCGCCCACGAGGGCGTCGAGGTGACGCACGCCGGCACCGCACGCGACGCTGAGGGGCGGCTCGTCACCGCCGGCGGCCGCGTCCTCAACGTCACCGCCCTGGGCACGGACGCCGCCGACGCCCGCGCCCGCGCCTACGAGGCGGCGCGCGAGATCCGCTTCGAGGGCATGCAGATGCGCAGCGACATCGCGGCGCGCGCCGTGGAAGCCACCGCGAGCCGCTAGCACCACCCCCGGAGAGTCAACGGACCAAGGAGATCCCCGCATGGAGTTTGGCGAGCCACGCACCGCAACCGGCACCGAGAACCCCGCCCCCGCGCCGATGCCCGACGTCGAGAGCGCCTTCGAGGAGATCGAGGTGGAGGCGCCGCTGGTCGGGATCATCATGGGCTCGAAGAACGACAAGCCCAAGATGCAGCCGGCGGGCGAGGCGCTCCAGGAGGCCGGGATCCGCTACGAGGTGCGCGTGATGAGCGCGCACCGCGACCCCGAGAAGGTGCGCGAGTACTGCCACGCGGCGCGCATGCGCGGCTTGAGGGTGATCATCGCCGGCGCCGGCATGTCGGCGGCGCTGCCCGGCGTCGCCGCCGCCCACACCGACCTGCCCGTGATCGGGGTGCCGCTCCTCGGCAAGGCCTTCGGCGGGCTCGACTCCCTGCTCTCGGCCGTGCAGATGCCCCCGGGGGTGCCGGTCGCCTGCGTGGCGGTGGACGGCGCCCGCAACGCGGGCCTGCTGGCGGCGCGGATCATCAACTGCTAGCGCCGTGATCGCCCGGTACACCCGCGAGCGGATCGGCGCCGTCTGGACCCAGCGGCGCAAGCTGGAGCGCTGGCTCGAGGTCGAGCTGGCCGTCACCGAGACGCTGGCCGAGGAGGGGATCGTGCCGGCGGAGGCCGCCGCCGCCTGCCGCGAGCGGGCGTCGTTCACGGTCGAGGCGGTGGAGGAGCGCGAGCGGGTGACCAACCACGACGTCGCCGCCTTCGTCGACGTGGTCGCGGCCTCGATCGGCGAGGAGGGGCGCTGGATCCATTACGGGCTCACCTCCTCTGACGTCCTCGACACCGCGCTGGCCCTGCAGCTGGTCGAGGCGGGCGAGATCATCGTCGACGGCGCGCGCAGCTTCCGCGACGCGCTGATCGAGCGGGCGCTCGAGCACCGCGAGACGATCTGCATCGGCCGCACGCACGGGATCCACGCCGAGCCCACCAGCTTTGGGCTGCGGCTGGCCGGGTTCGCCTTCGAGGCCGACCGCAACCTGCGCCGGCTCGAGCGCGCCTTCGAGCAGGCGGCGGTGGGCAAGCTTTCCGGCGCGGTCGGCACCTACGCCACGCTGCCGCCCCGGATCGAGGCGCGGGTCATGGAGCGGCTCGGGCTGCGACGCGAGGACGCCTCCACCCAGATCGTGCCGCGCGACCGCCACGCCGAGGTCTTGAGCGTGGTGGCGCTGGCCGGCGCCGGGCTGGAGCGGTTCGCGACCGAGATCCGCAACCTGCAGCGCACCGAGCTGCGCGAGGTCGAGGAGCCGTTCCGCGCCGGGCAGAAGGGCTCCTCGGCGATGCCGCACAAGCGCAACCCGATCATCTGCGAGCGCATCACCGGCCTCGCCCGGGTCCTGCGCGGCTACGCGCAGACGGGGCTGGAGAACGTGGCGCTCTGGCACGAGCGCGACATCTCCCACTCCGGCGCGGAGCGGATCGTGCTGCCGGACGCGACGATCGCGCTCGACTACATGCAGCACCTCGCCACGCGGGTCGCGCGCGAGATGGTGGTGCACACCGACCGTATGCGGGAGAACCTCGAGCTCACCTACGGCGCCGTCTTCAGCCAGCGAGCGCTTACCGCGCTGGTCGACGCCGGGCTTGCGCGCGACGACGCCTACCGGCTGGTGCAGCGCAACGCGCAGGAGGCCTGGGACACGCGCGTGCCCTTCCGGGAGCTGCTCGAGCGCGCCTTGGCCGAGCTGGACGATCCGCCGGGGATCGACCTGGACGCGGTCTTCGACCCGGGCGCGTACCTCGGCAACGCCGACGAGGTCTTCGCGCGGCTCGAGGCGCTGCGCGACTAGCTCAGCGGGTGCGCGCGAAGCGCTCCACCGCTGCGATCAACTCCTCGACCTTCTGGTCGGCCTCGGCGCCGCCGCGCTGCAGCGCGCCGCGCACGCAGTGGTCGGTGTGCTCGGCCAGGAGCTTCAGCGCGACCCCGTCGAGGGCGCTCGAGATCGCGCCGATCTGGGTCAGCACGTCGATGCAGTAGGCGTCCTCCTCGACCATCCGCTTGACGCCGCGCACCTGGCCCTCGATGCGCGACAGCCTGCGCAGCACGGCCTCGCGCTCCTCGCTGTATCCGGGCTTCGCCTCCATCGTCCCGACTATACCGGGTGGGGGTATGGAGCCCCGGGCACCCGTTGTACGATTGCTCGCGCCTTGACCGCCCGGATCGCCGATCTGCGCCTGCTTGCCCGAGGCAAGGTGCGCGAGATGTACGAGCTCGGGGACGACCTGCTCATGGTCGCCTCCGACCGCATCTCGGCGTACGACGTCGTCCTGCCCACCCCGATCCCGGACAAGGGGCGCGTGCTCACCCAGATGTCGGTGTTCTGGTTCGAGCACACCGCCGACATCTGCCCCAATCACTACCTCTCGCAGGAGGTGCCCGACGAGGTGCGCGGCAGGGCGCTGCGCGTGCGCAGGCTCGAGATGTACCCGGTGGAGTGCGTGGTGCGCGGCTACCTCTCCGGCTCGGGCTGGCGCGAGTACAAGGAGCGCGGCTCCGTCTGCGGGATCGAGCTTCCGAGCGGCCTGGTCGAGTCGGACCGGCTGCCGGAGCCGATCTTCACCCCCGCCACGAAGGCCGAGGTGGGCGAGCACGACGAGAACGTCGACTTCGAGCGCGCCGCCGAGATCGTCGGGGACCGCGGCCTGATGGAGCGCCTGCGCGACGTCTCGCTCGCGCTGTATGAGCGCGCCGCGGCCCACGCGCTCGAGCGCGGGATCATCATCGCCGACACCAAGTTCGAGTTCGGCCGCTCAGCGGACGAGGAGATCGTGCTGGCCGACGAGGTGCTCACCCCCGACTCCTCCCGCTTCTGGCCCGCCGACCAGTACGAGCCCGGGCGCTCCCAGGCCTCCTTCGACAAGCAGTACGTGCGCGACTGGCTCGACCGCTCCGGCTGGGACCACTCGCCGCCTGGGCCGGAGCTGCCGGACGACGTGGTCGCCGGCACGCGCGCCCGTTACATCGAGGCCTACGAACGCATCACCGGCCGCTCGCTCGAGGCCTAAGCGAAAAGCCATGCCGCGCGTACCCCGACCCCTAGCACCCGGGCCTTGCGGGCGACCGCGCGGGCTCATCGCCGCGCGCCGAGGAGCGCAGCGATGAGCGGCCGCAACGTCTTCATCCAGGGGATGCGCCGCTCCGGCACGACGATCCTCTACGACGCCTTCTGCGAGGACCCCGAGCTGCGCTGCTTCTACGAGCCGCTGCGCGAGGAGGCGGAGACGCCGGGCGGCGGCAGCGGCGCCCGCTCCCACGACCTGTTCGCCGAGACCCGCAGGCTGCGGCACGACTTCCAGCGCGAGCGCCACCCGGAGGTGCCGCTGGAGCTCTTCAACCACGGCGGCCCGCGCGCGCCCGCGCTGGAGCTGGACCGCCGCCTGCCGGGCTGGGCGATGGAGTGGCTGCGCTTCCTGTTGGAGCAGGCCCCGCAGGTGCTGGTCAAGCACGTGCGCATGTACCGCAAGGTCGCCGCCCTGCACGAGCTCGACCCGGACGCCGTGCTGGTGCACGTCGTGCGCGACCCCCGCGCGGTCACCGCCTCGATGCTGTTCGGGCGCGGACGGCGGCACTCGTGGCGCTACCCGGACGCGGACGCCTTCTTCGGCGCTTGGACGCGGCGGCGGCTGTGGTCGAGCCGCGCGATCTCCGACGCGCTCGTGGCGGAGGGCACGTTCAGCGGACTCGAGGGCGGAATTCCCGACTTCATGAGGCCGCTGATGGCCTGGAAGGTGGCCTTCGAAGAGCCGTGGCGGGAGGGACGGCGGCTGTTCGGGGAGCGCTACGTGCTGGTGCGCCTGGAGGATCTGCGCCGCGACCCCCAGGGCGCGCTCGAGCGCATCTACGAGCGGATCGGGCGGGCGCTCCCGGAGCGCGTGGCGGAGTGGGCCGAGCGCAACGTGCGCAGCACCGACGAGATCCCGTTCGCCCGCGACGGGCGCTGGGCCACGGCCTGCGAACGCCTCGGCTTGGGCGAGGCGCTGGCCGCGGCGGGCTACGAGGAGGTGCTCGCCGCGCCGGGCCCGCGCCGGCCGCTGCAGCTGGACCCCCCGCCTGCGCCCTCGCGGCTGAGCGCGATGCTGACGCGCGCCCGCCGCGGTGCCGAGCGCGCTCGCCGTCGGCACCGCTAACTTCTTCGCCGTGAAGGCGCGCGTCTTGATCCGGCCCAAGGAGGGGATCCTCGACCCCCAGGGCAAGGCGGTGGAGCGGGCGCTGCCCGCGCTCGGTTTCGAGGGCATCTCGCACGTGCGGGTCGGCCGCCTGGTCGAGCTCGAGGCCGAGGACACCTCCCGCCTGGGGGAGCTCTGCGAGCAGCTTCTCGCCAACCCGCTGGTCGAGGACTACGAGATCGTCGAGCTCGAGGGGGCCTGAGGTGCCCGTCCGCTTCGGCGTCCTGCAGTTCCCGGGCTCCTGCGACGAGCGCGACGCGCTCGCGGCGTGCCGGCGCGTGGGCGAGGCCCGGCTCGTCTGGCACGAGGAGACCGACCTGGGCGACATCGACGTCGTCGTGGTGCCCGGAGGCTTCTCCTACGGCGATTACTTGCGCGCCGGCGCGATCGCCCGCTTCGCGCCCGCGATGGAGGCGGTCGCTCGCTTCGCCGCCGAGGGCGGGCCGGTGCTGGGCATCTGCAACGGCTTTCAGGTGCTGTGCGAGGCGGGGCTTCTGCCCGGGGCGCTGCTGCCCAACGAGGGCCTGCGCTTCGTCTGCCGCCAGGTGGAGCTCGAGGTCGTCTCCACCGACACCCCCTTTACCGCCGAGCTCGAGCGCGGCCGGCGGCTCTCGGTACCGGTCAAGCACATGAGCGGGCGCTACTTCGCGCCCGAGCCCCTGCTGGACGAGCTCGAGGAGCGGGGGCAGGTGGCGCTGCGCTACGCGCCGGGGCACAACCCCAACGGGTCCGTGCGCGACATCGCCGGCGTCCGCAACCGGGACGGCAACGTGCTGGGGCTGATGCCGCACCCCGAGCACGCCGTGGACGAGCTCTTCGGCTCCGCCGACGGGCTCGGCCTGTTCGCCTCCGCGGCCGCCACGCTCGGCGCCGCCCATGCGCTGGCCTGACCCGCTGTTCGCGCTGCGCGCGCGGCGTGAGGCCGGGCCGCCGGCCCCCTTCGTGGTGGGGGTGGGCCGCTCCGGGACGACGCTGCTGCGGCTCATGCTCGACGCCCACCCTGAGCTCGCGATCCCTCCGGAGACGCATTTCCTGCCGGAGCTGATCGAGGCCGCCCGTCGGGGCGCCGCGCCCGCCGAGCTCGCCGCCCTCGCCTCCTCCAGCCGCCACTGGGGCGACCTCGGCCTCGACGCGCGCGAGTACGAGCGGCGGCTCGCCGGCTGCGAGCGGCGGCCCGACCGCGCGATCCGCGCCCTCTACCGGCTCTACGCCGAGCGGCACGGCAAGCCCCGCTGGGGCGACAAGACGCCGCCGTACGTGCGGCGCATGCCCGTGATCGCGCGGGCGCTGCCCGAGGCGCGGTTCGTGCACCTGGTGCGCGACGGGCGCGACGTGCTGCTCTCGCGGCGGCGGCGCGGCATGGGCGCCGACAAGTCGATCGCCGAGACGGCGGCGCAGTGGCGCAACCGCGTGCTCGCCGCGCGGCGGCAGGCGCGGCGTCTGCGCGGGCGCTACCTGGAGCTGCGCTACGAGGATCTGGTCGCCGACCCCGAGCCCCCCTTGCGGCGGATCTGCGAGTTCATCGAGCTCGATTACGACCCGGGGATGCTGCGCTACCACGAGCGCGCGCCCGAGCGGCTGGCGGAGATGAACCGCGACCTGCCCGGCGCCGGCAGGCGGGGCGGACGCGATGCGGCCGAGCGCATGGCCGCCCACGCGCTCGCCGGCGAGCCCCCGCGTCGCGACCGCACAGCGGCCTGGCGCAGCGAGATGAGCCCCGAGGACGTCGCCGAGTTCGAGGCCGTCGCGGGCGAACTGCTCGCCGAGCTCGGCTACGACGTGGCATCCTGAGCGCGGTACCCCCTTCGCCCCCCGACCCCCGACGGGATGGCAAAGAAAGTCCGTTTCAGCTTCCGCTACCTACGCAACCGGCGCCTGCGCGGGCGCAGCGAGCCTGACGTACCCGTGCCCTTCGTGGTGGGCGTGGGGCGTTCCGGCACGACGCTCCTGCGCCTGATCCTCGACGCCCACCCCGAGCTCGCGATCCCGCCGGAGACGCATTTCCTGCCCGCGCTGATCCAGCGCTCGGGCCAGCCGCTCTTCGGCCCCCGCCGCGCGACGCGCCTGATCGTCACCGACGAGCACCGGCGCTGGGCGGACTTCGGGCTCGAGGAGGAGCAGCTCTTGGAGCGGCTGCAGGAGCTGCGCCCGTTCAACCTGAGCGATGCCGTGCGCGCCTTCTACCTGCTGTACGCCGAGCGGCACGGCAAGCCGCGCTGGGGCGACAAGACGCCCACCTACGTGCGGCGCATGGGGGCGATCAAGCGCACGCTGCCCGAGGTCCGCTTCATCCACGTGATCCGCGACGGGCGCGACGTGATGCTGTCCACCAACCAGCGGATCAAGCAGCGCGGCCACCGCGACCCGCTCTCGCCCGCGGCCGCCGCGCGCCGCTGGCGCCGCCAGATCACGAAGGCGCGCGAGCTCGGTCCCCGGGTCGGCGACTACATGGAGATCCGCTACGAGGACCTGGTCACCGACACGGAGGCCACCGTGCGCCGCGTCTGCGACTTCATCGCGCTCGACTACGACCCGCAGATGCTGCGCTACCACGAGCGCGCCGAGGAGCGGCTGAAGGAGATGGCGGGCGCGATGCCCGCCCGCGCCGGGCGCCCCGCCCGCGAGGCGGGCGAGCGGCTGCGCGCGCACCGGATGGCGACCAAGCCGCCCAGCAAGGAGCGGATCGCCCGCTGGCGCGAGGAGATGGACCCGGCCGACCGGGCCGAGTTCGAGCGCTACGCGGGGTCGCTGCTGCGCGAGCTCGGCTACGAGGTCGGCTCAGGCTGAGAGCGAGCCTGGGCGCCGCTTCGCGCCCGGCCCCCGTCCCGCTCGAGCGCAGGCCGCGGGCGGCTCGCGCCAGGGCCAGCGACGCGTGCCGGCGCAAGGGTCTGTCACCATAGTCCGCGGTCGCGTACCCCTCAAAGCTTCCCCGCGAAGCCCATCCGACTATGGCATCGATCTTCTCCAGACTGCTGCAACGCGAGCCCGAGCGGCCGCCGTTCCCGTTCATCGTGGGCATGAACAGGTCGGGCACGACGCTGCTGCGGATGATGCTCGACGCCCACCCCGAGCTCACGATCCCGCCCGAGACCCACTTCGTGCCGGCGCTGATCAAGGCCTGCCGCCAGCGCGGCGCGACACCCGAGGACGCGCTGGCCGCGATGAAGTCGGTGCGGGAGTGGGGCGACTTCAACTTCAGCGACGAGGAGATGATGGGGCGCCTGCGGGCGCTGCCGAAGCTGCGCCCGGGGCCCGCCGTGCGCACCTTCTACGAGGCGTACGCCGAGCGCCAGGGCAAGCCGCGCTACGGCGAGAAGACGCCGACCTACGTGCAGAAGATGAAGCTGATCGAGCGGGCGCTGCCCGAGGCGCGGTTCGTGCACGTGATCCGCGACGGGCGCGACGTGGCGCTCTCGGTGCTGGACCGCACCGTGCGCGACCTCACCGTCGCCGACGTGGCGCGGCGCTGGCAGAAGAAGATCCGCAAGGCGCAGGAGGACGCGCCGTCCCTGCGCCACTACATGGAGATCCGCTACGAGGACCTGATCCTCAACACGGAGCCCACCCTGCGGCGGGTCTGCGAGTTCATCGAGCTCCCCTGGTCGGACGACGTGCTCAACTACCACGAGCGCTCGCCCGAGCGCCTCAAGGAGATGGCCCGCCCGCTGCCGGGCGGCGGCCGCGCCAAGGAGCTCTCCGTCGAGCGCCGCATGAAGACGCACGCGATGACGACCAAGCCGCCGAGCAAGGACCGCGTGCAGCGCTGGCGGCGCCAGATGACTGAGGAGCAGCGCCGCGAGTTCGAGGCGGTGGCCGGCGATCTGCTCGCTGAGCTCGGCTACCCGACCGGCGAATCGGTCGACGCCGCAAGCGACTAGCCCGGCGTTGCGAGCGCGCGTCCCGCAAGCGGCCCCCTCCGGGCTCGAGGGCCCACGCGCCCGGGGAGCCTGGCGATGAGGATCGGGATCGTCACCAAGTGGTACGCGAGCGGCCAGGCCGTCGTCTCGCGCTATCTGCGCTCGGCGCTGGATGAGCTCGGGCACGAGACCTTCGTGCTCGCCCGCGAGGGCACGGGGCCGCGCGCCGGCGCGAGCGACCGTCCCCACGACCCGATCTGGGACCAGCCGGGGGTGACCGTGACCGGCGTGAGCGAGGTCCCGTACGAGACCTACGAGCGCTGGGTCGACGAGCACGGGATCGAGCTCGTCTTCACCGACAACCTCTACCAGTTCGAGGAACTGCGGCGCCTGCGCGAGCACGGCGTGCGCACGATCGGCCGCTTCGTCTGGGAGCACTTCGCGCCCGAGCACGCCACCGACGCCAAGGAGGCGCTCGACGTCGTCTACTCCCTGCACCGCGGCGAGCAGGAGCGCTACGCCCAGCTCGGGATCGAAAGCCCGTATGTGCCCTGGGGCTGCCACCCCGAGCTCGTTGGCGTCGAGCCCGCGGAGCGCCGGGACGGCAACGTGACGCTGCTTCTCCCCGGCAGCTTCATGGGCCGGCGCAAGCCCCTGGACGAGGTGCTCGAGGCGTTCTCGCGCACCCGCGACCCGCGCCTGCGGCTGATCGTGAAGGGCCAGACCGCGAAGCGGCAGGGCAAGCTCGAGAAGGCTGCCGCCGCCGACCCGCGGATCGAGATCCGCATCGCCGACGAGCCGACCGCCGAGCACCTGCGCTTCGTCGCCGGCTGCGACGTGTGCCTCGCGCCGACGCGCTGGGAGGGGCTGGGGCTGCCGCTGTACGAGGCGGTCGCGTTCGGGCAGCCGGTGATCACCAACGACAATCCGCCCATGAACGAGGTGGTCCACGACGGCGTGAACGGGCTGCTGGTCGGCGCCGCGCAGGTCGGCACGGCGCGCTCGGGCATACCGGCCTGGAGCCCCGACGTGGGCGAGCTCGCCGCCGCGATCGAGCGCATCGCCGACGACGAGCTGCGCGCGCGACTCGCCCAGGGCGCGCGGGAGCTGCGCGCGGGCGAGCGCTCGTGGGCGCGCACGGTGGAGGGACTGCGCGAGCTCGTGGGGATGGTGGCGTGAGCGGCGCCGGGGGCCTTCACGAGCCGCAGGCGCCGGCGCCGTTCATCGTCGGCGTGATGCGCTCGGGGACGACGCTGCTGCGGCTCATGCTCGACGCCCACCCCGAGGTCGCGATCCCGCCCGAGACGCACTTCGTGCCGCGGCTGATCAAGCAGATGCGCCGCGGCACCCGCGACGCCGACGGCGTGCTCGAGGTGATCACCTCCGGCTCGCGCTGGCCGGACTTCCAGCTCGACGCCGAGGATCTGCGCGAGCGCCTGCGCGCCCACGAGCCGCTCGATGAGGGCACCGCGCTGCGCGTGTTCTACCGGGCGTACGCCGACCGCTTCGGCAAGCCGCGCTGGGGCGACAAGACGCCGGGCTACGGCAAGCGGATGATCCGCATCGCCAAGGCGCTCCCAGAGGCCCGCTTCATCCACATCATCCGCGACGGGCGCGACGTCACGCTCTCGCGGCGCCGGCGCGCCACCAACCCGGCCTCGGTCGAGAAGCACGCCAAACGCTGGCAGGCGCGCATCCGCTCCACCAGGCGCCGTGCGCAGCGCTTGAGCCACTACCTGGAGGAGCGCTACGAGCAGCTCGTGCTCGACCCCGAGCCGGTCCTGCGCCGCGTCTGCGAGTTCATCGAGCTCGAGTACGACCCGGTGATGCTGCGCTACTACGAGCGCGCCGAGGAGCGCCTGCAGGAGATCGCCAACCCGTTCGAGCGGATGTCGGCGGAGCGGCGCCTGGAGGCGCACCGGCTCGCCGCCCAGCCGCCGCAGCGCGGGCGGGTCGGCGCCTGGCGGGAGGAGATGTCCCCGCAGGAGATCGCCGAGTTCGAGGCGGCCGCGGGCGCGATGCTCGACGAGCTCGGCTACGAGCGCCACCAGCCCGCGGACGGATGAGGGTCGGCGTCGTCACGAAGTGGTTCAACCGGGGCCAGCCCGTGGTCGGGCGCCACACGCGCTCGGCCCTGGACGCGCTCGGCCACGAGACCTTCGTGCTGGCGCGGCCCAAGAAGGAGCGCGGGCCGATGCCCGGTGCGCTGGCCCGCGACGACGTCTGGGACCAGCCCCGGGTGACCGAGGCCTCCGCCTACGAGATACCGCTCGGCGAGTACGTCGATTGGGTCGAGCGCAACGGGATCGAGGCGATCTTCTGCGACCAGAACTACCAGTTCGACGAGCTCGCCGAGCTGCGCCGCCGGGGCGTCGTCGTGATCGGACGCTTCGTCTGGGAGCACTTCACCGCCGAGCACGTCGACGGCGTGCGCCGCGCCTACGACCTCGTCTTCTCGCTCACCCGCGCCGAGCAGGAGCGCTACCGCGGCATGGGCCTGGAGACCCCTTACGTGCCCTGGGGCTGTCACCCCGAGCTCGTCGCCGTCGCCCGGGAGGTGAGCCGCCCGGACGACGGGACGGTGACCTTCGTCTTCCCCGGCGGCTTCCTCGGCCACCGCAAGCCGCTCGAGCCCCTGCTCGAGGCCTGGGCGCGCGTGCGCAGCCCCCGCGCTCGCCTGCTGGTCAAGGCCCAGGTGGAGCGCCGGCTCGAGGCGGCCGAGCGCGCCGCCGCCCGGGACCCGCGGATCAGCCTGCGGATCGGGGACGAGCCCACGCCCGAGCACCTGCGCGCGATCGCCGCCTGCGACGTGACCGTCTCGCCGGCGCGCTGGGAGGGGCTGGGGCTGCCGCTGTACGAGGCGGTCGCCTTCGGCCAGCCCACGATCACCAACGCGACCCCGCCCATGGACGAGATCATCCGGCACGAACGCAACGGCCTGCTCGTCCCCTCGCATCCCGACGGAACCGCGCGCTCGGGCATCACCGCGCACGCGTTCGACGTCGACGCGATGGCCGCCGCGATCGATCGCCTAGCGGAGGATGACGAGCTGCGCGCACGGCTCGCCCAGGGGGCGCGGGAGCTGCGCGAGGGGGAGCGCGCCTGGCAACGCACCGTCGACGGCTTCGCCTCGCTGCTAGAAATGGCCGCTCGATGAGGTACGTCCTGCGCAGCCACGCGGGAGGCTCCCGCCGGTGAACTACGTCCAGCGAGCGCGCATCATCCTCGCCCGCCCGCGCCTGCGCGGCCGTCAGGCTCCGCCCGGCCCGGCGCCGTTCGTCTGCGGCGTGACGCGCTCGGGCACCACGCTCCTGCGGCTGATGCTCGACGCCCACCCCGAGCTCGCGATCCCGGGCGAGACGCACTGGGTCCCGAAGCTGATCAGGCGGATCGAGCAGCGCCGGATGAGCGCGGACGAGATCGCCGACTTCATCGTGGGCAGCAAGCGCTGGCCCGACTTCCACCTCGATCCCGACGCGCTGCGCGCGCGCCTGCGCGAGCTCGACCACGTCAACGCCGCCGACGCGATCCGCGCCTTCTACCGGCTCTACTCCGAGCGCGAGGGCAAGACCCGCTACGGGGACAAGACCCCGGGGTACGTGCGCGAGATGCTGCGCCTGCAGCGGGTGCTGCCCGAGGCCCGCTTCGTGCACATCATCCGCGACGGGCGCGACGTCGCGCTCTCGCACCTGCGCATGAACTGGGGCCCGGAGACGTACGAGGAGTCGGCGCAGCTGTGGGTCGAGCGGATCACCAAGGCGCGCAGGATGGCGCCGAAGGTGCGCCACTACATGGAGGTCCACTTCGAGGATCTGGTGCGCGACACCGAGGGCGTGCTGCGGAAGGTCTGCGACTTCATCGAGCTCGACTACGACCCAGTGATGCTGCGCTACCACGAGCGCGCCGAGCAGCGCCTGCGCGAGAAGGCGCGCGACCTGCCCCGGCGCAACCGGCCGGTGCAGACCGCGGAGGCGCGCATGGAGTCCCACCGCCTGGCGAAGGAGCCGCCGCGCGAGGACCGGCTCGGGATGTGGCGCGAGCGCATGAGCCCCGACGAGATCGCGCGCTACGAGGCGATCGCCGGGCCGCTGCTGCAGGAGCTGGGCTACGAGCTCGGCTCCCGCTGAGGCGGGCCCGGGGCGAGGCGCCGGCTCCGCGCCCGTGGCCGACGGGCGAGCGCCCAGTCAATAACCTGCCCCGCGTGACCGGTTCCACGCAGGCCAAGCACCGCGAGCTCGGGCTCACCGACTACGAGTACGAGCGCATCTGCGAACAGCTCGGGCGCGCGCCGAACGACGTCGAGCTGGCGATGTTCTCGCTTCTGTGGTCGGAGCACTGCGCCTACAAGCACTCGCGCAAGCTGCTGCGGCGCCTGCCGACCGAGGGGCCGCGCGTGGTGATGGGCCCGGGCGAGAACGCGGGCGCGGTTGACGTGGGCTCGGGTTACGCGGTCGCCTTCAAGGTCGAGTCGCACAACCACCCGAGCGCGGTCGAGCCCTTCCAGGGCGCTGCGACGGGAGTCGGCGGGATCCTGCGCGACGTGTTCGCGCTCGGGGCGAGGCCGATCGCGGTGCTCGACTCGCTGCGCTTCGGCGAGCTCGACTCCGAGCGCTCGCGCTACCTGTTCGACCACGTCGTCGCGGGCATCGGCCACTACGGCAACTCGATCGGCGTGCCGACGGTGGGCGGCGAGATCTACTTCGAGGCGCCCTACGAGCAGAACTGCCTCGTGAACGCGATGTGCGTCGGGTTCGCGCGCGCCGAGGAGATGGTGCGCTCCGCCGCCGCGGGCGTGGGCAACGTGGTCGTGCTGATGGGCGCGTCGACGGGGCGCGACGGAATCGGCGGCGCCTCGGTGCTCGCCTCGGCCGAGCTGCGGGAGGGCGAGTCGCAGCGCCCGACCGTACAGATCGGCGACCCGTTCGAGGAGTCGAAGCTGCTCGAGTGCTGCCTTGAGCTGCTGCGCGAGGGGCTTCTGGTCTCCCTGCAGGATCTGGGCGCCGCCGGGCTCACCTCGGCCGGCGGGGAGATGGCCTCGGGCGGCGGCGTCGGCATCGACATCGACGTGGCCAACGTGCCGCTGCGCGAGGCCGACATGGAGCCCTTCGAGATCATGGTCTCCGAGTCGCAGGAGCGGATGCTCGCCGTGGTCGAGCCTGACAAGGTCGAGCGGGTCTTCGAGATCTGCCGCCGCTGGCAGACCGGCGCCGCGGCGGTCGGCGAGATCACCGACACCGGCCGCTTCCGCGTGCTGCGCGACGGCGAGGTGGTCGGCGACATCCCGGTGGCCGCGCTCGTCAACGGCTGCCCGCTCTACGACCTGGAGCCCGCCGAGCCCGAGAGCTGGATCTACCCCCAGGGGCCCGCGACGCTCGCGCCCGGCGCCCCGCTCGCCGAGACGCTCGAGGCGCTGCTCGCCGCGCCGTCGGTGGCGTCCAAGCGCTGGGCCTTCGAGCAGTACGACTCGATCGTCGGCTCGCGCACGGTCCGCCGCCCGGGGGCCGCGGACGCCGCGGTGCTCGCGCTTCCCGAGGCCGGGACCGCGATCGGGGTCGCGATCGACGGCAACGGGCGCCGGGTGGCGTGCGACCCCTACAACGGCACGATCGAGGTCCTGCTCGAGTGCGCGCAGAACCTCGCCTGCGTGGGGGCCGAGCCGCTCGGGCTCACCAACTGCCTCAACTTCGGCAACCCCGAGAAGCCCCACGTCGCTTGGCAGCTCGACCGCTCGGTGCAGGCGCTCGCCGACGGCTGCCGCGCGCTCGGCATCCCGGTGGTCGGCGGCAACGTCTCGCTCTACAACGAGACCGAGCGCGGCCCGATCTACCCGACTCCGGTCGTAGGGCTCGTCGGCGAGCTGCCCGACCCCGCGGCCGCGCCGGGGATCGCCCTGGCGGACGGCGACGCGCTCGCGCTCGCCGGCCCCTTCCGGCCGGCGCTCGCCGGGTCGGAGCTCGCGAAGCAGCGCGGGGAGCTGGGCCCGGGCCTGCCCCCCGCCGACCTCGACGCCCAGCAGGCCGCGCTCTCCTTCATCCGCCAGGCAGCGCGCTCCGGGCGTGTGCGCGCGATCCACGATGTGAGCGACGGAGGGTTCGCCGCGGCGCTCGCCGAGATGGCGATCGCGGGCGGGGTCGGCGTCGCGGCCGACGCGAGCGGGTTCGCCGGCTTCGCCGACCTCGACGCGGAGGCCGCGCTCTTCGGGGAGGGGCCCGGCGGCTACGTTCTCGCGGGCGCGCGCGAGGAGCTCGAGGCCCTGGCGGCCGAGGCCGCCTCCGCGGGCGTGCCGTTCGCGCTGATCGGCGAGGCCGGGGGCGACGTACTGCGCGTCCGGGCGGGCGGGGCCGCGCTCGAGTTGCCGCTGGAGCGGGCCGCGCGGGCGTGGCGCTCGCTGGGCGAGCGGATGGACGCGCCCAAGGCCTGAGGAACGGACCGGATCAGCACACGGGCCGCGGACGCGACGCGGCGCAGCGCGAGCCGCGCGTCGCCCGCAGGTTGGACGTCAGAGGCCCGCGCCGGCGAGCGGGGTCGCGTCCGGGCCGCGGTCGCTGCCCGGAATCGGTGCCGGCATCGAGCGCAGCACGAGCAGCGCGTCGCGCAGGCGAGTGTCCTCGACTGCATCGGACTCCAGCGCCGCCGCCTCGTACGCCTCGCGCAGCCGGCCCTCCTTCCACAGCTCGTACTGCAGCTTGCGCGCCCGGCCCACCCGCTCGGGCAGGTCGTCGCGCCCGACGAGCGCGCTGCCGATCTGTATGACCCGGCGCTCGAACTGCGCGTAGCTTCGCATCTGGAAGTGGAGCACCTCGACCGCGTCGGTGCGCAGGACCCGTCCCTCCCGCGGCGGCATGCGCCGATGGTTGCCCCGGCGGATGCGCAGGCCGGGGTGGGTGCGGTGCACGATCTTCGGGGGCAGCGGCCGCCCGTGCGCGTTCAGCGAGACGCGCGCGCGGCGGGTCATCCGCTCCCACCAGGGCTCGGGCCCCTCGGGCGCGGGCAGGAAGTTGTGGCGCTGCGCGACCACGGCGCCGATCTCGTCCGGGAGCGTCGCCAGCAGCTCCTTGAGCGTGCCCGCGCGCGGGAGCCAGAACTCGTCGGCGTCGTTGGGCAGCACCCAGTCGGCGCCCTCCTCCCGGATCGCGATCCCGACCAGCTCGTTCACCCACGGCTCCGGGTCGAAGGCGCCCGGCCGGTGGATGAGCCGGATCAGGCCCCGCGCTGCGTACTCCTCGAGGATCTCGGCGGTCCCGTCGGTGGAGCCGTTGTCCATGACGATCGCGAAGTCGATGCCCTGCGCGAAGTGGAAGTCCAGGTTCTCCCGGACGATGTCCGCCTCGTCGCGGACCAGCAGCGTCATGACGAGCCGCATCGCCTCAGCCAGCCTCGTCCGCGGGGGGCGCCGGTGCGGTGTAACCTCGCCCGTTTGGAGCCGCGGGAGCGCCGGCGGGACCGAGCGACAGGGCGAGGGCTCCCGTCCGCTCGCGCGGAGCGATCGATGGCCGACACCCCTTCATGAACGCGCGGATCGTAGCCGTCCTCGGGATGCATCGCAGCGGAACCTCGGCGCTCGCGGGAACGCTCGCCGAGCTCGGCATCGACCTCGGCGACGCCCGCCGGGACGCGCGCTTCCAGCCCAAGGGCAACAACGAGAGCCGCTCGATCGTCAAGCTGCACAAGCGCCTGCTGCGCCGCAACGGGGCGAGCTGGTGGCAGCCCCCTTCCGGGCCGCTCGAGATCCCGCCCCGCCTGCGGCGCAAGCTGCGCGAGACGCTGGCGTCGTTCGAGGGCCCGGTGATCGGCGTCAAGGACCCGCGGATGCTCCTCGTCTACGACCTGTGGCGCGACCTGCCGCTGATCCGCCTGGGGGTGTTCCGCAACCCGGTCGACGTGACGCGCTCGCTGCAGGCGCGCGCCCGGGCCCAGGGCGAGCCGCTGGAGCATCTGGACGACGCTCGCTGCCACGAGCTGTGGGCGCACTACAACCGCCTGCTCTTGGCCGAGCACGACCGCGAGCCGTTCCCGCTCTTCAACTTCGACGAGGAGGAGTCGTTCGTCCCGCGGGTGATCGAGACGCTGCGCGCGCACGGCATCGAGGCCGCCGGCCAGCCCGCCTACTTCGAGCCGCACCTCGTCAGCAACCGCAGCGCGGACTGGCGGGACCGGGTGGACGGCGAGCTCGCCGCAATTTACGACGAGCTCGTCGAGCGGTCGCGGTAGGCCGATCCGACGGCACTGCTAGCCTTCGCATTGCCTTTTTCGGCCTGCATCGCAAGGTCCGGCCACGACCAAGCAGCTCCTCATGAATCACCGCGCGCGGCTCCCGGAGGGTCGCACCCACGACGTTTTCGAGGATCGTGACGGCCCCCGTGACGAGTGCGGGGTCTTCGGCATATACGCGCCGGGCCACGAGGTGTCGAAGCTCGCCTACTTCGCGCTGTACGCGCTCCAGCACCGCGGCCAGGAGTCGGCCGGGATCGCGACCTGCGAGGGCGGCCACATCACGACCCTGCGCGACACCGGGCTCGTCTCCCAGGTCTTCGACGAGCAGAAGCTCCGCGCGCTCGACGGCGACATGGCGATCGGCCACGTGCGCTACTCGACCACCGGCGGCGGCTCCTGGGAGAACACGCAGCCGGTCTGGCGCCACGACGGGCGCGAGATCGCGCTCGCGCACAACGGGAACCTGACCAACGCGGTCGAGCTGTTCAGCGAGCTGCGCGAGCGCGGCGTGCGCTTCCGCGGGACCTCGGACTCCGAGATCATCGCCGCGCTGCTCTCGCTCGAGGAGGCCGAGACGATCGAGGACGCGATCGAGGCGGTGATGCCGCGACTGGAGGGGGCGTACTCGACCGTGGCGATGACCAAGCACGCGATCGTCGCCTTCCGCGACCCCTACGGGGTGCGCCCGCTGGCGCTGGGCAAGCTGGGCTCCCACTACTGCGTGGCCTCCGAGAGCTGCGCCTTCGACATCATCGGCGCCGAGTTTCTGCGCGAGGTGCAGCCGGGCGAGCTCGTCTCGCTGAGCGAGGGCGGGATCGAGGTGCGCCAGGTCCTGCGTGGCGAGCGCACCGCCCACTGCGTCTTCGAGCACATCTACTTCTCGCGGCCCGACACCCGGCTGGAGGGCAAGGTCCTGCAGCAGGTGCGCGGGCGCATGGGCGAGATCCTCGCCCGCGAGGCGCCCGTCGACGCGGACCTGGTGATCGCGGTCCCGGACTCCGGCAACCCCGCCGCCAACGGCTACGCGCGGGTCGCCGGCCTGCCCAAGGACGACGGGCTGATCAAGAACCGCTACGTCGCCCGCACCTTCATCGAGCCCGGGCAGGATCTGCGCAAGCGCGGGCTGCGCATGAAGTTCAACCCCCTGCCGGAGATCGTGAGCGGCAAGCGGCTCGTGGTCGTCGACGACTCGATCGTGCGCGGCAACACGACCCGGCACCTGGTGCGCATGCTGCGCGAGGCCGGGGCGCGCGAGGTGCACCTGCGGATCACGGCGCCGCCGATCCGCCACCCCTGCCACTACGGGATCGACATGCACACGCGCGAGGAGATGGTGGCCCACGAGCGCACGCCCGAGCAGGTGGCCGAGGAGGTCGGCGCCGACTCGCTCGCCTACCTCTCGCTCGAGGGGCTCTACGAGGCGATCGGGGCGGAGCCGGGCGGCCACTGCGACGCCTGCTTCACCGGGCGCTACCCGCTGGGCGAGACGGACACCGACAAGTACTCGCTGGAGACGCTCGCCACCGTCCCGGTGCGCTGAGCGCCCCCGCCGCGGCGGCACACGGTGCGCACCAACGGCGCGCACAGGCGGGCGGGCCGCGAACTTTTCCGCGCCGTTTCCGTCGCGCCGCGGGCGGCGCGGGGGCGCTCCGCCGCCGCAACCCCGATCCTTTGGCGGGTGAACCGCGAGCAGCTAGTCGCAGGCCTGCGTCGGCACTTCGGGCACGCCGAGTTCAGGCCCGGCCAGGAACCGGCCGTCGCCGCCGCCGTCGCCGGGCGCGACGTGCTGCTGGTGATGCCGACGGGCGCGGGCAAGTCGCTCTGTTATCAGCTGCCAGCCCTGCTCGATGAACAGGCCCTGACCGTGGTGGTCTCGCCGCTGGTCTCGCTCATGCAGGACCAGGTCGAGCGCCTGGGCGAGCGGGCGGAGCTCGTCAACTCGCAGCGCACCCCAGCCCAGAACGCCGCCTCGCTTGAGCGCGCGCTGTCCGGCGAGGCGCGGCTGCTCTACGTGGCCCCCGAGCGCTTCTGGACGCCCGGCTTCGGCGAGCGGCTCAAGGGCCGCGTGGGGCTGTTCGTGGTCGACGAGGCGCACTGCGTGAGCCAGTGGGGCCACGATTTCCGGCCCGAGTACTTCCGGCTCGGCGAGGTGGCGCGGCGGCTCGGCGCGCGCTCGATCTTCGCCGCCACCGCCACCGCGACGCCGCGGGTGGCGGTGGACATCGTGCGGCGGCTGGGGTTGCGCTCGCCCGTGCGGATCACGACCGGGTTCGAGCGGCCGAACCTCTCCTACGACGTGGTGACGGTGCGTGACGAGCGCGCCCGGCGGCGCGCGCTCGGCGCGCTGCTGCGCGAGCCCGGCGCGCTGCCCGCGATCGTGTACTCGGGGACCCGCAAGCGCACCGAGGAGACGGCGGCGCGCCTCGAGCGCGAGCTGGGGCTGCCGGTGCGCCCCTACCACGCCGGCATGGAGCGAGAGGAACGCGCCGAGGCGCAGAGCGCGTTCATGGCGGGCGAGCTGCCGGTGGTGGTCGCCACCAACGCCTTCGGCATGGGGGTGGACAAGGCCGACGTGCGCACGGTGGTGCACGAGGCCGTGCCCTCCTCGCTGGAGGCCTACTACCAGGAGGCGGGCCGGGCCGGGCGCGACGGGCGGCCGGCGCGCTGTGTGCTGCTCGCCTCGGGCCAGGACAAGGGGCTGCACGTGCACTTCATCCAAAGCAGCGAGTCGGACGAGGGCCGGCGGGTGGGCTGGGCGAACTTCCGGGCCGTGTGGGGCTGGGTCGAGGGTGAGGGCTGCCGGCGCGAGGGGCTCTTGCGCCACTTCGGCGACCGCGGCGAGCCGCGCGCCGAGGGGCGCTGCTGCGATCGCTGCGACGGCCCGCTCGAGGTCGCGGAGCTGGTTGCAGCCGAAGCCCAAGCCGTCCCCGCGGGAGCGGGTGAGGATCAGTCCGGGCGGCGAAGTGCGCGTCGGGCGGTCCCGGTCGAGCCGGGCTACGCCGAGCGCGAGGCGGCGCGGGAGGCGATCATCGAGGTGGTGCGGGCCGCGACCCCGGCGGTCGGACGGACGCGGGCCGTCGAGATCCTCCGCGGCGGGCGCTCCAAGGTCGTGCGCAAGTACGGCTACGACGAGCTTCCCGGCTACGGCTCGCTCGCCGACTGGCGGGCCGAGGAGCTCCTCGGCGAGGTGGACGCGCTGCTCGAGGCCGGGGTGCTGCGCTCGACGGGTGGGCGGTTCCCCAAGCTCGCGCTCGCGGGGACGAACGGCGACGGGGGCGGGCCACGGGACGTCGGCTCGGGCGATTCCGGGTCGGACGCGCCCGAGCCCGCCGTGCAGTCACGGGCCTCCGCGGGCGGCCGTGGGGCAGGGCTGCGGGTGGCGGTGCTCGCCTCGGGCACGGGGACGAACCTGCAGGCGATCCTCGACCGGGTGCACGGACGTGACGGGATCGAGGTGGTGGCGGTGGCCTCGGACAAGCCGAACGCGCTGGCGCTCGAGCGGGCGCGCCGTGCGGGGGTGGAGACGGCTGTGTTCCGCGCGGCCGACTACCCCGATCGCGAGGCGCGGGACGAGGCGCTGGGGGACTGGCTGGAGGAGCGGGGGGTCGAACTGCTCGTGCTGGCGGGCTACATGCAGATCCTCTCGCCCCCGTTCGTGCGGCGGTTCGAGCGTCGCACGATCAACGTGCACCCCGCGCTCCTGCCCTCGTTCCCGGGCCTCGACGCGATCGGGCAGGCGCTGCAGCACGGGGTGCGGGTGACGGGCGTCACCGTCCACTTCGTCGACGAGGGCGTCGACACCGGACCGATCCTGCTGCAGCGAGCGGTCCCCGTGCCGGAGGACCGGGACAGGGATCGGCTCGAGGAGGCGATCCACGCGGTCGAGCACGAGCTGCTGCCGCAGGCGATCCGGCTGATCGCCGCCGGACGGGTGAGCTTCGACCCGGACAACCCCAGGGTCGTACGCATCGCGCCCGAGGAATAGACTCGGGCTCGATGTCCGAGCGGTTGGTCGACGAGGTCGTATCCGGCGAGGGGGGCTCTCCCCCCGGCGGCGGGCCGCTCAAGGTGCGGCGGGCGCTGATCTCGGTCTCGGACAAGACCGGCGTGGTGGATTTCGCGCGCGGGCTGAGCGAGCTCGGGGTGAAGCTGCTTTCGACCGGCGGCACGGCCGCGGCGATCCGGGAGGCGGGGATCGAGGTCACCGACGTCTCGGAGTTCACCGGCTTCCCGGAGATCCTCGACGGACGCGTGAAGACGCTGCACCCGCGGCTGCACGGGGCCCTGCTGGCGAAGCGGGACGAGCCCGAGCACATGCGGACCCTGGAGAGCGAGGGCATCGAGCCGATCGACCTCGTCTGCGTCAACCTCTACCCCTTCCAGCGCACCATCGCCCGCCAGGACGTCACCGAGGCGGAGGCGATCGAGAACATCGACATCGGCGGGCCGACGCTGATCCGGGCGGCGGCGAAGAACCACCGCTTCGTGGCCGTGGTGGTGAAGCCGGAGAGCTACGACGCGGTGCTCGCGGAGCTCGAGGGCAGCGGCGCGATCTCCGAGGAGACGCGGCACTGGCTCGCCAACGAGGCGTTCGCCGAGGTGGCGCGCTACGACGCCGCGATCAGCCGCTGGTTCGGCATGCGCTACGAGTCGTTCCCGCAGCACTGGGTCTTCTCCTACGAGAAGCTGCTCGACCTCTCCTACGGCGAGAACCCGCACCAGAAGGCGGCGCTGTACGTGGAGCCGGGGGCGCGCTCGCACGTGCTCTCGCGCGTCTCGAAGCTGCACGGCAAGGCGCTCTCCTTCAACAACGTGCTCGACCTCGACTCGGCGACGAAGCTGTTGGCCGAGTTCGAGGAGCCGGCGGCGGTGATCGTCAAGCACAACAACCCCTGCGGCGTGGCGATCGCCGAGGACATCGAGCAGGCCTACGAGCGGGCGCTGGCGTGCGATCCGGTGTCCGCCTTCGGCGGGGTGATCGCGCTCAACCGGCCGGTCACACCCGCGCTGGCGCAGCGGCTGAGCGAGAACTTCATCGAGGTGCTGGTCGCGCCCGGATACGAGGACGGGGCGCTCGATGTCCTGACCCGCAAGGAGGCGATTCGCATCCTCGACAACTCCGAGCAGCGCGGGCCCGAGCCGCGCGAGCGCGACATCAAGCGGGTGCGCGGGGGGCTCCTGGTGCAGACGCCGGACCTGATCGAGGAGACGCGGGAGTCGATGGAGGTCGTGACCGAGGCGGAGCCGTCGGAGGAGCAGTGGCGCGACCTGCTGTTCGCCTGGAAGGTCTGCCGCCACGTGCGCTCGAACGCGATCGTGTTCGCGCGCGACGGCGCCACGATCGGGATCGGCGCCGGGCAGATGAGCCGCGTGGACTCGAGCCGGATCGCCGTGCAGAAGGCGCGGGACGCGTTCGGCGAGCGCGCGGACGAGGTGCTCGCGGGCTCGGTGGTGGCCTCGGACGCCTTCTTCCCCTTCCCCGACGGCCCCCTGGCCGCGATCGATGCCGGGGCGACCGCGCTGATCCAGCCCGGCGGCTCGAAGCGCGACGCGGAGGTGATCGCCGCCTGCAACGAGCGCGGCGCGGCGATGGTCTTCACCGGCCGCCGCCATTTCCGTCACTGAGGGCGCAGCGCCTCACCATTCCGTGGCTGCTGCGAGTGCCCCCGGCGGGACTCGAACCCGCAATCTCAGCGATTAAAAGTCGCGCGCGTTACCAATTACGCCACGGGGGCATCGCAAATCGTAGAACCGTCGAATCCCTCTTTCCGCTCCCGAGCGTGACGGCGGCGGTGGCAGTTCGCGCATCGCACCTGGCACTCGCTGATCTCCGCAGCGAGCCTCGCAAGGGACACCCCATCGCGGGCCAGCTTCACCACGGAGTCCTTCTTGGGACCCACGTGATCGAACTCCAAGACCACGAGGTCCTTCGTCCCGCAATCGATGCAACCGCCCAACAGAGCCTCGCGAACGAACTCGAGGTTGCGCCTCTGGGCCTCCAAGAGCCCGGGCGCGCCCAGCCGACTGGGGTCGGTCCGCCATGACCGTAGGCGAAGCTGGGTACGGCGCCGATGGCAATTGGCGCACACGACCTCGCAGCGGCTCAGCTCCTCCCGCAGTCGCTCGACCGAAGCGCCTTCCGCGACCATCCGGCCGATCTCGCCGCGCTTCTCTGCCACGTGGTCGAACTCGAGCACGACAGGGTCGGTCTCCCCGCAGTCGCGGCATGGGTGCGCGCTCAGGTACTCGTCCACGAAGGCTCGCGCAACCACGGGACGACGGCGCTTGGCCGCGAGGGACTGACGCACGTGCAGCTGCCCCCGCTGCCGGAAGTAGGCGCGGTAGCAGTCCTTGCACCAGGCCTGAAGCCCGTCACCGCGCCGGCTGAACGCGCTCGCGGGCAACCACCTGCGGCAGCGCCCACAGCGGACCTCAGGGCGCGCGACGTCGGACGGCGCCGGCGCTCGGGCCGCTGAGGCCCGCTCCGGAGCAAGATCCGACACCCAGCGACTCACCGTCGAGAGGGCTACGTCGAGCTCGTTGGCGATCGCCCGCAGCGACCAACCGTCCGCTCGCAGGAGCCGAGCGCGCGCGCGTTCCAGCGGCTTCGCCATACGAACACATGTTCGCGCCCAACCAAGACGGAGAAGCTACAGCGCACGTTTGGCGGTCCCGTGCAGCTCGGTCGCCGGCTTGGAGGCCATCAGCCCAGCGTCGTGAGCAACAATAGGCTTCGTGCGCGTCTCAGCCAAAGCCGACTATGCGGTGCGCGCGGCGCTCGAGCTCGCCGCGGCGACGCCCGATAGTCCCCTCAAGGGGGAGCAGGTCGCGCTCGCGCAGTCGATCCCGCTGCGCTTCCTCGAGAACATCCTCTCGGAGCTGCGCGCCGCGGGTATCGTGCAGAGCCGCCGCGGGGCCGATGGCGGCTACTGGCTGGCGCGCCCCGCCGACGACGTCACCATCGCCGAAGTGATCCGCGCTGTCGACGGACCGCTGGCGACGGTGCGCGGCGAGGCCCCGGACCAGCTCGCGTACGAGGGGTTGGCCGAGCCGCTGCGCGACGTCTGGGTGGCTCTGCGCGCGAAGGTCCGCTCCGTGCTCGAGTCCGTCACGCTGGCGGATATCGCCGCGAACCAGCTGCCTGAGCCCGTGCACTCGCTGGCGACGCATCCCGAGGCGACCGCTCCTCGCTGAGCGGCGGCTCGCGCTCCGCCACGAGGCCCGCGTCCTTCGCCTCGCGCAGGAGCTGGCGCCAGGTCGCCGCCCCGACCATCGCGATGAAGCCGATGATCACCGAGAGGTAGACCCAGAGCACTATCTCGTAGAGCTCCATCGGCCTACCTCCCGGATCGCTACGCGGGCAGCAGCTCCTCCGTGCGCGGCCCGTTCTCGTCGAACACCTTCTTGCGCGCCGGGCGCGCGTAGACGATCTGGTTCTCCGCGAGCTCGAGCTCCTCGGCCTGGGCGCGGGTGAGCTGCGCCCAGAGCCTGTCGCCCTCGGCGGGCGCCAGCTCCACGCGCACCTCGAACCCGAGGTGCACGACGCGCTCGACCAGGACCTCGAGCGACCCCGGGGTGCGCACGTGGGAGATCTCGAGGTCGTGCGGCCGCACGAACTCCCGGCCCAGCCGGTTGACCGGCCCGACGAAGCTCATCACGAACTCCGTCTGCGGGTGCTCGTACAGCTCGCGCGGCGCGCCCGCCTGCTCGATCCGGCCCTCGTTCATCACCACGATCTGCTCGGCGACGTCCATCGCCTCCTCCTGGTCGTGGGTGACGAAGATCGTCGTCACGTGCATCTCGTCGTGCAGGCGGCGCAGCCAGGCGCGCAGCTCCTCGCGCACCTTGGCGTCGAGGGCGCCGAACGGCTCGTCGAGCAGCAGCACCTTCGGCTCCACCGCGAGCGCCCGCGCCAGGGCCATGCGCTGGCGCTGGCCGCCGGAGAGCTGCCCCGGATAGCGGTCGATGAACCCCTCGAGGTGGACGAGCTCGAGCAGCTCGCGCACGCGGCGCTCGATCTCCTCCTTCGGCCGCTTGCGGATCTTCAGCCCGAAGGCGACGTTGTCGCGCACGGTCATGTGCTTGAACGCGGCGTAGTGCTGGAAGCAGAAGCCCACACCGCGATCCTGCACGGGCACGTGAGTCACGTCCTGCCCGTTCATGACCACGGTGCCGTGATCGGGCTGCTCGAGGCCCGCGATCACGCGCAGCAGCGTCGACTTGCCGCTGCCGCTCGGCCCCAGAAGGGCGGTGAGCGAGCCGTCGCGCACCTCCAGTGACACGTTGTCGAGGGCGACGAAGTCGCCGAAGCGCTTCGTCACCTGGTTGACGACGATGCTCATCGAGCCTCCTCTCTTTCGTCCAGCCCGGTGTCGACCGCGTGCGCGTGTCCCGCGCCCCCGCCGGTCGCGACCGCCTCCGCGCGCTTGCGCCCGCCTCGCTCGATCAGGTTCATCGCGAACAGCGTCGCCAGCCCCACGAGGGCGAGGACGACGGCCGCCGCGTAGGCGCCGGACACGTTGAACGTCTCGTACTGCTTGCTGACGTAGAGCGGCAGCGTCTCGGTGGCGCCGGAGATCTTCCCCGAGACCACCGCCACCGCCCCGAACTCGCCCAGGGCGCGCGCCGTCGCCAGCACCACGCCGTAGGTCACACCCCAGCGGATCGAGGGCAGCGTGATGCGCCAGAACGTCTGCCAGCCGTTCGCGCCCAGGGTGCGCGCGGCCTGCTCCTGCTCGTCGCCGATCTCCTGCAGGACCGGCACGACCTCGCGCACCACGAACGGCATCGAGACGAAGACGGTCGCGATCACCATGCCCACCGGCGTGAAGATCACGCGGATGCCGTGTTCCGCCAGCCAGGGCCCGAACCAGCCGTCGCGCTGGTTGAAGACCAGGACCAGCGAGAGGCCCACGACCACCGGCGAGATCGCAAACGGCAAGTCAATCAGCGAGTTGATCAGCGCCTTGCCGGGGAACCTGTGCCGCACCAGCACGAGCGCGCAGACGACCCCGAAGATCGTGTTGAGCGGCACGGCGAAGACGACCATGACGATGGTGAGCCAGAAGGCATGCATGCCCTCGGGGCTCGTGACCGTCTCCCATGCGTTCGCGAACCCGTCCTCGAACGCCTTGTAGAAGACCATCAGGACGGGGATGATCAGCAGCAACGCCAGGTAGCCCACCGCGATCGCGCGCAGGCCGAGCTGCGAGCGGCGGCTGCCGCGCACGGCGTTGATCCTGCGGTCGGCGATTCCCTTAGCGGCCATGGCGCGTGCTCCAGCGGTTGATCATGTGGAAGCAGAAGAGGATCCCCACGGAGATGGCGAGCAGGACCACGGACACCGCCGTGGCGCCCGACATGTCGCCGCTCTCGATCCGCGAGTAGATGAACAGCGAGGCGACCTGGGTCTTGCCCGGGATGTTTCCCGAGATCAGGACCAGCGCCCCGAACTCGCCCACCGCGCGGGCGAAGGCGAGCGCGCTCCCGCCCAGGATCGCCGGCAGGAGGTTCGGGAGGATGATCCGCCGCACCACGGTGAACGGCCGGGCCCCCAGCGACGCCGCCGCCTCCTCCATCTCCAAGTCAAGCTCCATCAGCGTGGGCTGCACGGCGCGGATCACGAACGGCAGCGTCACGAAGAGCAGGGCCACGATCACCCCGATCACGGTGAAGCTCACGCCCTTGAGGCCCAGCACCCCGGTCTCGCCGTAGAGCGCCAGCAGCACGAGGCCGGCGACGATCGTGGGCAGCGCGAAGGGGAGATCGATCAGCGAGTTGAGGATCCCCTTGCCCGGGAACTCGTCGCGGACCAGCACCCAGGCGATCAGCGTGCCCATCACCGCGTTGATCACCACCACCGCGAGGGCGGCGAGCACCGTCAGGACCAACGCGTCGACCGCCATCGGGTTGGAGACGGCGGTCCAGAAGCCCGACCAACCATCCTGAGTCGACCGGACGACCAGCGCCGCGATCGGGATCAGGACGAGAACCGAGAGGTACGTGACGACGAACCCTCGGGAGAGGGCGGCCCCCCCGAAGCGGGGCGTGCGCACCCGCTTCGGGGGGGACTCGATGTGCCCTACAGCACTCACTCGGTCGGGCCTCCGAGCTCCTTCTGGATCTGGGCGATCTTGCCCTTGTCCGGATCGAAGTACTCGGTCATGACCTTGTCCCAGCCGCCGAGGTCATCGATCGTGAACAGGTCCTTGGGCTGCGGGAACTTGTCGGAGAACTCGGCGAGGATCTCCTCGTTCACCGGGCGGAAGCCGTTCTCCGCCCAGATTCGCTGCGCCTCGTCCGACCAGAGGAACTCCAGGAAGGCCCTGCCGCCCTCCGGGTTCGGCGCGTCGACCGGCACGCCGCCGGGCGTCTGGATCAGGATCGTCGAGTCCGGAACGACGTACTCGACGTCGTTGCCCGCGTTCTGGGCCTGGATCGCCTCGTTCTCGTACGACAGGAGCACGTCGCCCTTGCCGCTGAGGAACTCGTTGAGGGCGTCACGCGCCGAGGCGGGGTAGGTCGGCACCTTCTCGAGCAGCTTGCGCACCGCGTCCAGGCCGGCCTGCTCGTTGAACTTGCCGTTCTTGAGCGCCGCCTGACCGAACACCGCCATGACGTTCCAGCGGGCGCCGCCCGAGGTGAACGGGTTGGCGTTGATGATCTCCAGGTCCCCGTTGAGGACGTCGTCCCATCCCTTGACGTTCTCGGGGTTGCCCGGGCGCGTCACGATGACGACGACCGAGTTCTGGATGATCCCCTCGTACTCGTTATCCCGGTAGTCCTCCGGGAGGATCCCCTTGTCCACGAGGATCTGGGTGTCCGGCTCGAGCGCCAGATGCGCGACGTCGGTCGGGATGCCCGACTCGATCGCCCGGCGGGAGTCGCCGGAGCCGGCGAAGGAGGTCGTGAACTTCGTCCCCTGGCCCTCCGGGGTCTTCTGGAACGCCGGGATCAGATGGTCCTCGTAGACCTCCTGCGGGGTGGAGTAGGCGACGAGGTTGATCGTGCCGCCGCCACCGCCGCCGTCGCCCTCACCACCGCTGCTCCCCGAATCGGAGGAGCCGCCGCAGGCCGCCACGACGAACGGAACGGCCAAGAGCGCGATCAGGGCGGCGAGCCGCTGCCTGGTCTTTGTCATGCGATGAAATTCCTTTCTGTCTTTGTCCATCGACTTGGTGAACAAAGGTTGGCGCGGCAGAGTAGCAGAGGCGCCAGCGATTGCAAGCACTTCGTCGGCGCGCCTCTTGAAGCGAGGGGCACGATTCGCGCTACGAGCAGCACGCCGCCCGCTCGAAGGCCTGGCCACGCAGGACGGACAGGTGGCGCTGGGAGAGGGCTATGCGCCCGCGCTCGGGGACGGGCTCGCGACCAGCGCGACCCGACCCGGCCCCGGGATCAGAGCTCGGGCAGTCCTTCCTCGGGGGTCGAGGCTTGGGCGTGCAGGCGCTTGGGGATCCGCCCCGCTCCTCGCGCCAGCCAGCCCGCCTCCACCGCAAGGCGCATCGCCCGCGCCATCGCGACCGGGTGGGCGGCGCGCGAGACCGCGCTCGCGAGCAGCACGGCCGAGCAGCCCAGCTCCATCGCCAGGGCCGCGTCGGAGGCCGTGCCGATCCCCGCGTCGAGGATCACCGGCACGCTCGCCTGCTCGACGATGATCCGTAGGTTGTAGGGGTTGCGGATCCCGGCGCCTGACCCGATCGGTGCGCCCAGCGGCATCACCGCTGCGCAGCCCAGATCCTGGAGCCGACGCGCCAGGATCGGGTCGTCGTTCGTGTACGGCAGCACGACGAAGCCGTCGTCGACCAGCTCCTCCGCCGCGCGCAGCAGCTCGGGCGCGTCGGGCAACAGGGTGCGATCGTCGCCGATCACCTCGAGCTTGATCCAGTTCGTGCCAAAGGCCTCGCGCGCGAGCTTGGCGGTGCGCACCGCGTCGCGCGCCGTGTAGCACCCGGCGGTGTTGGGCAGCGCGAACAGGCCGTGGCGCTCGAGCACGTCGGTCACCGAGCCCTGCGCGAGCGGGTCGACCCGGCGCAGAGCCACCGTGACGATCTCCGTGCCCGATGCCTCGATCGCCCGCTCCATGGCCTCCAGCGAGCGGAAGCCGCCGGTGCCGAGGATCAGCCGGGAGCGCCAGCGCCGTCCGCCCAGCTCGAACGCCCGCTCCTCGCCGGCCCTGTCCGTGCGCTCGTCCGCGGCCCCAGCCGCGCGCAGCGCCTCATCCGCCCTGGACGGCATGCAGCACCTCCACCCGCTCGCCCTCTTGCAACCGCCGCTCCTCCCAAGCGGCGCGCGGCACAACCTCGCCCCCGACAGCCACTGCCAGCCCGCGCCCGTCCGGGCTGGCGCCGGCGGCGCGCACCGCGTCGGCGACGGTCGCCGGCGCGGGCAGCTCGGTGCTCTTCCCGTTGAGCTCGATCTGGACCAGCTCGGCGCCGCTCGCGCCCGTCACGACGCCACCTCCGCCTCCTGGAAGCGCTGCGGCCGGGCGAGCGCGATCTCGGCCGGCGGCTCCTCGCCCCGCAGCAGCGCGACCACCGCGTCCGCGGTCAGGGGGGTGAGCAGCACCCCGTTGCGGAAGTGCCCGCTCGCCCAGAGCAGCCCGTCCAGCTCGCCCGGCCCGATCACCGGCAGGTTGTCCGGCGTCCCGGGCCGAAAGCCGACCACCGTCTCGACCAGCTCGAGCTCGGCCACGTCCGGCAGCGCGCGGTAGGCCTCGCGCAGAAGCTCGAACACGCCGCCCGCGGTCACGCGCGCGTCGAAGCCCATCTCCTCCACCGTCGCGCCCACGACCACGGTGCCGTCGCGGCGGGGGACGACGTAGACGCGCTCGGAAGCGACGATGCGCGAGCACACCTGCTCCTGAGGATCGCCGCGCAGCGTCAGGATCTGCCCCTTCACGGGCCGCACCGGCGGCCGCAGCTGCGGCCCCAGCCACTCGAGCGAGCCCGTCCAGGCGCCCGCAGCGACCAGCGTCGTCCCCGCGACGTGGAACCGCCCGTCGGCCGTGCGCACGCCCTCGAGCCGCCCTCCGCTCAGCTCCGCGCCGACGACCTCCGCGCCGCCGACGAGCTCCACGCCCGCCCGCTCGCAAGCGGTCACGAGCGTCTCGACCAGCAGCCGCGGGACCACCGCGGCCTCGTGCGGAGCGAGCACCCCGCCGGCCAGCTGCGGCACCAGGCCCGGCTCCAGCTCGCGGCACTCGCTCGCCCGCAACCACTCGGCCTCGAGCTCCAGCGAGCGCATCAGCTCGAAGCGGCGCCGCAGCTCCGCTGCCTCGTCGCGGTCCAGCGCCACGTGCAGGGCGCCCTCCTGCATGTAGCCGGTGGCGCCCGCCGCCTCCTCGAGCTCGGCCGCGAAGCGGGGCCAGCGCGCATGCGAAGCCAGCGCGAGCTCGAGCAGGCGCTCCTCGCCGAAGCTCAGCTCCCCCACGGGGGCCAGCATGCCCGCGGCGACCCCCGAGGCGCCCGCGCCCGGCTCGTCGCGCTCGAGCACGCGCACGCGCAGCCCGGCCTGGGCTGCCCGCCACGCGCAGGCCAGCCCGATCGCACCGCCGCCGACCACGACGAGGTCGACCGCGCTGCCGTCACCCTTGCTCATCTGCCCGGCCAACTTGGCTAATCGCTTCCTCTCGGTCGGGCGGGGGATCCGCAGCACCATCCCTGCGCCGGCATTACCCGGATCAGGTTCAGACGGTCGGCGGCTCCCGCGCCGCCCTCTCAGCCCGCGCACGGGCTCCCGTTGTGAGACCTATGGTAGCCCTCGCCCTCTAGCGTTAGCGGGGATGAACGCCGGGCTTGAGCAAGCAAGTGAGCTCTTGCGACGCCGTCGCGAGCGGCTCGAGCGAGCGCGGCTCTACTTCGTCTGCGAGGCGCGACCCGGCGGGCGCGACCCCGAGCCGCTGCTGCACGCGGCCCTGCGGGGCGGGGTCGACATCGTCCAGCTGCGCGAGAAGGCACCGCGCTGCGCGGAGGAGCTGATCGCGTTCTCGGAGCCCTTCCGTCGCGCCGCTGACGAGCACGGCGCGCTCTTCATCCTCAACGACCGCCCCGACCTGGTCGCCGCTTGCGGCGCCGACGGCGTGCACGTGGGGCAGGACGACACCCCGGTGGCCGAGGCTCGCGCCCAGGCTGGCGCGGACGCGCTCGTCGGCCTCTCCACGCACTCCCCGAAGCAGCTCGACGCCGCGCTGTCCGCGAGCGGGGAAGCGCGGCCCGACCAGATCAGCGTCGGCCCCGTCTGGGAGACCCCGACCAAGGCGGGGCGCCCGGCCGCCGGGCTCGAGTACGTGCGCTACGCCGCCCGGCACGCGGGCGACGCCGTCTGGTTCGCGATCGGGGGCATCGACGAGCGCACGCTGCCCGAGGTGATCGCGGCCGGCGCCCGCCGGATCGTGGTCGTGCGCGCGATCCGGGATGCCGATGACCCGGAGGCAGCCGCGCGCCGCCTGCGCGCCGCGCTGGAGGCCGCGGATGGGTAGCCGGGCCCGCAGGCGCGCCTCGCGCAAGCGCAAGCAGCGCGCGAGCGAGAACAACGGCCTCGCCGCCGCCGCGGCGCGTCGGGCGGCCGAGTCGGAGCGCCGCAACCAGGAGGCGCGCGAGCGGCTCGAACCTCTCGCGCCGGGCGAGCGCCCCACCGTGGTCACGATCGGCGCCGTGATCTCCGCCGTGCTCTCGCTCAGCGTGATCGCGGGCTGGATCGCCGGCGTCGAGGTCACGACCTTCGACGACTTCGGCAACGAGGTGGGCGAGCAGCGGCCCAACATCGTCTCCGCGCTCGTGCCCGCGCTGCTGATGGGCGTGATGGCCTGGGGCATGTGGCGGGCCAAGTACTGGGCGGTGCTCGGCTTCCAGGCGCTGCTCGCGATCCTGATCATCGCCACCGCGCTCGGCCTCGTCGCCGCGACCAGCTGGCGCCAGGTGGTGGGCAACATCGTGATCCTGGCCGTCGCGGGCACGCTCTTCTTCCGCATGGTGAAGGCGATGGCCCGCATCCAGATGCCCGAGCGGCGCCCGCCGGGCGGGCGCTGAGCCGGCCGCCGCCCGGGCGCTGAACCGGCTGGCCGCATGGGGAGCGACGTATGTAGAGTCCGGGCGCCCGTAGTGATGGACCGCACATGAGAGGTGAGCCTCCCCGATGGCCGATTCCTTCGACGTGATCGTGATCGGCGGTGGACCCGGCGGCTACGTGGCCGCGATCCGCGCCGCCCAGCTCGGCAAGCGCACCGCCGTGGTCGAACGCGACAAGCCCGGCGGCCGCTGCCTCAACTACGCCTGCATCCCGGCGAAGACCATGCTGCACACCGCCGAGGTGCTCGACCATGCGCGCAACGGCGCCGAGCTCGGGGTCAAGGCGAGCGGGGTCGAGCTTGATTGGGCCGCGCTCGGTGAGCGCCGCGCGAAGGTCTCGCAGACCCTCTCCGGCGGCGTGAAGATGCTCTGGGAGCGCAACGGGGTGAAGTGGATCGAGGGCGAGGGCTCGCTCACCGAGGACGCCAACGTGCGCGTCGGCGACGAGGTCTACGAGGCCGGCACCGTGATCCTCGCAACCGGCTCGGTGGCGCTGCCCATCCCCGGCGTCGAGTTCGGCGGGCGCATCGTCGACACCTGGGGGGCCTGGTCCCTGCCCGAGCAACCGCGCAGCATCGCGGTCGTCGGCGCCGGGGCCTCGGGCGCGGAGATCGCCTCCGCCTACGCGCGCTACGGCACCGAGGTGACGCTGATCGAGATGCTGGACCAGATCCTCCCCGCCGAGGACCGCGACTGCGCGCGCGCGGTCGAGCGCGTCTTCAAGAAGCAGGGCATCACGGTCTCTACCGGCACGCCCGTGCAGAACGTCGAGGACACCGGGAGCTCGGTGCGCTTCACGTACGGGGACCAGCAGGGCGAGGCGGACTACCTCGTGATCGCCGGCGGGCGCGGCCCCGACACCGCGGCGCTCAACCTCGAGGGCGCGAAGGTGGAGGTCGAGGACGGCGGCAAGATCCGCATCGACGAGTACCAGCGCACCTCCAACCCCAAGGTGTTCGCGATCGGGGACTTGGTGCGTGGGCCCGCCCTCGCCCACAAGGCGATGGAGGAGGGCATCGTCGCCGCCGAGGCCGCGGCGGGCGCCGAGACGCACCCGATCAACCCCGACCTGATCCCCGGGGCCACCTTCTGCCACCCGCAGGTGGCATCGGTGGGGCTGACCGAGGCCCAAGCCAAGGAGAAGGGGATCGACTACAAGGTCGGCCGCCTGAAGCTGGGCGCGGTCGGCGCCGGCACCGTCTACGACGACCGCGACGGCTTCGTGAAGTTGATCGTCGAGACCACCTACGGCGAGATCGTCGGCGCCCACATCGTCGGCAACCGCGCCTGCGACATGATCGCCGAGCTCGTCAACACGATCGCGCTCGAGGGCGGCTACCAGGAGCTGGCGCGGATCGTGCACGCGCACCCGACGATCTCCGAGGCCGTGCTCGACGCGGCCCGCGCGGTCGACGGCTGGGCCACGCACGCGGCCTGAGGCCGGACAGTACCCAGCGAGCGCGCTCCGCCGCGACCGCGCGCTGCGACCCGGGCCCCTCCCGGCGCACGCCCCCTTGCCTCGGATAGGGTCCTCGGCCGTTCATGGTTAGGGGAAGGCTCAGGGTCAGGGTCCGAGCCGGGCGGCTGTTCTCCTTTTCGGCGCTCTTGGCCGGCTTCGCCGTGCTCGTCTGCGCCGCACCCGCCTCCGCGCTCGTCTACTGGACCGTGACCGGGAACACGCAGTTCGGCAACTCGATCGGCAGGGCGAACCTCGATGGCTCGAACGCCAACAACGCGTTCCTCTCGAGCCCGGACGTGCCCTGCGGGATCGCGGTCGACGACGAGTACGTGTACTGGACGCATCGCGGAACGACCCCGGGGAAGGGCGGCATCGCCCGCGCCCGGCTAGACGGCAGCGAGGTCGAGCTGCAGTTCGTCGACACGCGCAACGCTCCGTGCGGGGTTGCCGTGACCGACACGCACATCTACTGGGCCGACTGGCAGAACGGCAGCTTCGACGGGACCAAGATCGGGCGGGCCAAGATCGACGGCAGCGACCCCGACCCCGACTTCATCACCACCGGCATCGGCGTCTGCGGCCTCGCCGTCGACGACGAGTACATCTACTGGACGCGGCGCCGCTCGGGGGCGGACCTCGGCCGGGCGAAGCTCGACGGCACCCAGGTCAACGACGGCTTCATCACGGCGGCCGGCGCGGCGTGTGGCGTGGCGGTCAACTCGACCCACATCTACTGGGCGCAGACCGGCTCGTCCGCGGGAGCCGGGGTCGGAAGCATCGGGCGGGCCAAGATCGACGGCAGCGACCCCGACCCGGAGTTCATCCCGAACGATCAAGGCGTCCAGAACCCGTGCGGCATCGCCGTCGACGACCACTACCTGTACTGGGGCAGCGCGGGGCCCTTGTCCGGGACCAGCTCCATCAGCCGCGCGCCGCTGGCCGGCACCCCGGTGCACACGACCTTCATCACGACTGAGCTCGCGTCCTGCGGCGTGGCTGTGACGCCGGCGCCGGTGCCCGCGCCGGTCTGCACCGACCTCGGCCACAGCGTGCAGGCGGGGGAGTCCGTGGCGCTCGCGCTGAGCTGCACGGGCGAGGGTGCCTTCACCTACGAGGTGGTCGACCAGCCGGCGCACGGCACGCTCAGCGAGCTCGACGTGGACGCCGGCACCGTCCGTTACACGCCCGAGCCCAGCTTCCAGGGCACCGACACCTTCACCTACCGCGCGACGAACGCGGGCGGCCCCTCGAAGCTCGCCACGGTCACGATCGACGTCACGCCACCAGCGACTTCCGCGTCGTCGGGATCAAGCGCAACCGCAAGCGCGGCACGACCGTCTTGCGCGTGGCGCTCCCAGCTGCCGGCAGCCTGCGCGTAGCCGGGGCGGGCATCAAGGGCGTCACCGTGGTCGCCCAGGCGCCGCGGACCGTGCGCGTGAAGGTGCGAGCGGTCGGCCGCAAGGCGAGGTGGCTGCGCCGCAAGGGCCAGGTCCAGGTCAGGGCCAGGCTCACCTACGAGCCCGTCGGTGGCGCGCCGCGCACGAAGACCAAGCGGCTCCGCCTGGTCAGAAAGCGCTGAGGCGCGATCCAAGCAGGCTTGCGCGCACTTGCTGAGGCCGGGTCCGGGCCTCAGCGCCACCGCTGCTCGCGCGAGGCCGGCTGATCCCCGGCTCAGCGCCGCTTGCGCTTGCGCTTCACGGTGAACTTGTGCGCGGCGACGGGGCCCGGCGCGAGGCCGCGCGTCGCGCGCACGCGCAACGTGTGCCTGCCGGCGCCCACCTTGAAGCTCACCCGGCGCGAGCAGGGACGCCAGCGGCGGTTGTCGAGCTTGCACTCGAACCTCGCCCCCGCGGCGCGCGCGCGGAACGCGTACGTGACGGTCGCCTTGCGCTTGCGCGTGGTCACGCGCTTGCGCGGCGCCTTGGTGATCTCGGTGGTGAGCCCGATCCGGTCGAGCTCGCGCAGGGCGCCGTAGGCGTTCAGACGCCCTCCGCTTGCGACCTTGCCCGCGAGCCCCGGGAGCTTGTCGGTGCCGCCCAGCAGCGCCGCGCGCAGCTCGGCCGCGCGGGCGTCGGGCAGCCAGGAGCGCAGGAGCGCGACCACTCCGCTCGCGTGCGGGGCGGCCATCGAGGTGCCGGAGAAATAGCCGAACGTGTTCTCCCGGCAGGTCACCGCCGCGTTGTCGACCCAGAAGCCGTCGTCGACGATGTCGTTCGAGTCGCTCCAAAGGCCGAAGCGCAGGTACGTCACGTCGCGGCCCTCGACGAACTCGTCGGGAATCCGCACGTAGTACTCGGCGGGCGGGAACTTCCCGTAGTCGGCCAGCCACGCCGAATCGCCGGAATCCGGCGCCGAGAAGGCGAGCTCGATCAGCGCGATGTCGCCCTGCTCGAAGTAGGCCTCGGGCGACGCGGGCGGATCCGCGTCCATGTCGATCTCGGCCATGTACCGCAGCACGCAGCCGCGCCGGCCGGCGAGACTGAAGGCCGGGCTCGCGGCGTAGGAGTCGGTGGAGGGCTCGTAGTCGGCGCCGGGCGAGTCGGCGAGCGCCCAGTCGCCCGGCCGCCACTCGAAGCGGCCCCAGCTGTCCGGGCTGCCGGGGGTGAGCACCCCGTGCGTCCACTGCGGCGGCGTGGAGAAGACCTCGCGCTGGAAGGTCTCGACCCCCAGCAGCGTCCCCGTGTCGAGCAGGTAGCGGACGGAGAGCGTGCTGTAGATCGTGCGGCCCGGCGCGGCCAGGTCGACCGATTCCGCGCCCCAGTTTGAGAAGGGAGCCAACTCGTCGTTCGCGTCGCTCGCGGCGACGCAGATCAGGTTCTCGTTCGCGAGGTTGCAGGGCAGCACGGGCTCCGCGTCGTTGTCGGACCCGTCGTTGCCCGCGGCGACCACGAACAGGGTCTCGGGGTAGGCGGCGACCACGTCGCTGAGCGCCTGCACCTCCTCGTCGTCGTACGCGCTCGCTGGCGCCCCCATCGAGAGGTTGACCACGTCCGCACCGTGATCGCCCGCGTAGGCGAACGCGTCCACGATCGCTGACGTGCTTCCGTAGCCGAACTCGTCCGCCACGCGCAGCGGCATGATCCCGGCGCGCCAGGCGACGCCCGCGATCCCGCGCCCGTTGTTGCCGCGGGCGGCGATCGTGCCGGCCACGTGCGTGCCGTGGCCGCCCGGGTCCGCGAGGACGGGATCCTCGTCTACGAAGTCCCAGCCGTTGACGTCGTCGACGAGCCCGTTGCCGTCGTTGTCCTCGCCGTCGAGCACCTCGCCCGGGTTGCGCCAGACGTTGCCCTTGAGGTCGGGGTGCCCGATCGCGACGCCGCTGTCGACGACCGCGACCAGGGCCTTGTCGCTTCCGGTGGCGTGGTCCCAGGCGCGCGTCGCGTCGATGTCGGCGCCCGGCCTGCCGGCGGGGACGTATCCCTCGGCGAAGTCCTGACCGGTGTTCTGCAGGCCCCAGAGCCGCCAGAACTCCGGGTCGTTCGGCGTCGCCTGGATTCGGAACAGGTAGTTCGGCTCGGCCCAGGCGACGCCGGGCCGTCCTTCGAGCTCGCGCACGGCCTCGCGCACCGTCGTTCCCCGCGGCAGCTCGACCACCTGCGTGCGCGGCAGGAGCAGCGGCTCTGAGTCGCGCGCGCCGACCGCCCGCCGCGCTCGCTCCCGCAGCTCGCCCGCCCCCGGCTCGAAGCGCACGATCACCTCGCGCGGCACGAACGCCCGATCCAGCGGGGCGGAGGCCGCCTCCAGCCGAAGCGCGGCGGGCTGCCCGTCCCGCCCGGCGGCGGGAGCTTCCGCGGCGTGGGCCTGTCCGCAGGCGAGGGCGAGCAGCGCGCCGACGAGCGCCACGCCGCCTCGCTGCCAGCTTCCCCGCGTCGCCTTGCTCATCAACCCCTTGTCCCGTGGACGCGGCGCAGCTTACCGGCGCCGGCTTGCGAACATTGATCCCTGCGATGGTCGCCACCTTCTACTACGACCTCGGATCGCCGTACGCGTACCTGGCGGCCGAGCGCATCCACCGCGTCTTCGAGGAGGCGGGCGCCCCGCCCCCGCGCTGGCAGCCGATCCTGCTGGGTGGGCTGTTCAAGCGCTTCGGCCGCGAGTCCTGGGCCAACGGGCCGGGCCGGGCCGAGGGCATGCGGGAGGTCGAGCGGCGGGCGGTCGCCTACGGGCTGCCGCCGATCCGCTGGCCCGACCCGTTCCCCGGCAACACGCTGTTCGCGATGCGCGTCGCCACCTTCGCCAGCGAGATCGGCCGGCCGGTCTCGCTGCCCTTGGCAGCCTTCCGCCAGGCGTTCGCCGCTGGCCGCGACCTCAGCGAGCCCGACAACGTCTTCATCGCCGCCGCCTCCGCCGAGCTGCATCCGAGGGCACTGCAGGCGGCGGTGCAGCGCGAGTCGATCACGAGGAAGCTGCGCGAGGAGACCGAGCGGGCCGGCGACCTCGGGGTGGTCGGGGTACCCAGCGTCGTCGTGGGCACCGAGGTCTTCTGGGGGGACGACCGCCTCGAGGAGGCCGCCGCGGCGGCGGCCGAACTGGCCGCTCGCGCCTGATCCAGGCCCTGAGCCGGGTATCCGCTGCCACCCCTTCCGAAGGCCTACTTGAGCCGACCGTTATGGTGCGGGGGGAGGTGGAGCGAGGTGGATATAGACGCGGTTGAGACGGAGGAGTGGCTTGAGGCGATCGACGCCGTAGTCGAGCACGACGGCCCGCGGCGGGCGCACGATCTGCTCGAGCGGGTCGTGGAGCACGCGCGTTTCCGCGGCGCCGCGCTCGACTACGTCGGCCCGACGCCCTACATCAACACGATCCCCAGGGAGGACGAGCCGCCGCTACCCGGCGACCCGGCGCTGGAGCGCCGCGTGCGCTCGCTGATCCGCTGGAACGCGATCGCGATGGTCCTGCGCGCGAACAAGGAGTCGTCGGAGCTCGGCGGACACATCGCGAGCTACCAGTCCGCGGCGCTCCTGTACGAGATCGGCTTCAACCACTTCTGGCGCGCGCCGTCCAAGGACCACGGCGGCGATCTGATCTACATCCAGGGCCACTCCTCGCCGGGCATCTACGCGCGCGCCTTCCTCGAGGGCCGGCTCACCGAGGAGCAGCTCGACGGCTTCCGCCAGGAGGTCTCGCGGGGCGGGATCAGCTCCTACCCGCACCCCTGGCTCATGCCGGACTTCTGGCAGTTCCCGACCGTCTCGATGGGCCTGGGGCCGATCATGGCCATCTACCAGGCGCGCTTCATGCGGTATCTGACCGACCGGGAGATCCTCGACACGACCGGGCGCAAGGTCTGGTGCTTCATCGGCGACGGCGAGACCAACGAGCCCGAGTCGCTGGGCGCGATCGACATCGCGGGGCGCGAGCGGCTGGGCAACCTCGTCTTCGTCATCAACTGCAACCTGCAGCGCCTCGACGGCCCGGTCCACGGCAACGGCAAGATCATCCAGGAGCTCGAGACGATCTTCCGCGGCGCCGGCTGGAACGTGATCAAGGTGATCTGGGGGGACCGCTGGGATCCCCTGCTCGAGGCCGACCACGACGGCCTGCTCGTCCGCCGCATGGAGGAGTGCGTGGACGGCCAGTACCAGACCTTCAAGGCGCGCGACGGCGCGTACGTGCGCGAGAAGTTCTTCGGCGCCTACCCGGAGCTCAAGGAGCGGGTGGCGCACATGACCGACGAGGAGATCTGGGCGCTCAACCGCGGCGGGCACGACGCGCGCAAGGTGTACGCCGCCTACGCCAAGGCCCAGGCGGCCACCGAACGGCCCACCGTGATCCTCGCCAAGACGATCAAGGGCTACGGCATGGGCGAGGCCGGCGAGGGCCAGAACATCACGCACCAGCAGAAGAAGATGAACGAGCGGGCGCTGTTCGCCTTCCGCGACCGCTTCGACCTCCCCCTCACCGACGAGCAGGTCCGCGAGATCTCCTACTACCGCCCGCCCGAGGACTCACCCGAGATCCAGTACCTCAAGAAGCGCCGCGAGCGGCTCGGCGGCTACCTCCCGCAGCGCCGCAGGCGGGCCGACGAGACGCTGCCGGTGCCCCCGCTCGAGACGTTCCAGAACCAGCTGGACGGCACCGGCGAGCGCGAGGTCTCAACGACGATGGCGTTCGTGCGCATCCTCGCCGCGATCCTGCGCGACAAGCAGCTCGGCCCGCGCGTCGTGCCGATCATCCCCGACGAGACCCGCACGTTCGGGATGGAGGGCATGTTCCGCCAGCTCGGGATCTACTCGCACGTGGGGCAGCTGTACGAGCCTGAGGACGCCGGCCAGCTGATGTTCTACCGGGAGGACCGCAAGGGCCAGGTGCTGCAGGAGGGGATCACCGAGGCGGGCGCGATGTCGTCGTGGATCGCCGCGGCGACCGCGTACTCGAACCACAACATCCAGATGATCCCCTTCTTCATCTTCTACTCGATGTTCGGCTTCCAGCGGATCGGGGATCTGGCCTGGGCGGCGGGCGACAGCCGCGCGCGCGGCTTCCTCGTCGGCGGCACGTCCGGGCGCACGACGCTCAACGGCGAGGGGCTGCAGCACGAGGACGGCCACAGCCACGTGCTCGCCCAGACGATCCCGAACTGCGTCTCGTACGACCCCGCCTACGCGTACGAGCTCGCCGTGATCATCCGCGAGGGCCTGCGCCGGATGATCGGCGAGCAGGAGGACGTCTTCTACTACCTGACCGTCATGAACGAGAACTACCGGCACCCGCCGATGCCGGAGGGAGCCGAGGAGGGGATCCTCAAGGGCATGCATCGCGTCCGCCCGGCCGAGGGCGCGAAGGTCCGCCTGCTGGGCTCGGGCGCGATCCTGCGCGAGGTCGAGGCCGCAGCCGACCTGCTCGAGCAGGACTTCGGGATCCCCGCGGAGGTGTGGAGCGTGACCAGTTACACGGAGCTGCGCCGCGAGGGGCTCGCGATCGAGCGCGAGGCGCGGCTGCACCCCGACGCCGAGCGGCGCAAGACGTGGGTCGAGCGCTGCCTCGGCGACTCCAACGCGCCCGTCGTCGCGGCCAGCGACTACATGAAGGCGCTGCCCGACGGCATCCGCGCCTGGGTCCCCGGTCGCTTCGAGGTGCTCGGCACCGACGGCTTCGGGCGCAGCGACTACCGCAGGCACCTGCGCCGCTTCTTCGAGGTCGACCGCCACCACGTCGTGGTCGCCGCCCTGCACGCGCTCGCCCAAGACGGTGAGGTCGACGTCGCCACCGTCAAGGAGGCGATCGCGAAGTACGAGATCGACCCGGACGCCCCCGACCCGGTGACCGTCTGATGGCCAGGCGCGAGGTAACCGTCCCCGACATCGGGGACTTCAGCGACGTACCGGTGATCGAGATCCTCGTCTCCGAGGGCGACGAGGTCCAGGTCGACGCCCCGCTCGTCACGCTCGAGTCGGACAAGGCGACGATGGACGTCCCCTCCCCCTTCGCCGGCAAGGTCGTCGAGCTCAAGGTGAAGCTGAACGACACCGTCTCCGAGGGGTCGCCGCTGCTCGTCATGGAGGTCCCGGAGGAGGGCGAGGGGGCGACGCGCTCGACCGAGGCCGCGCCCGTCCAGGCCGGGGTCGCCGCCGGGGAGCAGGAGACCGGCTACGGGCAGACCGCGCCCGCCGCGCAGCCGGCGCCGGCCGCGCCGCAGGCCGAGGCGCCGCAGGCGACCGCACCGCCCGCGCCTCCCGCAGGCGAGGCCGGCGCGGGGAGCGACTCCAGCCACGACGGCGGCGCGCCGGGGCGCCGCGAGGGCGCGCCGATCTACGCCTCGCCCGCGGTGCGCCGGCTGGCGCGCGAGCTCGGCGTCGATCTGCGGCACGTGAAGGGCACCGGCCGCAAAGGCCGGATCACCAAGGAGGACGTGCGCGCGGCCAAGGAGCGGCCGCCGGAGCAGGCCCCCGAGGGCGCCGCCCTCCCCGGCCTCAAAGTCGCCCCCTGGCCGAAGCTCGACTTCGAGAAGTACGGAGAGGTCGAGCGCGTGCCGCTCAGCCGGATCAAGCGGATCAGCGGCCCGAACCTCGCCCGCAACTGGGTCTACATCCCCCACGTCACCCACAACGACGAGGCCGACATCACCGAGCTCGAGGCGTTCCGCAAGCAGATCAACTCCGAGCAGGACGTCAAGGTCACGATGACCGCGCTCTTGATCAAGGCCGTCGTCGCGCCGCTGCGGCAGTTCCCCAACTTCAACTCGTCGCTGGACGGCGACCACCTGATCGTCAAGCGCTACTACAACATCGGCTTCGCCGCCGACACACCCCAGGGGCTGATGGTCCCGGTGATCAAGGACGTCGACCGCAAGGGGCTCCTGCAGATCGCGGCGGAGCTGCGCGAGCTCTCGACGAAGGCCCGGGAGGGGCGGATCTCAGCCGACGAGCTGCGCGGCTCGACCTTCTCGATCTCCTCGCTCGGCGGGATCGGCGGCACGAGCTTCACGCCGATCGTGAACGCGCCCGACGTGGCCATCCTCGGCGTCACGCGGGCCCAGATGAAGCCGGTCTGGAACGGCGAGGAGTTCGTGCCGCGCCTGATGCTGCCGCTCTCGCTCTCCTACGACCACAGGGTGATCGACGGCGCCGAGGCCGCGCGCTTCGTCGCCCACCTCGCCGCCGAGCTCGCCGACCTGCGACGCGCCCTGCTCTAGACGCCCCGACACCGACCGCCCAAGGAGCAAGATGGAAGTCAAGGTCCCCGACATCGGCGACTTCACGGACGTCCCGGTGATCGAGATCCACGTCGCCCCCGGCGACCAGGTCAAGCCCGAGGACCCGCTGGTCACGCTCGAGTCGGACAAGGCGACCATGGACGTCCCCTCGCCCGCCGCCGGCGTCGTCAAGGAGGTGCTGGTCAAGCTCGAGGACAAGGTCTCCGAGGGCACGCCGCTGCTGGTGCTCGAGCCGCAGGAGGCCGAGGGCGAGGCACCCTCCTCGGGCAGGGCGGGCGAAGGAGCAGAGCCACAGGAGCAGGGCGCGGCCGTCAGCGAGCCCGCCGCGGAGAGCGCGCCGCAGCGTGAGTCCGAGCCGCAGGCTGGGGCGCCGGCGCAGCCCGCCGGAGAGCGCACCGAGCTTCCGCCCGCCGACCGGCAGGCGCAGCTGGTCGTGATCGGGGCCGGCGTGGGCGGCTACTCGGCCGCGTTCCGGGCCGCCGATCTGGGGCTGGACGTGATCCTGGTCGAGCGCGACGAGGTGCTGGGCGGCGTCTGCCTCAACGTGGGCTGCATCCCGTCCAAGGCGCTGTTGCACGCGGCCAAGGTTCTCGACGACGCGCGCGAGGCGGGCCAGCTGGGCATCGAGTTCGGCGAGCCGCGCATCGAGCTCGAGCGGCTGCGGGAGTTCAAGCGGGAGGTGGTCGGCAAGCTGACCGGCGGGCTCGACGCGCTCGCCAAGCGCCGCCGGGTCGAGGTCCTGCGCGGCACCGCCCGCTTCACCTCCGAGCGCACGCTCGACGTCGACGGCACGTCGGTCGCCTTCGAGCACTGCATCGTCGCCGCCGGCTCCGAGCCGGCACGGCTCCCCGGGCTGCCCGAGGACGAGCGGATCATCGACTCGACCGGAGCGCTCGAGCTGCCCGACGTCCCCGAGCGCCTGCTGGTCGTCGGCGGCGGGATCATCGGGCTGGAGATGGCCACGGTCTACGCCGCGCTTGGCAGCGCGGTGACCGTCGTCGAGCTCACCGACCAGCTCATCCCCGGCTGCGACCCCGACCTGGTGAGGCCGCTCGAGAAGCGGATCCGCGAGCGCTACGAGGCGATCCTGCTCGGCACCCGCGTCGCCGAGGTCGAGGCGGGCGAGCGCCTGCGCGTGAGCTTCGAGGGCGAGGATGCCCCGGAGCCCCAGGAGTTCGACCGCGTCCTCGTCGCCGTCGGCCGCCGCGCGAACGGGGACAAGCTCGGGCTCGAGGCGGCGGGCGTGACGGTGGACGAGCGCGGCCTGATCGCGGTCGACTCCCAGCTGCGCACGAACGTCCCGCACATCCTCGCGATCGGCGACATCGTCGGCGAGCCCATGCTCGCCCACAAGGCGAGCCACCAGGGCAAGGTCGCCGCCGAGATCGTCGCCGGGCGCAACGTCGAGCTCGACGTGCGCGCGATCCCCTCGGTCGCCTACACCGACCCGGAGATCGCCTGGACCGGCCTGACCGAGGCGGAGGCCGTCGCCCGTGACATCGCCTACGAGAAGTCGAGCTTCCCCTGGTCCGCCTCGGGGCGGGCGCTGGGGCTGGGTCGCCCCGAGGGGCTGACCAAGATCCTCGTCGACCCCTCCTCGCGGCGTGTGCTCGGCTACGGGATCGTCGGGCCGAACGCCGGCGAGCTGATCGCCGAGGCGACGCTCGCGATCGAGATGGGGGCGGAGGCCGAGGACCTCGCGCTCACGATCCATCCCCACCCGACGCTGTCGGAGACCGTAATGTTCGCCGCCGAGATGGTCGAGGGGACGATCACCGATCTCTACGCGCCGAAGCGCGACCGGAGCTGACCCGGTGGAAGACGGCGGGCGGACCAGCGCCGCGCGCGGGGCGCGGGGCGAGATCGAGGCGGTCGAACCCTCCTCCCAGCAGCGCAATTACGCCCGCCGAGTCGCCGAGTCGAAGGCGACGATCCCGCATCTCTACCTGCGCACGCAGGTCGACATGGGCCGCTGCGTCGAGCTACGCGAGCGCCTGCGCTCGCAGCTCGGCGAGGGCGCTCCGGACTACCTGCACATGCTGGTGCGCGCAGCCGCCCTGGCGCTGCGCGCCCACCCGCGCCTCAACGCCGCCTACCGCGACGCGCGCTTCGAGTTCCCCTCCCGCGTCAACGTCGCCTTCGCCGTGCCCGCCCAGGACACCACCCTCTTCCCCGTGATCCACGACGCCGACGAGCGCGACCTCGCCGCGATCGCGTCCCGCGCGGCCGAGCTCGCGGCCCGGGCGCGCGCCGGCACGATCACCCGCCCGGAGCTCTCGGGGCCCACCTTCACAGTGGTGAGCGCCGGGGGCGTCGACGAGATCGTGCCCGCGGTCGTGCACGGACAGGGCGCGATCCTCGGCGCCGGCGAGGTGCGTGAGGCGGCCCTCGTCAAGGACGGCGCGGTGACGCCGGGCCACGCGATGACGCTCGTTCTGTGCTGCGACCAGCGGCTCGTCCAGGACGACGCGGCCGCCGCCTTCCTCCGCCGCGTCCGCGAGCTTCTGGAGGAACCCGAGGGGCTCTGAACCGCCGTGCCGGAGCGCCTCGTGGACATCCCGATCGAGTCGCTGCCGTTCGTCGACGAGTACTACCTCGACATCGCCGCCACCACCGAGGACGTCTGGGAGGCGCTGCTGGCCACGATGCGCGGCTACGCGCGCGGCTCCGCCCGCCCGATCGCCCGTGCCCTGGGCTGCGCGCAGACCGAGACGCGGGGCGAGATCGGCAGGATCGGCTCCACCATCCCCGGGTTCGTCGTCACCCGCTCCGTGCGCCCCGTCGTGCTCGCCCTGATGGGCCAGCACCGCTTCTCGCGCTACGCGCTCATCTTCCGCATCGTCGAGAAGCCCAGCGGCCTCGTGCTGTTCAGCGCGCAGACGCGCGCCGAGTTCCCCGGCGCCAAGGGCAAGGCCTACCGAGGGCTCGTGATCGGCACGCGCGGCCACGTGCTCGCGGCCCGCTCGATCATGCGCTCGGTGCGCCGCCGCGCCGAGCGCATGAGCTGCGCCGAGCCCGGCGCGTCCTGAACCCCCGCGCCTTGGGCCCCACCGCGCCCGCTCCGCTCGACCCGCAGGGCGCGCGCGGGGTTTGAAGACGGCCGAGGGCGGCCATAGAATCCATGTAGCGATCGGCACGAGCCAAAAGCCCGCGCCGTTCGCGGCACGACATAGGGGGTGGCGCCACAAAGCGCCGGCCCCGCGTCCGCAGGCGCCGCGCCTGGAGATCCCAGAGCGGCGAAGGCTGATCGGCCGGAGGCGATCCCGAAGGTCGGTCCGGAACGAAGGACGGAGAGGATGGATGCGAGCGATGGCGCTGTCGCGACCGAGCCCGCGCGCGTGCGCACTCAGGGCGCCGGCAAGGGCTTGGAGCGCGAGGACCGCGCGCGCCTTCTGCGCTTCATGGTGATGATGCGGGCCGCCGAGGAGCGCGGCCTCACCCTCTACCGGCAGGGGAAGGTGCCGGGCTCCTTTTACGACGGGCGGGGACAGGAAGCGATCTCGGTCGGCGCCGCCTACGCGCTGGGGCCGCGGGACCGGCTCTGCATCCTGCATCGCGACCTCGGCGCCCACTTCGTGCGGGGGGTCACGCCCGACCGCTACCTCGCCAACTACCTGGGCCGCGAGGGAGGGGTGACCCGCGGCAGGGACGGCAACATGCACTTCGGCGACCGCCGCCTGGGCTGCGTCGGGATGGTCTCGATGCTGCCCGACATGGCGCAGGTCGCCGCCGGGATGGCGCTGGCCTACAAGCTGCGCGGCGAGCGGCGCGTGGCGCTCACCTTCTTCGGGGAGGGCTCGACCGCCAACGGCCAGTGGCACGAGGCGATGAACCTGGCCGGGGTGCATCGGCTCCCAGTCGTCTTCGTGCTCGAGAACAACCAGTTCGCCTACTCGACGCCGAACGAGCTCGAGTTCGCGGTCGACCCGGTCGAGCGCGCAGCGGGCTACGGCTTCCCCGGCGTCTCGGTCGACGGCAACGACGTGGAGGCCGTCTTCGAGGCGACCCGCCAGGCGGCCGAGCGAGCCCGCGCGGGCGAGGGGCCGACCCTGATCGAGTGCCACACGATGCGCATGCACGGCCACGGCGCGCACGACGACATGAGCTACGTGCCGGCCGGGCTGCACGAGCGCTGGCGCAAGCGCGACCCGATCGAGCGCTACGCCCACCGCCTCGTCGCCGACTTCGGCTTCACCCCGCAGGAGGTCGAGCGGATCCAGGCCGAGGTGCGCGAGTACGTCGAGCGATGCGCCGAGCGCGCGCTGGCTTCGCCGCCCCCCGACCCGGCGACGGCGACCGAGGGGGTGTTCGCCGAGCGCTGGGAGCCCTTGGGCGACGGCGAGGCGCCCTGGTCGCGCTGGCAACGGGAGGAGGCGGCGTGATGGCTACGACGACGCAGCAGGCGCCCGCGTCCGCCGAGCCTCAGGCCGGCGCCCCGCGCGAGCTCACCTACCTGGAGGCGATCTCCGAGGCGCTGCGCGAAGAGATGCTGCGCGACGAGAGCGTCATCTGCATCGGCGAGGACATCGGCGCCTTCGGCGGCGCCTTCAAGGTGACCGACGGGTTCCAGGAGGAGTTCGGCGCCGAGCGGGTGATCGACGCGCCGCTGGCCGAGAACGCGATCATCGGCGCGGCGGTCGGCGCCGCGATCGAGGGCCTGCGCCCGGTCTGCGAGATGCAGTTCGCCGACTTCATCTCCTGCGGCTTCGACCAGCTCGTCAACGTCGCCGCCAAGCTGCACTATCGCCAGGGCGTGGCGGTGCCGTTGGTGGTGCGGCTGCCCTCGGGCGGCGGGTTCTCCGGCGGGCCCTTCCACTCGCAGAACCCCGAGGCCTGGTTCCTGCAGACGCCCGGCCTCAAGGTCGTGGCGCCCGCGACCCCGGCCGACGCCAAGGGCCTGCTGATCAGCGCGATCCGGGACCCGAACCCGGTCTGCTTCCTCGAGCACAAGGGCCTCTACCGCAGCGTGCGCGGGGAGGTACCCGCCGGGGAGCACACCGTCCCGCTCGGCAAGGCGCGCGTGGCGCGCGAGGGCCGGGAGCTAACCGTGATCGCCTACGGCTCGAGCGTGCACCTGGCGCTGCGGGCGGCGGAGGAGCTCGGCGAGGACATCGAGGTGATCGACCTGCGCTCGCTCTGCCCGCTGGACAGCGAGGCGATCCTGGCGAGCGTGCGCAAGGCCTCGAAGGTGCTGGTCGCGCACGAGGCCACGCGCTCGTGCGGGGTCGGCGCCGAAGTCGCCGCGCTGATCAGCGAGCGGGCGTTCGAGCACCTGGACGCGCCGGTGCGCCGGCTCACCGCCCCAGACGTGCCGATCCCGTTCAGTCCCCCGCTCGAGCGGGCGGTGCTGCCGCAGCTCGACGAGATGAAGGAGGCCTGCGATGAGCTCCTCCGGTACTAGCGCCGGTGCGGCAGCCGACCGCGCGGCCAAGGCGGACGGCGGCCGCGTTGAGGTCACCATGCCCCAGATGGGGATCAGCGTCAGCGAGGGGACGATCCTCGAGTGGCGCAAGCAGCCCGGGGAGGAGGTGGCGGCCGACGAGACGATCTGCGACGTCACCACGGACAAGATCGACGTCGAGATCCCCTGCCCGGCGGCGGGGGTGCTGGAGGAGATCCTGGTGGGGCCGGGCGAGACGGTGGCTGTCGGGACTCCGATTGCCGTGATCACCGCCGCGGGCGCGGCGTCCGAGGGACGGGGCCGCACATCGGCGGATCCTGACGCCGGTCCCGGGGAGCCCGAGGAAACCGGCGAGCGGCGAGCGGCGAGCGGCGACTCAAAACCGAACGGCGAGCTCGACCGCTCCCGCTTCTACTCCCCCGTCGTCCAGCGCATGGCCGCGGAGCACGGGATCGACCTCGAGTCGGTAAAGGGCACCGGGGTCGGAGGGCGCGTGCGAAAGCGGGATCTGGAGGCTGCGATCGCGGCGCGGGAGCGTGAGCACGCGGAGCGGCCCCTGCACACCGAGTCGCCGTACCGGCCGGAGCCGGCGGCCGTCCCCGTGGGGAATGGCGCCGGCGCGGCGCAGGTCGGCGAGCGGCGCGAGCCGATGTCGCCGATGCGCAAGGCGATCGCCGAGCACATGGTGCGAAGCCGGCGCACGGCGGCGCATGCCACGACCATCGTTGAGGTCGACTTCTCAGCGGTCGCCCGTCGCCGCGCGGAGCTGCGCGAGGCGTACGAGCGGCGCGGGGTGCCGCTCACCTATCTCGCCTTCGTCGCCAGGGCGACCGTCCTGGCGCTGCAGGAGTTCCCGGTGCTGAACGCGTCGGTGGACGGGGACGAGCTGGTCTACCACGACTCGGTCGGGCTCGGGATCGCCGTCGCGCTCGACGACGGGCTCGTCGTGCCCGTGATCCGTCGCGCCGAGCGGCTCAGCCTCGAGGGGCTCGCGGCCGAGATCGCGTCGCTGGCGCGGAGGGCGCGGGCGCGCGAGCTCGAGCCCGACGACGTGCACGACGGCACGTTCACGATCACGAATCCCGGGCAGTACGGAGCTGTGCTCGCGACCCCGATCATCAACCAGCCCCAGGTGGCGATCCTCGACCTCGAGGCGATCGTCAAGCGGCCGGTCGTCGCGGACGACGCGATCGCGATCCGGCCCATGGCGTACCTGCCGCTCTCCTGGGACCACCGCGCCCTCGACGGGGCGACCGCGGCGCGCTTCCTCTCGCGGATCAAGGAGCTGCTCGAGGGGGGTGAGCTGGAGTGAGCGTCGCTACCCCGGCCTCGCGGGCGCTGGCGCCACGGCTGGCGCGGCTCGACGGCGGCCGCGTGCGCATCGACCGCGCCGAGCTGCCGCCCGGCTTCGCCCACGAGGAGCTCGTGGTCCAGCGCGGCGCCCGCAGCGGCGCGCTGATGGCGGTCGCGATCCATTCCACCCGCCTCGGACCCGCGCTCGGCGGCGTGCGCCTGTGGCACTACGCCCATCCCACCGACGCGGTGGACGACGTCCTGCGCCTGGCCGAGGCGATGACGCTGAAGGCGGCGGCCGCCGGGCTCGACCTGGGCGGCGGCAAGGGCGTGATCTGCGCGCCCCGGCCCGAGCCGCCCGCCGGCGAGGAGCGTCGGCGCCTGCTGCTCGACTTCGGCGACCTCGTCGAGTCCCTCGAGGGCCGTTACATCACCGCCGAGGACATCGGCACCACCGCCGACGACATGGTCGTGATCGCCGAGCGCACCCGGCACGTCACCGGGCGGCCGCGCAGGGACGGAGGCGCGGGCGACCCCAGCCCCTTCACCGCGCTCGGCGTCGAGGCCGCCATGCGCGCCGCCTGCGCCCACGCCTTCGGCAGCCCGCTGCTCCCCGACCGGCGCGTGACGGTGATCGGGGTCGGCCAGGTCGGCATGCGGCTCGCCCGCTCGCTCGCCTCCCGCGGCGCGCGGCTCGTGCTCTCGGACATCGACGGGCGCAAGCGCGCGATCGCGGACGAGCTCGGGGCCGAGTGGGTGGAGCCCGAGCTGGCGCTGACCGTCCGCTGCGACGTGCTCGCGCCCTGCGCGGTGGGCGGCCTGATCGACGAGCAGGCCGCCCGCCGCCTGCGCTGCCGCGTGATCTGCGGCGCCGCCAACAACCAGCTCACCGACGGCGGGGTGGGGGCGCTGCTGGCGCGGCGCGGGATCGTCTACGCGCCGGACTTCATCGCCAACGCGGGCGGGCTGATCGCGGTCTACGGCGAGATCGCCGGCTACGGCGCCGACCGCGCGCGTGTGCTCGCACAGGGGATCGAGGAGGTGATGGGACGCGTGCTCGTGGAGTCCGCGCGCCGCGGCAAGCCGCCGCTCGAGGCGGCCCGCGTCCTGGCCGAGCAGCGGCTTGGCGGCAGCGGGGTGTCAGAATCGGTCACGTGAGCGCCGAGCAGCCCCCGATCGTGCTCATGCGGCCCGGCCTCGTGCCTTACGCCGAGGCGCTCGAGTTGCAAGGGAGGCTTGAGCGGCAGCGACAGGAGGGCTCGGTGCCGGACGTCCTGATCCTGCTCGAGCATCCGCCCGTCTACACCAAGGGGCGGCGCACCCGGCCCGACCACCTGCCCTTCGGCGAGGAGTGGTACCGCCAGCGCGGCATCGAGATCCACGAGACCGACCGCGGCGGACAGGTCACCTACCACGGCCCGGGCCAGCTCGTCGCCTACCCGATCGTCGACCTCGCGCCGCTGGGCGGCGACGTTAAGGAGTTCGTGCGGGGGCTCGAGCGCGTGATCATCGCCGCGCTCGCCGACTTCGGCGTGCCGGCGCAGGTGATCGACGGGCTGACCGGCGTCTGGACCGCTGGCCGACCCCCGATCGCCGCCGGCGAGCGCGGCCCGCAGCGCACTCCCGTCGGCCGTCCCACGCTCGACGGGCCCCAGCAGGCACGCAAGATTGCCTCGATCGGGATCCACGTCGATCGCGGCGTCACCACCCACGGGCTCGCCGTCAACGTGAACAACGACCTTGCCCCGTTCGAGTGGATCGTGCCCTGCGGCATCGAGGCGGTGGCGATGACCTCGGTCAGCCGGGAGCGGGGCGACCCCGTCGGGACCGCCGAGTTCGGCGAGGCGATCGCGCGCCGCTTCTGCGAGGTCTTCGCTCGCCGGCCGATCGAGGACGCGGAGATCCCCGGGCCTGCCGCTCGCGCGACGGCCCCGGTACCGTAGGTTCGGCATGGACCCCGCCGCCACAGAGGGCAAGCGGCTGCACGTGACGCGCTCGCGCGCGCGGCCCGGCGGGCGCACCTACGAGGGCGGGATCCCCTGGGGCGCGCGCAAGCCGCCCTGGCTCAAGGTCCCCGCCCCCGGCGGCCCCACCTACCGCCAGCTGCAGAAGGCGATCACCGAGGAGGGACTCAACACCGTCTGCCAGGAGGCGGCCTGCCCGAACGTGGGCGAGTGCTGGGAGCGCGGCACCGCGACCTTCATGATCCTCGGCGACGTCTGCACGCGGCGCTGTGGTTTCTGCAACGTGCAGACCGGGGTGCCCACCCACAACGACCCGCTCGAGCCGCTGCGCGTCGCCGCCCAGGTCAAGCGCATGGGCCTGCGGCACGCGGTGATCACCTCGGTCGACCGCGACGATCTGCCCGACTACGGCGCCAGCGCCTTCGTCGGAGTGATCCGCGCGATCCGCATGCAGGTGCCGGGCTGCAAGGTCGAGGTGCTCACCCCGGACTTCCGCGGCGAGGAGATGCCGCTCGCGAAGGTGATCGCCGAGCGCCCCGACGTCTTCAACCACAACGTCGAGACCGTCCCCCGGCTCTACCCGAAGGCGCGGCGCGGCTCGGACTTCCTGCGCTCGGCGCGCGTGCTGAAGATGGCCAAGGAGATGGGCGGCGACGAGGTCGTGACCAAGTCCGGCCTCATGGTCGGGCTCGGGGAGACCTTCGACGAGCTGGTCGAGACCTTCGCGATCCTTCGCGAGCACCACGTGCAGATCCTCACCGTGGGCCAGTACCTGCGCCCGACCCGCGACCACCTCCCGATCGAGCGCTACTGGCACCCGGACGAGTTCAAGGCGCTCGAGCGGGCGGCCTACGAGCTCGGCTTCGAAGCCGTCGCCGCGGGGCCGCTCGTGCGCAGCTCCTACCACGCCGACGAGGCGGCGGCCAAGGCGGCCGCGGCGCTCGCCGCCTAGTAGATCTCCCTGTAGCGCTCCAGGCGCGCGGGCACGGAGAGCCCGTCCACGGCCGCGAGCTCGGCGCGCTTGGCGCCGACGTAGGTCTCGAGCAGCAGCGGCGAGAACCACCCCGACGCGACCTCGTCCCCCACAAGCGCCTCGAGCGCCTCTCCCAGATCGCCGGGGATCGGGGTCGGAGCGACCCGCGCGCGGAGCTGGGAATCGGCGCGCTCGGGATCCTCGTCGAGCGTCGGCGGGGCGGGCAGGCCGGCCCGCAACCCCTCGATCCCCGCGAGCAGCAGGGCGGCCAGCGCCAGGTGCGGACAGGCGGCGGCGTCCGCGGCCCGGTACTCCAGGTGCACGGGCTCGTCGGCCGGCCCGCAGATGCGCAGCAGCGTCTCGCGGTTGCGCGTCCCGAGCGCGACGGTCGCGGCGCTCCAGCTGTGCGGCCGCAGCCGCAGGTAGGAGATCGCCGACGGCGCCGTGAGCGCGCACAGCGCCCTCGCGTGGCGCAGCACGCCCGCGGCGAAGGCGCCCTCGGCCGCCCCCAGCCCATCGCCCTGGGCGTCTCGCCCGCCATCGCGGGGGGTCAGGCTGATGTGGATGTGGACCCCGTTCCCGACCCCGCCCTCGCTCGTGACCGGGGAGAAGCTGATCTTGTGCCCGCGGACGCGGGCGACCTCGCGGACCAGCTCCCGGCAGATCGCGGCGCGGTCGGCGGCCACGACCGGCGCGGCCGGGGCGCAGGTGAGCTCGAACTGATGGGGCCCGTACTCGGGCAGGAACATCTCCGGCTCGGCGCCGGCCTCGGTCAGCGCCGCCACGATCGCCTCCCCGAGGCCCGCGACCACCCGCTGGGCGCGCAGCGAGAACGGCGGCTCCGAGGGCTCGTCGCAGATGCGCACGAACTCGTGCTCGAAGCTCACCCGGGCCTCCAACCCGAACTCGTCCTCGAGCGTCTCGGCCGCCCTGCGCAGGAGCGTGCGCGGGCAGCACTCGTACTCGCTCCCGTCGAGCTCGCGGATGTCGCAGAGGTAGAAGGCGAGCGGCGGTTCCGCGTCGCTCAAGGTGACCTCCACGCCCGCGTCGGGGTCGGGGATCAGCCGCAGATCGCCGGTCGAGCCGTGCGGATCGGTCTCCGCGATACCCCCGAACGGCGTCAGCGACTGGTTCGCGGGCACCCAGCCGACCCCGTCGCGCAGGCGCCGCTTGAGCTGCTGGCGCGGAAAGGAGCGGCCCCGCAGGATGCCGGTCAGATCCGAGGTGACGAACGAGACGAGCTCAACCTGCCGCGACATCGACGCTCCCGTTGTCCCAGGCGATGATCTCGAAGCCTCGCCCCTCGGCGTCCTCGGCGAGCGGCTCGACCGCCTCGCCGCCGACGACCATGAGCGCCCCGCCGGTCCGGGGAGCGTCGCGGTTGAGCGCCGCGGCGAGCGCATCGAACGGCTGCAGGTGCACCCCGCGCCAGCCGAGCGTCTCGTAGGTGTCAGCCACCACCGCGAGCTCCCGGGCCGGTCCGTGGACGCTGCCGACCAGGGCGACGAAGTGGCCCACGGCCCAGTCCGCCGCCGGCGCGTTCGCGGGCTCGCCCCGGAGGAAGGCGAGCACGCCGGCCGGGTCCGGCCGCGAGCCCCAGAGCCTGCCGGTCTGGAGGTTGAGCAGGACGGCGGCGGAGTGGCGCTCGCCCAGCTCGAGCAGGTCCGCGATCCGCTCACCCTCCCAGCGCGCGGTCAGCGGGACGGCCGCGGCGCTCCCCTGCGTGAGCCGCTCGACCGCGCGGATCAGGCCGCCCGCGTTGGTGCCGGAGAGCTTCGGGTCGTCGGCCACCGGCAGCTGGGCGCGGTAGTCGCGGCGCCCCGGGTGCCCGGGGGGTAGCGAGGAGTCCGCCTCCGCCGCTGAAGCCACGGTGGTCCCGGCGGCGAGCGCGACCTCGTCCTGATCGAGGCTCATCGCCCCCTCCGCAGTCAGCGCCCGCAGCGCCAGCAGCGTGCAGAACGGCCCGCAGAGCTCGTCCTTCTGCGGCAGCTCCTGCTGATGGATGGCGAGCAGACGTGATGTCGTGGGCAGTAGCCTGACCCTGAGCTCCACCGCTTCCTCCCTGCGCGAATCCGTCCTCCGCGTGGGAATGCAATCAGACTCCGTCGTCAGCGCGGAAGCACGCCGCGCAGTAGCCGGCGGCGAGGGCCAGCGCGACCGCGCGAACCGCGGCGTCGGGAGCGGTGAACCCTGGGTCGTGCAGCTCGGCGAAGCGGAACCCGGGCGCGCCCTGGATACCGACGAACATCATCAGCTGCGGGCCGAGCGAGCCGAAGTAGGCGAAGTCGTCGGACCCGAAGGACCGCCGCGGCGCGGCGAGACCGAAGCCGCTGCCGACGAGCAGCTCGCCCGCGCGGGCTGCGAGCTGTGGGTCGTTGGCGAGCGGAGGCTCGCCCTCGGTGAGCTCGAGCTCAACGTCGCAATCGTGGGCGCTGGCCGCCTCGCGGGCCGCCCGCGCGACCCGATCGCGCAGCGCCTGCCGAGCCTCCGCGCTCATCGCACGCAGGGCCACCGTCGCCCGCGCCCGCGAGGGAATGACGTTGTCGGCCGTCCCCGCCTCGAGCCTGCTCACCGTCGCCAGCGACCCCGCCGGCCGGCCGTCCCCTGCCAACGCGGCGAGGCCGGCGACGAACGCGGCGAGCGCCGGGATCGGGTTGCGGGCTTGCTCGGGATAGGCCACGTGCCCGGCACCGCCGACCATCGTCACCCCGAGCACGTCCGAGGAGGCATTGACGACCCCGGCATCGCATCCGATCTCACCCCAGGCGAGCTGGGGGTGAACGTGGGCGCCGATCGTGGCTCCGACCCCCCGCCCCAGGGCGCCGGACTCCACGATCGCGGCCGCGCCGGAGGGGTAGGCCTCCTCGCTCGCCTGGAAGAGGGCGAGGAGCCGCCTGGGCAGGAGCGGCTCACAGGCGCGGGCGGCGCGAAAGAGGGCGATCAGCGCCGCCATGTGGGCGTCGTGGCCGCACGCGTGCGTGACCCGTCCATCGACCTCGAGCGCGTCCAGCTCCGCGCGCACCACGATGGGCTCGCCCTCCGGGCCGGCCGCCGCAACCACACCCGCCTTGCCGACCGCTTGCGCCCCGCCGAGCGCGGCGACGATCGTGGCCGAGGTCTCGACCTCCTGCCAGGCGGGCTCGGGATGCTCGCGCAGACGACGGCGGACCTCGAGAGCGCCCTCGAGCTCGTCTTCGATCGCGGCCGCCAGGGCGGCGTACAGCTCCGGCTCGGACGTCGGCGCCACGCTCAGGCCAGCCGCTCGATCACCTCGCCGCTCGAGCTCACGGCGAAGACGGCGGGCACGACCGCGATCCCGTACTTACGCGCGAGGTCGGGACGCTCGCGCACATCGATGCGCACCAGCGGCTCCGGGCGCGCCTCGAGGCGCCGCTCCCACTCGCGGCATTCCGAGCAGAGCGGATGGGTGAACTCGACGTGGGCGCGGCCGTTCAACCCCTGCGGGAGGTCGGCTGGATCGATGCGGTCGTGGTGACGGGGCGAGATGCCGCGCAGGCGAGCGCCCAGCCGGTAGATCTCGCAGCCGGCGCAGAAGCCGGTCGACGCGGCGAGCAGGGCCAGCGCCGCGACCATCGCGGCGATCACCCTGCCCACGGTCGGCACGCCCAGCCACCACAGCGCCGCCGCCGAGCCGAGGAAGGCGGTGCCCATCATGTTCGCCAGCCGGGGCGGGCGCGCGTCCTCGATCTCGCCCTCCCCGATCACGGGCTGCACGAGGGTGAAGTACGCGACGCACGGCAGGCAGAAGCGGCGACCGAAGGTGAGCCCGATCGCGAGCTGAGCGGCCATCAGCGCCCAGGCGAGCGGCCAGCCGAAGACCGCGCCCAGCAGCGCGACCAGCCCGGTCACGCCCTGGTTGAAGCGCGCGGCGCGCTTGTCGAGCACGTCGGTGTCGCGCCAAGGATCGGCGGTGCGTCGTGCTGCCACGACGGGATGATGACAAGCCGCGTTCGCCGGTGAGCCTTCAGCGGACGACCGCACGGCCCGACCCGCGTGGGTCGGCGGCGGCGTCGAGCTCGCCCGCCTCGCCGCGGCGGATCGCCGCCGCGTTCCCCACGTCGAGCGAGCGCGCCGGGATCCGCTGCACCTCCCAGCCCGCCGCGCGCAGCGCCTCGACCGCGTCCGCGGGCACGTCCTCCTCGGCCTGGACGGACGCGGCGTCGCCGATCGTCTCGATCGATCCCACCGTCCAGCGGGGGGCTCCCACGGCCTCGGCCGGGCTCTTGCCCCGGCGCAGCTGCAGCAGCACGTGCGTGAGGATCTGCGTCTGACCCAGCCCGCCCATCGTCCCCAGCACGTACTCAAGCTCGCCGCCACGCTGCACGAGCGCCGGGGAGAGCGTGTGCGCCGGCCGTTTGCCGGGCGCGAGGACGTTCGGCGAGGCCGGGTCGAGGCTGAAGAAGCTGCCCCGGTTGTGGGCGATGATCCCGGTCCGCGGGTCGCAGAAGCCCGATCCGAAGGAGTCGAAGATGCTCTGGATCAGCGAGATCGCCCAGCCCTCGCTGTCGGCGGCGACCACCGCGACCGTATCTCCGGTCCCACCCGGGCGATGCTCCGTGCCGCCGCCGGCCTCGCCCTCCGGCCCGGTGAGCAGCTCGAGCGGCACCTCCGCCGCGCGCGGATCGGCGAGGTAACGCGCGCGCGCGTCGATCGCCGCCTGGAAGGCGGCCGCCAGCCGGGGCGCCGCGTCCGCCGAGAGGGGGTCGGGCGCATCGGCGCCAAGCAGCGACAGGGTCTTGATCAGCAGCGGCGCCTGCGAGTTGGGCGGCGCGGTGAGGACCTCCTGCCCGCCGCGCGTCGCGCGCACCGGCTCCGCTTCCTCCGCTCTGAACGCGGCGAGATCCTCGGCGGTGAGCACCGAGCCCTGCGCCCGCATCGCCTCCAGCCAAGAGCTCCCGAGCGGGCCCTCGTAGAAGGCCGAGGGCCCCTCCTCAGCCAGCCGCTCGAGGCTCGTTGCGAGCTGGGGCTGGACCATCGTCTCCCCGGACGCGAGGGGGCGCCCCGCGGGGAAGTAGATGCTCGCCATGCCCGGATCCCGCCGCAGGCGCTCCTCGAAGCGCGCCAGCGCCTCCGCGATCGAGTCCGCGACGGGGACGCCCGAGCGCGCCTGTTCGATCGCATCCCCGAACGCCTCCGCCCAGGGCCGGTCCGCCCCGAGCCGCCAGATCCGCTCCCAGCCCGCGATCACGCCCGGAACGGTCACCGACTCGATCCCGAACGTCGGCATCGCAAGCCCGTGCCGCTCGCGCACGGCGTTCGGGTCGGTGGCCCGCGCCGCCGGCCCGGAGGCGTTGATCGCCACGACCTCGCCGTGGGGCTTGCGCACGAGCGCGAAGAGGTCGCCGCCCGGCGAGCAGTTGTCCGGCAGCGTGACGGTCAGGGAGACGGCGGCGGCGAGCGCCGCGTCCAGGGCGTTGCCGCCGCGGGCGAAGGCCTCGACCCCAGCCTCGGTCGATAGCTCGTGCGCGGTCGCCAGCGCCAGTCGCCTGATCGTCACCCCGCCTCCCGGTTCACTCGCCCACACCGCGGGCGTCCCAAAGCAGTCTCAAGCCCACGATCGTCAGAAGCAGCGCGAACGCGTAGCGGAGCGTCTCCCCGGAAAGCGCCAGCGCCGCCGCCGCGCCCCCGACCGCCCCCAGGATCCCCAGGGGCGCCAGCTTGGCCGCCAGGCGCAGATCGCCCACGTCCTGCTTCTGCAGCCTCCAGGTCGCGAGCGCCGCCGTGGGGACGATCACCAGCAGGGAGGTCGCCTGCGCCTCCTGCTGCGTGAAGCCGGCGAGAAGGACGAGCGCCGGGACCATGAAGATGCCGCCCCCGACGCCCAAGACCGCCGAGAGCACGCCGACGAGGAAGCCGAAGGCCGCGAGGAAGATGAGCAGCCCGACGCTCATGCCTCCAGCACCAGCATCGCCGCCGCGAAGAGCAGGAACAGCCCGAAGAACACCTTGAGCGCGCGCTCCGGGGCTCGGGCGAGGATGTCCGCGCCGCGCCGGGCGCCGAGCAGCGAGCCGACGAGGAGCGCCGCGGCGGCCACCACGTCGACCTCTCCCGCGCCGCCGTAGACGATCAGCGCGGCCGCGGCGATCAGGATCATCGCCGCGAGGCTGGTGGCATGCGACTCGCGCTGCGAGAGCCCGCCCAGCAGGACGAGCAGGGGCACCATCGCCGTCCCGCCGCCGATCCCCAGCAGGCCCGAGAGGAAGCCCCCGACGAGGCCGATCACCAGGACCAGGCCCCAGGAGAGGCTCGGTCCGGTTCGCGCGTTTGCCCGTGCTTCAGCCAACCCAAGTTTATATAGACGCTTCCGCCCGCAGCTCTCAGCTGCGCGTAGCCGCGCGTTCTGTAAAGCCAGCGGGACCCCGCGCTTGACGCCCGGCGAAAATATCATATAAAGTCTAGACGTACCGCACACAGGAGAGGAGTGGATCTGTGGCTTCACTTGGGGAGGTACTGCAGGCACGTCGCGCCTTCGTCGGACTGCTTGCGACGGTTGTCGCGCTGATCGTCGCGGGCTGCGGAGGCGATGACGGCGACGAGAATGGCTCCGGTGAGGCCGCGTCGGGCGAGACCGCCTCGATTCAGATCTCGCCGCCGGCCGGCCTGATCAGGGAAGGGGAGCTGCGGGTCTGCACGGACCCCACCTATCCGCCGCTTGAGAGCTTCGACGAGTCCGGCGAGTTCGTCGGCTTCGACGTCGAGGTGGCGCGCGCCGTCGCCGAGACCTGGGGTGTGGAGGCCGTCTTCCAGGAGACCTCGTTCAGCGGCATCCTTCCGGCCTTGGACGCGGGTCGCTGTGACGTCGCCTGGTCCGGCCTGTTCCTCGACCCAGAGCGCACGAAGCGCTTCAGCGCCGTCCCGTACCAGGAGTCGGCCTCGGTGATCATGGTCAAGGCGGGCAACCCCGAGAACATCACCTCGCCCGAGGACCTGGCCGGCAAGACCGTCGCCTCGCAGAGTGGGTCCGGCGTGCTCAAGCTGGCCAAGGAGATCTCGGCCGAAAACGAGGCAAACGGCCTCGAGCCCTCCAAGATCCAGGCCTACGACAAGTTCCAGGAGGCGATTCAGCAGCTCGCGGTCGGGCGCGCCGACGCGGTCATCACCCAGGACATCGACGTTGCCGCCCGAGAGGCCGAGCAACCCGGTCAGTTCGAGGTCGCCTACCGCTTTGAGGACGCGGAGACGTTCGGCGTCTACTACAAGCCGGAGAACGAGGAGCTCGGCGAGAAGCTCTACGAGTCGCTGAAGGCGCTCGAGGAGGCCGGCGAGCTAGAGCGGATCGCCGAGGCAAACCACATGCCCGTGGACGGGATCGCAGTGGAGAAGCCGGTGCTCGCCAAGGAGCGCTGAGACAGGACGGCTGACCTGACGAGGACGAGGGCGAGCGGCTAGATGGATTTCGACGTCGGGATCTACTGGGACGCGCTCCGCTCAAGCGAGTTCCTGCACGGAGCGTTCCTCACCGTCGCGCTCGCCCTCGCCTCGCAGGTCGCGGCCACGATCCTGGGCTTCTTCCTGGCCCTGATGAGGACCAGCCGGTCGGCGCCCGTCAGGGTCGTCTCTGGCGTCTACGCGTGGGTCTTTCGCGCGATCCCCACGCTGCTGATCCTGCTCTTCATCTGGAACGCGCTGCCTCAGCTGATCCCGGCGCTGACCGAGGACTGGTTCACCCCGTTCCTCGCGGGGTTCATAGGGCTCTCGGTCGCGGAGGCGGCCTACATGGCTGAGATCATTCGCTCCGCGCTGCTCTCGGTCGATCCCGAGCAGCGCCTGGCGGCCAAGGCGCTGGGGATGACGCCGGCCCAGTCGATGCGGAAAGTGATCCTGCCCCAGGTGATCCGCATCGCGATCCCTCCGACCGGCAACGAGCTGATCACCATGCTCAAGTTCACGAGCCTCACCTCGGTGATCTCCCTGCAGGAGCTGCTGACGGTGTCCCAGCAGAACATCGCGGCGACATTCCGCTACGCGGAGTTCTACGCCGCCGCGGCGACCTACTACCTGGTCATCGTGAGCATCCTCATGGTTCTGCAGATGAGGCTCGAGCGCCGCTACGAGTGGCGCACCCGCGAGGCCGGCCGCCGACGCGCCTTCAGTCGTCGCCGCAACGCGCCGGGCATGGGCGCCGCGGGCGCAGGCTGAGGTTTCGACGGCAGGGGTGTGAGCATGTCTGAACAGGCCGTACTCGAAGCCAAAGGAATCACGAAGGTCTACGAGGGCCGCACGGTGGTCGACTCGGTGGACCTCAACGTCGGGCGCGGCGAGGTCAAGGCGATCATCGGCCCGTCGGGCTCGGGCAAGAGCACCTTCCTGCGCTGCCTGGCGCTGCTCGAGATCCCTGACGGCGGCGAGTTGAAACTGGAAGGCAAGCCGATCGGCAACGCGCCCGGGCGCACCGAGTGGACGCGCGAACGCCGGCTGGCGCGCGACCGCCAGCACATCGGCATGGTCTTCCAGCGCTTCAACCTCTTCCCCCACCTCACCGCAGAGGGCAACGTGCAGACGGCCCTCGTCACGGTAAAGGGTGTGCCGCGCCACGAAGCGCGCGAGCGAGCCCGCCAGATGCTGGACCGCGTCGGGCTTCTGCACCGCGCGCACGCCTATCCCTCGGAGCTCTCGGGCGGCCAGCAGCAGCGCGTCGCGATCGCGCGGGCGCTGGTCATGGAGCCGAAGGTGATGCTCTTCGACGAGCCGACCTCCGCGCTGGACCCGGAGCTCGTGCGCGAGGTGCTCGACGTGATCGAGGAGCTCGCGGAGGCGGGAACTACGATGGTCGTCGTTACGCACGAGCTCGAGTTTGCGCGGGGGATCGCGTCGGAGATGGTGATGATGGATCAGGGTTCGGTGATCGAGCGGGGCGACCCCGACCGGTTCTTCACGTCCCCAGAACACCCGCGCACGCGCCAGTTCCTGGCCCACATGGAATGACGCCGCGGTCCGATGCCAAGGGTCGCGGTCGCGGGTCCCGCGTCGACCGCGTCGAGGCGGCGATCCGCGAGAAGATCCTCGCCGGCACGTACCCCCCTGGCGCCCGGCTGATTCTCAGCAAGCTCGCCGTCGAGCACGGGGTCAGCTTCATCCCCGTCCGCGAGGCGCTCCAGCGCCTCGAGGGGGAGCGCTTGGTCACGATCGAGCAGAACCGCGGGGCGCGCGTCGCGGACATCTCGATCGCGGACATGCGCGACATCTACGAGACCCGCGTCGTGCTCGAGCGCCACGCGGTCGAGCTCGCGATCCCAAAGCTCACTGAGGACGATCTGGGCATCGCCGCCGCGGCGCTCGACCGCATGGAGGAGCGCTTCGCCGCCGACCGCCAGGCGGAGGCGTACCAAGCACATCAGGACTTCCACTTCGCGCTGTACGAACCCGCGGGGTCGCCGTGGACGATGCACATCATCCGTCAGCTCTGGGCCGCCGCGGAGCGCTACGTCAGGCTGGCCGCGGGCGTACGGCCGGCACCCGACCTGTTCGTCGCCGAGCACCGGCGGATCTTCGACGCCGTCCAGCGCCGTGACGTGGACGAGGCTGTCGACTACCTGATCGCGAACCTGCGTACGACCGAGCAGCTTCTGAGCGAAAACTACGGGTCGATGCCGCTGCGGGTGTAGGCGACGGTCGGATCCGCCGTGCAGCCACGGGGCCGCCTCATGGTTCGCCCGGCTCTCGCGGTGGCGGTTAGCCTTGCGCTCGCTTGCTGCCGCTCAAGGACAACATCCCAACGATCAGCTTTCCGCTGGTCACGGTCCTCCTGATCGCGGCGAACGCCCTGGTCTGGCTCTGGCAGCTCTCCTGGTCGGACGACCCCAACTCGAGCCGAAGCCCGCACGTGCCCGGGCTCTCGCAGGCGGACGAGCGCACGATCGAGCTGGGCGCGATCCCCTACCGCCTCACGCACCCCGGCGCCGAGTGCGGCGTGGTTGCCACCACTCCCGAGGCCGCGGCGCGCGTCAGCGACACGATCGTCTGCGCGGACGATGAGCGCGCGTTCGAGCGGGCGAGCGTGGCCGGCGTGCAGGTCTTCCCGCTGGAGTCGCCGCCGTTCTGGGTGACGCTGCTCACCTCGATGTTCATGCACGGCGGCTGGCTGCACATCATCGGCAACATGCTCTTCCTCTGGGTCTTCGGCAACAACGTCGAGGACTCGATGGGCAAGCTGCGATTCCTGCTCTTCTACGTGCTCTCCGGGGTCGTCGCGGCCTACGCGCAGTCGCTGCTCGACCCGGAGTCGACCGTGCCGACGATCGGCGCGAGCGGGGCCGTGGCGGGCGTGCTGGGCGGCTACATCCTGTTGCACCCGCACGCGCGCGTGGTGACGCTCGTCTTCGTGATCTTCTTCGTGACGCTGGTCGAGATCCCGGCCGCGATCCTGCTCGGCGTCTGGTTCGTGCTCCAGTTCCTGCCCGCGGTCGGACAGCTGGGCGCGCACGCGGTCGACGTGGCGGCGGACGGAGGCATCGCCTACCTGGCCCACGTGGGCGGCTTCATCTTCGGCCTCCTGGCGATCAAGCTGTTCGCGCGGGCGCGCCCGCGCCCGGCTTCGCCCCTGGGGTGGCGCTGAGGTGCAGTCCGGGCCCGCCCGCGCGCTCGCCTTGGCGGTCGCCGCCCTCTTCGTCGCCGCCTTCTTCGTGATGACGCTGGTCGTCGTCGCCCGCGACGGCGTCAGCGTGCTGGTGGTGTGCGCGCTCGTGGTCGTGGCCCTGCTGGCGCTGGCGCTGTGGGGAGCGCTGAGCGGGAGCGATTCCGACGGGCGCTGACAGTAGGGGAGGTGGGACTCGAACCCACGACACCCGGATTAAGAGTCCGGTGCTCTAACCAACTGAGCTACTCCCCTGCCGGGCGTGTCTTCCCTTGTAGCGAGGCCTCCGGGATCCCGAGGCCCGGCCGAAGGTGGGCGATCCTGGACTCGAACCAGGGACCTCCGCCTTATCAGAGCGGCGCTCTAACCAGCTGAGCTAATCGCCCTCGGTTGGCGGCTTTGGCCGCCCGAAGTGGAGCCAGCCGGATTCGAACCGGCGACCTCTTGCTTGCAAAGCAAGCGCTCTACCAACTGAGCTATGGCCCCGCGCCGTCGATTCTAGGCCCGCGCGACCGGCCCTTCGCCGCGGAGGGCGGCCACGCCCCAGCGCCGCGCGGCGGGAGCGGGGCATAAGAATCGGGTAGTGGGAGGAGCGATGGCGCAGGTGGAAGGCGACCCAGCGCCGGCGGATGCAACCGCCCCCAGCGCCGCGCCCGCCGCGGAGCGCGCCGAGCTTTCCAACCTCGAGATCGTCCGCCATTACTTCGACCGCTCCGCAGACCGGATCGGCCTGCGCGACGATCTGCGCGTCGTCTTCTGGACGCCCTACCGCGAGGTAACGGTGCAGATCCCGATCGAGCTCGCGGACGGGCGGGTGCACGTCTTCAGCGGCTACCGCATCCAGCACAACGGGGCGCGCGGGCCCTACAAGGGCGGGATCCGCTTTCACCCGGAGGTCGACATCGACGAGGTCCGCGCGCTCGCCTCGCTTATGAGCTGGAAGACGGCGATCGTGGGAATCCCCTTCGGCGGGGCCAAGGGCGGCGTGAACTGCTCGCCCGAGGATCTGAGCGCGGCCGAGCTGGAGCGTGTCGCTCGCTCTTTCCTGCTCAAGATCGAGAAGGTCCTGGGCCCCAACCGCGACATCCCGGCGCCCGACGTCGGAACCGACGCGCAGGTGATGGCCTGGTTCATGGACGAGTACGGCAAGCTGCACGGCCACACGCCGGCAGTCGTCACCGGCAAGCCGATCTCCTTGGAGGGCTCCTTCGGGCGCGACGCCGCGACGGGGCGCGGCTGCGTCTACGTCCTGCGCGAGGCCGCCGTGGCGCTCGAGCTCGACGTGGGCGAGCTCACCTTCGTGATGCAGGGGTACGGCAACGTGGGGTCCTGGGCGGCGCGCATCCTGCAGGAGCACGGCGCGCGCATGGTGGCGGCAGCCGACGCACGCGGCGCGATCCGCAACGACCGCGGGATCGACGCCTGGGAGCTCTACCGGCACATAAGCGAGGGAGGGCGGATCACCGAGTTCCCCGGGGCCGAGGAGATCGACCCGCGGGACTTGGTCGCTGTGCCGTGCGACGTCCTCATCCCCGCGGCTTTGGGCGGGATGCTGCACGAGCGCAACGTGGAGCGGACACGCTGCCGGCTGATCGTGGAGGGGGCTAACAGCCCCACCACCCCGCTGGCCGACCGGGTCCTCGCCGAGCGCGGGGTGTACGTCGTGCCGGACGTGGTCGCCAACGCGGGCGGGGTGATCGTCTCCTACTTCGAGTGGGTGCAGAACCTCCAGCACTTCCGCTGGGAGGAGCGCGAGGTGAACGACCGGCTCGGGAACATCATCCGCCGCGCCTTCCGCGAGGTGCGGACCCGGGCCAGGCGCGACGGGCTCAGCCTGCGCGAAGCGGCCTTCGACCTGGCGCTCTCGCGCGTCGTAGAGGCCTCGCAGACGCGCGGTTACGTCTGAGGCAGCGGACGGCGCGGGGCCGCGCCCAGCCGGTGTGGGCCGGGGCAGCGCCCTAGAAGTCGAAGTCCTTGGGCTCGCCCTGCTCGAACCAGAGCTCGTCGTCCTCGGGGGCGTCGCGCAGGAAGTCCGGCGTCTCCTCCAGCACGTCCTCGTCCTCGTCCCCCTCGGCCGCCTCGTCCTCTCCCTCCGCGACGTCCTCCTCGTCGGCGGCCTGCGCCTCGTGCTCATCCGCCGCGGGCTCGGCGGCGGGCTCGGCCTCCTCCTCCGGCTCGATGCCCAGCTCCTCGAGCTCCTCCTGGTGGAAGACGCGGGTGGGCTGCTCGGCGATCGCCTCGCGCTCCGCGGTGTCGAGAGCGCCGCCCGCGGCCTCCGCCGCACCCTCGGCCGGCGCGGGCTCCTCCTCCGCGGCGGGCTCGGTCTCGACCACGGGCTCGTCGGCGGCGCGCTCCTCGGCGGGAGCCTCGGCCGGCGGCGCCTCCGCGAGCTCCGCCGCCGAGGCGATGCGCGTCGGCTCCTCGTCGAGCTCGTCCGCGAACTCGGGCAGCCCGGCCCCGGCCCGCTCGGCGTCTTGCGGGCCTCGCTCGTCGGGCACCGAGAACCCCTCCTCGCCCGGGCGCGCGGGCGGGCCGAAAGCCTCCTGCTCGAGGCGCCGCAGCTCCTCCTCCGTCGCGCCGTGGCGGCGCTTCAGATCGAGGTGGTCGCGAATGGCGTCGTCGAGGATTCCCATCTGGACCTACCTTCCTCGAAAGGGTAACGACGCCTCCTCGCAGCGCTGCAAGCGGTCACCCGCCCGGTCGGACTCCCTCTCAGGCGTGCTCGCGCGGGGCCTGCCCGGCGCGAGCGCGGCCGTCCGTAGTCGCGCTCGCCACGCGGTCCTTGCCCGCCGCCTTGGCCGCGTACAGGGCCTGGTCGGCGGCGGCGATCAGCTCCTGTGCGTCGCGGGCGCTCGCCGGGATCGTCGCCACGCCGAGGCTCGCAGTGACCCGGATCGTCTCGCTCGACGCCGGCATCCGCACCCGCTCCGCGGCGATGCGATCGCGAATCCGCTCCGCCACCTCGACCGCGCCCTCGGTGTCGGTCTCCGGCAGCAGCACGACGAACTCCTCGCCTCCGTAGCGCGCGGGCGTGTCGATGTCGCGCGTGACCTCCTTGAGCACGCGGCCGATCATCCGCAGCACCTCGTCCCCCTGCAGGTGGCCGTGGGTGTCGTTCACGTGCTTGAAGTCGTCGATGTCCAGCATGATCAAGGAGAGGTCGTGTCCGAAGCGGGCCGCGCGCTGCTCCTCGCGCGCCAGCAGCTCGCGGAAGGCGCGGCTGTTCGCGAGGCCGGTGAGCTCATCCGTGCTCGCCTGCTCGGTCACGCGCTCGTGCGCGACGATGTTCTCGAGCGAGGCCGAGGCCTGACCGGTCAGATAGAGGAAGACGTCGCGCTCGTTCGACTCGAAGGGCTCGCCGGCGCGGGCGATCGCCATCGTGCCCACGATCTCGTCGCTGGTGAGGGGGCGCAGGGGCGCGGCGAGCGCCTGCGCGCCCTCCCCGGGCGCGTGAACGGGCGCGGCGTCGCGCCGCACCCGCTCCTCGGCGGCGAGGGCGGCTTCCCGCGCGGGCGAGCCGCCTGGGTCGGGCAGCTCGACCACGGTTCCGTCCGCGAGCGCGATCCGCCCGTACTCCGCCTCGCAGGCGGTGAGCGCGGTCTCGAGCACGATCGCGAGCAGCGCGTCGCGGTCGAGGCCGGAGGCGAAGGCCTCGCCGAGCCGGCGCACGGCGCGGTCCAGCTCGCGGCGCTGGCGGCTCAGCACGTCCATCTGCTCGGCGAGGCGGATCCGCATCTTGTTGAACTCGCGGGCCAACCCGGCCAGCTCGTCCCGCCCCGTGACGGGCACCTCCTGCGAGAAGTCCCCCTCGCCGATCCGGCGGGCCGCCTCCAGCATCGTCGCGACCTGACCCCGCAGGCCGCGCACCAGGAACCAGATGAAGGCCAAGGCGAGGCAGAGGAACACCGCCAGCGCCGCCGCGACGCCGGGGCTGGAGCCCAAGAAGCTCCGTTCGGGAAGGGCGGTGAGCAAGGCGAGCCGCGCCCCGCCCGGGTCGGGCAGCGCCATCGCGGTGCCACGCAGCATGCGCCCCTTCACCTGCACCTCGAAGCGGCTGGCGGCGAGCAGCGACGTCCCCTCGTGGTGGGGCAGCGTCTCCGCGATCACGTCGCCGCGCGAGATCACGACCACGTGCAGACGGGTGAGCTTCCGCACCTGACGGGCGAAGCGCTTCGGATCGGTGACGGAGATGTCGAGCAAGCCCCGCGAGGGGTCGCCGTCGACGGCCATGCGGACGATCGCGATCGCCTTGCGCTCACCGGCATGCACCACCTCCCCGTCGGGGAGGTGTGCGCGCAGGTAGGTCGCGTGGACGCGCCGCGCCGCGCGCTGGAGGAGCTCCTCGACCAGCGGGGAGTCGGAGGAGGAGATCGCCAGCTGCAGGCGCCGGTCGTGCAACAGCTGTTTGGCCCGAGCGCGGGCGCGGCGCTCCTCGGTGCGGAACGCGGCCAGGGCGGTCTTGGACCCCGTGGCGAGCTGCGCGTCCGCCTTGCCCGTGCGCGAGGAGTCGGTGATCTCCAACAGCAGCACGGCGATCGCGACCATGGGCAGGACCACGATCGACAGGAAGAAGAGGGCCAGACGCGCTCGGAAGCTCAAGCCACCACGAATTAAAGCCGCCGCTTCCTCACCCAGGCACGGTCAAGTTACACTTGAACGCCGCCGGTCAGATCGGCAGCACGGGGCTATAGCTCAGCTGGAAGAGCGCCTGGATCGCACCCAGGAGGTCGCCGGTTCGAGTCCGGCTAGCTCCATCACCGGACGGGGGGGGACCGCACGCGAGCGGCGCGATTCGACGCCGACCCGCGCGCGAGCCAGACTGCCCACGTGGCACAGCAGCGCGCGCACCGGACCCCCGGCCGTCACACCCACTGGAGCCTCGCTCGCCGGCGGCACCTGCTCCTGCGGCGCGGCACGGTGCTCGCCCTGCTCGCGGTGGTCGGCCCCGGGCTTCTGGCGGGCCTCTCCGACGACGATCCCGCCGGCATCACCACCTACTCGATCCTCGGGGCCGACTACGGCTACGAGCTTCTCTGGGTCCTCGTCCTCGCCACGGCCGCGCTGATCGTCTTCCACGAGCTCGCCGTGCGGCTCGGGGTGGTCACCGGCAAGGGGCTGCTGGTGCTCGTGCGCGAGCGCTACGGCGCACGCGCCGCGACGCTCGTGGTCGTCGCGCTCGCGATCGCGAACACCGGCACGCTGTGCGCCGAGTTCGCTGGCGTGGCCGCGGCGATGGAGCTCCTCGCCGGGATCAGCCGCTACCTGAGCGTGCCCCTGGCGGCGCTCGCCGTGTCGATCCTGGTCCTGCGCGAGAACTTCCGCCGCGTCGAGCACTTCCTCTTGGCGCTCAGCTCCGTCTTCGTCGCCTACATCGTCGCCGGCCTCCTCGCCGGTCCCGACTGGGGCGCGACGGCGAAGGGCCTGGTCGACCCCAAGATCGACCTGACCGGCGACGCGCTGCTGGTCGCCGTGGCGACGATCGGCACCACGCTCGCCCCCTGGGGGCTCGCCTTCATCCAGTCGTACGCCGTCGACAAGCACCTGCGGGCCCAGGACCTGCGCTTCGAGCGAATCGACGTCATCGTCGGCTCGCTGCTCACCGGCGTGATCGGGCTGTTCATCGTGATCGCGTGCGCCGCAACCCTGCACCCGATGGGGATCGAGATCAACGACGCCCGCGATGCGGCCCGCGCGCTGGAGCCGCTGGCCGGGGGCGCCGCCGCCGTCCTCTTCGGGCTCGGCCTCCTCGGCTGCTCGCTGCTGGCGGCGGCGGTCGTCCCGCTCTCGACCGCGTACTCGATCTCCGAGGCGCTCGGCCGCCGGGCCGACCTCGACGACAGCTTCTCCGAGGCGCGCGCCTTCTACCTCAGCTTCGCCGCGGTGGTGCTGATCGCGGCGGCGATCGTGCTGATCCCCAGCGCCCCCTTGATCGACATCCTCTTCCTCACCCAGGCGCTCAACGCGATCCTGCTGCTCGTCCTGCTGCCGTTCCTGCGCGCCCTCGGGAGGGACACCCGCCTGCTGGGCGAACACGCGCTCGGCCCCTGGGGCCGCCTCACCACGGGCGTGGCGATGGTGCTGATCCTCGCCGCGGTCTGCGCCCTGGGCGTGCTGACGATCGCCTAGGCGGCGTCAGGGGCCGCGGCGACGGGCGATCAGCAGCTCATCGCCCTGCCGCAGCGGGGAGGCGGGGCCGGCCTCGAGCGCGCCACCGTTCCGGGCGAGCGCGACCGGGACCGCGCCGGTCTCGAGCAGCTGCGCGTAAACCGACCCGAAGGTGGCCCCGCCCGCGTCTTCCACCACCCGCAGGCGTTCGAGCGGGTGCGCGACGAGCGCCGCCTGAACCGCCAGGGCGAGTGGGTCCAAAGCGGCGAGTGCGAGCGCCTCCCCCGCCAGCTCCGAGGCGGAGACCACGTGGATGCGCTCGTCACCGGCGGCGAGCGGGCTGGCGCGAAGCCGCTGCTCGACCAGGACCGGCACCGGCCGCTCACCCAGGGCGCGGCAGGCGTGCAGGGCGGTGAGCAGGGCGCTCGCGTCCCGCGCGTGCACGTCGCCGCCGGAGCCGGACGCGACGAAGACCACCTCGGGGTCGAGCGCGTCGACCGCCGCCGCCAGCTCGGCGGGGGAGTCCGGGTCGCCCCGGCGCCAGTCCAGCGGCGCGCTCGACGCTCGCTCGCGAGGGTCGCTCGGCGCCAGCACGGTCAGCGCAGGCTGCGGTCCGGGCGTGCGGCCGAGCGCGTCCAGCATGCTGGCGAGCGCCTCGCTCCAGCCGAGCAGCAGGCCGCGCGGCGGCGGCATCGGCTCGGTCGGCGGCACCGCCGACGGCGCGCTCGCCCGCTCCGGCGGCCCGAGGCGGGCGGCGTCCGCCTTGGAGGGAGCGGCGATGATCACCGCGTCGTCCGCGCCGACCGTCGTCTCGGGCGGCGGCGCGTAGGCCGCGCGGGAGCCGTCGCCCCCGGGAACGAGCCCGACCGGGACCCCCGCGGCGAAGCGACGCCAGAGCTCGCCGAAAGGACGTCCGGCGTGGGCGGCCGCGGGGACCGCGAACAGCCCGCCCTCGCGGGGGCTCGCGGAGGCGGCGCCGAGCAGGGCGGCGAAGGCCGGGTTGCGGATCACGATCGTCAGCACCGCCCCCAGCAGACGATCGTGGACCACCGCGTCGATGTAGCTGGGGAGGCGGCCCCAGGCCGCGTCGACGTTGCGGCCGACCCGCGTCTCCACGCCGACCTGCGGCGGCGCCTGCGGCGGGATCGTCGCGGCGAGGGCGGTGGCGATCTCGATCGCGCGCACGTCGGCGGTGGCATCGTCGCCGCCGGGCTCGGTGAGCACCGCGATCGCGCGGGCGCTCGCCGCCGCGCCGCGCTCGAGGCCGGCCGGAGTGGTCGGGTCGGCGCCCACGGCCCGCACCGCCAGCCGCGGCAGGCTCGCGTCGAGGCGCTCCTGGGTCTCGCGCCGCAGATCGGGGCGCACCAGCACGATGGCCTCGGCGCCGGGCTCGCGCTCCTGCAGGCGGGTCAGGATCGGCAGCAGCGCCTCGCCCGCGCCGACCACGAGCAGGTGGTCGCGGACGCGCACGGGCGGGTCGCTCTGCCCCAGTCGGCGCAGCAGCCGATCGGCCATCTCGGAGAGCAGCGCCAGCGCGAGGCCGACGACGAGCACGATCCCCAGCACGACCTGCGCGACGCCGATCAGTCGCTGGGCCGTGGTCGCATCGTCGCCCAGCGCGCCCGGGTCGAGCAGGTGCTGCACCCCCGACCAGAGCGCCTCGCCCAGGCCGGGGAACGCACCGACCGCGCTCGCGATCACCGCGCTCGCGAACCAGAAGGCGAGGACGAGCGCCCCGAGCAGCAGGATCCTGCCCGTCGTCCCCTCGAGCAGGCGGCCCAGCCTTCCCGGCCGCCCCGCGCCTCGCCCCCTGCCGATCAATGCGGCACCGTGCGCTCGCGGCGCACTAGCCAGGCGTTCACCGCCCAGAGCGCCGCGCCGATCGCGATCAGGATCCCCGCCCGCGCGTACACCTCGCCCTCGATCTGCGTGAGCAGGGCGATCGAGACCCCGAAGCCGACCACGGGGACGATCGAGGGCACCCGGAAGTGCTCGTGCTCGACCCGGTCTCGGCGCAGCACGAGCACCGTGACGTTGACGATGGCGAAGACCACGACCAACAGGGCGACGGTCGTGTCGGCGAGCTTCCCGAGATCGGTCGTGATCACCAGCGCGGCGGCGATCAGGGTGGTGAACAGGATCGCCACGACCGGCGTGCGGCGGTGCTCGTGGACCACGGCAAACGGGCGCGGCAGGACGCCCTCGTCGGCCATGCCGTAGAGCAGCCTCGAGGCCATGATCATGTTGATCAGGGCCCCGTTTGAGAGCGCGAGCAGGCCGATCGCCGAGAACAGCTTCTCGGGCACGTGCAGCGGGCCCTGCTTGACGACCTCGAGCAACGGCCCGCTGGAGCGGGCGAGGTCGGCGGTCGGAACCACAGCCGAGGCCCCGATCGCGACGAGCACGTAGATCGTGCCGGTGATGAGCAGGCCGGCGAAGAGGATCTTCGGGTAGACGCGGCTCGGCGATCGCGTCTCCTCGGCGACGTTCACCGAGTCCTCGAAGCCGATCAGGGCGTAGAAGGCGAGCGTGGCCCCGGCGAGCGTCGCGGCGAAGACGCTCGTCCCCTCCTTCCACTCGAACGGGCGGCCCATATCGGCGCCGCCCTCGCCGACGGCCACCGCCGCGATCAGGATGATCAGCAAGAGCCCACCCAGCTCGACCAGGGTGAAGGCAGCGTTCAGCTTCACCGACTCGGAGATCCCGCGGAAGTTGATGACCGCGATCAGCGCGAGCAGCCCGAGCGCGACGGGGATCGTCCCCAGGTCGACGAACTCGGCGAAGTAGTCGCCACCGAAGGCGCGGGCGAGGGCGCTCGCGGAGGTGATCCCCGAGACGACCACCGCGAACGCGACGATGAACGAGAGGAACGGCCGGCCGTAGGCGCGGTGGACGTAGATGCCCGCGCCGCCGGCGCGCGGGTACTTCGAGACCAGCTCGGCGTACGAGCCCGCGGTGAACGCCGCCATCGCGAGGGCGAGCGCGAACGCGGACCAGATCGCCCCGCCGGTCTCGGCGCCGACCTCGCCGACGAGCGCATAGATCCCCCCACCCAGGATGTCGCCGACGACGAAGAGGAGGAGTAGGCGCGGGGTGATCGCCCGGCGCAGCTTCCCCTCGGGACCCGACGGGATGCGCGGGTCCGCCGCGACCGGCACCCCCCCTTCGCGCAAGCCGATGCTCATCTAGGCGCCGCAGTTAACCGCCCGCCGTGGCGGCAAGCGGCGCGGGCTCAGCCGCGCAGCGCCGGACCGCCCGGCGGCAGCGCACGCAGCACGCGCCACCAGCGCACGGGTCCGCCGCCCCGTCGCAGGGCGCGCCGCAGGGCGCCGCGCTCGCCCGGGCCCGGCGGGCTCGGCCGGCCGGCACGGTAGCGGTGCTCTCGCAGCCGCTGCGCGTAACGGGCGGCCGCGGGCCCGGCCCGCTCGCGTAGCCGCTCCTCGATCACGAGCAGCGTGCCTCCGGGCGGAAGCTCCCAGCCCAGCCGCTCCAGCGCCCGCTCGAGCTCGCGGATCTGCACCTCGGCGCCGCCGCTGCCCAGCATCCGCCTGCGGCGCGCCCAGATGAGCGCGCCGTAGCCGCAGCCGAGGCCGAGGATGATCAGGGGGAGCGCCGAGCCGCCGTCCCCGTTCTCGTCTTCCACCGTCGCCCGCGGCACGGCCCGCCTCTGCCCGCGCTCGGACTCGGTGAGCGAGAGCGAGCGCTCGTCCGAGCCGCCGCCTGCGGGCGCGGGCGAGGCATCGGCGATCGTCGTCTCCACGTTCTCGGCGGGCGAGGAACTCGGGGTCGGGTCGAAGGTGACCCAGCCGATCCGTGGGAACCAGACCTCGACCCACGAGTGGGCGTCGAGGTCGCGCACCGTGTAGACCCTCTGGTCGTCCTTGCCCTGCACGCCGGGGGCGAACCCGGCCACGACCCGCGCCGGGATCCCCACCATGCGCAGCATCAGCGCCATCGCGCCGGCGAAGTGCTGGCAGTAGCCCGCGCGGTCCTCGAACAGGAAGGCCGGCAGCGGGTCGGGGTGGGCGGGGACGTTCTGCTCGTACTCGTACTCGTCCTTGAGGTGGCGCTCGATCGCGGCCACCGCGTCGTAGGTCGAGCTCTGCCCGGCGACCAGGCTCACGGCGAGCTCGTGCACCTGCTCGTAGACGCCGCCCTCGAGCTGGCGGTGGACGCGGCGGGCGGTGCGCGAGGAGCGGTCTCCGGGGGGGACGCGCACGACGTGCGGGCCGCCCGCCTCCGTGGAGGGAACCAGGAACGCCGTGTAGCGCTCCAGCCCGCGCGGGTACACCGGCTCGGTGGCGCGAAGCTCGGATGCGGTGGGGTCGGGCACGTAGGCCAGCACCGAGTAGGTGTCGCCACCCCGCAGCGGCAACGCGGTCGGTAGGAACGTGCCGGAGGGCGTGGGCGCCGCCAGATCCACGCCCTGCACCTGCAGCGTCGTCCCGGCACTGACGAGCAGGTCGGAGGTGAGGCCGCGCACCGCGAAGCGGATCGGCTCCAGCCAGCGCGAGTTGCGCCGCACGATCCGCGACCCCGCGCCCGTCACCCGGCTCGGCGGCTCCCGCGTCTCCCCCTCGATCGTGAGCGAGGGGGAAGTCGTCCAGGTTCTGCCGTTGAACGTCTCCAGGACCGTCGTCTTCCAGTACATGGGGCGATCCGCTCCCACCTGCAGCACGGTGGTCCCGCGCTGCGGCCAGTCGAGCGGCCCGTAGGTGTGGTTCCAGCCGAAGCCGACGTCGCGGCTCGCGCCGAAGAGCGACCACTGCTTGTAGTCGACGAGCGGGCGCGCGGTCTCGACCCGCGACGCCAGCGGCAGGGCTACCAGCCCCGCGGCGAGCACGACGGCGAAGCCGGGCAGCGCCCACCGCGGCTCCAAGCGCGGCAGCCAGATCCAGGCCGCGATCGCAAGCAGCAGCACGAAGCCGCGCTGAAGCTCGCGGCTCGGTCCCTCCCAGGTGACGGCGAAGCCGTAGAGCCCGACCAGCACGACCAGGGCGCCCGTGCGCAGAAGCTCGCGGCGGCGCGCGGGCCAGAAAGCGAGCGGCGCGGCCAGGCCCAGCGCCAGCGGGATCGCGAGCAGGATCCCCAGGCGCGTCCACTCCTCCTCGCCCGCGTAGGGCAAATCGAGCTGGCTGGACCCCTGCAGGCCGATCTCAAGCCGCGCCGCGAGCTCCTCCCACCCCCCTGGCGCGAGCAACCGCGGCTCGACCCCCATCGCCGCGAGCCCGCCCGCCAGGCCCGCCACGGCCAGCGCGCCGCGCAGCGACTGTGCGAGCCAGGCGGGGCGCAGCGGCGCCGTCGCAGCGAGGGCCAGCCCCGTCACGAGCGCGATCGCAAGGCACCCCAGCACCCGGCCTGTCGGCGGCTCCGCCACCAGGGCCGCCCAGTGCAGCGCGGCGAACGACGCGAGCGCCGCGAAGGCGGCGAGCTCGAGGGAGAGCGTGCGCAGGCGCGCGCCCATCAGGCGGCCTCCTGCGCCGCCGCGGCCACGCCGATGCCCGCGCAGCCGGCGACGGTGAAGACGACCCGGGCGCCGGGCGGCGGAGAGGGCGCGACCAGGTGGTGGGGACCGCCGCCCAACGCGCGCAGCCGGCGCAGCGCGTGCTGCGGAGCGGCCGCGCTCACCCAGATCACGGCCCCGCGCGTGCGCTGGCTGAGCGGCGTCGGCTCATCCGGCTGGATCTGGGCGAGCTCCCCGTGCAGGGTGGGCCATGTCCGCAGCCGCTCGTCCAGCTGGACCGGGCCGCGGGAGCCCGGCAGCAGCACCTCGCACCCGCCCCGCTCGGCCAGATGCAGCGCGAGCGAGGCGGTCGCGCGCACGGCCCGGTCCAACGCCTCGGGGTCGAGCGGTCGCACGGCGTCCAGCACGAGCAGCGGCAGGCGCCCGCCGCCCGCCGCGAGGCGGCGCTCGTGCAGCTCGCCGCTGCGCGCGAAGCTCGGCCAGTGGATGCGGCTCGCGGGCGCCCCCTCCCGGTAGGGGCGCAACCCGTCGACCTCGAAGTCCCCGGCCGCGTCATGCGCGCGCACGGCGCGCCCCGCGCTCGCGCTACCCAGCCCCGCTCCCCGCCTGCCCGCGGCGGGCGCGCTGAAGTGGACCGGCTCGATGCGCGGAAGGACCAGCAGCTCCCCCTCGTCGCCCGCGCTCACGCTGCGCGTGCAGAGGCCCAGCGGGTCGCGCAGGATCCAACTCGCGCCGCCCAGCGGGTAGCGGCCGCGGCGCTCGAAGCGCATGGTCTGGACGACCGCCCGCGGGCGTAGCGGCGGCGTCGGCAGCGGGCGCCGCAGCCAGGGCGCGCGCAGCTCCCCGCCGGGAGGCGGCACCGGCCCGGCCCGGGGGCGCAGCTCGAGCCTGTGCTCCTCGCCCTCGAGGATCCGCGCCGGCCCGCCGCGGCGCTCGAGCCCCGCCCCGCTCGCGGCCGCGCTCACCCAGCCCAGGCTCACCAGCGCGAGCCCCGAGAGCGCGAGCCCCGGCACGTACAGCGAGGGGGTCGCGAACAGGGCGGCGGCCAGCGTGAGCGCGGCGCCGAGCCCAGCCGTGCCCAGCGCCCGGCCCATCTCAGAGCGCCGGTACGCGCGCGAGGGCGTCGGCGATCACCGCCTGCGCGCCCTCGCCGCTCGCGGCGGCGTCGTGCGAGAGGCTCAAGCGGTGCTCCAGGGTCGCCCGCGCCAGCGCCTGGACGTCGTCGGGCAGCACGTGGTCGCGCCCCGCGAGCGCCGCGTGCGCCTTGGCGGCGCGGAAGAGCATCAGGCCCGCGCGCGGGCTGGCGCCGAGCTCGACGCGGGGATCGCGCCGCGTCTGGTCGCAGAGCGCGACCACGTAGCGGCGCACCTCCTCGCTCGCGTGCAGCTCCGCCGCGGTGCGCTGGGCGGCGCGGACGAGCGCCACGTCGGCCACCGGCTCGAGGTCGAGCACCCGGTCGTGTGCGGCGTGGTCGGCGAGCATCTCAGCCTCGTCCTCGGGGCTCGGATACCCCAGCGAGACCCGGACCATGAAGCGGTCGAGCTGCGCCTCGGGCAGCGGGTAGGTGCCCTCGAACTCTGCCGGGTTCTGGGTGGCGAGCACGATGAAGGGGCTGGCGAGCGGATGGGCCGTGCCGTCCACGGTCACGTGCCGCTCCTGCATGCACTCCAGGAGCCCCGACTGCGTCTTCGGCGAGGTGCGGTTGATCTCGTCGACCAAGACGACGTTCGCGAACACCGGCCCGGGGTGGAACTCGAAGCGGCCGTCGCTCTGGTTGAAGACGTTCGTGCCGATCACGTCCGCGGGCAGCAGGTCCGCCGTGCACTGCACGCGCGCGTACTCGGCGTCGATCGAGCGGGCCAGGGCGCGCGCCAGCGCCGTCTTGCCCACCCCGGGCCGGTCCTCGATCAGCACGTGCCCCTCGGCGAGCAGCGCGACGAGCAGGTCGCGGATCACCGCGTCCGCCACCTTCACGGCCCGTTTGATGTTCGCGCGCAGGGCCGCTCCCAGCTCGGCCACCCCCGCGGGATCCAGTTGGGGCAGAGTGGCCACGCGCTCATGGTACGCCCCGGACGCGCTCTCGCGCGGGTCGGGCAGGAGCAAGCGGGCTAGCCGCACCGCGTTCCGGGGTTCGGCGCGGCGCCTGCTCCCCACTCGAGCGCCCCGGTCGCCCGGCGCCGGACGGCAGGCGGACCCGGCGCCGGCGGCGCTTTCTCCTTGCGCGCCGTCACCGGCAGGGTAGAGGCGGCGCGAGACGCCAAACCCGTGCGACGCGCTCCTCCTCGTATCGCTCGCGGCCCCGCGCCCGAGGACGCGGGGCCGCCGACAGCGGGCAAAGGAAACGACCCGGGGGCGTCTGTGCGCTGCCTGCCTCGCGCGTAGCCTGCGCGCGATGAAGCTTTGCCAGTCGCCTTCGAGGGCCTCGCCGCCTGGCTTCCCGGCGCCTCACCCCTCTCCCGGGCCGCTGTGGGAAGCACCTTAGGGCCGCCCCGCGTCCCGGGCAAGGGGCCGTTCCTCACCGTTGCCGCAATTTCGGCCTTTTTCGCCCTCAGCGGCGCGGCGCGGGCGGCTCCTCCCGAGCCAGCTCGCGCAGGTTGCGCCCGGCCCGCAGCACCAGCGCCCCCACCATCGCGCCCGCGATCGCGAGCCCGATCAGGTCGAGGACGGTGACCGTCTCGCCCGCGATCGTGAACTCGAGGCCGAGGCCGAGCGCCAGCGCGGTGTTGAGCGCGATCAGGACGAGCCGGATCTCGGTCGGACCGACTCGCCCGTAGCCGAGGCTGAAGCGGCCGAGGGCCTGGCTCTCCAAGTAGACGTTGATCGAGAGGATCAGGTAGGCGACCACGATCAGCGTCCCCACCGAGAGCAGCATGTAGGGCGAGAGGCCGAGGCCGATCCCGATCGCCGCGGTGGCGACCGCGTCGACGAGGTGGTCGAGGTAGTAGCCGTAGCGGGGCCGCTCGATCCCCCGCACCCGCGCGAGCGTGCCGTCCAGCGAGTCGCCCAGCCACTGCAGGACGAGCAGGCCGCTCGCCGCCCACAACCACCCGTCCGACTCGTTGGAGAGCTGGTAGGCGACGCAGACCGCGAACGCCGCCAGCACGCCGAGCGCGGTCATGTCGTCGGGCAGGATCCAGCGCGGCAGGCGCGCGGCGATCCAGCGCAGAAGCCGGCGCTCCGGCACGGCCAGGAGAAAGCTGGGCTCGCGGGCGGCCTCGACCGCGCTGGGCTTGGGCTGCGCCATCGCCCCCATTACCCCGCCGCGGGCGCGGGGTTGCGCCCGGCGCCGCGGGCGCGCACCGCAACTACCATCATCCGCATGCGGATCACCGAGGCGCTGGCCGGCGACGAGCCCGTCTTCTCGTTCGAGTTCTTCCCGCCGAAGACGCCCGAGGGCGTGCGCCAGCTCTTCGAGACGGTCGAGGCGCTCAAGGCCCTCGAGCCCGACTACGTCTCGGTCACCTACGGCGCCGGCGGCACCAACCGCGACGGCACGGTCGAGATCGCCGAGCGGATCAAGCGCGAGCACGGGATCGAGACGATGGCGCACCTGAGCTGCGTCGGCGAGACGCGCGAGGGACTGGCGCGCATCCTCGATCGCTACGCGGCGGCGGGCATCGAGAACGTGCTCGCCCTGCGCGGGGACCCGCCCCGCGGCCAGAAGGACTTCGTGCAACCCGAGGGCGGCCTGGGCAGCGCGGCGGAGCTGATCGAGTTCATCCGCGAGCGCTGGGACTTCACGCTCGGGGGCGCCTGCTTCCCGGAGGTGCACCCCGAGGCGCCGAGCCTGGAGGACGACCTGCGCTACCTGAAGACGAAGGTCGAGGCAGGCGCGAGCTTCCTGATCACCCAGCTCTTCTTCGACAACGCCGTCTACTGGAACTTCGTCGAGAAGGCGCGGGAGATGGGGATCACCGTGCCGATCATCCCCGGGGTGATCCCGATCACCAGCTACGCCCAGGCGGTGCGGATCTGCGAGCGCTGCGACGCCTCGATCCCGCCCGAGCTCGACGAGGCGATGACCTCGCTGCGCGGGGACGAGGAGGCCGAGCGGCTGCTCGGCGTCGCCTACGCGGCCCGCCAGTGCGAGGAGCTGCTCGCGGGCGGCGCGCCCGGCATCCACTTCTACGCGCTCAACCGGGCGCCGGCCGTGCGCGCGGTGCTGAGCGCGCTGCGCGCCTCGCGCCCCTGGGAACGGGCGCGGCAGCGCGTCGGGGAGCACGCCTGAGCGCGGGGCGCCGGCGATGGGCGGCGAGCGCGCGGGGGAGTTCGAGTTCGAGGGCTACCGCCTCGCCTACGGCGAGTGGGGCGAGGGCGAGCGGGCGGTCGTGCTCGTGCACGGGCTGCTCATGAACCGGCGCATGTTCGACCGGCTGGCGCCGGAGCTGGCGAGCCGCGGCTACCGGGTGATCACGCTCGATCTGCTCGGGCACGGATGCTCCGACCGGCCGACCGAGCTTCAGCTCTACAACACGCCCTCGTTCGCCCGTCAGCTGTCGGCGCTCTGCCGGCACCTGGGGCTCGAGCGGCCCGTGATCGGCGGCACCTCGCTCGGGGCCAATACCTCGCTCGAGCTGGCGGTCGCCGAGCCCGACCTGCCGCGCGCCCTCGTGCTGGAGATGCCGGTGCTCGACAACGCGCTTTACGGGGTCGCGCTCTCGTTCACCCCGGTGCTGCTCGCGCTGCGCTTCGGGCGCCCGCCGCTGCGTGCGCTGGCCGCGCTCACGCGCCGCGTCCCTCGCACCCATTACTTGGTCGACATCCTGCTCGACTGGGTGCGCCAGGACCCCGCGCCCTCGTCCGCGGTGTTGGAGGGCATCTTCTTCGGCCGCATCGCGCCCAGCCGCAGCGAGCGCAAGCGGATCGGCCTGCCGGCGCTCGTGATCGGCCACCGCGGCGAGCCGGTCCATCCCTTCTCGGACGCCGGCGCCCTCGCCGAGGAGCTGCCGAACGGGCGTCTGGTCCCCGCCAACTCGATCCTCGAGTGGCGGCTCGCGCCCTCCCGCCTCGACGACGTCCTGGACGAGTTCCTGACGGAGGCTTTCGCGGAGACGCGTCTGGCCGCCGCCTAGGGACGCGGAAGCGGCCGTCTGCTACGCTCGGTTGCCGCCCATGGCCGACCGGAGGAGGGAAGAGCGCGAGCGTCTGCGCCGTGAACGCCTCGCCGCGCAGGAGCGCGCCGAGCGACAGGAGCGGTTCCGGCTGCTGCTCGGCTACGCCGTGGCCGGGGTGATCGTCCTAGCGATCCTGGTCGGGATCGGCGTGGTCGTCGCCGGCGGCAGCGACCAGACCGTCTCGGAGAACGGCCGGGAGCTGGGCGAGGAGGAACTGCGCGCGGCGGGGGTCCAGCCGGCCAGCGGCGTGCTCAACGGCTACGAGCTCGACACGCGCGAGGGCACGGAGCCTCCCGAGACCAAGGAGGCGCGCCTCGAGCCGGCGGCGGAGGCGGCCGGCTGCAAGTTGCGCCTCGACCTGCCGGACGAGGGCAACACGCACTTCGGCGAGAACGCGCAGCCGCCCAAGTACAAGACCGACCCGGCCAACTCGGGCGACCACATCGTCCCTAACCTCGTGCAGTCCGACGGGGCCTATACCGAGCCGATCGAGCCGAAGTACTACGTGCACTCGCTCGAGCACGGCCGGATCGCGATCCAGTACTCGCCAGAGCTTCCCGAGGACCAGCAGCTGCAGCTCAAGGGCGTCTTCGACGAGTCGCCGGAGGGCATGCTGCTCTTCCCCAACGACACCATGGACTCGCTGATCGCGGCCGCCGCCTGGAGGAATTTGCTGCTCTGCGCCGAGTTCCGCGGCGAGGCCACGCTCGACGCGATCCGCGCCTTCCGCGACACGTTCCGGGGCCGCGGCCCGGAGGCGGTCCCGGTGGTCCTCGGCTAGGCGAGGCGGCGAGCGCGCGGGCAGGGCCTTTTTCCGGGCGCGGTGCGGGCGGGGGCTTGCAGGAGCGCCTGCGCTGCAGCAACGGAGCGCTCACGATCCGATCCTTTGGGTAGCCCCGTGTGTTGAGGCCACTGGAAGCGGTTTGTCAGGAAACGCTCACACCCGAAGTCCACGGCTTGCGCGCCGCGCGCTGCTCGCGCTGGGCGCGCTGCTTTTCGCTGGGCTCGCCTGGCTGCTCGCCCCGGCCCTCTCCGCAGCCCCCTACGCTCCACCGCCGGTCGACTTCGAGCAGGCGCTGCCCCCGGTCGAGCGCGTCGGGACGGCGCCGGCGCCGCGGGCGCGCATCGCCGCGGCCGGCGAGCCGCAGCGCCGCGCGGCCGTCCGCCACAAGGGCCGCGTCACCTACCGGACGCCGGTGATCGAGGCGCCGGGGCGCTTCGACGTGGCCGGGATCGCGGGCGAGATGCGCCCGTACGAGTTGCGCGCCCGCGAACGCGGTGGCAGCTGGAGCCGCTGGTTCGAGGCCGGCAACGGCGATCCGGTCTGGTTCGGCGGAGCCGACGAGCTGCAGATCCGCACCCGCGGCTGGCGGCCCAGCGGCCGCATCCACTACGTGAACGTCTCCGGCGACTCGACCCTCGCCGACGCGGCGCTCACCGCCGCCCGCCGCGCGGTGAGCTCGGCCGTGATCGCGGCGGCCTCGCTGCTCGGGTCGCAGGCCTCCGCCCAGCCGCCCAAGCCCGCCTTCATCACCCGTCGCCAGTGGGGCGCCAACGGCCCCGACGGCTGCCCGCCACGGCGCAAGCCCGACCGGGGCAAGGTGCGGGCCGCCGTGGTCCATCACACGGTCAACCGCAACGACTACAGCGAGGCGGAGGCGCCGGCGATGGTCCTCGCGATCTGCCGCTTCCACCGCAACGGCAACAAGTGGGACGACATCGGCTACAACGCGCTGGTCGACCGTTTCGGCAACGTCTACCAGGGCCGGGCCGGCGGCATGGTCCGTCCCGTGGTCGGCGCCCACGCGCAAGGCTTCAACGCGGTCACGACCGGCGTCGCGGTGCTGGGCACCCACACCGCGCTGCGCGCGAGCACCGCCGCCGTGCGCGGGGTGGCCCGCTACATCGCCTGGAAGCTCGCGGTCCACAACGTGCCGGCCACCGGCAAGGCGCGGCTGCGCTCCTCGGGCGGACCGGTCAGCCGCTACCCGCGGGGCGCCGTCGTGCGCACGAAGCGCATCGTCGGCCACCGCCGCCTCGGGCTCACCGGCTGCCCCGGCGACAAGCTCAACCGCCAGCTGCGCAAGGTCCGCAAGCTCACCAAGCGCCGCATGAAGCGCTTCGCCAACGCGGAGCCGCAGCCGACCCCGCCCCCTCCACCCGACGAGGGCAGCGGCGCCGTGCGCCGCTAGCGGCGCTCGCAGACCACGTACAGGGTCTGGTCGAGCCGACCCTCGCGCACGAGCTGCGCCGCCGAGCGCTGGAAGCTCCCGGCCAGCACCCCCGGCCCCGAGGCGAGCTCGCGCACCGTAAGCCCCGCCCCCTCCAGCTCGCGCACCGCCTCCTCAGCGCGGTACCAGTAGACGTAGGGGCCGGCGTCGCGCAGTGCCGCCGGGTTCGGTCGCCCGCGCAGGCGCAGGCGCGGCATCAGCTGCGGCTCAGGACGCCGGCGGCGCAGGCGGCGCAGCGCGGACAGGTACGCGACGAAGGCCCCCTGCAGGGGAGAGCGCCGACGGCCCTCGAGCAGGAGGAACGAGAACAACGCGACGCCGCCGGGGCGCAGCACCCGCGCCGCCTCCGCCAGGGCGCGGGCGCGCGCGTCGCGCTCCTCGATCGTGCAGACGATCTGCTGCAGGTAGATCGCCTGCTCGAACTCCTCGTCGGCGTAGGGGAGGCTGGTGGCGTCGGCGACCGCGAACTCGATCGCGCCCTCCGGGTCGCCCGCGCGCGCGGCCTCGATCAGCTCCGGCGCGTAGTCGAAGCCAGCCAGGGAGCTGAAGCCGCGCTCGCGCAGGGCTCGCACGATCCGCCCGCCGCCCGTGCCCGCCTCCAGCGTGCGCCGGCCGGGGTCGAGCGCGCGCTCGATCAGCGCCTCCTCCTCCGGCTTGAGCCCGGCCGCGCTCGCCCAGTAGTCGCGCTCGACCTCGCGGAAGAACTCGCGCTGATCGCGCTTCGCGCTCACGGCCGCCCACCCCGGGCCTCGGCACCCTCTGATCGGGCCTCCTCTGGGGCCGTGGGTGGGGCGGCCCGGTACGCCGGGAAGTAGCCGCCCGGCTCCGCCCCGTGCCGCGACCGCCAGGCGGCGACGAGCACCTCGTAGGCTGAGGGCTGGAGCACGCGCCGGCCCAGCTCGAGCGTCGCGCGCAGGGGCGAGAAGCTCGCCTTGAAGCGGAAGATGCCGTCGTCCGAGCGGTAGCCGCCGCCGAGGACGAGGCGGCGCTTGCCGCGCTCGCGCGCCCAGGCGATCGTCGCGTGCACGACGGCGTTGGTCGGGCGCAGGCGCTGGTGGGCGTGGTCAGCCCCGCCCAGGTACGAGTAGACGTCCTCGTCGTCGTGCAGATAGAGGGTCGCCGCGAGCGGCACGCCCTCGCGCTCGGCGATCGCGAAGCGAGCCTGCGCGCCCAGCTCCCGCCGGATCGCCAGGAAGTAGTCGAGCCCGAAGAAGTACTCGCGCCGCGCTCGGTTGCGCTCCATCGTCGCGATGTAGATGCGGTGGAAGGCCTCGATGTCGGCGTCGCCCTCGGCCTCGCGCACGATCACGCCCTCGCGCTCGGCGCGACGCACGTTCTTGCGGCAGGCGTGCGTGTAGGACTCGCGCAGAAGGCGCTCTTGCTCGAGCGTCGTGTCGACCCAGACGATCTCGCGGTCGGGCTCGCCGCCACCCGCGAGCGCGGCGCGGGAACGCCAGGGGTGCAGGTGCGCGAACTCGGCCACCGCGCCCGCGGCGCGCAGCGCGTCCGCGATCGCCTCGGCCAGCTCGGCCTCGCGCCCCGCGTCAAGCCGCCCGAACACGAGCGGCCCCGTGAACGGCGGCGAGGCAGCGTCGCAGCGGGCGCCCTGCGGGGCGCCGAGCCCGAGCGGCTCGAGCGGGCGCAAAAGCAGCGGGTAGGCGACCCGCGCCCCGCCGGTCTCGGCGACGAGCAGGCGCGCCTCACCCGCGCCCATCTGCTCCTGGACCCGCGCGAAGCCCAGGCTGCCGAAGACGCTCGCGGAGGCCGGCAGCGCCGCCTCCCAGGCGGCGGCGTCAGCGGTCGTGAGCACTCGCACCTCCAAGCCGCTCAAGCCTCGTAGAGCCCGTGCCCGCTGAAAAGCAGCCGGAAGGTGCGGGCGATGATGCGCAGATCGAGCGCCGGGCTGCGGTTCTCGACGTACCAGATGTCGTACTCGATCCGCTGCTCCCAGGGGATCGAGGCGCGGCCGTTCACCTGCGCCCAGCCGGTCAGCCCCGGCTTCACGTCGAGCCGCCGGCGCTGGCGCGGCGTGTACTCGGCCACCTGCTCGGGGATCGTCGGGCGCGGGCCGACGATCGCCATCTCCCCGCGCAACACGTTGACGAGGTTGGGGAGCTCGTCCAGCGAGTAGCGGCGCAGCCAGGCGCCGACCCGCGTGACGCGAGGGTCGTCGGCGGTGAGCGGGTCCCAGACGCCGCCCAAGGGCGCGCCGTCCGTCATCGTGCGCAGCTTCCAAAGCTCGAACTCGCGTCCGCCCAGGCCGACCCGCCGCTGCCGGTAGATCACGGGCCCGGGCGAGTCGAGCTTGATCGCGATCGCCGCCAAGAGCAGAAGCGGCGAGGCCAGCAGGAGCCCGAGCGCGGCGATCGCGACGTCGAAGGCCCGCGGCAGGCCGCGGCCCACCGGGGCCCCGGCGCGCGGCTCGCTCACCGCGTGCCCTCCACCGACTCCCAGGTGACCGCGGCGCCCGAGCGCAGCCGGTCCCAGAGCCCGGCGGCGATCGACGCGGTCACGACCACGTAGTAGCGCGCGATCGCGAGCGGCCTGGCCCTGACCACTCCCGCCAGCGCCGCGGCCGCGAGCAGGCCGAGCTGCAGCGCGAGCGTGAACGCGTAGATCGGCCCGCGGCCGAGGAGCGCCAGGTTCGTCACCAGCGCCACCGCGTGCAGGAACGGCGAGGCGTAGCGCAGCCCGCGGTGCGAGAGCATCGCGTAGGCGTAGAACGCGTCGTAGCCACGTGGCGAGAGCATCCCGTCGCGCAGGAGCACGCCCCAGGTGCGGTTCATCATCCGCCGCTTGCGCTGGAACTCGCCCTCCAGGTCGGGCGGCATCGGCTCGCTCGCCACCGCGCGCGGCTCGTAGACAGCGCGCAGCCCGCGACGCACCATCAGGTAGGGCAGGCAGAGGTCGTGGCCGCGGTCGGGCGGCATCACCACGTAGGCGTCCCGGCGCACCGCGTAGATCGCGCCGTTGCCGGCGGTGATGCTGCAGAGCTCCGACTCGCGCTCGCGCACCCGCATCTCGTAGCGCCAGTAGAGCCCCTCCTGGTTCTCCCCACCGGCGTCGAGCAGACGCAGCTGCCCGCAGACGTAGCCGACTCGAGGGTCGGCGAGCCGCTCGGCCAAGAGGCGCAAGGCGTCCGGCTCCCACATCGAGTTGGCGTCGGAGAAGGCGAGGATCTCGCCTCGGGCCCGCTCGACCGCGGCGTTCTGGGCGGTGACCTTGCCGCCGCGCTCGAGCTCCAGCACCAGATCAGCGCCCGCCTCGAGCGCCAGCTCCGCCGTGCGGTCGTCCGAGCCGTCGGAGGCGACGATCACCTCGAGGCGCTCACGTGGATAGTCACTCGCGAGCGCGTTTCGCACCCGCTCGGCGATCACCGCCTCCTCGTTGTGGGCGGCGATGATCAGCGAGACGCGGGGAGGGGCCGAGTCCGATCCCCGCTCGCCCGCGCCCCGCGAGTCGCCGCGGCCGCGTCCCCGCAGGCGCGCGAGCAGCTCGAGCGAGAGCGGATAGGTGACGTGCGTGTGCGCGAGCAGCAGCGCGGCGAGCCAGAAGAGCAGGGAGACGATCTTCATCGGGCAGCGATTATCCGTCCCGCAGCGACCGGTAGAGGGCGAGGGTGCGGCGCGCGACCTCATCCCAGGAGTAGGGGCCGGCGGCCGCGGCGGCGGCCGCCTCCGCCAGGCGCCGCCGCTCCGCCTCGTCGTCGAGCAGGCGCTCCAGGGCCGCGGCGAGTGCCTCGGCGTCGCCCGGGGGCACCAGGCTCAGGACCGGGCCCGCCCCCGGGTCGCCCGCGCGGGCGACCTCGGGGAACCCGCCGACCGCCGAGGCGACGATCGGCTTGCCGAAGGCGAGCGCCGTGTACAGCACCCCCGACTGGTCGACCTCCCGGTAGGGCAGCGCGACGATGTCGGCGCGGCGGAAGATCGCGGGCACGTCCTGGTCGGGGACGAAGCGGGGCAGGAAGCGCACCGCGCCGGGCGCTGCGGCCGCCAGGCGCTGCAGCTCCGCCAGGTCGACCCCGAGCGGCCGCCCCACGATCCAGACCTCCGCGTCGTCGCGCCCGAGCTGGGCGAAGGCGCGCAGGAGCACGTCGACCCCCTTGTAGGGGCGGACCAGCCCGAAGCTCAGGATCACCGGGCGCTCGGCCGCTCCTCGCAGCTCCTCGGGCAGCGGCGCCTGGGGCAGGCGCGTGAGGTAATCGAGCGCCCCGTGCGGGATCACGTGCACCTTCTCCGCCGGCACGCCCGCCTCCTCGCGCAGCCTCGCGGCCCCGTACTCCGCCAAGGCGATCACCGCGTCCATGCGCTCGAGCACCCGGCGAAAGGAGGCGGGGCTTCCTGCCCCGGGGCGCAGGAAACCGTGCGTGGTCAGAAGCAGCGGCCGGCCGCGCGGCAGGAGGTGGGCGTCGAGGACCGGGAGGCTGAGCCACTGGTAGTGGACCACGTCGGCGCCCGCGGCGGCCCGGCGCTGGCTCAGCATGCTCGGCACGTGCTCGATCAGCCCCAGCGCCCGTCGCGCCAGCGAGCCCGAGGGCAGACGCGAGGAACGGGGGTAGAAGAGCTCGCTCACCCGGTACCCCTGCGCGGGCGGCACCGGCCCGTGCACGAAGTGCGAGGTGACCAGCTCGACGTCGGCTCCGGCGCGGGCGAGCGCGGCCGCCAGGGAGCGGTCGTACGGCGGGGTCTGCGCCGCCGGGTCGACGATCTGGACGCGCATGGGGAACGATTCTCCCCGGTGAAGCTGAGCTACTGCGTCGTCAACACCAACGGGCGGGAGCTTTTGTTGCGCTGCCTGGAGGCCGTGCGCGCGACCGCGCCCGCCGACCTGGACTGGGAGGTTCTCGTGCTCGACAACGCCTCCGACGACGCCTCGGCCGCGGCGGTGCGCGCCTGGAACCGGGGCGAGCGGGGCCTCGGCGAGCGCCTGCGCCTGATCGAGCGCACCCGCCGCGGAGGCAAGGCGGAGAACGACTCGCTGCTCATGCGCGAGGCGCGCGGCGAGTTCTGCCTGCTGCTGAACGAGGACTCGGAGCTCTTGGGGGGCGCGGCCGAGGAGCTCTTGGCGGCGCTCGAGGCCGACCCCGGGGCCGCCGCCGCGGGGGCGCAGCTGCTCGGGCCCGACGGCAAGCCCAGCGCCTGCGCCTGGCGGCTGCCCGGCGTCGGCACCGCGCTCGCGCAGGCCCTGTTCCTGCACAAGCGCCTGGTCACGCAGAGCGGGCATGGGCCCGAGACGCGCGATGTGGGCTGGGTGCAGTCGGCCGCGATGCTCGTGCGCCGGCGGGCCGCGGAGCAGGTCGGCTGGCTCGACCCGGCCTTCTTCGTCTACTCGGACGAGACCGACTTCTGCAAGCGCCTGCGCGACGCTGGCTGGCGCGTCCTGCACGTGCCGCGAGCGCGAGCGATCCACCACGAGCAGCTCACGACCGACCGCTCCGCGGGCACCCGGCGCGTGGTCGAGTTCCATCGGAACCGCGACCTGTACATGCGCAAGCACCACGGGCCGCTGGCGGCGTGGATCGTGCGCGTGCTCACCGCCTGGACGTACGCGGTGCGCGCCGCCGCCGCGCTGCTTCTGCGCGGGCACGACGCGGGCTGGTACTGGCTGCACGCGCGCAAGGCCCTGCGGCCGGCAGGGACGGGGGTGCGGGAGGCGGCCGAGGAGTACAACCGCCGCCTGGCCGAGGCGGCGGCGCGCGCGAAGGGGCGGCCGGGGTGAGCCCCGCCGAGCGGGTGAGCAACGAGGTCCTCGCCGCGTTCGAGCTCGAGCGGCTTCTGCACCGCGCCGCTGCGGAGCGCTTCGAGCGCGTGCCCTGCGGCTGGGTCGCCGCCAACGGCTCGCTGCCCGCGGTCTGGGACGCAAGCCGCGTCCAGGTCGAGCCGGACGCGCCGCCGCCGACGCTGGAGGAGCTCTTGGAGCTGGCCGAGCTCCCGGCGCGCTGGTTCCCCCAGCTGCGCCATCGCCAGGCGTACATCGCCGCCACCGCCGCGGGCACGGAGCTCGCGTTCTCGCTCGCGCGCCGCGGCTGGCACGTGAACGAGCTCTGGCTGATGGTGCGGCGCACGCCGCCGCGCCGCGTGCCGCCGCAGGCCGCCCGCGTCGACGGCGCCCCGCTGCGCAACCTCAAGGGGCGGCTCGGCGTCGAGCAGGGCCTCGACCCGGCCCACGTTGCGGAGTTCGACCGCTACGACGACCTGCGCGCCCGCGCCGGCGCCCGGCTCAGCCACGCGGGCGTCGCCAACGGCAACGCGGTCGCGCTCGCCGACCTGTACCTGCGCGGCGACATCGCCGTGATCGAGGACGTCGCCACCCTGCGCCGCTTCCGCGGCCGCGGCTACGGCAGCGCCGCCGTGCTCTCGGCCACCGCGGCTGCCTTCCGGGTCAGCGCCCGCGCCGTCTACCTCTTCGCCGCGCCCGACGTGGCGCGCGGCTTCTACGAGCGGCTCGGCTTCGAGCGCATCGGCGGCGCCTACGACTGCCAGCTCGCGCCCGCCGGCGAGCACGGACAGTGGCGGGAGTGAGCGCCCGCGTCAGGCGCCGCCGCGGTCGGTGTCGCGCTGGGCCTGCTCCAGCGCCTCGGGGGTGAGGGCCGGGGAGCCGTGCGGCGGGGTCGGCTCCCCCGCCGCTTCCTCCGGCGGAGGCTCGGCGGGGCCCGCGCGCAGGGCACGCAGGCGGCCCAGCGCCGCCTCGGGGCGCAGCCACGCGCGCAGGCGCTCGCGCTCAGCGCGGGAGAGGAAGCCCGCGGCCCAGAGCAGGAGCGGGTAGGCGGCGCAGAGCGCGGCGGTCAGCGCGAGCCCGGCGAGGCCCTCCTGGGGCACGGCGAGCTCGCCGGCCGCGATCAGCGCCGCCGCGCCGCCGATCGCGAGCGCCAGCCGCCGCCACTCGTACGGCACGCGGAAGAGGCGGTCGGTGATCAGGTACATGGCGGCGACCACGACGAGGTAGGAGCCGACCAGCGCCAGCCCCGCGCCGACGATCCCGAACGGCGGCACCAACAGCAGGTTTAGGCCGATGTTGACGGCCACCGCGAGCGCGGTGGGCGGGAAGCTGAGCTCGGTGCGCCCGGTGCGACCCAGCACGACCACGAGGACGAGGTAGAGCGCGTACAGCGCCGTGCCGGCCGCGAGCGGGCCGATCGCCTCGTGCGCGGCGAAGAACTCCTCGCTCGCCAGGAGCCGCACGAGCCAGGGCGCGAGAAGCCACAGCCCCAGCACCGCGAAGGCGCAGATCGCCACGAACCAGCTCACGATCAGCGCGTAGGCGCGGCGCGCCTCCTCGTCGTCGCGGATCGAGTAGGCGAGTGGGGGCCAGGCGAGGTGAAAACCGCGGACGAGCACCTGCATCCCGTTCGCGAACTTGACCGCGAGCGCGTAGAGGCCGGCCTCGGCCAACCCGGCGAGGCGCACGATCAGGATGCGGTCGATGAAGTTGAGCGAGTAGAGCGTGAGCTCGGCCGGCATCGTGGGCAGGCCGAAGCGGATCATGCGCCGCAGAAGCGCCGGGTCCACCCCGAGCCCGAGCCGCCGCCGCTCGACCCACAGCCGCCACAGAAGCAGCGGCACCCCGGTGCCGAAGTTCCCGAGGAGGATCGCCGAGGCGCCCAGGTCCGTCCCGGCCACGAGCGCGACCGTGACCGGGATCGTGATCAGCACGGCCGCGATCGTGAAGGTGAAGTACTCGCGCGCCCGCTCGTCCAGCCGCAGCAGCGTCAGCGCGTACTCCCAGAGCGTGAGCTGCCAGAGGCCCAGGATCGCGAGCCGCGCCAGGCCCGCATCGGGCTCCCCGAGCAACGCCCGCGAGATCGGCTCGGCGAACGGCAGCGCGACCAGAGCAGCCAGGGTCGTGGCCCAGAACAGTGCCGCGAACCCTGTGCGCACGACCTGGCGCGGGCTCTCGCCGGACAGGTAGTAGAAGCGCAGGATCGCCTCGATCACCCCCAGGCGCACGACGATCGAAGCGGCGACAAGCGAGGCGATCATCACCTCCGCCGCGCCGTAGTCGGCGGGGGTCAGGTACGCCGTGTAGATCGGCAGCAGAAAGACCGCGATCAGCTTCGAGAGCACGCTCGCCGCCGTGTAGGCGGCGCCGGTCGTGGCCAGGCGTCGCAGGTACTCGAACATCGCTCGCTAACGCTCGCGCTCCGCGGGCGTCAGCGCACACTCTGCGCCAGCGGGCGGACGTCGGCGCACCGCCGTCATTCGCGCAAGGCCAGGCCCAGTGCCAGCACGGCCCAGGTCGCGGGATCGATCGCGAAGGCCGCGTAGCCCAGCGAGTGGACGAGCAGGGCGACGAAGCAGGCGACGAGGGCGCCGCGCGCCGCCGGCTGGCGCCCGGGCCGAAGCAACACGGCCAGGCCGAGCAGGACCACCGCGGCGTAGGGGATCAGGCCGAGCAGCCCCTGCTCGGCCGCGACCGTGATCGGCTCGTTGTGGGAGACCGGGCGGGGCACCCGCTCGATCTCGCGCCTGAACGAGATCGAGAACGAGCCTGAGCCCCAGCCGAGGAGCGGCCGCCGCTCGAACAGCTCGATCCCGCCCGAAACCAGGTCGGCCCGCCCGCTCGAGACCTCCGCGAGGTCGTTGCGCTGGCGCTCGAAGTCGCTCTGCGGCATCCCGCCCAGCGCGAGGAAGACGGCGATCGCGGCCGCGCCCAGCGCGACCGCGGTAGCGGCGCCGCGCAGGCCGCTGCGCAGCCAGAGCAGCACCGCCAACCCCGCCACCAAGGAGAGGAAGCTCGTCTGCGAGAACGTCACCGCCAGACCGCAGAGCAGGAGCGCCGCCAGCGCGACGCCCGCCGCCGCCAGGCGGCCGGAGCGGTTCCAGGCGAGCCAGGCGGCGGTGACGAGGATCGCGAGCGCGAGGTAGCGCCCCAGCACGTTCGGATCGCGGAAGAGCGAGTTAGCGCGGAAGTAGAGGTGCAGCTGGTTGGCCGCCTGCAGCTCCTCGTTGAGGGTCAGCTCGCGCTGCCAGTACTGCCAGAGCGCGATCAGGGCGAAGGCGGCGGCGGTCGCTCCCACCGCGAGCGCGAGCCAGCGCAGCAGCGCCCGGTGCCAGCGCAGATCGCGCAACAGCACGAACAGCGCCGCGAAGGGCGCGAGGAAGAAGGCCACGTTACGCACGGCGTTCTCGGCGTCGTTCGTCCAGGCGACGCCGAGCCCGTAGACCACGAGGGAGGCCGCGAGCGCGAGGCAGAGCCAGCGCGCGAGCGCCGGCTCACCGGCCTTGGGCGAGCCCACCTGCACGAGCTCCTCGCCGCGCCCGCGCACCAGCAGCCAGGCGGCGCGCAGCCAGCCCGCCGCGATCACGCCGTAGAGCGGGACCAACAGGAAGTTCGTCTCGTCCCCGACCCGGATCGGGATGCGCAGGGAAAGCACGACGAAGGCCGCCAGCGCCAGCGCGGCCGGCACGCGCACGAAGGTGGCCGCCGTCGCCCCGAGCGCGACGCCCCCCAGCACCAGGGCGAGCCCGATCGCCGCCGGGTTGGAGCGCAGCTCCTCGAAGCGAGGCTCCTCCCAGACTTGGCCCGCGATCAGGACGAGCGCGAGCAGGAGGCTCGCGCCCACCGCCGCGTAGCGCAGGCGCGGGTCGCGCGCGAGCACGGCCGCCGCGGCGGTCGCGCAGGCGACGAAACAACCGGCCGCCTCCCAAGCCTCGGCGCTCACTCGCGCATCCCCAGCCTTTCGCAGCCGCCGGCGGGCGGCACGCTCTCGACCTCGCCCACGCGCATGCGCCGGGGGAAGACCATGTCCCGCCCGCGCGAGGGCAAGAGCACGCGCAACCGGTAGCGCCCCGGCTCCACCGGCTCGCCCTCGTCGTCGCGCCCGTCCCAGACGCACTCGACCAGTTCCTCGGCCCGCAGCTCCATCCCGCTCGCGAGCGTGCGCGCGGGCACCATGTTGCGGCCGACGATCTGGATCGTGGCCTTGGGCTCGTCGAAGCGCACGAAGAAGCGGACCCGGGCCGGGTCGCCCCGACCGTCCGCCGCCTGCGGGCGCGACATGCGCACGAGCTCTAGCGCAAGGTCGGGGCTGCGCGAGCGGGTGACCCAGATCGCGGTGGCCAAGGCCGCGGCGAACAGCAGGAGCAGCAGCGCCGGGCCGAGGCGCTCACCCCGCGGCACGGTCCTCGCCCACGACTACCACCACGTCCGCGTCGCCGGCCGCGCGCCGCACCGCCGGCTCGATCCGCTCCACGCGCCGGATCCCGATCTCGGCGCCGACCTTGCGCGCGAGGGGGCGGCGCCCGGGCATGAACATCACGACCGAGCGCGAGCGCTGATCCCCGATCGCGGCCGTCTCCGTCAGCGTGAACCCGGCCTCCTCGACCTCGGCCGCCGTCTGTCCAGCCAGGCCGGCGCTGGTCGTCGCGTTCAGCACCGAGACCGAGATCGTCGCCGGGTCCAGCGCGGCGACCCCGGCCGATCCCTCCCCGCCGCCGGGCGAGAGCGCGAGGCGCGAGAGCGGGATCGCCGCGACCGCGGCCGCGAGCGCCACCAGGGCGATCGCGACCAGCCAGCGGGGCTGGCCCAGCCGGCGGGCGAAGCGGCGGAAGCGCGGGTGCGGCTCCAGCGCCTCCATCTCCACGGTGAACCGCTGCAGGGCCGGCCGCTCAGCGGTCGCGTCTGCGCGCGGCCCCGGGTAGACGGCTGTCTCCTCGATCGGCTCGCCTCGCTCCGCGTAGAGGCGCTCGAGCTCCCGCTCGGCGCGGTCGAGGCGCGCCTCGCTCGCGGCGAAGTCGCGCTGCGGGTGCTCCGGATCCCGCTCCATCCACGCCCGCAGCCGCTTGATGTCACGCCGCTGCGAGACGTAGAGGGGGATCAGCAGCAGGATCCCGGCCAGGCCGATCGCCGCGATCACCGCGCCGATGCGGTCGAGGTTGACGATCTCGTCCATCCCGACGGCCTACCCCGTGGCGAAGTCGGCGTTGTCGGCGCCGACCAGCAGCGCCAGCTCGGCCCCGTGAGCGCGCTCGCGCACCTCCTGGCTCATCGGCTCCACCGCGACCTCGCCGAGCCGCTCCTCGGCCGCGGCCGCGAGCTCGTTCGCCTGCTCCTCGTACCCCTCCTCGTACATCACGACCGTCTGCTCGCTGCCGCTGGGCGCGTTGTCCTCCGCGCGCACCTTGAACCCGGCCGGGCGCACGACCGCGTCCGCGACCGCGGCGGCGATCCCCGAGACCGGGTCGAGCTGGGCCACGTCGGTCTGCACCGCGGTCGCGTTCAGCACCGCCACGCGGGGGCGCCGCTCAGCCTTCTTCTCTCCGCCGGCCTTGCCGCCGCCCCCAGCGCGGGCGGCGCGGTCTCGCTTCGGCCCCGGCTCGTCGCCCCCGATCAGGCCGAAGCCGCCGGTCAGCACCCCGGCCGCGATCAGGGCGGCCGCGGCGACGGCGCCGAGCGCCGCAAGCGCGCGCCCCCGCGGCACCATCCGCGCCAGCCAGCCGTCCTCCCGCGTCCGCCGCCCGCCTGGGCGCTCCCCGGCGCGCGCCTCGGCCGCCGCCTGCGCCAGCTCGTCGGCCTCCTTCGCCCGCTCGGGCGCCCGGCCCGCCCACTCGCGCAGACGGCGCACCTCCCGCGCCTGGACGACCAGCAGGAAGGCCAGGACGGAGAAGCCCAGGAAGGCCGCGATCCCGAGGATCGGGCCGATTCGGTCGAGGAACTCCATGCGTCAGCGGCGCATCTTAGGGTGCGGCGCCGCCCCTCCCGCGCGCCGCCCGCTCAGCCCTCGACGTCCAGGCTGGTCGGCGCCGCCTGCTCGTGGACCAGCGCCATCACCCGCGCGGCCAGGCCCGCCTCGTCGCCGGCGCGCACCAGCTCGGTCAGGCGCTCGACCACGGCGTCCACCCAATCGGGGTCGATCGGGCGGGAGCGCACCGCGCGTACGATGCGGTCCGCGCTGGTCGGCTGCGCCCGCTCGTCGGGGTTGAAGAGCTCCTCGTGCAACTTCTCCCCCGGCCGCCGGCCCGTGTACTCGATCGCGATGTCGACGCCCGGCTCGTAGCCCGCGAGGCGGATCATGTTGTGCGCGAGGTCGACGATCCGCACCGGCTCGCCCATCTCCAGCACGAACACCTCCCCGGTTTCCGCCCCCAGGTCCGCCGACTTGATCACGAGCTGGACCGCCTCGGGGATCGTCATGAAGTAGCGGGTCATCTCCGGGTCGGTGACGGTGACCGGCCCGCCCCGCTCGATCTGGGAGCGGAAGATCGGCACCACGCTGCCCGACGAGCCCAGCACGTTGCCGAAGCGCACCGTCACGAACTTGGTCGCGGTGTAGCGCCGCCCGGCGGCGGCCACGATCCACTCGGCCATCGCCTTCGAGGCGCCCATCACGGTCTGCGGTTTGACCGCCTTGTCGGTAGAGATCAGCACGAAGCGGGCGGCGCCGGCCAGCGCCGCGGTCTCGGCGGTGACCCGCGTGGCGATCGCGTTGTTGCGCACCGCCTCCAGCGGGTTCGCCTCCATCAGCGGCACGTGCTTGTAGGCGGCGGCGTGGAAGACGACCTCCGGCCGGAAGCGCTCCATCACCTCCAGCATCCGGTCGCCCTCCTTGCAGTCGGCGAGCACCGCCTCGACCGAGGCGAAGTGCCACTGCTCGCGCAGCTCGCGATCGATCTGGAAGAGGTTGTCCTCGGCGTGGTCGAGCAGCACCAGCTGCCGCGGGCGCACGCGGGAGATCTGGCGGCAGAGCTCCGACCCGATCGAGCCGCCCGCGCCCGTCACCAGCACGACGCGGTCCTCGAGGTAGGCGCCGACGCGGTCGAGCTCCATCACCACCGGGTCGCGGCCGAGCACGTCCTCGACCTGCACGTCGCGCAGCTGGCGGGTGAGCTGGACGCCGCCCTTGAGGATCTCGAACACGGTCGGGGTCGTGCGCACGCGGATCTCCCGCTCCCGGCAGGCGGCGACGACCTTGGCGCGCAGCACGCCCGGCGCGGAGGGAATCGCGATCACGACCTCGTCGGGCGCGTAGCGGTCGAGCACCTCGCCGATCTGGTCGGTGCTGCCCAGCACCTTGAGCCCCTCCACGCGCATCCCGCGCTTGGCGGGGTCGTCGTCGAGGAAGCCGATCGCCCGCGCGCCCAGGTTCGGGTTCTGCCGCAACTCGCGCACGACGAGCTGGCCGCCCTGTCCGGCGCCGACGACCAGGACCTCGCGCGCGTCACGGGAGCGGCGATGGCGGCGCCGCTGCGAGCGCTCGGCGAGCGAGCGGCGCGCCAGCCGGGCGCCGCCCAGGAGCGCGACCGAGAGCAGCAGGTCCAGGGCGACTACCGAGCGCGGCAACCCGAACGCGTAGGGCTTGGCCAGCTCGAAGACCAGCACCATCAGCGCGGTGGCGAGGATCAGCGCCCGCAGCAGCGGCCAGAGGTCGGGCAGGCGGAAGTAGCGCCACAGGTACTCGTGCTGGCGAAGCAGCTCGAGCACGAGCGCCTTGCCGAGCGCGACGAAGACGATCGAGCCCGCGAGCATGGTCTGGTAGCGCGCGGGCATGCCGCCGGCCACGTCGAGGAACCGCAGCTGGAAGGCGAGCGCGAAGGCCGCGGCGGCGAGCAGCGCGTCGGCGACGAAGGCCAGCGCGCGATGGCGATGGACCGGGTCTGCGAGGCGGCGCATCCCGGGTGAGTCTAAGGCTGGATCGGGCCGCGGTCGAGAGCGCGAGCGGCCTTGCGCTAGGAGCGCTCGCCCGCCAGCGCCCGCTCGAGCTCGGCCAGAAGCCCGGCGCGGCGGCGCTCGTAGGGGAAGTGCTCGAGCACCCGCTCCCGCGCGGCGCGGCGCTCCTGCGGCCCCGCCTCGAGCGCCTCGCGCACGCCGTCGGCAACCGCCTGCGGGGTCGGTTCCGCGATCCGCACGCCGACCTCGCCGACCACCTCGGGCAGGGCCCCGGCCGTGGTCGTCACCGGCACCGCGCCCGCGAGCATCGCCTCCGCCAAGGACAGCCCGAAGCCCTCGTGCATGGACGCCTGCACGTATACCGAGGCGGCGCGGAAGAGCTCGTCCAGCTCCTCGTCGGGCAGGAAGTCCGTGAGCCTCAGGTTCGGCGGCGCCTCCGCGGCGAGCCGCGGTCCCGTCCCGTCGAGCCACTTGCCCGCGAGCACGAACTCGACGTCGGGCAGAAGGCGCGCGGCCTGCGCGAAGGGGCCGTGCCCCTTGCGGGCGAGGTTGGTCTCGTAGACCACGCCCACCGTGAGCGCCATGCGGCGGCGCTCGCCGGTCAGCACCCCGTCGCCGAAGCGGTCGGGGATGCCGTGGTGGACGACCGCGACCCGCCGCGGGTCGATCCCCACGTTGCGCTCGATCTCGCCCCGCGAGTAGTGGGAGTTCGTCACCAGGCGGGTCGCCAGCGCCGCGGTCGAGCGCACCAGCCGGCGGCGCACGCCGCCGCGCTGCGAGCCGTAGCCAATCTCCGGCATCGCCGCCGTGTCGAAGCCGCCGAAGATGAGCAGCGAGGGCTTGCGCGCGAGCCGCGCGAAGCGCAGCGCGAGCGCGGTGTGCCAGGAGGCGAACCAGCCCACGACCACGTCGCAGCCGCGCACCCCGCGCCAGAGCTCGGCCGGCCGCGGGCGCACCCCGTACTGGAAGTAGTCGACCACCTCGTGGCACTCGGCCAGAGCCTCGCGGTCGATCCGCGTGAACGTGTTGCGGCGGCTGTAGACGTAGAGGACGCGGGCCATCGTTCGCGGATCAGCGGGCGAGCAGGTCGTGCAGCAGGTTGAGCTGGTCGCGTAGCAGCCGGGTGATCAGGAAGCGCTCGCGCACGCGCCGGCGCCCCGCCTCGGCCAGCTCGCGAGCCTCGGCCGGGCGCTCGAGGAAGCCGGTGATCGCCTCCACGTACTCCTCCGTCGTCGTCGCCAGACGCCCGCCCCGGCCGTCCTCGAGCTGCGCCGGGATCCCGCCGGCGCGGCCCGCGACCATCGGCGTGCCCTTCCAGAGCGTCTCTGAGACCACGAGGCCGAAGCCCTCGCGGATGCTCTTCTGGATCGCCGCGTCGGTGACCCGCTGCAGGGCGTTGACCTCGTGCGCGTGCACCCCCATCTGGTTGGTGAGCAGCAGGCAGTCGCTCTCGCCGCGAATCTCGTTCTCCAGCGCCTCGTAGATGCCCCAGGCCTCCGGATCGTCGCTCGCCATCGCCCCGACCATCGCCAGCTGCAGCCCCGGGAAGGTCTCGCGCACCGCACGCCAGACCTCGACCACCCCCAGCGGGTCCTTCCAGGGGTCGAACCGCGAGACCTGGATCAGAAGCGGCCGCGTGAGGTCGATGCCGAGCTCCTCGACGGTCTCCCGCGCGAGGTACGCCGGCAGCTCGCGGTTCTTGGCGCTCAAGGGGTCGATCGCCGGCTGGATGAAGCTGGTCGGCGCGCTCAGCTCCGAGGGCAGGAACTCCGGCAGGGTGAAGACGACGCGGTCGTACCGCTCCACGAAGGGGTCGAGGAACTCCCAGGCGACGGGGTCGTGGTGGGAGGAGTCGACGTGGCAGCGCCAGACCCACTTCGCCCGCCCGGGCTCGCGCGCGAGCGCCCGCACCGCGGCCGGCTGCGGGTCGTGGACGACCACCACGTCCCAGCGATCGCCGAGCGCCTCCGCGTAGGCGCGGTTGTGCGCGAGGTACTCCTCGCGCTCGCGGGCGGTGATCTCGATCGGCTTGCCCTGCAGGCCGTTGTGCAGGTCCTTGGTGAAGGTGAAGAACTCCAGGTCGCCGGGAATCACCTGCCACTCCGCCTCCAGGCCCACGTCGCGCAGCAGCGGCACGAGCGAGGAGAGCATCTCCGCCACGCCACCGCCCGTCGCGGTCGCCGAGAGCTCGAGCACGCGCGTCCCGCGCAGCTCGTGGGCGAGGTCGCGGATCACGGCCACCTCGTCGTCGCCGACGAGCCTGCGGTAGGCCTCCAGCGCCTTGCGCTTCAAGCGAACCGGCTGGGGCCGGGCGGGTGAGGTGGGCTTGGCCACGCCGAGACCATACGCGCAGCGCTTGCGGGGGCGCGGCCCGCGGCTATCCTGCGGTGCCGCCGCCGGCTGCGAGCCACGACCGCGGCGCCGCGCGCATGCACACGCCACCGCCCGCCTCGATCACCGACTTCATCGTCGACCCGATCGTCAACGTCGCCACCGACGTGATCGAGTCGGTCGGGCTCGCGGGCGTGTTCTTCCTGATGGTCCTGGAGAGCGCCTGCATCCCGGTGCCGAGCGAGGCGATCATGCTGTTCGCCGGCTTCAACGTCGCCGAGGGGAAGCTGTCGCTCTTCGGGATCGTCGCGGCCGGCGTGCTCGGCAACGTGGTCGGCTCCTGGATCGCCTGGGCCGCCGGGTACTTCGGCCGCATCGAGCTGCTCGAAAAGCACCGCGTCTTCCACGTCAACCGCAAGCACCTCGACGCCGCCGATCGCTGGTTCCAGCGCTACGGCGACGCCACCGTCTTCTTCACGCGGATGCTGCCGATCGTCCGCACCTTCATCTCGCTGCCCGCCGGCGCCGCGAAGATGCCCTTCTGGCGCTTCACCGTGCTCACCCTGCTCGGCTGCATCCCCTGGGTGCTGCTGTTGGGCTGGATCGGCCGCGAGGTCGGCAGCCGCTGGGAGCAGGTGCGCGACTACCTGCACTACGGCGACTACCTCGTGTTGGCCGCGCTGGTGGTGGGCGCCGTCTACCTGCTGATGCGGCGGCGCCGGTCCGCGGCCAAGCCCGCGGCGGGCGAAGAGTCCTGAGCGCGATGCCACCCTCCCCGGCCACGCTCGAGCTCCCTCCCTCGCGCGCGGCGCTGCTCGGGGCGGTGCAGGGCCCGGCGGAGCTCTTGCCGGTCTCGAGCTCCGCCCATATCGAGCTTCTGCCCTGGCTTTTCGGTTGGGAGTGGGGCGAGTACGACCCCGAGGCGCGCAAGAGCTTCGAGGTCGCGCTGCACGCCGGGACCGCGGCCGCGCTCGCGCTCGGCCTGCGTCGGGAGATAGCCCGCGAGCTGCGGCGCTTCGACGCGCGGCGCGCGGCCGTGGTCGCGCTCTCGTTCCTGCCCCCGGCGGTGGCCGGGCTCGTTGGCGAGCGCTGGGTCGAGCGGCGGCTGAGCACCCCACGCGCGACCGCGGTCGGGCTGGTGGCGGGCGCCGCTGCGCTCGTGCTCGCCGACCGCGCGCCCCAAAAGCGCGGTCGGGGCGAGGCCGGCCCCTTCGACGGGCTCGCCCTCGGACTGGCGCAGGCGGCCGCGCTCTGGCCCGGCGTCTCGCGCAACGGGGCGACGCTCGCCGCGGCGAGGGCGCGGCGCTTCTCCCGCCGGCAGGCCAGCCTTCTCTCGCGCACGGTGGCCCTGCCGGTGATCGTCGGCGCCGTGGCGCTCAAGGGCGCGCGCCTGCGTCGGCGCGGCCTCGCCCCCGGCGCCGCGCGGGCCCTCGCCGCGGGCGCGGGCGCCTCCTTCCTCTCCACGCTCGCCTCGCTGCCGCTCCTGCGTTGGGTCGAGCGCGACCGGCCGCTGTGGCCGTTCGCCGCCTACCGGGTCGCCCTCGGGGCCGCAGTCGCGATAAAGATGCAGCGGTGAGCCAGGACGCCTACGAAGCAGCCGGGGTGAGCCAGCGCGACGCCGACGCGGCGGTCGCCGCGCTGGTCGCGCAGCTAAGCCGGATCGAGACCGGCAAGCCGCGCCGCGCGCTGGAGCTGCCCGGCCACTACGCGAGCGTCCTGAGAATCGACGAGCGCACCGGGGTCGCCTTCGGCACCGACGGCGTCGGCACCAAGATGCTCGTCGCCGAGCGGCTGGGCCGCTTCGAGACGATCGGCATCGACTGCGTCGCGATGAACGTCAACGACCTGATCTGCGTCGGGGCCGAGCCGATCGCGATGCTCGACTTCATCCTCTGCTCCCGCGCGGACCCGGAGGTGATCGGCGCGATCGGCGCCGGCCTGCGCGAGGGCGCCGAGCGAGCCGGGATCGAGATCCCCGGCGGCGAGATCGCCCAGGTGGGCGAGATCGTCGGCGGCTGGGAGCTCTCGGGCAGCGCGATCGGGCTGGTGGCGCTGGACGCGATCGTGACCGGCGAGCGGATCGAGCCCGGGGACGCGCTGATCGGGCTGCCCTCCTCGGGCCTCCACTCCAACGGCTACACGCTCGCGCGCCGGGCGCTGGAGGGGATCCCGCTCGAGGACGAGCGGCTCGGCCGCCCGCTCGGGGACGTCCTGCTCGAGCCCACCACGATCTACGTGCGCGCGGTGCTCGAACTGCTGCGCTCCGGCGCCGACGTGCGCGGGCTGGCGCACATCACCGGCGACGGCCTCAACAACCTGCTGCGGCTCTCGCGTCGCGTCGGCTACGCGCTCACCGACCCGCTGCCCGTGCCGCCGGTGTTCGGGCTGATCCAGGAGCTCGGAGGCGTCTCGGAGGAGGAGATGTACGAGGTGTTCAACATGGGCCTGGGCTTCGTCTGCATCGTCCCGTCCCAGGAGGCCGACGCGGCGGTGGAGCTCTTGGCCGTGCACCACCCCGGCACCCGGGTGGTGGGCGAGGTGACCGCCGAGGCCGGCCGGGTGGAGCGGCGCTGATGCTGGCGGCGATCCTGCTGTACGAGGGGTTCACCCCGCTCGACGCGGTCGGTCCCTACCAGGCGCTCGCCGCGGCCCCGGACGCCGACGTCTACCTGGTCGGGCCGCCGGGCGGCGGCCCCGTGATCGCGGAGGGCGAGCGCCTCGCGCTCATGCCCAGCGCGAGCATCGCCGACATCAGCGCCGCGGACGCGCTGATCGTCCCGGGCGGGGCCGGCAAGAGCGCGCTCGCCAAGGACGAGCGCGCGCTCGATTGGATCCGGCGCCTGCACCGGCACGCCCGCGTCACCGCCTCGGTCTGCACCGGCGCGCTCGTGCTGGGCGCCGCGGGGCTGCTCGAGGGGCGCCGCGCCACCACCCACTGGGCCTACCTCGAGGATCTGCGCCGCTACGGGGCCGAGCCGGTCGCCGAGCGCATCGTCCGCGACGGCGAGCTCATCACCGCCGCGGGCGTCAGCGCCGGGATCGAGCTGGGCCTGGTCGTGCTGGGCGAGCTTCTGGGCGAGGACGCGGCGCGCGCGGCCGAGCTTGCGATCGAGTACGACCCCGCCCCGCCCTTCGGCACCGGCTCCCCGGCCGCCGCGCCCGCGCGGATCGTCGAGCGGGTCCGCGAGCACATGCGCGGCCCCGGCCTGTAGAGCCTCGAGGACACACCGGCGACGCGGGGCCGGGCCACGGCCAGCCGGTTGGCCCGCTGCGGCCAGGCTCGCGGCGCTCGGGTCCGCGCTCAGGCGAGCTCCCAGAGCTCCCCGATCGGGGCGGGCAGCGGCCGCAGGCGCCACTCGCGCGCCAGGCCCCACAGCTCGGCCCTCACGACCGGCGCCGGCAGGCCAGTGATCTCCTCGACCTCGCGCGTGGCGACGCGGCCGAGGCGCTCGACCACCTCCAGCGGGCTCGGCCGCTCCGCGCGCTGCGGCTCGGCGCCGGCCGCGAGCGCGGCCTCGCGCAGCCGCTCGTACGGCGCCCAGCCGTGCACCGCCCGGCGCTCTCCGTTCTCGCCGACGAACACCGCGGTCGGGAAGCGCAGCCGCCGGCGGCCCTCCGTCTCCACCACCGCCTCGTCGGGGGTGCCCTCGGGGATCGTGCGCACCTCCTCCAGGTCCGCCCCGAACGCCTCCAGCGCCGCGTTCGACTCGGCGTCGATGCGGAAGCGCTGCGCGTCGAGCCCGGCCTCGCCGGCCAGGGCGACCAGCGCCTCCAGGTGATCGAGCTTGCGAGCGCGCACGACGATCCCCTCGCGCAGCGCGCGCAGGTACCTCGCCTCCGCCTCGGGCCCCTGCTCAGCCGCCGCCTTGACCGCGATGCAGGCCGGATAGGTGGTGGCGAGCGGGGAGCGGCGCCAGATCAGCGGGTCGCAGGGCATGCCCGTCCGCCCACTCACCTCGAGCCAGTGCGCGAGCAGCTCAGGCGCGGGGTCGTCCTCGACGCCGATCCCGGTCTCGCTGTCCCGGTAGCCGGCGGCGTAGGATCGGGCCAGGCCACCCAGAACCCAGCGGAAGGAGACGGCGTCGCCGAACTCCCAGGCAAGCCGGCGCAGCTGCGGCTCGGCGCCCCAGGACCAGATGCAGGCCGGGTCGGTCAGGTAGCGAATCTGGACGGTCATCCTGCTGGGGAGGCTGGCTTGCGCCGGAGCCCGCGGCGCACGCCGAAAAATACGCTGTCAGGAAACGAATGAGCGCGGATGCCCCCCAGCAAGGCCTGAACGCGAGCCTGATCGGCGCGGTGCTGTCCGGCCGCTACCGGCTCGACAGCAAGCTCGGCAGCGGCGGCATGTCGACCGTCTACCTCGCGACCGACCAGACGCTGCAGCGCCAGGTCGCGATCAAGGTCCTGCACAACGAGATGACCGAGCAGCCGGAGCAGCACGAGCGCTTCCGGCGCGAGGCTCGCGCGGTGGCCGCGCTCTCCCACCCCAACGTCGTCGCGGTGATCGACGCCGGCGAGGAGGCCGGGCGGCCCTACATCGTCTTCGAGTACGTGCGCGGCGAGACGCTCAAGCAGCGCATCGAGCGGCTCGGCCGCCTGCCGCTCGACGACGCGGCCGCCTACGCGATCGAGATCGGCCGCGGGCTGGAGGCCGCGCACGGGGCGAACCTCGTCCACCGCGACGTCAAGCCGCAGAACGTGCTGATCGACCCCGACGGGCGCGCCAAGGTGACGGACTTCGGGATCGCGCTCTCGCTCGAGGCCGACGGCCTGACCAAGACGGGGCGCGTGCTCGGCACGACCGACTACGTCTCCCCCGAGCAGGCGATGGGCAGGGAGGTCGACGCGCGCTCCGACATCTACTCGCTCGGGATCGTCCTCTACGAGATGCTGGTCGGCGACGTCCCCTTCAAGGCGGAGACGGTGGTCGGCGTCGCCATGAAGCACGTCAACGAGGAGGTGCCCGACGTGCGGCGCATGCGCCCGGGCGTCTCCGCGGCGCTCGCGGCCGTGGTCGAGCGCGCCACCCGCAAGGACCCGCGCAAGCGCTATCCCGACATGGGCGCGATGGTCGCCGACCTGGAGGCGGCCCTGGAGGTCGAGCTGAACCGAGCCGGAGGCCCCCAGGGCCAGGCCACCAAGGTGCTCGACGAGGCCCCGGTGAAGCGGCGGCGCTGGCTGACGCCACGCCGGCTCTCGGTGGCCGGCACGCTCGTCGTCCTGGTGGGCATGATCGGCGCGCTCCTCTTCGCGGGGCTCGAGGGCGAGGAGAGCGGGCGCGACCGGCCTGCCGGCGGCGGGGTGCGTAGCAGCGAGCTGGAGCTGGTCGGCGCCAGCGACTTCGACCCCCTGGGCGACGGGACCGAGCACGCGGAGGAGAGTGCCGCGGCGATCGACGGCGACGAGGGGACCGGCTGGTCAACCGAGACCTACCGGGACTCGCCCGTCCTGGCGGACGCCGGCAAGGACGGGGTCGGCCTGATCGTCGACGCGGGAGTGCCGGTCAAGCCGCGCACCCTCACCCTGCGCACCGACCGGCCCGGTTTCGCGGGCCGAGTCTACGCCGCCGCCCAGGGGCCGCCCGCGGACCTCGACGGCTGGGGCGCCCCGGTCGCGGAGTTCAGCGCGAGCGAGAAGCAGGTCACGATCGACCTCGACCTCTCCGGCGACGCCCGCTACTTCCTGATCTGGATCACCGAGCTCGCCGAGAGCCCCGGGGGCGGCTACTCAGCCACGATCAACGAGGTCACCCTCTCCACCTGAGTCGCCAGCGAGGCGGAGGAGTCGGCCCGTCGCCTGCCGATCCTCCCCGGTCGGCGGTTGCTCAGAACGCGTGGGAGCGCTCGGCGGCGTGGCGCTCGAGCGCGAGGTGCACGAGCCGGTCGCAGAGCTCGGGATAGGACACGCCGCTGGCCTCGAACAGCTTCCCGAAGACGCTGGTCGAGGTGAAGCCGGGGATCGTGTTGACCTCGTTGACGAGCACCTCGCCCGGCTCGCGGTAGAAGAAGTCGCAGCGCGCGAGTCCCTTGCCGTCGATCGCCCGGAACACGCGCGCCGCGAGCTCGCGCACACGCGCGATCGCCTCCTCGGGGATCGGCGCGGGCACCACGAGCTGCATGCCGCCCTCCGAGTACTTGGCTTCGTAGTCGTACCACTCCGAGCCCGGGTAGACGATCTCACCCGGAAGCGAGGTCTCTGGCTCCGAGTTGCCGATCACCGAGACCTCGACCTCGCGCCCGCCGGCGTGGGCCTCGACGATCACGCGCGGGTCGTGCTGGCGCGCCAGCTCGATCGCCGCCTCGAGCTCGCGCTCCGGATCCTCAACGCGCGAGATCCCGACGCTCGAGCCGAGCCGCGAGGGCTTCACCCAGACCGGCGCCCCCCACTCCGCGACGCGCTCGCGCCAACCCTCCTCGCCGACCTCGCAGAACTCGACTTGGGGGATCCCGTGGAAGGCGAGCAGGCGCTTGCAGGTGAGCTTGTCCATCGCCACCGAGGCCGCCAGCACCCCCGGGCCGACGTAGGGCACGTCGAGGCACTCGAGCAGGCCCTGCACCGTGCCGTCCTCGCCGAAGGGCCCGTGCAGGACTGGGAAGGCCACGTCCACGCCCTCGAGGCCGTGCCCGGGTCGCAGCTCGAGCTCTGCGCCGTCCCGCGTCCAGCGCCCCTCCCGGTCGATCAGGATCCGCTCGACCTCGTGGCCGGCCTGTACGAGGCCCGCCGCCACCGACTCGCCCGAGCGCAGCGAGATCTCGTGCTCGCTGGAGCGCCCTCCGCTGATCACCGCAACCCTCATCGCACGCTCCTCTCCACGGGGCCCAGCTCGTCCCCGTCGTCGTCGGGCGGGGGCGGCGCGGGCGGCTCCCTGTAGACGCCGACGTAGATCGTCACGCGGTCGTCGGAGCGGATCCGGGTGCCCGGGCTCGGCGCCTGCTCCAGCACGCGTCCGTCCTCGCTTCGGTTCTCGGTCCTCTGCCGCACGATCCTCACGTTGGTCGCCCCGCGCCCCGCCAGGGTATTGAGCGCGGTGCGTTCGGGCTGGCCGACCACGTTCGGCACCACGACCGCGCCGGCCCCGGTGGAGACGACGATCACCACCTCCTCGCGCCGGCGCACCTCGCTGCCCGGCGCGGGCGCCTGCTCGAGCACCTGACCCTGCGGCTCGTCGGCGTGCCGCGTCTCCACGTTGGGGATGAGGCCGGCGCTGCGCAGCTGCGCCTTGGCCTCGGCCTCGTCCAGGCCGACCACGTCGGGCACGGCCACGAGCCGCACCCCGCGCGAGACCACGATCGTCACCACCGATTCGCAGGGCACCCGCTCGCCCGCCGCGGGCACGGTGCGCACTACCCTCCCGGCGGCGACGCGGCCCGAGTGGGCCTGGCGCTCCTCCGCCCGCAGCTGCGCCTCGTCGAGGCGCTCCGCGGCGCGCGCCGCGCTGAGGCCGCTCACGTCGGGGACGGCCACCTGCGAGCCGATGCTGACGCTGATCGTCACGGTCGAGCCCACGTCCGCCTCGCTGCCGGCGGGCGGGTTCTGCTCGACCACGGTGCTGGGCTCGTCGCAGCTCTCGAAGGTGCGCGTCGCCACCTCGAACCCGGCCTTCTCGAGCACCTCGGTGGCGCGATCCTGCTTGAGCCCCAGCACGGGCGGCACCGTCGCCTGCTCGCCGCGCGTGAGCGCCCAGACGGCGAGCGCGACGAGCGCCGCCATGATCACGGTGAGGGCGATCAGCCGCCCGCGCGTCCAGAACGCGCGCTTGGGCTCCTCGGGAGCCGGCGCGGGTGCCGGCGCGCCCTGGGGATCAGCCTCGGCGCGCTCCAGCGCCTCCAGGAACTCGTCGGCGGAGGCGAAGCGGTCGGCGGGGTCCTTGGCCAGCGCGCGCAGCACGACCGCGTCGAGCGCGGGCGGGACCTGCGGCTTGAGCGCGCTGGGCGGAAGCGGCGCCTCGGTCACCTGCTTCATCGCCACCGTGACGGGGCTGTCCCCGTCGAACGGCACCCGGCCGGTCAGCCCCTCGTACAGGATCACGCCGATCGAGTAGATGTCGGCGGCCGCGGTCACGTCCAGGCCCTGCGCCTGCTCGGGCGAGAGGTACTGGGCCGTGCCCAGCACGGAGCCGGTCTGGGTGATCTCGGAGGTGCCGGCGCGGGCGATGCCGAAGTCGGTGACCCGCGCGCGCCCCTCGGCGTCGACCAGCACGTTCTGGGGCTTGAGGTCGCGGTGGATGATCCCGTGCTGGTGCGCGTAGCGCACGCCCTGCAGGATCTGGCGCACGATCTCGACCGCCTCCGGCACGCGCAGCCCGCGCCGGATCAGGTCCTTGAGCGAGGCGCCCTCGACGTACTCCATGGCGATCCAGTGGCGCCCCTCCTGCTCGCCGCGGTCGTAGACGGCGACGATGTTCGGGTGCTGCAGCGCCGCCGCCGCGCGCGCCTCGCGCCGGAAGCGCTCGACGAACTGCCGGTCGTCCGAGAAGCGCTCGTGCATGAACTTGAGCGCCACCCGGCGGTCGAGCATCTCGTCCTGGGCCAGCCAGACGTCAGCCATGCCGCCGGCGCCGAGCCGCCGCAGCAGCCGGTAGCGCCCGGCGACCACCTCTCCGCTCTCGAGCCTCATCCTCCCGCCAGCGCGTCCATCACCTGCGTTGCGATCGGGCCCGCCACCGCCCCGCCCGAGCAACCGGTGCAGCGCTCGAGCATCGCCGCCACCGCGATCTTGGGGTCATCGGCGGGCGCGAAACCGATGAACCAGGGCCGGTTCACCCGCGCCTCCACGTCGATCTCCGCCGTGCCCGTCTTGCCCGCGAGCTGTCCCGCCCGCGTGCTCAGCCCGCTCGCCGTGCCCTCGCGGGCGACGTCGGTCATCATCTCCGTCACCGCCTGCGCGGTCTGCGCGCTCATCACCCGGCGCACGCGCTCGGGGTCGAGCTTCTCGACCACGCGCCCATCGGGGTCGCGCGCCTCCTCGAGGAAGGTCGGGCGCATCAGCTCGCCGCCGTTCGCGACCGTCGCCGCCACCATCGCCATCTGCAGCGGCGTGACCAAGAGACGCTCCTGCCCGATCGCGACGCGGCCGATGTCGATCCGGCCGGGGTCCTCGATCAGGCGCCCCTCACTGTAGATCCCGCTCGGCGCCATCTGATTGTCCGGGTAGTCGAGCGGGGGGTCGGAGTAGAAGCCGAAGCGCTTCATGTACTCGATGTAGGTCTCGGCGCCCAGCTGCTCGCCAACCTGCGCCCAGTAGGTGTTGACCGAGAAGGTGAGCGCGGTGCGCATGTCGATGTCACCGAAGCTCTGACCGCCCGAGTTGGCGAGCGGCGCGCCCGAGATCTCCTTGGGAGAGTCGGCGTTGAGCACGGTCGAGGTGTCGAACTCGCCGGAGTCGAGCGCCGCCACCGCGGTCACGACCTTCATCGTCGAGCCCGGCTCGTAGGTCGCCTGGGTGGCGCGGTTGAAGAGCGGCGACGCCGTCCCCTGCTCGAGCAGCTGCTCGAAGCGCTGCTCGTCCCGCGCCTCCTCGGGGTTGAAGCCGGGCACCGAGGCCATCGCGCGGATCGCTCCAGTGTCCGGCTCGATCGCGACCACCGCGCCGCCACCCTCCGCGCCCGGCGTGCTCGCCAGCGCCCGTTCGAGCGCCTCGGTCGCGACCCGCTGCGCGTTCGCGTCCAGGGTCAGCGTGATGTCGTCGCCGGCCCGCTTGCGGTTCAGCACCTGGTCCAACAGGGAGGCGAACTCGTTGCGCTCCCCCGAGAGCAGGTCGTTCTCGGAGAGCTCGATCCCGATCCGCCCGCGGTCGACGAACGAGTAGCCCACCGGGTTGCCGAACAGCGAGCCCTGCGGGTAGCGCCGCACGTACACGCGCTGCGGTCCGCGCCCGCGCCCGACGCTCTCGGCGATCAGGACGCCGTCGCGCGTGGAGATCGAGCCGCGGGCGATCTGCTGCTCCTCGATCAACGGCCTGCGGTTCTCGCTGTTGGCGCGCAGCTCGTCGGCCTCGAGCACCGACCAGCGCGAGGTGAACGCGACCAGCCCCGCGAACAAGAGGAGCACCACGACGTAGAGGCGGAAGATCGGCCGGTTCACGCCCCCACCCCCTGCTCGGCCGCCCGGCGGCCCCGTTCGGAGACGAGCATCAGCAACGCCAGCAGGATCATGTTGGCGACGATCGAGCTGCCTCCGTAGGAGACGAAGGGGAGCGTGACGCCGGTGAGCGGGATCAGCTTGACGACGCCCCCGATGATCACGAACACCTGCAGGGCGAAGACCGCGGTGAGCCCGCTCGCGAGCAGCTTCGAGAAGCCGTCGGGCGCCATCATCGCCGCCTTGAAGCCCCGCGCGGCGATCAGCGCGTAGCAGGCGATCAGGCCGCAGGCGCCGAAGAGGCCGAGCTCGGCGACGATCACCGCGTAGATGAAGTCGGTGTGCGGCTCGGGCAGGATCGAGCCGCAGTACGGGAATCCCGCCTCGCAGGTCGAGGGGAAGAAGGGGCCGGGCAGCTTGAGCAGCGCCTGGCCCAGGCCCTGGCCGAAGAGCCCGCCCTCGGCCTCGGTGAAGAGCGCTGCGGTGATCTGACCGGCGCCGGCCGGGGCGTTCGGCGCGAAGGGATCGAGCCAGATCTCGAAGCGGTCGCGCACGTGCTCGACCGCGCCCGACACCGCCCAGGCGCCCGCCGCGAACAGCACCAACCCGACCAGCACGTACGAGAAGCGGTTCGTGGCCACGTACAGCAGCGCCAGGAACGCGCCGAAGAACATCAGCGAGCTACCGAGGTCGCGGATGAAGACCAAGAGCAGCATCGCCGCCCCCCAGACCAGAAGCAGCGGCCCGAAGTGGCGCAGGGGCGGGATCGTCAGCCCCAGGAAGCGCCGCGCGGCCACCGAGAGCAGCTCGCGCTTGTCGTTCAGGTAGCTGGCGAGGAAGACGACGACGCCGATCTTCGCCAGCTCGGCTGGCTGGAAGGAGATCGGCCCGAGGTCGACGGCCAGGTACGCGCCGTTCACCTGCGAGCCGATCACGGGCAGGCGCGGCGCCAACAGCAGCGCGAGACTCCCGACCGCGATCAGGTAGCGGTAGCGCTGCAGGACCTCGTAGTCGCGCAGGAAGATGATCGTCGCCGCGAACGCGCCCAGCCCCAGCAGGAAGACGGTCGCCTGCCCCACCGCCAGGGTCTCGTTGATGCGGTAGAGCACGACCAGCCCGAACGCCGCCAAGAGCGCGCAGAGCGGGAACAGGTAGGGGTCCGCGTGCGGCAGGCGGATCCGCAGCAGCACGTGCGCGGCGACGCAGACAGCGAGGAAGTACCCGCCGTAGGTGAGGCTCAGGTCGCCGATCTCATCCCCGGCGACGAGGAAGACCTGGGCGAACCCGGCCGTCACCAAGAGAGCGACCGGGATCAGCGCGAAGAGCTCGCGCGTGCGTGCGCTCATCGCCGCTCGCCGCGCGAGCGATCCGCGCGGCCCGACTCCGCGCCCCCGCCGCCCCCGCGGGAGGGTTGCTGCCGCTTGGTCCGCCCGTCGGAGCGCTTGCGAGAGCGGCCCGTCGCCTCGTCCTCGCGCGAGCGGCCCGACGGCGCGCGCAGCGCCGCCGCCTCCAGGTCCTCCAGCAGGGAGACCGCGTCGTCGCGGCTGCGCAGCTGGTGGTTGAGCGCCGCGTCGCGGCGCTCCGGCGGCAGCGAGGTCACCTGCACCGGGCTCGACTCGACCTCGCTGTAGAGGTCGAGTCCCAGCGGCAGCTCGTAGGGCAGGCCGCGGAAGAGCGCCAGGCGCCCGGCCTCGTCACTACCCAGGAAGTAGACCTGGCGCAGCCCCGCGACGGCGGCCACGACCAGCGCGGCGAGCACCGCCGCCACGACGAGCAGCTTGGCGGCGATGCGCAGGGGCCTGCGCCGGGGTCGCTCGGCTGAAGCGGCGGCCTCGCGCGGGCGGCGCGCCGCCGCACCGCCCAGCGACCCCTTGGCGTGGGCGCGCACCGCCCCCTCGCGCCCGCCGGCGGCGCGCCCGGGGGGCACGACCATCGTCAGCTGGTCGTCCTCAACGTCCCCGTCCGAGCCTTCCGGCGCCTCCTCGACCCGGAAGGCGACCACCGTGATGTTGTCGCGCCCGCCCGCCTCGTTGGCGCGGCGCACGAGCTCGTCGGCCGCCGTCTCCAGATCGGCGGCGTCGGCCAGTACCGCGCGGATCTCGTCGTCCTTGACCATCGTGGTCAGCCCGTCGGAGCAGAGGAGGTAGACGTCGCCCGGGCGGGCGCGGTAGGTCATCGTGTCCACCTCCACGTCCGGCTCCGGACCCAGCGCCCGCGTGATGATCGAGCGCTGCGGGTGGGCCTCCGCCTGCTCGTCGGTGAGCCTGCCCTGGCGGCGCAGCTCCTCGACCAGGGAGTGGTCCGAGGTGAGCAGCTCGAGCTCGCCGTCGCGGAAGCGGTAGGCGCGGCTGTCGCCGACGTGGCCGATCACCACGTCGTCGCCGTCGACCAGGATCGCGGTCAGGGTCGTGCCCATGCCCGAGCGCGAGACGTCGCGCTGGGCCAGCGCGTGGATGCGGCGGTTCGCCGCGCGCGCCACCTGGCGCAGGAACGCCTCCGGCGACTGGCCCTCCCTGCGGCGGCCGGCCTCGAACGCCTCCGCGGCCAGCCGCGAGGCGACCTCGCCCGCCTGGGCGCCGCCCATGCCGTCGGCGACCGCGAACAGCGGCGCCCGCGCGAAGTACGAGTCCTCGTTGGCCTGCCGCTGGCGCCCGGTGTCCGAGCGCTGAGCGTGCTCGACGACGCGCAGCACCTACGACCCCTCCGGCACGTCCACCTCGAAGCGCAGCTCGGTCTCCCCGATCCGCAGCTCGTCGAGATCGCGCAGCTGCGTCTCTCCCTCCACGCGCACTCCGTTCACGTACGTGCCGTTGGTCGAACCCAGATCCTCGACGTAGTAGAGCGGACCGCGCGAGTAGACGCGCGCGTGCACGCCGGAGGCGAAGCGGTCGTCGATCGTCACATCCGCCTCGGGCGAGCGCCCGATCGTGACCCCGCCGAAGAGGTCGATGCGCTCGCCGGGGGTGATCCCGCCCCTCACCCCGACCAGCCAGGCGTCGGTCGGCGGGGGCGCGCTGCCGGGTCCGACCGGGTGGAAGCCCGTGGGCTCGGGCGCGGGGGCGGCCGTGGTGCGCAGCTCGCGCAGGGCGCTGCGCGCGACCCAGAACAGGAACAGGTAGAGCACGGCGAGGAAGCCGAACTTCAGGGCAACGGCTATCGGGTCGCTGTCAACCATCCGGATCTCGCCCAGCCCCGGCCGCCGCCGGGTTCATGCCTCGATGTCGAAGGTGAAGTAGGTGGTGCCGGCCTGCACGCGGTCGCCCGGGCGCAACCGCGCGCTGTCGACCTGGCGGCCGTTGACCTTGATGCCGTTGGTCGAGTTCAGATCCACGATCGTCCAGTCGCCGCTCCGGTTGCGCCGCAGCTCCGCGTGCCGCCGCGAGACGTTGGGGTCGTCGAACACGCAGTCGCAGGAGCGCGAGCGGCCGATCACCACCACCGGCCCCTCGAGCACGTAGCGGCGGTCACCGACCTCGATCACCGCGCGGGTCTGCGCGCCGCGCGGCTCGGGTGCGCTGGGCTTGCGCTCCTGCTTGGGCGGCGCCGTGTAGACCATCGTGTGCCCCTCCTCCCCCTGGGATGGCTGCTCGCCCCGTCGCTGGGGCGGCTTCACCATCCGGGTCTGGATCCCGAACTCGCCCAGGCGCAGCCGCTCGTCGCGCTGGATCTTCACCTCGGGACGGGTGAGCAGCGCGTAGTCGTGGCGTCGGGCGTGCTCCAAGAGATAGGCGGAGAGCTCCTGGGCGAGTCCGCTCTCGTACCCGGAGAGGCGCTCGTAGTCCTCGGGGCCGAGCCAGACCGTGTACTGGTTGGGGACGTATACGCGCGAGACCGAGGCAGTGCGGTGCGCGTCCATCTCCTTGGCCAGCTTGCGCGCGATCTCGACAGGCTCGACCTGCGAGGAGAAGGCACGGTTGAACACCCCCTCGACGAGGCTCTCGATCCGTGCTTCGAGGTTCCTCAGGACGCTGATCTCGGCTCTCCTTCGCGCGGGTCAGTGGCCCGCCGCCGGGGCCCTCTGCGGCAACTGCTCGAGCCAGCCAATCCTACGCGAGTGCTCGCTGCTGACCGCCCGGCTGCTCGCATCGCCGCGCCTCGAGCGCCAGCCCCGAGCCGCCCTCTGAACGCGCATCGCCACGCTAGGCACCACCGTGGAGCGGGGACGTCGCGAGCGGCTGCGAGGGGCCGTCCTCCCGGCCCCGGCGGCGCGCCTCCCAGGCGACCGCCCCCGCGGCCGCGACCACGGCCGCCAGGGTCTGCTCGCCCAGGGCGCCGTTGCCCAGCGCCGCCAGCGCCGCGGCCAGTCCCCCGGCCCAGATCATCGCCGCCACGAGGGCGAGCGCCGGGTGGAGGCGCAGGATCAGCCCCAGCGCCGTTGCGGCGGCGGCGAAGAGCGCGGCGCCCGCGAGGGCCTGGGGAGCAAGCAGAGGCAAGAGCAGCTCGTGCGCGGCGGTTCCTGGCTCGCTCGCCCAGCCGGACGGAGCCGAGGCGAGCAGCCCCGCGCGCGGACCCGCGCCCAGGATCGACGCGCCCAGCAGGTAGGCCCAGAACGAGGCGCCGCCGACCGCCGCGCGCGCCGGCGTGCGCCCGGCGCAGGCCGCGATCAGCGCGGGCACCGCCGAGAGGGCCCCGACGGCGCCGAGCGGGATCGCCGCCGGGGTCAGCAGGGCCGCGAGCGGGTTCCGGCAGAGGATCCGCCCAGGCGCAAGCACGACCGCCAAGAGCAGCGCCAGCCCGCCGAGGCCCGCCGGGCCGGCGAGGACGGCGACGCAGGCCGCCGCGCCGACCAGGGCCGCCACCCGTACGAGGCCCCGAGCCGAGCGGCGCTCGCCGGGCCCTTCCGCGGCCGGCAGCGCGTACTCGTCGTCCAGGTCCGGGACGTGGGCGCGCAGCGACTGCGCCAGCTCCGCGGCGCCGGGGCGCTCGAGCGGGTCGGCGGAGAGGCTCGCGTCGATCAGCTCGATCAGGCCCTCGGGGAGGTCGGGGCGGTACTCGGCGAGCGAGGGGACCGGCAGGCCGATCCGGCGGGCGGTCTGAGCCGGGGTCGCGCCGGCGACCGGGTTGCTCCCGGTCCAGGCCTCGTACAGCGTCAGCGCCAGCGAGTAGACGTCGGCCGGCGGCCCCACCGCCTCGCCCTCCGCCTGCTCAGGGGCCATGTAGGCGAGCGTGCCGACCACCTCCCCGGTCGCGGTCAGGGTCGGCGCCCCGGCCACGCTCGCGATCCCGAAGTCCATCAGCTTCGCGCGCCTGCCTCCGCTGCCGGCGGGGCGCACCATCACGTTCTGGGGCTTTACGTCGCGGTGCACGACGCCGCGCTCGTGCGCGTGCGCCAGCGCCTCCGCCAGGTCCGCCCCGGCCTGGGCAACGTCGCGGTCGGTGAGCTCGCCGTTGCGCGCAAGCTCGTCGAGCGTGCCGCCCTGCACGAGCTCGCTGACCAGCACGGCTCGCCCCTCCCGCTCGCCCAGTTCGTACAGGGTCGCGATCGCCGGGTGGTTGAGCCGGGCGGCGGCCTGCGCCTCGCGCAGCACCCGCTCGGGACGGGCGCGCTCGATCTCCTTGACCGCCACCTCGCGCTGCAGGCGCTCGTCGAAGGCGCGGTAGACGACCCCCATCCCGCCCGAGCCGATCCGCTCGAGCAGGCGGAAACGCTCCATGACCAGCTCAGCCGTCACACCGGGTTGAGCTTCGCCGTCGCCCATGGCGCTCCTGCCCGCAGGCGGGATCGGTCTTGACCGCTCCCAGGTGAGCTGTGAGCCGATCGTGACCGTCCTCGCCCAGGCGTCGCTGGCGGGTCCGACACCCGATCGGCGCGCATTGAGCCCTGCCTCCCCTTCACGTCACGGAGGGCCATGCACGCGCCGTGCCGGGGAAGGCCTCCGTCGCGGCGGTCATACTCCCAGCACGTAGCAGGGCGATAGCGTTCGCTCTCCGTCGAGCCGTGGATTTCTTCGAAGCCGACGAACCCGAGCCGTCCCCACGGCGATCGCGCCCCGAGGGCTCAAGGCCGCGGCGTCGCCGCCGGGCGGCTGGCCGCCGCCTGAGCCGCGAGGTCGTCGTCAGGCGCCTGATCGCGCTCGGGGTGGCCCTGCTCGTGCTGCTTCTGATCGTGCTCGCCGTGCGCGGCTGCCTCAACGCGCGCAAGCAGCGCGCCTTCGATGACTACCTGCGCGACCTCTCGGCGCTGGTGGCCAACACGAACCAGCTCTCGCAGGAGTTCTTCGGGGCCCTGCGCGACCCCGGTAACGTGAACGAGGCGCAGCTGATCGCCCAGGTCAACTCCTACCGCGGAGTCGCCGAGGATCTGCTGCGGCGCACGGAGGGTCTCGGCCACCCGGACGAGCTGTCAGCGGCCCAGGACGATCTCGTGCTCGCCTACGAGCTGCGCGCCGAGGCGATCCGCGGGGTCGCCGGAAGGCTCAAGGCGGCACTTGGCCGCAAGGGGCGGGCGGAGGCGGTCGACGCGATCGTCGAGGACATGCGCGTGCTGCTCGCAAGCGACGTGCTCTACCGGCGCGCGCGGGAGGAGATCGAGCGCGTGTTGCGCGAGCAGGAGATCTCGGGCGAGGTGCCGCAGAGCGTGTTCCTGAGCGACCCCACCAACTGGCTGGACCAGCTCGGGGTCGGCACGGCGCTGGCCCGCTTGGCCGGGATGATCGGCGCAGCCGGCCAGGGAGTGCACGGCACGGAGATCGGGCGCGTGCTGATCCGCCCGGGCGGCACCGAGCTCAACCCCGACTCGCCCGTCACCGTTGACGCCGGCGGGCAGCCCGAGATCGAGGTGAGCGTGGTCAACGGCGGCGATCAGCAGGAGCGCGACGTGCTGATCAGCTACGAGCTCTCCGGCGCCGGCGTCTCGCTCTCGGGCAGCGCCACGATCCCGCGCATACCTCCCGGCGACAGCCGCTCCGAGCGCCTGCCGCTCGACGGCGAGCTGCCCACAGGCGAGGAGCTGATCCTCACCGTCGTGGTGCAGCCCGTGCCCGGCGAGGAGATCACCGAGAACAACCGCGCCTCCTACCCGATCGTCTTCGAGTAGGCGCGGCTGCGCTAGGTTGGCGCCCCGATGGCGCCGCCACGCGTAGCTTTCCTCGGACCCGCCGGGACGTACTCGGACGACGCTTTGCGCGCGGTCGCGGGCGAGGAGCCGTACGTCCCCGTGCCCCTGCCCCGGGTCCACGACGCGCTCGCGGCGGTCGCCGACGGGCGTGCCGACCGCGCCCTGGTGCCCTTCGACAACTCGATCGAGGGCACGGTGCGCCCCACCCTGGACGCGCTCGCCTTCGACGTCACCGGGGTACGGATCGTGGGCGAGCACGACCACCCGATCCACCACTGCCTGATCGCCCGCAGGCAGATCGAGCTCGAGCGGATCGAGGCCGTCCTCAGCCACCCCCAAGCGCTCGCGCAGTGCGCGCGCTTCCTCCGCGAGCAGCTGCCGAGTGCGCAGCGCCGCGCCGCGCCCAGCACCGCCGAGGCCGTGCGCGAGGTCGCGGAATCCGAGGCGCCGCTCGCCGCCCTCGGCGCGCCCAGCGCCGCCGAGATCTACGGCTGCGTGGTCCTGCGCGAGGGTGTCGAGGACGCCGACGGGAACGTCACCCGCTTCGTCTGGATCGCGCCCGAGGACGTGCGGGTCGCCGGCGACGGGCCGTGGCGCACGACGCTGGTCTTCTCCGAGCTGGGCGACGACCACCCCGGCGCGCTCGTCTCCGCTCTGCAGGAGTTCTCCCAGCGCGAGATCAACCTGACCCGGATCGAGTCGCGGCCGCTGCGGCGCGGGCTGGGGCGCTACCTCTTCTTCCTCGACGCCGACGGCAGGGCCGACGAGGCGCCGCTCAGCGAGGCGATCGAGGCGCTGCGCGCGAAGGCTGAGGACGTGCGCGTGCTCGGCAGCTATCCCATCCGCCGGCGGGGAATCCCTTAGGCACCGCCTGCGAGTCCTTTTAGAATCGGGTTGCCATGGGCGAGGTGGCAGCGCGAGACGCCCGGCCCGACCAAGCCAAGGTCGTGTCGCTCTCCGAGCGTATGCACGGTGGGCGCAACCACGCTCAGAACTCCCGCGTGCTCGTGCTCAACGCGAGCTACGAGCCGATCAACGTCTGCACCGTGCGCCGTGCGGCGGTCCTCGTGCTGAAGCGGCGGGCGGAGGTGATCGAGAGCGCGGATGGCGCCCTGCGCTCCGAGCGGCTCGAGCTCGAGCGCCCCTGCGTGATCCGGCTCGTCCGCTACGTGCGGGTCCCGCGCGACGTGCACAGGCGCAAGATCACCCGCAAGGCGGTGCTCGCGCGAGACGGCTACCGCTGCCAGTACTGCGGCAGCGCCGCGCCGGTGCTCACCGTGGACCACGTCGTCCCCCGCAGCCGGGGCGGCAGCTCCGGCTGGGACAACATCGTCGCCGCCTGCGCGCCCTGCAACCGCAAGAAGGGCGATCGCCTGCCCTCCGAGGCGCGCATGCCGCTGCGCACCCGGCCCAAGCCCCCCGGTCCGCACGTCTTCATCCGCGTCGCGAGCCCGAGCGTCCCGGAGGTCTGGGAGCAGTACCTGCTCGCCGCCTGACGCGGCGGCCTGGGGCGCGCCGCGCTAGCCCTCGCGCGCGGGGGCCTTGGCCTCGAGATCGACGAAGTCGCGCCAGAACTCCTCGTCCGTGGAAAGCCGCTCGAACGTCTCGGCATCGAGCCTCTTCACCTCGCGGCGCAGCTCCTGCGCCAGCAGGCGCACCGGGTGGTAGCGGCGGCGGAGCTTGCGGGTGATCCCCCAGTTGCGGGGAAGGCGATCGAGCACCCGGGCCCTCAGGGTCTTGCTCGCGTCCGCGTAACCCGCTTCCCAGATCGCCGCGCGCCCGGGGCGGATGCGAAAGCCCGCGCCGTGGTGGTAGACGATCGCAGGCGTCTCCTCGTCCCCGTAGACCGCGTAGTAGAGCGGGTGCGGGTTCCAGGTGTTGGAGCGCAGCAGCGGGTGCCAAGCGATCTGCCGGTCCCGCAGGATCGTCAGCAGGTTCGCCCCGACGTCGGTGAGGGGCTTGCCGTTCGGGTCCGTCCAGTGCTGCGTGTCGCCTGAGTGCCAGGTGCCGCCGATCTCGTGCCAGAAGCCAACCGTAGTCGCCGCAAAGCACGGGTGCGGGAAGGGGGAGCCGTTCTCGTCGCGCCGCACCGCCACCAGCGGGTGCTTGGCGAGGCGCGGGCGCAGGGTGGCGCCGAGCGGGGCGAGCGGGAAGGCGTCCCCGTCGAGGAACAGCAGGATGTCGTCGGGATCCGGGGCGGCGAACCGGATCACGTCGGCCAGCAGGTTGAGCTTGTAGGCGTGCGGCTTGATCGGCTCGGTCGTCGCGTAGAAGAAGCGGTCGGCGAAGGGGTGCAACTTCTCCCCGTAGAGGAAGGCGTAGACGCGAACCTCCTCGTCCGCGTGCCGCTCGAGGTAGCGCAGCTGCTGCCCCACCCAGCGCGGATCGCGGAAGTGGACCGTGGCGACGTGGATCACGGCAGCACAACCTAGCGAGGGACCGCGCCGGCCGGTGCCGGGCGCGAGGAGCGAAACGAGGACGCGCGGCGGCGGCCGCGCGCGCTTAGCGGCGCCGGCTCAGTCCTCGTCCTGCGTCGGTCCGGCGCCGTCGCCGCCCGCGTCCGCGTCCGGGAGCGTCGGCGCGGAAGCGGAGGCGGAGGCGCCCTCGCTCGACTCGACCACCAGGGCGACCGCGCTCAGCCGGTCGTCCTCGCGCACGTTCATCACCTTCACGCCCTGGGTCGCGCGGCCCATGCTCGAGATCCCGCCCGCGTTGGTGCGCTGCACCATCCCGTTCTGGGAGATGAAGAGCAGGTCCTGGTGCGGGCGGACGATCAGGGCGCCGGCGAGCCCGCCCTTGCGCTCGGTGAGCTTCGCGGTCAGCACGCCCTTCGTGCCCCGCCCCTTGCGCGGGTACTCGGAGACCGGGGTGCGCTTGCCGTAGCCGTTCTCGGTGACGACGAGCAACTCCGTCTCGTCCCGGGCGACGTCCATCGCGATCACCCGGTTCTCCTCGCCGTCCACCTTGCCGGCGACGTTCATGCCCTTGACGCCGGAGGTGTCGCGGCCCATCGGCCGCACGGTCGTCTCGCTGAAGCGCGCCGCGTGCCCGGACTTGGAGATCATCAGGATGTCGTCGTCGCCCGTGGTGAGGCGCACCTGGACGAGCTCGTCGCCCTCGCGGATCTTGATCGCGATGATCCCGTCCGCGCGGATCGGCGTGTTGTAGGCCTTGAACTCCGTCTTCTTGACGAGCCCGCGCGCGGTCGCGAAGACCAGGTACTTGCCCTCGGAGAAGTCGCGGGTCGGGATCACCGCCATCACCTTCTCGCCATCGCGCAGCGGCAGCACGTTGACCAGCGCCTGCCCGCGCGAGGTGCGCGAGCCCTCGGGCAGCTCGTAGACCTTGAGCCGGTAGACCTTGCCGCGGTTGGTGAAGAAGAGGAGGAAGTCGTGCGTCGAGCAGATGTGCAGGTGCTCGATGTAGTCGTCCTCCTTCAGGTTCATCCCCATCACCCCGACGCCGCCACGGCGCTGCTGCCGGTAGGTCGCGAGCGGTAGGCGCTTGGCATAGCCGGAGTGGGTGATCGAGATCACCATCTGCTGATCGGCGATCACGTCCTCGAGGTCCAGCTCGCCCTCGAAGTGGGTGATCTCGGTCCGCCGCTCGTCGCCGTAGCGGTCCGCGATCTCGGTGAGCTCGTCGACGATCAGCGCATCGATCCGGGCCGGGTCGCCGAGGATCGCGCGCAGCTCGGCGATCCGCTCCACCAGCTCGGCGTGCTCGGCGCGCACCTTGTCGGACTCGAGCGCGGTGAGGCGCTGCAGGCGCATGTCGAGGATCGCCTGCGCCTGCACCTCGGTCAGCTCGAACCGCTCCATGAGGCCGTTTCGCGCGGCCTCCGGATCGGCCGAGCCACGGATCAGCTCGATCACCTCGTCGAGGTTGTCGAGCGCGATCAGCAGGCCCTCGAGCACGTGCGCCCGCGCCTCGGCGCGGCGCAGCTCGAACTGGGTGCGGCGGGTGACGACCTCGCGCTGGTGGTTGACGTAGTGCTGGATCAGCTCCTTGAGCGAGAGCGTCTTCGGCACGCCGTCGACCAGGGCGACCATGTTCACCCCGAAGCTCGCCTGCATCTGGGTGTGCTTGTAGAGCTGGTTCAGCACCACCTTGGGCGGGTCGCCGCCCCGCTTGAGCTCGATAACCAGGCGCATGCCCGAGCGGTCCGACTCGTCGCGCAGGTCAGCGATGCCGGTGATCTTCTTCTCGCGGACGAGGTCGGCGATCTTCTGGATCAGGCCGCCGTCGCCGCCCTTCTTGACCATGTAGGGCAGCTCGGAGACGATGATCGCCTCCTTGCCCCCGCGCAGCGGCTCGACGTGGGCGCGGGCGCGGACCTTGATCGAGCCGCGGCCGGAGCGGTACGCCTCCTCGATGCCGACCGCGTTCATGATCCCGCCGCCCGGGAAGTCGGGGCCCTTGATGTGCTGCATGAGGCCCTGCAGGTCGATCGCCGGGTTCTCGATGTACGCCTTGACCGCGCCGATCACCTCGCGCAGGTTGTGCGGCGGGATGTTGGTCGCCATCCCGACCGCGATGCCCGAGGCGCCGTTGACGAGCAGGTTGGGGAAGCGCGACGGGAGGACGAGCGGCTCGGACGTGGACTCGTCGTAGTTGGGCCCGAACTCGACCGTCTCCGCCTCGATGTCGCGCAGCATCTCCGTCGCGATGCGCTCGAGGCGGGCCTCGGTGTAGCGCATCGCGGCCGGCGGGTCGTCGTCGATCGAGCCGAAGTTGCCCTGGCCGTCGACCAGCGGGTAGCGCAGGGCGAAATCCTGCGCCATGCGCACGAGCGTGTCGTAGATCGCCGCGTCGCCGTGCGGGTGGTACTTGCCCATCACCTCGCCGACGATGAAGGCGCACTTGCGGTAGGCCCGGTTGGGCTGCAGGCCCAGGTCGTGCATCGCGTACAGCACGCGCCGGTGGACCGGCTTGAGGCCGTCGCGCACGTCCGGTAGCGCCCGGCCCACGATCACGCTCATCGCGTAATCGAGGTACGAGCTCCGCATCTCCTGCGTGAGCTCGCGCTCCTCTATGCGCCCGGTCAGGGCCTCGAGGCTGCCCCCGTCAGACATCGAGGAACCTCACCTCCTGCGCGTGCTTCTCGATGAACCGCTTGCGCGGCTCGACCTTGTCGCCCATCAGCTCGGTGAAGACGCGCTCGGCCGCGGCGGCGTCCTCGATCGTCACCTTCTGCAGCGTGCGCGTGGCGGGGTCCATCGTGGTCTCGCGCAGCTGCTCGGCGTTCATCTCGCCCAGGCCCTTGAAGCGGGTGATCGTCACGCCCTCCTTGGCCAGGCCGAGCACGGCGTCGCGCAGCGCCGCGAACGAGTCCGCGACCTTGGCCTTGGACTTGAGCGTGACCGTGAACGGCGGCCGCCCCACCTGCTTGCGCAGCTCGGTGTGCACCTCGACCAGCCGCTTGTAGTCCTGGGAGTCGAACAGAGCCTGGCTGAGCGTGAAGAAGCGCGCCAGGCCGCTGCGGCGGTGAGTGGCCTTGACGTTGATCTCGCTCTCGGTCCCGCTCACGAGCTGGGTCTCGAACGGCTCCTCCTCGGGGTCCTCGGCCTCGATCAGCTTGCGAACATCGGCCAGCGAGTCGGCGCCCGCGTCGAGGATCTGCGACTCGGTGAGGAACGCCAGCACCTCCTGGCCGTGCTCGGCCCGCAGCGTCTCCGCCCAGCCCTCGTACTCCTTCAGCTTGCGGCCGAACCGCTGCCAGCGCGCCTGGGTGAGCTTGAACTGCTTGCCCTCGGCGTCGGTGATCTCGAAGTCGTCGAAGCGGTCGCGCAGCAGGAACTCCTCGAGCTCCGACTCCTTCTCGATGTACATCTCGCGGCTGCCGGCCTTGACCTTGTAGAGCGGCGGCTTGGCGATGTAGACGTAGCCCGCCTCGAGCAGCTCCGGCATCTGCCGGTAGAGGAAGGTGAGCACGAGCGTGCGGATGTGCGCGCCGTCGACGTCGGCGTCGGTCATCACCACGATGCGGTGGTAGCGCGCGTCCTCGAGGTTGAACTCGTCGTGCACGCCGGTGCCGATCGCGGTGATCAGCGCCTGGATCTCGTTGTTGGAGAGGACCTTGTCGATCCGCGCCTTCTCGACGTTGATGATCTTGCCGCGCAGCGGCAGCACCGCCTGGGTCGAGCGGTCGCGGCCCTGCTTCGCCGAGCCGCCAGCCGAATCGCCCTCGACGATGAAGAGCTCGGCCAGGGCCGGGTCGCGCACCGTGCAGTCGGCGAGCTTGCCCGGCAGGGTCGAGTTCTCCAGCGCCGACTTGCGCCGGGTCAGATCGCGCGCCTTGCGGGCCGCGTCGCGGGCGCGGGCGGCGTCGATCGCCTTCTGCACGATCCGGCGCGCGTCGCCGGGGTTCTCCTCGAGGAACTCGCCCAGCTTGCGGTTGACGGTCTCCTTGACCAGGCCCTCGATCGGCGGGTTGCCAAGCTTGGTCTTGGTCTGACCCTCGAACTGCGGGTCGGTGAGCTTCACCGAGATCACCGCGGTCAGGCCCTCGCGCGCGTCCTCGCCGCTCAGGTTCGGGTCCTTGTCCTTGAGCAGGCCCTTCTCGCGCGCGTACGCGTTGATCGTGCGGGTGAGCGCCGCGCGGAAGCCGGAGAGGTGCGAGCCGCCCTCGTGCGTGTTGATGTTGTTGGCGAAGGAGAAGACCGACTCCTGGTACGAGGTGTTCCACTGCATCGCCACCTCGACCTGACCCTCGTCGGTCTCGTTCTCGAAGTAGATCGTCTTGCGGTGGAGCGGGTCCTTGTTCTCGTTCAGGTGGTGGACGAAGTCGATCAGCCCACCCTCGTAGTGGAAGGTCTCGCGCTCGCCCGAGCCGCGCTCGTCGATCAGGTCGATCCGCAGGCCGCGCGTGAGGAACGCGGTCTCGCGCATGCGCTCGGCCAGCGTCTGGTAGTCGAAGGTGACGTCTTCGAAGATCTCCGGGTCAGGCGCGAACGTGATCGTGGTGCCCGTCTCCTCGGTCTCCTCGCCGCGCTCGATCGGGCCCAGCGGCGTGCCGCGGGAGAAGGCCTGGCGCCAGACCGCGCCGTCGCGCCGCACCTCGAGGCGCAGCGACTCGGACAGGGCGTTGACGACCGAGACACCGACGCCGTGCAGGCCGCCGGAGACCTTGTAGCCGCCGCCCTCGCCGAACTTGCCGCCGGCGTGCAGGACGGTCAGCACGACCTCGGCGGTCGAGCGCTTCTCCTCGGGGTGCTCCTCGACGGGGATGCCGCGACCGTTGTCGGCGACCGTGATCGAGTTGTCCGGGTGGATCGTGATCTCGATGTGGTCGCAGAAGCCCGCCAGGGCCTCGTCGACGGAGTTGTCGACGACCTCGTAGACGAGGTGGTGCAACCCGCGCGGCCCCGTCGAGCCGATGTACATGCCGGGGCGCTTGCGGACCGGCTCGAGGCCTCGGAGGACAGTGATGTTCTCGGCGCCGTAGCCGTCGCCCTTGGTGCGCCGCCCCCCCGCCGTGCTTGTTCCGTCTGCCACTAAGTCCTTTCGTCCAGGCTCGCTGATAGACCCCGGGCACCGCTTGCCTTCACGCAGCATCAATTCGCCGCGCCGGGCCCAGGGTCCTCGTGAGGGTTCACATAAGAATACCAGGGAGCGGGGTCGAAACCGCCCCCTAGAGCGTCACAAAACCCCTGCAAATCGCGCCTAAACGGGGTCGTGCGCGGGGCCTCACAGACGCCGCGCGGCGTCGGCGGTGAAGCGCAGCCCCCGCAACGGAGTCGGCAGCCCCTCGCCCAGCCGCTCCCGCAGGCGCTCGACCAGCTCCTGCTGCATCAGATCCAGCTCCTGCGCCCAGGTCGCCGAACGGCAGGCGACGGTGATCACCCCGTCGCGCTCGCTCACGGGCTGGCCTTCAGCCGCCACCGTCTCGCCCACGACCTCGGGCCAGGCCTCCTGCACCGCGCCGAGCAGCGTCGCCGGCGCGACCTCGGCACGCACCGCGCGCAGCGCCTCGGCCAAGGCGCGGGGCTGCATCCGCCGTGGCTCGCTCACCGCATCCCTCCGGCGCTCACGCCGCCTCGACCTCCCCCTCGAGCGACCCCAGGGCGCGCCCGTCGCGCACCGCGAGCTCGAGGCGCGGGCAGCTCTCGGGCAGGTGCGAGCGGTCCGTCGCCGTGATCAGCGCCTGCCCGCCGCCGCGCAGCAGGCGCTCGCAGAGCAGCTCGCGGCGCTCGGGATCGAGCTCGCTGGTCACGTCGTCCAGGAGCATCAGCGGCGGCACGCGCCGCTCATCGACCAGGGCGTCGCGCTCGGCGAACAACAGCGCCAGGAGCGCCGTGCGCTGCTGGCCCTGCGAGCCGTAGCGGCGCAGGCTGCGCCCCGCGCTCTCGAGCGCGAGCTCGTCCAGGTGCGGGCCGTAGGTCGTATACCCCCGCGCGAGGTCCGCCTCGCGCCGCTCCTCGAGCTCGCGGGCGAGCGCGTCCGCGTCCGGCGCGTCGCTGCGCGGCAGGTAGCGCAGCGAGGCCTCGGCCAGGCCGAGCTCGTCCGCGGCGGTCGCGAATCGCTCGGCCAGCGCCCCGACCGCCGCCTCGCGAGCGCGCACAAGCTCGACGCCGGCCGCGGCCAGCTCCCGGTCCCATGCGCCGAGCGAGTCGGAGCGGGCGGCGCCGGCGCGCACACGCGCGATCAGGGCGTTGCGCTGGGCGAGAGCGCGCGCGTAGCGGCGCCGCGCCTCGGCGCGCGCAGGCCACATCGCCGCCGCGAAGCCGTCGAGGTGGGAGCGCCTGGCCGCGGGCGGCCCCTTGACCAGCGCCAGCCGGTCGGGCATGAACACCGCGAGCGACGGGCGCTGGGCGGCCGCCTCGGGCGGGGCCGGCGAGCCGTTGAGCAGGTGGCGGCGGCCCTCCGAGCGGCCGCAGAAGAAGGTGAACTCGCGCCGCTCCCCCTCGGCCGCGACCGTCACCTCCGCGCGCGCGAAGGGCTGGCCGAAGGCGATCGTCTCGCGCTCGGAGCGGGTACGGCAGGAGCGCCCGGAGAGTGCCGCGTAGAGCGCCTCGAGAAGGTTGGTCTTGCCGGCGCCGTTGCGCCCCCACAGCAGGGTCACCCCCTCCCCCAGCCGCAGCTCCTGGTCGGCCAGGTTGCGGAAGGAACGGGTGCGCAGGGCCTCGACGGAGATCACGGCCCTCCGAGCGTAGGCCGATCGCGGCCGCGTTGCTCCTAGACGTTGAGCCTGATCGGCATCACGAGGTACGAGAAGTCGTCCTCGTCGCCCGCCGGGCGCAGCAGACCCGGCCGCAGCGGCGAGGAGAGGTGCAGCACCAACTCCTCGCTCTCAATGCTCTCGATGCCGTCGATCAGGAAGGTCGGGTTGAAGGCGATCGTGAGCGGCTCGCCGCTGTAGGGCGCGGGCAGGGCCTCGCTCGCGTCGCCCACGTCCGGCGTCTCGGCCGCCACGGTGAGCTCGCCCTCCTGGAACTCCAGACGCAGCGGCGCGTTCTTCTGTGCGAGCTGGCCTACGCGGCGCGCCACCTCCAAGAGCTCCTCGCGCGGCAGGCGCACCTCGTGCTCGAACGTCTCGGGGATCAGCTGCCGCCAGCTCGGGAACTGGCCTTCGATCAGGCGCGAGGAGAGCGTCACGCCGTCCAGCCGGAAGACGATCTGGTTGCGCGAGAGGGCCAGCTCCACCTCCTCGCCGCGGCCGCTCGTGATCACCCGGCTCAACTCGCGCAGCGCGCGGGCGGGGATGTTGGCCTCGATCGGCTCGGGCAGCGGCTGCTCGAGCTGCGTGTGCTTCACCGACAGCCGGTAGGAGTCGGTCGCGACCATGGTCAGGCGCGAGCCCTCGGCCTGCACCAGGACGCCGGTGAGGATCGGGCGCACCTCGTCGCGCGAGGCCGCGCGGGCGACGCGCTCGATCGACTCCGCCAGCGCCTGGCCGGGCAGCTTCGCCCCATGGTTTTCCATCTCGGGGAGGCGCGGGAAGTCCTCAGCCGGGAGGGTCCGTAGGTGGAAGCGGGCGGTGCCGGCGCTGATCTCCACGTCCCGCTGCTCGCCGCGCGCCTCGAGCGTCACGTCCCCGGGCGGCAGGCTGCGAACCACGTCCACCAGTAGGCGCCCGGGCAGGAGCTGGGAGCCAGGCAGCTGCACCTGGGCGTCCTCGACGCGCAGGGCGATCCCCATCTCCATGTCGGTCGCGCGCAGGATCAGGCTTCCCTCCTCGGCCGCGAGCATGATCCCGCCGAGCGAGGGCAGGCTGGTGCGGCTCGACACCGCGCGGCTGGCGAGCTGAAGGGCGGAGAAGAGGTTGTCGCGAGGAGCTGTGGTCTTCATCTGAGTCGGCACATCTTGCTACTCGGATCAGATGGATTAGCGGCGTTGGTTTCTGTGGAGATGCTGATCGATGCCGCTTGAACTTGGGGGATCAGGCTGTGGACGAGGGCTGTGGACGGCTGTGGGCAGCGCCCGCGGAGGCGCCGTCTGAGCGCGCCTTCTCCACCGCGCGCTCGAGTTCTCCACGGATGCTGTTGATATCGGCCTGCAGTTGGGAGCCGGGCTCCAGGCGGGACTGGATGGAACGCACGGCGTGCAGGACGGTGCTGTGGTCGCGGTCGAACTCGCGCGCGATTTGCGCCAGGGAAAGCGGCGTGAGCTCCCGCGCCAGGTACATGGCGAGCTGGCGCGCGCGGGCGACCCGTGGGGTCCGGCGTGAGGAGAGAAGCTCCTCGCGGGAGACGGCCAGCACGGAGCAGACCGCGTCCTGGATCGCTGCCACGGTGGGCGCCTCGGTCGAGCCGAGGGACGACGCGCGCGTCTCGGAGCGCTCGAAGGCCTGGCGCACGATCCCCTCGCCCAGCGGCTCGCCGAGGATCGAGGACATCGCGAGCACGCGGGTGAGGGCGCCCTCCAGGCGGCGCACGTTGCCCGGGGCGGCGGCGGCGATCTCACGCAGGACCTGAGGCTCGGGCAGCTGGTCGAGGGCGTCGCTTGCGAAGCGCCAAAGCAGCGCGATCCGCGTACGCAGATCGGGAGGCTCGATCCCGATGGAGAGCCCCCACTCGAAGCGGTCGCGCAGCCGCTGCTCGAGGCGCGACAGGGCGCTGGGCGGGCGGTCGCTGGAGAGCACGATCTGCTTGCCGGCCGCGTACAGCGCGTTGAAGGTGTGGACGAACTCCTCCTCGGTGTGCGGCTTGCCCTCGAGCACCTGCACGTCGTCGATCAAGAGCGCGTCGAGGGAGCGGTAGCGCTGCTTGAAGCGCTCCGGCCCGACGGTGCGCAGCGCGGTCACGAACTCGCTCGTGAAGCGCTCGGCGGTCGTGTAGAGGACGGTGAGGCCGGGGTGGTTCTCGCGCATGTAGCGCGCGATCGCCCCGAGAAGGTGGGTCTTGCCGAGGCCTGGCGGGCCGTGCAGGAAGAGCGGGTTGTAGGCCTCGCCGGGGAGCTCGGCGACGGCGAGCGCCGCGGCGTGGGCCATGCGGTTGCCCGGCCCGATCACGAAGCGCTCGAAGGTGTGCGCTTCATCGATCGGCATGCCCTGGGGGAAGGCCTCCTCGGGCTCGCGGCGCTCCTCGGCCGAGACTAGGTCGATCCGCAACTCACCGAGCCCGACCCGCCGACAGGCGTCCTCGAGCAGGCCGCGGTAGCGGCGGTCCACCCAGGTCCGCACCCGCTTGGGGGCGGTCAAGGAAAGGGTGTCGCCGCGCAGGGAGTGCGGGCGCAGGGGCGCGATCCAAAGGTCGTACGTGGCCCGCGGCATCGACTCCCGAACCACCGACCCGACGCGCCGCCAAAGCTGTGCTGCGTCGTTGTCGGGTCCAGAGCTCTCCACGGGGAGGGCGATCATAGGCGGGCCCGCGCCGAGGGTGAAACAGCCATCCCCGCATTTGCCGGAAAAATCTCATGCACCGCCTGCGCGGGACTGCCACGCTGCGATTCCCCTCTATACTGGCGCCTCCCGCCGGGCGCGAAGCGCGCCGCGTACCACCCCAGCCAGAGATGAAGCGGACTTGGCAACCGAAGAAGCGTAAGCGTGCGAAGACGCACGGCTTCCGCGTGCGCATGCGCACGCGCGCCGGCCGCGACGTGCTGCGGCGCCGTCGCCGGAAGGGCCGCAAGCGCCTCACCCCCTGATGTCGCAAAGCGGCGGGCGGCGGCGTGGTCGGCTCTCCAGAAGCGGCGACTTCGATCGCGTCTATCGCGAGGGACGCTCGCACGCCAACCGCTTCGCGGTCCTCTACTCGTTCCCGCGCGGCGAGGAGAACGGGGACGGCATCCGGCTCGGGATCTCGGTCGGGCGGAAGATCGGCAAGGCGGTCGACCGCAACGCGGTCAAGCGGGCCCTGCGCGAGGCTTTCTGGCAGCTCTCCGAGGGGCTGCCGCCGACGCACGACTTCGTGCTCGTCGCGCGGCGTGATCTCGCCGGCCTGGTCGAGCGCGAGGGTGTGCCGGGCGTCCTCCCGGTTCTACGCGAGCTGCTGGAGCAGGCGGGGTTTGAGCCCGGGAGCGGGGAGGGGGCGTAACACGTGAAACGCTCCGCCCCGGAGAGCGCGCTCGCCCGCTCCCGCCGCCTGGCGGTCGAGGCTCTGCTCCTGCCGCTCCACGTCTACATGCGCTTCATCTCGCCGGCGCTGCCGCGGCGCTGCAAGTACGAGCCGACTTGCTCGGCCTACGCGCTCACCGCGATCCGCGAGCTGGGGCTGATCCGCGGCACGATCCTCGCCGGCTGGCGGCTCCTGCGCTGCAATCCCTGGAGCCACGGCGGCTGGGATCCGGTCTCCGCGCGGCGGCTCTTCCGCGACATCCCGATGCGCAGTGAGCGCCACGAGCACAAGGGGGTACCGGCTTGATCCTTGCCAACGTCCTGCAGCCGCTGATCGACCTCGCCGAGGTCGTGATCCTCTTCTTCCACGATGACGTGGGGCTGAGCTGGGGGCTTTCGATCGTCGCCCTCACGTTCGTCACGCGGCTCGTGATCCTGCCGCTCTCGATCTCGCAGATCCGCTCGATGCGCGCGCTGCAGGCGTACGCGCCGGAGATCAAGGCGATCCAGGAACGCTACAAGAACGACCGGGAACGCCAGCAGCGGGAGCTGATCCAGTTCTACCAGGAGAACAAGATCAACCCGTTCGCTTCCTGTATCCCACTGCTCCTGCAGCTCCCGGTCTTCCTCTCGCTCTTCTACCTGCTGCGCAGCGACTCGTTCACGCAGGACGTCCTCAACAACCCGCCGGTCGGCTTCCTCTTCATCGACAACCTCACCGAGAGCCCGACCGGCGTCCCGCTGATCCTCCTGATCGCGCTCTTCATCGTCACCCAGATCGGGGCCGGCCTCGTGATGGCCTCGCGTGCCGACCGCAACCAGCGGATCATCATGTTCGCGCTGCCCTTGGTCTTCGCCCCGTTCGTCGCCAGCTTCCCGGCGGGCCTCGCGGTCTACTGGATCACCACCAACATCTGGACCCTGGGCCAGCAGGCCGTCGTCATGCGCTTTTTCCCGCCGCCGGAGCACTCCGCGCCCGAGCAGGTCAAGGCCGTCAAGGCGCCGCCTCCGCCGCCGCGCAAGAAGAAGCGCCGCCGCCGCTAGGCAGCGCCGACCCAAGCCATCGCGCCGCGATAGAGTCGCGGGCCGTGACGATCGGAGAGGAGCAAACCGTGCTTGCGACCGAGCCCGCCGAGCGGGTGCGCCAGATCGTCGAGCGAGTGCTAGACGCCCTGGAGATCGACGGCACCGTCGAGATCCAGGAGGACGAGCGCCAGATCACGGCGAGGGTCGAGGGCGACGATGTAGGGCGCCTGATCGGCCGCCGCGGCCAGACGATCGACGCCGTGCAGCTGATCTGCTACCGCGCGGCGCAGCGCGGCGCCCGCGAGCGCAAACGGGTGATGGTGGACGCCGGCGGCTACCGCGAGCGACGCCGCGAGCAGCTCGTGCAGCAGGCCGAGCGCGCCTACAAGCGCGCGCTCGAGACCGGGCGCGAGATCGAGCTGGAGCCGATGAGCGCGACCGAGCGCAAGGTGATCCACGACCACCTCAAGGAGCGCCCCGAGGTCGAGACCTTCAGCGAGGGGGAAGAGCCGGAGCGCTTCGTCGTCGTCGCCCCGCTGGTCGCCGACGACGAGTAACCCGGCGCGGTGCTCGACCCCGAGGCGAGCGCCAGGCTGCGGCGGATCCTTGAGCTGCTCGCGCGTGACCCGCGCTCGCTTACCTCTGTCCGCGAGCCCGAGGCGGCCTGGCGCGCGCACGTCGCGGACTCGCTCACCGGCCTCGAGGTGCCGGAGTTGCGCGCGGCGCGGGCGATCGCCGACGTGGGCGCGGGCGCGGGCTTTCCCGCGTTTGTGCTCGCCCTGGCGTTGCCGCAGGCGCGGGTCGACGCGATCGAGTCGGTCGCCCGCAAGTGCGAGTTCATGGAGCTGGCGGCGCGCGAGGCCGGTGTCCCCAACCTACGGGTGATCAACGCCCGCTCCGAGGAGTGGGCCCGCACCGCGCCGCCGGACGGCGGGCGCGAGGCCTACGATGCGGTCACCGCCCGCGCCGTCGGGCGGCTTGCGACCCTCGCCGAGCTGGCCTCGCCGCTCCTGCGTGAGGGAGGGGTGCTGGTGGCCTGGAAAGGCAGGCGCGACCCGGAGGAGGAGGTGGAGCTGGAGCGAGCCCAGGAGCCGACCGCGATGGAGCTGGTCCGGGTGCTCGCGGTGGGAGAGCAGGCCGGATACGAGCACCGGCACCTGCACGTGTTGCGCAAAGCGGGACCCACACCCGAGCGCCTGCCGCGCAGGCCGGGCCTCGCGAAGAGGCGCCCGCTCGGGCGCTCAAGGCGCGACGGGCGTAACACGTGAAACGCTTCGGCTGACCGCGCGCTAGTCCGACGGTGCCGCGGACCGCCAGCGCCTCGCCGCGAACTTGTGAGGGCGCGCGAACCCCGCAAACAGCGAAGGTTGCGAGGCGCGCCCTGGCGGGACGGCGGGGGCGGCGCCCCGGCGACCGCTAGATTCGGGCGCGCTTCATGGGCGCCGTCTACGCGATCGCCAACCAGAAGGGTGGGGTCGGCAAGACCACCACCGCCGTCAACCTCGCCGCCTGCGTGGCAGCCGAGGGCAATCAGGTGCTCCTGGTCGACCTCGACCAGCAGGCGAACGCGACGGTGGCGCTGGGGCACCCGCGCGATCTCGCGCCCTCCTCCTACGAGTGCCTGGTCGGCGAAAGCTCGGTCGCCGAGGCCGCCCGGCCGGCGGGTCCGGACAACCTCTGGCTCGTTCCCGCGAGCCGCGATCTCGCTGGCGCTGCTGTGGAGCTGCCCCAGCTGGAGCGCATGGAGTTGCGCCTGCGCGAGGGCCTGGGCCCGGTGCGCGAGCGCTTCGCGCTCACGCTGCTCGACTGCCCGCCCTCGCTGGGCCCGGTCACCGTCAACGCCCTGGCTGCGGCCGACAGCGTGTTGGTTCCCGTACAGGCCGAGTACCTGGCGCTCGAGGGCCTCGTGCAGTTCATGGACACGCTCGAGCGCGTGCGCCGCGAGCTCAACCCGCGCCTCGTTCTGGCCGGTCTGGTGATCACGATGTACGACGAGCGCACGCGCCTGGCGCGAGACGTCGAGGCGGAGCTGCGCCAGCACTTTGGCGAACTGGTGTTCGATACGGTGATCCCCCGCAGCGTCCGCATCGCAGAGTCCCCGAGCTACGGGGTGCCGGTGACCGTCCACTCGCCCTCCTCGCGCGGCGCGGGCGCCTACCGGCTGCTCGCGCGCGAGCTGGCCGAGCGCGAGCGCGCCGAGCGTCTGCGCAGCGAGCGCCTGCACGGGGCGGGTGCCGTGAGCGGCCCGGTGATGGAGGTGCGCGCGTGAGCCGGCGCGGGATGGGGCGCGGCCTGGCGGCGATCCTGCCCGCGCAGGAGCCGGGCGGCGAGCCCGAGCTGCGCGAGGTCCCGGTGGCGATGGTCCTGCCCAACCCCAACCAGCCGCGCCGTCGCTTCGACCCCGAGTCGATCTCGGCCCTGGCCGACTCGCTACGCGAGGCGGGCGTGATCCAGCCGCTGATCGTGCGGCCCCTGGGGGATGGGCGCTACGAGCTGATCGCGGGCGAGCGCCGCTGGCGCGCCGCGCAGGAGGCGGGCCTCGAGACGGTTCCGGTGCTGGTGCGCGACGAGGAGGAGTCGCAGCGGCTGCAGATGGCCCTGATCGAGAATGTCGCGCGCGAGCAGCTCAACCCGGTCGAGGAGGCTCGCGCCTGCGCGATGCTGATCGAGGACTTGGGCCTCACCAAGGAGGAGCTCGGCCGCCGGCTGGGGCGCAGCCGCGCCGCCCTCTCCAACCTGATCCGGATCCTCGACCTCCCCGACGACGTGCTCGAGCTGCTCGAGACCGGCGAGCTCAGCGAGGGCCACGGGCGCGCGCTCCTGATCGCCAAGGAGGTCGAACAGCGCCGACGGCTGGCGCGCCAGGCGGTTGAGGAGGGCTGGTCGGTGCGCGAGACCGAGCGCCGCGCGCGCGAGCTCGCCGAACCCGATCCGCCCAAGCCCCGTCGCCCGCGCGGCCTCTCGGCCGACGAGCGGGAGGCGATCGAGCGTGCCACCGACGCCCTGGAGTCCGCGCTGGGCACCGCGGTGCGCGTGCGCACCACCCGCCGCGGGCTGCGCGCCGAGCTCGAGTTCGAGAGCCTCGACGAGCTGCTCGAGTTCGCGCGCGAGCGCTCGAGCTGACGCGGCAGTCCTTCCCTGGACGGGCTCAGGCGGGCCAGATGTCGCGGTCCGCGATCTCGAGCAGGTTGCCGGCCGGGTCGCGGAAGTAGAAGGAGCGCCCGCCGCCGGGCCACTCGTGGTCGTGGTCGATGGGGACGCCGGCCTCGACCAGCCGCTCGCGCCAGCGCTCGTACTCCCCCTGGCGGGCGGCGAAGCAGACGTGGCCGGGGCCGTGGCTGCCGTGCTCCGCCACCGGGGAGTCGGTCGCGTCGAGCGCCTCGCGCTCGAAGACGAGCAGCACGCCGGAGCCCAGCCGGAAGGCGGCGCCGCTCGGCCAGCCCGCGATCCGGCGTAGGCCCAGGGTCTCGGCGTAGAAGCGCTCGGTCTCCTCCCGCGCGCCGGCGTCGCAGTAGAGCGCCGTCTCCAGGACGCCTTGGAGGGCGGGTCCGCCGCTCACGGCCCCAGGCGCTGGATCCGCCAGCCCTCGCCCTCGCGCGTGTAGAGGAAGCGGTCGTGCAGCCGGCCCGTGCGCCCCTGCCAGAACTCGACGGCGTCGTGGCGCAGCAGGTAACCGCCCCAGTGGTCGGGCCGGGGCACCTCGCGCCCCTCGAAGCGCTCCTCGACGTGGCGCAGCCGCTCCTCCAGCTCCGCGCGGTCGCGCAGCGGCTGGGACTGGGGTGAGGCCCAAGCGCCCAGCTGCGAGACGCGCGGGCGGGTCGCGAAGTACTCGTCCGCCGCGGCGGCGCCAAGCCGCTCCACGCGTCCGCGAACCCTCACCTGGCGGTCGAGCTCGCGCCAGTAGAAGACGAGGGCCGCGCGGCCGCTTGCGTCGAGCTGGCGCGCCTTGCGCGAGCCGTAGTTGGTGAAGAAGCGAAAGCCCTCTGAGCTGAAGCCCTTGAGCAGGACCATGCGCGCGTCGGGCGCGCCGTCCTGGTCGACCGTGGCGAGCGTCATCGCGTCGGCCAGCGGCACCTCCTCCAGCGCCCGCCGCCACCAGATGCGGAACTGGGCGATCGGATCGGGCGCGAGATCGCGGCGCGCCAGCACCTTGATGTCGGGCCGTCGTGGCATCGCGCAGCAGGCTATACGCAAGCCTTGCGGGGGCTTCTAAAATGCTCCTCCGCGACGGGCGATTAGCTCAGTTGGTTAGAGCGCTTCTCTGATAAGGAAGAGGTCCCTGGTTCGAGTCCAGGATCGCCCACTTCGCCCTCCCGCAGCGCCGTCTCTCCCTCGCCGAGCGCCGGCGGCGACTCCCGCCCCAGCCGAGCCCCGCGCGTTCGTCGTAGCGCTGGCGCTTCGCCGTTTTCGCACACCGGCTCGACCGGCGGCGGGTAACGCGCATGAGCCTGCGAGCCGGCCCGCCGCGTGAGCGCGCGCCGCTGCCGCGACGCGCATGGCGCGAGGTCCGGGAAGGTCCGCAGCGGAATCTGCAGAAAACCCAATTGGCCGGGGGAAGGCCCGGACCTATACTTGGCAATCGTTGAACCCGACGGCGGGAGCGCGCTGACGATGCAGCAGATGCAGATTTACGGAGTCAGCTTCGACATGGTCGGCAAGCAGCCGATCGTCCTCCTCAAGACGGCCGACGGCAACCGGTTCCTGCCGATCTGGATCGGCCATCCGGAGGCGGCGGCGATCCTGATGAAGCTGCAGGGCGCGACCACGCCGCGGCCGATGACGCACGACCTCCTCAACGACGTGATCGAACAGGTCGACGCAAAGTGCGAGCGGGTTGCCGTGACCGAGCTGCGCGACAACACCTTCTACGCCTCGATCACGCTCTCGGTCAACGGACACGAGATCGAGATCGACTCGCGTCCCTCCGACGCGATCGCGCTCGCGGTTCGCTGCCAGGCGCCGATCTACGCGGCCGACGAGGTGATCGAGGAGTCCTCGATCGAGTTCGAGCACGAGGTCGAGGACCAGGAGGAGGTCGTCGAGAAGTTCCGCGACTTCCTCGACCAGGTCACGCCGGAGGACTTCGCCAAGGGCGGCGAGTAGCGCGCGAGCGCCCGGGTCACCAGCGACCACTCCTTCCTGTGCCCGAGGGCGCTTGATCGGCTGTGTTCGCCGTGCGCCGCGTGCTCACGTGGGCCGTCCCCCCTCGGGCGCCTTGCGCGAACCCGCGCTCCGGGCGAGCCTTGTGTGACGCAGGTCACAGATCGGTCCGGCGTCGCGGTGAGACGCTGGCGCCACCGAAAGGGCAGGCAAAGCGAGAGAGGAGAGGCCCTTGCCCGAGCAGCTTCCGCCGGGCCCGCGGCTGCCCGGCGCGCTCCAGACGGTCGGCATCTGGACGCGGCCGCTGAGCTGGTTCTCGCGGCTGCGCCGCCACTACGGCAAGCGCTTCACGCTGCGGCTGCCGCTCGTGCCTCCGTTCGTGATCCTGAGCGACCCGTCCGAGATCAAGGAGGTCTTTCTCGCCGACCCCGACGCGCTTCACCCAGGCGAGGGCGCGCGAGTCCTGCGCCCGCTCCTCGGTGACAACTCGGTGATCCTGCTCGACGGCGACCTGCACATGGAGCAGCGCAAGCTGCTGCTGCCTCCGTTTCACGGCGAGCGGATCAAGGCCCTGGAGGAGCTGGTGCGCGACGCCGTGGAGCGCGAGCTCGAGCGCCTCGAGCGGGGCGAGCAGCGCCTCCACCAGCGGATGCAGGCACTCACGCTCGAGGTGATCCTGCGCGCGGTCTTCGGCCTCGATCCCGGTCCGCGCTTGGATGAGCTGCGCGAGCTCCTGACCGCGCTGCTCTCCTTCGCCGACCGTCCCGCCTCGATCGTCCCGATCCCCGAGCCGGGGGAGCGGACGAAGCGACTGCTGAACACGGCGGGCCCCTTCAAGGGGTTCTTCGGCCTGCGCGAGCGTGTGGACGAGCTGCTCTTCGCGCTCGTCGAGGAGCGTCGCCGCCAGCGGGAGGGTCGTGCCGACGTGCTGGCGCTGCTGCTCGACGCGCGTCACGAGGACGGCTCCCCGATGTCCGACGCGGAGCTGCGCGACGAGCTCATGACCCTGCTGGTCGCGGGCCACGAGACCACCGCGACCGCGCTCGCTTGGGCCTTCGTCCTGCTCGCGCGGCATCCGCGCGTCGCGGGTGAGCTCGCCGACTCCCTGGAGGATGGAGACGAGTACCTGACAGCGACGATCCAGGAGGTGCTCCGCCGTCGGCCGGTCCTGCCCAACGCCGCCCCGAGGCTCAGCAAGGTCCCCTACGAGGTCGCCGGTCGGCCCTACCCGTCCGGGATCTGCCTGGTGCCGAACGCGTACCTCGTCCATCACGACCCCGAGCTCTACCCGGACCCCTACGCCTTCCGGCCCGAGCGCTTCCTCGGGCGCAAGCCGGGCACCTACGAGTGGCTCCCGTTCGGTGGCGGGCGGCGCCGCTGCCTGGGAGCGAGCTTCGCGCAGCTGGAGATGCGGGTGGTCCTGCGCGCGATCTTCGGCGCCTACGAGATGAGCGCCGACGGGCCGCTGGAGCCCGCCCGCCGGCGCAACATCACGATCCGCCCGGCCAACGGAGCGCTCGTGCGCCTGAGCGCGCGCGATCGCGCCCGGGCGCGGCGCACCCGGTCAGCGCAGCCTGCTTGAAGCGCTACCGGATTCGGAACCTCTTTACCGCGGGCGTGCCGCGGTTGCCGACCGCGTCGGTCGCGCGCACCCGCAGGGTGTGCCGGCCGCGCTTCAGCCGCCCGGTCCGGTAAGGCGACGTGCACGACGTCCACTTGCTGGCGTCCAGCCTGCACTCGAAGGTCGAGCCGCGCTCGCTCGCCGAGAACGTCGCTGTCGCCCTGCGTCCCTTCACGCGCACGGCCTTGATCGTCGCCTTCGGGGGCGTGGTGTCCACCCGGAAGTCGACCTCCGCCGGGGTCGGGTCGGTGAGCCCGTGCGGGTCGGTGGCGCGCACGCGCACGATGTTCAGGCCGTCCTCCAGCGGCGGCGTCATCCACGGGGAGGTGCAGGGCTGCCACCCGGGCCACATGCCGAGCACCCGGCACTCGAACGTGGAGCCGGGCACGGACGAGCCGAACTCGATCACCGGGGTGGGATCGGCGATCGTCCCGTTCGGCCCGTCGATCGTGGTGTCGGGCTCCGCGCGCCGGAAGCGCTGGATCCGCTGGTTCGCCTCGTCGGAGACGTAGACGTCGCCGTTCGGCGCGACGGCGATCGAGGTGGGCAGGTCGAACTGCCCGGGACCGGACCCGGTCGACCCCCAGGTGGCCACGAAGGTGCCCAGGGCGTCGAACAGCTGGACGCGGTCGTTGCCGTAGTCGACGACGAACACGGAACCAGAGGGGTCGAGCGCGATCGCCTGCGGGTCGTCGAACTGCCCCGGGCCGCTGCCGGGCTCGCCCCAGCTGCCGAGGTAGTCCCCATCGGCGGTGAACTTGACCACCCGGTCGAGGCCTCCGTCGACGACGTAGACGTCACCCGACGCGCTCACCGCCACGTCCCGCGGGACGCTGAGCGCGGGGTCCTCGTCGACGGCCGTCGGCCACTGCCTGATGAAGTTGCCGTCCGGGCCGAAGACCTGGACGCGGTGGTTGTTCGTGTCGGCCACGTAGACGTTGCCGTTCGGGGCCACGGCGATGCCCTCGGGGTCGTCGAGATCACCCGGGCCGCTGCCGAAGGATCCCCACTTTCCGGCGAAGGCGCCGTTGGAGCGGAACTTCTGGACCCTGTAGTTCCAGGAGTCGAGGACATAGACGTTGCCGAGGTTGTCGGCGCCGACGTCGGCCGGCACGCTGAACTCCCCATCGCCGCTGCCGGGCGACCCCCACTTCCCGACGAAGGCGCCGGACAGGGTGAACTTCTGCACGCGGTCGTTGCCGGGGTCGGCCACGTAGACGTTCCCGAGCTGATCGATCGCGATCCCGCCCGGGTCCCCGAACTCACCGTCCTCGCTGCCAGCGCTGCCCCAGGCGCCCGAGTACTCGTAGAGCGCCGAGGCCGGAGTCGCAGCGATCAGCGCCCCAGCGAGCGCGGCAAGGACTGCGGCAAGAACGTCTTCCACCGCCGCATGCGTGCCTCCCCCTGATTGGTGATGGTCTGGGCTTGAAGGAGCGTGACTGTACCAGCGGTGATCCCGCCTGGCCAGTCCCTCGGCCCGGCTGCACGTGCGGGTACATCGCGGGATCTCCTAGGGTCATCCCCAATGGACGCGGCGAACGCCGCGCGGGACCCTGGCTGAAAGCAAGCGATGCCAGGAGGAAACGAAGTCCCGTGACTGACGCAGACCCGACCCCACAGCAGCCGTCCCAGGAGGGCGGCGGCGAGTCCCGCAGCGAGCGCCCGAAGCGGCTTGTGCGCAGCCGCGACCGCATGCTGGCCGGCGTCGCCAGTGGCCTCGGCGAGTACTTCAACGTCGACCCGGCGATCTTCCGGATCGGCTTCGCGCTCTCGATCTTCGTGGGCGGCCTGGGCATCCTCGCCTACGTGGCGCTGGCGCTGCTGCTCCCCGAGCGGGGCGAGCGGGAGGGGGAGGAGCTTCCGCCCCTGATCCAGCGCTCGCGGCCCCTGGCGATCGCCGCCGGTGTCTTCGCGCTGATCGTCGCGCTGTCGTGGGGCGCGGTCAGCTTCGACCCGTGGCCGTTCGACCGGGGCGGCGCCGGCTGGGTCTTCGGCGGGCCGCTGCTCTTCTTCGCGCTGCTCGCGGGCGCCTACATCGTCGCCCGCGGCCTCAAGGGGTCCGCGGGCGGCGGCTGGCTCGGCCTGCTCCTCGTCGGCACGATCGCCTTCTTCGGGCTCTCGATCCTCGCCGTGTGCGCGGCCTGGGTGGCGGCGGTCGGACACGGCGCCGCGATCGCGGGCGCGATCATCGCGATCGGCGTGATGCTGGTGGTGGCCGCCTTCGCGGGCGGCGGACGTTGGCTGATCGTGCCGGCGCTCGCGCTGGCCGTGCCGCTCGCCTTCGTCGCTGCGACCGACGTCAGCTTCGGGGGCGGCATCGGCGAGCGCGTGTACCGTCCCGCCTCCGCCGAGGTCCTGCCGGCGGACGGGCGCTACGAGCTCGGCGTCGGCCGCCTCGTCGTCGATCTGCGCGAGCTCGACTGGGAGCCGGGCGACGTCGTCGAGGTCGAGCTCGACCTCGGCCTGGGCGAGGGCGTCGTGGCTGTGCCGGAGACGGTCTGCGTCGCCGCCGACCTGCGTGCCCGGATGGGGGTGGTCTCGGCCGCGGGCGATGAGTCGGATGGGTTCGACGCGGAGAGCACGCTCAACCTGGGTACCGGCGTGACCCCGCGCCTCGAGCTGCGCGGCGAGGTCGACGCGGGCCGGCTCGAGCTGGTCAACGACGACACCGCCGACGTGGACGAGCACGGACCCGACGGCTTCCGCTGGCACGACGATGACGACGAGCTGGCCGCCGAGCGCATGCGCGAGGCCTGCGACCCCGACCGCCAGGCCTTGCCGCAGGCGGACGCGGATGACGCGACGACCGACGGCGCCGCGGGCGAGCGCTCGGACAGTGCGCCCGATGCCGGGGCGAGCGGGCTCCGCGAGGAAGGGAGCGGGCGGTGAGCCGAGGGGTCGACCGGGTCTCCCTGGTCTCGGGCCTCGTCCTGATCGGGCTCGGGACCGTCCTGCTCTTCGACCAGACCGGGGCCTTCGACCTGAGCCCGGGCCTTTTGGGCGCGGCGCTTGCGGCGGCGGTCGGCGTGATCCTCTTGGCAAGCGGCATCGGCGAGCCGGCGCAGAGTGAGCGCGACGAGGAGGAGCGTGAGCGCGACCCAACCTGACCCGCAGGTGACCGCACCGCAGCTCACCCGCGACAGAGAGCGGGGCGAGCTGGGGGGCGTGCTGGCGGGCTTCACCCGCCGCTTCGGCGTGGACGTGACGCTGCTGCGCGTCCTCTTCGTCATCTCGATCTTCATCACCGGCGGCCTCACCGTCGTCGCCTACCTCTTCGCCTGGGCGGTGATGCCCGCGGACGACTCCGAGCCCGGCCCGCGCCCGGCGCAGCCCCGCGCCTCCCGCCTCCGCGCGCTCGACCGCCTCGTCTCCGCCAACTGGCGCGTCGCCGCGGGCGTCGGGCTGCTCACGCTGGCGGGGCTGTTGATCCTGCGCGAGCTGGGGATCTGGTGGTCGGACGCGGTGATCTGGCCTGCGATCCTCGCCGCCTCGGGGGCGGCGCTGCTGTGGCGCCAGTCGCAGGGGCTTCGCTCCGAGCCGCGCGCGCGCTCGACCGGCGAGGCGCTCAACGCGCCGCGGGAGGGCGCCGCCGGCGCCGTCTCGCGCGCGCCCAAGCTCGCCCAGCTCTACCGGGGCGGTTTCGGCATCGCGCTGGTCCTGGGTGCCGGCCTTCTGTTCCTGTGGGCGAACGGGGTCCTGGCCGAGGCGAGCGAGGTGGTGCTGGCCGTGGTCGTGGCGGCAACCGCGCTCGGCCTGATCCTCGCCCCGTTCCTCTGGCGCCTGGGTCGCAACCTCGCCGCGGAGCGGGCCGAGCGGATCCGCTCGCAGGAGCGGGCGGAGCTGGCCGCGCGCGTCCACGACTCGGTGCTGCAGACGCTCACGCTGGTGCAGAAGCGCGCGGACGATCCCCGCGCGGTGGCACAGCTCGCCCGCCGCCAGGAGCGCGAGCTGCGCGCCCTGCTCTTCGGCGACGAGCGCCGGCGGGGCGAGGAGGGCGTGGCGGGGGCGCTCGAGCGGGCCGCGGCCGAGGTCGAGGAGGCGCACAACGTGCCGATCGAGGTGGTCGCGGTGGGGGACGCGCGTCTCGGCGAGCGCACCGAGGCCCTCGTCGCTGCCGCGCGCGAGGCGATGGTGAACGCCGCCAAGTTCGCGCCCGACGCGGGCGAGATCGCGGTCTACGCCGAGCTCGGTCCGCAGCGCGCGGAGGTCTACGTGCGCGACCGCGGGCCCGGCTTCGACCTCGAGCAGGTCCCGCCCGATAGGCGGGGAGTGCGGGAGTCGATCATCGGCCGCATGGAGCGCTTCGGCGGGCACGCCCGCATACGCTCCCGCCCGGGCGCCGGCACCGAGATCGAGCTCGTGATGGAGGTGGAAGCGTGAGCCAGCTGCCCAGAGTCGTGATCGTCGACGACCACGCGATCTTCCGCTCCGGCGTGCGTGCCGAGCTGGAGGGCATGGTCGAGGTTGCCGGCGAGGCAGGCACGGTCGAGGACGCCGTGCGCGTGATCACGGAGGCGAAGCCCGACGTCGTCCTGCTCGACGTGCACATGCCGGGCGGGGGCGGGGTGGAGGTGATCCGCCGGGTCGCCGAGGCGATGCCCGCGCAGCGCTTCCTGGCGCTGTCGGTCTCCGACGCGGCCGAGGACGTGATCGCGGTGATCCGCGCCGGCGCCCGCGGCTACGTGACCAAGACGATCTCGGGCGAGGAGCTGGCCGAGGCGATCACGCGCGTGCGCGACGGCGACGCCGTGTTCTCCCCGCGCCTCGCGGGCTTCGTCCTCGACGCGTTCGCCGGGCAGATCCCCGAGGCCGAGGCCGACCCCGAGCTCGACCAGCTCACCCTGCGCGAGCGCGAGGTGCTGCGCCTGATCGCCCGCGGCTACCTCTACAAGGAGATCGCCCTGGAGCTGGGGATCTCGGTGAAGACCGTCGAGGCGCACGTCTCCGCGGTGCTGCGCAAGCTGCAGCTCTCCAACCGCCACGAGCTGAGCCGCTGGGCGGTGGAGCGGCGCCTCGTCGACTGACGGCGCCCGCCGCGGCGCTAGGAGGACGCGTCGTCGCGGGCCGCGTTCTGGCCCTCGTCGACCGCGAGCTCGGCCTGCCTGTTCAAGGCCTCGATCTGCTCGGCCGGCGAGGGACCCGCCCTGCTCGGTAGGAGCGCCCCGAGGACGAGCGCCTCGACCACGGCGAACCCGGCCACGATCCCGGCGATCCAGCGCTGGTCGGGCAGCGCCACGAAAAGCACGGTGGCGGCGACGAGCCCGCCGATCAGGACGAGGACGGCCATCAGGCCCCAGCGGGGTTGGTGGGGAGGCGACACGAAGGAGCTCCCTGTGCGCGTGAGCCTAATCGCGGCCCGCCCCGCCGGGCAAGCCGTGCGCGCCTAGCGCCGCGCGGCGCGAGCCAGAGCCAGCTCCACGGCGCGGCCGCAGAACTCCTCGAAGCCGATCCCCGCTGCCTCGGCCGCCATCGGCACGAGCGAGGTGTCGGTGAGCCCGGGCACCGCGTTCACCTCGAGCACCTGCGGGCCGTCCGCCCCCAGCATCAGATCCACCCGGGCGAACCCCTCGCAGCGCAGCGCCTCCCAGGTAGCTTCGGCCGCATCCTGGACCGCTCGCGTCTCCTCCTCGCTCAGCTCGGCGGGACAGATGTACTCGGTGCGCCCGATCTCGTAGCGCGCCTCGTAGGAGTAGCGGTCCTCCTCGCGCGGCCGGACCTCGACGATCGGCAGCGGCTCGCCGGCGAGCACGCCGACCGCGAGCTCGCGCCCCTCGACGTGACGCTCCAGCAGCACCCGGTCGTCGTAGGAGAACGCGGAGACGATCGCGAGCGGGAGCTCCTCGCGCGTGGCGCCGAAGCGCACCCCGAGCGAGGAACCGCCACGCGCGGGCTTGACCACGAGCGGCAGGCCCAGCCGCTCCTCGATCTCCGCGACCGCGTCGCCCGCGCCGAGCCCGCTGAATGCCGACTGGCTGAAGGAGACCCAGTCGGGCGTGGGGATCCCGGCGGCGCGCAGGTCCTGCTTGGTCGCGGGCTTGTCGAACGCGCGCTGGCAGGCGGCGACGCGCGGGCCCGTGTAGGGGATCTCCAAGAGCTCCAGCAGCGACTGCACCGTGCCGTCCTCGCCGTCCGCCCCGTGCATCGCGATGAAGGCGACCTCGGGGCGCAGCTCGCGCAGCCGGCGGACCAGATCCTCCCCCGCGTCGAGCCCGATCACCTCGTGCCCGAGCGCCTGGAGCGCGTCCTCGACTCGCGCGCCGGAGCGCAGCGAGACCTGCCGCTCGAGCGAGCGGCCGCCCTTGAGTACCGCGACCCTCATGGCGAGCGCTCTTGGTCGGGGCGGGGTGGCAGCGGCAGCACCTCGCCGCCGGGGCCGGACGGGGACTCGTGTTTCTCCTCGGGCGGCACGAGCGCGGAGTAAAGCTCGATCTGCTCGGCGATCACGTCGCCGATCCGGCGCACGCCCTCCTCGATCGTCTCCGCGTCGCAGCCGGAGAAGTTGAGGCGCATCGAGTTGGTGCCGCGCCCGTCGACGAAGGCCGCCGCGCCGGGGACGAAGGCGACGTTCTCGCGCAGCGCCCGGGCCAAGAGGTCGGTCGTGTCGATGTACTCGGGCAGCGTCGCCCAGAGGAACAGCCCGCCCTCGGGGCGCGACCAGCTCGCCGCGGGCGGGAAGTGGCGCTCGAGCGCGGACAGCATCGCGTCGCGGCGCTCGCGGTAGACCGCGCGCAGCGACTCGACGTACGCCCGCCAACGCCCCTCGGCGAAGTACTCGTGCACGAAGAACTGGCTGAGGGTCGAGGTGCAGAGGTCCGCGGCCTGCTTGCCAAGCACGAGCTTCGCCATCACCGGCGGCGGCGCGCAGATCCAGCCCAGGCGGATCCCCGGCGAGAGGATCTTCGAGAAGGTCCCGACGTACAGCACGTAGTCGCCGCCGTCGAGCTTGTAGAGCGGGTCGGTGGGCTCGCCCTCGTAGCGCAGGAGCCCATACGGGTTGTCCTCGACCACGAGCAGCTCGCGCTCGCGGGCGAGCTCGACCAGCCGCCGGCGGCGCTCGGCCGCGAGCGTCACGCCCGCGGGGTTCTGGAAGGAGGGCACCGAGTAGATGAACTTCGGGCGCCGGCCCTCGCGCTCGAGCCGCTCGAGCTCGGCCTCCAGCAGGTCGACCCGCATGCCGTGCTCGTCGACCGGGATCTGGATCGTGTCCGCCTGGTAGGAGCAGAAGACGGGCACGGCACCTGCGTAGGTGGGGGCCTCGGCGATCACCGGGTCGCCGGGGTCGAGCAGGGCCTTGGCGATCAGATCGAGCGCCTGCTGGCCGCCGGTCGTGACGATGATGTCGTCGGGGTCGGGCTCCATCCCCTCGGCCGCCATCACCTCGCGGATGCAGCGCTTGGTGTCGTCGAAGCCCTCGGTCGGCCCGTACTGCAGCGCCCGCGCCGCCGACTCCTGGGCGATGCGGGTCATCTGCGCGGCGAACGACTCCGGCGGGAAGGTCGAGGTGTCGGGTAGCCCGCCCGCGAGCGAGATCACGTCGGGGCGGGCGGTGATCTCCATCAGATCCCGCATTGCCGAGGAGCGCATCACCTTCGTGCGCGCCGCGAACAGGCCCGCGTAGCGCTCCAGATCGCGCGCGGTGGTGTGCGCGCGGCGGTGCCGCGGCTGACCGGTCTGGGCTTGCTTGGAGGCGGCGCGCTCGCGCTTCGGCCGCTCGCTCACGCGCCTAGTGTCGCGCAGATCCCCGCGCGCCGCATCAGTTTCGCGCCCCGCACGGACCGCCTCACGAACGCCCCGGAGGGGCGCGCTCCGTGAACCGGCGCCTACGCCGCGGTCGGGACGCCGCTCACCGACCAGGTGGAGGCGGCGCCGCGCACGCTGCCGTCCTCGCCCTGGAACTCCGCCAGCCCCTCGCGCAGCGCGGCCTCGATCACGGGCCGGATCTCCTCGATCCGATCGCCCCACAGCCGCAGCACCTCGGCCCCGGGGCCGATCGACATCACGTAGGCGACCGCCTGGTCGAGGTCGCGCCCGAAGGTGATCGGCTCGTCGCAGCGGTGCAGGGAGATCTCCTCGAACCCGGCGTAGCGCATCACGTCGGTGACCGTGTCCGCGTCCGCCATCGAGAAGGGGCCGGGGCCGCAGGTGGGCTCGTCGTACTCCTCGGGCTTGTCGATGAAGCCCTTGACGATCACCTCGGCGCGGTGCAGCCACTCGTTGTCGAGCTTGCGCCGCCAGACGACCATGTTCAGGCGCGCGCCCGGCTCGAGCGCCGAGCGCACGTTGCGCAGCGCCGCCACCGGGTTGGCGAAGAACATCGTCCCGCAGCGCGCGAACGCGTAGTCGAACCGCTCCTCGAACGGGTAGGTCTGCACGTCGGCGGCGAGGTAGCTCACGTTGCCCACGCCTTCGTGCTGCGCCTCCATGCGCGCGAGCTCGACCATGCGCTCGGCCACGTCCACGCCCAGCACCGAGCCCGCGGGCCCGACCAGCTCGGCGATGCGCATCGTCGTCTCGCCCAGCCCGCAGCCGATGTCGAGCACGCGCCCGCCCTCGGGCGGTGGGTAGTGCGCGAGCGCGGCCTCGCCGTGGGCGACGAGGGCGCCGGCGACGATGTCGCGGAAGTTGACCCAGACCTCGTAGAGCGGGCCGTTCCAGGCCTCCGCGGCCTCTTGGTTCTCGGGGGCGATCTCCGAGCTCATCGGCCCACCCTCCCACCTTCGCCGCGCCCGCGCAACCGATCCTGCTAGCCACGGGGGGTGGCTTCCTTCACCGAACTGCGCATCGCGGTCACCGCGGTGTTCGCCCTCAACGGGTTCATGTTCGGCTCGCTGTTCGCCCGCGCGCCCGCGATCAAGCAGGGGCTGGGCCTGAGCGAGGGCGAGCTGGGTGCGGCGCTTCTGTGCTCCTCGCTGGGCCTCGTGATCTCGCAGCCGCTCGCCGGGGCGGCCGCGTCGCGGTGGGGCAGCAGGCCGCTCGTCGCGGTGGGCGTCTGCCTCTACGGGGCGCTCCTGGTCGGTCCCGCGCTCGCGCCCTCGCTCCCGGCGCTGATCGGCGCCTTCCTCGCCTTCGGCTTCGGCGCGGGCGTGCTCGACGTCGCGATGAACGCCCAGGGCGTGCAGGCGGAGCGGCGGTACGACCGCCCGGTGTTCTCCTCGTTTCACGCCGCCTTCAGCTTCGGCGCGATGGCCGGGGCGGGCGCCGCGGCGTTGGCTGCCGCGGCGGATGTCGACCCCGCTCCGCACCTCGCCCTGGTCGGGGCCGCGGCGGTCCTGATCGGCCTCGCCGCGGCCACGCGCATGCTCCCGGCCCGCGTCGACGCCCGCCGTCACGGCCTCCGGTTCGCGCGGCCCAGCGGTCCGCTCATCGCCCTCGCCGCGATCGGCTTCGCCGCCCTGCTCGCCGAGGGCTCCGCCAGCGACTGGAGCGCGATCCTGCTCGCCGAGTGGCGCGGCGCCTCGGAGGGCGTGGCGGCGGGCGGCCTGGCCGCGTTCTCGGCGGCGATGGGCGCCGGGCGGCTCGCGGCCGATCCGATGCGCGAGCGTTTCGGCCCGCTCAGGCTGCTGCGTGCGGGCGCCCTGACCGGGCTCGCGGGGAGCCTTCTGGTCGTCCTGCCCCTGCCCGCAGCGGCGACGATCGCCGGCTTCGTCGTGATGGCGCTGGGGATCGCAGCGATCTTTCCCCTGGCGCTCGTGGCCGCCGCGAGCCGGCCGGGAGCCCGGCCCGCGCCCGCGATCGCGGCCGTATCTACGACCGGCTACGCGGGCCTGCTCGCGGGCCCCGCGCTGATCGGCGGCCTGGCGGAGCTCGCGAGCCTGCCCGCCGCCCTCTGCGCGAGCTCGCTCGCCTGCGCCGCGATCTTCGCGCTCGCGCGCGCCGGCCTGCGCTGACGCCACGCTTGGCCGCGCCGATTCTCTAGCCTCACGTCCCGCAGATGGAGCTTTGGATGGCGGGCTTTCAGGGGCTGGGCCTCGCGCTTGCCGCGGGCGTGCTGGCGGGCGCGGTCGCGCCCGCGGGGCAGGCGCGCTGGGTCCTGGGCGCGCTCGCCGCGGTGCTGGGCGCCTTCCTCTTCGGCGCCTCACTCACGCCGGAGGGCCACCCGGCGTGGCCCGGCTGGCTGGTAGGCGCGCCGGCCGCCCTCTTCGCCTTCGTGGCGATCTCGGACGTCGCCCGGGCGGCACGCGAGCGCGCGGGCGACGGGGCGCTGGGAGTCGCCCTCTACCTCGGCGCCGGCGCCCTGATCCTCGCCGGGCTTTCGCTCCTGCCGACGGCGCCGGTCTCGGTGCTCGCCCTGGTGGGCATCGTCTGGCTCTACTTCGGGCGCCGTCGCCGCGCCGGCGAGAAGTACGCCGGCCTGCGCTCGCTGAGGTAGCGGTGGGCGCCGCCCGCAAGCTCTGCCTGATCATGGTCGACGCGATGCGCGCCGACATGCTCCGGGCGGCCGTGGAGCAGGGCAAGGCGCCGCACTTCGCCGCGCTGCTCGAACGCGGAAGCGAGCGCGAGTGCGTCTCGGCCTTCCCCTCGGTGACGCCGGTCTGCTGCGCGGAGATCGCCACGGGGGTCGCGGCCGACCGGCACTGGATCAGCGGCATGAACTGGTACCACCGGGTCGAGCAGCGCTACGTCGAGTACGGCTCCTCGTTCGAGGCCACGCGCGCGTTCGGCCTCTTCCGCTCCACCTACGACGTCGTCTACAACCTCAACATGGGCCACCTCTCGCCGGAGGTGGAGACCGTCTTCGAGTCGCTCGCCGACGCCGGCCTGCGCAGCGCCTGTACCCCGTTTCTGATCTTCCGCGGCCGCACCCGCCACGACCTGGGGCTCGACGGGCTGCTGCGCGCGGGCGCGCTCGCCGCCGGCTTCAAGCACGCGGCCTGGGGCCCGGAGGAGTTCTTCTACGGCGAGCTCTTCAGCAGCCGGCCGGTGGACTGCAAGGCGACCCTCGCACGCCCGGGCACCCGCGACGAGTACTCGGCCTGCGCCGCTGCGGAGCTGGCGGGCGAGCCCGACTCCTACGACTTCATTCTGCTCAGCCTGCCGGACAACGACTTCCACGCCCACCGCTTCGGGCCCGACGCGATGGTCGGCTCGCTCGCCCACGCCGATCGCTGCTTCGGCCGCTTCGTGGAGGCGGCGGGCGGGATCGACGCCTTCCTCGAGCGCCACGCGGTGATCCTGATGGCCGACCACGCGCAGACCGAGGTCGAGCGTGAGGTGTCCTTCGGCGAGGAGCTCGCAAGCCGCTGGGAGGTCTTGGGCCCCTCCTGGGAGCGTCCGGAGCTGGCCGAGCTCGCCGTCTCGCCGACCTCGCGCGCCGCGAACCTGTACGTGCTGCCCCAGGCTCCGGACCGCGAGCGCCTGCACGCGGAGCTGCGCGACGAGCTCGCCTCACACGAGGCCTGCGAGCTGGTCGCCTGGCTAGAGCGGCCGGACGGCACCCCGTGCCTGCGCGAGGGCGCGGGCTCGCCCGTCTACGAGGAGCCTGCCGCGCGGGCGGTCGTGCGCCGCGCTGACGGCGAGCTTCGCTTCAGGCACGCCGGGGGCGGGGAGGGGGACGAGCCGACCGGCTACGACCTGCGCGGGGCCGGCTGGCGGCTAGACGGCGACCCCGCCGTGCTCGGCCTCCCGGCCGCCGGGCGCGAGCTCGCGAGCGCCGAGTACCCGGACGGGCTCGCGCGCCTTTGGTCGGCGCTCACCGCCCCGCACGCGGGCGACGTGGTCGTCTCGCTCGCGCCGGGCTGGGAGTGCGTCGACTGGGGCGGCACCTCGCACCAGGGCGGCGGTAGCCACGGCTCGCTGCGCGCCGAGGACTCGCTGGTGCCGCTCGTGCTCTGCGGGCTCGAGCCCGAGGCGGAGCCGCGCCAGTGGCGGCTCACCGACGTGGCCGGGCTTGTGCGCTCCCACTTCGGGCTCGCGCCGGATGCGGCGGCCGCGGGCGAGCGCGCCGGCACGGGGGCGCGGACTTGAACGCCCGCGACGCCCGGGCGCTCGTCCGGCGGGTGGGCCGCGGCACGCGCAAGCCGGCGAACTGGGCGCAGCTCTTCAAGTTCGGGCTGGTGGGCGCCTCCGGCTACGTGGTCAACCTGCTCGTCTTCGCCCTGCTCACCCAGGCGCTCGACGTGCACCACATCCCCTCCGCGGTGGGCGCGTTCCTGGTCGCGGTCACGAACAACTTCACCTGGAACCGGCTGTGGACCTTCCGCGCCGAGGCGCCCGGCCGCCACCCGGCCCACCAGGGCGCGCGCTTTCTGATCGTCAGCGTGATCGGCCTCGGCGTGAACCTCGCCGTGCTCGAGCTGCTCGTCCGCGCCACCCCGCTCGCCGAGCTGCCGAGCCAGGCGGTCGCGGTCGCCGTGGCGATGCCGGTCAACTTCATCGGCAACAAGCTCTGGACATTCGCGGCGGCGGCGGAGGCGGATCGGCCGAGCGACGGCTGAGCCGCAGCTCGCACCCGAAATCCGCATAAGCACACGGATCGCCGCCTTGCGTCACGGCTGATCCGCGCCTGCGGGCAGGTCGCGGCCATCCGCGCGGTAAGTCTGTGTGCCGGGCCAATTGGCTGGACTTTGCGCATATCTCGCCCGCTGCACCTTCCTATTTGCGCAAAGAGTTGACAAATCCACCGCGATGTGAGATCCCTTCGTTTGCGATGGAGCGGAGGAGCGGTGCACTCGCGTCTCTCCGCGCGGCCAACCGCAAGCTGGTCGTGGACGCGCTGCGCGCCCGGGGGATCGCAAGCCGCGCCGAGCTCGCGCGGGCCACTGGGCTCTCGCGCTCGACGATCTCCACGATCGTCGGCGATCTCATCGAGGCGGGCCTGGCGGTCGAGCGCGAAGGGCCGGTCGACGGCGCCCCGGTGCAGGCGGGCCGCCCGCCGCTCATGGTTTCGCTGAACGCCCAGGCGGGGCTCGCGCTGGGGATCGACTTCGGCCATCGCCACCTGCGGGTGGCCGTTTCCGACCTCGCCCACACCGTCCTCGCCGAGACCTGGAGCGAGCTCGACGTGGATCACTCGGCCACCGAGGGACTCGATCTCGCGGCCAAGTTCGTCGACCAGGTGCTCGCCGAGGCCGGTGCCGAGCGCAACCGGGTGATCGGAGTGGTGATGGGCCTGCCGGCCCCGATAGACCGCACCACCGGCGCGGTCCAGGACGCCTCGATCCTGCCCGGCTGGGTGGGCGTGGACGCCGCCGCCGAGGCGAGCGCGCGCCTGGGCCTGCCGGTCGAGGTGGAGAACGACGCCAACCTCGGCGCGCTGGCGGAGCTCGTCTGGGGCGCGGGCAAGGGCCGCCGCGACGTCTTCTACATCAAGGTCGCGACCGGGATCGGCGGCGGCATCATCTCCGGCGGGCGCCTCCAGCGCGGGGTCGCAGGTACCGCGGGCGAGATCGGCCACACGCGGATCCTCCAGGAGGGGCCCGTCTGCCGCTGCGGCAACCGCGGCTGTCTGGAGACCGTCGCCTCCCTGCGCGCGATCGCGCGCGAGCTGAGCGAAAGCCGCGCGCAGGAGGTCTCCCCGCGCGAGGTCTTGGAGCTGGCCCAGGCCGGCGACGCGGCCGCGCAGCGGCTGATCGGCGACGCGGGCCGCTGGCTCGGGCTCGCCGTCGCCAACCTCTGCAACCTGCTCAACCCGGAGTGCGTGATCGTGGGCGGTGAGCTCAGCGCCGCCGGGGAGGTCCTGCTCGGGCCGCTGCGCGAGACCGTGAGGCGCAACGGCATCCCCAGCGCGGTCTCCGCGCTCGAGATCACCAGCGGCACCCTGGGCGAGCGCGCCGAGATGCTGGGCGCGCTCGCGCTCGTGTTGCGCGAGGCCGAGCGCTTCGAGGCGCCGGCCCTCGCGAGGGAGGCGGCCTAGCGATGCGCGCCCGGCGGACAACAGGCCGCCCGCCTCCACGGCCGCCCGACGCTTGGACAGAACGGGATCGGGGGAGAGAAAAAACGAAGGGAGAGAGGAGTGCGCGATGATTGATGAGCATCGCTTACGCATCCCCGTCCGGGCCCCCGCATTGGCGGCGGTCCTGGCGGTGTTGGTTGCGCTCGTCATCGGCGCCTGCGGCGACGACGACGAGGGCGACGGTGGCGAGGCCGCCCAGGAGGGCGGCGGCAAGATCGCCTTCCTGCTGCCCGAGTCGCAGACGACCCGGTACGAATCGCAGGACCGGCCGCTGTTCGAGGCGAAGGTCGAGGAGCTCTGCCCCGACTGCGAGGTCCTCTACCAGAACGCCGACCAGGATCCGGCCAACCAGCAGCAGCAGGTCGAGGCGGCGGTGACCGAGGACGTCGACGTCCTGGTCCTCGACCCGGTCGACTCTGCCTCCGCGGGCGCGCTCGCCAACCGCGCCAAGCAGGCCGGCATCCCGGTGATCTCGTACGACCGCCTGATCCTCGACGGCGACCTCGACTACTACGTCTCCTTCGACAGCGTCGAGGTCGGCCGCCAGCAAGGCGAGGCGTTGGCGCAGAAGCTCGCCGACGACGGCAACCCGAAGGGCCCGATCATCAAGATCAACGGCGACCCCAAGGACAACAACGCCAAGCTCTTCAAGCAGGGCTCGAACGAGACCCTGGGCGAGGCGGGCGTCGAGGTCGCCAAGGAGTACGACACGCCCGACTGGCTGCCGGAGAACGCCCAGCGCGAGATGGAGCAGGCGATCACCGCGGTCGGCAAGGATCGGATCAAGGGCGTCTACGCGGCCAACGACGGCACGGCGGGCGGCGCGATCGCCGCGATGAAGGGCGCCGGGATGAACCCATCGCAGATCCCGGTCACCGGCCAGGACGCGGAGCTGGCGGCGATCCAGCGGATCATCGCGGGCGAGCAGTACATGACGGTCTACAAGCCGATCAAGGCACTGGCCGAGGCCGCTGCCCAGCTCGCGGTCGCGATCGCCACCGGCGAGGACGTCCCTGAGGACCTCGTAAACGGGGAGGAGGACAACGGGCAGGAGAAGGTGCCCACGGTCTTCCTCGAGACGATCCCTGTGACCAAGGACAACGTCCAGGACACGATCGTCGCCGACGGGTTCTGGAAGCCCGACGAGATCTGCACGCCTCGTTACCGCAAGGCGTGCCAGCAGGCGGGGATCGAGTAGGGACGAGAAGTGCTGACCCCAGGGCGCGAGGAGGTGAGACGGTGAGCGGCACGGCGGTCGAGCGACCCGGCGAGACCGTCGCCGCGCGCACGCCCCTCCTCGCGCTCGAGGGGTTCAGCAAGAGCTTCGGGCCGGTGGAGGCGCTGAAAGACGTCGACTTCACCGTGCACGAGGGCGAGGTCGTCGGCCTCGTCGGCGACAACGGCGCCGGCAAGTCGACGCTGATCAAGGCGATCGCCGGCGTGCAGCCGGCCGACCGCGGCGTCGCCTACTTCAAGGGCGAGCGCGTGGAGCTCTCATCGCCCCAGGCGGCAACCTCGCTGGGGATCGCGACCGTCTATCAGGACCTCGCGCTCTGCGAGAACCTGGACGTGGTCGCGAACCTCTTCCTCGGCAAGGAGGCGACCGGGAACGGCCTGCCCGTGCTCGAGGAGACGGAGATGGAGCGCAAGGCGCGCGAGCTGCTCGCCTCGCTCGGGGTGACGACGATCCGCAGCGTGCGCACCCTGGTCGAGAACCTCTCCGGCGGCCAGCGCCAGGCGGTCGCGATCGCGCGCTCGCTGCTCGGCGAGCCGCAGCTGGTGATCCTGGACGAGCCCACCGCCGCGCTGGGCGTGGTGCAGACGCGCCAGATCCTCGAGCTGATCGAACGTCTGCGAGACCGCGGCCACGGCGTGATCGTGGTCTCCCACAACCTCGCCGACATCTTCCGCGTGGCGGACCGCATCACGGTCCTGCGCCTGGGCCGGGTCGCCGGCAACTTCCACGTCGAGCGCACCTCCCGCGAGGAGATCGTGTCCGCGATCACCGGCGCCGAGTTCGGCGAGCGCCCGACCGAGGAGCAGGAGCTTTGAGCACGCGCGACGCGACCGTCCCCGAGGCGCCCGTCCGCGAGCGTTTCTCGCTCGGCGTGTCCCTGCGCCGGGTGGCGCGCGGGGAGCTCGCCTCGGTGCGCGTGCTGCTCGGGATCGCGGTGATCTGGACGATCTTCCAGATCGCCAACGACCGCTTCCTCTCCGCGGTCAACCTCTCCAACCTCACCCTGCAGATCGCCGCGGTGGCGACGATCTCGATCGGGGTCGTGCTCGTGCTGCTTCTGGGGGAGATCGACCTGTCCGTCGGGGCGGTGAGCGGTCTTGCCGCCTCGGTCATGGCGGTGCTCAGCGTCAAGCACGGGCTTGCGCCCGAGCTCGCGATCGTGGCGGGGCTGCTCGTGGGCACCCTGATCGGGCTCTTCAACGGCTTCATGGTCACGACGTTCGGGATCCCCTCGTTCGTCGTCACGCTCGCCGGCCTGCTCGGCTGGCAGGGGGCGCAGCTCGCCGTGCTGGGCGACACGGGCTCGATCAACCTGCCGCCGAGCACGATCACGGACCTCACGGGAACGTTCTTCGACCCTGTGGTGGGTTGGATCCTGGGCCTCGCGGCGATCGCCGCCTACGCCGCCAGCGCGCTGCGGGCGCGCATGAAGCGGGTGCGGGCGGGCCTGGAAGCGGAGCCGCTCGTCACCGTGATCGTGCGCATCGCCCTGGTCGCGGGCGGGATCGTCGCGGCGGTGGCGATCCTCAACGCCGACCGCGGCGTGCCCCTCGCGGCGGTGATCGTGGTGACGCTGATGGTGCTGTTCACGTTCATCACCGAGCGCACCCGCTACGGCCGCCACATCTTCGCCGTGGGCGGAAACGAGGAGGCGGCCCGGCGCGCGGGCATCCGCATCAAGCGGATCAAGCTGAGCGTGTTCGCGCTGGCCTCGACGCTCGCGGCGGCGGGCGGGATCCTCGCCGCCTCGCGCCTGCTCTCGGTAAACCAGCAGTCGGGCTCGGGCGACGTGCTGCTGCTGGCGATCGCGGGGCCGGTGATCGCGGGCACGAGCCTCTTCGGCGGGCGCGGGTTCGTCTGGTCCGCCCTGCTGGGCGCGCTCGTGATCGGCTCGATCTCGAACGGCATGGACCTGCTCGGCCTCGCCTCGGACGTGAAGTTCATGATCACGGGCGCGGTGCTTCTGATCGCGGTGACCGTGGACGCGGCGACGCGCCTGCGCCGCGAGGCGACGCGCTAGCCGGCCGGAGCGCCCGCCGCTCGCTCGCGCTCCCTACTGGCGAGTAAGGTTCGGGCGCCGTGAGCGCGCGGAAGGGGAGTGAGGAGTTCGCCGCCTGGTCGGTGAACCTGCACGGGCACGAGGTGATCTATCGCACCGCCGGCTCGGGACCGGCGGTGGTGATCGTGCACGGCATGGTCAACTCCTCGCGCCACTGGCGCGATGTCGCCCTGCGGCTGGCCGAGAAGCACACGGTGATCGTCCCCGACCTGATCGGCCACGGCGATTCGGCCACCCCACGCGGCGACTACGCGCTCGGCGCCCACGCGGCGGTGATCCGCGACCTGCTCTCCGCGCTCGGCGTCGAGTCGGCCACGTTCGTCGGCCACTCCCTCGGCGGCGGGATCGCGATGGTCTTCTTCTGGCAGTTCCCGCACAAGGTCGAGCGGCTCGCGCTCGTCTCGAGCGGCGGGCTGGGCCCGGAGGTGAGCCCGCTGCTGCGCGGGGCGGCGCTGCCCGGCGCCTCGCTGCTTCTGCGCGCCGCCGCCCACCGCGGCGTGCTGCGCGCGCTCGACGCGACCTCGGCGACGCTGCGGACGCTGGGCTGGCGCAAGGCGGTCTACCTGAAGGCGGTGGCGCGGGCGCTGCGGCCGCTGCAGCCCGCCGGCGCGCGCGAGGCCTTCCTGCAGACCCTGCGCGCGGTGATCGACCGCCACGGCCAGAAGGTCTCGGCGCTCGATCGCCTCTACCTGCTGGGCCCGGTGCCGTGCCTGATCGTCTGGGGAGAGCGCGACCGCACGATCCCGCCCGAGCACGGGATCCGCGCGCACGAGCTCATCCCCAGCTCGCGACTCGAGCTTCTGCCGCGCGCGGCCCACTTCCCCAATCTCGAGGACCCCGAGGGGCTCTCCGACGCGCTTCTGCGCTGGCTCGAGGAGACGGAGCCCTATCGCCTGAGCGAGGAGGAGTGGACCGAGATCATCAACTCGCGCACGGTGCGCGACCGGCACCTGCGCGCCGCCTGACGGGCCGCTGCCTGCGGGCCCGCCCGCTCTCCCTTAGGAGCGTTCGCGCAGCCGCTGCGCCTCGCGCTGGATCTCGTCCTCGGTGATCTCGTGGCGGAAGTAGACGTCCCAGGCCTGCGCCACGACCCCGATCCCCCAGCCCAGGATCACGAAGATCGGCCAGAAGAACCCGCCGTCGGACAGCGCCCAGATCGCGACGAGCCCCAGGTTCACCAACACGTACATGAAGAGGTGCGTGCGAAAGTCGCGCTTCTTGCGCAGGCGGCGCAGGGCGCGCTTGCGCAGCTCCTCTTCGCTCGCTCCCAGTCCCTCCATTGCGGTACTCCTACCACGTCGGCTGGTCGGAGCAGGCCTTGCCCGCGAGGCGGCGCCAGGCCCCTTGCGATGATCGGAGGCGATGCGCGCCCCTCGCTGGATCGCAGCCGCGCTCGCCGCGCTCGCGCTCGCACTGGCCGCGGCCGGGCCCGCGAGCGCCCAGGCGCCCCTGCCCCCGCGCGGGACGATCGAGACGCCGGCCGGCTACGAGCTGAGCGCGCGCCAGGCGGGGCGGATCGCGAACCAGGTCCCCGATGTCTTTTTCGTCTCCGAGAAGGAGGACCGGCTGCGGATGGTGGTGCAGGCCAAGCCGCCGCTCAAGTGGGAGGTCACCTACTACGACCCCGACGACGACGCGGTGGTCCAGGTTCACGTCGACGGGCGCACCGGCGAGGTGCTCGAGACGTGGACGGGCTACCAGGCCGCGTGGGGGATGGCGCGCGGCTACGAGGGCCAGTTCGGCCACGCTCTGAACGCGCCCTGGGTGTGGATCCCGCTCTGCGCGCTCTTCTTTGTCGTCCTCTTCGACTGGCGGCGCGCCCGCCGCTGGGCGCACCTCGACCTGCTCGTGCTGCTCGCCTTCGGCGCAAGCCACTACTTCTTCAACCTGGGCGAGATCGGGGTGTCGGTGCCGCTCGCCTACCCGCCGCTCCTCTACCTGCTGGCGCGCATGCTCTGGCTCGGCTTCCGCGGGGCGGGCGGGCTGAACCCGCGCGTGCCGACGATCGCGCTGCTTCTGCTCTGCCTTCTGCTGGCCGCCTTCCGGATCACGCTCAACGTGGTCGACTCGGGCGTGATCGACGTCGGGTACGCGGGCGTGATCGGCGCCGAGCGGATCACCCACGGCGAGGACGTGTGGGGTGATTTCGCCTTCCCCGCGGACAACCGTCGCGGCGACACCTACGGCCCGGCGAACTACCTCTTCTACGTCCCCTTCGAGCTCATCTGGTCCTGGAGCGGAGAGTGGGACGAGCTCCGCGCGGCGCACGGCGCGGCGATCTTCTTCGACCTGCTCACGGTCGCAGGCCTCTTCGCGCTCGGCCTGCGCCTGCGCCCCGGCTCGCGCGAGGCGGGCATCCGCACGGGCCTCATCCTCGCCTTCGCCTGGCTCGCCTACCCGTACACCGCGTTCGCCCTGCAGTCGAACTCGAACGACGCGCTCGTGGCGGCGCTGCTCGTCTGGGGGCTGGTGGCCTGGACTTCGCCGCTGGGACGGGGTGCCCTCGTGGCCGTCGCGGGCATGGTCAAGTTCGCACCGCTCGCCCTGGCCCCGCTCTACATCACAGGGAGTAGGGCGCTACGGCCTGCGGCGCGCGCCGCGCGCGGAGGAGGCGTGGGGGCGGCGCTGCGCCGCTTCCTGCGCGGCGGGCAGGCCCGCGCCGGGCTCGCCTTCGCGGTAATGACCGGCGCCCTGCTCGCCCTGCCGCTGCTCTCGGTGGGGCTCGAGACCTTCTGGGAGCGCACCGCCGCAAGCCAGCTCGAGCGCGAGAGCCCGTTCAGCATCTGGGGCCAGGTCGAAGGCCTCGAGTGGCTACAGAAGGCGGTGCTGGCCGCTGGCGGGCTGCTCGCCCTCGCCCTCGCGTTCGTGCCGCGCGAGCGCGGCTCAGCACGGGCGGCGGCGCTGGCGGCCGCGGTGATGATCGCCCTCGAGCTCGCGGTCGACCACTGGTTCTACCTCTACATCCCCTGGTTCTGCGGCCTCGTCTTCGCGGCCCTCGTCGGCGACGAAGAGGAACGGCGGAAGACGGGGTCGCCGGCGGGCGGTGTGGCGAGTCGCCCGACGCTGGCCGGGTACTGAGCGACCGGGCGATGAGTTCGCGCGACGCGCGCGGTCTCAGGACCTGCTCACACCCAGCGATCGGGAGGTCATCAAGTGCTGCTCGAGGGCAAGACCGCGGTCGTCTACGGCGCCGGCACGATCAGCGGGGCGGTGGCGGAGGCGTTCGCCCGCGAGCGCGCGCGGGTGTTCGTGGCGAGCCGTGGTGCCGAGAAGCTGAACGCGCTGGCCGAGCGCATCCGCGCGGCCGGCGGCCAGGTCGAGGCGGAGCAGCTGGACGCGCTCGACGAGCGGGCGGTGGACGAGCACGCCGAACGCGTGGTGGCCGAGGCGGGCGCGCTCGACATCTCCTTCAACGCGATCAACCACGACGACGTGCAGGGCAAGCCGAGGTGGGAGATGGCGTTGGCTGATTTCGAGGCGCCGGTGATCACGGGCCTGCGCACGAACTTCATCACCTGGCGCGCCGCGACCCGGCAGATGATCCGGCAGGGCGGCGGCGTGATCATCAACTTCGGCGGCGAGGGCCCGCCGATGCGCGGCTTCTTCCTCGGGGGCCTTCAGGCCGGCTTCGACGTCCTCGAGGCGATGCGCCGCCAGCTCGCCACCGAGGCAGGCAAGTACGGAGTGCGCGTGGTCACGATGCGCACCGGCGGCATTCCCGAGGGCATCCCAGACGACTTCGAAGGCAAGGGAGCGATCGAGCAGGCGATCGTCGGCGAGACCCTGCTCGGCCGGGCGGCCACCCTCGCCGACGTGGGCAACGTGGCCGCGTTCATCGCGTCCGACAAGGCGGCCTCGATGACCGCGGCGACGGTGAACGTGAGCTGTGGCTCGCTGATCGACTGAGCTAGGCGCCTCCGCGGCGCCTCGGGTATGCCTCAGCGCGGCAGGCGCTGCACGAGCCGCCACGCCGTGGGCAGGGTGAGCAACACGCCCACCCCGAGCAACGCGAGGGGCAGCGCGGTCTCGCCGGTAGCGTCACGCAGCAGGCCGGCGACGGCGGGCCCGATCGCCGCTACGACGTAGCCGACGCTGAAGGAGACCCCGGTCAGCGCCGCCGCCTGGGCGGGCGTGGGGGTGTGGTCGACCGGCAGAGCGAGCGCGAGCGCGAAGCCCGCGCCGACCCCGAAGCCCACGCCGAAGACCCACACCGCGGTGCCCCACCCGGTGGCGAGGCCGAGAGCGACAAGCGAGGCGCCGGTGAGCCCCTGCAGAGTGGCGAGCGCCAATCCTCGCGCGCGTGGGGTGCGGGCAAGCGCGGGGACGAGGAAGGCACCCGGCACCTGCGCACCGACGAACAGCGCGTAGAGCGCGACCGCGCTCGCCTCGCTGAAGCCGGTGTCCTCGAGCGCGGCCACGAGCCAGGCGAGCGGCACGTAGAAGGCGATCGAGTTCGCAGCGAAGACGATCGTCACCTGCAGCGTCAGGGCGCGGCTTGAACGCGCACGTGTCTCCGCGGCGGAGCCGGGGGAGTCCCGCAGAGAAAGCGTCGTGCGTCGGCCCAGCACCACCCAGGCGATCACGGCCGGAAGGGCGAGCACGCCCCAGACGGCGAGCCCGGCGTGCCAGCCGCTTCCGGTCAGCTCGCCAACCGGCACGGTGAGCGCCGCGCCCATGAGCGCGCCCGCGTGGATGCCGACGGTGAAGAGCCCGGTGGGAAGCCCGGGCGAGCGCGCGAAGTAGGCCTTCACGATCGGCGGCGCCAGCGCCTGAGCGACCGCGATGCCGAGGCCTACCGTGAGCATCACGACCATGAACGCTGCGGGTCCGATCCCGAGCCCGCGCGCGGCGCTCGCGAGCCCGATCAGCACAAGGCTGCCGACGACGGTCCGCTCGGCACCGACCCGCCGGGCGATCGGGGCGGCAAGCCCGGCGAAGATCCCCATGCTGGCCACGGGCAGCGTGGTGAGCAGGCCGGCAGCAAACCCGCTCAGCCCAAGCTCGTGCCGAATGTCGTTGAGCTCAGCCGAGACCGACGAGATCGCAGGCCTCAGGTTGAGCGCCGCGAGAAACAGGGCTGCGAGCAGCAGCGCCGGAGAGACCCGGCGGGCTTCGGTCTCCTCCTCCACGGCGGCGCATTCTGCCTGGTGAGCGGCGGAGCTGGTCGGCTGGCGGCCGGGTGGAGGGATCGTGTATGTACAGGGGCAGCGAGGCGTGGCGTGAGCGCCGCGCGTGCGCCGAGGAGGAGGAGGAGGAGGAGGTGTCGGAATTGCAGTCTGGGTTTGAGTTCTTGGAAGCGCTAGAGCCGCCGCCGTCCCTGGCGGCGACCGGCAAGCACGAACCGGTGACGATCCGGGTCGGCGCGGTGCAGCAGCGGTGGCACCCCGACCCCGCCGAGCACGAGGAGGCTCTAGCAGCGGGCGCGCGGATCGCGGCCGAGCGCGGCGCGCAGCTGATCTGCATGCAGGAGCTCACGCTCAGCAAGTACTTCGCGCAGGAGCGCGGCGGGCCGGAGGCGGCGGGCGTCGAGCCCGAGGACCCCACCTCCGGGCGCACCTTCCGCTTCGCCCAGCGCCTTGCGCGCGAGACCGGCGCGCACGTCCACGCCTCGCTCTTCGAGCGCACCGACGACCTAAACGACGGCCGCGGCTACAACACCGCGATCGTGGTCTCGCCCCAGGGCGAGCTCGTGAGCCGCACCCGCAAGCTCCACATCCCGATCACCGCCGGCTACCACGAGGACAAGTACTTCGCCCCCGGCCCCATCGACGACCCCTACCCCACGCTCGCGATCGGCCCAGCGAAGCTCGGCTTCCCCACCTGCTGGGACCAGTGGTTCCCCGAGCTCGCGCGCGCCTACGCACTCGAGGGAGCGGACGCCCTCGTCTACCCCACCGCGATCGGCTCGGAGCCCGACCACCCCGACTTCGACACCGAGCCACTCTGGGAGAAGGTCATGATCGGCCACGCCATCGCCAACGGCCTCTTCGTGATCGCCGTCAACCGCATCGGCACCGAGGATGGCCTCACCTTCTACGGCTCCTCATTCATCAGCGACCCCTACGGCCGCAAGCTCGTCCAGGCCGGCCGCGACAAGCCCGCCGTCCTCATTGCCGAGCTTGACCTTTCCCAGCGCCGCGACTGGCTGGAGCTCTTCCCGTTCATGACCACCCGCAGGCCGGAGATCTACGCGCGACTGGTGGAGGCGGACCGGTGAGCGCCGGAGGGGGTGGCGACGTGAGGCGACTTATACGGCGTGCCGGCGACCGGCAAGCGGGTGAGCGTCGAGGGCGTCGACCGGCTGCGCTTCGAGGACGGCCAGATCGTCGAGTGGAATCTACTTCGAGGATGCGCTGGGCATGTTCGCGCAGCTGTGGCTTGAGCCGCCGGTGCCGGCTGAGGTGGCGGGGCCGGTGCGGGCGGTTAGGAGTCCAGTCCGCTACAGCTGCGGCATTTCGTGAGCTGCGGCCAGCGAGCGCGGGCGGCTTGCTCGGAAGCGGCGGCGTAGTAACCGCCGTTGACGCGACGGCTCTTGATCACCGTCTTGATGAAGTAGCTCTCCTTCACCCACGCACACTGGGCGGGGTTGAGATGCAGCTTCGCCGGCTGCGCGACATTGGTGATCACGACGGCTTCGTTCGCCAGCACCGTTGCCCGGAAGGCCTCGAGGCTGGTCAGCTCCTCGACTGCTCCGTAGCTTGTTGCCCTGGGCGCCGGCTGAAGGTCGCGCCTGCGGGGCAAGTCGGCGGGCTTCTGGGGGCTTGCCGGACGGCCTCGCACATAGCGGGCGAGCCGCGACTCGTGGTCCTTAAGCCACTCTGCCCTCCGGTCGGATGACATTGCGGCGAACCAGCTCATCTCGGGCCAGCTGAGCGATGCGGGCCTGGCGCGGATACAGAACGGTACGTCCCATCCCACCGTGTGGTCGATCGCGACGTGAAGGCCGAGGCGGACCACTCGACCGTCACGCGGGTGGTAGGGCCTATCGGGAAACGTGCGCCCCAGGATCGGGTCCAGGGCGTCTATCGCCGGCTTCCAGAGGTTGACCCACGCCCGCCGGGGGTCGACGCGGAAGGAGATCTGCAGCGCGACTGGCCCAGGAGGAAGCGGCTTGGCGTCGATGACCGCTGCCTTCACCTGCTCCTTCCACGCCCGGCTCACCGTCGAGCCAGTCGTCCGACCGGTCCACTCCTGCCAGCCATGCTCCGGGCTCGTCGCCTCCGCGGGTTCGATGCGAAGGTACGAGGCGCCGCCCGGCCGTTTCGTCGCCCAGACCGAGACGAACCGGTGGGGACCGAGTCGGCGGACTACCGGCTCCAGAAAGTTGTCGAGGTCGTTCTCGTGCAGAGGATCGACGCCCGCGGCCAGGCCGACGTCGAGTCGAAGCGCGAGCGGCCCCTCAAGTTCCGCAAGCCGTCCAGAGGCGATGGACTCCACGTGATCGAGGTACCGGCCCAGCTCGATCTGCGAGCGCGCGCTCGCCGCATCCCAGCTCGCCTTCCGGGGTGGTAGCCCGATCGGAAGAGCCTCGCTGCTTGGCAGTTCGTAGTGAGGCGGAGGGGAAGGCATCAAGGGAGATGGTGTGTTGTACAGAAGAGATCTGACCGCGGGCTACTTCGGCTACCTCATCGGGATCGCGTTCCTGATCAGCTACATCGTCACCAACCTGGCGTCGGTCAGGTGGGCGCGCGCAAGTCGGGCGACTTCAACCCGGTCCGCCAGGGCCTCTTCGGCCTGCTCGGCGCGGCGATCCTCCTCTATCCGCTGTGGAAGAACCTGAGCCCCTGGCCCGAGGGCACATACGGCGTGCTGCCGTTCGTCTATCTGGGGTGGATCGCCCTCGGCGTGGGGTTCCTCCTCTGGACGCGCGCCCGCCGTCCCGACGCGCTCGGGACGGTCGGAAGCGCGTTGGCCGCTGTCGAAGAAGAGGCGCCGCCCACCACGCAGGTGCCGGCGCACGGCGACAGCGCCAAAGTCCAGACCGGCGGGCCCGGCCTAAACCTCTCGCCAGCCAGCCCTAACCCACGAAGGCCGAGCCACCCGATCCCCCCTCGGGTGGCTCGGTCGTTTGGGGGACGATCTGCGTGTCGGCGAACGGGCGGCACCCGTTCTGCGGCTTGTGAAATGGCATGCGCTCACCCGTGATGCAAGACCGGGTTCGGTGTTGCCGACGTGGGCGCTCGTCGGGAGGGCGTCCAAAGGCCAAGGGCTAGCCAGGCCTCCGAGTCACCGCGCAGCGCATAGAGGTCGGGTGCGCCGGCAAAGCCGTTGCAACCAGGGCCGCAGCTGGGGCGGGGGCCTCGGTTAGGGCTTTCCGTGCAAGGGCTTGATCGCGTCCCACGGCACGTCCATCGGCGCCGGGATTTCGATGGGCAAGCTGCTTCGTTGCCGTTGATCCATGAGTGACCTAGGGTCGGCCTCCACCTACTTGAGCCGCGATGTGCTGTGCGACCTGCGCCTCCGGCGTGGGGAGGTGCCAAATGCCAACTGCATCGAGCCCCTCGCGAAGGGGCGAGTTGCGAACGCATCGTCCGGGGGGATCCATGCTGGAGAGAAACAGGGGTGGAAACAAGACGTACGTCCATTTGCTCTCCACGCGGGCAGTGCCGTGGTCAGCGACTAAGCAGTGCTCGCGCACTACACCAAAGCCGGTTCCCGCCCAGAACACGAACTGCGCGAGCAGGAAGATCGCAGCAAGAACGAAGCCGATCACACCGGCAATCGTGCGCGTCATTGGAGCCCTCCTTCCGTAGCCGTCATCGCACCTAGGTCTGGCCCGGAAGGTCCGACCTGACAGCCGGGCGCGGCCGTCCATTGCCTAGTCGGCGTTCGAATGTGGGTGCACGCTCAGCCAGAAGCTGGTGCGTACCGACGTAGTACCGTTCGCGCGTGCGAGCGCTCGTTGCACCTACCGATTACGGTTGGTACCGCTTTCTGCAGGCTCGTCCTGAGCTGCGGGAGGTGAACTTCTGGCGCCCCAGCCAGAGGGCAGTAAACGCGATTGCGCCCGGTGAGCTCTTCTTCTTCAAGCTCAAGGCGCCTTACAACGCGATCGCCGGATTCGGCATTTTCACGCGCGCCGCGGTCCTGCCCGTCTGGGAAGCCTGGGACGTATTCGGACCAGCGAACGGCACGGCGGACATGGCGGAGCTGATCCAGCGCTTGGCCAAGCTCTCGAACGCACAGACAGCCAGCGTGGACGTGGATACGTGGATCAGCTGCTTGGCAATCAACGAGCCGGTCTTCTTCCCTCCTGACGAATGGGTGGAGCCGCCGGCCGACTGGCATCCGCAGATCGTGTCCGCGAAGACCTACGACCTGACCAGTGGTGAGGGAAAGCGGCTCTATGAGCGCTGCTTAGAGCGCGCTCAGTCGCTTAGCAATGACGAGAGCGCCAGCGACCTGGAAGAGCGCTATGGGCCGGCGCGACTCGTCAAGCCACGTCTCGGGCAGGCGACGTTCCGCATCGCTGTCTTGGACGCATACGGCAAGCGCTGCGCGGTGACCGGTGAGCGTTCCTTGCCAGTTATCGAGGCGTCACACATTCGCCCGTACGCCGCAGGCGGCGAGCACACCGTCAACAACGGCCTACCGCTCCGCCGCGACGTTCATCGCCTCTTCGATTTGGGATTCGTAAGCGTGCGGCCTGACTACCGATTCGTGGTCAGCCCGGCGTTGCGCGACCAGTACTCCAACGGCCGAGCCTATTATCAGCTCGACGGCCGAGAGATCCATGAGCCGCTCAAGCCGTCCGACCGCCCAGACCCCGAGGTGCTTGAGTGGCATTACGAAGAGGTGTTCCGGCGGTGAAACCGGTTCTGGTGCGCGAGCCCACGTAACCTAAAGCAAGGCGGAGGCGCATCGAGCGGAGCGCTAGGGCGCCCGGGCGTGTTCTCGCGGGCCCAGAGGTTCTCGGCTGCGATTAGTGGTGGGCGGTCCGGCTAGGCCTTGCCCCCTAAGACCCCGGTCAACGCCATCGCCACCATGGCGATAGCCGGCAGTCGTCGCGATCCCGGTGGCGATCGCCGCGGGCCCGTTCGAGACCTGGGGCTACTTCGGCTATCTGATCGGGATCGCGTTCCTGATCAGGTACATCGTCACCAACCTGGCGATGGTCAAGTGGGCGCGCGCCAGCCCGAACCCACCAGACAAAGGCCGAGCCACCCGATACCCCCTCGGGTGGCTCGGTCGTTTGGTGGCGTGTGAACGTGCAAACGCGGCCATAGGCGCGCCGAACTGTGCCTTTGGGCGGATCGCCGCGCACGAGGGTCACGCGGGATTCGATAAGTTCAAGCGAGTAACCGCTAACCGCGGCCCATTAGGAGCGATCCGTATTGGGGGGAGAGACCATCCACGACGATGGCTGAGGACGACCGTCAGGTGCCTCGGTGTCCGGAGTGCGGTAGTCCCACGCGCCTTCGGACCGCCCGCCGCGGCCGCTATCGCGGGCGCTCCTTCTGGAGCTGCCAGCGGTTTCCGGAGTGCCGTGGCACCGTCGATGCTGGGGATGCACAGGAGGACCCGCCCGCGGCCAGTGACGGTTCGCCCACGGGCACGCTCAGGCGCGCGGTCAGCTGGCGCGACCTGACCCTCAGCAGACGAGACGTCATCGCGTCCTACGCAAACGCCGGCGGCAGCCTCCGGGCCTTCACTGCGGATGACGCGTGGCGCACAACCTCCCAATGCTGGATCGCTAGGCCGAAGACCGACTTCGAGCCGACCGAGCAGGTGCATCGCGTCGCGGGCGTTGCGCGGAAGATCCTGCAGCGCGGGACGGCGCCGCCCCTCCATCCGGACGCCGAGCGTCGGCTGTTCGAACTGCTGGACCTGAGCCACCGTCTCAAGTCCTCGCGGCTGCCGGGTGACGTGAGCGCGGAGCTGCAGGATCCTCCCCCTGCCCACGCCGTGGCATCCGCGGTGCCGTGGCACGGGGAACCGGCAAACCCCGATGGCGGCCTGCCCTTCGGATCCGCCGAGGAGGAGCGCTTCCTGACCGAGTGGGTCCCGGCCAACCTCGGGGAGCACGCGGCCCACTACTTCGTTCCCCAGGCTTCACTGGATCAGCTCGCCTACTCCTGGGGGCGCCCGGCGCCTCGCGCGCGCCGGGTCGACTTCCTGGTCACGCCCCCTGCGGGGCAGGCGTTCGTCGTGGAGATCGACGGCGACCAGCACGAGGCCGGCGAGGCGGTCGACGAGGACCGTGATGGTCTGCTGGCGGAGCTCGGGATCGAGACGATCCGCATTCCGACGGCCGAACTGGAAGCAGGCGAGGGCCCAGGGCTGGCGAGCCTGCGCGCCCGGTGGAAGCTGAGGCACGCCGATGCGGACCGCGAGCTCCGCGCCCTCTGCTGGGTGCCGGCGCTCGTCCACCGCGCTTTCCTGGCGATTCTCGAAGGAATGACCTCCGGCTTGCTGCGGGGAGGACCCTGGAGGATCGTCATCGACGAGCCCCTGGGCCTCGTGCGAGAGCTCCTGCCCCCATACCTCGACATGCTGCGCGCCGTCGATGCGATGTGGGGCCCGGGGGTGGTGCCACCGGACATCCAGCTCGTGGCCCCGAGCGAGCCGGATGGTCAGACCAAGGGTGAGCCGGACCTCATCATCAAGCTCGAGCCGGACTTGACCGGCGTGGACAGGCTCGAACTCGCGGATCCGAAGCGAACCATCACGGTGCGGTCCGCGTACCTGCCCGTGGATCTCACGTGCGATTTCTACGACGGCGATGCCAAGAGCGAGGTCTCCTCGGAGGGCGAGGAAACCGAGCTCGCGCTCCGCCAGCTGCTTCGGGCCATCTTCGCCAAGCGGGACTTCCGCGAGGGGCAGCTCGACGCCCTCTTCGAGGTGATCGAAGGCCGAGACTGCGCGGTGCTGCTCCCGACCGGAGCGGGCAAGAGCCTGATCTACCAGCTGGCCGGCCTCTGCGCGCCCGGTCGGACGATCGTCATCGACCCCTTGGTGGCGCTGATGGAGGACCAGGTCGAGGGGTTGCGGCGCCAAGGGATCGATCGCGTGGCGATGATCTCCTCGGCTCAGACTCGGCAGGGAAGCGCCCACGCGATCATGCGGATGGTCGCCGACGGCGAAGCGCTGTTCACGTTTGTCGCCCCCGAGCGGTTGCAGCAGCGTGAATTCCGCAACGCGCTGACTCGTCTCTCCAAGCAGAGCACGATCAATCTCGCCGTGATCGATGAGGCGCACTGCGTGTCCGAGTGGGGCCACGACTTCCGCCCTGCGTACCTGCACATGGGCCGCCTGCTTCGTACCCTGTGCGCCGATGCCGCGGGCCAGCCCGCTCCCGTGCTCGCGCTCACGGGCACTGCTTCAAGGGCCGTCCTGCGGGACGTGCTGATCGAGCTCAACATCGACCAGAGCGCGGAACGCGCGGTGGTCCGCCCAAGGACGTTCGACCGCAGGGAGTTGCGGTTCCGAATCCTGGTCGCCGATCCGTCGAGTTCGGAGGCGGTTCTTGCCTCGGCCCTCCGGTCGATCCCAAAGCGCCTTGCGATCCCGCAGGCGTCGTTCTTCAGCCAGAGGGGCGACGAGACAGCGAGCGGCATCGTTTTCGTTCCCCACGCGAGCGGCCGTTATGGGGTGGTCGACGTGGCCGCGAAGGTTCGGGAGGAGGTTGGCCTGGAGCCGGCGATCTACGCCGGCGGCGCGCCTCGTGGTGTCGAGGGCGATTGGGAAAAGACGAAGCGGCGCAACGCCGCCGACTTCAAGTCGAACAAGGTGCCGCTCCTGGTCTCAACCAAGGCGTTCGGCATGGGCATCGACAAGCCCAACGTGCGCTACGTGGTGCATTACGGGATTCCGGGCTCGATCGAGAGCTACTACCAGGAGGCAGGTCGGGCAGGCCGGGACCGCGAGCGGGCTGAATGCGTGCTGATCCTGATCGAGTACGACGAGAGCCGCAATCGGAGACTGTTGGCCGACGACGCGTCGCTCGAACGCACGAGAGAGCTCGCGCAGGTGAAGGGACCCGAACGGGACGACGTGACCCGCCAGCTCTGGTTCCACCTGAATGCCTTCACTGGCATCGAAAACGAGCTGGAGGACATCGAGGCCGTGCTCGCCGACCTCGGGGAGCTCGGCAGCCGCCGGACGATCGAGATCCCGATGGTGGCCGGCGACGATGCCAAGCGTCGTGAGCGTGCGATCTACAGGCTCGCGGTGCTGGGAGTGGTCGACGACTACTGCGTCGACTGGGGTGGCAGAAAGTACGAACTCGAGCTCAGCGAGTTCGACCCAGAGGACGTCGCCGACGCACTGGTCAGGTACGTGGCGCGAAGCGCTCCCGGCCGCGCTTCCACTGTGCAGAGAGACCTGCGGAGCAAGCTCTTCCCCGGCATCGGGCGCGACAAGGCCGTGCTGCTGTGCAGCCGCGTCCTGATCGAGTTCGTCTACGACACGATCGAGCGCGCCCGGCGGCGGTCCCTACGAGAGATGTGGCTGGCCGCGCGGGAGACGCGGAACGACGCCAACGAGGCGTTTCGCGCGCGGATCCTCGATTACCTCTCGCAGGGAGACATCGCGCCGGTGCTGGAGCGGCTCGTCGACGCTGAGCAGTTCGCATTCAGCGCGTGGCTCGAGCCGCTCGAAGCGGTCGGCCCAGGTCCGGATGCGGCAGAGCTGCGAGGCAACGCGGCGCGCCTGCTGTCCTCGTACCCGGACCATCCAGGGCTGCTACTGGCACGAGCGGTCAGCGAGCTGATCGACGAGGACGGCGACCTCCGCGAGTTCTCGCTGAACCTCTTGAGCGCGCTGCGCTCCGCGCTGACCAGGTACAGCGTGGCGGACGAGGAGGTTCGCGCGCTCGTGTCGTGGCTCGAGCACCGCAGCGAGGGCAAGCCGGACGCTGAGCTGGGGGTGGTGCTCGCGTTCAGGGAGGCGGGCCTGGCGGATCACGTTCGAGGGTTGCTCAAGCGAGCGCTCCGGACCCCCGGCTCAGACGATCGGACGAAGGTGATCGGGGCGATCCATGGACTGCGGGACAGCGTGGGCCTTATGGAAGAAGCGTTGAATTGGTCGAACGGATGGAGGAGCACTGAGTGAGCGAGAACGGCCTGGCTGATCTCCCGCGCCTGTTCGAGGAGGCCGAGCAGGCCTTGAAGGAGGCTCGCGACCGGCTGTCGGAGTTGGGCGACGCGGGGGAGCTGGCCGGCAAATCGGCGGACTCGCTTCGCGAGTCGGCGACCGCGGTACAAGGATTCGCGACGCAGGCCGGCGACGCCGCCCAGGCGCTTCAGAGCGTCCAGGAGCAGATCCGCACGCTGCTCGAGCGCGCTTCGAACCTGCTGACGGGCGACGACTTCCGCAACCTCTCGGCTTCCGTAACCGAACTTCGAGACGCGGTTGAAAAGCGGTTCGAGGAGCTAGAGGGCCGCGTAGCGGCGGTCGAGAAGCTGGAGCAAGAGCGCGATCGCCTGCGCAAGGAGCTCGAGCACATCAAGCTTCACGTCCCGCAGCGGCATTTGAAGAAGGCGCTGCAGACGTTGGCGGCGGAGTGAGGGCAGTGCTGCCGGTGGGACGGTGTGGCGGTTCTACGACCCAACGCACATTTCACTCCGGCTCTTCCACCTTTGGGCCGAACGGGTAGCGGCCACCGGTGGGCGCGACCATTTAGGCGATCACGTTGATTGAGTGCATGTGACCACACACATCCATGTCTCATACAGGCCATCCACCTACCCTTATCACGGGGCGTATAGCGCATCAGTATGGGGTCCATGGGGTGCCGTGCACTGCATTGGCGTGCCAGTGCATTCATTTCAACGTTGCGAGCGCACCAACAGCTCGCGTCTGCAGGCTTGCGGCCGGCGCGATCATCGCATCCGCCGAGCGGTTTCATAGATTCCTCGCATGGCTCTGCCACGATTTGCGTCCGGTAGACCAGCCGTCCCCCACCGCCGTGGGCGGCGGATCTCCTTGGAGCCGGCACCGGGTGCACCCGACCAAGCCGACCTAGGGTCGGTTCGGAGGTGGGTGGCCGCGCAGTCGAATCCCACCGCCATCGATCTCTTCTGTGGCGCCGGCGGCCTGAGCCTCGGTCTCCATAGGGCGGGCTTCTCCGTGCTTGTCGGTGCCGACAAAGACCCGATAGCCGTGGAGACTCATAGGCATAACCTGGGTGGCCTGGGTTGGGTCGGAGACCTCGATGATCCCACGGGACTCTTGGAGACCCTGAGCGCTTGGGGTATCGAATCGGTGGACCTAGTGGCAGGGGGTGTGCCGTGTCAGCCCTTCTCGCGGGCGGGCGCCTCGCGCCTGCGCGAACTCGTCGCCGCCGGCATGAGGAGCGCCGTCGATCCGAGGGCCGGTCTTTGGCGCTCCTTCCTTATGGTGGTCAAGGCGCTGCGACCGCGGGGCGTTCTGGTCGAGAACGTTCCGGACCTTCCCCGGTGGAACGACGGCGCAGTGCTGATCGGGCTCCTGGAGGGCCTCAGCGAGTTGGGGTACGCCGTCGATGCACGTGTCCTCGCCGCTTACGAGCACGGGGTGCCGCAACACCGAGCACGCCTGTTCATCGTGGGCCTGAGGGATGCCGGCAGGTTCGTGTGGCCCGAGCCGATGCGAGAGCGTCTAACGCTGAGGGATGCGATCGGGGATCTCCCGCCTGTGCCGGGTGGGTATTGGGAGGAGCGAACCAGGTACCTCGCCGCACGACAGACCAGCCCTTACCAACGCCTCATGCGAGCGGACCTGCGGGGAGAGGATCGCTGGTTCGTCCATGACCACCAGACGCGCCACGTGCGACCAGATGATCTCTTGGCCTACCAGCATCTGGCTGAAGGACAGACCTACAAGGATCTACCACCACACCTGCAGCGGTACCGCACGGACATCTTCACGGACAAGTACAAGCGCCTATCGTGGTCCGAGCCGGGTCGCAGCATCACTGCGCATATCGCGAAGGACGGCTATTGGTACATACACCCGTCACAGCATCGCACTCTCTCGATCCGTGAGGCCGCGCGGGTGCAGTCCTTTCCCGACAGCTTCCGCTTTGCGGGTCAGCCGACCCATCGGTTCAAGCAGATCGGCAACGCCGTTCCACCTCTCTTGGCCGAGGCGATCGGCCGCCCGCTCGCGAAGGCCTTGTTGGGTGCTCCGGTGGCCGATCCGATCAACCGCGGACGAGACGTTCGGCGTGAGCTCCTCGACTGGTATAGCTCGCAACCACGCCATCCTTGGCGCAATCCAAGCGCAAGCCCCTGGGAGGTCTTGGTCGGAGAGCTCTGTCTGGGCCGCGCCACAGAACGCGACGCGTCGCATCTGTTTCCGGCACTGATGCGGATTGTGCCCGATCCCCGCCATGCGCTTCGGGAACGGGAACGCATCGAGCAGGGTTTGGAGCGCTTGGGGCTCCATTCCTGTGTGGACCGTGTGTTGGCAGTCGCTTGGAGCGTTGAAGAGGACTTCCAAGGGACGATCCCGGATGATCACTTGGCGTTGCGCTGCATTCCTGGAGTCGGGGACCACACGGCGCAGCTGGTCCTGTGTTTCGGGTTTGGCCGGATCGGCGCCCCGCTCAGCCAAACGACCGCTCGAGTGGTGGGTCGCCTAGTCGGATCCGAGGTCGCAAGCGGCCGATGGCAGACACGCTTGGACTTTCACCGGATCGCAGGTTCCGGCGGTCCCGATCCAGAGTTCAACGCCGCGTTCGATGCACTCGCGAATCGGCTGTGCCTCGCACGCGCGCCGAGGTGCCACGCGTGTCCGTTGGTCGACGCTTGCGCAGCCGGCTCCGAGGCCGCCGGCGTGGAGCAGCCGGAACTTGCCGCGGCAGCCTAAGGCGATGGCTGAGCTCGTTCCCTCCGCCGCTCGCCTGATGCACTCTCTGCGGGACATCGGGTACGACCTGCCTTCGGCGGTAGCTGACCTGGTCGACAACAGCGTCGACGCAGGCGCCGAGCGGATCGAGATCACCTTCCACTTCGACGGTACCCGGTCTTGGATCCGCATCGCGGATGACGGAGCCGGTATGACGCGAGGTGAGTTGGACGAAGCCATGCGCTACGGCAGCCGCCGGTCTTACGGTCCCGAGGAGCTGGGCCGGTTCGGACTGGGGCTCAAGACGGCATCTCTGTCGCAGTGCCGTCGCTTGGCCGTGGCAAGCCGCACCACCATGCGATCGCGAATCAACATCCGGCGATGGGATCTCGATCGCGTTGCCGCCACCGACTCTTGGGTCTTGGAGGAGCTCAGGGTCAAGGAGGCCCCAGTCCCGCTCATCGAGCCGCTGCGGGACCATGCGGGTACCGTCGTCCTCTGGGACCGCCTCGATCGCATCGACGCATTTCAGGATCCAGACGGAGGTCGCGCGCGCGCGGGTTTCGAGCGGGACGCAAAGCGAGTAGCTGACCACCTCGGAGTTGTCTTTCACCGATATCTCGCAGGTGAGACTGAGGGCGCGCCGCTCGAGATCTACGTAAATGGGGAGCGCGTTGAGCCCTGGGATCCCTTTGCTCGCGAGGAGCCTCACACTCAGGCCCTGAGACCTCATCGCCTGAATGGGCCAGGCGGTCCGCTCGTTCGTCCCTACATCCTCCCCCCGCAGCACCTCTTTTCCAGTCCTTCGGCTCATGAGCGTGCGGCAGGGCCGAAGAAATGGAATCGCCAGCAGGGCCTGTATATCTACAGGAACAATCGAATGATCCAGTGCGGAGGATGGAGCCGCATGCGTACGGCGGACGAGCACAGCAAGCTGGCGCGGATTGCGATCGACATTCCGTCAGGATCCGAATCGGCTTGGCGACTCAACGTCGCAAAGATGTCTGTTTCGATCCCGGAATCCGTTCGCGCTGAGCTGAAGACGCTGGTCAGCGGAGTCGTTGCCCAAGCGCAGCTGGCGTATCGATCGGGTGGTGCCATCGCGTCGTCCGAGGAGGAGCCTGCGCCGTCGGACGGATGGCGCCTTGGCGATCACTGGAAGGTGATCGCGCGCGTACTCGAGGAGGAGCTTGGCGACGACTTGGAAAGGCTCGACCGGATACTCGAACGCTTGATCAACTCCCGAGAGGTACACGAAGGAATACTGGCTTAAGGCCAAGGCTCAGCCTGCCGAAAGGAAGTCACGATGGACGATGGAGCAAGGGGGGAAGAATCCGTGCGAGGGAGTGCCGGAGGAGCAGCTGCAAGCTGCCGTCCGAATCCTGCAGGCGCTCCTTAACAACGGCACTCCGCGCGAGGACGCGTACGACCAGATCACCTTGGCCGTCAGATCGAGCCAGGTGGCGGAGTGCGTGAAGCGACGGCACGAGGAGCTTGCGAAGAAGGTCAGCCTGATCCCGACCAGCGCTCGCGTGCTCGACGAGCCGGGACCTCAGCCTTGGTATGAGGGTCCCCAGCCCGACGATCGCCACTGGCCGCGCCTTAAGGAGCTCCTTTCGGAGGGCGGGTGGCCAGACACTGCGATTGATGACCTAGATCGGACGACCACGAAGATCGTTCAGTACCTCGGCGATCCGCATGGAGCCGAAGCGTTCTGCCGAAAGGGACTTGTTCTGGGGTATGTCCAGAGCGGCAAGACAACGAACTTCACGGCAACCATGGCGAAGGCAGCCGATGCCGGCTACCGGTTGTTCATCGTTCTGTCGGGAATACACAACGGCCTTCGCCGCCAGACGCAGGAGCGCTTGGACCGCCAGCTAGTCGAGGTCGACAAGGAACACTGGGCCCGCGTCACGGATGCGGAAAGCGACTTCCGCGGGGACCGGAACGTCAACTTCATGCTGAGTCCGCAACGCGGCACTGCTCGCGTCCTGGGGGTCGTAAAGAAGAACGCCTCGCGTCTTCGAAGGCTCCTTGACTGGCTGCGCGATGCGAACGAGAACGTCCTCGAGAACTGTCCGGTCCTCATCATCGACGACGAGGCCGACCAGGCGAGCGTAAACACCGCGCGGCCGGAGAACGATCCGTCGACGATCAACGGCTTGCTCCTCCAAATCTTGGAGCACCTACCGAAGGTGTCCTACGTTGGCTACACCGCGACGCCGTTCGCGAACCTCCTGATCGACCCCAACGTTCCCGTGCAGCTCTACCCGCGGGATTTCATAATCGACCTGCCGCGACCTGACGGCTACTTCGGCACGGAGTCGCTCTTCGGGCGTGAGCCGCTCGCGCAGGACGGCGACAACGCCTCGCGCTCCGATGGTCTGGACATGATCCGGATCGTGCCGGATCAGGAAGCAGCCCGCCTCACGCCCAGCGGCGGCAGGCGGGGCGCCGTTGAGGAGTTCAAGCCGGAAGTGCCACCGAGCCTGCGAGACGCTCTTTGGTACTTCTGGATGTCGACAGCCGCGAGGCGCATCCGGGGAAAGGGCAACCGCCACGCAACCATGCTGGTTCACACGTCGAACCGGATCTTTGCCCACTTCGCCCTCCGCGATGCGATCTCCCGGGAGGTGGAAGATGCGCGTGCGATGGTGCACCGCGCCGAGTCAGGGGACATGCAGCGGCTGCGGGAGCTCTGGGAGCGGGAGATCGACCGTGTGCCGGCGGAGGAGTTTGGTCACGAGCCGATCCCGTTCCCCCAGATCGCTGAGCGCTTGCCAGCGGTCTTGGACGCGACGGAGGTGATCGTCGACAACGGCGCGAGCACCGACCGCTTGGCGTATGACGACGCCGAGCCAGCGACGGTGATTGCGGTGGGCGGAAACACCCTCTCCCGAGGCCTCACACTTGAAGGCCTCTGCGTGTCGTACTTCGTGCGTAGTGCAAGCGCGTACGACGCGCTGCTCCAGATGGGCCGCTGGTTCGGCTACCGGCACGGTTACGAGGATCTCCCCCGCGTGTGGATGACGGCGGAACTGCGTGCGTGGTTCCATGACCTGGCCACCGTCGAGCAGGAGATCCGATACGACATCGAGCGCTACGAGATCGAGGGTGCTACTCCCCTCGAGCTTGGCGTGAGGATCCGCACCCATCCGTCACTCGCCATCACGGCTGCGGCCAAGATGCAGGCCGCTGTACCGGCGAAGGTGTCATACAGCGGGCGCCGGGTGCAAACGATCCTGTTCAACCACCGCGACCCGGATTGGCTTGGGCGCAACATCGCTGCGAGTCGAGAGCTGATCAATGCGCTTTCGGCCCATGGGGCGTTCGAAGACGTCGGTGGCAGGTACGTCATGCGCGGCGTACCCCAGGACCCGATCCTGAACTTCCTGGGCCGCTACTCGTTCCATGAGAACGCGCGCGAGCTCAACGCCGAGTTGATCCAGCGGTACATCCGGTCTCAGAACGAGCACGACGAGTTGACCCGCTGGAGCGTCGCGATCATGGGCCGGCCGAATGTTGATGAAGCGCTCGGGACCATCGATCTCGGTCTCCCCACCGAGGTGGCACTCATCAACCGATCCCAGGTTCCGCACCCGCCCGGTCAGTCCTACGCGAACATCAAGAGCCTGATGAGCAAGGAGGATCGAGCGGTCGACCTGGGACTTGCGGCAAGGGACATACCGTCGGAGAACGGCAAGCTCGAGAAGCTCCGCGATTCCGAGGAGCGAGGGGGCATGGGTGACGATTCGGGCCTTCTGCTGATCTATCCCATTTCGAAGGACTCCCGTCCCCGGGACAAGGAGAACAGGGACCCGCTCGAGGCCGTGGATCACGTCATCGGCGTGGGCCTGGTGTTTCCGACGGCGCGAACCGAAGAGGCGGCCTTCGAGTACATGACCGTCGACCTCAGTGCGCAGCGCATCGAGGAACCCACGGCCGAGGACGAGCCGGAGGATCCGGACGAAGAGGCCGAGAATGGCGCCGGCTAAACCCGTCGAGCCGGCCACCAGCTTGCTCGTCCTCCAAGAGGGATGGAACGTGCTCCATTCCGGCGCTGGTGAGCCCACCCAGTTCGCAACGCTCCCACTTTCGGACTCGGTTGAGGCCGGCCCGCTGCTCCAAGCGATCGATGGTGACGGGGTCCGCCAGATCCTCATACCTGTCCAAGCGGACTTTCCCGAGGACTCCCTTAGTGCGGGCGTGACTATCAAGCGCGTCGAGGTTCCGAGCGAAGCAGGAGGAAAGATCTACGCGGCTGTCCGGTGTGAACTGCCCCGCCTCAGCGACCTCTTTGACGACGTGGTGCTGGACATGATCCACGCTGCGGTGAACCATCCGGACGAGCCGGTCCACGCGTGCATCACAGTGCTCGACGAGTGGCGCGCGCTCCTTCGGCCCGTCCGCATCAAGCCGCCAAGCGCCACGGCGGTGGGAGCTTTGGTCGCTGAGCTCTATTACGTCGCCGAGGTCGTCTCCCGCGATGACGCACGCCGCCTGGATTTCTGGACGGGAAGGGAGGGGCAGAGGCACGACCTCCGCCGAGGCTCGACGGCCCTTGAGGTCAAGGCGACCCTTTCCCGGGAGGGGCGTCGATGCGCGATCCACGGCCTCGAGCAGCTCGATCCACCGGAGGGTGGTGCTCTCTATCTCGCTTGGGTGCGCTTGGAACAAGTACCGGACGGGCCACTGAGCATTCAGGCCCTGATTGACCGGTTGCGGAACCTTGGTGTGCCAGCCCAGCAGGTGTACGCTGGACTTGACGAGCGCGGCTTGCCGCCGGGATCCGCTGCGCCAGAGCTGGCATTCGAGCTTCGCGAGACCCGCGTCATCCAGGTGACGGACTCGTTTCCCCGCCTGAGTCGGACCAGCATCAGGAATGACGTCCCATTGAACGGCATAACGAACGTTCGGTACGACGTTGACCTGGATGCTGTCGGAGTAACACCCTCGGGCGACTCGGAAGTGGATAGCCTGCTTCACGAATTGGCCGGCACATCCTCACACTGACCATGGCATTGGAACGCTTTTCCGAGCAGTACTCCCCGACCGGCAGCGTCGCTGCTGCGGGTGTGCTCAACACGCTCGGAAGGCCTGCGCTCCATCCACTGGAGTTGTTGGCCCGAGAAGCGCTTCAAAACTGTTGGGACGCAGCGGCCGATCCGGGCATTCGGCCAGTTGACGTAACCATCACCTGCGACGACCTAGAGCCGGGCGCGGTTGAACTGATTAGTCGCGAGGTATTCAGCGGCGCCCCAGACGACGTACCAGTGGAGAGCGCGCTTGTGGCATCGCCGCGGCTGCTGACCATCAGCGACCGGCAGACCAAGGGCTTGGCGGGGCCCCTGCGAGCGGACGCGGTTGTCGACGGTCCCACCGACTTCATTGATTTCGTCCGCAACATTGGGCAGCCCCCAGACACTGCGCACGGGGCCGGATCCTTCGGATACGGCAAAGGTGCGTTCTTCCGAGTAAGCCGTGCCCGTGCGATCATCGTCTACACGCGCACTCGGGACGAATCGGGATCCGAGCAGAGTCGCCTCATGGCAACTGCTCTTGGGCGGGATTCCGTCGAGCACCGAGGCGGCACGTCGCGCAGGCTCACGGGGCGACACTGGTGGGGCAGGATCGTCGATGGGATAGTCGATCCCGTTCTCGACGACGATGCCGACGATCTGGCGGCGGCGATCGGCCTGCCAGTCATGGCCAAGGGCGAGTTCGGAACCACCGTGGCCGTCGTAGCGCCGAGGTTGACAATCGATATCGAGGATCACGAATCCGACGAGCCCGATGCTGGAGGCGACGATTCTGATGCCGCAATGGAGGTCATGGCTCGGGCTGTCGCATGGCATTTCTGGCCGAAGCTGTACGCGCCGACGCCCTCGATGCAAGTGGTCATCAGCCGAAACGGCGCAGCAGTTCCCATTCCAGGGCCCGAGTCGGATACGCGACTGCGTGCGTTCGTGAACGCAAAAAGGCGGCTCGACGGCCTAGATCCCATCGAGCCGGCCGTGGACGGGGTGGTCGAGGAGATTCGGAGTCAGAGCCCGAAAAGGCTTCTCGGACACTTGGCGATCGAGTTGCATCCCTTGGAGGAGGTCCCCCCGAAGGAGGTCGCCTTGGCGGCGCCGGAAGCGGGCGGGCCGCCCCGCCACGCGGCGCTCATGCGCCAAGCCGAGCTCGTAGTGGCCTATCTCAGTGGCCCTGACCTCGCGCTACCGAACTTCGGATACGTCGGTGTGTTCCGGTGCGCGGAGAATCTGGATCAGGTGTTTCGCGACGCCGAGCCGCCTAGCCATGACGACTGGGTTCCCGATGGGCTCTCGCACCCGCACCACCGCCGCTACATCCGAATTGCCAAGCGCGAAATCAAGGCGAAGCTCAGGGCCTTCGCGGATCGGACCATGCCGGCCGCCGGCACTGACGCGGAGGAGGTGCCCCTGGGTGCATTTGCGAAGGAACTAGCAAGCCTGATCGCGACCGTCCAGGGCCCGGGCGCATCCCGGAAGCCGGCATCGGGCGGTGGCGGGCCGCGGCCGAGGGCACCCGTGAAGATCGTCCAGCCGGCTGTGCCTCATGAAACCGAGGACGGAGAGGTCGTCCTCAGGGCCAAGGTTCGCGCGACGCGCCCAGTCGCGGCCCGAGCGATACCGATGGTCGTCGTCCTTGATGGCGGGAGCGTTGAAACGGAGGCGCCGGTTGGCGCGAAAACCCCGCAGGTCCGGCGTTGGATGGGTCCCGACGGCACCCAAATAGCCGGCGACGAAGCTCGCTTGGCTCCGAACGAAGACTGGATCGTGGAGGTTGACGCGATCCCGGATGCCGTCGTCCGCATTGATTTCGAGGTCGACGCATGAGGGTTCGCGCCGGCCAGAGCCCCCCCTTCCTCACCATTCCCGAGGAGGCGGTACGCGCCACGGCGTGGATGACGGACAGGGGGCCGTTGCCGCAGCTACACCATGACTGGGACCCCGCAACGCCCCTGCAGCTTTCGCGCACGTTGCATCTCGACTGCGACTTGGTCGCCCGATCCCTTCATCTCGAGCGCACGTCCCAGCTCGGGGTCGGCTGTACGTGGCAGTCGTCCTCAACGCGCCTCCGAGGTACCTCGCGACTCATCACTAAGGACCTCAGCGAGCTCGAGCAGGTCACTGTTGATCTCTCCGTCCCGCGCTTCCGTGTTGGCGGGACCCTCCAGATCAAGACCGTGGTGATAGTGGTCCGAGGCGAGCCCGCGTCCAAGTTGGCACCCACGGCTAATGGGGCCATCGTTTGGGAGGCTCGCGACAGGGTGATACTCGAAGGTGACGCCGCACGGTTCCCCGTCGCGGTGGTCGATTTCAGCGAGCTGCCAGGCGTCCCAAGCGATGCATCTTGGTACCTGTCGTGGCCAACCCGTGACTATTCTGAGCCTTGGGGCGCATCCATTCGTCTCCTAGTGAACTCCAAGAACCGCGAAGTCCGACAGGCCGTAACCGGGGAGGATGATGAGGGCGCCGCAATCATTCGGCGCCAGGTCAAGTTCGATACTGCACGTACGCTCATAACCAACGCGCTCCGTGAAGAAGAGTTCCTTGGGCAGTACACCTCCTTCGAGGATGACTCTGTGGGTGGCGTCATCCGGACGATGATCGAGCTCAACTGGGGCGCACAAGCTGATCCCCGTGCGCTTGCGGCATCTCTGGCGGATGATCCGAGCCGCTTCGAAGCAAAGCTGCAGTCACTGTTCCTAAAGGCGCGATGACTCGCATCTACCCACGCATCCCAGACGAGGCAGCGATGGCGACCGTGGAGGAGTTGCAGTCGGGCGGGCTAGCCCACGCGGAATCGCTTGTGCAGTATCACCATCCCCGGCAAGTGTTCCCGCCCGTGGGGGGCAGGGAAGTCACTGAAGCCGAGCTGCAGGCGCTCCGGACAGCGGTCGTCGATCTGGCCGAGCTCTACGGATTTCCAGGGCGACGGCCCCGGCGAACTGCCTTGTTCGATCGCGAGCTGGCGGGTTTGCTCCATTCCCAGATGGACATCACTCCCCACGAAGCGGCGTCCCGCGAGATGTGGTCGTTCATCACCTGTTGTCTTCTGCCGGATGTTGCCGTCTGGCGGTTTCCGAAGGTAACTCCCAACCGTTTCCTCGGCCACGTCAATCGAAACGCCTTTCGCAGGCTGTGGTGGCGTGTCGAAATTCTGGGTGAGCCGCCGGAGCGAGACGTGCCAGATCCGCTGTGGGATCTGGAGGATCCGCTGGTTCAGCTCATGGAACGTCCCGGTCTCTCCGGGCATCCAGAAGTGGCGCGGGCGATCGCGGATGCGTTTAGGAAGGTTGCTGCTCGAGTGCCGGGAAACCGGCATCAGGATTTGATGCGCGATTTCCAGCTCCGCATCATGAGGCGTACGCCGTTCCTGAGCTTGGACTTGATCGACCAGGCGGGCCGCGAGCGACTTCTTGCCGGGCTAGCTGAAGAGGCCGCCGACGCGCTTGGTGTCGCAGGTGTCAGCCAACGGGAGACCAAAGCCCAAGGTCTAGGAGAGGCGTCAAGCAGTTCAGCCGAGGCTGCCTCCTCCACGGCTGCCGTGGACATCGATGACGTCCCGTTGGATGACCTTCCACGCGTGATCCTCGCAACGGTTGAGGAGGAGCAACCGGTAGCCGACGACGATCTGCCCGATCTGATCGCCGCCCGGGGCTTCCAAGTCCCCCGCTCTCGTGAACGCCTGCTTTTCAGCTTCGTCAGGTACCTGGCTGCTAAACAGGCGCTCCAGAGGACGGATGACGGTGTTTGGCGCATCCACCGTTCCGTGAGCCTCCCGTCGGTTTGCCCCCTGTCGATTAACGGGATCGCGACGGAGGCGTTGTCCCAGGCGCACAATGGTCAACGGCATCAACTGTTTGAGCAGATCGCTGACGAGGTATTGACCTTTTCCGGCAAGGTGCCCAGGCCTTACGCTCGGGCCATCCGTGCCGCGCTTCGCAAGGTGGACTTGGGATAGCTCCGGCGCTCGGTCGCGTTCAGCGGCGCGCTTGGACCAGGGCCTCGATTCTGTCGGCAGCCTTTTCGGGCGATGCGGTCACTTCGTGTTCCCACAGCCTCACTACCGTCCAGCCGGCTGCTTCCAATCGACTGGTCTGCGCTGCGTCGCGCTTCCTGTTGACTCGGAGCTTCTCGTCCCAGAAGGCAACGCTGGATTTGGGCCGGATGTAATGGTCTGGGCAGCCGTGCCAGAAGCAACCGTCGACGAAGACGGCCAGTCGCTTCGAGGGGAACACAATGTCTGGCCGGCATCCCTCGACACGTAGGGCGACGCGGTAGCGGAGGCCGCGGCGATGGAGCTCTCGGCGCAGAATCCACTCGGGCTTCGTGTCCCGGCTTCGGATGCGCGCCATCTGCTCGCTTCGCGTAAGTCCCATCCCGAACCGAAAGATTAGGCCTGCGAGGGGAAGGCGCGCGCACGGAAGGGATGGTTTGCACGCCCGTTCGCGAACTGCGATCGGTTGCCCGCGGAAGGCGCCTTTGCAGGGTGTGCGCTCAGCCCAAGCCCGCCATGAGAACTGACTCACCAACCAGCCGTTCCGGCTTGAGCATGACCTCCGCGCCCGCCCTCCAGTGCACGAAAACGACTTGGCTCACCGCGACGCGCTCCAGCTGGTCAGCCAGCATTTCGGTCCCCCTGGGCATCTACTCGACGCTATCCGGGCGCCTCGGGCGCAACGACGATGCAACTGCTTGGGCGCCCGCGACATCCCACGTGGAACCGCGAGTCGCGGGTAGCGTCATCGAGGGACTTGGGCTCCCCAGGGCACCACCACCGGTCCCTCGAAGAGGAAGGCTTCGCGCTCGCGAACGATTATGAAGCGGAGAGCAATCGGTACGAGGACGCGTGCTGCCGCAGGGTAGCCCTTCTAGCAGCTTGGCCGGAAGCACCGGGTCCTAGGACTTCACGTCGGACCCGACGTGGACGTCACCTTGAGTCGTGAAGCCCGCGCCGCGCGATGACGGTAACGGGCTGAGGTCAATCCGCAGTATCGCCGTCACCTTTCGATGGCGTGCCTCCGGCACCCGCTTCGCCAGCACCCTGAGCAGATCCGCCTGCCGTGCCTGCCCGAGCACGCAGCGGTACAGCATCAGCGACCGCTGTAGCTCGAGCGCACGAATGCGGTCCCGGCTCAGCGGCAGTGCCGGCACGTGCCGCTCGATGCGCGCCTCCTCCCCGTCGCCGTCGTTCCAGCAGTAGAGCCAGTACGGCCAGAGCTCCGACTGGTCGGGAGGCCGGTCGGCTTCGCCGCGGCGGAAGAGTTCCGTCCACACGTCAGCACCGCCACTACGGAGCGCGTCCGCTCCGTGCTTCCGGGCCAGGTTGCGCCGGATCGCATGACCCTTGTAGCGGTGTACGCGGCCCTCGCGTTGTTCGAGGTCGACTGGGTTGCCGGGCAGGTTCCAGTGCACCACGGCGTGGCAGTAGAGGTGGAAGTCGAGGCCTTCCTGGCCGACCGACGTTGAAGCAAGCACGAAGGGCCAGAACGGGCTGTTGAACGCGGTGCGCACGTGGCTCGCGCGTGCGAGCGTGGCGCCGTCCTCGGCCTCTTGGTCGGCGAGGCGCATCGCGAAGCGGGCGCGCATCCTCTCGGAGCGGATACGCGGCCCGCGTTCAGTCTCGATCACGTCGACCTTGGACGGTGTCGCGCGGATGTGAAGGGCGTCGGCGATTCCGCGCTCGTAGGTTTTGCCATCGCGCTCGTGTCGTCCGGCGATGTCGTCGAGGACCTCGCGTGTGAGCGGGCGCCCGGAATGGCCGAGGTGATCGCGGAGGACGTGTGCGTACTCATCCAGGACCGACTGCAGGCACCCGTCCATGCAGTAGGCGAGCGCCCCGCGCCAGAAGGGCCCGCCGCGGTAGAGCCCGCGCACGAGCTCGGATGCCTCGGGCGTGTTGAAGAGTGCGCGGAACGCCCAGGCGACGCGTAGTGCCGCGAACCGCGCGTAATCGGCGCGAGTCAGGCTCTCGGACCCAGCCTCTCGAGTGAGTGCTCGCAGGGCGGTGACCCCGGGGCCGGCGAGCGCAAGCATCGCAACCACCTCGGCGAGGTCTGCGGGGGGCGGGCCCAACGGAGGGTCAAGCGCGCCCTGCGCAGCCTTGCGTGCGAGCTCGAGATGCGCCGGCCAGGCCGCATCGTCAGATTCGCTTCCGCCTCGGGCTGAGATTGCGCTTACGTCTTGGTCCTGCAGGAAGGACAGGGTGGCGTCGGGATCTCGCAGCGCGTCCAGAAGCAGGGGGGCCGCCCAGTACCAGCGCTCGTCTTCCCTGCCCTCGTTTGTCGCATGCCGACGGGCCAGCTCGTCAAGTAGGGCCGCGAGCTTCCGCGAGCCGATGGCGAGCGCATCATCCCGGTCCGGGACGGCCCCGTGATCGGCAGCGAGCGTCGCGGGGTCCACAAGCTCGGCGAGCGCGAAGCTGGGGTAGGTGAGGGCCAGGACCGTCATGCCGGTCGGGCGGTCGCCGTCAAGCGTCACCCGCAGAAGTGATCCGCGTCGCTCACGATCCTCGCGGGTGTTCAGGATCGTCGGGTCGTAGGCGCGCATCATGCGCCGCTCGGCCTCGTAGCTGAGCACAAGTGAGATCGCCTTGGGGACGACCGCCCAGCTCGAGAAGACGAGGCGCTTGGTGAAGGTCCGCGCTCCCTCGCTCGCGAACGGGCCAGCGGGCTCGTAGTACGGAAGGGAGGGCCGGAGCCAGAGCAGCTTCCACGCATCGCGGTCGAGCAGGTCGGCAGCGAGCGCGCGCATGCGGGCATTGCCCGGATCGAGGCGCTCGTAGCGCGTGATCTCATCCCAGCTCAGCAGCGCTCCCCTGCCGCGCTTGAGCACCTGCCTCAGCTGCGCTCTCGTGGGCCCGTCCCCGAGCGCGTCGACGAAGCTCTGCTTGAGCTTGTAGTGGTCCATGAGGTTGAGCAGGTACGGCGCCGACTTCCAGTACTCGATCACGTCGTGGTGCCCGAGGATCTCGGCGACTTGGTCGCTCACCACGTACGCGGCGAGATCGGACACCTCGACGTCCGCGCCGTCCGCCGGCACCTCGACCAGCATGCCGTTGCGGTCGGGGGAGGCGGCGAGGCGCTCGGTGCGCGACATGACCTTGCGCAGTTCCGTCTCGATCGCCTCGCGCGTGGCGGCGATCCGCTGCGGCGTCTCGTCGTCCCACCGCAGGATGTGGCTTTTGAACTCAGCGAGGAGCTCGAACAGGCGAGCGCGCTTGGCCGGATCGCCAAGCAGGAAGTCGATCGTCGCCAGGAAGTCCTCGTGGTGCGAGGCGGCGTCGAGGTCGCTGCTGTTCGCGTACGCCTTGTAAGGGGTGGCGGAGAGCAGCAGGGTCTTCGCCGTCTGGCCGGTGCGCGGGTCGACGTAGTCGAAGAGGTGGCGGGCGAGCTCACCGGCCTCGGATTCGCTTGTGAGCAGGTGCTTGAAGCGCTGGAACTCGTCCACGATGATCAGGTCCGGCTCGAGCGCCTGGATGCACGTGCGGGCCAGCAGGGCGCGAAGCTCGGCGATCAGCTCGCTCTGCGCGGCGCGGACCTCCCAGTCGAGCTGGTGCCGCTCGCGCACGCGCTTGAACGAGACCAGCAGCTCCTCGAAGCGGGGCCGCAGGGGGCGGGAAGACTCGCGCTCGTTGCGCTCGAGCGCCGCGAGAAACGCGTCCTTCAGCTCGCCGTCGACGCTCGCGCTGACTTCGATCCAGGAGACGAGGCCCGCGAACCGGTCGCGCCGCATCCCGCCGCACAGCAGGTTCAGCGGCGGCTTGGCCTTCCCGAGGCCCCAGGCGTCACGCAGCATCAGGTAGAGTACGGCCCGCTCCTCGCCGCGCCCCATCGAGGAGTGGGGGTCGAACGAGGTGCCGGGAGTGAGCGAGACGAAGTTCAGCTTCCGACCGGCGAGGTCGTGGAGGTGCAGCGGGAGGAGCGTTAGGCGCGTCGGCAGCGCGTAGTGATCCTCGGAGACGCGCAGGCGCTTGAGGTTCTGGCCGGCGATCTCGGCGTTCGAGCAGACGTAGACGACGTCGATGCGGTTAGTGTCGTCCCACAGGCGGTCGAGCGCGAGCGCAGTTACTCCGCGCGCGACCAGCGTCTTGCCGAGCCCGACCTCGTCCGCGACCAGGAAGCGGTTCGTTGAGTCCTCGTCGAGGAAGAAGCGGCGGTGGACGTACTCCACCGTGCGGCGCTGGAAGTCCTTGAGGCTCGCGAGGATGGCTTCGGGATTAGGGCGAACCTTGTCCTGCTTGCTCACTTGATCAGCTCTTGTCGCGCTTGCCAGATCGGTTTCCAGATGCGTTCGAAGTCGGGTGGTAGGAGGGCAGCTCCCTCCTCGGTGCGCGTGAGGTCGGCGACGAGCCGCGCGACGCGGTCGATGCGCCGCGGGTCGCGGGCGAGGGCGCGCACGAGGTTCTCGAAGAGCGGGAACTCGGGGGTGCCGTTGCCTTCCCCCGGGTCGCTCACGCCGGGCTCGCGCGAGACCATCTCGATCATCTCCACCGCGGTCGCCGCGTCCGCGTCCGGGTCGGAGAGCAGGAAGGCGAGGTACCGCAGCAGCTTCTCGGGGGAGCTCAGGACCGAGCGCATCACTTCGGCCTTGCGGTCCTCGGGGTCGCCGTGCAGCCGCGCGCGTACCGTCGCTCGCCGGGTGCACTCGGCGGAGCCGTGGCGCGCGGTCACCTCCAGTGCGAGGAAGGCGCTGATCTGGCGCGCCTCGAGCCCCTCCCAGCTGAGCGGCGCTCCCGGCGTTAGCCCCCGGGCCTTCTCCGCCCCGAGCGTGATCGGCCGCGCGGTGACGGCGACGCCGGGATCGAGCTTGAGATCCCCGGGGGCATCCAGCGTCAGTGCGAAGCCACCCTCCGTCCGCTTCGCCCGCAGCTCGAGTCCATAGGCACCGATGGCGCGGGCCGCAACATCGGCGAGGCGCTCCGCCCTGCGCAGGTCCTCGTCCGCCTCGGCGTCCACGTCCGGGGTGTAGGCCTGCAGCAGGTTGAGCAGGCCCGCATCCCCGTCGGCGCCCAGGATGGCGTTGATCCCGCACCGGCTCTTCTTGCCCGAGAGCTCGACGAGGAGCTCGACGTTGCTCGAGAACGCAGCTTCGGTCGCGTTTGCGGACCCCACCCACACCCAGGCGTCCCACCCGCAATCGGCGACGTATGCCTTGGCGTGCAGCCCGCTGAACGAGACGACCGGCTGGCCGTCGGTGCCCTCCGCGGTTGCGTCGGCGTCGAGTGGCTCAGCGTCGGCGGCCGGGTCGAGCACGTAGCTCTGCTCGAGAACCTCGCGCGTCTTGCCGGGCAGCTCGTCGAGCGACTCCTGCCGGCTCACCACGATGCACGGGCCAGCCTCGGCGAGCCTCTCGAGCGTGCCGGCGGTCAGGAAGGGCGAGATGACGAGCGTGCGATCGCGGCGGACGTCGAACGGATCGGCGCTTCTGTGCCCGAGCCCGAGGGGGTGGAACCTGAGCTCCTCGAACTCCTCGGGCGGCTCGAACTCGACGCGGGCGAGCTCGTCGGCGAGGCGCCTGAGCTCGCGCAACCGCTCCTCGTCGGCTGGCAGCGCCGTATTGGCGGCGAGCCCGGCGACGCCGGCAGCAAACCGGGCGGCGCCCGCGCTGGCCTTCACCTTGCGCTCGCCGGGGCGCAGCTTGCCGTCGAGGCGCAGAGCGACATCCCAGGAGCGGTCGTAGGTGAGGTTGCGGCTCAGGCAGAGGAACCGGTAGCGCACCTCGTCGTCGGCGGGACTGGAGAAGCGCAGCACCCACGCCTTCGGGTGGAAGACGCCGCCCTTGGGTGCGGTCACCTGGATCACGGCTTCCTCGAGAAAGGCGAAGACGTTCTGCTGTTGTGGCGCGGGCACCGCGATCTGCCCTGCCTGGCAGACGACCGTGAGCTTCTCGGCGTTGGCCCGAAGCGCCTCCAGCAACCCGATCGGGTCGACGCTTGGCTGCCCGTCGTCCGCCTCGCGCCAGTCGTGGAAGGTGAGCGCCAGCGGCACCGAAAGCAGCGCGGTGAGATCCAGGGAGTACGTGGTGATCAGGGCGTGGTCGAGCTCGAACCCGGGATCCGGGCGCAGCGCCTCGTGCAGGAGCATCCGGTCGTCAGGCCGCAGCAATTTGTCCCCCTTGGACGGGCTCGGGCGCAGCGAGCTGGAGGTCGAGCAGGTAGCTCCGAGCTGTCGGCCAGCGGAAGCTGAGCCGCTCCGAGCCGGAGCTGCCGCCCCACGCCTCCAGCGCGCTGCGGTTGGCGAGCGGTGCGTTGCGTCCCTTGAGCGTGCGTTCGCGGTCGGCGATCAGCGTTCGCGCGTACTCGCTTTCGAGCAGTGACGGGGTGGGATCAGCCAGCGCCAGGTCAAGCCAGGCTTCGACGAAGCGGCGCTCTCGCTCGCTCGGCGCCCGTGGGTTGACCGAGTTGACGATCGCCCAGAGCTCCTCGATCCCCTCGCGCCATGCGCGCAGCCGCTCGAGGTTCACCTGCGCGAGCGCACACCAGCTCGCAAAGCGCTCCTCGTAGCCCTCGATCCACTCCGGATGCTGGCGCGCGCTGGCGAGCATGTGGTTGTAGAGGAGCGCGGCGCCGTGCATCCCGAGCGAGAAGAGCTCGGCTTGCTCGATGGCGTGTCGGTTCTCGGCCGAGAGCACATTCAGCGCTTCGGCGGGCAGTTCCCACGCGTAGGGCGGGAGCTCGTCCGGCAAGGGAGCGTCGAGCAGCTCCGCGAGCACCGAGTTCCCATGAGAGTGGCGGATGCGCTCGCGCAGGTACGCGGCCTCGCCTGGAGCGAGCTCGAGCGTCGCGCCCTCGTAGATGTCGCGCGGGGGCTCGGGCAGATCGGGGTCCCAGTTGCGATCGAGCGCGCCGAGGCGCAGGGTGCCGTCGTCGTCGCGCTCGGGATGGCGCAGGTCGGCGGTCTCCAGCAGGCGGTGGTAGGACCGCCGCTCGCCCGGATAGCGCAGGATCCCCCAGCTGCGCAGTCCGTTCCAGTAGATCGCGCTCGGCAGGGTGGCGAGGCCCTGGCGGGCACGCTGCCCGATGATTCCCGCGCGGGAGCCGTCGTCCTTGGCGTTCTCAAGCAGCGCGTCGAGCAACCGCAGCTCGTGCCACCGCGCTTCGCTGGCCGCGTTCGCGATCGGGGAGCGCGCCTCCAGACGTAGATAGATCCACGGGATCAGCAGGAAGTAGCGAGCCCGGGTCTGGATCGTGCTCGTCCCCGGGAAGAGGCGCTCGGCGAGCGCGTCGCGGATCCGGCCGATCCCAAGCTCGTCGCGCGTGCCCTGCTCGCCGAGCAGGTGGATCACCTCGAGCGTGCGCTTGCGCTCGGTCTCCGAGTAGGCGAGCCAGGAGAGCTGGCTCACCAGCCCGCCTCCCCCGGCCTGAGCGCGACCTCCGCGCCCGCCCGGCAGTACACGAAGACGACCTGGCTCACCGCGAGCCCGGTCGCAGTCTCGATGCCCTCGGCGTACATCTGAGCTTGCCCCCCGTGATGCTCCTCGGTGTGGGCCGCGGCGCGTTCCGCGGTGACCACGTCGGTCTTGTAGTCGATGACGACTAGACCATCGCCGTTGCGGGCGACGAGGTCAACCCTCCCGACCGTATACCCGCGCTCGGAGGCGAGCGTGAACGGCACCTCGCGCTGGCAGGTGCCCGACTCGATCGCAGCGCGGACGCTCGGGCTCTCCAGGCAGCGGCGCGCCATCTCGATCACGTCGCAGCCTGAGCCCGGGATGCCGAACTCCGCGCACACCGCCTCGGCCCAGAGTTCGAGGTCGTCCGCACCGGGGAGCGTGATCCGCTCCATCACCTTGTGGAGCGCATCGCCCACGGCAAGCGGCGGGCCCTCGCTCACAAGCAGCGTCGCATCCGCGCTGGACGCCTCGGCGGCGAGCGGCCGCAGCTCGCGCTTGACGCTCGATGCAACCTCGAGCTCGAGGCCCTTGCGCGCGGTCTTGATGAGCTGCTCGCGCTCGTCCGACCAGCGGTCGCGCTCCTCGCGCGCGCGCTCGACGGCCGGGCGGCCGGGACGGCGCTCCTGCGCAGTCTCAGCCGCCGGCGGCTCGAGCCGGTCCGCTTCGAGCATCCACACGCCGTCCACCTCGGCGCGGTGGGTGGTCTCCTGTGGTAGGACCTCGTCGAGCGCGGCGAGCAGTGGTCCGGGACGCTTGCCGCGGAAGTCGCCGATCACGAGGTGGTCGCGCGCCCGCGTCGCCGCGACGTAGAGCAGGCGGATCTGCTCGTAGGCGAGCGCGCCGCGCTCCTCTTCCCAGCGCTCTGAGTAGCCCGGCGTCTCGAAGCTCCGGCTCACCCGGAAATGCAGGCGCGACTCGGCCTCGCGCGGCACCGCGCCCTTGCCGGGGTTGCGCTGGGTTCCGAGGTTCGCGAGCGCGACGATCGGGAACTCAAGGCCCTTCGCGCTGTGGATGGTCATGATCCGCGCGACCTCGTCGGTCTCTTCGGCGATCCCGGCGTCCACCTCGGCGGAGCGGCGCTCGGTGTTCTCGGCTAGCCAGCGGATGAATGGCCGCAGGCCGCCGCCGCGCGCCGACGAGAACGCGCGCGCCTGCTCTGCGATCGCGAGCAGGTTGGCTGCCGCCTGCGCGCCGTCGCGTCCGGTGAGCGCGACCTCGACCAGCCGGCTCTCTGAGATCACCCGCTGGACGAGCAGCGGCACGCTGAGGCGCTCGCGGGCGTAGTGCCAGCGGCGCAGCATCGCGAGCGCCTGCACCACCCGCTCGGACTCGCTCTCCTCGCGCGAGTAGATGCTGAGCGTCCCCCCGGTCGCGAGGTGGATCACGAGATCGTCGTCGGAGCAGCCGAACGCGCCCGAGCGCAGCGCCCCGACCAGGCTGAGGCGGTCGCGCGGGTCGTCGATCGCGCGCAGGATGAAGATCAGCTCGCGGACCTCGTCGCGCTGGAAGTAGTCGCGCGCGCCCTCGTGCCGGTACGGGATCCCGGCGGCAGCAAGGGCCTCCTCGAACGCCTCGATCCCGCTGCGCTGCGGGAGCAGGATCGCGACGTCGCGCCAGGTCGGCTCGCGCAGCCTGCCGGTGCCGCTGTCACGCACGATCCAGGGCTCGTTGCCCGTGACCGCCTCCCGGAGGACCGCCGCAAGCGCCTGTGCCTCGCGCTCGCGGACGGCGCCGGCGTCGGCCTCGGGGTACTCGCCGCGCACGACCACCACGGGCGGGCGCTCGATCCCCTCGGGGAAGGGGGAGGGCACGAGCGGGGCGCTCGCGGGCTGCAGGCCGGTGCGCTCCTCGAACAGCGTCTCGAAGGCGCGGTTCACCCACTCGATCAGGCGCGGCGCGGAGCGGAAGTTCTGCTCGATCCGCTCGTGGCAGCCGTCGAGCGCGCCGGCCTTCACCTCGTCGTAGATCGCGATGTCGGCGCGGCGGAAGCGGTAGATCGACTGCTTGGGATCGCCGACCACGAACAGCTTGCCGTCCACCGGGCGCAACCTGCGCCACTCCCCGACGTCTTCGGAGTCGCTCGCCAGGTAAAGCGCGAGCTCGACCTGGATCGGGTCGGTGTCCTGGAACTCGTCGATCAGGATCGCCCGGAAGCGCTGGCGGAAGTAGTCGCGGACCTCGGGGCGGTCGCGGACGAGGTCGCGCGACCAGATGATCAGGTCGTCGTAGTCGGCGACGCCCTCGGCGCGCCGCTCCTGCTCGTAGTCGCGCACGAACTCCTCGACCAGCGGCAGCACGGCGAGCAGCGCCTCCGTGCCCATCTGGCCGGGCACCCGTCCGGCGAGCTCCTGCCACTCGGCGGCCAGCTCCTTCTTCCAGCGCTGGCACTGCTCCGGCGAGGCGAAATCGGACTGGCGGCCGACGCTGCGGTTCACCTTGGGAAGCCCGGCGCGCAGGCGCCGCGCTGCCTCGACCGAGCCGCGGCCGAGCGCCTCGAGCTCGTCGGCGTAGTCGAGGATCGCCTCGATGTAGGGGTAGGCGCGGCTCTCGGGGTCGCAGCCCGCGCGAAGCTGCTCGAGCTCGGTGCGGTTGCAGTCGAACCAGCGGAACACCTCGGCCTCGGCGTCGGGCACCCCCTCGAAGGGCTCGAGCGGCAGCAGGTAGCGGTGGCGGTGAACCTCAAGGGCTGCCGCGCGCAGCTCGTCGGGGCCGATCCCGAGGTGCAGCGCCCGGCTGATCTCCGGGCGGTCCTCGGCGAGGGTCCGTGTGAGCCACTCGCCGAAGGCGCGCTCGAACATGAGCTCGGACTCCAGGTCGCTGAGCGCGCGGAACTCGGGGTCAAGGCCGGCCTCGACCGGCCGCTCGCGCAGCAGGCTGGTGGCGAACGAGTGGATCGTCTCGATCCGCGCGCGGTAGAGGCCGCGCACTGCGGCCGCGAGGCGTGCGCGGCGCCCGGGGTCGGCCTCGCCGCCGAGCGCCTCCTCGAGCCGCTCGCGCACCCGGGCCGAGAGCTCGGCGGCCGCCTTGTTCGTGAAGGTGATCACCGCAAGCTCGTCGACGGTGGCCTGGCCCGAGGCGAGCACCTCGGTGATCCGCGCGACCAGCGACGTGGTCTTGCCGGTCCCGGCGCCGGCCTCGACCAGCATGTTCTGCCCGACCTGGGTGCGGATCCGCTCGCGCGCGGCGGCATCGACGGGTGTCGCGCTCGCGCTCACTCGACCTCCCGGATCCGCTGGATCGGCTCAAACGCGGGGTCGTCGGACTTGCGCTCGATGAGGCGCATGCGGTTCGTGGGGCAGAGGCCACTCGCGGCGCAGTAGGTGCAGTTGCGGGCGTCCTCGACCGCCATCGGGAAGAACCCGCAGCGCATCCCGTCGAGCATCCGGCCCAGCAGCGCCTCGAGGTCCGCCTTGCGCTCGGCGAGGTCCGCGCCGTCGAACCGGCTGCGGCTGAAGCGGCCGCGCCTGGTCGCGTAGTGGTACTCGGCCGAGCCGTGGGCTGGGTCGATCCCGAGCAGCTTCGCCGCCGCTAGCAGATACAGGGGCAGCTGGAGCGCGGTGCCGCCGGCGAGCGAGCCGTCGCCGGGCATGCGCGAGTCGCTGCCGGTCTTGTAGTCGATCACGCGGAAGCGCCCGCGGCCGGGGTCCCAGTTCACGCGGTCGATGCGGCCCGCCACCGCGAGCCGCACCCCGCCGGCAGAGACCTCGACGGGCTCGGCGCTCGAGAGGCCCGCGTCCGAGCCGGAGCCGCGCTCGCGGTAGCCGAAGCTCACCTCGTACGCGCCCTCGGCGAGGGCGGTAGCGAGCTCGTCTTCGCGCTCGCGCGCAAGCCAGGTGCGCAGGTCGTCGACCAGCTCGTCGCGGTCCTGCTCCCAGAAGGCGCGCATGCCGGTCTTGCCCTCGGCCTCGGCCGCGTCGAACTCCTCGCGGGCGATCGCAAGCAGGCGCTCCTCCTCGCTGGGGCCGGTCAGGCGCGGCTCGCCGTTCCAGGTCTCCTCGGAGAGGAAGCGCTCGAGCACGCGGTGGATGAGCGAGCCGCGGTCGAGCGCGGAGAGGCGGACCGTCTCCTCGGGCTCCTCGTCGATGCGGATGCGAAGCACCTCCCCGATCAGCACGCGGTGCGGGCAGGCGGCGTAGTCCTCGAGCATCGACGGGGAGACGCCCCTCGCGAGCGGGTCGAAGATCTGGCCGAGCAGCGCGCGGGCCCGTTCGCCCAGGACGCCGTCGAACTCGGTCAGGCGCCCGCTGGCCCGCGCGCGGCGGGCGGCGAGCGCGCGGTCGAAGCGCGGGTGGATCGAGCCGAGCAGCGCGCGGCCGAGGGGCAGGTCGCGCTCAAGCACGCTGCGGTCGTACTCGTGCAGGCTGAGCGCGAGGCCGGGGTCGGCCGCGCCCATGCGGTTGCCCTGCGCGCGGGTGTAGAGCCCGGCCGGGAGCTCGTCGACCTGGTCGGCCGAGACGCGGCGGCCGACGACCGCTTCGGCGACCGCACGGAAGAACCGGGAGGGGAGCTGGGGGCGCCCCTCGCTGCCGCCCTTGCGCGGATAGCTCACCAGCAGGCGCTCGCGCGCGGCGTGGGCTGCGACAAGGAACTGAAGCGGCTCGGGGTCGGCGCCCCGCACGCGCAGCGGGACCGGCGCGGGCCCGCGCTCGTTGAGGCGCTCGCGCTCGTGATCGAGGAGGATCGGGTCGGGGCTCGGCGGGGAGGGGAAGGAGCGCTCGGCGACCCCGACGATCGCCACCGCGCGGAAGCTCAGGTGCCGCAGCGAGTTCACGTCGAGCACGTTCACGCCGCGCAGGCCGAAGGCGCCCGGGCGGCCGCCCTCGACCTCGTCGCTGCGCAGGCTCTGGATCGCGCCGACCACGACCTGGCGGAAGCGCTCGAACGTGGTCTCCTCATCGAGAGCGTCGAAGCGCTCCAGCCCGGCGAGGGCATCGAGAATCGGTTCGGGGCCATCGACGTAGCGGGTGAGCAGCCGCCGCAAATACGCCATGTGCTCCGACCAGGCACCGCGCTCGGGGTAGGAGCCCAGGTCGCGGGCGAGCTCGCGGATGAAGGCGAGGAGCTGCTCGACCCGCTCGGCGTCCTCGCGCTCCCACTCGCGGTCGCTCGCCCGGAGCGCCTCGATCTGGCGGGCGAGGCGGGTCTCCCACTCCCCGAGACCACGGACCACGCCGGCTCGGCGCGAGTAGCGGTCCCACTGCGAGACGCTGGGCTCGCCGAACCGCTCGCGGGTCTGCTCGGGCAGGCGGCCGTCGCTCAGGAAATCGAGCACGTCGCGGCGGGCGAGGTCGCCGCCCACCAGTTCCAGCAGCGCGATCACCCGGCGGCCGAGCGGGCGCTCGGACATCGGCGAACCCTCGTGGAGGTAGACGGGGATGCGGGCCTCGTTGAAGGTCGAGGCGATCAGCGAGCGGTAGGGGTCGGGATGGCGGTAGGCGACCGCCATCTCGTGGAAGGCGATTCCCTCCCGCGCCCAGGCGAGGCACTGGCGCGCGACCTCGCGGATCTCGCGCGCGGGGTCGGGTCCCGAGAGCAGGCGCACGGTGCCGTCGGGCTCCGCGGGCGCGTCGGGGACCGTGAAGAGGCGGGCGCGCGCTTGGTCGAGCGTGGTGCGCGGGGCGGGCGCGGGAAGCTCCTCGGCCTCGGCACCTGCCTCGATGAGCGCGGCGCGCAGGTCCTCGTGGGCGGCGTCGAGCTCCTCGCGACCGCTGGTGGCGACGAGCACCGACACCGGGATGGTCCGGCTTAGCGCGACCAGCGCCCGGGTGAGCGCGGCCGGCGGCTGCCACGGCCCGTAGGCGAACAGCGCCCGCCACGCTGGATTCGCGGTGCCCGCTGCGAGCAGGCAGTCGTCGGGGCCGTAGAAGCGGGCGCGCCGGCGCAGGAACTCGCTGAAGATCTGGCGCAGCGCCTCCTCCTTCGCGGGCACCTCGCACGCGCCGGCGAGCGCGGCGGCGAAAGAGTCCGCGTCGTAGCCTGCGCCGCGCAGCTCGCGGACCAGGCGGTGAAGCGCGTCGCCGAGGCCCGGCGTCTCGCGCACGGGCGCGAAGTAGCCGTCGAGCTCGACCGCGATCTCACGCAGCAGGACCCGGTCGGCCAGTGGCGGCAGCGGCCTGCGCCCCTCGGCGAGCATGGCGCGCTCGCCGAGCTCGAGCGCGAACTCGCTGGGCATCAGGAAGCGCACGTTGGCGATGCCTCCGTTGCGCTCCCCAAGCCGCCGCTGCAGGTACGGGCGCTGGAGCGTCCCGCCCAGCAAGACGCCGATGGGCGCGAGCGGGTCGCCCGCCTGGATCGCGGCGATGCGCTCGCTGAGGGTCTGCTCGAGCGCTTGGGGGGTGCCGGTGATGAGTCGGAGGCCTGCCATGCGGTGGGTTCGCGCTGGATCAGGGGGTCGGCCTGGTGCCGTTCCGTCTGACGTGCCCCTCGGTCAGGCGCGGCTCGGATCGGCGAAGTCGACCTCGTTGCGCGCGCGGACTAGTTCCGCAACGCGCCTCAACTGGTCGGTCAGCATCTCGACCCCCCCGTAGTCCTGTTCGGTTATTGCTCCGGCTCGGGCGCAACAACGATGCAGTGGTTCCGCGCCCGCGACATCCCCACGTAGATCTGCGAGTCGCGCGTCGCGTCGTCGAGGTCCTCGAGCTCGCACAGCACGACCACCGGCGCCTCGAGCCCCTTGAAGGCCCGGATCGACGAGAAGCGGACGTACTTGCCGGTCGGCGGCGGATCCTCCGAGAAGCACAGGCCGTTTGGCAGCCGCGTGCGGCCGACCTTGGAGCCCTTCATGGAGTGCGCGGAGAGCACCGCGATGTCCTGCGGCATGACCTCCTCCTCGGTCACGAGGCGGTGGACGATCTCCGCGACCGCCTTGGCCTGGTCGGCCGCGTGGACGAGCTCCGGCGGCCGGCCCTCGGGGCCGATCACCTCGGGCTGGACCGGGCCCTTGAACTTTTTGATCACCTCGTTGTGGATCGCCTGCGTGTTGCGGCAGTTCCAGGTGAGCTCGAAGGGGCGGAACTCGTCGGGCACCTCGAGCCGCGAGCCGTAGACGTTCTGGTTTGCGTCCATGAACAGCCAGACCTGGTCGCGGTCGGGGTCGCCCAGAGTGAGCATGAGCGCGTCGAACCAGTTGTTGCGGAGGTCCTGCGCCTCGTCGACGAAGATCGCGTCGAACTGCGGGCCGAGCTTGTCCACCGAAGCGACCAGCAGTTCGGGCAGCTCCTCGTCCCAATAGGAGGCGGGCGGTTCACCGTCGTACTCGGGCAGGCCCAAGTCGGCCATGTTCGCGAGGCGGTAACAGAGCGCGTGGAAGTTCCAGTACTGGACGCGCTCGTGCGGGAAGCGCTCCTCGAGGAACTTGCGCAGCGGCTTGTTGAAGCACACGAACAGCACGCGCTTGCCGGCCTCGGCGACACGCCTCGCCTGTTCGACCGCGACCATCGTCTTGCCCGAGCCTGCGCAGCCGTAGACGACGAGCCGGCGCTCGCGGCCGAAGCGGTTGAGGATGCTCGCCTGCTCGTAGGTCATCCGCTGCAGCTCGACCTCCTCGTCCAGGATCCGGCTGGCGAGCGGGACGGGGATCAAGAGGTCACGCGCGAGCAGCTCGCGGAGCATCGCAGCGCCCTCCGCGCCCGGCAGCTCGCGCTTGTCGCGCGAGCCGCGGTGGTAGGCGAGGGCGCGCTCGAGCGCGGCGGGGAGCTCGGCGACGCCGTGGCGGTCGATGACGATCTCGGCCGGCGCGTCGGGCGCGAGCACGAGCTCGTGCACGGTGATGTCGGGAAAGACGAGCGCGTGCGCGATGAAGAGCTCGTGGTCCTGCCAGCCGTCCTGCTCGGCGATCTTGCGCTTGAGCGCGTAGCGGTGGTCGAGCGCCTGAGTGAAGGGATCGGGCACACGCGTGCGCTCGCCGTCGAGGACGCGGAACCACTCGCCGTGCCGGCACTCGATCCCGCCGCCCTTGACCTCGAGGCAGACGATTCCCCGCTCGGGGTGGCAGAGCACGAAGTCGATCTCGCCGTCCTCTGCTCCCTCGGCGTGGTCGCGCATCATCCAGCTCACCGAGTGGTAGGCCTCCCACTCGTCGTCGAGCTGGTCGCGAAGCGCGCGGAAGACCTTGACTTCCGCTTCGCTTTTTGCCTCCCCCCGGAGGAGCGTGCGCGGGTACATGCGCGCCATGCAGCGGAAGTTGTAATCAGTTCAGCCGCCGATTGCCAGCCGGGGCTTGCATCGTGCCTGGTCCGCTACGCGCGGCCCTGCGGCGCGCCCCAGGGAAAGGGGGGCTAACGGGTCGCCGCAGAGTAGGTGAGGGGACCTTTCATCGCGGGCGACGTCTCGGGGGGTGAAGCCCCTCAGCAGAGGGGGTGAGAACGGCGTCATCGGTCGGGCTGTGACGTCGGCCGAGGCGCACGGACGGCGCCCGCGTGACCCGTTCACGGGTCGCGATCGGTCCCCGACCAGCCAGCACATCAGTTCGCGTGAACGCGAGCGCGAGAAAAGGAGAAAGCATGGAGTCTCACTCCAGCTCCCCCGGGCGCCGTGCCCGGGCACTATTGCGACGGTGGGCGCAGGACTTCGGCCTCGAACTGATCACGGCGATAGAGTCGGGCGGGGCCCCCCGCGCCGGCTTTCTGATCGACGCGATCGAGCTCTTGGCGGAGGAGGTCAACCGCCGGTGGCCAGCGTTCGGGATCGTGGAGCTCGACGATGACGTCCGGGTCCGGGCGATGATCCTGCTCTGGGGTTGGCTCGAGTCCGCCTCCGCCGTGGTCGAAGCTACGGCGGAGTACCTCGCGGCCCACCCCGACGGACCGCACGCCGGGGCCAGTGAGCTGATCGCGTTCGTGGACGCGATCGCGTACGACTACCTCACGGCCGCGGACGAGGATCTCGCTTGGGCGTGGATGCTGACCGACCTCCCGCCGACGGTGGATGAGCTCTGCCGCGACCGGAGGACGAGGAGCTCCCGGAGGGGTTCGGCTGGCCAGCCCTGGATGACCCGCTGGTCGAGTGACGGCGGGCTGGGGTGGCGTGTGCGGCGCCTCGTAGCCGCGCGAGCCAGCCTGGCCACTTCCACGCTGCGGCGGCGTGGCGGTCAGATCGGCGAGCCCTGCCCCGACTCATCCGGCGTGGGAAACGCGCCCTGGGCCCAGGCACAACCGCTCGGCTCACAGCTCGGCGACCCCCCGCTCATCGCTGGCACCGTCCACGGCGTGCGCACGTGGATGGTCCACATGACGGGCGCCGGGGAGCTGCGGCTCAGGGCCCCGACGCTCTGCGCCGTGTGGACGCCGGGCGTGATGCGGGCGGGGTGCCGGAAGCACCCGGTCGGCGCGCCGAACCTGCAGCCGCCGGTGGCGGACTGTGGCTGCGGCCTCTACGCCGTGCACCCGCACGCGCCGCAGGCGGTCCGCAGGCTCGTGCGCGGTCTGCGGCACGGGATGGTCGCCGGCGTCGTTGAGGCCTGGGGCCGCATCGAGGTGTCGTTCGCGGGCCTGCGCGCGCAGTACGCGCGGCCGGTCGTTCTCTTCAGCGACCGCTCGGTGTGCGGCTCGGTCCCCATCTACCTGGGCGAGCTGGCGTCCATCTACGGCGCGGAGGTCGTGGAGGTCGACGGGCCGGAGGGGCTCACGGCCCACCTGCGCGGCCTGAACGGCATCCCGGAGGGGACCCTGCGCGAGCTGCTGGGCGACCCCAGGCAGATCGCGCTCGTCCCGACGCGCCCGCGCCGGCGCTGGGCGCGTTGCGAGCAGGTCGTGGAGTCGGGCTTTCGGGCTGAGCTCCTGCGCCACGACGTGGTCAACGAGCGCGTGCCCCTGCGCCCGCCGCGGGACGGTGTCGAGCTTGCGGTCGAGCCCGCTGACGGCACGGAGCCCGTGCTGCAGACCCGCGCCTTCGGCCTGCTGCGCGAGGTGACGCTCGCCGCCGAGGGCGACCGCGTCGCCGTCTGGGACCGACGCGGGCGGGTGCGCGGGGGCTACGTGACAGCGAACCAGCGCGCGGCGCGCGCCATGCTGCGCACGGGGACGCTCGCGCGAGCGGTGATCGTGCGCCAGAGCCGCTCGCGGGGAAGCGGGGAGCGCCGCGCGATCACCGTGCTCGCCACCGAGGTGCCCGAGGTGCTCGCGGAGATCGGCCCCTCGCGTCTTCGGGTCACGCTCGATCCGGACGACCCGCCGATCTAGGCGACCGGCTCCGCCGCCGAGCCTTGGCTCTCTGTCCCCCCGCCAGCCGCTCAAGCTCCGCCACCGTCCGCTCAAGCTCCTCTGCAAGCCGCCCGCTGCACCGCCGCGCGAAGATCCCGGCCAGGCTGCGGTAGTACCAGAGCGTGCCCTCGCGCCCGCCGCGGAACCGGGACCAAAGCTCCTCGCCGAGCTCGCGGTAGTCGGCGAGGACCGAGCGCGCGTTGTGGACCTTGTCGGCGAGCGAGACCCGCAGCTCGTCGGGCGCGGCGTGCTCGAGGTGCTCCAGGTAGGCCTCCTTGCGCTCGCGCCACGGCGGCTTGGGCGTCTCGAACGTGTCGCTGCAGGCGGCGACGATCCGCTTCACCTCCGGCCCGAAGCGCTCACCGATGCGCGCGAGCGTCGCCTCGCCGCCCGCGTCCTCGGGCCCGTCGTGAAGGAGCGCGGCGATGATCTCGTCCTCGCTTCCGCCGTCCTCGATCACGAGCGCGGCGACGCCCAGGATGTGGCCGAGGTAGGGGATGCGCGTGCCCTTGCGGGCCTGCTCGCGATGGAGCTCTACCGCGAGCTCGAGCGCGGCCGTGAAGCGTCCGCCGAGGACCGGGTCGGGGGAGCGCTCGCCGCCGTCGCCGCGCGCGTCGCCGGCAGCCCCCGCATCAACTGCGTCAGCCATGCGCGGACCCTATCCCGATGCCGGCGCGCCGCACCCAGACGCGCAGGCGCCGCTCACGGCACCGGGTCCGCCTCGCGCTGCAGCTCGCGCAGAAGCGCCCAGACCCTGCCGTAGAGCGCCGCGCGCCCGTGGCCCTGGCGCTCTGCGACCGCGCCCTTGAAGTTGTCGTAGTCGACGCCGTCGGCGAGCAGCGCGCAGGCCATCACCCACTCGGCCCGCGTCACCACCGCGCGCCAGCGGTAGTCGGCGCTCGAGTCGCCGAAGATCCGCAGGTGCGGGATCTGCTCGCGCAGCGCCTGCAGATCCTCGCGCCGGCGGGCGCGGACGATGAGCTTGTCGGGGTCGTCGCGGTGGGCGACCACGCTGTAGAAGCCCTGGGCCGTGAGCACCCACATGGCCTAGAGCTCCCGCCCCCGGCGGCGGGCCTTCATGTGGTGGTCGGCCCGGGCCCGCTTGCGGGCGTGCATCGCGTCGCGCCAGGACTGGTCGGCGAGCTCCTCGAGCAGCGCCGCCTCCCGGGCGAGCTCGCCGGACGGGTCGAGCGCCCGCGCGGCGCGCAGCGCGTGCGCGGCGCCGCGCCAGATCGAGTCGGCGCGCCCGACGTCGCCGTCGCGCAGCGCGTCGGCCGCCGCGCGCTTCGCGCGCTGGGCGCGCTGGAAGGCGAGCTCGGTGACGACCTTCGCGTTCTCCGTGCGGCCCGCCGCCTGGTCGCCCGGCACGACGTTCACGTGCACGGGGATCGTCGCGAGCTCGCTGCGCATCGTGCGCAGGTCCACCCAGCGCAGCTCGAGCTCGCAGACCTGCGCGAGCCCGAGCTCGGCGATCGCCGGCACGTCGATCTCCAGCACGAGGCGGCGCGTCTCCTCCGAGTAGAGGTCGCCGAGCTCGACCATGAACCCGCCCTCGATCGGGGTCGAGGGCAGGTCGTTGAAGAGGCGCACCGCGGCGACCTCGCGCGACGGCCGCACGGTGAGGCTCACGGCCTGCGCGGTCTGGGCGAGCAGCCCCTCGACCTCCGAGGCGAGCGCGCGCCCGGCCTCGTCGCCGTCGGGCGCGAAATGCGCGTTGCCGCCCCCGCCGCGGGCGATCGCGGCGAGCAGGTCCTCGTCGTAGCCCAGGCCGATGCCGATCGTCGACGTCGAGATGCGCGCGCCGTGCGCCCCGCCCGCGAACGCCTCGAGCCGGGCGTGGTCGGTCACGCCCTGGTTCGCGTGGCCGTCGGAGAGCAGGACGACCGTCGCCCCCTCCTCGCCGGCGACCCGCCGCGCCTCCTGGATCCCGCGCAGAAGGCCGCCGGAGAGGTTCGTCATCCCGCCGGGGTGGATCCGCCCGAGCGCGGCGCGCACCGCGGTCCCGTCGCCCACGGGCCCGGCCGCCACGGGCACCTGCACGGCGTGGTCGAAGGCGACAACGCCCAGCCGGTCGGTCGGGCGCAGGCGGCCGACGAGCGCGTCGAGCGCGACCAGCGCCGCCGAGAGCCGCTCACCGCGCATCGAGCCGCTGCGGTCGATCACCACCTCGAGCGTCGCCGGCGGCCGCTCGCCCGCCCCGGGCATCGCGGGCGCGGTGAGCTCGAGCAGCGCGTGGATGGTCTCGCCGTGCTCGACGGCGATCAGGTCGTGCTGGAGGTGGAGGTCGCTTCGCATGGTGGGGAAGTCGGCCCGCGGGGCGCGGATCTGACATGGGCGGCCGACCCCGACTGAGGCTCAGTTGCGCCGCGTGGAGCGCGCGCAGCGGCGGCAGGTGACGATCCCCGGGCCCCTCGGCGTGTACTTGGTCGGCTGGCCCTTGAAGTCGCGCAGCGGGGTCCCGCAAAGCGCGGTGCCATCGCCCGCGTCCTCGTGGATGGCCTCCGCAGGATTCTCGCCGTCCAGCGTGGTGATCTGCACCCGGGCTTGCGCCTTGTAGGTCATCTCCCCCCCTCTCTCTCGCGATCAACGAGCGTGATGGGGCGGATTCTGTACGCGTTCGACCCGCGGGTCAACCCCGGGCGCTTGTACGTGGATGCGCGAACCGATTACCGGCGCGGCCTGCGCCGGAAGGCGAAGCGCGCACGCCCGTCCGCCGTACGGCGCTGCTCGATCCGCGACACCTTGCCCGCGTACTCGCGGATCGTCCGCGCCATCGCGTCGCGGGCGCGCGCGTCGGCCGCGTGCAGAGTGATGCCGTCGCGCGGCCAGAGGTCGCGCCCGCAGAGCTCCTGCTGGCGCGCTAGGTAGTCCAGGACGTCGGCCCCGGATCCGCGCTTCGCCTCGTCGCCCAGGTCGTGGTCGAGCGAGAGCTCGACGACGCGCCCGCTGCCGAGCAGGGCGATCGCCTCGCTCGCCTTGGTGACGTGAATCCAGCCGCGCGGCGCGGGGCGACGCTCGCGGTCGTCGTCTAGCCAGACGCGCAGCTCGCGGCGCGGGCCGTTCATGCCGGTCGTTGCTGCAGGTCGCTTCGCATGCATGACAAACGGGTCGGGAGCAGCACCCCTTCCCCTGACAAGACCCTCGACATCCAGTGGCGAAGCCTTCAAGGCGCTAAACGGATCATCGAGTTGAAGGCCTAGGAATCGAGCGGTAGGGTCGGATTCAAACGGGTTAATCACGAGTGGGGGGCGCTGCAAGTGAACGGGGGATATCAGGCCGAACATCGGGGCCGCGTGCGCTTCGTGTCGATCTTGCGGCTTCTCGGAAGCGCGGGGGAGCGCCACGCAGCCTGTGATGCTCAACTCCAAGGCAAGCTCGCTCCGAACTGCGGAGTAAGGCGTTGCCTCACCCGGACAGTCACCGACCGCAGCTCAATCAGCTTGTGACTGCCATGCGGGAAGTTGCGCCACGCGCCAAGGCGGTAGCTCCCTCGACCTGGTCAGAAAACAAAGGGAGGGGGCGATGCTGACAGCATTTGAGCCGGGCACGCGGCTCAAGATCATCTCATGTGGCTGGGAGCAGTCGCAACTGGCGCTAGGGGAACGCATTCTCGACGACGGCCGGAGCGAGTATGACGTCGACCGGCGCGCAGTAGATGTGGCCGTCTTCAACGCCCAAGGGGAGCACGCGATCAAGTGGTGGCCTTTGTACCCCGACCTTGAGCCGGGTGACATCGTCATCTTCTCGCTCAGCCCGCACACCCGAGAACCCATCGAGGGTGAGGTCTTAAGACGCGCTGCGAAATACTCGAACGCTCCGTCCCCAACGGTGCCGGATCATCCCGTCTTCGGCGAGGTCGGGCCGCGAATGGTCGCCAATATCCGTGGTTTCCATGGCCTGGGAGTGGTTCGCGACGCGTCGCTCCGACGAGGCCCACTGGTTGAGGGGACCGTTGGGCATGTCGTGCTCTTTCCGGAAACGCTTACACCAGATTCCCTGAATAGGCGACTGTCTTCTGCGTACCCCGCCCTAAAAGAGGAGTTCGGCGTGCTTGCGAATCCCGACCTCTCCTGTACGCGGCGACAGGATTTGCAACAAACTGAGTTAAGCGAGCGCGCTACGTCGGAGTTCTTCCAACTCCTGACCCAAGAGTGGCGACAACTCTTCGCAGGAGCCGATCGAGACGACACGGCATTCGAGGTCGAGCTCCGCGCGCTCGATGCTGTCGCGAAAGCCTTGCGGAGCAATCCCGCCGTGACCGCCGAGGAGCTCGGAGCGCTCTCAGCTCCGGTGCGGTGGGTCCGGGGAGCTCGGTCGCGACGTCAGTCGCGAGCAGGGGACGCGGCGCTCCTACGCGTCTCAAGGCAAGGTGAAGCGACGCTTCACCCTCTGGATCTCGGGGCGCAAACGCTCGAACCTGGCATCCATCCCCGCGAATGGCTTGCGGCCGCATTCGATGGAGCCTCCGGGATCCTTTCTAAACAACCAGCCTCGCTTGCCGTTCTGGTGGTTCGAGACTTCATATCCGAGGAGGTTGTGAGCGAGGAGCTGGCCGGGCTCAGGACGGGAACCGCCCTTCCAGATCGCTGGCACCGGCTCCTGGTGCGCGGGGAGGGCGACGTGCCGCTAGAACCGGTGATCAGAAAGGGTCTGCTCCCGCTTGCTCCCGGGGAAAGTGCTGTTCCGTGCTGGATTATCACCATGTGGCCGACGGGTAGCCCACTGAGCTTCCCGCCCGCAGGTAACGAGGGGCTCGATAACTTCCAATGCTGCGTCGTCGCGATTGCACCCACGGGACAGGGGTCCGGCGAAGGTGGGCGCCTAGAGCTGGATCCCTATGCACTGATGCGCATCGAGAGGTCCTTCACGAAGGTGTGGGTGCAGCAGGTATCTGTTTTCCGCGACGCGGCGCGCCTTGCGGGATTTTCAAGCGCTGAGGAGTTCGGCGAGAGCATTCGCGTCCTACGGGATCCCGAAAGCTTCCCCGAAAATGGCTCACAAGAGGGCGCCGATCCTGCGGTAGCGGCAATAGCTCACGTACATCGCCGTCTTGAAGGCATTGATGAGGCCCTGGCCACACTCGAGCGCCGATCTCCGCAGCTGCATCAGATGGCGCGCGCGAGCGGTGCTGGCGACAAACGCGCCGACGCCTGGGTCAAATGCGTTCTACAGCCATTCGAGCTAGTTGCCGACGCCTTGGGCCAGTCTCGCGCGAGCCTGCAACTGCTCAGCGATCGCGCAAGCCAGTTGCTCCTTCTGCGAACAGCGGACCGCACGCGACGGTTGTTGACGCAGTCCGAGCACGCTGCATTGGCTATTCGCATCGTTGGTGCGGTGACAGTGCTGTTGGCTGCGTTCGCTCTTTACACATCAACAGCTGCGGTGCCAGAGCCCGATGCGGGCGTCCTGTTCAACCCGAAGCGCGAAGCTGCAGCGTTGACCATCGTCGTCCTCATCGTGGCCCTGGGTTACGGCGCGGCGGTTTCAGTGCTGGCACGCAAGGAACCGTCTAGGTCCTTTACGGATCCTGCGGAGCAGCGCAGGCACGTACTAGGGATCACCGCACCCTGGGTGGTCCTCGGCGGCATTCCCAGCGTTCTGGAGATCACCGGGCTGGCCACGCTGCCCGGGTGGCTAACCATCGGCGCGGCGCTCATCGGCTTAGGAGTCGCTGGGCTGATCGCTGCCCGCGATATGTCGATCGATGCCGAACGATGAGGCGCAGACTTAATCGCACCGGTTAGCTGGCCCACGCCTCCCGGAGCCGTGGCGAGGGCCACCTGGGAGGGCTGGGCCCGTGCCAACCCCGCGTCGGGTATGACCACCACGGTCAGGAGGCCGTCGCGGTGGAAGCAACACGTCCGTGGCCGAGGTCCATGCGGCCTCGGCTGGCGAACCGAGCTACCCCGTGCTGGCCGCTACGCCGCCGCCCCCTCGTACCGCAGCGACCCCGGCGTCTCCAGCTTCTCGCCCGTCTCGAGCAGGGTCTTGAGGCCCGAGAGCACCATCGGCCAGCCGCCGTAGAGCTGCTCGGGGGCGTCCTCGGGAAGCTCGCTGTGGGTGACGGTGAGGCGGCACGACCTGACGGGGTGGTCGCTCGCCTGCGCGAGCTCCTCCTCGTGGTGTCCGGGCTCGCCGACGCCGAGCGCGAACTCGGGGGTTACCGGCGCGATCTCCCAGCATCCCGGTTCAGAGGCGAGAATCCCTGGCACGGAGGGCCGCCGACGACCACGTCGGCCGTTGGGAAGGTCGCGACGTCCTCGATCAGCGACTGCGCAACGTGGTCGCCGAAGTTGCGGCGGTACGTCTCCGCGGCATCGGGGTCTGACTCGACCGCAAAGATCGACCGGAACCGGCCGGAATCCTCGAAGCCACGCGTGAGCCCTCCGCATCCGGAAAAGAGATCGATGAGCGTGTACCGCCGCATCGTCCCCCACGATATGTGCCTCGGCGGCGGATCCCAGCGAGCCGGAGTTTCCCGCCGTGCGTGGTGCGGTTGCGCCTGAAATCACGACAAGGGCGGCTCGTGGAGGTGGCTTGGAGGGCATCCTTGCCGAGGCCGAGCGCGGCCGGGAGTACCTGCGGCGCTACGCCCGCTGGCTGCGAGGCGAAGGCCCGCGCCCCGACTGGTGGACGATGGACGAGCGCGAGGACCCGCCGACCGACGAGGATCTCGAGGTGACGCCCGCACCCGTAGCTCACGCAGCAGACGCAAGCTGGCCGGGATGAGGCGATCCCCCGGCAACGCGCCCAAGCCGCGCACGGACAGGCGGGATCCCGACGCGACACTCGCCAGCTACGTGATCGACGTTGGAGCGGCCGGGGGGATTTCGCTTGGGCGCGGGTCGGGGGTGGTGAGGATGGCCCCGGCGAGGTTGACGCAAGCGACATCACAAAGCTCACGAAAGCGCTGACGACCGACCTAGGAGAGGTGGGCCCGTCGCGCTCGGCCTCAAGGAACCGACGTTCGTGCCAATGCCGACGGAGCCGGTCCCAGTGGGCCATGCGGGCGAGGGTGAGGACAGTCAGGGGCCCGCGCGGGCCGATGCGCCGATCCCGTCCATCCGTCTTCCCCGGACCGCGTGGATCCTGCGAGCCCTCAAACAGACGCTCCGGGCCGAGCTGCCCCTTGTCTTCACTAGGTGGAAGGCGTTCAAGCGAGGCGGGTGGCGGGCTCTTCCTCTGGGAGGTGCTCGCCACCAAGAGAGCTCAGCGCCGACCGACCACGACGCCGCGTTAGGCGCTGCCCACGGCTTCGCGCAACTCGCTGAACGGGGTGATCTCGCGGCCGAGAGTGCGATACGGGCCGAAGACCAGTGGCTCTCGCTCATCGGTGCCGCCCTGATCTGGGCGGGCTGGCCTGTCGACAAGCACCTGCTCAGCGTGCCGCTGACGGTGATCGCGGCGAGCTCTTGAGTCGATCAGCGCGGCGTCGTCTGTCTCGCGGCGCGTTGCCGGCTGCGAACGGTGGAGACCTCCGTCAGGCCGTCTTGCGTCCTTTATCCGAGAAAGGCAGATCAATGTCGACGACGATGACCGCGTGGTCTGAGAACCCTTGTGGATCCCAGACCACTTCCGGCGTTGAGTGGCTGAGCTCCTTGCTGACGAAAAGGTGGTCGTTCTGGAAGCCGGATCTGCCCCTCCTCCACGTAGGCGTGCTGTGCTCCGGATCGCGGTTGGGCAGGACGCTTTTTAGGCCGAACGCCTCTAAGCGATCAAGGAGCAACGAGTGGCTTCCAGGAACTCCTCTTGGATCGGTGTCAAACGCAACATCGACGTTCATGTCTCCGCCTAAGACGATCCGACCCTTGCGTTTGGGATCGGCGAGTACGGGCGTGAGATCGGAGACGATTCGGTGCATGTTCGGGATCGACCAGATCGTGTTGAGAAAGCGCTCGAACGCCCCGTACACGCTTATGAACGTGACCGGTCCCTCAAGGGACTCCGTCTCGGCGACCACCGCTCCTCCTGGAACCGAGACCTGGGGCAGAGGAACAGGTCGAAGTCGCAGACGCGGGCTTCTTATGACGGTTCCCCATGGGGTGCGACCTGCGTTCTCGACTTGTTCGTAGGACGACCCATCTGTGGGTGGCGGCGCTTCCTGCAGGAGCATGACCTCGACTTCCATCGCCTCCAGCCAGCGCGACGCGTTCCGTGCCCGGGAAACGCGAAAGGGGTAGTGCATATTCCAGGTAACGACTCGCACTCGGACGGATCGTACCTACGACCTGGCGCTGGTTTCTTGGACGGACGCAGGCTTGAGCGGCGGCTCATCCTCCCCCATCGCACGCCAGCTATAACCCAGAAACCCGATCAGTAAGCGCCCGTGGGAATCAAGCTGACACAAATGGAGGTGCGCAGCTACCGGTCGATCGTCGAGCCGGTGCGAATCGACCTCTCAAGCGGCGCCAACGTTTTGGTTGGCCCCAACAACGTGGGCAAGTCGAACGTGATGCGAGCGCTGGGACTCGCGTTCGGCGAGGGGGAGCAGGCGTTCGATCTCGCTCGCGACGTGCCCGTAGCCGCTTCCCGGGGCCAGCCGACGATCACTCTCGACTTCCAGGTGACCCCGCCGCGCCGCGGCTTCGAGCAGACGCTGCTGCGCTACGCCCGGGAGGCCGAGGCGGCGGTCCAGGGCCGACGAGGGGCGAAGCAGCCCACCTACGCCGAGGAGGGCAGGCTGCGCCTCCGCGTGAGCTACGCGAAGGAGGGACGCTCGGAGTACATCCTGACCCGAGGCGCCGGCAGTCAGCGCGCACCTGCCGAGCTCAACCGGCGCGCGGTGGAGAAGCTGCGCGAGTGTGTCCGCTTCGTCTTCATCCCGAGCGGCGAGGACGTCTCCACCTTCCTGCGCGGCCGGTTCAGCGAGGTGCTCGCGAACGTCCTGCGCGAGAACCTCTCCAAGGAGCTGGAGAAGGCACGTGCCGCCCGCCAACGCTACGTCGACGAGTTGCGCTCAACGCTCTTCCAGCCGCTCACCGAGGGCGTGCTCGCTGAGCTGCGGGAGCTGGCGCCGGAGCTCGTCGGCGTGGAGCTCCTGCCGAACGTGCCGGCGATCGAGGAGACGATTCAGAGTGCCGGAATTCAGCTCGAAGATGCGGCCGTAACCGGACTGGAGGGCAAGGGCACGGGCGTGCGCGGCGGCCTCCTCGTCGCGATGCTCAAGTACCTGGCCGAGCAGTCAAAGCGCAGCCTGGTGCTGGCGGTGGAGGAACCCGAGTCGTTCTTGCACCCGGCCGCGCAGGAGCTGATCCGCGACGACATGGAGGCGATCGCCGAACGTCGGGACGTGACGCTTCTCGTCACCACGCACTCGCCATTCATCATCCCCCGCGAGCCCGAGACGAAGATCGTCTCGCTGGCCAAGAACGAGAAGGGCACCGTGGTCGACGCCACCGCGCGTGGCGACGAGCCACGAATCGACGTGACCGCGAGCCTGTTTGCCAGCCGGGCGTTGGCCGGTGCGATCGAGCGCATAAGCGCCGCCGAGATGGAACCCGGCTCTCGCGCGGTGCTGGTGGTCGAGGGCGAGACCGACGCGACCTACCTGCGCACCGCCGCGCGGCTCGAGGGCAGGCCCAACCTGCTCGAGGGCCTGCACCTGCACGCCTCGAGCGGCGCCGCCGCGGCGGCCGAGGACGCGATCCTCTGGCGGGCGCGCGACGCGGGTCCGGTGCTGGTTTTGCTCGACCACGACCAGCACGGGATCGACGCTCGCCGGCTCCTCACCTCCGACTTCAAGTTCGCTCGCTCGGACGTGATCACCTACCGCGCGGGCCTGCCCATCGACGACTGCGAGGCCGAATGGCTGGTCGCCGACTCGCTCTTCTCCCGCTACTTCGCGCGACGCGGAAGGCAGGCGCTCGAGTCGCAGCGGCGGATCGAGGTGAACGGCAAGGAGCGCTGGGTCTACGGGATTCATTCGAGCGCCAAGGAGGACTTCGCCCGGTTCGTCTCCGAACACGCCAAGCGCGGCGAGCTGCGCGCGTTCATCGCGGTGCTCGAGCGGATCGACCGGCGGCTGCGGCAGCTAGGGGTGGAGCGCTGAAGCGGCGCGGGAGCCATCCGGGCGCGAACGGGGATCCTCCAGCCCGCAGCCGTCGATATCGCGGGTCAGTCCTCTCCCAGGGCACGCGCAAGCAGAGCGTCCCGCTCCCTGGCGAGTCCCGCGATCCGCTCCACTACCGGCTGACCGGGGAACTGCCTGGAGGGCTCCCGGGCGGCCTCGAGCGCATCGCCCAGGCGCTCGATCAGGCCGCGCTGTGTCGTCGCAGCGCGGTTGCGTTGATCTCCAGGTCACTTTCCCGATCGGAAACAACCTTGGTTCGAGATCGAAGTGTCGCCTGCTGTGCGCGATCGGGAAAAATGGGTGCATTCCGCAGCAGCCAGCGCGAGGGCTAGCAGCCCGCCGTAAACGGCTCCTTGGCGGGCGCCCGCGGGTCGGACTCGACCGAGCGCCCTGCATACCCGGCGCGCCGCCGCTGGCATACTCCGCGCATCCACACCTCACGACGACGGGGGCGAAGCATCGGTGGCGGTTGTGAGCGAGTTCGCGCTGATCCGTCAGATTGAGGGGGCGCAGCGCGACTGATGTCAGCGGGCATGCGAATCCTTCACTTCGCCGACGTGCATCTGGACCGGCCGTTCGTACGCGCCGATCGCAGGGATGGCGAGCGCGATCGCCGTCGCCTGCGCGAGGCGTTCAAGCGCTGCCTCGACCTGGCGCGAAAGCACGAAGCCGACGCGGTGACGATCGGTGGCGATCTGTGGGAGGACGAGCACGTGAGCGCGGACACGCGCCGCTTCGTCGCGGACCAGCTGGCCCACCTCGACGTCCCGGTCCTGATGATCTGCGGAAACCACGACCCGCTCCTTCCAGGCGGCAACTACGACCGCACCGACTGGCCGGACAACGTCGTGCTCTTCCGCGAGCCCGAGCCGACGGAGCACCGGCTGGGCGACGAGTGCAGCGTGTGGGGGCTGAGCTGGACCCACCTTGACCCGAACGCCGACTTCCTCAGCACGCGCGTCGTCCCCGACGACGGCAGGACCCACCTGCTGCTCTTGCACGGCACGTCGAACCGCAACCCCGACTGGGCCGAGGGTGCTCACTGCCCTTTCGACCCGGCCCGCGTGGAGGCCGCGGGCTTCGCCCTCTGCCTGGCGGGCCACATCCACGCGGCCTGCTACGACCACCCAGTCGTCTACCCCGGCTCGCCCGAGCCGCTCGGGTGGGGCGAGCAGGGGCGCCACTGCACGGCGCTGATCACGCTGGGCGATGGCGCGCCCGCGGTCGAGCTGATCGACGTGAACGACCACAGCTACGAGCAGGTCGAGGTCGACTGCGGCGGCGCCGAGCACGGCGAGGAGGTGGTGGAGCGGGCGCGCGCGGCCCTCGCCGAACGCGAGGGGGAGGACCGGCACGTGCGCGCGGTGCTGCGCGGGGCGCTCAGTGAGGACTGCCGGCTCGACCCCGAGCACGTGAGGGAGAGCCTCGAGTCGCGCTTCGCCGAGCTTCAGGTGGTGGACGAGACCCACCGGGCCTACGACCTCGACGCCCTGGAGGAGCAGCCGAGCGCGACGGGCCACTTCGTGCGCCTGATGCGCGAGCGGCTCGAGGCGGAGACGGGCGAGGGCGAGCGCCGGCTGCTCGAGCTGGCCCTGCGGGCCGGGCTGGACGCCCTCCACGGGCGAAGGGACATCATCCATGCGGATTGAGAAGCTCGACATCCGGGGCTTTCGCCGCCTGAGGGGCAAGTTCGAGTTCGACCCGCACCTCACGATCGTCTGCGGGGAGAACGAGGCCGGGAAGAGCACCCTGCGCGAGGCGGTCGTGCGCTCCCTGTTCGGGTTCTCCGGTCGGGAGCGTCGGCGGCTCGGTGGTCGCCCGTCCGTTCTCGAGACGCGTCGCCCCTGGAACGGGAACCCGTACGCGGTCCACGCGATCGTGCAGACCAGCGACGGCCGCCTGCGGATCGAGTGGGACTTCGACGACTACGGCGCCGTCGTCCGCAACCTCGACACCGGCCAGGACCTCACGGCCGAGATCCCCCACGGGGGAGGGGGCGCCATTCACCTGGGGCAGTACCTGCTCGGACTGGAGCTCGACGACTTCCTTCACACGAGCTGCATCGAGCAGGGCGCGATCTCCGCGGTCCCCGACAACGAGAGCCTGAAGGACGCGATGCAGCGCGCCGTTGAGGAGGGTGCATCCGAAAGCGGGGTCGAGGAGGCCAAGGAGCTCCTCTACGCGGTCCTGAGGGAGGACATCGGCGTGCGCCGCGACACCCTCAACCCTCTCAGCTCCGGGCCACTGCCCGAGCGCCTCGCTCGCCGGGACGAGCTGGCCGACCAGCTCGAGCACGCGGAGGCGGAGCGCGAGCGGATCGCCGAGCTCGAGCGGGAGGCGGTCGCCGCCGAGGCCGAGCGCGAGCGCGTGGAGGCGGAGATGCGGGCGGTCGAGCAGAGTATGCTCGCGGCCCGCGCCGAGGAGCTCACCAACCGCCTCGAGAGTGCCCGGCGACACGCCGAGTCCGCCCAGCGCGGCGCGGAGCAGGCCTCCGATCGGGATGTCTCGGACGAACAACAGGCGAAGATCGTCGGTCGGTTCCAGGAGCTCGAGCGGATCGACCGAGATCTAGCCGCGCTCGGCCCGCAGGCGGAGCGGGCGGAGGAGGACCTCGCCCGCCTGGAGCAAGAGCGCGCGGACCTGCAGGCCAGGCTCGACGAGCTGGGCGCCGACGAGGTGGATGACTCCGCGGTCGGGAACGTCCGCGACCTGCTCGCCCGGCGCGAGGCGGCCGCCGAGGAGGCGGCACAGGCCGAGGCCCAGTCGGCTGCCGAAAGCGAGCGGAAGCCGTCCGCTCCCGCAGGGCCGCTGTGGGCGGCGGCGGCGGTGATCGCCGTGGCCTCCATCGGATTGGGCGCGCTGGTCTCGCCGCTTGCCTTCGCGGGCCTGCTCTTCGCCGCGGTCGCCGCCTACCTCGCCTACGCGCGTGTGCAGGAGTCCTCCCGCCTCGCCGCCGAGCTGCGCCTGGCCGAGGAGCGGCTCCAACAGGCGCGCGGGCGGCTCGAGGAGCTCGACCGGGAGCTGAACGTCCTGCTCGACCGAGCCGGCGCGCGCCCCGGCGCCTCCTCGGAGCAGCGAGCGCGCGCGTACCTCGCTGCGGCCGAGCGCCACGCGCAGGCGCTGGAGCTGCGGCTGAAAATCGGGGAGATCAACAACCGGATCAACGCCGCCCGCAAGCCTTTGAGCGACCGGGAGAGCGCCGAGCAGCGCCGCCGGGACGTCAGGGCCGAGCTGGCCGATGCCCTGGACGAGCTGGGGATCGACGCGCAGGACCTGGTCGAGGCCAGGCGCGAGTTCGACGCGCGCGTGGCGGAGACGCGCAGGCGCGCCGAGCAGCGCGCGGCAGCCGAGGAGGCCGCGCGTGCGCTCGAGACGGCGCTTGCGGGGAAGTCGATGGAAGAGCTCGAACGCGAGCAGCAGGAGGCGTTGGAGCGCCTGGCCGCGCACGTCGAAAGGCACGGGGAGCTCGACCAAGACCTGAGTGCCGAGGAGCTCGAGTCGCGCGAGCGCGAGCTACGCGGGAAGCGCGAGGAGCTCGTCCGGCGGATCACGACCCTCCGCACCCGGATCCGCGAGGCGGAGGAGGGCCTCCCCGACGTGCCCACCCTGCGCGAGAAGCTGGAGCGCCTCGAGGAGGAGATCGCCCGGCTCGAGGAGGCGGCGGACGCGATCAAGCTTGCGACTGGGGTGCTGGACGAAGCGGCCCGCGAGGCGCACCGCGCCTTCCGCCCGCGGCTCAAGGGGGCGCTTGAGCGCAACCTCGCGCGCATCACCCGCGGCCGCTACCGCGAGGCTGAGGTGGACGAGAAGCTCAACGTCCAGGTCGTCGCGCCCGAGACGGGGAGTCTGGTGCCAGCCGAGCAGCTCAGCCGCGGCACCCAGGACCAGATCTACTTCATCGAGCGTCTTGAGATTCTCGACATGCTCGACACCACCACCGGCGGGGCGCCGCTCCTGCTCGATGAGCCCTTCGCGCATTTCGATCAGAAGCGCCTCGGGGAGGGGCTGCGGCTCTTAGCTGACGAGACCCACGAGCGCCAAGTGTTGCTCTTCACCTGCAACGACGACCTCGTCGAGGCGGCACACGCCGCCTGCGAGAACGCGGCGGTCATTCGGCTGCCCGGGCCTGTGTAGTGGGAATTCTCGACTGGTTGAAGAGGGAGAGCGCACCCAGCGAGGGGTTGGTGTTCTCCGCCGTCGTAGAGGAGGGGCCATACACCGCGATGGACGGCGAAACGCTATGGCGAAGCGGTTTGGCCCTCGTTCACGACACCGGCCAGTTCATGCGTTGGGACTCGCCGGAGCTACTGGAGGTTGGTGCCTTTATCTGCCGAGTAGCCGGGGTCAGTTTCCGTCCAGACGCCCTGCAGCGAGAGGAGTTCTCGCCATGTAATCCGCTGGTGCTGCGTCCTGAGCCCGAGAATCCCCACGATCCGAATGCCGTCGGCGTATGGGACGCATCCGGGCAGATCCAGGTGGGGTACCTGCCGCGCGACAGGGCTGGTGCCGTCTCGGGCGCATTCCGCACCGGGCGTCCCATGGGAGCGATGGTTCTGCAGGAGCTCCGAACCTCCGAACGTGGCAAACGGGTCTCGCTCGTGATCCTGGTCTGCCCCGTCGGCAGTATTGAGCTACAAGTGCAGCGCTAGGAGTCCTGCCCACGGACGTTGTGAACGCGACCGCTTGAACGGATCGTCCTCCTGTGGCTGGTCGATAGCCGGGAGGAACGGACACACCCTGGGACCCTGGAGGTGAAACCGGTGAGGCTACGACTCCCACAGCGCTTCCAGAGGCTCTCAGCCGAACGGCTCGGCTGTGGCGACACGGACGTCCGCAATTCAGGTCAGCGGCGCCTATGGCGGAAAGGTCCGAGACACTACGAAGCAGGGCTTCGAGAAGCCTCGTGGGCCGGCTAGGCCTCGATCCCCTCGTACCGCAGTGACCCCGGCGTCTCCAACTTCTCACCGGTCTCGAGCAGGGTCTTGAGCCCGGAGAGCAGCATCGGCCAGCCGCCGTAGAGCTCCTCTGGAGCGTCCTCGGCGAGCTCGCTGTGCGTGACGGTGAGCCGGCAGGACTTCACGGGGTAGTCCTCGGCCTGCGCGAGCGCCTCCTCGTGGTGGCCGGGCTCGCCCACGCCGAGCGCGAACTGGGGCGTGACAGGCTCGATCTCCCAGGTCACCTTGGAGAAGCCGTGCGCTTTGACCTCGTCGCTCCAGGTGGCGCGGAGGGTGTGGACGAGCCGGCGTGGCGGCTCCACCTCCAAGACCTCGCCTTCTGAGATCAGCAGGCCGCTGGTGTGTTTGCTCTCTAGGCGTGCACCGGGCTTCGACTCCGATGCCACGCCCACCCCGAACGCGTACTTCTCGCGCTGCGCGGAGTCGGTGATCGCCTCCCAGAGCCGCTCGGGCGTCGTCTGGATGTAGATCTCGAAAACTCGTTCCATCGTCCGATCCTCCAAATCGGTCCTTGAGCCGGGTGAGCTCCTGGGCCCACGGCTCGGCGTACTTGCTCACCCAGCGGTTGTGGATCCGCTGGATCGGGACGGCGTTCAGGAAGTGGAGCTTCTCGCGCCCGCGGCGCTTGCTGACCACGAGTCCCGCCTCCTCGAGTACCCGCAGGTGCTTGGCGACCCCGAAGCGCGTCATCTCGAAGCGCTCGACGAGCGCGCCGAGCGTCTGCCCGTCGCGCTCGAAGAGGGCGTCGAGCAGCGCGCGCCTGGTGGGATCGGCGAGGGCCTTGAAGACGTCGTCCACGGCAAGGACTAGAGGTGACCAGACGGTCACATGTCAAGCTGGCCTCCTAGGGCGCCGCTAGCCTGCAAACGCAGCCCATGACCGACCTGGCAATCGAAGCCACCGGCCTGCGGAAGACCTACGGCGCGGTGGAGGCCCTGTGCGGGGTCGATCTGCGCGTGGAGCGCGGCACGGTCCTGGGCGTCCTGGGGCCGAACGGGGCAGGCAAGACCACCGCGGTGCGCATCCTCACGACGCTGCTGCCGCCGAGCGGAGGCACCGCCAAGGTGATGGGCCTCGACATCGAGCGCGACGCCGCCAGGCTGCGCGCGACGATCGGGCTCGCCGGCCAGTACGCGGCCGTCGACGAGAACCTCACGGGCTTCGAGAACCTCGAGCTGGTCGGGCGCCTCTACCACCTCGGCCGCAAGCGTTCGCGCGAGCGCGCAGAGGAGCTGCTCGACCGCTTCGAGCTCGACGAAGCAGGCGACCGCCTGGTCAAGACCTATTCCGGCGGGATGCGCCGTCGCCTCGACCTCGCCGCGGCGCTGGTCGCTGATCCGCCGCTGATCTTCCTCGACGAGCCGACCACTGGCCTCGATCCGCGCAGCCGCCAGAACCTCTGGGCGACGATCGAGGGCATGGTGGCCGAGGGCACGTCGGTGCTGCTCACCACCCAGTACCTGGACGAGGCGGACTACTTGGCCGACCGCATCGTCGTGCTCGATCACGGCACGGTGATCGCCGAGGGCACGGCCGATGAGCTCAAGACGCGGGTGGGCGGCGCGGCCCTCGAGGTGCGCCTAGAGAAGATGGAGCAACGCGACGCAGCTCTGGCCACGCTCGCGGACATGGCCTCGGAGCCGCCCAGCGCTGACGGCTACATCGTGCGCGTGCCGATCGAGCGGCGCGACGGCGCGATCGCACAGGCGGTGCGCCGCCTGGACGAGGCAGGCGTGCAGGCCGACGACCTCGCGATCAGCCGCCCGACGCTCGACGACGTTTTCATCTCGCTCACCGGGCACGCGGCAGCGCCGGCGGAGGACGGCGAGGAGCAGGAGGAGCGATGAAGACGCTCGCTGCCGACAGCGTCGTACTCGCCCGGCGCAATCTGTTGCGCATCGCCCGCCAGCCGGATCTGCTCACCGCCTACACGGTGCAGCCGATCATGTTCGTGCTGCTCTTCGTCTACGTCTTCGGCGGTGCGATCCGCACGCCGCCCGCCTTCGACGGCTACGCCGACTTCCTGATCCCCGGCATCCTTGTGCAGACGATCGCCTTCGGCGGTTTCGCCACGGCACTCGGGCTCTCCGAGGATCTCAAAAAGGGCCTGATCGACCGCTTCCGCTCGCTGCCGATGTCGCCTGCCGCGGTGCTCGCCGGTCGCACGATCTCCGACATCTTCACCAACACGATCGCCCTCTCGATCGTGCTCATCACCGGCCTGATCGTGGGCTTCGGCTTCAACGCCTCACTGGGATCCGTGCTGCTCGGGTTCTTGCTGATCATGCTCTTCGGCTACGCCTTCTCCTGGGTCTTCGCCTACATCGGGCTGATCGCGAACTCCCCGGAGTCGGCGAACGCCTTCGGCTTCATGACGATCTTCCCGCTCACCTTCGTCTCCTCGGCCTTCGTCCCACCGGACACCATGCCCGCCGCCCTGGAAGCGTTCGCCGAGGCCAACCCCTTCTCGACGATGGTCGACGCGATGCGGTCGCTATGGCAGGGCACCCCCGCCAACAGCGACGTCTGGATGGCCTTCCTCTGGACGTTTGCGATCACGGCCGTCTTCGCCCTCCTGGCAACGGCCAGGTATCGCCGCGCTGTTACCCGGTAGTTGATGCCGTCCCGCGCCGGCCACTCAGCAAGGCGCTCTCCCTCGTACTAACTCAGGCCCGATCGGCTGTGACCAGCGTGCGAGCGCTGCGCGAGACCGATGCGTGGCTACGCGGTGGTTTCGAGTAGGACTGTCAGAAAACGTTCGGTGATCGCTACTTAGGTATGCGTAGTCACAACACCGCTTGAGGACTGGGGGACCATGTCAGATCTCACCGACGCCGAAGTCGACGAAATCCTGAAGTAGGAGCGCGCGATCGGCGAAGCGTTTAGTCCGGCCGCACCGGTAACAGATCGTGATCTTTTCGCGGGCCGCACAACTCAGATCCGCCAACTCATCGATCTTGTTGCGACCCGCGGCCAGCACGGCATCATCTACGGCGAGCGAGGGGTGGGCAAGACCTCGCTGGTGTCATTCGCGTCCATGATCGTTGACGACACCGCCGTGCGAATCAACTGCGACACCAGCGACACGTTTGGGACGCTCTGGCAAAAGGTATGCGAGCGGGTGACCGTTACCCTCTCGCGTCCCGGCGTGGGGTTCGCCGCAAAAGAAAAGGAGGTCGTCATTGCGGCGGCCGAGGCGCTGCCTAAGCACCCTGGTCCAGCTGATATCGAGGCAGTGCTCTCCACCATGCCGACAGGCAAAGCGTTAGCGATCTTCATCGACGAGTTTGATCGAGTGCGGGATCCTGAGGCGCCCGTACTGCTCGCGGACACAATCAAGACTCTTTCGGACCAGGGTGTACCGGCAACGGTCATTGTGGTAGGGGTCGCCGACAATGTCTCCGATCTGATCGCGGAGCATGCGTCCATCGAACGTGCTCTGGTTCAAGTCCGCATGCCGCGCATGTCCCCAGAGGAGTTGGATGAGATCGTCACTCGCGGCCTAGACCGGGTTGACATGACAATCGCTGGTGGCGCGCGTGATCGTATCTGCGCTCTCTCCCAGGGCCTGCCGCATTACGTCCACCTGCTTGCTCAGGAGGCTGCGAAGGAGGCGGCATGGAATAAGTCTGAGCACATCACATTCGAGGACGTGCTCGAGGCGATGAAAAAGGCCATAGACCGAGCGGAGCACACGCTAGCTAAGGGATATCACGCTGCAACCCAGAGCCCCCGAGCTGTGACGCTCTACCCGGCGGTACTGCTCGCGGCTGCGCTAGCCCCCGGTGATGACCTCGGCTACTTTGCGCCAGCGGACATACGCGATCCCCTCCGGGCAATCACCAAGAAACAGTACGATATTCCCGCGTTCTCTCCGCACCTGCATGAGCTCTGTGAGCCTGCAAGAGGACAGATCCTTCAGAAGGTCGGACAGCCGAGGCGGTTTCGATTCCGCTTCAGGAACCCGCTTCATCAGCCTTACGTAATTATGCGTGCGCTTGCAGAGCAGGATCTGGCGCCAGAAATCTTTGACCATTTCCTCGGGGGGCGAACAGCGCGCAAGCGCTCCTGAGCGAGGCGGGTCACCTGCGGGTGAGACACGAGGGGGTACTCACGGGCATCGAGGGCTATGCGGTGGGGCCCCACGGCGCGCTTCGAGGAAATCTGTACGCCACCCGCCCGAGGCGGCTTGCCTTCTACGCCCAACAGATGATGTAGCCCCGAAAAATGACCGCCCCTCCGGCCAAATTCCGCCAGTTGCCACTCCTTCCCCGGCCCGGAGCTCGACGATCGGCTGGAAACCTCGGTCGCTATACGACTCTCAGGCCGTAGCGCGCAGCGCGACCTCGTACTTCGCGACGCCCGTCCGCTTACCAACCGTCTCCTCGGCCGGCATCGCGTTGAGCACCTCGTCGCCGCGGTCGTAGTCCTGCTGCGTCTCGAAGAGCAGGATCGCCAGCGCCGACTCCGAGCCCGGGTCGTGGAGGATCATCACCTCCTGCACGGGGATGTCGTCAGGGCGCTCACCCTCCTCGACCTCGTGCCGGAGCCGGTCAACCTGCTCCGTGCTGACGTCGCCGAAAGAGACGACACGTGCGTACGTCATTGGCAGACCTCCTCAGTCCTCCTCGTTTCCCTGTCGCCCCCTATTCCCTGGGGCGGCGGCGCCAACCCGGCGGTGCGGCTACATTGCCAAACGTTCCGCCGCCGCTGATAATGCGGCGATGGCCGAGGTCGAGTCCGCGCGTGGAGCGCGATCGGGGGAAGTCGCGCAGGCGGAGCACCGCCGGCCGCAGAGCGCGCGCGAGGCGATCCTCGAGGCGGCGGCGCGGAACATCGCCCGCCAGGGCATCCAGGGCCTGCGCGTCGAGCAGGTCGCGGAGGACGCGGGCGTCTCGACGGCGCTCCTCTACTACCACTTCGAAAGCCGCGCCGGCCTGGTTGCGGCGGCGTTCGAGTACGCGAGCGAACAGGCTCCCTCGACGGCCCTGCGCCTGGAGGACGACACGCGCAGCGGCTACGAGGCGGTGCGCCAAAGCCTGCTCGCGGAGCTCGACGAGGACCCCGCCGTGCGCGACTACTCGATCGTCTGGGGAGACGTGAGCGCCAGCGCGGTGTTCGAGGCGGAGCTGCGGCCGCTGCTCCGCTCGATCACGGGCTCTTGGAGGGACGCCGTCGCGGGTGCGATCGAGCGCGGCATCCGCGACGGCTCGATCCGCGCCGACCTCGACGTCGACGCCACGGCCGAGCTTCTGATCGTGCTCGTGGACGGGTTCTGCATGCGCTGGCTCTCCGGCTCGCTTGAGCTGGAGCGAGCCAGGGCGCTGCTCGAGAAGGCGATCGCCGCGCTGCTCGAGCCCTAGCGGCCGCCGCGAGACAAGAAGCGAGCGGCGGGCAGCTGGTCTCGCCGCCCGCCGCTCGCTCAGGTGCGGGTGTGCTCAGGAGTCGCCTGCGCCGAGCGGATCGCCGGGCGCGACGTAGACCGTCTCGCCGGCGACCATGGTCACGAGGACCTTCGTCTCGGAGAGGTCCTTGATCGCCCGCTCGTGGGCTGTCTCGTAGGCCGCACGCCGCTTGGCGACACGCCGCTCAGCGGCCTTGAGGGCCCGGCGCGCCTTGCGCACTGCGCGCTTGCTCTTGCGCACCGGCTTGCCTGCGGCCTTGGCCCGCTGCAGCCGCCGCTCGGCGCGGCGCAGCTTCTTGCGGGCCTGCTTGCGCGCTGCCTGCGCGGCGAGCAGGCGATCCCTCGAGCCGCCGGGCGGGTCGTAGGGATCGGAGTCCAGCACGATCAGGTCCGCCAGCTTGCCGACCTCGATCGAGCCGCTGACGTCGTCGCGGTGCATCTGGTAGGCGACACCGATCGTCGAGGTCTTCAGCGCCTGCTCGAGCGTGATCGCGTCACCGGGGTTGAGCGGGCCGGGGTAGATGGCCTTCTTCGGGTCGGCCGGGCCCTCCCGGGTGATCGCCTGCTCGATCGCGCGCCAGGGCACGAGGTCGGTCACCGGCCAGTCGCTGCCCTGCGCGACGATCGCGCCTCCCTCGATGAAGTCCCTGGTCGGGTAGAGGTTGTCCATGCGGTCGGGGGCGATGTAGCCCTCGATGCCGTCGACCGACCACGCGTCGCGCTGGTTCCACTGCTGCGACATGCTGGCCACCACGCCGAGCTCGCCGAAGCGCGGGATGTCGCGGTCGTCGACGAACTGCAGGTGGGTCAGCGTGTGCCTGCGGTCCCAGGTCGCGTTCTCGTCCATCGCGGCCTCGATGTTGTGCAGCGCCACGCGGATCGCGCGGTCGCCCAGCGTGTGCGCGTGGATCGTCCACTTCGCGCGATCGAGCGCGATGAACCCGGCGCGACCGTCCTCGCACGACGGCTCCTCGCCGCGCCAGTCGGTGTGCACCCAGTGCGGGTCATCCTCGGTGCCGACGTTGGTCCGGTACGGATCCAGCATCGCCGCGGTCTGGCCCGGGAACTCCGGCACGCCGTCGCAGAAGATCTTCACGGTGTCGACCGTGAGCGAGCCGGGGCTCGCCGGGTTGCTGTAGCCGTCGTACTGGTCGCGGTTCGAGTTGAGGTTGGCGATGATCGCCCGCAGCTCGGTCGGGTCGTCGACCCCGCGCACCTGCGACGCCGAGAGCGCCTGGTTGAGGTGCACCGTGAGCTTGCCCTCGTCCGCGAGCCGCTTGGCGATCTGCAGGTCGCTGGCGCTGCCGCCCGGCCGCAGGATCGCGGTGATGCCGAGGCTGTTCGCGAGCTCGATGTTCGCGACCCGGCCCTGGTACGTCGCGTCCGGGGGCGACGGCAGCTGCGGGCCCCAGTCGGCCGAGTAGTCGGAGAACTGCCCGTTCGGGTAGCCGTTCTCGTCGCGGCCGATGAAGCCGTCCGGCGGGTCGGGCGTGTTCTCGTCGAGCCCGGCGTTCTCGATCGCCTTGGTGTTGGTGTAGACCTTGTGCCCGTCCATGTGGCGGACGACGATCGGCCGGGTCGTGCCCGTCCCGAACTCATCCTCGGACGGGTCCTTGCTCAGCCGGTCGAGGATGTGCCGGTCGAGGCGCGTGCCCGGGGGCTGCATGCCCTCGCCCATGAAGTAGCTGGCGGTCAGCCGGTAGTTGCTGTTCAGGTGCTCGACCTGGTCTTCGCGCAGCAGGCACTCCTTGAGCTTGCCGAGCACGTCCTCGACGGTGCCGCCCTCGTAGTTCAGGCTGCACTGGGGCGGCGTGCCGCCGTGCAGGTGCCCGTCGCCGAGGCCGGGCATGAGCATCTTGCCCTTCAGGTCCACGACCTTCGTGTCGGGCCCGATGAACCGCTGGGCGCCCTCGGCGTCACCGACGTAGGAGATCACCCCGTCGGTGACGGCGACCGCCTCGGCCCAGTCGATCTTCGAGGACATGTAGTTGGCCGGCGTGTGCGCGTCCGGATAGAGCAGCACGCGGCCGTTGGTGAAGACGGTGTCCGCGGTCAGTTCCTCGCCGGCTGCGTCCTTGCCCCAAAAGGCCGAGCTCAGCAGAACCGCCGCGGCCAAGGTGAGAAACGCCACACGTCATACGCGCGATCGCGCCGACGTCGCGGCCGTGTCTCTTCTGGCCAAATCACTCCTCCTCCCCGAGCGGCCCAGACCCCGCTCGGTCTCACTCACGATGGATCCCGCCTTGAAAGTCCCCACTGAAAGACTTTCAGGACGGCGCGAAAGTACCAGCGCGCTGGCGAGAGTGTCAAGCGCGCCGCGAGTGGATGGCGCGGGGTCCCGCCGGAGGCCCGCTCAGGAGAGGATCGTCGACTGGGGGTGCAGCAGCGCGCCAGCCGAGCTGGCGACGAGCTCGGCCTGCAGCACCTGCATCAGAGCGTCGACCACGCGCGGGTCGAACTGGCTGCCGGCGTTTTCCTGCAGCTCGGCGACCGCCTCCTCCAGCGGCAGCGCCTGCCGGTAGGGGCGGTTCGAGGTCATCGCGTGAAACGCGTCGCAGACCAGGACGATCCGCGAGGCGAGCGGGATCTCCTCGCCCGCCAGCCCGTCGGGGTAGCCGCGCCCGTCCCAGCGCTCGTGCTCGGCGCGGACGAGCCGGGCGATCCCCTGCAGGCCAGGGATGCGCTGCAGAAGCTGCTCGCCCCAGACGGGGTGCTCGCGCATCACCGCCCACTCGGCCTTGTCCAGCGGGCCCTGCTTGTTGAGGATCGCGTCGGGGACGCCGAGCTTGCCGATGTCGTGCATCCGCGCCACCAGCTCGAGCTCGGCGAGCTCGGGGCTCGCGAGGCCGAGCCGCTCGCCCACCGCGCGGCAGAGGCTGACGACCCGCTCGGAGTGAGAGCCGGTGTAGTGGTCGCGAGCGTCCAGCGCCACCGCGAGCACCTCCGACTGAGTCGCCAGGTGCTGCTCGGCCTGCTCGCGCAGCTGCACCTGCTCGACCAGGGCGCGGTACAGGAGCAAGACCCCGATCCCGCTGACCGTGGTGAGAATCGCGGCGAGGAGGAGGTCGGCCGGGCCGATCGTTCGATGCTCGAAGAGGTCGTCGAGGAAGGCGGAGCAGCCGACCAGCAGCACGAACCCGACGGCGACGGCGCGCACCAGGTGCGGGTGGCCGAGCGGGCCCAGCCGACGCCGCGCGCGTTCCAGGGCGACCGCCGTCACCTTCATCGCGACAGGCTCCTGTGTGTGGCCTCCCAGCGCAAGGGGTTGCCCCCGGGTGTCGCCGTGCTGCGTTGCGTCCACTGTAAAGCTCGTGCGGCGGGGTGCGCAACCGAGCTCTCACAGTGGCGCCGACGCCGCGTACGTAGTTGTTCCCGTATGCCCAGTCGGGCCGCTAGATCACAGTCCGCAGGCGACGTCCCATCGCGGCCTGGCTGGTGGCGAACATCTCGCAGAGCCGCTCGAAGTCGCGCGTGGTGTTCCGGTAGTGGTACTCGAGCAGGTGCGCGGGCATGAGCACCGCTGCGGCGAAGGCGTTCGCTTCCTCCTCGGTCAGAGGCAGCGGGGGGCGCTCGTCGCGGCGGCCCTTGGCGGCCGTGTCCTCGGGCGCGATCGTGGCGCGGCGGCAGAAGAGGCTGTCCTGGCCCGGCGTGTGCAGGACCCAGTGCCCGAGCTCGTGCGCGATCGTGAAGCGACGCCGCGGCGGCCACTTCGCCGCCTCGTCCGCGTTGCACCAGATCTGCCTGCGGTCGGCCAAGAGCAGGCCGGAGAGCTGCTGTCCCGGCTCAAGCGGCGGGCAGCCTGGAGCCCGGGTCATGTCCTTCACGTCGACGACGTGCAGGCCGAAGCACGAGTCGACGATGTCCTCGACGGGCACCGGCAGGCTGCGCTTGTCCCAGATGTAGTCGGGGACGGTCTCGAGGATCGCCTGCGCGCGCCGCTCGATCCACTCCCACTCCACCATCGCGGTCCGGGATGCTAGGCGGCCTCGTGGTCGTCTTCTGCGCGGCTCGCGCGCTCGAGCGCGCGGACGAGCTGCGCCCAGCGGTGCAGGCGCTCCAGGGAGCGCGGTGCGTAGGGCGCGCTTGCCCCGCGCAGCAGCCGCTCGTAGTCCTCACGCCTCGGGCCGCCCTTCCATTGCGTCGCCGCCACCAGGTCCGCCAGCACCCAGTCGCGATCGGCGAGCGCGAGCGAAAACAGCATCAGCGGGTCATCCAAGCGCCTGTGACCCATCTCGCAAGCGAAGTCGGCGCGCGCTCGCCCAAGCTGACGAGCCGACCGGCGGGCCTGGTCAGCCGGCCGGGGCGTCGCGACCGCCGGTGAAGAGCTCGTCGACCAGGTCGGGCTCGCCCGCCTGCGGAGCCGCGCCCGCGCGCTCGCCGCCAGCAGGTTCCCCGCCCTCCTGCTCGTCTGGGTAGGCGGTGCGCTGGAACACCACGCGTGGGCCGGGTCGCTCGCCGCTTCGCACGCTGCCCGCGCGGCGCAGGGTCTCCGCGCTCACCTGCAGGATCGAGCCGAGCGCCTCGAGAACGCGGTCGGAGATGCCCTCGACGGGCAGGTCCTCGAGCTCCATGCGGTGGTAGTAGGCGCCCACCTTCTCCACGTGATCGGGGACGCCGAGCGCCTCGGCCAGGCGCGCGACCAGGTCGCGGCGCATGATCCGCAGGCGGTGGCGCAGCTCGGGCAGAAGCTCGGCCCAGCCCACGGTCTCCTCCTCGCGGTCCTCTTGCTCGAGCTCGACCCCGGCGAGGATCGAGTCGACGACGCGCGCCGCCCTCGAGGTCGCGAACGCGTCGGGATCCCAGCGCCGGCCCGGGGCGCGCCGCAGGTACGCCTCGATCAGGGCGATCAGCTCGCGGCGCTCGGCCTCGCTGCGCGCGCGCTCGAGGTAGGCCCGGGGATCGGCCTCGCCCCCGGATCGGTGTTCGCGCACGAAGGCGCTGAAGATTTCGTCGACCGAACTCACTGCTCAAGCTCTCGGCGCAACGCCTGGCGAAACCGGGTTGCGATCTGGTGAACGTTCGGCTCCGTCATCGGCGTGTCCAGGTCGGGCAGCTCACTATTGACCTTCTCGGCCGTTTCGCGTGCGCTAAACCCGCTGCGGAAGTAGTACTCGACGACAAGCCGATGCGTGGGGTTGAGCTGCTCCAGCACCCGCTCGACCACGTCCTGGGCCTCGACCCCCTCGGTGAAGTCCTCCGTCCGGGCCGCCGCAGGCGCGGGCCCCTGCTCGTCGTCGCGCTCCTCGGGCAGCTGCACCTCGCCACCCCCGCGCCGCTTGCGCCGCTCGTAGTAGTCGGCGATCCGCCGGCTCAGGATGGTGAAGAGGAACTTCACCGCCTCGCCCGTGAGCTCCCCCCTGAAGGTCGCCCTGAGGAGGTCCTTGAGTGCCTCCTGAACCAGGTCCTCCGCGTCCTCGTCGTTCCGCACGCGCAGCTTCGCGAAGCGCAGCAGGTCGTCGTAGCGGCGGAAGCCGAAGACGCAGAGCGCCCTGCGTGCCGCTTCCTTGTTGCCCGCCTCGCGAGCGCGGGCGACGTAGCGGATCAGCTCGTCGTCGGAGAGTCGATCGAGTTCTGACTCGTTGAGCTCCCTGAAGTTCACGCGCGCGCTATCTCCCAGCCCAGATGGGTCGTCTGGGACTCCCCCGTCCTGACGATGGCTCACGCCGACTGCGTAGCCGGTGCCGCGAAACCATATTGACCCCGGCGGGCGCTGGTCGCCGGCCGGCGTCCCGGCGATCCTCAGTCAGCGGGGTCCTCGAGGCTGCGCACGAGCTCGTCGAGCTCGAGCTCGGTGAGCGCGCCCGAGACCGCCTCGAGCTCGTTCTTGCAGAAGACGATCAGCTCCTTCGCCTCGGCGCAGAGCGCGAGCGTCTCGCGCAGCTCGGCCTCGCCGGAATCGAGCCGCGCGATGATCTCCTCGAGCCGCGCCACCGCGCTCTCGTAGGTGCGCTCGCCGTTCGTCTCGTCGCTCACTCGTCCGTCCCCTCCTCGATTCTCGCGCGCACAGCATCGTCGGCGAAGCGGACGCGCAAGGAGCGCCGCTCGCGCGCGACGCGGGCGCTCGTGATCGGCTCGCCGGCGTCGTCCTCGACCAGCGCGTAGCCGCGCTCGAGGGTGCGTTGCGGGTCGTGTCCGCGCACGGCGAGCTCGAACCCCTCGAGCCGCTCCGCCTCGCTGCCCATGGCGCCGCGGCTGCGGCCGGCGATCGCCCCGGCCAAGCGACGCAGGCCGAGGTCGGCGTCCTCCAGCGCGGCCTGGGTGGCCCTGCCCTTGCGCGCGACGACGAGCGCGTGGCGAGCGGCGAGCTCGCGGCGAGTGGCGAGCCCGCGCGCAGACGACGCGCGCACCTCGCGCAGCAGCTGGTGCAGTCGCGCGCGCTCGGCACGGATCGCCCGCCCGGGCCCGCGCGCGAGCTCGGCCAAGCGCTGCCCCCGGGTGCGGATCGCAACGCGCGCGGAGCGGCCGACTGAGCTCGACCAGACGCGAAGCTCCGCGTGGGCGGCGCGCACGTCGATCCCGACGAGCTCCTCGGCGGCGTGGGTCGGGGTCGAGCAGCTCACCGCGGCGACGTCGTCGAGCAGGGTGCGGTCGGACTCGTGCCCGATCGCGCTGATCACGGGCAGGCGGAGCAGGGCCACGGTGCGGCAGAGCGACTCGTCGCAGAAGGCCCAGAGGTCGGCGAGCGAGCCACCGCCGCGGCAGACGACGGCGACCTCCACCCGCTCCTGCTCCGCCAATGCGCGCAGGGCGGCGGCGATGCGCGGGGCGGCGCGGCGGTCCTGCACCGGCGCGTCCGCCCAGACGATCGTGCCGCGCCAGCCGCGGCGCTCCAGCCCGGCCAGCAGATCCCGGCAGGCGGCGCTGCCGCGCGCGGTCACGACCCCGATCGTCTTCGGCAACGCAGGGCGCGCGAGCTGTTTCTGCGGCTGGAACAGACCGTCCGCCTCGAGCCGCCTGCGCCGCTGCTGCAGCTCGGCGAGCAGATCGCCCTCGCCGGCCAGGCGCAGGTGGGTCACGCGGAAGTGGAAGGAGGGCGAGGAGGTGGCGCTGCCGGGGTAGTAGTCGAGGCCGCCGCCGGCGACGACCTCGACGCCGTCCGCCAGCGAGCCGTCGAGCTCGAGGCGGTCGAGCTGCTCGTTCCAGATCGCGCAGGGCACCGCGCCCTCGGCGTCGCGCAGCTCGAAGTAGGTGTTGGCCCGGGCCCGGCGCAGGTTCACGACCTCGCCCAGAAGCAGCACCTTGGCCCGCCCGCGCAGGTAGGTCCGCAGCTCCTTGGCGTAGCGGCCCACCGCGAAGGGGCCCGGGAGCTCGGGGTCGAGGCGCTCCGCAGGCACTTGCGCCTGCTGCTCGGCGGCCGAAGCCGGCGACTCGCCGTCGTTCTCGCTGAAGTCGAGTTGCTCTGCGATGCACTAAGGGTCGCAGGCGCGGCGGCTTGCTTGACAGGGGTTCCCTCACTCGACGTGGATTGAGCGGCGGCGACCGTCGCTCAAGGTCGGTTCGAGGGGGACCGATGATCCCCGCGTGGGGGAACGTGGTGACTTTCAGAGATTCAGGCTCGTCGGATGGCGACCTAAACCCGAAGGGTTCCCGGGACGGGTCGGAGCTGGACGAGTTCTTAGCCGAGCTGCAGGTAGGCGCCGGCACGCCGGGACGGAGCGCCCGCCGCGAGGGCGAACGGCGCCGCGCTGCCCGCGAGCGGCGCGTGCGCGAGCGCTGGGGACCGCTCTTCTACCCACGCCGTCTCGCCGCCCGCCTGCGCCGCAGCGGCCCTTTCACGCGAGTGCGGCTCGAGGAGCTGCGCGCCCGTCTGGCGATCGAGTTCCCGGGGCGTGACGGCGTGATCTTCCGTAAGCGGAACAAGGCGCGCACCGCGCCCTATGTCGAGCGGAAGTACGCGGCTTTGATGGCACGCCAGCGTCGGCAGAACATGGTCGTCTGGCTCTTAGGAGGGTTGGTGCTAGCCGCCCTTGCGGCCGTCTACTGGATCGCGTTCCCGCAGGTCGCGCGTGACGCGACCATGTTCTTCGCGGGCGCTGCAGCTGCCACCGCGCTCTGGCTGTGGGACTTCGCGCCGCCATGGATCGAGAAGTACCGGCTTGGCACCGAGGGAGAGCGCGCGACGCGGAAGATCCTGGAGGGGCTTAAGGGGGATGGCTGGCATGTGGTTCACGACATCCCATTCCGCCACGGCAATCTCGACCACGTGCTGGTCGGTCCAGGCGGTGTCGTCCTTGTGGACAGCAAACGGCGACGGGGGCGCCTGCGGGTGGAGGGCGAAGCACTGGTCGCCAGATACTCGGACGATCCTCTGGAGGAGTACACCGATCGCGGACTTGGCCGACGCGCCCGGCGCGCGGCCGCGGAGCTACGTGAACTCCTGAGCGAGCGCGGGGTGAGATGGGTCACGTCTGTGGTCGCGGTCCACGGGGAGCTTGCGCCGTCGGTCGTCGACCTACGGGACGTGACCATCGTCCGCGGCGACCGCCTCGCGGACTGGATCCGGGGCCTGCCGGAGCGGCTGCCGCCGGCCGCGGTCGAACCGATCGCGCGCGAGCTGGCCGCGCTCACCGGGGAAGACCCGGCCCCGCAGAGCTCTCGTGACTCAGTCGGCGCGCTTTCGTGACTGAGGAGTGCTGACCCGCAGGTCGCGGCCCGGGAGGCTCGGGCGGCGATGGACGTCTGCGGCCGGAACCCGATGGAGATGGAGCGCCGGTTCCTGGAGCTGCTCGACGAGAGCGGCGTCGACCGGCCTGACCGGGTGGAGCACTACCCGAGCGACGGCGAGATCATCTTCTTCTGGGAGCAGGAGAAGGTCGCCGTGATCCTGGACCTGAAGCAGGGGAGGGTCGAGCCGCCGGTCTAGCGGTCGGCCAACTCGTCGCCGAGCTGAGAGTCCATGCTCTCGGGCTCCGCGACTGTCTCGAGCACGCCGAGCAGCTCGGTCACGCGGCAGACGAGCAGGCGCTCCTCGTCGACCTCGACCCAGACGCCGGCGCTCGCCGGGAAGACGACGTGATCGCCCGGGCGGACGGGCATCTTCACGCCCGCGGCCTCCCACCAGTCGACGCCCTGGCCCACGGCGAGCACGATGCCGTGCTGCGGGGGCGGGTCGGAAGCGCCGGGCGGGACGACCAAGCCCGAGCGCCGCATCCGGTCGGGCTCGAGCTCCTTGATCACGACCCGGTCGAAAAGAGGCCTGAGCTGATGCCGTGACATCGGCCATCAGGGTACGAGGTCTCGAGGGGAGCCCGCGCGCACGGACACGTTCTTCTCCGGTTGCGAGGCGGATCGGCTAGGCACGAGCCAACCGATCCGCCTCGCTTGGCAGTTGCGGTCAGGCGCGCGCGGGTGCCGGGTCGCGGGTGGGCTCTCCGGCCGGCGCGCGCTCCTCGGTCGCCGCGGGCTGGGCCACGCCGCCGACGCGCTCGCGCCCCATCCTCGCCGGTACGAGCAGCGCCAGCACGGCGCCGGCCGCCAGCACGACGACCGCGACCGGCAGTGCCGCCACGACCCCGTCGTTAAACGCTTGCGGCGAGGCGTAGCTGCCGTTGGCAGCGAACACGCTCGCGAGCACCGCAACGCCCATGACGCCGCCAACCTCACGGATCGCGTTGGTCGCGCCGGAGGCCTTGCCAGCCTCGCTTCCGCGCACCGAGGCGAGCACGGTCGCCGCCGAGGTCGGGAAGACGAGCGCCATCCCCGCTCCCGCGAGCACGAAGGGCGGGATCAGGGCGACGAAGGGCGTGTCGGGAGCCGAAACCAGCGCGAGCCAGCCGAGCGCCACGGCCTGCATGGCCAGTCCCGCCGCCATCAGCGGCCGGGTGCCGAGACGGGTGCCGAGCACTCCTGCCACCGGCGCCACGAACATCGGCATCGCCGTCCACGGCAGGGTGCGCAGCCCCGCCTCGAGCGGGCCGTAGCCCTGCGCGGTCTGGAAGAACTGGCTGAGCAGGAAGATCGCCCCGAACGTCCCGAAGAACATCGCGAACGAAAGGCCGTTGGTGGCGCTGAACGGGCGCGAGGCGAAGAAGCGCATCGGCAGCATCGGCTCGGGCGCGCGGCGCTCCCACCACACGAACGCGGCGAGTAGCGCGAGCCCTGCGCCGAGCGCTACCAGGACGGGCTCGCTCGTCCACCCCAGCGCCTCGCCGCGGATGATCCCGAAGGTGAGGCCGAAGAGGCCGGCCGCCGCGAGCGCCAAACCCGGCAGGTCGAGCGCCTTGTCGGGGCCGTACGACTCACGCAGCTTGCGCCCGGCAAGGGGGACCAGGACGAGGCCGATCGGCACGTTGAGCCAGAAGATCCACTGCCAGGAGATTCCTTCGACCACGGCGCCCCCGACGAGCGGGCCGATGGCGACCCCCAGGCCGCTGATCGCGCCCCAGATGCCGAGCGCGGCGCCCCGGCGCTCGGGCGGGAAGGCCTCGGAGACCAGGGTGAGGGTGAGCGGCGTGACGAGCGCTGCGCCCACGCCCTGTAGCGCGCGGGCCGCGACCAACAGGTCGATCGAGGGCGCCAGGGCGGCGAGCGCGCTCGCGCCGGTGAAGACCGCGAGGCCGAGGCCGAAGACGCGCTTGCGCCCGAAGCGGTCGCCGAGCGCGGCGCCGGTGATCAGGAGCACCGCGAAGGCGAGGGTGTAGGCGTTCACCGTCCACTCGAGGTCCTCGATCGAGCCACCGAGGTCCGCCCGGATCGAGGGCAGCGCGACGCCGACGACCAGGTTGTCGAGCGCGGCCATGAACAGCGCCGCGCCCGTGATCGCGAGCGTCCACACGGCCGTGCGCCGGGATGTCCGGGTGCCTGACATTGGATCTCCTTCCGAATCGCTGGCGGTTGCGTGTCGAAGTGGGTCCTGTGTGAGTACTCACTCACTACGTGGGCCGAAAAGAAGGCGGCGCCGTGCCGCCCGGCCGAGCGGTCTCAGCTTCCGGTCAGCCGCACTCCTCCTCGTGGTTCTCGATGAGCGCCCGCGCCCACTCCTCGTCGAGCTCGTGGGCCCGGATCGCCGCCATCACGTTGTGCAGCATCCCGTGTGCGAACCAATGCTTGATCTCGGCCATCGAGGCGCCGCTCTCGCGCTTGACCAGGTCGTAGAGGCGGGCGAAGCAGCGGCGCACCGCGTCACGCGCCTGCTCGTCGATGCCGGCGCCGACGTAGGAGTGGATCTGCATGAGCAGCACGTCGCGGTCGCGCTCGATCAGCTCGTAGTAGGCGCGGCCCATCGCCTCCAGGGGATCCTCGCCGGACGCACGCGCCCGCTGGGCGGCATCGCGAAAGGCCTTGTACATCCGCTCGCTCGCCACCTCGTAGGCGGCGGCGAAAAGCTCGGGCTTCGTCGGGAAGAGGCGGAAGAGGTAGGCCTGCGAGATCCCGGCGGCCTTGGCGATCTCGGTGGTAGAGACCGCGTAGCCGCGCTCGCCGAACACCCGCACCGCGGCCTCGAGCAGCTCCTCGCGGCGCTGCTCGGCGGTCGAGAGCTTGCGCGGGGTCGTGCGGGTCGCGATGGGCATAGGTGTGAGTATGCACTCACTCACATCGGTTGTCAAGGGGCGTGAACCGGAAGACCGCCTCCGGCCGCGCGCGATGCGGGCCACGGGATGACGCGGAGATCGCGCGCCTGGAGTCGGCCGGCGTCCCGGTCGCCGAGCCGACACTCGCTCGCCTTCGGCCTGGCCTGGCCGCTCGCGCCCGTGCCGGCGTTGGTCGGAGGCTAGGCAGCGCCGCGGGCGACGCCGACGGGCCCTCGCCGGTCCTCGTCGGCTCGCTCGGCGGTGGCGACGACCTCGGCGACGAAGCGATGCCAAAGCGGCCGGCCGAGATCGTGCCCCATGCCCTCGATCACGACGAGCCGCGCCCCCGGGATCGCGCGCGCGGTGGCGCGCCCGCCGGAGGGGCGCACCAAGCGGTCCTCGGTCCCGTGGATCACGGTCGTCGGCACGCGGATCGAGCGCAGCGCGCGGGTGCGGTTGCCGGATTTGAGGATCGCGGCGAGCTGGCGGCCTGCGCCGGCGGGGTCGTGGCCGCGCTCCCAGGAACGCGCGGCCTGCGCGCGGATGTCCTCGGGCGTCGAGCCCAGCCGCCCCCCGATCGCCCGGAAGACCCCGACCGTGTGCTCGATGAAGGCGTCCCGCTCGCGCGGCGCGGGGCGCAGCAGCACGGGCATCACCCCCGGCGCGGGCTGGCCCGAGAAGCGCGAGCCGGTGTTCGACATCACCGAGACGAGGGAGCGCACGAGCCGGGGGTGCCGGAAGGCGAGCGTCTGGGCGATCATCCCGCCCATCGAGACGCCGGCGACGTGCACTGGCCCGAGCCCGAGCGCGTCGATCAGCCCGGCCGTGTCATCTGCCATGTCGGCGAGCGTGTACTGCTCGCCGCGGAAGCGGCGCGTGGCGAGCTGGCGCAAGCTGGGCGGCGGGAAGTCCATGTGCGTCGAGCGACCTGCGTCGCGGTTGTCGAAGCGCACCACGTAGAAGCCGCTCTCGGCCAGGCGCCGGCAGAGCTCGTCGTGCCAGGCGACCATCTGCATGCCGAGGCCCATCACCAGGAGCAGCGGCGGGTCGGCCGGATCGCCAAACCCTTCGTGACAGAGCGTGATCTCCTCGCTTACGCGGGTGAGCTCCTCGGCCACGCGGAGAAGGTAAGGGATCCCCGGGCGCCCGCGCGACAGCTCGCGCGCGGCGGACACCTCGCAGCCGGCGAGGCAGGGGATCGGGGGCTACGACCGCGGCAGCGCCGCCACCGAGGCGCCGGGCTGCGCCGCGGCGGTCTCCCCGCCACGCAGCTGCCGGTCGACCACGCGCGCGCAGCGGCGGCCCTCGGCGATCGCGTTCACGATCAGCGAGGCGCCGATGCGCGCGTCGCCTGCGGTGAACACGCCGGGCACCGAGGTCTCGTACCGCGGCGCGCGCACGTTCCCGCGGCCGTCGAGCGCGACGCCCAGCTCCCGGAGCAGCCCCTCGTGCTCAGGGTGCGTGAACCCGACCGCGATCAGCACGAGATCGGCGGGCATCGTGAACTCGCTGCCCGGGATCGGCTCGAGCGAGCGGGAGGAGGTGCCGCGCACCTCGCGCCCCGCGACCTCGACCACGCGGCCGTGGCTGTCGCCGATGATGTCGGTGATCTGGCGGCCGAAGTAGCGCTTGCCGCCCTCCTCGAGCGCGTAGGTCGTGACCGAGCGCTTGGGCGACATCGGCCAGGGGGTGTCGGGGTAACGGCCGCTCTCGGGTACCTCGGGGTAGACGTCGAGCAGCACCGCCGAGAGCGCCCCCTCGCGCAGCGCGTTGGAGATGCAGTCCATGCCGGTGTCGCCGCCCCCGATCACGACCACGTTCTTGCCCTCGGCCGTGATCACCACGTCGGGCTCGGGGCCCTCGGGGCCGCCCTGCAGCATCGCGACGTAGCGGTTGCGCTGGTAGAGGTAGTCCATCGCGAAGTGCACGCCGCGCAGCTCGCGCCCGGGCACGTCCAGATCCCGCGGCACGCGCGAGCCGATCGCGATCACGATCGCGTCGTACTCGGCGCGCAGCTGCGCGCCGGAGATGTCGCGCCCCACGTCCACGCGGCAGCGGAACTCGATCCCCTCCTGCTCGAGCACGCGGATGCGCCGGTCGATGATCCACTTCTCGAGCTTTGCGTCCGGCACGCCGAAGCGCATCAGCCCGCCCGGCGCCTCGTCGCGCTCGAACACGACGACCGAGTGCCCGACCTTGTTGAGCTCGGCCGCGGCGGCGAGCCCGGCGGGACCGGAGCCGATCACCGCCACCCGCTTGCCGGTGCGCTCGGCGGGCGGCTGCGGCTTCACCCAGCCCTCGCGGAAGGCCCTGTCGATGATCGAGTACTCGATCTGCTTGATCGTGACCGGCTCGTCGTTGATGTCGAGCACGCAGGCCGACTCGCAGGGCGCCGGGCAGACCAGGCCGGTGAACTCGGGGAAGTTGTTGGTGGCGTGCAGCTGGGCGATCGCCTCCTCCCAGCGGCCCTGGCGCACTAGGTCGTTCCAGTCGGGGATCAGGTTCCCGAGCGGGCAGCCGTTGTTGCAGAAGGGCACGCCGCAGCCCATGCAGCGCTGGGCCTGCCGGCGCAGCTCGGGCTCCGGCAGGAGCTTGTAGATCTCGCCGTAGTCCTTGACGCGCTCGGCGGGATCGCGCTCCGGCAGCGCCGCGCGGGGAACCTCGAGGAAGCCGCGGGGATCGGGCATGGCTACGCCTGCGCTCCCACGGTGCCGACCTGGCGCCGCTCGCTGATGATCCGCTTGTACTCGCGCGGCATCACCTTCACGAACTGCTCGAGCGCGGCCTCGCCGCTCTCGAGGATCCGCTCGGCGACCGCGGAGTCGGTGCGCGCGTGGTGCTCGACCAGAAGCCCGCGCAGCTCGGCCCGGTCCTCCTCGTCGAGCGGGTCGAGGTCGACCAGCTGACGGTTGCAGCGTCCCGGGAACTTGCCCTCGGGGTCCCACACGTAGGCGACGCCGCCGGTCATGCCGGCCGCGAAGTTGTGCCCGGTCGGGCCGAGCACCACCACGACGCCGCCGGTCATGTACTCGCAGCCGTGGTCGCCCACGCCCTCGACCACGGCCTTGGCGCCGGAGTTGCGGATCGCGAACCGCTCGCCGACACGGCCGCGGAAGAAGGCGCGGCCGCCGGTGGCGCCGTAGAGCACCACGTTGCCCGCGATCACGTTCTCCTCGGCGACGAACCGCGCGGCGGCGGGCGGGCGCACGGTGAGGATGCCGCCGGAGAGCCCCTTGCCGACGTAGTCGTTCGCGTCGCCCTCGAGGTCGATCGAGATGCCGGGCGCAAGCCAGGCGCCGAGGCTCTGCCCGGCCGAGCCGTGCAGCTCCAGGCGGATCGTCTCGTCCGGCAGGCCGGCGGGGCCGTGCTTGGCGGTCACCTCGTGCGCCAGCACGCCGCCCACCGCGCGGTGGGGGTTCTTGATCTCGCGCCGCAGCGTGATCGGCGTGCCGGACGCGATCGCCTCACGCGCCTCCTCGAGCAGGCCGAGCGGGTCGAGATCCTCTCGCTCGGGCACGTCGGCGGGCACGAAGCGGCGCCGCTCGGGCTCGGCGTCAGGCACGGCCAGCAGGGGCGAGAGGTCGACGCCGCCCGCCTTCCAGTGCTCGATCGCGTGCTCGGTCTCGAGCAGGTCGGCCCGACCGATGACCTCCTCGAGGCTGCGAGCGCCCAGCGAGGCGAGCAGCGCGCGCACCTCCTCGGCCACCAGGACCAGGTAGTTGACCACGTGCTCGGGCTTGCCGGAGAAGCGGCGGCGCAGCTCGGGATCCTGCGTCGCCACGCCCACCGGGCAGGTGTTGAGGTGGCAGACCCGCATCATGATGCAGCCGGTCGCGATCAGCGGCGCGGTGGAGAAGCCGTACTCGTCGGCGCCCATCAGCGCCGCGATCAGCACGTCGCGGCCGGTGCGCATCTGCCCGTCGATCTGCAGCTGCACGCGCGTGCGCAGGTCGTTCTCGATCAGCGTGTGCTGGGTCTCGGCGAGGCCGATCTCCCAAGGTACGCCCGCCGAGTGGATCGAGCTCTGCGGCGAGGCTCCGGTGCCGCCGTCGTGGCCCGCGATCACCACGTGGTCTGCCCCGGCCTTGACGACTCCCGCGGCGACGGTGCCCACGCCCAGCTCGGAGGCGAGCTTGACCGAGATCGAGGCCGCGGGGTTCGAGGTGCGCAGGTCGTAGATCAGCTGCTTGAGGTCCTCGATCGAGTAGATGTCGTGGTGGGGCGGCGGCGAGATCAGCTCCACGCCGGGCGTCGAGTGGCGCAGCTGCGCGATGTATTCGTCGACCTTGTGGCCCGGCAGCTGGCCGCCCTCGCCCGGCTTGGCGCCCTGGGCGATCTTGATCTGGATCTGGTCGGCGTTGGCCAGGTAGTGCGCGGTGACGCCGAAGCGTCCCGAGGCGACCTGCTTGATCGCCGAGCGGCGCCAGTCGCCGTTGGGCTCGCGCCGGTAGCGGCGCGGGTCCTCGCCGCCCTCGCCGGAGTTCGAGCGGCCGCCGAGCCGGTTCATGGCGATCGCGAGCGTCTCGTGCGCCTCGGGCGAGAGCGCGCCAAGGCTCATCGCGCCGGTCGCGAACCGCTTGAGGATCTCGCTCGCCGGCTCGACCTCGTCCACCGGGACGGCCGGCCCGAGCGGGCGCGTGCGCAAGAGCCCGCGGACCAGGCCGTGGCGCGCGTTCTCCTCGTTCACGCGGTGGGCGAAGACCGAGTAGTGCGCGCGGCCGTCCCCGTTGCGGGCGGCGCGCTGCAGGCCCGCGATCGTCTCCGGGTCCCACATGTGCCGCTCGCCGTCGCGCCGCCACTGGTAGACGCCGCCCTGGGGCAGGATCCGCTCGTGGTCGGCGGGCAGCAGGTTGCGCTCGACGTCGGCGCGCACGCTGAGGCCGTGCTCGGCCGGCCAGGCGCGCGCGTGGCGCTCGAGCGCCTCCCGCGCCAGCACGTCGAGCCCGACGCCGTCGATGCTCGACTGGGTGTTGGGGAACCAGCGGTCGACGACCTCGCGCGACAGTCCGACCGCCTCGAAGATCTTGGCGCCGGTGTACGACTTGATCGTCGAGATCCCCATCTTCGAGAGCACCTTGAGCAGGCCCAGGCGCAGGGCCTCGACCGTGTGCTCCTGCGCGAGCTCGGGGTCGATGCCCTGCCCCGCCTCGCCGCGGGCCGCGAGGTCGGCGACGGTGTCGAGCATCGTGTAGGGGTTCACCGCGCTGGCGCCGAAGCCGATCAGCGCCGCCACGTGGTGCACCTCACGCGGCTCGCCCGACTCGACCACCAGCCCCGCGCGCACGCGCTCGCCGGTGCGCACCAGATGGTGATGGACGGCGGAGGAGGCGAGCAGCACCGGGATCGGCACTCGCTCGGGGCCGACGGCGCGGTCGCTCAGCACGAGCAGGTTGCGGCCGGCCGCGATCGCCTCGCTCGCCTCGGCGCAGATCCGCTCCAGCGCGGGCTCCAGGCCCGCGGCGCCGTCGGCGAGCGGCCAGGTGATGTCGATCACCGCGGCGCGCAGCCCGTCGCTGTCCAGCCCGCGCAGGGTCGCCATCTGCTCGTTGGTCAGCACCGGCCCCTCCAGCTCGAGCTGGGGCTCGGTGTCGGGGTCGACGAAGAGGTTCGCCTCGGGGCCGACGCTCGTGCGCAGGCTCATCACGACCTGCTCGCGCACGGGGTCGATCGCGGGGTTGGTGACCTGCGCGAAGCGCTGCTTGAAGTACGCGAACAGGCTGGGGGCGCGCTCGGAGAGCATCGCCAGGGCGACGTCGGCGCCCATCGAGCCCGTGGGCTCCTTGCCGTCACGGGCCATCGGCAGGAGCACGATCCGCAGGTCCTCCTGCGAGTAGCCGAAGGCGAGCTGGCGCGGCCGCAGATCCTCCTCGCCGGCGACCTTGGGCACGCCGTTGGTGGGCGCCGTGAGCGCGCTGATGTGGATGGTGCGCGCGTCGTCCCACTCGCCCCAGGGCTCAAGCCGCGCGACCTCGAGCTCGGCCTCGCCCTCCTCCAGAACGCGCCCGCGCTCGAGGTCGACCACGAACATCGCGCCGGGATGCAGGCGGCCGCGGCGCTCCACCAGCTCGTCGGGCACCTCGAACGAGCCGGTCTCCGAGGAGAGCGCGACCCAGCCGTCGCGCGTCACCACCCAGCGCCCGGGTCGCAGGCCGTTGCGGTCCAGCGTCGCGCCGAGCACGCGCCCGTCGGTGTAGACGATCGCGGCCGGCCCGTCCCAGGCCTCGATCAGCCGCGAGTGGTAGCGGTAGAAGGCGACCAGCTCCGGCGGCAGGTCCGTGCGGCCCTCCCAGGCCCGGGGGACCATCATCATCGCGGTGTGGGGGAGGCTGCGGCCGCCGAGCGCGAGCAGCTCGAAGACGCGGTCGAAGGCGGCCGAGTCGGACATGCCCGGCTCGACGAGCGGCAGGCAGTCGCGCAGGTCCTCGCCGAACAGCTCGGAGGCGAGGATCGCCTCGCGCGCCTGCATCCAGTTGATGTTGCCCGCGAGGGTGTTGATCTCGCCGTTGTGGGCGACCATGCGGTGCGGGTGGGCGAGCTCCCAGCTGGGGAAGGTGTTGGTCGAGAAGCGCGAGTGCACCACCGCGAGCGCGCTGGTCAGCGCCGGGTCGCGCAGATCCGTGTAGAAGCGACGCAGCTGCGGGGCGGTGAGCATGCCCTTGTAGACGACGGTGCGCGAGGAGAAGCTCGGGAAGTAGACGTCCTCGCGGGCGCGCTCGATGCGGCGGCGCACGACGTAGAGGCGGCGCTCGAAGGCGTCCTGGTCGGGGCAGGACGCGGCTCGCCCGATCAGCACCTGGCGGATGCGCGGCATCGCCTCGCGGGCGATTTCGCCGCAGGCGCTCGGATCAATCGGCACGTCGCGCCACCCCAGCACCGCGTGGCCGTCGCGCTCGAGCTCGCGCTCGATCAGCGTCTCGGCCTCGGTCCGCGCCGCCTCGTCGGGGGGGAGGAAGCACATGCCGAGCGCGACCTCGCCGGCGGCGGGGATCCGCTCGGCGTCGAGGCCGAAGTCCGCGGCCCGCGCGACGAGGAACTCGCGCTGAACCTGCAGCAGGATCCCGGCGCCGTCGCCGGTGTTGGGGTCGGCGCCCTCGGCGCCGCGGTGCTCGAGGCGGTCGAGGGTCTCCAGTGCGCGCTCGACAACGTCGTGCCGGGGCACGCCGTCGAGGCGCGCAAGGCAGGCGACGCCGCACGCGTCGTGCTCGTTTGCGGGGTCGTAGAGACCGTTGGGCCGGCGCGTCGACAGCGCCTGCCCGCGTTGGGCGTAAGGTCGATTCACGATGAGGAAGTTCGGGCGGGTCTGGGCGTTCCGCGCCCCGAAAGGGTAGTGGTTCGCGGCGCTGCCGGGCAAAGCTGAGGGGCCGCCCGCGCCTCCCCGAAAACGCGAGGGGCCCCGCCGGCGCGGGGCCCCTCCTAGTCGCCGAAGCTGGCCTCGACGCTCAGTCGCCGCCCACCAAGGTGAGCTGGGCCTTGAAGCGCCGGCCGGTCAGCTTGACCTTCCCGTGGGGCAGCTTCACCTTGAGGTTCCCCTTCCAGGAGCCGCCGCGGTAGCGGGCGGAGCCGGAGAAGGGGCTGCGCGGCTTGACATCCGCGTTGCCCGACTCCTCGGGCGCGGTGAAGTGGAACTGACTGGGCCTGCCGCGGAGGAACGCGTCCTGCGCGATCTCCACCCCGCCGATCTTGCTCTCGTAGCGGACCGAGAACTGCGGGCGGGCGTTGGGCCGGTCGTTCTGGACCACGGCGAAGTCGGTGCTGCTCTTAGGGGCGTTGCGCCAAGCGCGGAGCAGGACGAACTGCGGCGTGGGACCGCTGTGCTTGCCCTCGCACAGGTAGTCGCCGAAGCGGGTGATCGAGCCGCGCGCCGAGGTGACGTTGACCTTGGTGTAGCCGTCCTCGCCCTTGAAGCGCAGCACACCCTTCCAGACGCCGCGCCGGACCTTGTCGGGCGTGCCCTTGCAACCGCGCGGCTTCTCCTTGCGCACCTTGCCCTTCGGCTTGAAGCGCATGTCGATGCGCCCGAACTCGCCGAAGCGGGCGCGCAGGCGCTCGGCGCCGCGGTTGCCGGTCACGGTGTACGTGGCGGAGACGAACTTCCGCGCCTTGCCCTTGCGGGCGTTGAGACTGACCTGCCTGTCCCCGAACCTGTACACGGTGATCCGGTAGCCGTTCGTGCCCTTGACGGACAGCTCGGAGAACGAAGCGGTCGACTTCGCCCGCGCCAGCTGCGCGGGGTTCGCCCCGCGCTCGAGCGCGGGAAGCGGCGCCTGGGCCTGGGCCTGGGCGGCGACCAGGGCAGGCGCGGCCAGCGCCAGCGCGAGCCCGTAGACGAGCTTGTTGCCCGCCCGCCGGCCCCTGGAGCCGAAAGCAGCGGCCGCGCGCGGCGTTGCGTTGCGGATCTTGAGCAAGTTGTGCCCCCTGGTTTGGACTGTTACGACGAAAAGCGAAAAAACCGCCGACCGGCGACCTCTCCGATAGCGGCGGGGAATCCTAGCGGGGGACGCGGCGCGGGGCGCGGCCGGGCAGATGGCTGGAAAGGACGGTTGCGAGCGCCCGCTCGCACAACGAGAAAGGGCCCCGCACGCGCGGGGCCCTTCGCATGCCGGATCTGGGGGCGCCGCAGGGCGTCCGCTCCGGGCGGGGCGGCGCCGTGCGCGTCCGATCCCTACTCCGCGACCTCCTCGGTGAGGCCCAGGCTCGCCTTGAAGCCGCGACCGGTCAGCTTCACGCGCTTGCCGGGCAGCTTCACCGCGAGGTTGCCGCTCCAGCTGCCGTTGCTGTACGCGGCGGAGCCGGAGAAGGGGCCCTTCGGGTTCACGTCGGCGTTGCCCGAGGGCTCGGGCGCCGAGAAGATGAACTGCTTGGGCTTGCCGCGGTAGAAGGCCGCGAGGCCGACCCTCACGTCCCCGACCTTGAACCGGTGGTAAGCGGAGAACGAGGGCTTGGCGCTGGGCCGGTCGCGCTTCTCCACGCCGAAGAACGTCTGGGTCTTGCCCCGCTTGCGCACCGCGAAGAGCTCCACGAAGCGGCCTCCGGCCGACCCGCGCTCCTCGCAGTTCTGCACGCCGAAGCGGGTGACCTTGCCGCGCGCGGAGCGGACGTTCACCTTGGTGAAGCCGTTGTGCCCTTCGAAGCGCAGCCGGCCCTTCCAGACGCCGCGCTGGACGAGGTCGGGCTTGCCGCTGCAGCCCCGCGGCATGCGCTTGCGCGGCTTGCCCTTGGGGACGAAGCGCATGTCGACGTAACCGAACCTGCCTAGGTCCGCCCGCAGGACCTTGCCGGTCGACTTGCCGTTGCGCACGTCGTAGCTGGCGCTGAGCAGCCGCTTGCGCGGGCCCTTCGTGGCCAGGACGCTCACGCCGCGGAACCCCCCGACCTGAATCTTGTAGCCGTTCGTGCCCTTGGCGAAGAGCTCGGGCAGGTAGATCGGCTTGGCCTGCGCGGGCGCCGCGCCCAGCGCGAGCGTTCCCGCCGCGGCGAGCACCGCCCCGGCGAGCGCCTTGGCGCGGCCGCGAGCGGATGGGAGGCCACGTACCGCACCTGCCTTTGAAGTGACCTTTCCGTACAAGGCTTGTTTCCCCCTGTTACTTCGAGTGACGGCAGACGATGAGCCGCGCGCGGCGGCGCCCGGCCGGCTGCGGGCGCGAACCCTAGCGCGGGTCGCGGCGCGCGGAGCCGCTCGGCGGGACGTCCGCGGCGAGCCGCGGCACCGCGTAGCCGTCACCGCCGCCGCCGGGGGAGGGCCTCCGACAAGCGAAGGGCCCCGCAACCGCGGGGCCCCTCGTCGCAGTCGGTCGGGCCTGTTCGTGGCCGCTGCGGACGCCTAGGAGCTCTCCAGGACCGTGAGCTGGGCCTTGAAGCCCCGACCGGTCAGCTTCACGCGCTTGAGGCCGGGCAGCTTGACCCGCAGGTTGCCGTGCCACTTCCCGGCGCGGTACCTGGCCTCGCCGGAGAACGGCCCCTTCGGGCTCACGTCCGCGTTCGCGTTGGGGTCGGGCGCCGTGTACATGAACTGATCCGGCCTGCCGCGGTAGAAGGCGGACAGCGAGACCCGGACCTTCCCGACCTTGAAGAGCTGAGCGGCCGAGAACGACGGCTTGGCGCTCGGGCGGTCGGCCTTGTCGACGGTGAAGATCGTCCGCTTCTTGCCGCGCTTGCGCTGCGCGAACAGCGTGAGGAACCGCTCGTCGTCCCCCTTGTCCCTGCCCTTGCAGCGCCAGTTGCCGAAGCGGGTGACCTTGCCGCGCGCGGAGCGGACGTTCACCTTGGTGAAGCCGTTGGTGCCCTCGAACTTGAGCACGCCCTTCCAGACGCCGGGCTGGACGATGTCGGGCTTGCCGGTGCAGCCGCGCGGGATCTTCTTCTTGCGGGCGTCGCCCTTCGGGACGAAGCGCATGTCGACGCGGCCGAAGCGGCCGAAGTCCGCGCGCAGGCGCTGCCGCGACCCGTCGCCGCCCCTCACGCTGTAGTTCGCGAAGAGGGCGTTCTTGCGCGCCTTGCCCTTGACCGCGGCCAAGCTCACACCTTCGCCCTTGAGGCCGGCGACGGAGATCTTGTACCCGTTGGTGCCCTTGGCGGAGATCTCCGGGAAGTAGACCGCCGCCTGCGCGGGTGCGACGCCGAGGGCGAGCGCCCCCACTGCCAGCGCCGCCGCGGCCTTCGCATGCGCTCTTGCCGCTCCGAGCGCGACGACCGAACGCGCTGCCATGCCCTTTCTGGACAAGTGATTCCCCCTTGGACTGGACTTGACTTCAGACAACGAACCGCCGATGGGCGGTGCCCCCGACTGCCGCGGGAACCCTAACGAAGGTCCCGTGCGTCGACGGCACCGCCGAGCGGCGCGAAAGGTGTCTTGCGGGGGTTGCGCGCGGCGACGCGGGCGGGGCGCAGGGCCCCAGTGGGGCGCCTTACGCCTCGCGCAGCGCCGCGAGCAGGTCGTCCTTGGCGAGGCGCCGCAGCGCGTTCGCCTCGGCCTGGCGGGCGTCGCTCTGGCTCACGCCCAGCTCGCGGGCGGTGTCGCGCAGCGACTTCGCCTCGCGGCCACCGGTGCCGAAACGCGCCCGGATCACCTTGGCCTCCAGCTCGGGCAGCCTCTGCAGCGCCGCCTCCACGGCCTCCTCCTGCTCGCGCATGAGGAACTCGTCCTCGAGGTCCGCGCTGCTTTCGGCCCGCAGCTCGCCCAGCGTCGTGTCGCCGTCGCTGCCGATCGGCTGGTCGAGGCTGGCGCTGACCCGCGTCAGATCGCGGACGGCCCTGACCTCATCGAGCGGCAGCTTGGCCCGCTCGGCCACCTCCTCGTCGGTGGGCTCGCGGTCGAGCATCGTCGCCAGCTCGGCGGCGACTCGGTTCACCGTGCGCTCGCGCTGCGCGATGTGCGCCGGGATCCGCACAGCGCGACCGGTGTTGTCGAGCCCGCGCTGGATCGACTGCTTGATCCAGAGCACGGCGTAGGTGGAGAACTTGTAGCCGCGGCGCCAATCGAACTTCTCGGCGGCGCGGATCAGTCCCAGCATCGCCTCCTGGACCAGGTCGCTCAGCGGTAGCCCGTGTCCCTGGTAGCGGCGGGCGAACTTGATCACGAGGCGCAGGTTGGAGTTGATCAGCCGCTCCTTCGCCTCGAGATCGCCCTTCTCGATGCGCTTGGCGAGCTCGATCTCCTCCTCGGCGGTGAGCAGGGGGTAGCGAGCCGCCTGGTTGAAGAAGAGCTGGAGGCTGTCGGTCGTCGCCTCTGCGTCGGCGAGCTCGTGCGCCTCGCTGCGCCGACGGGCGCGGGTAGGGGTGCTCTCCAGCGCGTGCTCGCCGCGCTGGCGATGCGTGTCGGTGCGCTGGCTCACAGCGCCCCTAGTGCGTGGCATGTGCCTCCCATCGTTGCTCATTACTTCAGAAAATATAGCGAACGCTTGTTCGTTGTGCAACCTTGTTCCGGCCGCGTCCAGCCTCGCGGCCAAACCGCCTTGCCGGCGCCTGGCGCGGCTTTCAGTGCGCGCTGCCTTCCAGCGCCGTGGAAGCGGCTCTCTCGCGCCGGTTGATGCCCGGCCTGCAAAGGAATGGCCCCGTGGGACAGGGGCCTCGCGCGGCGGCCAAGCAGCATAGCGCATTTCTGGGTTCGACGCAACTTTCCCCGGACCCTTCACCGGCAAACACCCAAGTTGAAAAGAAGGAGTGCCTATGGGTCCCACCGAAACACGGGCGCGTGCGCCGTGTTGCGCTGATGCGCAGGAAAGCGCCGCCGTGGCACGCAGCCCTTGCGCTCCCTTTTCCGGAGACCGTCTCGAGGAGGATCAATGCAACTAACCCGCAGTGCTCCCTGGCTCGCGCTGGCAGCCGTGCTCGCGTTGGCGGCGACGGCCCTGGCCCTGGCGACGCCGGCGCCGGCCGCAGCGGCGCGCGCCCAGGCGGCCCAGCAGTGCCCGCTCTTTCACGTGCTGCACAACGATCGCGTCGGCAAGCTGAAGCTGCCGCGCGGCTGGTACCGCCTGACGCCGTTCAACCCCGAGAAGCTGAGCTGCGCCAAGGCCGCGAAGCTCTTCGCCCAGTTCCTGCAGGACTTCGACGGCAACCTGCCGGGGCGCTGGCGCGTGCGCGTGAAGAAGTCGGCGTTCCAGCGGGGCGCCAGCGACGTTGGCTTCTACGTCAAGCGCGTGAGCCCCGATGACGGCGGGGGCGGCGGCGGGGGCGGCAAGCACCCGGCCCAGGGACGCGCCTGCCCGGGCTTCTTCACCGTCCTGCACAACGACCGGATCGGCAAGCTGCAGCTGCCCAAGGGCAAGTACAAGATCACCCTGCTGCGCAAGCTGAAGCCGAACTGCCAGCGGGCGGCGAAGCTCTTCGCCCAGTTCCTCGAGCGTCCCGACGGCAAGCTGCCGGACCCCTGGAAGCTCGACCCGGAGACCGCGACCTTCAAGAAGCGGCCCGGCGTCGGCTTCCGCGTGAAGAAGATCCGCTGAGGGCACGTGCACCAAGCGAGAAAGGGGCCCCGCGGCGCGGGGCCCCTTTCTCGTAGGCCGCTTCGGTCTGATTCTCTCGTGGGCTACTCCAGCAAGTCCAGGCTTGCGTGGAAGCCCGCGCCGGTGAGCGGCACGCGGCCCTTGGCCCCGGCGAGTTTCACGCGGAGGTTGCCGCCCCAGGAGTCAAGGCCGCGGTAGCGGCCCACGCCCGAGAACGGCCCCTTGGGCCTCACGTCGGCCTCGCCCGACGGCGCGGGCGTCGTGTAGGTGAACTCGGCGGGCCGGCCGTTGTATGAGGCGGTGCGGTTGATCGAGACCTTCCCGGCCTTTTCACTGTGGGTTACGTAGAACTGCGGCGAGGCGTTCGGGCGATCGGCCTTGCTGACCGTCAACATCGTGCCGCGGTCGATGTTCCCGCGGGTCACGACGAGGCTCGCGCGCGCCGGGCCTACGGGTCCGCCCCCATCGTCGTCACACCTGAGGTTCCCCGGCTTGAGCACGGTGCCGCGCAGCTTGGTCAGGTTGACCTTCGTGTAGCCGTGCTCGCCCTTGAAGCGCAGGCGGCCCCTCCAGACGCCCCGCGTGACCTTGTTGGGCGTGCCCGTGCAGCCGCGCGGCCGCTGCCGCTTGGTCTTGCGCGCCTTGAAGCGAAGGTCGATCGTGCCCAGCTTCCCGAGGTTCGCCTTAAGGCGCTTCGCCGTCGCCTTGCCGGGCGCGCTGTAGGTCGTCTGCAGCTTGCCGCCGCGGCCGGGCTTGCCCTTGGCGGCGCTCAGGACGACCCGGTCGGAGAAGGCCGCGAAGACCTCGATCTTCCAGCCCTTCGCCCCCTTCACCGAGGCCGACGGAAGGGCGGTCAGCGCGAGCGCGCGCCCGTCGCGCTCGAGGCTCGGGACTGTCGTGGCCTGCGCCTGCGCGGCGGTGAGCGCCAGCGCCCCTGCCGCGAGGGCGAGCGCCGCGAGCCCCCTGCCGCCGATCGGATTGGTGCGCGAGCCGAAGGAGGATCCCCGGCGCGCGCTTGTCTCCCGCGTGTCGGACAACGTTGCTCCCTGTATCTCCTCTTAGGGCGCCGCCATGTGCGCGGCGCCCCCGTGCCAGCTTCGGCGCAACCGTACCCACGAGATCCGGGCGCGTAAACGCAGGTGTTACGTCCTGTCGAACAGGGCACAGCGCGGCGGTGCCATGAGGTCCGCTGATGCGGGCGGCGTCGCTGCGCGAGGAGGTCCCTCCGCTTCAGGGGCGCGGTGAGGCGGGCTCCAGAACCTGCTCGATGCGGTCTGCGAGACCGCGCTCGTTGATGTCCACCACCACGGCGTTCACCCAGACGTCCTCATCGGCCGTCTCGAACCGCTGCGGCATCTGCGTGCGGAAGCCCTCCAAGGCCTGCTGCCAGCGCACGCCGAGCACGCTCTCGCGAGAGCCGGTCATGCCCACGTCGGAGATGAAGGCGGTGCCGCCCGGCAGCACGCGGGCGTCGGCCGTGGGCACGTGCGTGTGGGTACCGAGCACTGCGGCGGCGCGCCCGTCGAGGTGCCAGCCCATCGCCACCTTCTCGCTCGTCACCTCGGCGTGGAAGTCGACGACGACCGCGTCCGCCTCGTCCTCGAGGCGGGCGAGCAGGGAGTCGGCCTCGGGGAAGGGCGAGCGCGCGGCCTGCAGCTGGACGCTGCCGATCAGGTTGATCACGGCCACGCGCATCCCGCCGGCCTCGACCACGGCGTGACCGCGCCCGGGGTTGCCGGCCATGAAGTTGGCGGGCCGGATCACGCGCTCGCTCGCGTCCAGGTAGGCGTAGACCTCGCGGCGCCGGAAGGCGTGGTTGCCGAGCGTGACGACGTCGAAGCCGAGCTCCAAGAGCTCGTCGGCGGTGGCCGGGGTGATGCCGACGCCCCCCGCCGAGTTCTCGCCGTTGACCACGCACAGTTGCGGCGCGTAGCGCTCGCGCAGACGGGGCATCGCCTCGCGCAGGCCGGTGCGGCCCGGCTTCCCCACCACGTCGCCGACGAAGAGCAGCCTCACAGCAGCGGCAGCGTATCCGCAGCCGCCGCATGGCCGGCGCGTCTAGATCCGGACCTTCTCCTCGGTCTGCCAGCCGGGGCGGGGCGGGCGGCTCTCCAGCCGCGCGAGCCAACGGCCGTCGGCCGGTGCGCGCTCGAGGGCCTTGACGACGCTGAAGGCGAAGCGCAGCACCTGCTCGGGCTCGAGGCTGCGCGGCGCCCGCCAGCCGAGCACCCAGCCCACGTCCGCCATCAGCTGCCAGCCGCCGGGGGTGCTCACACCGCGCTCGGCGAGCCTGGGCAGAAGCGGCTTGCCGGGCTCGAACCCGCTCGTGGTCACGACTAGGTTGATCACCTGCTCGCCCAGGTTAAGCTCGATGGCCACGTCGGGTTCGCCGCCCGCGGGTCGGGCGATGAGCCAGCGCTCCCTGCCCCGGATCCGGTTCCACAACCCCGGCTTGCCGGCGAGCCCCAACAACAGCGGCTCCAGGGGCAGCAGATCCTCCGCCCCGAACTCGACCTTCCTCGCCACGCCCGGCACGGTACCGCGAGCGGATGCGCGCCGGCTGTGGGCCGGGCGGATAGCGTGTCGGGCGCATGCAGACGAGCGAACCCGAGCCGGGCATCGGCCCGGCGATAGAGGTCCGCGGGCTCTCCTACTCGTTCGGCGCGCGCCGGGCGCTCCACGGCGTCTCCTTCGAGGCGCGCGCGGGCGAGCTCGTCGCCGTGATCGGGCCGAACGGCGCGGGCAAGACCACGCTGCTCTCGCTGCTCGCCGGGCGGCGCAAGCCCGATGTCGGCACGGTGCGCGTGCGTGCGGGCGCGGTGGGCTGGGTGCCGCAGGAGCTGGCGCTCTACCGCAGGCTCACCGTCGCGGAGAACCTCCTGCTCTTCGCCCGCCTGGAGGGCCTCGACGACCCCCGCGCGGCGGTCGCCGACCTGCTCGAGCGGGCCGGGCTCGCGGAGCGCCGTAACGAGCCGGTCGCGACGCTTTCGGGTGGCTACCGCCAGCGCGTGAACATCGCGATCGGCCTGTTGCGCAAACCGGCCGTGCTGCTGCTCGACGAGCCCTCGACCGGGCTCGATCCGCGTCAGCGGGCGCGGCTGTGGGAGTTCGTGCGGGACCTGGCGGGCGGCGGCACGACCGTGCTGTTCACGACCCATCACCTGGGCGAGGCCGAGCGCTACGGGGAGCGGCTCCTGGTCCTGGCGGACGGGGAGCTCGTCTTCAACGGCAGCGCCGCGGCGTTGCACGCGGAGGCCGGCGCCCCGGACGGCGGCGACTTCGAGGCCGCCTTCGTGTCGTTTCTGCGGGAGCGGGGGCACTGACGGCGGTGCGCTGGCTCCTGCTCAAGGATCTGTTGATCCTGCGGCGGTCACCGCTCGTCCTGGCGCTGCTCGTCGCCTACCCGCTCGCGCTCGGCGCGCTCATCGGCTTCGCCCTCTCCGGCGACGAGGGCAAGCCGCGGGTCGCCTTCGTCAACGAGGTGCCGTCGGGGCAGGCGCTCGAGCTCGGCGGCGGCGAGGAGTTCGGCGCCGACCGCGCCCGGGCCGAGCTCTGCGCGCGGGTGGAGTGCGTGGACGCGGACTCGCGCGGGCAGGCGGAGGAGATGGTGCGCGAGGGGGAGGTGCTGGGCGCGCTGATCCTCCCGCGCGATCTGGTCGCGCGGCTGCGCTCGCTGACCGGCCTCGACCCAGAGCCGGCGCGGGTCGAGGTCCTGGTCAACGAGGACGACCCGGTCAAGGCCCAGCTCGTCGACGACCGCATCCAGGCACTGGTGGGCGAGGCGAACCTGGCGCTCGCGCAGCGAATCTCGGCGCAGGCGGGGGAGTACATTGAGCTTCTGATTGACGGCGGGACCTTCGAGGTGCCGCTGGTCGGCACCGAGGTCCCGATCCTGGGGCTCGGGCGGGCGGCGCGCCTGCTGGAGCGCGTCCAGCAGGAGCTGCCGGCGCAGAGCCCCGTCCGCGACTCGCTCGAGCGCGTGATCGAGTTCGCGCGCATGGCGGGGGAGAACATCGACTTCGCGCTGCCGCTCTTGGGCGCGATCGCCGAGCCGATCGCGGTCGAGAAGGTGACGGTGGCCGGCGCCGGGACCGCGCTCGACGCGTTCGCGATCGCGATCGCCGCCGCGGTCACGCTGATGTTCGTGAGCGTGCTCCTGGTCGCTGGGTCGCTGGCGCTGGAGCGCGAGGAGAACACCTACGCCCGCCTGGCCCGCGTGGTCGCCCCCGGCGCCCTGCTCGCCGGCAAGCTGGCGTTGGGTCTCGTGGCGTCGCTCGGGGTGACGCTGCTTCTGCTCGTGGCCCTGACCCCGTTCGTGTCGGTGGCGTGGGAGCGGCTGCCGCTGATCCTCGCGGCGCTCGCGGTGGGGGGTGTGGCGGTGGCTGCGTTCGGCGCGGCGATCGGCTCGCTCGCCCGCGAGGTGCGCGCCGCCTCCCTGCTCGCCTTCATGAGCGCGCTGCCGATCGCCTTCCTCTCGCTGATCCCGAGCGGGGTCGTGGGGCCGACGCTGTTCGACATGGCGCGCGTCGTGCGGGCGCTGTTTCCCTTCGACCCCGCCCTGGACGCGATCGCGGCCGCGCTAGATCCGTCCGGCGGCGGCATCGCCGCCCCGCTCGCGCACCTGCTCGCCCTGGCTCTGGCCTACTCGGCGCTCGCCCGCCTGGCGCTGCGGCGCTTCGCCTGAGCCGCGGGCCCTACCATCGGCACGTGGATCGCGCGCAGGTCCTGGCCTTCCGCGCCGCGCGCAGCGGCCTCGACGCGAGGCGGGACGCCCCGCCGGTCGAGGCGGTGGGGTGCCCCATCTCCGACTTCTCGCGCGACGCTGCGCTGCTCGCCCTGGGTGCCCGCATGGACGGGCTCACGCGTGAGCGCTACGAGGACGCGGTCGACTCCGGCGAGCTGGCCGTGGCCCACGTGATCCGCGGGGCGATCCACGCGGTGGCGCCCGCGGACCTGCCGCTGTGGGGGCGCGCGCTCTTGGGCCGCGACGAGCGTGAGCTGGGCGCCCAGCTGGGCCGGCAGGTCCAGCGCCTCTGCGAGGAGCACGGCATCGAGCGCTCCGCGGCACTGGCCGAGGTGAGCGAGGCGACGCGCGAGGCGCTCGCCGGCGGCCGGGCGCTGGACAAGGACGGCCTGCACGAGGAGCTGCGCGGGCGCGTGCGATCCGAGCTTCTGCCCTGGTGCAAGGGCTGCCAAAGCCACCACGTGGCGCCGATGCTCTGGCGCTACGCCACGATCGACGCGGGCGTGCGGCTCGACGCGCAGCGCCGCTATCGCCTCGCCGAGCTCGGCGAGGAGCCGCCGGCGAGCGAGGCGGTGCGGCGGTACCTGCGCTTCTGCGGCCCCGCCCAGCCGTCCGAGTTCGCCCGCTGGGCCGGCCTGCGCCCGGCGCACGGCAAGCGCCTGTGGAAGGAGGTCGCGCCGGAGCTGGTGGAGGTGGAGATGGACGGCGCGCGCGCCTGGGTTCTGGGCGAGGACGAGGCGGCGCTCGCCTCGCCGCCGCAGATCTCGGGGCTGCGCCTGCTGCCGCCCAGCGACCCCTTCCTGCAGCCGCCCAACCGGCCGCTGCTCGCGCCTGACGAGGCGGTGCGCAAGCGGCTCTTCCGCCCGGTCGCGAGCCCGGGCGCGGTGCTCGCCGACGGCGAGCTGGCCGGGATCTGGCGCGCCAGGCGCAAGAGCAGGCGGACCGAGCTGGAGGTCGAGGAGCTGCGCCCCCTGCCCCGTGACGGGCTGGAGCAGGAGGCGCAGCGCCTGGCCGAGCTACGCGGAGACGAGCGGCTCGAGCTGACCCTGGCTTGAGCGCTCGCCGCGCGTCTCGCTCGGGACCGTGTGGGCGACGGTCAGCAGGTAGGCGCCGCCGAGCGCGCTGACGCCGAAGCTCCCAAGCGGGATCGCGGAGACCCACAGGAAGGAAAGGCCCAGAGCGATCGCGCCGGGCACCGCGCGGCTGCGGCGCAGCGCCGCAGGCGACCGCGATCGCACCGAAGAGCCAGGGCCAAGCTCAATCTGCGCGACCGGGTACAGGCGGTGGTGGTCGCCTACGAGAGCGGACTGGCCGAGCCCGGAGCGGGACCCTCCGTAGAATCAGCCACGTGAGCTTTCCCGTCACGCGCATGCGCCGCATGCGCAGAACCGAGGCGCTACGGGACCTGGTTCGCGAGACGGAGCTCTCGCCCAGGCAGCTGATCCAGCCGCTGTTCGTCGTGCCCGGCGAGGGCGTGCGCGAGCCCGTCCCCTCGATGCCCGGCGTCGAGCGCTACTCGATCAACGAGGCGGTCGAGCGCGCCGGCGAGATCCGGGAGTCCGGGGTGCCAGCCGTGCTGCTCTTCGGCGTCCCAGCCGAGAAGGACGAGGCGGGATCGGGCGCCTACGACGACGAGGGGATCGTGCAGATGGCGGTGCGCGCGCTGAAGAAGGCGCACCCCGACCTGCTCGTGATCACCGACGTCTGCCTCTGCGAGTACACGTCGCACGGGCACTGCGGCTTCGTCCGCGACGGGGAGGTCGACAACGACATCACGATCGAGCTGATCGCCAAGACCGCGGTCTCCCACGCCGAGGCCGGTGCCGACGTGGTCGCGCCCAGCGACATGATGGACGGGCGCATCGCCGCGGTCCGCTCCCAGCTCGACGAGGAGGGCCACGCCAACGTGCCGATCATCGCGTACGCGGCCAAGTACGCCTCCGCCTTCTACGGCCCGTTCCGCGAGGCGGCCGACTCGGCGCCGGAGTTCGGCGACCGCCGCGGCTACCAGATGGATCCCGCGAACGCGCTGGAGGCGGTGCGCGAGGCGCGTCTCGACCTGGAGGAGGGCGCCGACGTGGTGATGGTGAAGCCGGCGACGCCCTACCTGGACGTCGTGCGGCGGGTCAAGGACGAGCTCGGCGTGCCGGTTGCCGCCTACCACGTCTCCGGCGAGTACGCGGCGCTCAAGGCGGCGGCGGAGAACGGCTGGCTCGACGAGCGGCGGGCCGTGCTGGAGACGCTTACCTCGATCCGCCGCGCCGGCGCGGACATGATCATCACCTACTTCGCCGAAGCCGCAGCCGGGTGGCTCCGGTGAGGGCGCCCCGGCCGAAGGTACGGACACGCAAGGGCGGCGCGGCCGTCCCGCTGGACGAGACGGACAAACGCCTGCTCAACCTCCTGCAGTCGAGCTTCCCGCTGGAGCGGGAGCCGTTCGCGCGGCTCTCCCTCGAGGCGGGGATCGGCGTCGACGAGTTCATGGCGCGCACGCAGCGGCTGCTCGACGAGCGGATCATCCGCGAGATCACCCCGATCTTCGACACGCGGGCGCTCGGGTACGAGTCGATGCTGGTGGCGGCGAAGGTGGATCCCGAGCACCCCCATCGCGCGGCGCGGATCATCAACGAGCACCCGGGCGTCTCCCACAACTACCTGCGCACGCACGAGTTCAACCTCTGGTTCACGATCGCCACCCCGCCCGACTCCGAGCTCGGCCTCGACGGCACCCTCGAGGTGCTGCAGCGCCTCACCGGCGCCGAGTCGATCCGCCAGCTGCCCACCTTGCGCCTGTTCAAGATCAACATGAACCTGGAGATGGAGAAGGGGACCGAGGCGCTGGCGGCCGCGGTCGACGCCTCCCCGCCGCGCGAGCTCGAGCCCCAGCCCTACGACGAGCGCGACGTGGCGGTGATCCGCGCGCTGCAGGGGCCGATGGCGGTCACGGACCACCCCTACGACGAGGCGGCGGCGGGCGTGGGCATGAGCCCCGACGACTTCCTCGCGCACCTGCGCGGCATGGTCGAGCGCAAGCTGCTGCGGCGCGTGGCGGCGATCCTCTACCACCGGCGCGCCGGGTTCTCGGCCAACGGGATGGGGGTCTGGCGGGTGCCCGAGGACAAGGTCCTCGAGGTCGGCTCGCGGATGGCCACGGTGCGCGGGATCTCGCACTGCTACCAGCGGCCGACCTATCCCGACTGGCCCTACTCGATCTTCACGATGGCGCACGGGCGCTCGAAGGAGGAGTGCGACGCGATCCTGCAGTCGATCGCCGACGAGCACGACCTGCACGGCGAGGATCGCGCTGTGCTCTACTCCTCGACCGAGTTCAAGAAGGTGCGGCTGCACTACTTCACGGAGGACTACGCCGAGTGGGAGCGCGAGCACGGCCACCTCGCAGCTGCCTGACCGGAACACCACGGTGAGCGAGGAGACTGCCGCCAGCGACTCGTACGCGACGCCGCGCTCCGCGGAGCTGTTCGGGCGCGCCACCGGGCTCCTGCCGGGCGGCGTGAACTCGCCCGTGCGCGCGATGCGGTCGATCGGCCGCGACCACCCCGTGTTCATCGAGCGCGGCGAGGGCTGCGAGCTCGTCGACGTCGACGGCAACCGCTACGTCGACTGGGTGTGCTCGTGGGGTCCGCTGATCCTGGGCCACGCGCACCCGGCGGTGGTCGAGGCGGTCCAGGAGGCCGCGGCGCGCGGGACCAGCTACGGTGCGCCGATCGAGGGCGAGGTGGAGCTCGCCGCCGAGGTCTGCGAGCGCTTCGGCTCGGTGGAGATGATCCGCATGACCTCGTCGGGCACCGAGGCGTCGATGAGCGCGATCCGCCTGGCGCGCGCGGTCACGGGCCGCGACGCCGTCGTCAAGTTCGCGGGCGCCTACCACGGGCACGTCGACGGGCTCCTGGCCCAGGCGGGGTCCGGCCTCGCCACGCAGGGGATCCCGGCGAGCCCCGGGGTGACGGCCGCGCAGGCCGCCGACACGATCGTCGTGCCCTGGAACGACGACGAGGCGCTCTCCGTGGCGCTGCACGACCGCGAGGTCGCGGCGATCATCGCCGAGCCCCTGCCCGCGAACATGGGCGTCGTGCCGCCCGCGCACGGCTTCTTGGAGGCGCTGCGCTCTGCGGCCGACGAGCAGGGCGCGCTGCTCATCCTCGACGAGGTGATCTCGGGCTTCCGCGTGGCGCGCGGCGGGGCGCAGGAGCTCTTCGGCGTGCGCGCCGACCTGACCGTGATGGGCAAGGTCCTGGGCGGCGGGCTGCCGGCCGCGGCCTACGGCGGGCGGCGCGAGCTCATGGAGCGCGTCGCGCCCGCGGGCGACGTCTACCAGGCCGGGACGCTGAGCGGGAACCCGCTCGCGGTGGCGGCGGGCCTCGCCACCCTGCGCGAGCTCGACGCGGCGGCCTACGCCCGCCTGGGCGAGCTCACCGAGCGGCTCGCCGCCGGCCTGCGCGAGGCGGCAGGCGACCGGCCGGTGAGCGTCGTGGCCCAGCCGGGCCTGCTCACGCCGTTCTTCAGCGCCCAGCCGCCGAGCGACTTCGAGGGCGCCTCGGCGTGCGACCTCGACGCCTATGGGCGCTTCGCCCGCGCCCTGCTCGAGCGCGGCGTCTATCCGCCGGCGTCGCAGTTCGAGGCGTGGTTCGTCTCGCTCGCCCACGACGAGGCGGCGATCGACCGCACCTGCGAGGCGGCGGCCGAGGCGTTCGCCCTGGCGCTGGACTGATGGCCGAGAACGGCCCGCCCGCGAGCACGACCGCCGTCGTGGCCGCCTTCAAGCGGCTGCAGGCGCTGATCGCGGAGCGCTTCGCGCCGCTCGGCATCCACCCAGGGCAGGACCGCCTGCTCGCCGAGCTCTGGGAGCGCGACGGGCTGAGTCAGTCCGAGCTGATCGAGCGGCTGGGCGTGCAGCCGCCGACGGTCACGGGCATCGTCCAGCGCCTGGAGCGCGCGGGCATCGTCCGCCGCGAGCCCGACCCCGAGAACCGGCGGATCTCGCGCGTGTACCTCACCGAGAAGGGCCGCGAGCTCGAGCGGCCGGTCTGGGAGGCGCACGCCGAGGTCGAGCGGGAGTTCTTCAAGAACCTCTCCGCGGACGAGCTGCGCGAGCTGACCGCGCTGCTCGAGCGCGCGCTGGGCAAGTAGGGAACGGGCCGCGGCCGCTGGGAAGGCTGCTTTGGGCGGCGAAGTTAGGCTGCTAAATTAGGCGCCTAACAAACTACGCCGACGAAGGGAGAGATCGCATGGAGACCGACCTGAGCGGACGCAACGTGTTGGTCACGGGAGCCAGCTCCGGCATCGGCAGGGCGGTCGCGAGGGCCTTCGCCCGCGAGGGCGCCAACGTCGCGGTCACCTACCGGTCGAACGCCGAGGCCGCCGCCGGGCTCTGCGAGGAGATCCGCGAGGCGGGGGGCGACGCCCTCGCGCTCGAGTACCGGCTCGAGGAGCCGGGCTCCGGCGCGGCGGTCGCGCGCTCGGTTGCGGAGCGCTGGGGCGGGCTCGACACCCTGGTCGCGAACGCCGTGCGCTGGCCGGCCGAGTTCCCCGACGAGGGCCGGGCGGAGTCGCTTTCCATGGAGACCTGGCGGGGCGATCTGCGCGTGAACCTCGAGGGGACGATCGAGGTCGTCCTCGCGGCGCTGCCCCTGCTGAGGCGCAGCGAGGCCGGGCGCATCGTGCTCACGTCGTCGGGCGTCGCGGAGGAGGGCGTGCCCGGCCCGAGCCCGTACGGCGTGGCGAAGGCCGCGCTCGCGGGCTTCGCCCGGCAGCTCGCCTGGGACGTGGGCCGCGACGGCGTGCTCGCCAACGCGGTCGCGGCCGGCTTCACGGCGACGGAGCGCAACCTCGCGTACTTCGACGAGGCGGTGCGCGACGAGGTCGCCAGGCACACGCCCACCGGCCGCCTCTCAGCGCCCGAGGACGTCGCGGGCCTGATCGTCTATCTCGGCTCACCGGCGAACCGCAACCTGAGCGGCGAGGTCGTGCGCGAGGGCTCCTCGACCGGGCGCGGCGGCGTGCGGATGGAGTGGGTGTCGAGCCCGGCGTCCGCGGCGGCTCACTGAGCCGCGGGCGCCGCCTTACCAACCCCTAACCAAGGCATTCCAGAGGCCTTGCCGGGGCTTGGCGGGACGCTGGTGGGCGGGCCCGATCCTCGTAGGTGAGCCCGGAAAGAGCCGGGCCGACCGAAGGAGGAAGCCGTGACGAAGAAGATCTTGCTCACCGCGCTCACGCTCATCGTCCTCGGCGCCGGCGCGGCCGTCGTCCTCGCCCAGGGCCCGCGCGATGGGGCCCGGGGCGGCACGCCGCCGCCGATGTCGGCGAGCGAGCGCGCCGACGTCTCCGGGCCCTGCGACGAGCCCGAGCACGCGCGTGACCCGCGGTGCGGGGACGAGGCGCGCACCGGCGAGGGCGGCCCGGGCGGGCCGGGGCGGTTCCAGGGCTGCGACGACCGCTACGACGACGACAGTCGGGACCGCGACGACCGCTGGGACGACCGGGACGACCGGTGGGATGACCAATACGACCGCGACGACCGGTACGAGGACCGCTGGGAGGACCGGCACGACCGCGACGACCGCTGGGACGACGATCCCTGGGAGGACCGGGACGATTGGGACGACCGCTGGGACCGCGACTGACGCCCCGGCGGCCTGACGGGGCGGCCCACGGCGGGGCGGCGCTGGGCGCCGTCCCGCCTCCCGGCGCCTACGATCCATCCATGACGGTTGGCAGGCGAGTGATCCTGCTGGTCGAGGACGAGCAATCGATCTCCCGGCCGCTCGCCAGCGCGCTTCAGCGCGAGGGGTTCGACACCGTCATCGCGGCGAGCGTCGCGGAGGCCCGCGAGCGGCTCGCGGAGGCGACCCCGGACCTGGTCCTGCTGGACCTGATGCTCCCGGACGGCTCGGGGTTCGATGTGCTGCGCCACCTGCGCAGCGCTGGCGACGTGCCGGTCGTGGTCCTGACGGCGCGCGGGGAGGAGGCCGACGCATCGTCGGCCTCGAGCTCGGAGCCGACGACTACGTCGTGAAGCCGTTCAGCGCGCGCGAGGTCGCGGCGCGGATCAGGGCGGTGCTGCGGCGCGCGGCGCGCCAGCGGAGCCACGGAAGCGACTCAGCGATCGAGATCGGGGGCCTGCGGCTGGACCCAGGCCGGCATTCGGTGGAGCTCGACGGCGAGGAGCTGGAGCTCTCGCGCAAGGAGTACGACCTCCTCCACCGCCTCATGCGCGACGCGGGCACCGTGGTCACCCGCGAGCAGCTCATCGAGGACGTCTGGGACATGAACTGGTTCGGGTCGACGAAGACGCTGGACGTCCACGTCTCGAGCCTGCGCCGCAAGCTGGGCGACGACCCCGCCCACCCGCGCTACATCCACACGATCCGGGGCGTCGGCTTCCGCTTCTCCTCGCCGGACGAAGCGCGGGAGTAGGCCCGTGAGCCTGCGCGTCACGCTGCTGCTCGCGTTCGCGTACGCGCTGCTCATCGTCCTGATCGCGCTGGAGCTGCCGCTGGCGCTCAATCTCTCGAACCGGGTCGAGGCCGAGGTGCGGGCCGAGTCGGCGACGCAGGTGGCCCTGGTCGCGACGAGTGCGGCCGGCGAGCTCGACCGCCCGGCAGAGCTGCGCGAGCTCGTCGAGGAGGCGGCTGAGGGCCTGGGCGGCCGGGTGATCGCGACCGACGCGGAGGGCATCGTCGTCGCGGACTCGGCGGGGCGCGGGCTCGAGGGCGCGGACTACTCGGGCCGGCCGGAGATCGCCCAGGCGCTGCGGGGCGAGACCGCGCAGGGGCGGCGGGAGAGCGCGTCGCTGGGCGAAGAGCTCTTGTTCACCGCGGCGCCCGTGCTGGAGCGCGGGCAGGTGGCCGGCGCCGTGCGCGCGACGCAGAGCGTCGCCGCGGTCGACCGCGAGATCCGCGAGGACATCCTCGTCCTGGTCGCGGTGGGCGTGGTGGCGCTGCTCTTCGGCGTCGGCGTCGCCTGGCTGCTCGCGGGCTTCCTCACGCGGCCGCTGCAGTCGCTCGCGGGGGCTGCGCGCCGCGTCGCGGAGGGTGACCTGGGGGCGAGGGCGCCGGTGGCGGGCTCGCGCGAGCAGCGCGACGTGGCGGAGGCGTTCAACGAGATGGCAACGCGGCTCGAGGCGGTGCTCACCGCGCAGCGCGAGTTCGTCGCGAACGCGTCGCACCAGCTGCGCACGCCCCTGACTGGCCTGCGGCTGCGGCTGGAGGCGGCCGAGGGCCTGGCCCGCGACGAGGAGCTGCGCGCGGAGCTCGCCGCGGCAGGGCGGGAGGTCGACCGGCTGGCGGCGCTCCTGCGCAACCTGCTGGTGCTGGCCCGCGAGGGGGAGGAGCGCCCCGAGCCGCGCCCGGTCGAGCTGGCGGAGGAGGTGGCCGAGGCGCTCGCTCGGTGGGAGGCGGAGGCGCAGGCGGAGGGGATCGCCCTCGCGGCGCGCGACGAGGGCGTGCCGGTGGCGCTTGCCTCGGCGACGGACGTGGGCATCGCGCTCGACAACCTCCTCGAGAACGCGATCAAGTACTCACCGCGCGGCTCAACGGTGACGGTGGAGTGGGGCGAGCGCGGCCGGTACGCCTACGTGGCAGTCGCGGACGAGGGGCCGGGGCTCGCGCCGGGCGAGGAGGCCGCCGCGACGGAGCGGTTCTTCCGCGGCAGCGCGGGCGCGGGCACGCAGGGAAGCGGGCTGGGGCTCGCGATCGTGCGGGCGCTGGCGCAGCGCTGGGGCGGCGAGCTGGTGCTCGAGAACCACGAGGGCGGCGGCCTGCGCGCGGAGGTGCGCCTGCCCGCGCGTGGGGCCGAGGCGGGCGGCGACGCGGGCTTTGCCAACTCCTTACCCGGGCGGCGCTAGCGTCGGAATCGATGAGGATCGGCGCCGCCACAGTCGCAGTTCTCGCCGTCCTCGGCCTGGCGGCCGCGGCGGGGATCGGCCTGCTGGTGAACCAGCTCACGGGCGACTCGATCGGGCTTGCGGCGAAGCCGCTCTCCGCCGGTTCGCTCGCGCCCGCGGCGGCGGACGACGACTCGGAACGCGGCCGAGGCCGCGGACGCGGTGGCGACGACGATCGCCGCGAGCATCGCGGCGAGCACCGCGACGACGATCGCGACCACGACGACGACTCGGATCGCGACCACGACCGCGACGACGACTCCGATCACGACGACGATTCGGACTCCGACGAGGAGTGGGAGCCCGACGACGACTAGGTAGCCTCAGCGGCGGCGGCCCTTGAACCGCCCCGGACGAGACGCGCGCCGTACCCGGTCAAGCGAAGACGACGCGCAGCCTCAGCCCATTAGCGACTCATCGAGGAGGTTCAAGATGGCTTGGCTCGTGATCACGATCGCCGGCGTGCTCGAAGCGGTGTGGGCGATCGCCCTCAAGGAATCGGACGGCTTCTCGAAGCTCGTCCCGTCGCTGATCTTCCTCGCCGCCGGCGGAGCCAGCATCATCCTGCTCGCCCTGGCGCTGCGCGACCTGCCCGTGGGCACCGGCTACGCGGCGTGGACCGGGATCGGCGCGGTGGGGGCGGCGCTCGCGGGCATCGTCGTGCTCGGCGAGGCCGCGACGGCGACCCGCCTGGCCGCGATCGCCCTGATCGCCACCGGGATCGTCTGGCTGGCCCTGCAGGAGGGCGCGGAGGCCTGAGCCCGGCGCCGGGACCCGGAAAACCGCGAACCCGAGCCGCCCCGCATCGCGAATCCGCGAAAACGGCTCCCCAGGAGCCTCAACTGCGAACTCGCGGGCGGCGATTTCGCGAGTTCGCGGTTACGGCTCCCCGGGAGCCTTACCGCGAATTCGTGGGGTGCGCGTTCGCGAATTCGTGAGCGCTCGCGCGCGCGGCTCGCTACCGTGCCCGGCCGTGATCGAGCCTTCGGATTCCCTGCGGGTCCTCGCGCGGCAGCTTCGCGAGGAGGACACCGTGATCTCGCCGCACGTGGTCGAGCCCGCGGTCACGCCCGGGCTCGGCGAGCTGGCGGCCGCGGGGCCCGGCGCCGCCGGGGATCCGGGCGCGTACGCGCTGATCGTCGAGTGCGTGCGCGAGGGCTACCTCCTGCACTTCGGCGAGCCGCGTGTGGTCGTCACGGACGACGCCGACCTGCGGCTCTTGGCGGGCGACTACCTCTACGCGCGGGGGATCGAGCGGCTGTCGGCGCTCGGCGACCTGGGCGCGATCCGCGAGCTCGCGGAGCTGATCTCGCTGGCCTCGCAGCTGCACGCCGAGGCGCGCCCGGCGCGGCTTGCCGACGCGCTCTGGCTCGCCACGGCAACGGCGGTTGCGACCGGTGCCGCGGGCGCGCTGGACGAGGCGCGGGCGGCAGCGCGCGAGGGCGCGCCGGCGGCCGCGGAGCGGCTCGAAAAGGCGGCTCGCGACCTCGCCGAGGGCGCCGGCTTGGACGAGGTGCTTCGCAAGGCCGCAGAGTCAATAGACTTCCGCCTCGCTCGTGGCTGAGAGTCCGAAGAACAGCTCAGAGGAGACGAACCAGAAGCCGAAGCCGCCCGGCTATTTCGAGGGCGAGACGATGACCCGTCGCGCGGTCTTCGCCGCTGCGGGCCAGGCGCTTGGCGGCGTCGCCGCCGCCGGCGTGCTGCTCCCGGTGGTCGGGTTCGCCGTCGCTCCGATCTTCGAGCGGCCGGAGGAGACGTGGGAGAGCGTCGGTCCGGTCGAGGACTTCAGCGACGACACCTACCGCCAGGCGGTGATCACGATCCGCGACGGCATCGGCGAGGCCGGCAAGACGACGGTCTACATCCGCCGCGGCAACCCTGAGCGCTTCGAGGGCGAGAGCGCCGACGAGTTCATCGCGATCTCGACCCGCTGCGCGCACCTCGGCTGCCCGGTGCGCTTCGTCGAGGCGGCGGGCAGCTTCATCTGCCCCTGCCACGGCGGCGTCTACGACTTCGAGGGCAAGGTGCTCGGCGGCCCGCCCGTCCGTCCGCTCGATCGCTTCCAGACCCGCGTTCGCAACGGCCAGGTCGAGGTCGGCCCGCGCTACAGCGTCACCAACTCGCTGAAGCCGGTCCGCACCCGCGACCCGGGCGAGTTCACCGGCGGCATCTGGAACATCCTTTACCCGCCCCGTCCCTCGACCCCGCCGGCCCCGTAGGAGAGCGCGATGCCGAACCTGATCCCAAAGGCTCTGCGCAGGCCCGGCAAGCCGGGCGACGGCAGCAACGGCGCGCTCTCGCCGGAGAAGCTCAAGGAGACCCCGGTCGACCTGGTCGGCTGGGTCGACGAGCGCACCGGCGCCTCGCCCTTCCTCACCGGCCTGCTCTTCCGCAAGGTGCCGAAGGGCACGAACTGGTACTACACGCTGGGTTCCGCGACGCTGTTCGCCTTCCTCGTGCAGGCGATCACCGGCGTGTTCCTCGCCATGTACTACACGCCGTCGCCGGTCGAGGCGTACGCCTCGATCACGCACCTCACCAACGAGGTCTTCCTCGGCGAGTTCGTGCGCGGCATGCACAAGTGGGGCGCCACGCTGATGATCATCCTGATCTTCCTGCACATGGCGCGCACCTTCTTCTTCGGCGCCTACAAGTACCCGCGCGAGCTCAACTGGGTGATCGGCGTCGTGCTGCTGATCCTCACGCTGGTCATGGGCCTGACCGGCTACCTGCTCCCCTTCGACCAGCGCTCCTACTGGGCGACGATCGTCGCCATGAACATCACCGCCACGGGCCCGATCCTGGGGCCGTACCTGGCGGACTTCCTGCGCGCCGGCGCCGAGTTCGAGGCGACCACGCTCTCGCGCTTCTACGCGCTGCACATGATGCTCGTGCCCGGCCTGATCATCGCCCTGATCGGCGCGCACCTCTACCTCGTCGTCAAGCTCGGCACCACGGCGCCGCCCTGGGTCCGCGCCGAGACCAAGCCGAAGAGCCTGCGCACGGAGAAGGTCTGAACCCTTGGACGCCCTGCAGAAAGAGGAATACCTCCGCGAGTACGAGGTCCTGAAGAAGAAGGGGAAGCCCTTCTTCCCCTACGCGGTCTTCAAGGACTCGGCGATGTTCCTGATCGTCGTCGCCGTGATCGCGTTCATGTCGATCATGCTCGGCGCCGAGCAGGGCCCCAAGGCCGACCCGACCACGACCACCTACGTGCCGCGGCCGGAGTGGTACTTCTTCTTCCTGTTCGAGCTGCTGCGCGTGCTGAAGGCGTCGTGGCTCACCCCCGTCGCGACGATCGGCATCCCGACGATCGCGATGGTGCTGCTGCTCCTGCTGCCCTTCTACGACCGCAACCCGGAGCGGCACCCGTTCCGCCGCCCGGTCGCGACCACGGCCGGCGTGATGACGATCATCGCGATGGCCTACCTGACCTACCTCGGCGCCTCGGCCGGCTCGCCGACCGAGATCGAGCTGGACGTCGCGCCGCAGTACGAGGCCGGCAAGCAGGTCGCCGCGCAGTCGGGCTGCCTCGCCTGCCACATGTTCGGGCACAACGGCAACGACGGCCCCGGCCCGGAGCTGACGCACATCGGCTCGAAGCTGCCCGCGGCCGGTATCGCGCGCACGCTGCGCAACCCGCCGGGGATCATGCCCTCCTACGCCGACCTGCCGCCCGAGAAGTTCGACGCCCTGGTCGACTTCCTCAGCTCGCTGCGCTAGCGGCGCTCGCCTGCGAAGCTAGCGCTTGGTGAGCGCCACCGAAGCCAAGCCCTCCCGCTCCTCGGCCGAGTTCGCCGGCCAGGTGCGCGGCATGTTCGACCGCATCGCGGGCGTCTACGACCTGATGAACTCCGCGATGACCGCCGGGCTGCACCACGCCTGGCGCGAGCGGGCGGCGGATCGCGCGGAGCTTGGGCCCGGCGACGCGGCGCTCGACCTCTGCTGCGGCACGGGCGACCTCGCGTTCGCCCTGCGCCGGCGGGTCGGCCCCAGCGGGCGGGTGGTCGGCGTCGACTTCTCCGAGCGCATGCTGGAGCTGGCCCGAGAAAAGGCCGCCGAGCGGGGCCTGACGGACGTCGTCTTCGAGTGGGGCGACGCGCTGGAGCTGCCCTACGCGGACTCCTCGTTCGACGCCGTCACCGTCGGCTTCGGCGTGCGCAACCTCGCCGACATCCCCGCCGGGATCCGCGAGATGGCCCGGGTGCTGCGCCCGGGCGGGCGCGCGGTGATCCTCGAGATCACCCAGCCCCGCCGGCCGCCGCTCTCCTACTTCTTCTCGCTCTGGTTCGACCGGATCGTGCCGCTGCTCGGCCGCCTGGCCGGCGATCCGGGCGCCTACTCGTATCTGCCGGAGTCGGTGCGCAGCTTCCCCTCGCCCGAGCGGCTGGCGAAGATCTTGGACGAGGCCGGGTTCGTGGACATCCGCTACACGATCCTCGCCGGCGGGATCATCGCGATCCACTCGGGCCGCGTGCCCGGGGCCGGGGACGGGGCCGCGAAGCGATGAACAGAAGCTCGGTCCCCCCGCCCGTCACCCGGGTGATGGACGCCGCGCAGGCCTGGCTGCCGGGCCTGCTCGCGCGCACAGAGGAGCATCTGGAGCGCATCGTCTCGGGCTGGGGGGTGGTGAGCGAGGACGCGCAGGCGACGCTGCGCGCGGGCGGCAAGCGCCTGCGGCCCATGCTCGTGCTGCTGTGCGCGGGCCCCGAGGCCGGGGAGGGGGCGCTGCGGGCGGCGGCTGCGGTGGAGCTCGTGCACATGGCCACGCTCGTGCACGACGACGTGCTCGACGCGGCGCCCCTGCGCCGCGGCCTGCCGACCGTCGTGGCCACGTCCGGGCGCGAGCGCGCCACCTCGGCCGGGGACCTGCTGTTCGCGCGCGCGTTCGCCGAGCTCGCCGCGCCCGGCGGAGAGCGTCAGGTGCGGCTGCTCGCTCACGCTTCGGTCGGCCTCGCGCAGGGGGAGCTGGCGCAGCGCCGCGACGCCTTCGACGTGACGGTCGACGCCGACCGTTACCTCGAGCGCTGCCGGCTGAAGACCGCGCGGCTGTTCGAGTGCGCCTGCCTGATCGGCCGCGCGGCGGACCGGGACTCCGACGAGGCTGCGCCGGCGCTCGAGACCTTCGGCCGCGAGATCGGCCTCGCCTTCCAGCTGCTCGACGACGTGCTCGATGTGGCGGGCCCGCCCGAGCGCACCGGCAAGGCCCGCGGCACCGACCTGCTCGACGGCACCGTCACGTTGCCGCTGATCCTCGCCCGCGAGCGGGACGGCGCGCTCGCCGCGCTCGATCTGCGCTCGCTCGACGCCCGCACCGCCGAGCTCGTCTGCGACCAGATCGCTGCAACCGGGGCCCTGGAGGAGGTGCGGGCGGAGGCGCGCCAGCGCGTGGAGATCGCCAAGGAGGCGGTCGCAGCCGCCCCCGGCCTCGACGACGCCCAGCGGGAGCTGTTGGCGATGGTCGCCGACGGGGTGGTGGAGCGCTACGCGTAGCCCGCGCCGGGGCGCCGGCCCTAGCGCTGGAAGTTGAGGTGGTAGCGGGAGGGCGTTGGCTCGTCCTGCCCCTGGTACTTGCTGCGCGTCTCCCGCGAGCCGTAGGGACGCTCGACGGGCTGGTCCATGCGCATGAACGACATCTGCCCGATCGGCATGCCCTGGTAGATCGTGATCGGGAGGTTGGCGACGTTCGAGAGCTCGAGCGTGAGGTTGCCCTCGAAGCCCGCGTCGACGAAGCCGGCCGTGGAGTGGATCAAAAGGCCCAGCCGGCCGAGCGAGCTCTTGCCCTCCAGCCGGGCGACGACGTCGTTGGGCAGCCGCACGCGCTCAAGCGTCTGGCCCAGCACGAACTCGCCGGGATGCAGGATGAACGGCTCGTCGGGGCCGATCTCGACGAGCTCGGTGAGCCCCTCCATCGGCTTGCGCACGTCGATGTACGGGTAGCGCGCGTTGTGGAAGACGCGGAAGCGGTTGTCGACGCGCACATCGACGCTCGAGGGCTGCACCATCGAGTCGTCGAAGGGCTCGATCGCGATCCGCCCGGCGGCGATCTCCGCCCTGATCGTGCGGTCGCTGAGGACCATGGCGCGGCGCAGTCTAGTGCCGCGCCGGGCGGCGGGCAGCGCCGGGCGCGTGCACGGGGCAGGCGCATACCGGGCGAGCCGGCGGATGTGGCGTACCATCCGAAGGGATGCCCAACGTAGGACCACTCGAGCTGGCGATCGTCCTGATCATCGCCTTGGTCATCTTCGGGCCCAAGCGGCTGCCGGAGCTCGGCCGGTCCCTGGGGCACGGGATGCGCGAGTTCAAGGACTCGATCACCGGGAAGAGCGAGCGCGCGGAGGAGCAGCGGCCCGAGCTGCGGCACTCGTCCACGCCGGCGGGCGGGGACGGCGCCGAGGCGGAGCGTCGCGACTAGGCGCGCGAACCCGCCGGGAGCCCAGCCGTGGCGCGCCTGAAGCCGGCCAGCTTCGACGAAAAGCTGACGCTCGTAGAGCACCTCGACGAGCTGCGCACCCGCATCGTCGTCTCCGCCGTCGTGCTGGTGCTGGCGGTCGCCTTCTGCTTCTGGCAGCGCGAGCTTCTCCTGGACATCGCCAACCGGCCGCTGCCCGACGAGTACGAGCCCTTCACCTTCAGCCCCACCGAGCCGTTCTTCATCACGCTCAAGCTCGCCTTCTACTCGGGGCTGCTGCTGGCGCTGCCGGTGATCCTCTACCAGGCGTACGCGTTCGTGCTGCCCGCGCTCACCCCGCGCGAGAAGCGCGCGGTACTTCCCTTCCTGATCGCGATCCCGTTCCTGTTCGTCGCCGGCGCCCTCTTCGCCTACTTCGTGATCGCGCCTCCGGCCCTGCAGTTCCTGCTCGTCACCTTCCCCGGCGACGACACCTTCGAGGTGGCGGTGCGCGCGCAGGACTACTACGGCTTCATCGTGCTCACCGTGATCGCCGTGGGCATCCTGTTCCAGATCCCGGTGGCGATCCTCGCGCTCTGCCGGCTGGGGATCACCAACGCGCGCCAGCTCGCGCGCAACCGTCGCTACGCGCTCTTGATCATCGCCGTGGCGGCGATGCTGCTCCCAGGTCAGGACCCGGTGACCATGCTGCTCGCGATGCTGCCGCTGTACCTCTTGTTCGAGTTCTCGCTGCTGCTGGCGAGGGCCTTCGGCACCCCGCCCGACGACGTCGCCGCCGCGGGCCCGGCGGACGGTCATGCGGAGGCGGAGGCCGCGCGTTAGTACGCTCTCGGCCCGATGCTGTTCGACCTTTCGAATCCCCGGCGCAAGAACGTCATCCGCGTCGTCTACGCGCTGCTCGCGATCCTGTTCGCGGCCGGCTTCGTCGGCTGGGGGATCGGCAGCGAGGCTGGCGTGGGGGGAATCGTCGACGCGATCACGGGGAACGGTTCGGGCAGCACCGCAAGCCAGTTCGAGGACCAGATCGAGGACGTCGAGAAGCGGCTCGAGACCGATCCCGACAACCCCCGCCTCCTCGCCGAGCTGGCCTCGCTTCGCGCGCAGTCCGGCCGCGCCCAGCTGGAGCTCGACGAGAACACCGGGCAGCCGATCCTCACCGAGGACGCGCGCGCGGAGTTCGACAAGGCCGCCGACGCGTGGGTGCGCTACCTCGACACCGACCCCAAGGATCCGGACGTGGGCGCGGCGGCGAGCATGCGCGAGGCCTATCTCCTGATGGGCGATATGACGGGGGCGGCGCGCGCCCAGGAGATCATGGTGCGCGACAACCCGACCTTCAACGAGTACTTCTCGCTCGCCGACTACCGCTATCGCTCCCTCGACATCAAGGGCGGCGACAAGGCCCTGGAGCAGGCGCGCAAGCGCGCCGACGACCAGCAGCAGCGGCGCTACCTGAAGCAGCTGGAGCGGCTGCGCAAGCAGGCCGTGGACTACAAGAAGCAGCTCGAGAAGAACCCGCAGGCCGAGAACCCGCTGGCCAATCCGACCGGCGGCCTGGGGGGCGGCGGCGGGCTCGTGGCCCCCTAGCCGAGGGCTTCTCGGGCGGCCCGCAGTTGGGACTTGAAAGAGCGCGAAGCGTCGCTACCATTCCCGCGGGCCATTAGCTCAATTGGTAGAGCAGGAGACTCTTAATCTCAAGGTTGAAGGTTCGAGTCCTTCATGGCCCACTCCGACGCGGTCGCCCGGGCGGCCGCTTTTTCTTTGCCGGCGCCGCCCCGCGCGGCCGGGGCTCCGGCGCCGCCTGGCGTGAGCTTGCGGACCGTCGGTGACGGAACCCCGCAGGCGCCCCGCGCGCGTACCCTGAGGCCCATGATCCGGGCCTTCCGAGCCGAAGCGAGGGAGCGCGAGCCGCGATGAGCAAGCGGCGCAACGGCAGGCCGCGTCAGCGGACGTCGCCGCACCCGGGCGGCACCGGCGCCGTGCTCGGCGTGCGCCTCTTGCGCTACTCCGGGGTGCAGGGGACGGCGCTCGCCGTCTCCAACCTGATCCAGCTCGCCTCGATCGCGGTGATCGCTAACTTCCTCGGCCCGGCCGAGCTCGGGCGCTACGCGCTGCTCATGTTCCTGGCGGGGCTGATGACCCAGGTCATGGTGATGCTGGTCAAGCCAGGGACGGTGCGGCGCACGTTCGGGGGCGGCGACGACGAGGACGACGACGATGACGAGCAGGCCGAGCGCGACGTCTCGGCCAGTCCGCAGCGCACCCTCGGCACCGGCCTCGCCTGGGCGTTCGTGTTGGGCCTGATCGGCACCGGCCTGATCGTCTGGCAGCGGGAGCCGATCGCCGACCTTCTGCTCGGCTCCGCCGAGGACTCGAACCTCGTGCTCTGGGCGGGCCTGCTCTCGGGCGTCTGGCTGGTCTTCAAGATCGCCGACATCACGATCTGGCTCGAGCGGCGTCCCAGCGCGTTCCTGCTCGCCGACACCTCGCGGCCCGCGCTGGTGTTGGCGGCGATGGTCGCCGTGCTCGCGACGGGCGGCGACGTCGAGCACGCGATGATCGCCACCTTCGCCGGCACCGCGCTCGCCGCGGCGCTCGCGGTCTGGCTGCTGCGCGGGAGCTTCGAGCCGTCGTTCGATCTGCGCGAGGTCGGCCAGATCATCTGGCGGGGCCGCCACCGGGCCCCGATCATCATGTCGTTCTGGCTGATCCAGAACGCCGACATCTTCCTGCTCTCGCGCTTCGTCGGCGACGCGGACCTGGGCATCTACCACCTCGCCTCGCGGGTCGGGTTCGTGGTCGCGTTCCTGCCCCAGGGCTTCCGGATGGCGCTGCGGCCGCTGCGCAAGGCGGCGATCTTCCAGGCGGTGCGCGACGAGTACGGGCAGCGCGAGCAGCGCGGCCAGCTGCTCGGCTACTTCATGCTGCTCTGCATCTTCGCCGTGCTGGCGATGGTCGTCGGCGGCGCCGTGATCGTGGACGTGGCGCCGCCGTCCTACGCCGCCGCGGCGCCGCTGATCCCCTTCACGGCGGCCGCGTTCGTGATGCCCTCGCTGTATCGCGGGATCAACCAGAACGTGAACATCCCGCACAAGCGCGCGACCTTCATCACCGGCTGCGTGCTCGCCTTCCTCATCTTCGCGGGCACGATCGCGCTGCTCGCGCCCGAGATCGGCATCTACGCGGCGCCCGCGGGGATGCTGCTCGGCTTCGGCGTCCCAGGCGCCTACATGTTCCTGCGTTGCCAGCTCGGCAAGCGGCCGATCCGGTTCCCCTACTGGGAGGTCGTGCGGGCGGTGCTGCTCGCGGCCGCGATCGGGGCGGCCTTCCAGGCGCTGCCCGCGATGAACGTCTGGGTGGAGCTCGTCGTGGCCTTGGTCGCTGTCGCGCTCTACGTCGTCTTGCTCTTCGTCTTCCGCGTCGTCCCCGAGAACCACTGGCGCCCGCTCATGCACATGGCGCGCTCGGCGGTGCGCGGCAGCGTGATCCACGACCTCAATCCCCGCGCCGGCCTGCGCTCCCTGGGGCGCGTGGAGCGCCGCCGCCTGCGCCAGGCGGTTACGACCGGGCTCAGCGCGGACGAGCTGCGCAACGGGGGCGGCGAGGAGCTGGTCGCGAGCCTGCGGCGGGTGGGGGAGCGCGCTGGCGTGCCGGACGTATCCGAGCCCAGCCAGCTCGACGCGGAGATCGCGGTCTTCCTCTTCGAGCGGGCGCCGACCGCGGTGCGCAACGCCTCCATGCGGCGCCTGCTCTCCGCCGGGGCCGACTCGAACGAGCTGCGCGCCCTCGAGGAGCTCACCAACCACCTCGCGCGTGCTCCGCGCGACGCCTGGAAGGGGAAGCGCAGAAGCGAGGCGCCGCGGCGGCGACGCCCCAGGCTCAGCGGGCGCGGCCGGTGACCTGGTAGCTCACGTACCAGGCGAGGTGGCGCAGCGCGGCCACGCCGAGGGAGATCGGTGCCAAAAGCAGCCTCATCTCGCGGCGAATCGTATCCCGGCGCGCTCCGGGCCTTCGGCTGCGGCTGGACGCGAACCGGGTGCGCGCGGCAGCCTTCCGGCGGAGCTTGAAGCCCGCCTGCGGCGGCCCAGGGGCCGCGCTTGGGTAGAACTTCCGGGCGTGAGAGCGCTGATCGCCGGGGCGGGGGAGACGCCCGCCGAGCTGGCCGCGGCCCTGCGGGCGCGCGGCGCCGAGGCCGAGGTGAGCCCGCCCGTCGCCGCGGGCGCCGAGCGCCAGGTCGCGCGGCTGGCGCGGGCCCTGGTCGAGTTCGAGCGCGCGGCCGGGGGGCGCGGGTTTGAGCTCGCGGTCGCGGTGGGCACCGGCGATGAGGCGATCGCGCTCGCGCTGGACGCCGCCAAGCTGGGGATCCCGCTCGTGGCCTGCCTGCCCCCGGAGCCGGGCCCTGACGAGCTGGAACGCGCCGAGTGGCGGATCCTGCGCGAGCTCGCGCAGGAGCGCCTGCCGCTGGAGGAGTCCGGCGGCGCGGAGGCGCTTGCCGAGCGCATCCTTGCCTGGGCCGGCGCGCCGGGCTAGACGGCCGCCGCGCCGCGCCTACTCGCTGCCGACCCGCTCGCGCTCTTCCTCGGCGAGCTCGCCGCGCGCGCGGCGCTCGTACTCGGCGCGCGCGGAGCGGTCGGCATCGGCGAGCACCCTGTCGGCGCGCATCAGCCGCGCCACGGCCTCGCGCGCGCGGCGCGGCAGAAGGCCCGCGACCGCGTGCACCGCGGCGGCGTGGCGCGGCACGTGCACGTCGAAGCGCGGGCGCCGCAGCGCCTCCACGATCGCCGCCGCGACGTCGTCGGGTTCGACAGGCTTCACCCCGCGCGAGGGGACGAGGCCGGCGCCGAGCTCGGTGTTGACCGGAGCCGGCATCACGCAGCTGATCTCGATCGGGGTGTCGCGCAGCTCTCCGCGGACCGCCTCGCTCAGCCCGACCACCGCGTGCTTGGTCGCCGAGTAGGTGGCGCCGCCCGGGATCCCGGCCTTGCCCGCCTGCGAGGCGATGTTGACGATGTGGCCGCGGCCGCGGGCGAGCATCCCCGGCAGGGCCAGCTTCATGCCGAGGATCACCCCGTGCAGGTTGATGTCGACCATGCGCCGGGCGACCGCGTCCTCCTCCTCCCAGAAGCGGCCGAGGATCATGATCCCGGCGTTGTTGATCAGCGCGTCGAGCGGGCCCAGCCGCTCCTCGGTCGCGGCCAGAAAGGCGGAGAACGACTCGCGGTCGGTCACGTCGAGGCCGCCGCCGAAGGCGTCCGTGCCCACGCGCTCGGCCTCCCGCTCGGCGAGCTCGCGGTCCAGGTCTCCGATCGCGACCTTGGCGCCGGCGCGGGCGAGGGCGCGCGCGGTCGCCAGGCCGATCCCGCGAGCGCCGCCCGTGATCGCCACCACGTTCCCGGCGAGTGAACGGGGTTCAGCTGCCACTCTCATCCTCCTCTCGAGGGGTCACCCCCATTCTGCACGCTGCGCCTCGCGCGCGGGGCGATCGCGCCGCGCGCACCTACAATCTCGCCGGATGAAGGTCGGGGTCGTTGGACTCGGCTACGTGGGCCTGCCGCTCGCGGTCGCCTTCGCCGAGGCGGGCGCGGACGTGGTGGGCCTCGACGTCAACCCGCGCGTAGTCGAGCGCCTGCGCGCCGGGCGCAGCTCGACCGAGGACGTGCCGGACGAGCGCCTGCGGCCGCTGATCGGCCCGCGCCTGCGGCCCACCACCGACCACGCCGAGCTCGCCAACCGCGACGCGGTCGTGATCTGCGTGCCGACGCCGCTCACGGGCGGGCGCGAGCCGGACCTCTCCTACGTCGACTCGGCGGCGCGCTCGCTCAGCGCCGTGCTGCGGCGCGGGCAGCTGGTCGTGCTGGAGTCGACCACCTACCCGGGCACGACCCGCGAGCGGCTGCTGCCGATCCTCGAGGAGTCCGGGCTCACCGCGGGGCGCGACTTCCACCTCGCCTACTCCCCTGAGCGCATCGATCCGGGCCGCACCGACCACACGATCGCCAACACGCCGAAGGTGGTGGGCGGCCTCACCGACGCCTGCCGGGAGCGGGCGATGGAGCTCTACGGGCTGATCTGCGAGCGGCTCGTGCCCGTCTCCTCGCCCGAGGCGGCGGAGCTGGCGAAGCTGCTCGAGAACATCTTCCGCTCGGTGAACATCGCCCTGGTCAACGAGCTGGCGATGCTCGCCGATCGCATGGGGATCGACATCTGGGAGGTGATCGACGCCGCCGCCACCAAGCCGTTCGGCTTCATGCGCTTCGAGCCGGGGCCGGGCATGGGCGGCCACTGCCTGCCCGTCGACCCCTTCTACCTCTCCTACAAGGCGCGCGAGTACGACTTCCCCACCGAGTTCGTCGAGCTCGCGGGCAAGATCAACCAGGCGCAGCCCCACTTCTGCGTGCAGCTGATCGCGCGGGCGCTCAACGACGCGGAGCGCTCGGTCAAGGGATCGCGCGTGCTGCTCCTTGGCGTCTCCTACAAGGCGGGCGTGGGCGACCTGCGCGAGTCGCCCGCGCTCAAGATCGCGCGGCTTCTGCGGGACCTCGGTGCCGAGGTCGCCTACCACGACCCGCACGTGCCGAGCGTCTCCGAGCTGGGGCTGGAGTCGGTCCCGCTCGAGGAGGGGCTGGCGTCCTGCGACGTGGCCTGCGTGGTCACCGCGCACCCCGAGGTGGACTACGAGCGCGTGGTCGCGGCGGCCCCGCTAGTGGTCGACTTCCGCGGGATCACCCGCGGGATGAAGGCGCCCAACCTGGTGCGTCTGTAGGCGCCCTCCAGGCCCCCGTCCCGCCGCCAGGCCCCGCCGCGCGCGCCATGATTGAACGGTCGTGTCCGTGCGCCGTAGAGCCCGCCGTCGTTCCCGTCCCGCCGCGCTGAGCGGCCGGGCGTTGCCCCTGCGCCGCCGCGCCGGGCTGCGCGCGGATCGCCTCACGCTGGGGCTGGCGGCTGCCGCCCTCGCCACGGTCGGCGCCGTGAGCGGGGCCGAGCTCGCCCGGCTCGCCCGCCGGCGGCTTTGGGCAGAGGAGCGGCGCGAGGAGGGGCAGGACGGGCGCACGCGGGCGCTCGCGGCGACGGGGCGCGACGCCGTCGTGGTTGCGCGCGAGGGCCTGCAGGCGACGCCCCGCCACGAGCTCGTGCTCTTCAACATGCTGAACGGCTTCGTCGGCGCCTTCGTGCTCGTGCGCCTCTCCACGCACGGCATCCGCGCCGGCTGGTGGCCGTTCGGCAACGTGCGGCTCGCCGGCAAGCACATCCACCACTTCGTGCCCGGCTTCCTGCTCGCCTTCGCCTGCGGCGGCGCGGCGTTCCTGACCACGAACGAGTCGCTCGAGCGGGCGCTCGCCGTGCCCTTCGGAGCGGGCGTTGGCCTGGTCTTCGACGAGGCGGCGCTGCTGCTCGACCTGCGCGACGTCTACTGGACGCGCGAGGGCCTGCTCAGCGTCCAGCTCTCGCTCGGAGCCGCGGCGATCATGGGCGGCACGATCCTCGCCCTGCGGATCCTGCGCCGCGGCGAGCGCGAGGCGGAGGCGCAGGAGGAGATCCCGCCGCCCGCGCCCTTCCCGGGCGCCGCCTTCGCTATCGCTTGAGCCGGTAGCGGGCGTAGAGCTCGTCGCTTGCGGGGTCGTGCAGAAGCCAGACGAGCTCGGCGGGCCGCTCGCGCTCGGGCAGCCCCGCCACCAGCCCGAGGCCGTCGCCCCCCGCGAGCTTGGCCGCGATGGTCACGAACAGCTCGTCGAGCAGGCCCGCCTCGATCAGCTCCGCGTGCAGGTGCGGGCCGCCCTCGCAGAGCAGCGAGCGCACGCCGCGCTCCTGGCGCAGGTAGCGCAGCGCCTCGCGCAGGTCGACCCGCGGCCCCGGGTGGCGCACGACCCGGACGCTGGTCTTCGTCTCCGGGCGCTCGGCCTCGTCGGTGGTGAAGATCAGGACCCGCCCGCCCTCGGTGAACAGCGGCGCGTCCCACGGCAGGTCCATGCTGCCGACGATCACGACGAGCGGGTCGTGCGGCAGGCCCAGCCGTTCGCGGCGCTCGCGCTCGGCCTGGCTCGAGATGACGCGGCCGTAGCGCTCGGCGCGCAGGGTGCCGGCGCCGATCATGACCGCGTGCACGCGGGTGCGCAGGCCGACGAGCAGCGAGGTGTCTGTGGGCCCGCCCAGCGGCCCGGAGCGCCCGCCCAGGGTCGCCTGGCCGTCCAGCGAGAGCACGAAGTTGCTCCAGGCGTAGGGGCGGTCTTCCGGCGAGCGCTCCCACGGGCGCAGCTCGCCGACCAGCTCGGCGACGCTCAGCTCGGCGGGTGGTTCGGGCAGCAGGCGGCGCATGGGGGCGAGAAAGCTACCGGGCGCGGATCACCGATCGGCCTCAGGCCGACTCGATCTCGCCCACGTGCTCGATGTTCGCGCGGTCGTCCTCCTCGGCGCTCGGGCCCTCGGAGAACCAGGCGTCGAGGATCTCCCGCAGCTCCGCCTCGGAGGTGGTGCGCAGGCTGAGCGCCAGCACGTTCGCGTCGTTCCAGCGGCGCGCGCCGGCGGCCGTGACGGCGTCGCCGCAGAGGGCGGCGCGCACGCCCCGCACCTTGTTGGCCGCGATCGAGGCGCCCGTCCCCGTCCAGCAGCAGACGATGCCCTGCTCGGCCCGCCCCTCGGCCACGTCGCGCGCTGCGGCCTCGCTCGCCCAGGCCCAGTCGTCGCGCTCGTCCGGGTTCAGGGCGCCGTGCAGGATCGGCTCGTGCCCGCGCTCGCGCAGCTCGCGCACGACCGCCTCGGCGACGCCCGTGAGCTCGTCAGCCGCAACCGAGATCCGCATGCCCCCAGCTTAGGGTCCGCCCGGCGTAGCTCAGAGGTCCCAGCCCAGGGGACGCCCGACGATGCTCTCGAGCCGCTCCACCTCGGGGCGGAAGAACTCCGCCAGGCGCTCGCGTAGCGCGGGAGGGAGCTCGGGCTTGGGCGCCTCGCCCCGCTCGGGGTCGTGGACGATCCGCTCGACCAGCCAGCGCAGCCGCTCGGGCAGCCGGTCGAAGTTGCGGTCGAGCGCGCGCAGCCCCGGCAGGCGCACCGCCCGATCCATGAGCCTGAAACCGCCCTTGGTCTTGCCCGAGCCCGTCTCCCACTCGCGCTCGAAGTCCTCGGAGCGGAACGAGGGGTCGACGCCCACGAACGCGAACACGCGGCGCATCGTCTCGACGCGCTCGCGGGCGAGCTCCTCGCGCGTGATCACGAGCACGCGGTCCGTCCCGAACGCCTCCAGGTAGGGCTCGAGCTGGAAGGCGTAGCGGCTGCGCTGCACGTACGAGGAGCGCTCGTCGGCCAGCGCCTCCTCCAACGGCCGCTCGTCGTAGCCGCCGCCCAGGTTGTGCAGGTAGTGCGAGAGCACGCGGTCGATCGGGTGGCGGACCATGTAGATCAGCCGGGCCTCCTCGGGCAGCGTCGCCGCCATGCGCTCGGCCACGCCCTCGAAGAAGGGGCGGTTCGTGTAGTGGGGGGAGGTCTCGCCGCGCACCGGCGCCGTGCCCGTGAAGTGGGAGCGGTACCAGTTCACGCCCAGCCCCCAGTTGAGCTCCTCGACGAAGAAGTTGAGCTCCTTGGGGCGCGACATCTCGATCTCGGGGTGGGCGTTCAGGTAGTGGTGGAGGCTGGTCGTGCCGCACTTGAGCCCGCCGATCACGACCACGTTCGGCAGCTCGCCGCGCGCCCGCTCGTACGCGCCGCGCGCGGCGCGCCGCCGATCGCCCGCGAAGCGCTCGTGCGCGCGGGCGATCATCGCCCGGTCGGCGGGATCGACGTAGGTCTCGCTCATCGCGCCACCCGGGCGCCGGCGCCCTCCGGGCTCAGGCTCCAGCCTTCGTTCTTCGACGCGGCTGCGGCCGCCACGCCGCGAACGCTACTTGGCGCCGAGCTTGGCGGCAGCCTCGCGGAAGGTCTTCACCTCGGCGGTCGGCTTCTTGCGGCCGTTCAGCTTCTCGCCGTGGCGGTTGACCCAGATCACCGGCACCTTCATCTTCAGCAGCGGCTCCACGTCGGTCTCGTACCCCGAGGTGATGTGGACCCAGCCCTTCTTGCCGCCGATCCGCCGCGCGCACTCCTTGAAGTGGGCGGGGTCGGGCTTGTAGCTGCGCACCTGCTGCGCGGTGACGACGATGTCGAGCTCGGTGCGCAGGTGCCGGCGCGAGAGCCCGAGCAGCTTGTCGTCGATGTTGGAGACGATGCCGACGTTGTAGCGGGCCTTGAGGCGATCCATGGCGGGGTTCGCCTCGCGGAAGGGCGGCCAGTAGGCCACCGAGTCGGGGAGGAACTGGGCGCGCGAGGGCTCGAGCTCCCAGCCCAGCTCCTTGGCGACGCGCACGGCGGTGCGGCGCAGCACCTCGGCGTAGAGCTCGTACGAGCCGCTCATCACCTCCTTCTGGATCTCGAAGAAGCGCGGGATGAGCTGCTCGCGGTCGATGCTGAAGCCGTCCTTCGCCGCCTCCTTCTCGAAGGCGTCAGCGATCCCCTTCTCCCAGTCGATCAGCGTGCCGTAGCAGTCGGTGGTGACCCAGGTGATGTCCTTGAGCTTGGGAAGAGCCATCGATGGTTCTCGAGATTCGAGGGATCGTGCGAGCGCAGCATTATGCCAAGCGCGGGCCCGCGGCCCCTCCCCAGCCCATCCGGGCGGCCCCTGCAGGGACGGTGCGGCGTCGCGGGCGCAGCCTCGATAGTCTGCGCGCCGCCCTCGCGCCGGGCGCGCGGCGGCAAGAGACCATGGACCTGCTCGAGTACCAGGGCAAGCAACTGTTCGCCAAGCACGGCATCGCCGTGCCCTCCGGCCGGCACGCCGACACGGTCGAAGGTGCCGTCGAGGCCGCGCGCGAGATCGGCTTCCCCTGCGTGATCAAGGCGCAGGTGCCGATCGGCAAGCGCGGCAAGGCCGGCGGCATCAAGCTCGCCAAGGACGAGGCCGAGGCGCGCACCCACGCCGAGGCGATCCTCGGCATGGACATCCGCGGCTTCACGGTCTACGACCTGTGGATCGAGGGGGCCTCGGAGATCGCGGCGGAGTACTACGCCTCGGTCGTCCTCGACCGCGGCGAGAAGAAGCTGCTCGCGATGCTCTCGCGGATGGGCGGCATGGACGTCGAGGAGATCGCCGAGCAGGACCCCACCGCGATGGTCAAGCGCCACCTCGAGCCCGGCAAGCCGCTCGACGCCGAGCTCGCCCGGGAGATCGCCCGCGAGGCGAGGATCGCGGACGACGTGGTCGACGCGGTGGCCGAGACCCTGGTCAAGCTGGCCGACGTCGCGGTGGCCGAGGACGCGACGCTGATCGAGGTCAACCCGCTGATCGTCACCGCCGACCGCCGCGTGGTCGCGCTCGACGCCAAGGTCACGATCGACAACAACGCGCTCTTCCGCCACCCGGAGCTCGCCGAGCTGCGCGACCGCTCCTCGGAGGACCCGCAGGAGGCGATGGCCAAGGAGAAGGGCCTCACCTACGTGAAGCTCGGCGGCAACATCGGCATCCTCGGAAACGGCGCCGGCCTCTGCATGTCGACGCTCGACGTGGTCGCGCAGGCGGGCGGCAAGCCGGCGAACTTCCTCGACGCCGGCGGCGGCTCCAAGGCCGACGCGATCGTGGATGCGCTCGAGGTGATCACCTCCGACCCGAACGTCACCGCGATCCTCTTCAACATCTTCGGCGGCATCACCCGCTGCGACGAGATCGCCAAGGGCATCATCGAGGCCTCGCAGCGGATCGAGATCAAGGTGCCCCTGGTGGTGCGCCTCGACGGCACCAACCAGGAGGAGGGCCTGCGGCTTCTGGCCGAGGCGAACCTGCCCAACCTGCACCAGGAGAAGACGATGCTCGGCGCGGCGAGGCGCGTCGTGGAGCTGGCGAACGCATGAGCATCATCGTCGACGAGAGCACGAAGCTGGTCGTCAGCGGCCTCACCGGACGCGAGGGAAGCTTCCACGGGCTGCGCAACCGCGACTACGGCACCGACGTGGTCGCCGGCGTCACCCCCGGCAAGGGCGGGCAGGACGTGGACGGCATCCCGGTCTTCGACACGATCAAGGAGGCCGTCGACGAGCGCGGCGCCAACACCTCGATGATCTTCGTCCCCGCGCGTTTCGCCGCGGCCGCGATCGACGAGGCGATCGACGCGGGCGTGGAGACGGTGATCGCGATCACCGAGGGGATCCCCGTCCACGACATGCTCAAGACCTACTGGAAGGCGCGCGAGGCGGGCGTGCGCCTGATCGGGCCCAACTGCCCCGGCGTGCTCTCGCCCGGCAAGGCCAACGTGGGGATCATCCCCGCCCAGTTCTTCGAGCGCGGCAAGATCGGCGTGGTCTCCAAGTCGGGCACGCTCACCTACCAGATCGGCAACGAGCTCAAGCAGGCCGGCGAGGGCAACTCGACGATCGTGGGGATCGGCGGCGACCCGATCGTCGGCTCCGACTTCATCGACATCCTCAAGCTCTTCGAGCAGGATCCGGAGACCGAGCTGATCGTGATGGTCGGCGAGATCGGCGGCGATGCCGAGGAGCGCGCGGCCGAGTTCATCGCCGAGCACATCTCCAAGCCGGTCGTCGCCTACATCGCGGGCTTCACCGCGCCGCCCGGCAAGCAGATGGGCCACGCCGGCGCGATCATCTCCGGCTCCTCGGGCACCGCCCAGGCCAAGAAGGAGGCGCTGGAGGCCAAGGGCGTGCGCGTGGGCACCTCGCCGACCGAGACCGCCCAGATCGCGGTCGAGGTCCTACGCGGCGGCTGAGCGCATCGGGCCTTGAGCACCCCGCGTGTGTGACGCCCGTCACCTAGGGGCAAGCGGCCCCCAGTAACCTGCGGCGACCGCCTACCTCGCACCCCATCCCCGGAGGCAACCGTTGTCAGAACTGCTCGCCAAGCTCGCGCGTACGCTCAGCCACCGCTGGAAGCGAAGCCTCGCGCTCGCGGTCCTGACCGTGATCGCCCTGGGCGCCGCGGTGGGAGCCGCCCCCGCTCCGCCGCCCGACGACTTCGAGGTGCCGGGCGCCGAGTCCCAGCGTGCGTACGACCTGCTCAACGCGCATACGCCCGCGCTCGCGGGAGCCGACGCGACCGTCGTCTTCTACGTCGAGGACGGGACGCTCTCGGATGCCGAGCGCAAGGCCGCGATCGAGGGCGCGCTCGAGGAGATCAGGGCGCTGGACGGCGTCGCGGTCGTCACCGACCCCTTCGAGGAGAAGCCGCCGCGGATCTCTCAGGACGGCAGGATCGCCGCCTCCGACGTGCGCTACACGCTCGCCCCCGAGGACGTCGAGCCGGAGCACGGCGAGGCGCTCGAGGAGGCGGCGCGCACGGCCGAACAGGGCGGCGTTGAGGTCGCGCTGCGCGGCATCGTCGTCGACATCGCCGGCGAGCAGGAGGCGCCGGTGGGCGAGCTGATCGGCGTCGCGATCGCGATCGTGCTGCTCACCCTGCTCTTCCGCTCCGCCGCGTCGATGGGCGCCACCCTCGTCGGCGCGCTGCTCGGCGTGATGGTCGGGCAGATGCTGATCGCCGCGCTCAGCCGGCCGCTCGGGCTGCCCGAGTTCGCCGGCGTGCTCGCGGTGATGCTCGGGCTGGGCGCCGGCATCGACTACGCGCTGCTCATCATCGGCCGCTTCCGCGAGCAGATGGCCGCCGGCGACTCGCTGCGCGACGCGGCGGCGAAGGCCGCTGCCACCGCTGGGTCGGCCGTGGTCACCGCGGGCCTGATCGTGATGGTCGCGATCGCCGGCCTGCTCGTGATCGGGATCCCGCTGATCGGCAAGCTCGGCATCGGCGCCGCGATCGGCGTCGGCGCGGTGGTGCTCTCGGCGATCACGATCCTGCCGATCATGATCGGCGCGCTCGGGCGCTGGCTGCGCCCGAAGAAGGCCGCGCACGTGCGCCACTCGGCCGCCTTCGAGCGCTGGGGCGAGGCGATCACGCGCCACCCGTGGCGGGCGATCGTCGCGGGTGTCGCGGTGCTGCTGGTCTTCGCGATCCCGGTGCTCGACATGCGCCTCGGCCTCCCCGACGATGGCAACCAGCCCGAGTCGAAGACCCAGCGCATCGCCTACGACAAGCTCAGCGAGGCCTTCGGCCCCGGGTCGAACGGCCCCTTCCTGCTCGTCGCCGAACCCTCGCGGGGCGAGCTGCCCCAGGCCGAGCTGACGGCGCTCACCGAGCGGCTGAGCGCGGTCGACGGTGTGGCGGCCGTGAGCCCGCCGCAGCCCAGCGAGGACGGAGCGATCGCGACCATCTTCCTGGTGCCCGAGACCTCGCCCGAGGACAAGGCCACCAGCGATCTGCTCGCCGAGCTGCGCGAGGACGTGATCCCGCAGGCGACCCAGGGCTCGGGCCTCGAGGTCTACATCGGCGGCAACACCGCGACCTTCGAGGACTTCTCCGACAAGGTCGCCAGCCGCCTGCCGGTCTTCATCGCGCTCGTGATCGGGCTCTCGGTGCTGCTTCTGATCGCGGCCTTCCGCTCGCTGTGGATCCCGCTGGTCTCGGCGGTCTTCAACCTGCTCTCGGTCGCGGCCGCCTACGGGGTGGTGACCGCCGTCTTCCAGGACGGCATCGGCGCGAGCCTGATCGGGGCCGACTCGAACGTCCCGATCGTTTCCTTCGTGCCGGTGATGCTCTTCGCGATCCTCTTCGGGCTGAGCATGGACTACAACGTGTTCCTGCTCTCCCGGGTCCACGAGGCCTACAACGAGGGCGACTCGCCGCGCGACTCGGTGATCCACGGCGTCTCGCGGATCGGCAAGGTCGTGCTGTTCGCCGGGCTGATCATGGCCTCGGTGTTCTTGGCCTTCGTGACCCAGCCCGACATCATCTCCAAGATGATGGGCCTCGGCCTGGGGCTCGCGATCCTGATCGACGTGCTGCTGGTGCGGCTGGTGATCGCGCCGGCGGTGGTCACGCTGCTCGGCGACCGCGCCTGGCGCGTGCCGGGCTGGCTGGACCGCGTGCTGCCGCGCGTCTCGCTCGAGGGGCACCTCGTGGAGAACGTGGATCCGCGCGGCGAGCCGCTCGATCCGGAGTTCGCCGCCCCGAGCCTGCGCGGGAACAACTCCGGCCCGCGTGGCGTGGGCGCCGACGGGCGGCCCGCAGCCGAGGCGGAGCGGGCTCGCAAGTAGACTGGCGCGCGGATGACGGTGGAGACGATCTCATTCGCGCGGGGCGCGCCGAGCCCCGACATCCTCCCGGCCGAGGCGGTCCGCGAGGCCGCCGCGGCGGCGCTCGCGGAGGACTGGCAACGCGCCCTCTCCTACGGCAACGGCCGCGGGCACCCCGGCTTGGTCGAGTGGGTCGCGGGGCTGCACGGGATCGAGCCGGACCAGGTGATGCTCACCAACGGCTCGATGGGCGCGGTCTCGCTGCTCTTCGAGCACGCGCTCGAGCCCGGCGACAGGGTCGTGATCGAACAGCCGACCTACGACCGCACGCTGCTGCTTCTGCGCCGGGCGGGCGTCGAGCTCGTCCCAGTGCCGCTCGAGGCGGACGGGATCGATGTCGCCGCGCTGGAGCGCGCGCTGGCCCAGGGCCCGGTGAAGCTCGTCCACGTGATCCCGAACTTCCACAACCCGGCGGGCTGCACGCTCTCGGCCGAGAAGCGCGAGCGGCTGGTCGAGCTGGCCGCCGAGCACGGTTTCCTCGTGCTCGAGGACGATCCCTACCGGTTGGTGCGGTTCGAGGGCGAGGAGCTGCCGACGCTGCTCTCGCTCGACCGCGCGGGTCGCGTGATCCACTCCTCCTCGTTCTCCAAGACTGTCAGCCCGGGCGTGCGCGTCGGGTACCTGGCGGGGCCTGTCGAGGAGATCGCCCCGCTCGCCCAGCGCGCCCACGAGTCCTACATCTCGCCCAACATGCTGGCCGAGTCGATCGTGCACGAGCTCTGCCGCAGCGGCGGGCTCGAGCGCAACGTCGAGTTCGTCAACGGGGTCCTACGCGAGCGTCGCGACGCCTTGGTCGGGGCGCTGCGCGAGCACCTGCCAGAGGCCGAGTTCGTCGTCCCCCAGGGCGGCTACTTCCTCTGGCTCTCCCTGGCCGACGACGTCGACACGCCGGCGCTGCTGGAGGCCTCCGCGCTTGAGGGAGCGCGCTTCGTCGCCGGACCCGACTTCCTGCTCGAGGGCGGGCGCAACTCCCTGCGCCTCTCCTTCGCCAGCGTCCCGGCCGAGCAGATCGGCGAGGGCATCGCCCGCATCGCCCGCGCCCTGGAGCGCCAGCGCCGCGGAGCCGCGGTCTAAGCGGACCGGCGCCGCCTGCGAGCACGTGCGCCGCGCGGCCTCGAGGCCGGGGTGCGAGCGCGCGACCGGGCGCAGGAGCAAGCGCGGCGGGCGCGGGCGCCACGGCCCGCGCCCCCGCATCAGGCGCTAACGCCCGTAGCGGTCGCTCGAGATGACCAGGTGCTCCGGCAGCGGGGGCCGGGGCGGGGGCGCCGGGTCCGCGCGCACGGAGACCGTCTCGGCGATGTCGCGGGCGATCGCGTGCTCACCCTCCGAGGAGCGGACGACGATCTCCTCGTCGGTCACCTCGGCGATCTCGCCCTCGAGCCCCGGGTAGAGGCCGGCCCGCTTGAAGTAGTGCAGAAGCTCCTCCGCCTCGTTCTCGAAGCGCAGGATCAGGACCTTGGCGCCGGGCTCGCAGTCGGCCAGCAGTGAACCCTCCTCGCGGATCCCCTCGACGATCGGGTGCCCGTGGGGGCAGGTCTTGGCATCACCGATCGCGGCCAGCATGCGCTCCTCCAGCGCGGGCGACATCGCGTGCTCGATCCGCTCGGCCTCCTCGTGGACCTCGTCCCAGGGGACCCCGAGCACATCGGTCAGGAAGCGCTCGACGAGCCGGTGGCGGCGGACGATCGCCCGCGCCTGCTTGCGACCGTCCTCCGTGAAGCGCAGCGACTTGTCCTCGTTGCGCTCGACGTAGCCGTCGCGCTCGAGGCGCCCGATCATCTCGTGGACGGTAGGCGGGGACAGCTGCATCGCGCGGGCGATGTTGGCGCCGGTGATGGGGAGTCCCGCCTCCTCCAGCCAGTACATCGACTGGAGGTACTCCTCCTCGGCGGCCGTTGCGTGCTCGGGTGCCATGGTGGCGCCATCCTAATCCGCCTACGGCGGTCAGAGGACTAGGGTCGAACTCCGGAGAGCGGGCCGGGGCGCTTGGGTCCGGCTACCGGATCCTTTCCCGACGCGGCGCGCCGCCGCCGGGGTCCCGGCGGCGGCGCGGGTGGGGAGGTCGGGGCTTGCGCTGCCCGTTCAGACCGAGCGTTGATACGCGCCGACGGAGCGCAGCGCGAACCAGCCGGCGAGCAGCAGGACCGCGAGCAGGAGCCCGGCGCGGGCCGCGATGAAGCCCCAGTCGCCGCCCTCGAGGACCGCGGTGCGGCTTGCCTCGATCGCCCAGTTGAGCGGGTTGAAGTCGGCGGCGGTCTGCATCCAGCCCGGGATCAGGTCCTTCTGCATGAACGCCGTCGAGATGAACGTGAGCGGCAGCTGCACCGCGGAGAGCAGCGCGATCAGCGACTCCTCCTTGCGGATGCGCAGCGCGAGCCCGTTGGAGAGGGCCCCGACCGAGCAGCCGAGCAGGATCGCCATTGCCAGCATCACGAGCACGCCGTCGATGCCGCCGGGGAAGCTCGCCCCGATGATCAGGGCGAGGGCGATCATGATCAGCGACTGGATCAGGATCACCACGGCGCTCTGCATCACCTTCCCCGCGACCAGGGCCGCCCGCGCGAGCGGCGAGACCAGCAGGCGGTCGGTGACGCCCCGGTCGAGGTCCTGGATCATCCCCATGCCGCCCCAGCTCGCGCCGAAGAAGGCGGTCATGATGATCACGCCGGGCACGAGGAAGTCGATGTAGGACGAGGTCTCGAACCCGGGGATCTCGACGACGCTGCGGAAGAGCTCACCGAAGAGCAGCAGCCAGATGATCGGCTGCATGAGCGTCACGCCGATCCACCACGGCTGCCGCCAGAGCGCGAGCAGCTCGCGCCACATCATGTAGGTGCTGTGTCTGAGTGCGAGCGCCATCAGCGGTTCTCCTCCTCGCTGTCGTCGTCGCGGCCCGCCTCGGCGTCGGCCTCGGCGAACGCGCGGCCGGTGTAGCGCAGGTACACGTCGTCGAGCGACGGGCGCGAGACGGTCACGGAAGCGACCGGGATCGAGGCGCTCTCGAGCGCCGCCATCACTCTCGGCACCGCCCGGGCGCCGTCGGCGACGCGGGCGCGCACCATGCGCCCGTCGACCATCACCTCGTGCACCTCGGCGAGCCTGTCGAGCGCGCCGTTGGCGTCGCCGTTCTGCGCCGGCTCGGCGAGCTCGACGTGGACGGCGTCGCCCTGCAGCTCGCCCTTGAGCGCCTCGGGCGAGCCCTGCACCACGATCCGCCCCCGGTCGACGATCGCGAGCTGCGAGGCGAGCTCGTCGGCCTCCTCGAGGTAGTGGGTCGTGAGCAGGATCGTGATCCCCTCCTCGCGCGCCAGGCGGGAGATCTCCTCCCACATCGCCACGCGGACCTCCGGGTCGAGGCCCGTCGTGGGCTCGTCCAAGAACAGGACCTTGGGGCGATGGACCAGCGCGACCGCGATGTCGAGGCGGCGCTTCATCCCGCCGGAGTAGCCGCGCGCGACCCGGTCGGCGGCCTCGGCCAGCCCGAACTGCTCGAGCAGCTGGTCGGCGCGCCTGCGCAGCTCGGGCCCCGGCAGGCCGTGGATGCGGCCCTGCAGGACTAGGTTCTCGCGGCCCGTGAGCTCGCCGTCGACGCCGGGGTTCTGGGCGACGACGCCGATCGCACGGCGCACGCGTGCGGCCTCCCGCAGCACGTCGTGGCCGGCCACCCGCGCGGAGCCCGAGTCGGGCGTGGACAGCGTCGTGAGGATCTTCACGGTCGTCGACTTGCCCGCGCCGTTGGGGCCGAGCAGGCCGAAGATCACGCCCTCGGGCACCGAGAAGCTCACCCCGTCCAGCGCCCGCACGTCGGGCGGATAAGTCTTCACGAGGCCTTCCGCCTCGATCGCGTTCATCGCGTCATCCTCCTCGCTCTATGGGATATCATTCAATCGTCAAATAACTTAATCGCTAAGAGACTTTGCCGTCAAGACAAAACAAGGACGCACTGATCGGGGAGCTGGGGGAGGCGTTCCGCCGGGCCCAGAACGTCAACCAGGTCTTCGACCGGGCTGCCGCGGAGCGGCTCGGTGTAAACCTCACCGACCTGTTCGCCATGGACCTCCTGCACCAGCGCGGACAGCTCACGGCGGGCGAGCTCGCACGCGAGATGGGGCTCACCACCGGAGCGGTGACGGCGGTGGTGGACCGCCTCCAGCGCGCCGGCTACGCCGAGCGCGTGCGCGACGAGCACGACCGCCGGCGCGTGTCGATCCGGCTCACGGACAAGGCGCTCGACGCGGTGAACGAGATCTACGAGCCGATGAAGCGCGAGTGGGTTCGCTACATGAACCGCTGGTCGACGGCTGAGCTCGAGCTGATGCTCGGTTTCATGCGGGGCGCGCAGGATGTGGTGCTGGGGCATCTGGATCGCGTCCGGGGCGGGCCTGACGAGAGGTCTCGGTAGAAGGACTCCGGCGATGCCGGGCGCTCATCGCAACGCGGCCGGCCACGCGCAGGAAAAGAGGGCCGCCCCCAGCGCGGAAGCATCGTCCAGCTGGCGGCACGCAAAGAAGGAGGCCGCCCCTGGACGGGGCGGCCTCCCGGACGCCGCTCAGGAACCTGGTGCGGAACCTGAGCGCTACGAAGAGCGCGCGTCGAAGTCCGAGGGCGTGGGCGTGAGCCTCGGCTCGGTCGAGCCGTCGCCAAACGCGCCCCAGAAGTTCGACCCCCAGCACAGGGTCTGCCCCGACTCCCGGATCGCGCAGGTGTGGTTGTCGCCCGCGGCGAGCGCCTCGGCGTTGCTGAGCCCCTGGACGGGAGCTGGGCCGGTCAGGCGCCGACGAGCGAGCTCACCACCGCCTCGTAGAAGCCGTCGCCCATCGCGCCTTCGGTCACGGTGGCGTTGGGGAAGCGGGGCAGCGCCTCGCGCAGCGCCTCGTCGCGGGCGGGGCCGTTCGCCACGCAGAAGAAGCGACCGACCGCGGCGGCGACCTCCAGGTCCTCGAGCGAGTCCCCGACCGCGATGCACTCCTCCGGCGCGTAGCCGCGGGCGCGGCGGTGGAAGTCGACGCCGCGGGCCTTGCTCGCTCCCCCGGGGACCACGTGGTAGGCGTGGGCGGGCCCGTCGATGCCGTCCATGCGCCGGCCGATCGCGCCGTTGTCGAGGAAGCGCAGGTCGGTGTGCCCGTGCCGCTCGAGCAGGCGGTTGGCCTCCTCGACGTCGGCCTTGCCGCGCATGAGCAGCGAGTACTCGCGCCCGACGTGCCAGGGCGAGTGCCACTCGAGCCGGCCGGGATTGGCCTCGAACAGAAGCTCGGGTATGCCGGCCGCGATCATCTTCTCCGCGGGCGTGCCGTCCTCGTCGGGGCGCCAGTCGCCGGTGAGCAGCGTGCGCTCCCCGTCGATCACGACCGCGCAGCCGGCCTCGTAGATGTACGAGGTCTGGCCGAGCATGCGCGCGTCGGCCAAGACCTGGGCCTCCCGGCGACCGGACATGATCACGACCTCGACGCCGGCGCGGTGGCACGCCTCGAGCGCGCGCGCCTGCCGCAGGGTGAAGTTGCCCTCGGGGTCGCGGAAGAGGGAGCCGCCGGGGCCGAGCAGGGTGCCGTCGAGATCGGTGTAGACGCAGCGGATCGCCATCGCGCGGGAACGCTAGCGCCCGCGACCACCCCGACCGCGCCCGGGCGTGGTTACGTTTGGGACGTGGCGATCTGGCGACTGGCCGGCGGCCTCGAGCTGAGCTTCCCGCCCCCGCGCGCCGCGGGGATCGTCAACGTGACCACCGACTCCTTCTACTCCGGGGCGCGCAGCGGCACCCCCGAGCGGGCGATCGCCGACGGCCTGCGCCTGGTCGAGCGGGGCTTCGACCTGCTCGACGTGGGCGCGGTGGCGGCGCGCGCCGGCGCGCCCGTGCCGCCGGAGGAGGAGGCGGCGCGGCTCGTCCCCGCGATCGAGGGCCTGGCCGAGCGCGCCGGGGTGCCGGTGATGGCGGACACCTTCTCGCCGCAGGTCGCGCGCGAGGCGCTCGCCGCCGGCGCCGCCGCGATCAACGACATCTCCGGCGGCAGCGACGAGATGTTCGAGCTCGTCGCCGAGACCGGCTGCGGGTACGTGCTCATGCACATCGAGGGCCCGCCTCGCGTCGACCGCCCGCCGCCCGCCTACGACGATGTCGTCGCCCACCTCGCCGAGTGGTTCGCCGAGCGCCTGGAGCGGGCGCGCGCCGCGGGCGTTGCCCCGGAGCAGGTCGTGCTCGACCCCGGCCCCGACTTCGACAAGGGAGTCGACGCGAACATCGAGCTGCTGCGGCGCTTGGAGGAGCTGCGGGTGGAAGGCCGGCCGCTGTTCGCCGCGATCTCGCGCAAGGACTTCCTGGGCGCGGTCCTCGCGGGCTCCTGGGAGCGGCGCCTGCCCGCTGAGGAGCGCGGGCACGCGACCTGCGCGGCGGCGGCGATCGCGGTCGCGAACGGTGCCGACATCCTGCGCCTGCACGACCGCGAGGCGCTCGACGCGATGCGGATGGCGGCGGCGATCGCGGGCCCGGCGGCGTGAGCGCGGCCGACGCCCGCAGCCGCATCGACCGCGCCTGGCGCAACGTGATCGCGACGGGCGCCGACGACGGCCGGCTGGTCGCGAGCAGCTTCGAGGAGCCGCGGCCCGCGGTGAGCGTTCCGCTGCCTCGCGACCTGCCCGAGGGCTTGGCCGAGGGCCTGCGCGCGGCCGGGATCGAGCGGCTGTACGCCCACCAGAACGAGGCGCTGGGGGAGGCCGCGCAGCGGCACGTGATCGTCACCAGCGGCACCGCCTCCGGCAAGTCGCTCGCCTTCAACCTGCCGGTACTCGAGGGCCTCGCGCGCGACCCGCGCTCGCGCGCGCTCTACCTCTATCCCACGAAGGCGCTCGCGCAGGACCAGGCGCGCAAGCTGTCCGAGCTTCGCCTGCCGTTCCTGCGCCACGCGATCTACGACGGTGACACCCCGCGCGAGGACCGCCCCCAGATCCGCCGCCGCTCGAACCTCCTGCTCTCCAACCCGGACATGCTGCACGTCGGGGTGCTGCCCCACCACAAGCGCTGGGGCGACTTCTTCGCCAACCTCGGCTGGGTCGTCGTCGACGAGGCGCACACCTATCGCGGCGTCTTCGGCTCGCACGTCGCGAACGTGCTGCGCCGCCTGCGGCGCGTGGCGCGGCTCTACGGCTCGGACCCGCGCTTTCTGCTCGCCTCGGCGACGATCGCGAACCCGCAGGAGCTCGGCGAGCGCCTGGTGGGCGAGCCGGTGAGCGTGGTCGGGGAGGACGGCGCGCCGCGCGCGGGCAGGCGGATCGTGATGTGGAACCCGCCGGTGATCGACGAGGCAACGCAGAAGCGGCGCTCGGCGCTCTCGGAGGGCGCGGAGCTGCTCGCCGACCTGGTCTCCGAGGGCCTGCGCACGATCTGTTTCCTGCGCTCGCGCAAGGGCATCGAGCTGATCCAGCGCTTCGCGCGCCAGCGCCTCGAGGAGCGCGGCCAGGGCGAGCTGGCCGAGCGGATCGCGCCCTACCGCGCCGGATACACGCCGCAGCAGCGCCGCGAGATCGAGGCGCGGCTGATGGCGGGCGAGCTGCTCGGGGTGGTCGCCACCGACGCGCTCGAGCTCGGCATCGACATCGGCGAGCTCGACGCCTCGATCTGCGTGACCTTCCCCGGCACCGTCGCGAGCCTGCGCCAGATGTGGGGCCGCGCGGGCCGGCGCTCGGAGGGGCTTGCGATCTACATCGCCGGGGAGGACGCGCTCGACCAGTTCTTCTGCCGCCACCCCGAGGAGTTCCTCGGCCGCCCGGTCGAGGCGGCGATCCTCGACCACCGCAACGAGCGCATCCAGGCCGGGCACGTCTTAAGCGCCGCCTACGAGATCCCGCTCGGCGGCGCCCCGCCCCAGCCGGGCTCCGCCGACGACGAGATCCTGGGCGAGGGCTGGCGCGAGCGGGCCGACGAGCTGGTGTCCGCCGGGCAGCTGCGCCGCTCGCGCGACGGGCGCTACCTGCCGCGCGGGCCGGGCTTCCCCGCGGGCGAGGTGGCGCTGCGCTCGGCCTCGCCGGACGCCGTCGCCGTGGTCGACGTGGGCTCGGGCGAGATGCTCGGCCTGGTCGAGGCCGAGCGCGCGTTCACCACCGTGCACCCCGGCGCTGTCTACCTGCACCTCGGCCGCTCCTACGAGGTGCGCGAGCTCGACCTGGAGGCGCGCCGCGCGATCGTCGAGCCCTTCGACGGCGACTGGTACACGCAGCCCAAGAAGGAGACGATGGTCTTCATCGAGCGGATGGGCGAGCGCACCGAGCGGCTCGGCTGCGAGCTCAACTTCGGCGAGGTCTCCGTGACCGAGCAGGTGATCGCCTACCAGCGCAAGCGGCTCGCGGACCACGAGGTGATCGACCTGGTCGGCCTTGAGCTTCCCGAGCAGAACTTCCCGACGCAGGCGCTCTGGTACGTGCTCCCCGACGAGCTCGCCGGCCCCGCCGCGCTGCCGCCCGACGTCCAGCTCGGCGCGCTGCACGCCGCCGAGCACGCCCAGATCGCGGTGCTCCCGCTGCTCGCGATGTGCGACCGCTGGGACATCGGCGGGCTGTCCACCAACGTCCACTTCCAGACCGGCCGGCCGACGATCTTCATCTACGACGGCCACCCGGGCGGCGTGGGCATCTCCCGCCGCGGCTTCGAGCGCTTCGACCGGCTCGTGGGCGACGCCGCGAGGCTCGTCGGAGAGTGCCCGTGCGAGCGCGGCTGCCCCTCGTGCGTGCAGAGCCCGAAGTGCGGGAACCTGAACGAGCCGCTCCACAAGCAGGGCTCGCTCGCGCTCATGCGCGGGATGCTCGCCGCCACGTGATCGACCTTCCTCGTCCGGTGGACTAGAACACTGGGTTCACGTGAGCGTGGATGCGCAGGACAGCCGCCCGCCCCAGGTCGCCGTCGTCGGCAGGGGCGCCCCGGACCCAGGGGCGGAGGCGCTCGCCGAGGAGGTCGGCCGCAGGCTCGCCTCGGCGGGCGCGCGGGTCGTCTGCGGCGGCCTGGGCGGCGTGATGGCCGCGGTCGCCAAGGGCGCTCGCGAGGCCGGGGGCGAGGTGATCGGCATCGTGCCCGGCACCGAGCCCGCCGACGCCAACCCGTACTGCACGCACGTCGTCGCCACCGGGATCGGCAAGGCGCGGAACCTGGCGGTCGTCGCCTCCGGCGACGCGGTGATCGCGGTCGGCGGCGAGTGGGGGACTCTGTCGGAGATCGCGTACGCGCGCCACTTCGGCAGGCCGGTGATCGCGCTCGGGAGCTGGCGGGTCGAGCCGCACGCTCCGATCGCCGGCGGGCCCGGCATCGAGGAGGCCGACACGCCCGAGCGCGCCGTGGCCCTGGCTCTGAGCGCGATCGGCCGCGGAGCGGCTAGCCTTTAGCGGCCTCGGCGAGGTAGCTCAGTTGGTAGAGCACACGACTGAAAATCGTGGTGTCGCCGGTTCGAATCCGGCCCTCGCCACTCTCCCGGCCCCCGCAGCGGGGCCTTTTTCATGCAGGCGCTCCGGCGGGCGCTGCGGCACCGGGCTCACCGCGCGGGCCCTTCGGTGCGGCAGGCCCCCTGGGCCTTCGGCGCGAGCCCGTCCCTGAGCGCGCGCAGGAGCTCGCGGAGCTGTTCGCGCTGGCGGTCGTCCAGGGATGCGAAGAGCTCTTCCTCCGCCGCTGCGTGGGCCTGCGAGGCGCTCATGAACCGCATCTCGCCGGCCTTGGTGAGCGCGACGAAATGGCGCCTGCGATCGGCCGGGTCGCGCCGGCGTTCGACCAGCCCCTCGGCCTCGAGCGGGTTGAGCAGGGTGACGAGCATGCTCGGCGCCGTGTCCATGATCCGGGCGAGATCGCTCTGCGCGAGCCCGCCGTGGTCGTGGAGCAGCCCGAGCACCTGGAACTGCCGGGAGGTGAGGCCGTGCGCGGCGTGAGCGGCGCGCAGGCGGTTCGTCGCGACCTGGCCGAGGATCGCGAGCTGGAGCGCTGGGCCGTCCGCGTGCTCCTCGAAGGTGCGCGCGGCTGCGCGCGGCGGTGGATCGGATCGGGGACTCATGGCCGGGCCGCTAAATTAGCGCGGTACATCGTTTAGATGAATAAACGATTAAGCAGCAATAACGCAATCAGGAGGCCCCATGCAAGCGATCACGCTCGACGCCCACGGCGCCGCGCCGGCGCTCCGCGACGACCTTCCCGAGCCCACCCCGGCTGAGCACGAAGTCATCCTGCGCGTGCACGCCTCCTCAGCGAACCCCGGCGACAACATGATCGCCGCGGGCCTCCTTGCGAAGGAGGGCCTCGAGTACGAGTTCCCCGTGACGCTCGGCAGGGACTTCGCGGGGGTGGTCGAGCGGGCCGGTGCGGCCGTCCGCGACCTCGAGCCCGGCGACCGGGTCTTCGGCGTGGTGCTGCCCGCCGCCCCCACCGTCCGCGCGGGGGCGTGGGCGGAGCTGATCGCGGTCCCCGCCGGCCAGGCGATCGCGCGGGTGCCCGACGGAGTCGACCTGGCCGTCGCGGGCGCAGCGCCGGTCGCGGGGCTCGCCGCGATCGCCGCCGTCGAGGCGCTTGAGATCACCCCCGGCGAGGACGTCCTCGTCGTCGGCGCGACGGGCGGCGTGGGCAGCCTCGCCGTTCAGCTCGCAGCGCGGGCCGGAGCGAACGTCATCGCCCCCGCGCTGCCGCAGGACGAGGGCTTCCTACGCGACCTCGGCGTCAGCGTCGTCCTGCCCCGCGAGGGCGACCTCGTCGCCGCCGTGCGCGAGCGCTTCCCCGACGGGGTCGACGCCCTGCTGGACCTCGTGAGCTACGTGCCCGGCGCCTACGACGCCGCGCTCAGGGACGGCGCGCGCGTGGCCTCGGCCACCTGCGCGGCGGGCGAGGGCCCGGGGCGCACCAACGTGATGGGAGACCCCACCCCGGAGAGCCTCGAACGCCTCGGGGCGCTGCTGGCCGACGGCACGCTGCGCGTCCCCGTCCAGGCGAGCTACCCGCTCGCGCGGGCGCCGGAGGCGCTCGCCGCGCTCGAGACCGGGCACAAGCAAGGCAAGCTCGCGATCGCGTTCGCCTGACGCCGGCGAGATCTGATGTAGGGTGCGCGTCCCGACTGGTTCGCCGGATGACTTGCGCCAGCTTGAGTCCCGTCGCACTCTCCCGCGTCTCTTCCCCAAGCCCGGACGGAGCCTACGTTGGGCTGGGGATCGGACGCTGAGGCAATCAGGCCTGAGGCCTAGATGATTTCGTGGGCGACGCGAGCCGCCTGAGGGGCGCCAACGGAATCCCGCCAGTCGTCATCGGTACGTGGCTCTTTGGCATGGTCTGCACCGTGGCGCGGCGCTCAGCCTGCAGAGTGCTTCCAGAGGTGCTCGCTCTGGCCCTCCCGATCAGTTGTCGTTCAGTGGCGCATTTCTCAGAGAACGTCCTCTCTTGTCCTTCCGCCGGGCGCGCGATGGCCCGCGCGTTCGTGAGGGACACCCGTCTGGGTGAAACCGCGTCATAAAGCTGCATAATGCGTGGGTACGTACTTACGCCGTTGATCACGTAGCTCAGTCGACGCTCCGTTAGCTCGTCTAGAAGCGCCAACCCCTTGAGTTGAGCCGAGAAGTCGCTTTTCTTCCTGTACGTCGCGAGGTCGAGCGCGACCTGCTCGACCGATGGGTTGGACTGCAGCCAACGTGCCCAGCGTTTGACGTCATGCGGAATCTCCCAGGCGAGACGCGGGATTGCGCGTGCGCCAGCGTTCTGCAGGAGGGCGAACATCACAAGCGATCGCTTCGCCATGTACAAGAACTCCGTACGAGGGCGTGGAGACCAAGTCGAGTACGACGGTGCGACCACGTCGAGGTAGCCGGCCTGAGCGATCTCGCCCGGCAACGTGTCCCGTTCGGACCACACCCGTTCCAGGACGCGATCTCGGCCAAACATCAGAAGTACGAGCCCCTGATGCTCGTCGAGTCCTACGAAGTCGCGGATCTCGTCTACCGAGCGGATCCCGCGCCTGGTGAGAGCGTCCTCAATCGAGATCGAGTAGATGGGTTCGGTCAATTGTCCTCGCAAGCCCCGGCGGTACCGGATTCTTGGGAGGTACGCAGGCAGGTTCCGTGCAGGAACCGCCGCTGCCGCGATGTCGTCGAATCCCGGGCCTCCAATCTCGGCCATGTAGCTGGCGGTGATCGGTAGCCCAGGATGAAGCACCTCAACGCCCCCAGGTGCTTGCGGCCCCCAACCTCGACATGCATGTGCCGTTTCAGCCGCACCACACGTCTGCTGCCACGGGCAGCCTCTACAAAAGGGGCCGAGCCCAAGTTCGAACAGTCGCTCGGGCTGGGCCATGGCTACGCAGCCTCGGTACGACGCCCGCGTATCCGTGCGACGGCGCTCCGGTCGACAGGATCCACCTTCTCGATCGTCCCCGTCATTTCGTAGCCAGCCTCGAGACAGCCACGCATGGCGATAGCCGCGTGGCCGCAGACGACTCCGACCTGACGATTGCCCACGAGCACCGGCGGTGGATTGCCGAGCACGAGCGTAACTCGTGCTCCCGCGCTCGGTGGATCATCCACCTCAAGTGAGATGGGGACGTCCTGTGGCAAGGTGCAGAGGGTTCCCGAAACGGGTGCCGTTGGGCTGTCTCCGCTCAAATCGCCGTCTCCGGCGCTCGTGATGAAAGTGCGCGGTGGCACCTTCGGCGTGTCAACAGCCCATCTGGTTCCGCCGCCCATTATGGCCTCCTTCCGTAAGCCGTGAGCGCGCAGTTGAGTCCTCCGAGCGGGGGCGCCACCCGATACTCGACGTATACTGGCGCAAGTCCGCCAATCGACCCGCGCACTTCACGATGTGTGTAATCGTCCATACATCACACATCGTAATGAGCGGACCGGCGGAATCTTGACGATGCCTGAACCCTTCAAGAGCCAAGCACCATCGGCCGACAAGCTGGCGTCCGTCGTGAGCGAAGCCGTGGGAGCACGACTTCGGCGTGCTCGCACGGAGGCCGGTCTTTCTCAAAGCCAGGTCGCGCGTGCCCTCGGCTACGCGCCTTCGCTGATCTCCGCGTTCGAATCTGGCGCTCGACGCTTGAAGGTCGATGACCTGGTTCGGCTGTGTGCCTTGTTCGAAAAGTCGGCCGACTATTTCCTGGCTCCGATGGAACCGGTTCTTGCTCCTCGGGTCGGTGTAAAGCTGCGGGCGAAACTGGCTGCAGTCCCGCAGCAGAGTCTCGTGGATGCCGTTGGGAGCTTCTTGGACTACGCAGAGCTCGAGCTATCCCGCTCGGCCACCCTCCCGGACTTAGGCGCGGATGAACGGGATCCCGAGGTTGCGGCTCGGCGGGTGCTAGAGGATGCTGGCGTGAGCGAGCCGCCCGTCGACCTGGATCGCGTGACCCGCGCGCTGGGAATTCCGGTGATTGCGTGGAGCTTCCCCGATTCGCTTTCTGCTCTGCTCGCTGATACCGAAGCCGGTGGTTATGTGATCGGTGTCAACCGATGGCACCACCCGAACCGCCAGCGGTTTTCCATTGCTCACGAATGCGGCCACGCCGTTCTAGGTCATGCCGCAGATTTCTACTTGGAGTTCACCGATGTCAATCCACTCGGTGAGCACGCGCCGTTTGATGGCGCGCACGAGCGAGCGGCGAACCAGTTTGCAGCGGCTCTGCTCATGGACGCTCAGTGGCTTCACGCGGACTTTCGCGCGGGCGTCCGCGATGCCGCGACTTTGGCCGCGAAATATCGAGTCTCGGAAGAGGCGATGAGTTTTCGGCTGCTCAACCTTCGGCTGGCATGACTGTGCCCCCTGTGAGCAGTGAGCGCTTCTTCCCCTCCAGGATGCCTCTCAGGCCCAGTGCTCCGGCCGTCTAGTCAAGTCGCTGCGCACACCTCAGCCCGCCGCATGAGCTCCGCGCGCCACCGCGTGTTCGCGGTGAGCAGGGCGGCGCGCTTGTACTCGGCGGCGGCCTCCTCGTTGCGGCCGAGGCGCTCGAGCAGGTCGGCGCGGACGGCGGGCAGCGGCGGGTACTCGGCGAGCGCGGGCTCGTGGTATTCGGGCTCGCATTGACAGGCCGGTGGTGGCAGGATTAACCCGTCCAAGCAAGGCGATCCGCTTCACGGTTCATGGCCAAGCGCAATACACGTAGCCCGCGCGAAGCTAGTGGTGCAGCTGTTATCGCGCAGCCGACGACAGAACTTTTTCTCGGCCTCGTCGGGGCGATCGGCACCCCTCTTCGCTGGGTTAGTCGGGAGATGCAGCGCGAGCTTGCTTCCTACGACTACACGGTCACTGAGATCGGACTTAGCGACTTCTTCAAGCATCTCTCATGGAAGCGGAGGCTTCCCGATGATCCATACGACGAACGCACGTGGGCGGCAATGGACGCCGGCAACGAACTGCGGAGGACTTGGCAGAGGGACGACGCTCTCGCCCTCTTAGCGGTCGGCCGGATCGAGGACGAGCGCATTGCTGAAGCGAAGCGTCGGAACGTTCAGTTTGACCCCAGCGTTGGGCCCCCGGCAATCGATCGAAGGGCTTACATCATTCGGTCGTTAAAGACCCCAGGTGAGCTGCGGGCCCTACGAAACATCTACGGGCCCCGGTTCTTTCTCATCGGAGCTCACTGCGGGGAGCCAACCCGCATCGCCAACCTCCGGAGGCTGATCGCGGAGCGGGCGGACGGAAAGGATGAGGCCGAGTGGGCTCATGCGCCCTCCCAATTGATCGCGCGCGACTGGAACGAGGAGACTGAAGGCGGGCAGGACGTTCGTGGCACCTTCCACGAGGCTGACTTCTTCATCGACGCGCATGACCGGAGCACAATCAGGCGGGATCTCCGAAGGATCCTCCGAGTCCTCTTTGGATACCCCTATGCCACCCCAACTCGCGAGGAATACGCGATGTTCGAGGCTGCTGGTGCCGCGCGCCGGTCCGCAGAGCTTGGCAGACAGGTTGGCGCTGCGATTGCTACCCGAGATGGCTCAATCGTCGCAGTTGGCACAAATGAGGTCCCGGCTCCTGGTGGAGGCCCGTACTGGGAGGGCGATGACTCCGATCATCGCGAGTTCACAAAGGAGAGGGATACGAATGCCGAGTATCGCGAGCGAATGGCAGATGAGATCGAACGCTTGATCGGGGGTCGTTTCGATCGCGCTGCCAATCGAGTGGCCCGTTTGAGCAAGACCCAGGCCGAAAAGCTACGTGCGGATCTACTCGCCAATCTGGCCAAGGATGTCCTGAGAACCAGTGTCGGCGATGTCACCGAGTTCGGTCGGGCTACCCACGCTGAAATGTCGGCACTTGTCGATGCGGCTCGCCGAGGGGTCTCCGTCGAGGGCACCACGCTGTTCACTACTACGTTTCCCTGCCATAACTGCGCGCGTCACATCATCGAGGCAGGGATAACGCGGGTTGTATTCATCGAGCCGTACTCAAAGAGCAAGGCGTTGGAACTCCATGCGGATTCCATGGAGCTCGCAGCGGCTCAGAAGGGCCCAAGCCGCTCACAGAAAACCCGTTTTGAGCCGTTCGTTGGGGTAGCGCCACGTCGGTATTTGGAGTTGTTCGACGCTCACGCGCGCGAGGTCTGGGGTCATCCGAAGCGCAAAGACGATCGCGGCTACACAACGGACTTTACGGCGCTCAAGGCCACGGCGAATCCAGTGTTCTCGGACCTCGAACAAGCTGAGTTGCGTCCGATGGTCCCGATATACCGCCACCGAGAGCGTCGCGCCATAGATCTGTTGCAGGAGCTCTTTGACAAGACCAAGCTTGCTGTGAAGGAGGATGTGAATTGAGTCAACGACAGTCCTTGCGCCAGGTGATCGCCCAGACGAGCAAGGCTGTTCGTACTGGGCCCATCGAACTCCGACGTGCCGCCGAGGTCGCGGCGACGCTCAACGCAAGCCGCCCGAGCCCGAATTCTCCAGTGGTGCAGCCCAAGCGCTGATCGACCCCGCGGCTGTTAGCACCAGAAAGGTGGGTCAAATGCTCCATTGGGAAGCGCCGGCGCGCGGTCTCTCCTCTTGGCCCTAAAGCGCACTCGTTCGAAGCGCTTTCTCCAGGCCACAATAATGCCAAGCACCTAGGGTGGGGGTGCTTCTGCGCACTGCCTCACGCGACGGATCGAACTCTGTCCAACATCTCAGCATGCTGATTGAGAGACGGAGCGATGCGGGCCGCGCCTTCATTTCGGGTCGCATCTGGCATCTGCTGAGGGTGTTAACCGGAGAGACCGCGTGAGGGGGATCGTTTAGGCCCCCGCAGCCGCGCACACCTCGGCCCGCCGCATGAGCTCCGCGCGCCGCCGCGTGTTCGCGGTGAGCAGGGCGGCGCGCTCGTACTCGGCGACGGCCTCCTCGTGGCGGCCGAGGCGCTCGAGCAGATCGGCGCGCACGGCGGGCAGCGGGGAATACTCGGCGAGCGCCGGCTCGTCGGCGAGCTCGTCGACGAGCGCCAGCGCCTCCTGGGGCCCCGAGGCCATGCCGATCGCGACCGCGCGGTTCAGCTCGACGACGGGGGAGGGCATGATCTGGGCGAGCCCGTCGTACAGCGAGACGATGTGCTCCCTGTCGGTGTCCTCGGCCGTGGGCGCGACCGCGTGGCAGGCGGCGATCGCCGCCTGCAGCGTGTAGGGGCCGATCGGTCCGCCGGTGGCGTAGGCGCGCTCGAGCGCGGCGAGGCCGCGGCGGATCAGAAGCCGGTCCCAGCGGGTGCGGTCCTGGTCGGCGAGCAGGACCGGCTCGCCGTCGGGTCCGACGCGCGCCCGCGTGCGCGATGCCTGCAGCTCCATCAGCGCCGCCAGCCCGTGGACCTCCGCCTCGTCCGGGAGGAGCTCGGCGAGGATCCGCCCGAGCCTCAGGCCCTCCTCCATGAGCTCGGGGCGGATGACCTCCTCCCCCGAGCTCGCCGCGTATCCCTCGTTGAAGATCAGGTAGATGACCTCGAGCACCGCGGCGAGCCGCTCCTTCAGCTCGTCGCGGCCCGGCACCTCGAACGGAACGCGCGCCGCCGCGAGCGTGCGCTTCGCACGGGTGATCCGCTGGGCGATCGTGGCGCGCGGCTTGAGGTAGGCGGAGGCGATCTCCTCGGTGGTCAGGCCGCCAAGCAGGCGCAGCGTGAGCGCCACCCGCGCCTCGGGCGAGAGCACGGGGTGGCAGGCCGTGAAGATCAGCCGCAGCAGGTCGTCATCGAAGGGGTCGTCGATCTCGGCGGCCAGGTCGTGCTCGATCGCGCGCCGCAGCTCGGCGTCGCGGCCGAGCTCGGCGACCTTGCGGTCGTGCACCTCCGCGCGGCGCAGCCGGTCGATGGCGCGGTGCTTCGCCGTGGCCGTGAGCCAGGCGCCCGGGTTGTCGGGGACGCCTTGGGCGGGCCACTGCTCGAGCGCGGCGACGAAGGCCTCCTGCGCGAGATCCTCGGCGAGGCCGACGTCGCGGACGACGCGGGCGACGGCCGCGATCACCTTGGCGGACTCGATCCGCCAGACCGCCTCGACCGTCGCCCTGACGTCGCCCTTCGTCACCGATCCGGTGCGCTCGCTACGCGCTCTCGCTCTGCGCCTGCTCCTGCTCGCGCATCCGCTCGGCCTTCTCGCGGAGCTCGGGCGTGAACTCGTCGCCGAAGTCATCCGCCTCGTAGAACGGGCGGAGCTCCACGCACGACTCCTCGCCGGTGGGGTTGGGGATGCGCTTCGCCCACTCGATCGCCTCGTCGAACGACTGCACCTGCCAGATCCAGTAGCCGGCGACCAGCTCCTTGGTCTCGCTGAACGGTCCGTCGACGACCTTGCGCTCGTCGCCCGAGAAGTAGACGCGCGCGCCGGCCGAGCTCGGCTTGAGCCCGTCGCCGTCGAGGATCACGCCCGCCTTCAGGAGCTCCTCGTTGTAGGCCATCATCGCCTCGAGCATCTCCTGGCTGGGCAGCTGCCCGGCCTCGGTCTGCTCGTTCGCCTTCACCAGCACCATCACTCGCATCGTTGCCTCCTTTATTGGTCTCAGCGGTGCTTCTACCCGTGCGTCGAACGAGCAAGGCCGAATTCGACACGGGACCAAAAATCAGCCGACGACGGCCGGGACGAATCGACCGCTGGCGTCTAGAGTCGAAGTATCGATCCCCGTTACGAGGTACTCGACGATGCCGCGCGCCTAGCGCAGCAGTTCGTCGCCAGCCTGGGCTCGCGGTCGGTTCGCGAGCACGCGAGCATGGGGGAGCTGCGCGCTTCGCTCGATCGCGAGCTGACCGACGCGGGCGAGGACCCGCGGACGGTCATCGCCGAGCTCGCCCGCGACGCGGAACCGGGGCTGGTCGCCTCGGCGGGCCCGCGCTACTTCGGCTTCGTCGTGGGCGGCGCGCTGCCGGTCGCGGTCGCCGCCGACTGGCTCACCTCCGCCTGGGACCAAAACGGCACGAACTACCTGGTCTCCCCCGCGCCCTCGATCGCGGAGGAGGTGGCGGGGCGGTGGGTCAAGGAGCTGCTGGGCCTGCCGCCGGACGCAAGCACGGGATTCGTCACCGGCTGCCAGATGGCCCACTTCACCTGCCTGGCCGCTGCCCGCCACGCGGTGCTGCGCGAACGCGACTGGAACGTCGAGGCGCGCGGCCTGCGCGAGGCGCCCGAGATCCGCGTGTTCGTGGGCTCCGAGGCGCACGTGACGATCGGCGTCGCCTGCAGGATGCTGGGCCTGGGCCGCAACGCGATCCGCGGGGTGGCCAGCGACCGCCAGGGCCGCATGCGCGTCGACGCGCTGCGCGCGGAGCTGTCCGACTGGCACGGCCCCGCGATCGTCTGCGCCCAGGCCGGAAACGTGAACACGGGCTGCTTCGACCCGCTGGCCGAGGTGGTCGAGGTCTGCCGCGAGCACGGCGCCTGGTGCCACGTCGACGGCGCCTTCGGCCTGTGGGCGGCGGCGAGCCCGCGCCGTCGCCACCTGGTCCAAGGGGTCGAGGGGGCCGACTCCTGGGCGACCGACGGGCACAAGTGGCTCAACGTCCCCTACGACTGCGGGATCGCGATCGTCGCGGACGCCGACGCGCACAAGGAGGCGATGGCCTCGACCTCGCCGTACATCCCCCCGCACGACCCCGACGTCCCGTGGGCCGCCGACTGGGTGCCCGAGCTGTCGCGCCGTGCCCGCGGCGTGCCCCTCTACGCGGCGCTGCGCTACCTCGGCCGCGACGGCGTCGCCGAGCTCGTCGACCGGTGCTGCGACCACGCCCAGCGCATGGCGGCGCTGCTCACCGAAGGCGGGCTCGAGGTGGCAAACGACGTCGTCCTCAACCAGGTGATGGTGCGCGTGGCGGACGACCCCGCGGTCACGAACGAGGTGATCGCGCGCATCCAGCGGGACGGCACATGCTGGCTTTCCGGCAGCTCCTTCCAGGGCATGCCGGTGATCCGGATCTCGATCGTCGGCTGGCAGACCACCGCAGACGACATCGAGCGCTCGGCGAAGGCGATCCTCGCAGCCGCGCGCAGCGTGCGCTGAGAGCGCCCGGGCGATGAGCTCGCGGGCCCGCGCCGGTCTTCCCTGTAAGCGACGAACGGAGGTCCTATGCGCAGGCTGATCTACGCGATGGGGGTCACCCTCGACGGCTACATCGCATGAGCGTGTCCGTAGAGCCAAGGAAGGGTCCGCCGGGCCCCGCTCGCCGGCGAGGCGGCCGGCGGCGCTGGGTGGCGCTCGGGGCGCTGCTGCTCGTGCTGGTCGCGATCGTCGGCGCGGTGAGCTGGCACTTCTCCTCGGCCCTGCTCGTGCCCGACCACGAGCCGGGGCCGTTCGACCTGGAGGTGCTCACGGTCGAGGAGGGGCGGGTCACCCTCTCGAACGAGCGCGCGAGCGACCGCCCAGGGATCTACGGGCTCGATTGGGACGGCGGCCACGCGATCGTGGGGAGGGTGCTGGAGGTCCGCGCGGACGGCGTGACCCGTCGTCTGAGCGACGTGGAGGGCGCGCTCGAGCCCGGCGCGAAGGTGGCGCTCGACCACCAGGTCTGGAAGGGCGACCCCGCCGAGACGATCGGGCTGCCCTACGAGGAGGTCGAGATCGAGGGCGAGCTGGGGCCGATGCCCGCGTGGCGCGTCGACCCGCCGCGCCCCGCGAGCACGTGGGCGATCGCGGTGCACGGGATCAACGGCGAGCGGGAGGTGGCGCTGCGGGTGATGCCGACGCTGCGCCGCGCGGGGCTGACCACGCTTGCGATCACCTACCGCGACGACGTGGGCGCTCCGCCCTCGCCGGACGGCAAGCACCACCTGGGGCTGACGGAGTGGCGTGACCTCGAGGCCGCGGCCCGCTACGCGCTCGATCAGGGCGCCGAGCGCCTGGTGCTGCTCGGCTACTCGATGGGCGGCGCGATCGTGACCCAGTTCCTCGAGCGCTCGCAGCTTGCCGGCCGCGTCGCCGGGATCGTGCTCGACGCCCCGGCGCTCTCCTGGGGGCCGATCCTCGAGCTCGGCGCGAGCGAGCGCGGTCTGCCCACCTGGGCCACGATCCCCGTCCGCTGGGTCGCCGCGCTGCGCGCGGACATCGATTGGGACCGGCTTGACGCGCTGCGGCACACCGGCGAGCTGCGGGTCCCGACGCTCCTCTTCCACGGCACGCAGGACTCGGTCGTCCCGGTCCAGATCAGCGACGAGTACGCTCGCGCCCTGCCCGAGCTGGTGCGCTACCACCGCGTGCCGGACGCCGACCACGTGCAGAGCTGGAACGTCGGGCCGCGCGCCTACGAGCGGCGCCTGCGCGCGTTCCTCCTTTCGCTCGGGCTCTCCCGCCGCGCCCCGGCGCCAGCTCAGGCAGGCGCCTAGCGCGCGCTCGGCGTCGCCTCAGTCCCGCGCGGGGATCTCCTGCACGGCCCAGCGGTTGCCGTCTGGGTCGGCGAACCAGACGAAGCGGCCCCAGGGGAAGTTGGAGATCTCGCTCACGTCGGCGCCGCGCCGGGCGAGCTCGTCACGCGCCGCCTCGATGTCGTCGACCACGAGCTGCAGCCCGTCGAACGAGCCGGGCGCTGCCTCGGTGAGGCCCTTGCCGATAGCGATCGAGCAGCCCGATCCCGGGGGCGTGAGCTGCACGAAACGCACCTCGTCGTTCACGGTGTGGTCGTGGTCGAGCGCGAAGCCGGCTCGCTCGACGTAGAACGCCTTCGCCCGATCGACGTCGCTTACGGGAACCGCGACCAACTCGAGCCTGAAATCCATGGGAGCCTCCTCGGGCTTGGGGGATGGGACCACCCTAAACCCACGAAAGCGCGATCCCCACACCCCGGCCGGTTGCGCGCGGTGGCTATAGTTGCTTGCACCAAGCAAGCACACCGCCCGTGTGTGAGCCGCTCCCCGACAGGACGCGACGATGCCCTCAGCCGAGCAACTCGAACAACTGGCCCGCGCGATCTACGGCCTCGGGATGGTCAAGCGCGACATGGTGCGCCGCACCGGCTTCGAGCCCAGCGGCGGCCTGCTGCCGCTCGCGGTGATCCTGCGCCGCGACGGCGCCCGTGTAAAGGACATCGCCGAGGCCCTCCACATCGACCTCTCGGTGGCGAGCCGCCAGATCGCCGCGCTGATCGACGCGGGCTACGTCGAGCGCGCGGCCGACCCCGACGATCGGCGCGCCGCGGTGCTGCACGCGACCGAGGCGGGCGCCGAGGCGCTGCGCAGTGCCCACGAGCGGATCGTCCGCGCCTACGAACAGGCGCTCGCCGACTGGAGCGAGGAGGACGTGATCAGGCTCACGCGCCTGACCGAGCGCCTGCGCGCCGACTACGAGCGCGCCGTGAGCGCCGCGGCCGCGGGGGCGGCTGCGTGAGCGCCGCCGCGCGCGCCGACGGGCCCGCGCCGATGTCGCGGCGCGAGGTACTCGAGGCGATGTCGGGCCTTCTGCTCGGCATGTTCGTCGCCCTGCTCTCGAGCACGGTGGTCTCGGCGGCGCTCCCGCGGATCGTCGCCGATCTGGGCGGCACCCAGACCGACTACGCCTGGGTGGTCACCTCCACCCTGCTCGCGCTTACTGTCAGCACGCCGATCTGGGGCAAGCTGGCCGACCGCGTCGACCGCAAGCGCCTCGTGCAGGCGGCGCTCGTGATCTACGTCGTGGGCTCGGTCGCCGCCGGCGCCTCCCAGTCCACGGAGTTCCTGATCGCCTGCCGCGCCCTGCAGGGCCTGGGAGCGGGCGGGATGATGTCGCTCGTCCAGGTGATCTTCACCGACCTCGTCTCGCCCCGCGAGCGCGGCCGCTACATGGGGATCATCGGCGCGATCATGGCGGTGGGGATGATCTCCGGCCCGGTCCTGGGCGGGGCGATCACCGACGGCATCGGCTGGCGCGGGACCTTCTACGTCGGCGCGCCGTTCGCTTTCGCCGCGATCGTCGTGCTGCAGCGCACGCTGCACCTGCCACGCCGCAGGCCGAGCGGGGCGAAGCCCGACTACCTCGGCGCCGTGCTGATCTCGATCGGCGTCTCGCTGCTTCTGATCTGGGTCACGTTCGCGGGCAACCAGTTCGATTGGCTCTCGGCACAGACCGCCGCGATGGTCACGGGCGGCGCGCTCGCGCTCATCGCCGCGGTCGTGGTCGAGCGCCGCGCGACGGATCCGCTGATCCCCCTCGACCTCTTCGCCAACCGCACCCTGCGCCTCGTGGTGATCGCAGCGGTGGCCGTCGGGATCGCGATCTTCGGCACGGCGATCTTCCTCGTCCAGTACATGCAGATCGTCCACGAGCGCACGCCCACGGAGTCCGGCCTGCTGACGATGCCGATGGCGCTCGCGACCATGCTCGCCTCCTCCGTGGTGGGCCAGGTGATCAGCCGCACCGGCCGCTACAAGCGCTGGCTTCTGCTTGGCTGCGTGCTGCTCACCGCCGGGCTCGGGCTCATGGGGACGCTCTCGGAGAGCACGAGCCTGTTCTGGGTCTGCGTCTTCCAGGTCGTGGTCGGCCTGGGCATGGGCATGCTGATGCAGAACCTGGTCCTGGTCGCCCAGAACGCGCTCAGCTTCGATCAGATGGGCGCGGGCAGCGCGCTCGTCGCCTTCTTCCGCAGCCTCGCGGGCGCGGTGGGCGTGGCCGTCCTCGGCGCGGTGCTGGCCTCCGAGGTCACCAGCGAGATCGCCGCGGGCTTCGCGGCGAGCGGGATCGATCCCGGCGCGCTCGGCTCCGGCTCGGGCTCGGTGCCCGACGTGCGGGAGCTCTCCGAGCCGGTGCGCGGCATCGTCGAGCACTCCTACGGCGTCGGCATCGCAGAGATCTTCAGGTTCGCCGCGCCCGCGGGGCTGATCGCGCTGGCGGCGATCGCGCTTCTGCCCGAGGAGCCGCTCGGCACGGTGAGCGGCATCGAGGCGGCGCGGTCCGCGGAGCGCCACGAGGGGGGCGAGGGACCGCGCGGGGAGCGGGCGGGCGCAGAGGGCGAGGCGGCTGCGGATCCCGCCCGCTGAGGCGATCCGAGCCGAGTACGAACTCAGGCCACGGCCGCTTGTCGCGCCCGAACCCACGTGTTAGGAATGCGCAAGGCGCGCCGCCGTGGCCGCCGGCGACCAAGGAGACCGCATGAGCTCAGGGAGGAACGAGCGCCGAGCCGGGGCCACCGCGCTTGCGACGGCGACTTCGCTCGCGCTGCTGCTGTTGGTTGCGGGGAGCGTGCAGGCCGCGTTCCCTGGCCGTAACGGGGACACCTACTTCCAGACCGAGACCGGGTCGGGCACGGTCATCGCCCGAGTGGGCCCGAACGGCAAGAAGTTCAGGCGGCTCACGCCGGCGCGCATGGACGCGGAAAGCGTCTCGGTCTCGCCCGACGGCAAGCGCCTCGCCTTCGAGTGCGAGCCGACGCCCGGCCCCTCGGACGTCTGCCTCGCCAACCGCAACGGCAAGCGGCTGCGGACGATCGCGCGGCACCCGGCCGCGGACGACGGCGATCCCGCCTGGTCGCCCAACGGCAAGTGGATCGTCTTCGAGAGCAACCGGGACGGCGACAACGAGATCTTCAAGGTCCGCGCCAACGGCCGGGGCCTGCGGCAGCTGACGCACAACGACGGAGAAGACGAGGACCCCGCTTGGTCGACCCGCAACCAGGTCACCTGGGAGCACAGCGACGAGGAAGGAGGGACGACCGACATCTGGGTGATGCGCGCCGACGGCAGCGGCCAGCGGAACCTGACCAACGACCCAGACGCCGATGACGCCGACCCCACTTTCTCGCCAAACGGCCGCCTGATCGCCTGGGACCGCGACCCCTTCCTGCCGGGGACTTCCGACGACATCTGGGTGATGCGCAACGACGGCTCCCGCAAGCGTCGGATCACCACGCACCCCGCCGACGACGAGGATCCCTCCTTCTCGCCGAACGGCAAGCTGATCGCGTTCTCGAGCGAGCGCGGCGCCCTCGGCAACGAGGAGATCTTCGTCATGCGGGCCAACGGGACCGGTCAGCGGCGCGTGCTCACGCGCAGCGCCGACGACAGCGCCCCCGACTGGGCGGTGAAGCCGAAGGCGAAGCGCAAGAAGGGCAAGAAAGGCAAGAAGGGCAAGCGCCGCTAACGACCCGCTGTACGTCGCGGCCGACGTCCACGTGACCAAGGGCCTGCGGCTGTGGCGCTCAGCCGAACGCGTTGTCGAGCGCCATCATCACCGCGAAGCCGACCAGCAGCGCAAGGGAGGCCTCGCGGTAGTAGCCGCGCTCGTGCGCTTCGGGCAGAAGCTCGTCGACCACCACGTAGAGCATCGCGGCGGCGGCGAAGGCGAGCGCGAACGGCAGGATCCCGCCGACCAGCTCGACCACCCCGTACGCGATGAAGGCGGCGAGCGGCTCGACCGCGCCGGAGGCGAGCGCGGTGAGCGCGGCGGCACGGCGGGAACGGCCGGCGGCGACCAGGGGCACGGCTGCGGCCGTGCCCTCGGGGATGTTCTGCATCCCGATCGCGATCGCCAGCGGCACGCCCAGCTCTGGGCCGCCGGCCGCGAAGGCGACCCCGACGGCGAGACCTTCGGGCACGTTGTGGATCGTCAGCGCCGCGAGCACCATCCAGCCTCGACGGTCGATCCGGCGCTGCTCAGCCGAGCGCTCGTGCGGGACGAAGCGCTCGTGCAGGTGCGGCATGAATCCGTCGACGAGCGCGATCGCAGCTCCGCCCGCGGCGAAGCCGAGCAACACCTCCCAGAGCTTCCCGTCGTCGAGCGCGGGCACGAGCAGCGAGAAGCCGAGCGCGGCGAGCATCACGCCGGCCGTGCCGCCGAGCAGAGTGTCGAGCAGGCGCGGGGAGGGCCTGGCGACCAGATAGACGGCGAGGCCGCCCAGCCCGGTCGCAAGCCCAGGCAGGATCATCCCGATCAGCGTGGTCAGGTTCACGAGCCGCCCTCCGGGTCCCGCATCGGCGCCCGACTCTAATCGGCTCCCACGTCAAAGCGCCGGACGGCGGCGCGTCAGATCGCGGTCGCGTGCGGGGACTCCCAAACGGGGGAGATCCAGCGTCCGGACGGCTCTCTAACTTGGCAACAGCGATGAGCACAGCTCCCAGACTCGCGGTGCAGACCACGCTCGACGGTGCCGGGCCGCGTCCCCGCGCGTTCGTGCGCGAACTGACGGAGGGACAGCGCGTTGCTCAGGCTTTCGTCGTGCGCGAGCGCAACCGCCTCTCTCGCCGTAACGGCGAGGACTTCCTCAAGCTGCTCGTCGCCGACCGCACCGGGGCCGTGGAGGCGGTCGTCTGGGACGACGTGGACGACTGCTTCGACCTCTGCGCCCCGGGTGCGGTCGTGTATCTCGAGGGGCAGTACTCGGTGCACCCGCAGTACGGGGCCAAGATCACCGTGAAGACGCTGCGCGCGGCGCGCGAGGACGAGTACGAGCGCAGCGACCTGGTCGAGGCGGCGCCGCTGCCGGTCGAGCGCATGGAGGCGGACCTCCGGGCGCTGATCGAGACCGTGCAGCACCCGCACCTGCGGGCCCTGCTCGACCGCTTCTTCGCTCCCGACTCGCCGCGCTGGCAGCGCTTCCGCGAGGCGCCCGCGGCCAAGTACTACCACCAGGCCTACGTGCATGGGCTGCTCGACCACTCGCTCTCCGTCGCCCAGGCGGTGAGCGCCGTCAGTTCCGCCTTCCCCGGGATCGACCGGGACGTCGCCGTGACCGGGGCGCTCCTGCACGACATCGGCAAGATCGAGGCCTACAACGACGATCCCTTCGCCTTCGACCTGACGGACGCCGGCCGCCTGCAGGGTGAGATCCCGCTCGGCTACTACATGGTGCGGCGCGAGATCGAGGAGATCGAGGGGTTCGACCCCGAGCTCGCCCAGGCGATCCTGCACATCATCCTCTCCCACCACGGCTCGCTTGAGCACGGCTCGCCGGTGGTGCCGGCGACCCGGGAGGCGACGCTCGTGCACGCGATCGACAACCTGGGTGGCAAGCTCGGCAGCTTCGACCGGATCGAGCGCGAGCTGCCTGAGGGCGAGCGCTGGTCGAAGTTCGACCGCGGGCTCGGCTCGGGCGCCTACTTCAGCAAGCGGCGCGCGGCCTGAGGGAGCGACGGGGAGGCGCCGGGCCGCCAGGCCTTCCCGCCGGCCGTGCCTACCCGGTGCGTCGCGGCGCTCGTCAACCCGTCCGGTGCATGACCGCAATTTGCGGGGTTTAGGCAAGGGGCCTACTGGCCCAGCGAGCTGCCCTGACTAATCTCAACGGCCGATGGCCAAGGACACCGAGAAGCTCATCCGCCAGCTCTCGCTGATCTCGTTCCTGATGGCCAACCGACGCCCGGTCTCGGCGCTCGAGATCAAGCGCGAGGTCGAGGGCTACAGCTCGATGAACGAGGACGCGTTCGCGCGCCGCTTCTACGCCGATCGCGCCGAGCTGGAGAGCCTCGGGATCTCGCTGCAGGTGGACAAGCCGGCGGAGGGCTTCTTCGAGGCGGAGCTGTACGCGCTGCCGCCGGAGAACTACTACCTGCCGCCGATCGAGTTCACCGACGGCGAGCTCGCTGCTCTGCGCACGGCGCTGGTCCTGCTCGACGGCGAGTTCGCCTACGCCGAGCCCCTGCGCCTCGCCCTGCAGCAGGTCACCTGGGGGCGCCGCAGCCCGCTGGCGGAGGGCGAGACGGTGCCGATCGACGTGCGACTGGGCACGGCGGGCGGCGGCCGGGAGCTCTCGCAGCGGCTGGCGAAGATCGAGACCGCGATCTCGCGCCGCAAGACGATCCGCTTCAGCTACTACACGATGGAGCGGGACGAGGTCGCCGAGCGCAAGGTCGACCCCTACCACCTCGTCTTCCGCGACGGGCAGTTCTATTTGATCGGCTACTCGCACGAGCGCGACGCCGTGCGGGTCTTCCGGCTCTCGCGCATCCGCGGCAAGGTCTCCTACGCGACCAAGGCCGAGCACGACTTCCAGCCCCCCGAGGACTTCGATCGCCGCGACTACGCGCAGCGCGCGCACTGGCAGATGGGCGAGATCCAGGGCCGGGCGAGCGTGTTCGTGCGCGAGCGCATCGCCTGGCTGGTCGAGCGCGACTTCACCAAGTACGGCGAGCTGCGCAAGCCGCGTCCCGAGGACGGGGTCGAGGGTCGCGGCATGGTCTACGAGACCGACTACGCCTCGCCGCGCCAACTCATCTCCTGGGTCTTCTCTTGGCGCGAGAACGCGCGCGTTCTGGGGCCGCGCGAGCTGGCCGAGGAGGCGGAGCAGCGCCTCGAGCTCCTGCGCGAGCGCCACTCCGGCGAGTTCGAGCCGGCCGAGACGGTCGCCCGGCCGGCCCGCGAGGGCGCCAACGGCCGCTCGTCGCGCTCCAACGGCCGCGGCGAGTCGGTGATCCGGCCGGAGCGTTTCGCGCGGCTGGTCACGTTGGCGGGGCTCTTGATCGGAGCCGCGCGAGCGGGCGAGCGCCTGCGAGTCGACGAGGTCCTGCGCGAGCTCAACATCAGCCGCGAGGAGCTCGAGGAGGACATCGAGGTCCTCAACGTCGTCAACTTCGGCGGCGGCACGTACGTGCTCTACGCCGAGATCCAGGGCGACGAGATCGAGGTCGACCCCGACACCTACGGCGACAACTTCGACAAGCCCGCGCGCCTCCTGCCGCTCGAGGCGAAGGCCCTGATCGCGGCGATCGACCTGCTCGGAGACCACCTCCCCCAGGGCAGCCTGCGCACGGCGCGCGAGAAGATCGTCGCCGCGCTCGGCCACGATCCCTCGGAGGAGGGCTTGGAGATCGCCCCCGGCCGCGACGACTCGCACGTGGTCGCGACCGTGAACGAGGCGATCGAGCGCCGCCGCGTGCTCGAGCTTCAGTACTACAAGGAGAACGAGGACGAGTTCGTGCGCCGCGAGGTCGAGCCCTACCAGCTCGTCAACGGCCCGGAGGGCTGGTACCTGGGCTGCTACGACCTCGAGCGCGAGGACACCCGCCACTTCCGCCTCGACCGCATGAAGGAGGCGGTGATCACCGACCGCGAGTTCGAGCCGCGCGAGGGCGTCGCGGACGCGCTCGCCGAGCAGGAGTGGCTTGCCCGCGGCGAGGTGGCGACCGCCGGGGTGGCGCGCGTGTGGGTCTCGCCCGAGCGGGCGCGCTGGCTGCGCGAGGAGCGCACCGTGCTCGAGGAGCTCGCCGACGGCGCCGTGGTCGTCGAGCTCCCCTACGGCTCCACCGACTGGCTCGTGCGCGAGATCCTCAAGGGCGTGGGCGATCTCGTCGTCCTGGAGCCCGCCGAGGCGCGCGAGGCCGTTCGCAGCGCGCTCGCGTGAAGGATCGCCCGGGCGACGGGCGCGAGAAGCCCCGCGCAGGGGTGGCGCGCGATCGCGGATCGCGGTAGTTCCGGCGCATCGGCTTCCCAACCTAGATCGCCGGGGCGCTCACCCCCGAGGTGATCAGGCTTACGGCTGTCCAGGGACGATGCCTCGAGCGTGATCACGATCCAGTACGCCGACGGGCGCCGCAAGGGGCGTCTGCGCCCGACGAACGTGGTCCGCGTCCGCGACGGGCGCTTAGTCGCCCGCGGCCAGCCCCGCACCCGCTTCAACTACGTGATCCACGAGGTCCCCTAGCTCCCGCCTCCCGAGCCGCCTCGCTCGCCGGGCGCGAGACGGCTGTCGGTTCAGCGCCACGCGAGGGTTCACGGAGCGCTCGGGCCGGGCTGGCGTGGCGGGGGCCAGGGGTATCGTGCCCCGCGTGGAGCCCGCGCCCGGCCGACCCGAGATCCTGCTGATCCGCGCCCCGAACCCGGGGCCGATGACGCTCGAGGGCACCAACACCTACCTCGTCGGCTCGGGCCCTGCCTGGGTGATCGATCCGGGGCCCGACGATCCCGCGCACCTCGCCGCGATCGAGGGGGCCGCCGCCGCGCGCGGGGGGATCGGCGGCGTGCTGCTCACGCACTCGCACGCCGATCACACCGCGGCCGTCGAAGCGCTGGGCGCGCCGCTTGCGTGGGGCGAGGTGGGCGCGCGCGACGAGCTCAGCCTCGAGCCGAACGCAACCGCGGTCGCGCCGGAGAGCGACGCCGTCCGCGAGGTCGGGCCCTTCCGGGTGGTGCCGACCCCCGGCCATTCCGCCGACCACGTGTGTTTCGTCTGGCGCGACGTCTGCTTCTGCGGCGACCTCGTGCTCGGCCGCGGCTCCTCGATCGTCCTGCCCCGCGCCTGGGGTGGCTCGCTCTCGCTGTATCTGCGCTCGCTCGAGCAGGTCCGCGAGCTCGGCTGCGCGTTGCTCGCCCCCGGCCACGGCCCGTGGATAACCGATCCCGAGGAGAAGCTCGCCGAGTACCGCGAGCACCGCCTCGACCGCGAGCGCGCGCTGCTCGTCGCGCTGGAAGAGGGGGAGCGCTCGCGCGCCCGCCTGCTCGACCGCGTCTGGCACGACGTGCCCGCGGCGCTGCGGCCCGCGGCGGCGCTGACGCTGGAGGCGCACCTGGAGAAGCTGGGCGAGGAGGGGCGCTTGCCCGAGGACCTCGGCCCCTGAGGCGATGCGCGCCCGCCGAACCATGGGGAGGACAGGTCGCGGGGCGAGCGCGCCCCGACGTCGCACGTTGCGCTGCAGGTGTGGGCATGGGCGCCCGCCGGCTGCTAAGACGGGAGCGTGAGGCCCGCCGGACTGATCGGGACGGCGCTCGGGGCGCTCGGGCTGGGCGCCGCGGCGGGCTGGTGGCAGCTCTTCCGCCGCCCCCTGCCCCGCGTCGAGGGTGAGCTACGGCTGGAGGGGCTCGAGGCGCCGGTCGAGATCCGCCGCGACCGCTGGGGCGTGCCTCACATCCGCGCCCGCAGCGAGGCCGACCTCTACTACGCGCAGGGGTTCTGCCACGGGCAGGACCGGCTCTGGCAGATCGACCTCTATCGCCGCATCGCGCGCGGGCGCCTGGCCGAGATCGCGGGCCGCAAGGCCTTGCCCTGCGACCGGCTGATCCGCACCCTGGGCGTCTACCGGCGGGCCGAGCGCGAGGCGGGCGCGGCGGCGCCCGAGGTGGCGAGGGCGCTGGAGGCGCTCGCGGCCGGCATCAACGCGGCGGCCCAGGCCGCCGAGGCGCCACCGGTGGAACTGCAGATCCTCAGGCTCGAGTTCGAGCCCTGGCGCCCGGCCGACACCCTGGCCACGCAGAAGCTGCTCTCGCTGGGCCTCTCGACCAACTGGGAGCACGAGCTCCTGCGCGCCGAGATGGGCCGCGCGCTGGGCCCCGAGCTGGCTGCGCGGCTCGACCCCACCTACCCCGCCGGCAACCCGGTCACCCTCGAGCCCGGCGGTCCCGGCGCCCCGGCGAGCGAGCTCGCGGGCCGGATCGACGCGCTGCGCCGTTACCTGGGACTGATGGCGGTCGAGGCCACCGGCTCGAACGCCTGGGCGGTGAGCGGCGCGCGCTCGGCCTCGGGAGCGCCCCTGCTCGCGGGCGACCCGCACCTCGCCCCCTCGATGCCCGGGATCACGTATTGCAACGCGCTGCAGGTGGGCGACCGCTTCGTGCGCGGCGCCTCGTTCCCCGGGGCGCCAGGGGTCGTCTTCGGCCAGAACAACGACGTCGCCTGGACCTTCACGAACGCGATGGCCGACACCATGGACCTCTTCGTGGAGCGGATCGAGGGCGACCGCTACCTGTTCGAGGGCGAGTGGCGGGAGTTGGAGCAGCGCGAGGAGGTGATCGCGGTGCGCGGCGGCCCGCCCGAGCGCCTGGTGGTGCGGGAGACCCACCACGGGCCGATCGTCAACGCCTCGCTCGGCGCCGATGAGGCCGAGCCGCTGGCCCTGAGCTGGGCGTCCCTGCACTTCCCGGCGGTCGACCGCGCCCAGGTCTCGACGCTCGAGGTGCGCAACGGCCGGGAGCTGGTCGAGCGCCTCGCCGACCTGCACATGCCCGTCGTCAACTTCGTCTGGGCCGACCGCCACGGCTCGATCGGCTACAAGACCGCGGGCAAGCTGCCGCTGCGCCGCGGCGGCTCCCCCGACCTCCCCCGCTGCGGCTGGAGCGGCGAGGACGAGTGGGAGGGGTGGGTGCCCTACGACGAGCTGCCCGAGCTGGTCGACCCCGAGCGCGGCTACGTCGTCAGCGCCAACAACCGGATCGAGGGCGAGGGCTACCCGCACCACATCACCAGCGAGTACCTCGACGGCTATCGCGCGGCTCGCATCGAGCAGCTGCTCGAGGAGCGGCCCGAGCACGACGTCGACGGCTTCGCCCGCATGCAGACCGACATGCTCTCGCTGCCGGGGCTGGAGACCGCGCGTCGGCTGACGCGGTTGCGCCCGCGCAGCCAGCGCGAGACGCGCGCGATCGAGTTCCTGCGCTCCTGGGACGGCCGCATGGGGCCGGAGTCGATCGCCGCGACCATCTACCAGGCGTTCACCGCGAGCTTCGCCGCCGCGGTGATCCGTGCGGCCGTCGGCGACCGCGAGCTGGTCGAGCGCTGGCTCGACCGCGCCGACAACGGCTTCATGGCGCATGTCACCGCGCCCTGGCGCTGGCAGTCGCACCTGCTGGCGCTCTGGGAGGAGGGGGACGAGGAGCTGATCGGTGGGTCCTGGGACGAGCTCGCGCTGGACGCGCTGCGCAGCGCCCTGGACCGGCTGAGCGACGAGTTCGGCGACGATCCCGAGCGCTGGCGCTGGGGCGCGGTCCACCCCCTGCGCTTCCCGCACGCGCTGGGCGGCGCCAACCCGCTCTTCGCTCGCATCTTCAACCGCGAGCTGCGGGTCGGAGGCGGCCAGGAGACGGTGGCCCAGGTGGGCTGGGACGTGAACGACCCGTACGCCGCGACCTGGGCGCCCTGCTGGCGCATGGTCGCCGACCTCTCGGACCCCGACGCCTCGCGCTGGCAGCAGTTCACCGGCAACTCGGGCCACGTCGCCAGCGAGCACTACGACGACCTGCAGCCCCGCTGGCGCGACGGCTTCACCCAGCCGCTGGCCGGCGAGGGCCCCTGGCGCACGCTCACCCTCGCTCCCCGCTGACCGCGATCCACCACCTGGGACGTGGCCGCTTGCACGCCCGCCGGAGACGATCGCTACGAGAGGCGTACGTCCGCGACCGCCGGTGCGCTATAGCCTCCTGATGCGACGATGGACTCCCTCAAGGGATTGATCCTCTCGGGGGGCGCTGGTACGCGCTTGCGCCCGATCACGCACACCTCCGCCAAGCAGCTCGTGCCGGTGGCGAACAAGCCCGTGCTCTTCTACGGGATCGAGGCGCTGGTCGAGGCGGGCGTCACCGAGATCGTGATCGTGATCGCTCCTGATACCGGCGATGAGATCCGCGAGGCCGTGGGCGACGGCTCGCGCTTCGGCGCGCGGGTCACCTACGTCGTCCAGGACGCCCCCCGCGGGCTCGCCCACGCCGTGCTCACCGCCGAGGACGCGCTCGGACACGGGCCGTTCGTGATGTACCTGGGCGACAACCTGCTGCGCGACGGCGTCTCCGGCCTGGTCGAAAGCTTCCGCTCGAGTCAGCCCGACGCCCTGATCCTGCTGACCAAGGTTGACGACCCCTGGCACTACGGCGTCGCCGAGCTCAACGGCGAGCGCGTGGTGCGGCTGGTCGAAAAGCCCAAGGACCCGCCCTCCGACCTGGCCTTGGTCGGCGTCTACCTCTTCGGCCCTGCGATCTTCGACGCTGCCCGCGCGATCAAGCCCTCGTGGCGCGACGAGCTCGAGATCACCGACGCGATCCAGCACCTGATAGACAGCGGGGCCCGGGTCGAGTCGCGCACGGTGAGCGGCTGGTGGAAGGACACCGGTCAGCTCGACGACATGCTCGAGGCCAACCGGCTGGTGCTGGAGGACCTCGAGCCCTCACAGGAGGGGGAGGTGATCGACTCCCAGCTCGAGGGGCGGGTCTCGGTCGCGGCGGGAGCGCGGATCGAGCACTCGCTCGTGCGCGGGCCCGCGGTGATCGGCCCCGGCGCCCGCATCAGCCACGCCTACATCGGCCCCTACACCTCGATCGACCGCGACGTGGTGGTCGAGCGTGCCGAGGTCCAGCACTCGATCCTGCTCGCCGGCGCGAGCGTCCGGGACCTGGACGTGCGCATGGAGGCGAGCCTGCTGGGGCGCAACGTGAAGCTCGGGCGCGGTGACGGCAGGCCGCGCACCTTGAGCATGATCGTCGGCGACAACTCGGAGATCACGCTGCCGTGAGGGTGATGGTCACAGGCGCCGGCGGGATGCTCGGGACCGACGTGGTCAGCGAGCTGGTACGTCGCCGGCACGAGGTCTACGCGCTCGCCCGCGCCAACCTCGACATCACCGACCCGGCCGACGTGGACGCGGCGGTGCTCGAGATCGCTCCCGACGTGGTGGTCAACTGCGCCGCCTGGACCGACGTCGACGGCGCCGAGAAGAACGAGGCCGCGGCGATGGCCGTGAACGACACGGGCGCCGGGCTGCTCGCGCGCGCGGCCCGCGACCGGGGCGCCTCGATCCTGCACATCTCGAGCGACTACGTCTTCGACGGGGAGAAGCGCGCGCCCTACGTGGAATCGGACATGCCGCACGCGCTGTCGGCCTACGGCCGCTCCAAGCAGGCGGGCGAGACCTCGGTGTCGGTCGCCAACCCGCGGCATTGGATCGTGCGCACCTCCTGGCTCTTCGGCACCGGCGGCGACAACTTCGTCGAGACGATGCTGCGCTTGGCGCGCGAGCAGCCCGAGGTATTGGTCGTAAGCGACCAGGTGGGATGCCCCACCTACACGCAGCACCTGGCGGGGGCACTCGCCGACCTGATCGAGGGGCGCGACTACGGCATCTACCACGCGGCGGCGCAGGGCAGCTGCTCGTGGTTCGAGTTCGCCCAGGAGATCTTCGACCAGACCGGGACCGAGTGCCGGGTGATGGCGGCGACCACCGAGATGCTCGGCCGTCCCGCGCCGCGGCCGCGCTACTCGGTGCTGGGCTCCGAGCGCCCGGACCCGATCGTGCTGCCGCACTGGCGCGAGGGGCTGCGCGACTATCTGCGCGAGCGAGCGAGGGTGGCGGCATGAGGATCCTGGTCACCGGCGGCGCCGGGTTCATCGGCTCGGCCTACGTGCGTCACCGCCTCGAGCGGCACCCCGAGGACGAGGTGCGAGTGCTCGACAAGCTCACCTACGCGGGTCGGCGGGAGAACCTCGAGGGCCTGGAGCGCTGCGAGCTCGTCGTCGGGGACGTCGCCGACCGCGAGGCGGTCGCCCGGGCCGTCGAAGGGTGCGAGGCGATCGTCAACTTCGCCGCCGAGTCGCACGTCGACCGCTCGATCGAGTCGCCCGGCGAGTTCATCCAGACCGACGTGTTCGGCACCTACGTGCTGCTCGAGGCCGCGCGCGAGGCCGGCATCCGCCACCTGCAGATCTCCACCGACGAGGTCTACGGCTCGATCGAGGAGGGCTCGTTCACCGAGAGCTCGCCGCTCGATCCCTCCTCGCCCTACTCCGCCTCGAAGGCGGGAGGGGACCTGCTCGTCTCCGCCTTCGAGCACACCTACGGGATGGACGCGCTGATCGTGCGCGCCTCCAACAACTACGGTCCGCGCCAGTACCCCGAGAAGCTGATCCCCCTGTGCATCCTCAACGCCCTGGCGGGCGATCCCCTGCCTGTCTACGGGGACGGCCAGCAGGTGCGCAACTGGCTTTGGGTCGAGGACTTCG